>Ga0247831_1000086_pt1 | contig 186484 bp, 177 predicted proteins | sample LaCruzMarch2015__9_FD_192406 | JGI IMG/M metagenome (GOLD analysis project Ga0247831, IMG submission 192406) | Freshwater microbial communities from meromictic Lake La Cruz, Castile-La Mancha, Spain - LaCruzMarch2015_1m | ecosystem: Environmental > Aquatic > Freshwater > Lake | place: Spain... | reverse complement strand
TAGCCGCGCAGCACCCATTCCAACTCTAGCAGCACGGATTTGCTGACAAACAGGCGTTTGCCGCTTTCGAGCAACTCCCGCGCTGACTCGCTTTGCTGCCTGGATGGATCGTCACTGCTTTGGACAAAGTAACGGGCCAGAACGTTGGTATCCAGGCCGATCATGGCTCGGCCGATAGCAGGCTGGCAACGTCAAAATCAGGCGCACTGCCCGGGCGGCGGCTGGGAATCAGGCCGAAACCGCTGGTGCCCGGCTGGCGCAGGGCGGCAGCGGGGCGCAGGGCAATGTGGTCGCCCTCCACGGCAAACGTCACCGCCATGCCTTGCTTCAGGCCGAACTGCTGGCGCACGTCCCGCGGGATGGTGACCTGCCCCTTGCTGGTGATGGTGGTTTGCATGGCAGATTCCTATAGTATTACCGAGTAATACTAGCATGAAACCCGCTTGCTGACCTGTTTGGGCAGACAGCCCTTGACAGCCAATAGTTCAGGCCTAAACTATTGGCTTATGAATATTCTCTGCATAGGCGGTGGCCCCGCTGGTCTGTATTTCGCGCTGCTGATGAAGCTGCAAAACCCCGCGCACCGCATCATCGTGGCGGAGCGCAACAAGCCGTTTGACACCTTTGGCTGGGGCGTGGTGCTGTCTGACCAGACCCTGGACAACATGCGCGCGGCCGACCCGGTCACCGGCCAGTTGATCGGTGACGCGCTCAACCACTGGGACGACATCGAGGTGTTTTTCAAGGGCCGCAGCGTGCGCTCCAGTGGCCACGGCTTTTGCGGCATCGGGCGCAAGCACCTGCTCAACATCCTGCAAGACCGCTGCCTGGCGCTGGGGGTGGAGCTGGTGTTCGAGGTCGATGTGTCAGACGACCAGGCGCTGGCGCAGCAGTACCAGGCCGACCTGGTGATTGCCAGCGACGGCCTCAACAGCCGCATCCGCAGCCGCTATGCCGAGGTGTTCCAGCCCGACATCGACACCCGCGATTGCCGCTTTGTCTGGCTGGGCACGCACAAAACCTTTGACGCCTTCACCTTCGCCTTTGAGCAGACCGAGCACGGCTGGTTCCAGGCCCATGCCTACAAGTTTGACGAGCACACCTCGACCTTCATCGTCGAGACGCCCGAGGCGGTCTGGCAGGCGCACGGCCTGGCGGCGATGAGCCAGGAGGAGGGCATTGCCTTTTGCGAACGGCTGTTTGCCAAGTACCTGGACGGCCAGGCGCTGGTCAGCAATGCCAAACACCTGCGCGGCTCGGCGCAGTGGATCCGTTTTCCGCGCGTGGTCTGCAACACCTGGGTACACCAGCTGCCGCTGCCCGGCGGAAAGGTGCCGGTGGTGCTGATGGGCGACTCGGCCCACACCGCGCATTTTTCGATTGGCAGCGGCACCAAGCTGGCGGTGGAAGACGCGATTGACTTGGTCAATGAATTTGCCGCCAGCACCGACGAGCTGGTGGCCGGCGCCGACCTGCTGCCGGTGTTGCAGCGTTACGAGGCGCGGCGCAGCGTGGAGGTGCTCAAAATCCAGAACGCTGCGCGCAACTCGACCGAGTGGTTTGAGAACGTCACGCGCTACACCGGCATGGCGATCGAGCAGTTTGCCTACTCGCTGCTGACCCGCTCGCAGCGCATCAGCCACGAAAACCTGCGTCTGCGCGACGCCGCCTGGCTGGGCGGCTACGAGGCCTGGCTGGCCGGCGGCAAGCCGGTGGCGCCCATGCTGCTGCCGCTGACGGTGCGTGAGCTGAGCTTGAAGAACCGCATCGTGGTGTCACCGATGGCCACCTACAGCGCGGTCGATGGCCTGGTGCAGGACTTCCACTTGGTGCACCTGGGCGCCCGCGCGCTCGGTGGCGCCGCGCTGGTGATGGTGGAGATGACCAGCCCCAGCCCCGAGGGCCGCATCACCCCCGGCTGCCCGGGCCTCTGGAGCGAGGCGCAGGCGGCGGCGTTCCAGCGCATCGTGGCCTTTGTGCACGGTCAGAGCAGCGCCGCCATCGGCCTGCAGCTGGGCCACAGCGGCCCCAAAGGCTCGACCCAGGTCGGCTGGGCGCAGGCCGACGAGCCGCTGACTGAGCCCGGCGCCAACTGGCCGCTGCTGGCCGCCAGCGCCGTGCCCTATGGCCCGCAGAACCAGGTGCCGCAGGCCATGAGCCGGGCCGATATGGACCGGGTGCGCGACGAATTTGTGGCGGCCACCCGGCGCGCGGCGGCAGCCGGTTTTGACTGGCTGGAGCTGCACTGCGCCCACGGCTACCTGCTGTCGTCTTTCCTGACGCCGCTGACCAATCTGCGCACCGACGACCATGGCGGCAATCTCGCCAACCGCTGCCGCTACCCGCTCGAGGTGTTCGCCGCCATGCGCGCGGTCTGGCCGGCGGCCAAGCCGATGAGCGTGCGCATTTCGGCGCACGACTGGGCGCCCGGCGGCAACACCGCCGACGACGCGGTGGCCATGGCGCGCTTGTTCCAGGCCGCCGGCTGCGACGTGATCGACGTGTCTTCCGGCCAGACCAGCCGCGCCGCGCGGCCGGTGTATGGCCGCATGTACCAGACACCGTTTTCTGACCGCATCCGCAACGAGGTCGGCATCCAGACCATCGCGGTCGGCGCCATCACCGACGCCGACCAGGCCAACAGCATCATCGCAGCCGGACGGGCCGACCTGTGCGCCATTGCCCGTCCGCATCTGGCCGACCCGGCCTGGACCCTGCATGAAGCCGCCAAGCTGCAAAGCCGCGCCATCGACTGGCCGCGCCCCTACCTGAGCGGGCGCGACCAGCTCTACCGCGAGCTCGCCAAACAGAATGGATAAAGAGGCCCGCCTGCAGGGCTCCACGCCGGCCGAGCACCCCGAGGCGCTGCGGCTGTGGCTGCGCATGCTGACCTGCACGCAGCTGATCGAGACCCGGGTGCGTGCGGGTCTGCGCGAGCAGTTCGACACCACGCTGCCGCGCTTTGACCTGATGGCGCAGCTCGAACGCGCGCCCGAAGGCCTGAAGATGAACGAGCTGTCGCGCCGCATGATGGTCACTGGCGGCAACGTCACCGCCATCACCGACCAGCTGGTGAGCGAAGGGCTGGTGCAGCGCTGCGATGTGGCCGGCGACCGCCGTGCCTACCGGGTGCAGCTCACGCCCGCCGGGCGGGCGCAGTTTGCCGGCATGGCGCAGCAGCACGAGGCCTGGATCGTCGACGCCTTCGCCGCCCTGAGCGAGAAAGAGGTGGCCACCCTGCACCGGCTGCTGGGCCGGGTCAAGGCGCACAGCCAAACCGCCGTACCCGACCTGCCCAGCCCGTCCGGTCCAACCACACACTTATCTCTGGAGACTTCATGACCCATTACATTGGCCCGGCCAACCCCATGCACGGCCAGTTCAAGGCCACCGCCGACTACCAGGCCAGCCACTTTGCCTGGCACTACGGGAATGGCGTGGGCACCATCACCCTGAACCGGCCTGAGCGCAAGAACCCGCTCACCTTTGACTCGTACCACGAGCTGCGCACGCTGTTCCATGGCCTGCGCGCCAGCACCGACGTCAAGGCGGTGGTGGTCACCGGCGCCGGCGGCAACTTCTGCTCGGGTGGCGATGTGCACGAGATCATCGGCCCGCTGACCCGCATGACCATGCCCGAGCTGCTGGCCTTCACCCGTATGACCGGCGACCTGATCAAGGCCATGCGCGATTGCCCGCAGCCGGTCATCGGCGCCATCGACGGCATCTGCGCCGGTGCCGGCGCCATGATGGCGCTGGCCTGCGACATGCGCCTGGGCACGCCCAGCGCCAAAACCGCATTTCTGTTCACCCGGGTCGGCCTGGCCGGCGCCGACATGGGCGCCTGCGCCCTGTTACCCCGGCTGATCGGGCAGGGCCGGGCCTCTGAGCTGCTGTTCACCGGGCGCGCCATGAGCGCGGCCGAGGGCCTGGCCTGGGGCTTCTTCAATGCGCTGCACGAGCCAGCCGAAGTGCTGCCGCGTGCGCAGGCGCTGGCGGCCGAGCTGGCCGCCGGCCCCACCTTTGCGCACGGCATGACCAAGACCATGCTGCAGCAGGAGTGGGCCATGAGCATCGAGCAGGCGGTGGAGGCCGAGGCCCAGGCGCAGGCGATTTGTATGCAAACACAAGACTTCCGGCGCGCCTATGAGGCCTTTGCCGCCAAGCAAAGACCTGTGTTCGGGGGCGACTGAGATGGCACCCACCGACCACCTGGCCCTGCCGTTTTTTGACGCGGCGCACCGCAGCCTGGGCAGCACCTTGGCGGCCTGGGTGCCGCAGCAGCAGATTGACGAGCAGGATGACCGCGCCGCCTGCCGCGCCTGGGTGCGGGCGCTGGGCGACGCCGGCTGGCTGCGCTACTGCGTGCCGTCAGTGTTTGGCGGGGCCCTGCCGGCACTGGACTCGCGCGCGCTGGTGGTGTTGCGCGAAACGCTGGCCTACCACTCGCCGCTGGCCGACTTTGCCTTCGCCATGCAGGGCCTGGGCAGTGGCGCCATCACCCTGGCCGGCAGCCCGGCGCAGCAGGCCGCCTACCTGCCGGCGGTGGCCCGGGGCGACAAGATCGCTGCCTTTGCCCTGAGCGAGCCGGACGCTGGCTCTGATGCGGGTGCTATGAAAACAGTAGCTACTCAGGTCCATTCCACGGGGGCTAGAGGCCAAAATGATGCCCAAACCGTCGGCTTTGTGCTGGATGGCAGCAAGACCTGGATCAGCAATGGCGGCATTGCCGACTACTACTGCGTGTTTGCCAAAACCGCGCCGGAGGCCGGCACGCGCGGCATCAGCGCCTTCCTGGTCGATGCCACTACACCGGGGCTGGATGCGTCGGAGCACATCGCCGTGATGGCGCCGCACCCGCTGGCCACCCTGCATTTGGCGCAGTGCCAGCTGCCGGCTGATGCCCTGCTGGGCGAGCTGCATGGCGGCTTCAAACTGGCCATGCGCACGCTCGACATCTTTCGTGCCTCGGTGGCCGCCGCCGCCCTGGGCATGGCGCGCCGCGCGCTGGCCGAGGCCGTGGCCTACGCCCGCGCTCGGCCGATGTTCGGCCAGCGGCTGGCAGATTTCCAGCTGACCCAGGCCAAGCTGGGCGAGATGGCGGCGCTGGTGGACGCCGCCGCCGTGCTGACCTACCGCGCCGCCTGGCTGCGCGACTGCGTCGGCACCGACTCACCCGCGCAGGCGCAGGCCTACACCGCCGCCGCCGCCATGGCCAAGATGACCGCCACCGAAAACGCCCAGCGCGTGATCGACATGGCGCTGCAGATGCACGGCGGCATGGGTGTCAAGGTCGGCACCAAGGTCGAGAGCCTGTACCGCGACATCCGCTCGCTGCGCATCTACGAGGGCGCCACCGAGGTGCAGCAACTCATCATCGGCAAGTCGGTGTTGAAAACCCTGCCGGCCAGCCCGGTGCCGCAGAGACCGCTCGCCTCCGTACGGTAACCCCCCTAGCCCAGAAGGATTTGCATGCGCTACTCCGCCCAGACTGACCGCTTTGTCCATGACCGGCTGCCGCCGCCCGCGCAGGGGCCCCGGCTCGACTACAACCTGCCCGAGCTGCAGCTGCCGGCGCAAGTCAACCTGGTGCAGGCGCTGTTCGAGGGCGCAGCCCGGCGCGGCCTGGCTGACCGGCCGCTGCTGCGGTCGCCACGCCGCACCCTGAGCTACGCGCAGGCTCAACTTGAGGTGGCGCGCATCGCGCAGGTGCTGGTGCAGGACCACGGCTTGGTGCCGGGCAACCGGGTGCTGCTGCGCGGCGGCAACTCCGTCGGCATGGCGCTGGCCTGGCTGGCGGTGGTGCAGGCCGGGGCGGTGGCGGTGGCCACCATGCCGCTGCTGCGCGCTAAGGAACTGACTGAGGTCATCGACAAGGCGCAGCCCACACTGGCGCTGTGCGACGAGCGCCTGCTCGATGAGCTGCAAATTGCCCGGGCGCAACAACCGGTGCTGCAAACACTGGTCAGCTTTGACGCGCTGCACCAGAGCGGTGAGCTGACACGTGCTGCCGCTGGTTATGACGGCCTGCACCCGGCCTGCGCCACGGCGGCCGACGACATCGCGCTGCTGGCCTTCACCTCGGGCACCACCGGCAAACCCAAAGCCGCGGTGCACTCTCACCGCGACGTGCTGGCCGCCTGCGAAACCTGGCCGCGCCATGTGCTGCGTGCCACCCCCGACGACATCGTGATGGGCTCGCCGCCGCTGGCCTTCACCTTTGGCCTGGGCGGCCTGCTGATTTTCCCGATGTGGGCTGGTGCTTCGGTGTATTTCCCTGACATTCCCTACACACCGCAGGCGATGGCACAGCTGATTTTTGACACCGACGCCACCATCGTCTACACCGCGCCCACCTTTTACCGGCAGATGGCGCCGTTTATGCAGGAGCAAGCGGCGCAGCGTGGCCGGCCCGCAGCGCTGCGCCTGAGCGTCAGTGCCGGTGAAGGCCTGCCCGACGCCACCCGCCAGCTCTGGAAAAACGCCACCGGGCTGGAAATGCTGGACGGCATTGGCGCCACCGAGATGTTCCACATCTTCATTTCGGCCGCGCCCGATCAGGTGCGGCGCGGCGCCATCGGCACCGTCGTGCCAGGCTACACCGCCCGCGTGGTGGGCGACGACGGCCAGGAACTGCCGCGCGGCAGCGTCGGCCGCATCGCCGTGATCGGCCCCACCGGCTGCCGCTACCTGGACGATGCGCGCCAGACCAACTATGTCAAAGACGGCTGGAACTACCCGGGCGACGCCTTTGTGCAGGATGCGGATGGTTACTTTTTTTACCAGGCCCGCACCGACGACATGATCATCACCTCGGGCTACAACGTCGGCGCGCCCGAGGTCGAAGACGCGCTGCTGCGCCACCCGGCGGTGGCCGAGTGCGGTGTGATCGGCCAGAGCGACGAGGCGCGCGGCATGATCGTTAAAGCCTTTTGCGTGCTGCGCCCCGGCGTGGTCGGCGACGCCGCGCTGGTGCAGGCGCTGCAAGACCACGTCAAGGCCAGTATTGCCCCGTACAAATACCCGCGCGAAATCGCGTTTCTAGACAAGCTGCCGCGCACCGAAACCGGCAAACTGCAACGCTTCAGGCTCAAAACCCCATGAAACACCTCCATCCCCCCGGCTGGGTGCCCGCCAAGGGCTACGCCAATGGTGTGGCCGCGCGCGGTACCCAGATCTTTGTGGGCGGCCAGATCGGCTGGAACGCACAGCAGCAGTTCGAGAGCGACGATTTCATCGCCCAGACCGCGCAAACCCTGCGCAACGTGCTGGCGGTGCTGGCCGAGGCCGGTGCCGGCCCCGAGCACATGGTCCGCATGACCTGGTACATCCTGGACCGTACCGAGTACAACGCCCGCCTCAAAGAGCTGGGCCAGGCCTACCGCGAGGTCATCGGCCGCCACTTCCCAGCCATGAGTTGCGTGCAGGTCGTGGCACTCATCGAAGCACGGGCCAAGGTGGAAATTGAGGTCACGGCGGTGTTGCCGGATTGAATCCCACCAAAAAGCACGATAAAGCCATTATTTTGTGGGGATCGGGCTGGCAGGGCATCCGGCTCCGCGGCTGTCCCCCGACCTGCGGTCTCCGCCTTGATGCCGCTGTGCCGGACGCCCTGCCAGCCCGATCTGGCAAGTTGGCTGGTGCGCAGTGGGTGTTAATCACCCTGTGGTGACGGGCGCGTAAACTGCCGAGCCATGCGCATACTCCGCTTCATTGCTGCCTTGCTGCTGTCCGCCCTGCTGGCTGGCTGCGCCGACACGCGTTATTACTACCAGTCGGTCAGCGGCCACCTGCAGCTGATGCAAGCGGCGCGGCCGGTGAGCGATTGGCTGGCCGACCCTCAGGCGCCGGACGGGCTCAAGACGCGGCTGGCGCTGGCGCAGCAGATCCGGGCCTTTGCCGTGTCTGAGCTGAAGTTGCCTGATAACGCCAGCTACCAGCGCTATGCCGACCTGCAGCGCCGGGCGGTGGTCTGGAACGTGGTGGCTGCGCCTGAGTTTTCGCTCACGCTCAAGACCTGGTGTTTCCCAGTGGCGGGCTGCGTGGGCTACCGGGGTTATTTCAACGAAGCCGAGGCGCGCGAGCAGGCCGCGGCGCTGCAGCAGACCGGGCTGGAGGTCAGCGTCTATGGGGTGCCGGCCTATTCCACCCTGGGCTGGCTCAACTGGGCGGGCGGCGACCCACTCCTCAATACCTTTGTCGGCTTGCCTGACGCCGAACTGGCCCGGTTGATTTTTCATGAGCTGGCGCACCAGGTGTTGTATGTGCCCGATGACACCCGCTTCAATGAGTCCTTTGCCACGGCGGTGGAGCGCCTGGGCGTCCAGCGCTGGCTGGCTCAGCCGGGCACAGCGGGTACCCAACGCGAGGCTGCCGAGCAGACGAAGCGGCGTCAACAGTTCCGCGCACTGACGCTGGCCACCCGCAGCCGCCTGGCCGAAATTTATCAGTCAAATCAGGCCCCAGCCCTTGATGGTAAAGGGTTGTTTGCTATGAAAAATGACGCAATGAAAGATTTCCGTGCCGCCTATGCCGAATTGCGGCGCGGCTGGGGCGGCTACGCCGGCTATGACGCCTGGGTGGCGGGCGCCAACAACGCAGCCTTTGGCGCTCAGGCCGCCTACGACGAATTAGTGCCTGCGTTTGAGGCCCTGTTTGAACGCGAAGGCCAAGACTGGCCTCGGTTTTATGCGGCAGTGCGGCGCTTGGCCGCCCTGCCAGCGCCTGAGCGGGCCCAGGCCTTGCAACAATTCACCCTGGGGAAACCCCGTCATGACTGAGCTTCACATTCTGCGTCCTCATGCGCTGGGTCTCCCCCAGGCGCGCGCGCTCGCCTTGCGCTGGGTCGAGCAGGCCCAAACTGATTTCGGCCTGCAATGCACCTACGCAGAGGGCCAGCAGGAGGATGAGGTCGGCTTCAGCCGCTCGGGCGTGGCCGGCACGCTGTTGGTCAGCCATGACCGCTTCGAGCTTAAGGCCAAACTTGGCTTCTTGCTGGGCACCTTCAAGGACCGCATCGAGCGCGAGATTACGAGCAACCTTGACACCTTGCTGGCGCCGCAAGCCTTGCCCAAAAAGCAGACCTGAGTGTTGGTTGGGTTGGCTGGGTTGGCTGGGTTGGCTGGGGCTTAACTGAGCGACTCAATCAGGTCCACATACTGCTGCATCGCATCGTCGGCCGTGGTGCCCTTGAGCGTGGTCCAGGCTTCCCACTTCGCGCGACCCACCATGTCGCTGAAACCGGGTTTTTTCTCTGTGTTGTCGCCCAGGCTGCCCTGCTTGAACAGGGCGTAAAGCTTGAGCAGGGTCATGTTGTCGGGCCGTTCGCTCAGGTCTTTGGAATTCGCCACGGCGGCGTCGAAGCGAGATTTCAAGTCGGACATGTTGGGTTCCTTAATGTGCAGGCCCCGCTGGTGGGGCAAAACGAACGATCTTAAGCGCGCCGAGATTCAGGCGGCCGCGGTGGGGTTGTAGGCGCTCACTAATTTGACCAGATGCTGGCGCTGCCCCTGTTCCAGGTAGGGCGCCAGCAGGTTCAACACATGCTGCGCCCCACGCATCAGTGCGGCCTGCGCGTTGGCCGCTTCGTGGGCATGGCGCGGATCGCGGACGTACTCAAAACTGAGCCAGTAAGTCAGCACCACCACCATGCTGGTCGCCGTGGTGTCTAGCTCGCGGGCGTCATTGCGCAGGGCCCCGGCGCGGGCCATGCCGTCCAGCAGACCTTTGATGGCTTGAGTTTTGTTTTTAAGCACCGACTGAAAATGCGTCTCCAACCGGCGATTTTTGCTCAGCAGGTCGTTCAGGTCGCGGTACAAAAACCGGTGCTGCCAGATTAGCTCGAACAGGCTGTGAAAAAAGAACCAGGCTTCCTCAACGTCCCGCACCTGCTCACCCGCTTCCAACAAGCGAGCAAGCTCGCCCTCAAAACGGTCAAACAAAGCATTGATCAACTCATCTTTTGCTGGGTAGTGGTAGTAAAGGTTGCCGGGGCTGATGCCCAGTTCGCTGGAGATCAGGGTGGTTGAGACGTTGGGTTCACCAAAGCGGTTGAACAAGGTGAGCGTCGTCTCCAGAATTCGCTCAGCGGTGCGCCGCGGCGCTTTTTTCACCATGCTGGAGTGCCTAGGGGTGGAACACGACCTGCCATAAATGCGAAGTGTAGGCGTCTCGCGTTTGAAAATCCATTGCGCTGCAGCAATGAAGCGGGGATGACAGTCAACTTGGCACCGAAGTGGCCTTGCGCGGGGTGGCGCGTCGGGCCGCTGGTTTTTTTCTCGGACTGGCGACTACTTGGGCCGACAGCTGCTGCACGGTCTTGTTGAGCTCATCAACGCGGGCCATCAAGGCATTGAAGTCCTTGGCTGAAGGTGCCCCCAGCTTGCCCATCGCCTTGGCCACGCGGTCTTCAAAAATGGTCTCCAACTTGTCCCATTGGCCGGTGGCCTTTGCAGACATATCGGTCGCCATGCTGGACATCTTGCTGGTTGCCTCGGCAATCTTTTCTTCGGCGGCAGACTGGGTTTTGCGCTGCAGGGTTACCCCTTCTTTGACCAAGGCCTCAAAGGCCTTGCTGCCCTCGGCTTGCGCCCGATGGAAGGCGCCCAGCCCAGCCTGCCAGATCTGCTGCGCCGAATCCTTGACCGCATTGGCCAGTGGTGACGCAGCGTCCGGGGCTGCTTGGGCTGAGCTTGCTCCGCTTGAGTTGGTTTTGGCCGAGTTGGCTTTTGACGGGACAGACTTTTTCAATTTTGTGGCCATAGGGCATCTCCTTGAGGGTTAATTTGACACTGCCCTTGATCGTTGGGGCGGTCAAGAACATGGCTGCACTCTAAGCCTACGGCGCGTTGACGTGTAGGCATTTACTTCTAACTGCAGAGCCCTAAGCTTCAGTGATAATTCGTGGCGCTATCAGACGGACCGAGGGTGATCGGGCGTGACGGCGCTAGGGAGTAATACATGATTCTGGTCACTGGCGGTGCGGGCTTTATTGGCGCTAATTTTGTGTTGGACTGGCTCAGTGCATCGGACGAACCGGTGCTCAATCTGGACAAGCTCACCTATGCCGGCAACCCGGAAAATCTCGCTTCGCTGGAGGGCGACGCCAGGCACGTGTTTGTGCAGGGCGATATTGGCGATGCGGCCCTCCTGCCGCAACTGCTGGCGCAACACCAACCCCGCGCCGTGGTCAACTTTGCCGCCGAAAGCCATGTCGACCGCTCCATCCACGGTCCGGAAGACTTCATCCAGACCAATGTGGTGGGCACCACCCGCCTGCTGCAAAGCGTGCGCAGCTACTGGCAGGGCCTGGGCGATGCCGGGCGCGCAGCTTTTCGCTTCCTTCATGTGTCCACCGACGAGGTGTACGGCAGTCTGGGCCCGGGGGACGCCGCCTTTACTGAAACCCACCGTTACGAGCCCAACAGCCCCTACTCGGCCAGCAAGGCCGCCAGCGACCACCTGGTGCGCGCCTGGCACCATACCTACGGCCTGCCGGTGCTCACCACCAACTGCAGCAACAACTACGGCCCGTATCACTTTCCCGAAAAACTCATCCCGTTGATGATCGTCAACGCGCTGGCGGGCAAACCGCTGCCGGTGTACGGCGACGGCCAGCAAATCCGCGACTGGCTGTATGTCAATGACCATTGCAGCGCCATCCGCCGCGTGTTGCAGGCGGGCAGGGTGGGCGAGGTCTACAACGTGGGCGGCTGGAACGAAAAGCCCAACCTCGACATCGTGCACACCGTGTGCGCTCTGTTGGACGAACTTCGCCCGCGCGCCGACGGCCAAAGCTACCGCAACCAGATCAGCTTCGTCAAAGACCGCCCCGGTCATGACCGCCGCTACGCCATAGACGCCCGCAAGATCGAACAAGAGCTGGGTTGGCGCCCCGCCGAAACCTTTGACACCGGCATCCGCAAAACCGTGCAGTGGTATCTGGCGCACCCCGACTGGGTGGCCCATGTGCAAAGTGGGGCTTACCGTGACTGGGTGGCCAAGCAGTATGTTGGTTAGCCGTGTGATATCCTAGTGTCATATGACAACAGGGAGGGGCTGATGAGCACTACCGCAAAACTTTTTATGAGTGGCCGCAGCCAAGCTATCCGGCTTCCTGCCAAATTGCGGCTGGACGCCAAAGAGGTGCGCATTGAGCAGGTGGGCAAGGCGTTGTGGGTGCAGGCTGAGCCAGAACCCGGTCAAAACATGGCCGATTGGCTTGCCACGTTCTACAAGACCACTGAGCCATTGCCTGCGGCCTACCTGGCCGATCGCATGGACGAACCGCCGCAATCTCGCGACTGGTCTTAACCCGCTATGCGCCGCACCCTCGACACCAATATTTGCAGCTACATCTTGCGTCGCCACCCTGTGGCAATGATTGAGCGGTTTGCCGGGCTGGATCGCGCCCAGCTTTGGTTGTCGGCCGTCGTGGCGGCAGAGTTGCGTTTTGGAGCAGTCAAGCTGGGTTCTGTCCGGTTTGCTGCTGCCGTGGAGACCTGGTTGACAGGTTTTGATGTACGGCCCTGGCCTGTCGACGCGACGCGCCAATATGCAAACATCCGGTACGCGCTGGAGCGGGCCGGGCAACCCATCGGGGGCATGGACCTGATGATTGCCGCCCACGCGCTGGCCGAAGACGCGGTGCTCGTGACCAACAACGCGCGCGAATTTCTGCGGGTTCCCGGTCTTGCGGTGGAAGAGTGGGCGCTGCCTCTATGAAAATCCTGCTGCTCGGCAAAAACGGCCAGGTCGGCTGGGAGCTGCAGCGCAGTCTGGCATCACTGGGCGAGTTGGTGGCGCCTGGGCGGGACGATGCGGACCTGTGCGGTGACCTGAGCAATTTGGACGGTTTGGCGCGTACGGTGCAAACCGTGCGGCCCGATGTGATCGTCAACGCCGCCGCGCACACGGCGGTGGACCGGGCTGAGAGCGAGCCCGAGCTGGCCCACACCCTTAATGCGCTGGCGCCCGGCGTGCTGGCGCGGGAAGCCGCCAAAATTGGCGCCTGGCTGGTGCACTACAGCACCGACTACGTGTTTGACGGCAGCGGCAACCACCCCTGGACAGAAGCCGATATACCGGCCCCTTTAAGCGTCTACGGCCGCAGCAAGCTCGAGGGCGAGCGCCTGATCCAGGCGGCATGCCCGCATCACCTGATTTTTCGGACCAGCTGGGTCTATGCCGCGCGGGGCGGCAACTTTGCCAATACCATGTTGCGCCTGGCCCAAGAGCGCGAGCGCCTGACGGTCATCAACGACCAGTTTGGCGCGCCCACCGGTGCCGAGCTGATTGCCGACGTCACCGCCCACGCCCTGCGCCAGTGCCTACGTCTGCCTACCGATGCCGGCCTGTACCACTTGGCCGCCGCCGGTGAGACCACCTGGCATGGTTATGCCAATCAGGTTCTAGCCCTTGCCAGACAGACGGGTGGCGCTATCAAAATAAAAGCAACCGAGGTGGCGCCGGTGCCCACCAGCGCCTTCCCCACCGCCGCCCGGCGGCCGCTCAATTCGCGGCTGGATTGTCAAAAATTGCAGGGTACGTTTGGCTTGGCGCTACCGAAGTGGGAGCGAGGTTTGGGCAGAATGATGGGAGAGGTTTGCCTTTGAGCCGGTACACTTCCACGGGTTGGAGAACGAAGTATGAATACCGAAGACGGTCGAAGCAGCATGCTCGACCTATTGCTGGGCCTGGTTGAAAACGCGAAGCTGCTCATCTTGCTGCCGGTTATAGCCGGATTGGCAACTCTGGCCTTCTCTTTTTTGTTACCGCAAAAATTTGTCAGTGAAGCGATTTTGACGCTGCCAACGCAGACGCCTGCCAACAATGGTGGCCAATCTGCGGTACAGGCAGCCTTCCTGATGCGTTCGCCCTTGGTGCTGGACCCAGTCATTGCTGCGTTTGGTCTGGCCAGTGGCAAGTCAATTAACTTGGCTCGCAGCGAGTTTGTCGAGAATATGAAAGCGACGGTTGGCAAGGACGGCCTCCTTCGCTTGGAGCTGACCGGACCATCGCCCGCCAAGGCGCAATTGCTGGCCAATGCTGTCATTGATGCTTGGATCAAGACCACAAAACCTGGCGAGCAGGACCGCAAAGACATTGAGATCAGACTGAGCTATGCCAAGACTTCCTTGGAAGGCGTCACGGCATTGCTGGCGCGTTTGTCAAAAGAGTCAGTTGGCTACCTTGCGCAACCGCTGAGTCGTGGCGAGGCAGGTACCAGCCTCGTCTCTGTCGCTGACCTGCAATCCCGTTATGTGAATGAAGTGCTCAGTTTGACGCGAGCGCTGCAAGGTCTTAGCCGCGATGTGGTGGTTCAGGCGCCTACTCTTCCGATCGACCCGGTTGCCCCCAAGAAGGGGCAAATTGCCTTGCTGGTTGCGCTCGCTGCCGGTTTTGTGATGCTCATTTGGGTGTTGATGCGCCGATCGTGGCTGGTATTGGCAGCCCAACCCCGGTCTGCGGACAAATTGACGAGATTGCGCGCAGCCATTAAATTGCGGTAAGTCCTAGGCACATGCGTAGGTTTTTGAAGGGCGGGACATGAGCCACAACCCTAAGCAAAAACGTCAGGCTGGCACCGGCTCCTAGCGGCATCCGCTAGGCCAGCTAAGGTCTGCATGGGCTTATGCCCTTATCCCAAGTCCCTTGCGTTCGCTTCGCGCGCCTGGGCCAGGTGCACCCAGTCCACCACCTCGCCGCTGGGCTCATAGCCCTGGACCAACTGTTGAAGCATGCCCCGGATCACCGGCACGTCGTTGACGCCCAAGGCCAGTCCCAGGGCCTGCAGTTGTTCCTGCAATATGGGCCAGGGCAAGAATTCGTCATGGGCTTTCATGATCCGGCTGTGCTGAGTGGGTTTAGGGTCGTCGCCAATCAATAGCTCTTCATACAGCTTTTCTCCGGGGCGCAAGCCCGTGACCTTGATCTCGATGTCGCCATCGGGGTAGGCCTCATCCCGTACTGTGAAGCCGGTCAACTCAACCATGCGAACCGCTAAGTCATAGATGCGAACAGCCTGGCCCATGTCCAGCACGAACACATCCCCGCCCGAGCCCATGGCGCCGGCCTGGATGACCAGTTGCGCGGCCTCTGGGATGGTCATGAAATATCGGGTGATGTCGGTATGGGTCAAGGTGATGGGTCCGCCGTTTTTGATCTGCTCCCTAAACAGGGGCACCACCGATCCGCTGGAGCCCAGCACATTGCCAAAACGCACCATGGAGAAACAGGTTCGATGGTTGGGGTGGCCACTCTTCGCCACCGCGGCAGGCTTGAGTTGTGCCAGAGCCTGCAACACCATCTCGGCCAGCCGTTTGGTTGCGCCCATGATATTGGTGGGCCGCACGGCCTTGTCAGTGCTGATCAGTACAAAATTTTGAACGCCATTGCGGGCGGCTGCTTCGGCACATACTTTGGTTCCCCACACATTGTTGCGCACTCCTTCCGCGGGGTTGTGCTCAACCAAAGGAACATGCTTGTAGGCCGCAGCGTGGTAGACGGTGTTGGGCCGCCAGGTGTCCATGATTTCGTGCATGCGTACCTCATCGCACACCGACGCCAGCAGGGGCACTAACTCCACGTCAGCATCCAGGACTGCAGCCTGCAGCTCTTGGTGGATTTGGTACAACGCAAACTCGCTCATTTCCATCAGCAGCAACTGCCGGGGTTGGGTTTTTATGATTTGGCGGCAGAGCTCGCTGCCAATGCTGCCGCCCGCACCGGTCACCAGCACGGCCTTGCCATGTGTGTTGCGGTTGAGCAGCAGGCCATTGGGTTGAACGGGTTCGCGACCCAGCAGATCATCGATATCGAGCTCGCGTACATCCGCCATAGTGACTCGGCCGGTGGCAAGGTCGGACAGGCCCGGCAGGGTGCGCACGGCCAATCGGTGCGGTGCCAACATGCTCAAGATGCCATTACGGCGCTGGCGCGAGACCGATGGCAGGGCCATCAGGACATCGGTTACCCGAAATTCAAGCTGAATTCCAGCCAAATCACCGGGGCTGTAAATCGGCAAACCATTGAGGACGTGCCCATGCAGCCGATCGTCGTCATCCAAAAAGCCCACCACCCGCATCTCATGGCTGTTGGCCATGGCGGCCGCCAACTGGCGTCCGGCATTGCCTGCGCCGTAGATCAGGGCTTGTGGCAGGGCAGCCCGTTGTAAGTGGCTCTGATACAGCCCGCCGAGCCAGACCCGAGCCAAAGCTCGTGATGTGCCCACCATAAACAGGAGCAGCAGGGGCTGTATCAGACCCACCGTGCGGGGCACGCCAGTAATGCCCATGGCAGTAAACACCGACGCAAACAACAAACCGTAGATCATCATGGCGCGGGCCACTGCTACCATGGCTGGCAGGCCGCTATAACGGAAGATGGCTCGGTAAAAACCAGACACCACAAAAATGGGAATGGCAAAGGCAAGCGAACCAACCACCGCCCACACCGGTGCGCCTGAGAGGGGTACAAACTCTCCCAAGCGCAAATAAAATGCGAGCCAGACTGTGACCACGCAGAGGCTGGCATCCACTGCCAGCACCACGGCCCGTTTGGCCACTCTTGGCAAGGCCAGCACGGGCGTGGCAAATTGGGATAAAAGCGTCATCATGGACTCATACTCATAAAGTGTTTTGGTAAGGCTGTCTCAGTGCGTCACGCCGTCACGTCTGAGCACTTTCACTAGCGTTAGCCACAGGATATGTAAGTCCAGCAAAAACGATTGACGTTGCAAATACTCAGCGTCATATCGAACTTTTTGAGGAACCGGCAATTCATCCCGTCCATTCACCTGGGCCCAGCCAGTTAGCCCTGGAACAAGGTTGTGCACGCCCTGCTGTGTGCGTAACGCGATCAAATCGTGCTGGTTAAATAGGGCCGGTCGAGGCCCTACAAAGCTCATGTCGCCCACCAAAATGCTCCACAGTTGTGGCAGCTCATCCAAGCTGCTCTTGCGCAGAAAGGAGCCGATGGGGGTCAGGTGCGAACGGGCGTCCACCAGCAGATGCGTGGCCACCGCCGGCGTGCCCACCTGCATGCTGCGGAACTTTGGCATTTTGAAAATAACGTTATTTCGGCCAACCCGATCAGACCAATACAAGGCGGAACCTTTGGACGTTAAGCGGACCGCAATCGCTACCATCAGTACAGGCATGAACAGGATAAGCGCCGCCAGGCAGCCCAGCAAAACATCAAAGACTCTTTTCATACCGCCATCGCCCGCCGCAAGCCCTCTTCCAAAGATACCGGCGGCACCCAACCCAACAAGCTATGCGCTTTGGAAATATCAACCTGCAAATTACCGCACAAGCGCTGCACCGCATCACCTTTGTATAGCAAAGAAGCTCCCGTCTGCAAAGCCCATACCGGCACAGGCAGCAAACGCGCAGGCACCCCGGCCGCATGCGCCATTCCGCGCACCAGTTCGGTGGTAGAGAGGTCTTGCCCGTCACTCACCAAAAAAGTCTGGTTGGCCGCTTGGGGGTGATTGATGCAGGTGATGATGAAATCCACCAGGTTGTCCAGCGCCACCAAGCTGCGCTTGTTTTGCACTGCGCCCAGCGGTAAAGGCCACCCGCGCTGCACGGCGCGCATCAAGGCGGCAAAGTTAGCCCTAACGCCTGAGCCATACACCAAAGGCGGTCGGATGATGACCACCTCCATGTCGGTATCAGCGGCAATCTGGCGCAAGCCTTGCTCGGCCTCCATCTTTGAAATGCCGTAGGCGTCTTGTGGCCCCACCGCATCTTGCTCGGTAAACGGCCGGCCAGCCAAAGTTGCCTCGCCATTGACCTTGACCGAGCTGATAAACACAAAGCGTCGCATCCCAACTGCAGCAGCCTCGCGCGCCAGGCGCAGACTTGCCTCCACATTGACCCTGCGAAACTCCGCCAAAGGGTCTGCCGCCGTGTCGGCCATCATATGCACACGGGCAGCTGTATGCACCACCACGTCCACGCCAGACAGCGCGGCTGGCCAATCTACCCTCCCAGTCAAGTCACCCAATGGCAGATAACGCACACCTGCAACCCTTTTGGCTGGGGCATGCCGAGTGATGCCCGACAGGCTGTACGCCGTGGCGCCAGACGCGTCGGCTTGCTGCGAAGCCAACTGCTGCAACAAGGCCGCGCCCAGAAAACCTGTCGCACCAGTAACGACTCGGACCTTCAAAGCGCCGGCCGCCTAACAAACTGAAGAGCCCTAGAGACTACTTTATTACCCATAAACCGCCACCAAGAAAATCCCAGGCCAAGCGCCAAAAACCCGCGCCTTATCTCAAGGTTTTGGGTGACTATGTTTGAAAAACTGCGATTTGTGGTGCCACCCATGCGCATGTGTACCAAGACCTTGGGTATGTAGTGGTTGCTGATGCGCCCCACCTCCAGATACCGCGCCATTAACTCAATGTCCGCCCCAATCTTAAAACTCAAATCAAAGCTGCCCAAGCGCGAATAAACCTCGCGCCGCACAAAAAAGGTAGGATGCGGCGGGCACCATCCTCGGCCAAACATACCGGGCGCAAAGGGCGCAGAGCGCCAGTAACGTACGGTCTTGGCGACATTGTCTTGCTGCACATAACACAAGTCTCCGTAGCAACAATCCGCACCGCTGGACTCAAAGGCTGACGCGACCACAGCCAGCACGTCCGGGCTTGGGTAAAAATCATCGGCGTTGATGAAGCCAATAACATCGCCTGTGGCCAGAGCAATACCTTTGTTCATGGCATCGTAAATGCCTTTATCCTTCTCTGAAACAACTTTGTTGACATGTGATCCTTCAGTTGCAACAACCGCCAATGTACGATCGGTTGATAATCCATCAACAATAATATGCTCGATGTTTCCATAATTTTGTTGACGCACTGACAGCAGCGTATCGCCAATTGTTTTTTCTGAGTTGTAGCATACAGTGATGATTGATATTTTCATTTGCTCTCCGCACTTGACGTCATCAGCACGGCAAACTCTCTTGCGAATTTTTCCATATAAATAGGTGCCTGCTGTGCAGCAAAAGAAATTTTCGTCTCCCGCTCTAAGTTTCCCGCCGGCAAAAATTCATCCAAAACACGACTCAATTGCTCGGGCGAATCCGCGTCAAAAAACAGGGCATCTTCACGCTGCTCCCTGTGTACCCGTAGTGCCGACAAAATCATGGATGCTCCCATTGCCTTTGCCTCCTCAACAGTCGTACTCCAACCTTCAAACGTCGACGGATTGATCAAGGCTGCGCACGACCGCATCAGAGCGGGAATATGCGCATGCGGAATCAACCCTAACAAGCGAAAATTTTCTTCCAGCCCGTTTGATTTGATTAATTGGTAAAGCCTTGGAAAGTGCTCTGGATCACGCGGGTCAGCCTGTTGGCCAGATGCCGCAACGACCACTTCTCTGCCTCTCGCTTTTAATATCCGAAGCGCCTGAATGACACACTCGTGATTCTTATGTTTCCAAAACTGATTGGGCAAGAAGAAAAAAGTTGCTGGTAGTCCATAGGTATCCGCCACGCTGCGTGCGGCTTCCGCATCGATTGCGTTCGCAGCTGGCACTGCAAAACGCACAACATGGGTGCGGCCGCGGGTACTGGGGTAAAACCGCTCACAATCTTCTCTTGCGTCTTCACTGCTTAACATGACCTGACGTCCACTCAGGATTTGAGCTCTAAATCCGATCTCCCGCTTCCAGTAGGCTTTGAAATCGAACAGGTGTTGCAGGTAGCGGTGTTGAAAATCAGGAATCCAAGCCACCGCCGGCACCGGGAAACGCCAGCCATAAAACTGCGCAGCCTCAAATACGACGTTGATATCCTGCGCAGCAAACGCAGACGCTGCCGCCTGATCGCGACCCATCAAGAGCGCCTGTCGCAACCGCCGCGCTTTGTACGCCTCATTGAAGGCTGCATGGCGTATGACCACGATTCCCGCGATATGCTCGAAAGGCGAAGCATCTTTTTTATCAATGTCAGTGCCAAAAAACAATACGGGCTGCACGCGGTCGGGCACATGCTCAGCGAGCGCGCGGACGAGGTTGAGCAAATAGTTGTAGCCACCGGTCCAGTTCTTGCCGCCAATTAGGGTGAACGCAATCCGAATCACTGCATCACTTCCCTTTGACCCTGGAACCACCGGACATAGGCAGCCAGCCCATCTTCGATCGGCACCTCCCAGGTAAAACCAAGTCCGTTCAGCCTGGTGGCGTTTGCCACCAGGCTGAACGGGTCTCCGGACCGAGACCGGCCCGAGAACTGTAAGGCGTCTACGGCGGCCGACAGCGGCCAGTGCCTCACGATGCTGCTAGCAATCTGTTGCACGCTGCATCCCGTCCCCGTGCCCACATTGATGGTCACCACCTCGGCGCCTGCCTGTGCAGAGAGTAAATCTAATGCCCGGACCACGTCCCGCACATCGGTCCAGTCGCGCAGCTCATTGCCGCTACCGCCAAGCACAACTGGCCGCGTGCCAGTTGCAAGGCGCACACACATGTCCCACAGCAGCTGTTTTTTGAGTTCGGCACCATACACGGAAAACAGCCGTGCGATGGACACCCGCAAACCATAGCTTGCTGCGTAGGATCGACACAACTCTTCCATGATGCGTTTGTGATGCCCGTAAGGAGAGAACGGTGTCAGCGGAGCGTCCTCAGCAATGGGATCATCATGACCCGAGCCATAGACTGCGGCACTGGAAACGGCAACCAGTTGTGCCTGCGGCGCATCGACGCGCATCCATTCCAGCAGCTCCGCAGTGGTTGCCACGGTACGAAAAAAATCTTCACGTGGGTTGGCAATGGCGACACCGACTGACGAGCCCCCAGCGAGGTGGTAGACCACGTCGGGGGTCCCGCCAGCTTGCTGCAGCAGTCGCAAGTTATTCGACTGGATATCGCCATTGAGCCAATGGGTCACACCCCAAGAGGCAGCCTCCGGAGAGGGCCAAATTCCGTGGCCAAGGCCCATGACCTGATGGCCTTGGTGCGCAAGCCATCGCGCCAAGTGCTTGCCGATAAAGCCGTGCGCGCCAGTGATAAGGACGTTCGACATCATCAGGGCCGTTGGGCGATGAAGGAGTAAAGCCGACCGGGGCGGTGGTCTATGCGCCCCAACACGCGGCGCGCCACAGCCCACAGAGGAGCCTGGCCCAGCAGGCCGGCCACCAGTCCCTTGGCCCCCGGAAACCGACGCGTAATCCGGGCTGCGAGTTCTTCCTTCAGGCTGGCCTCTGTGTACGGCGCGTAGTTGATGACACTTTCAAATGGCGCGAGTACGTTGGGGAGCCGAAAGCCCGCAGCGCCGATAGCAGCTTCGTACTGCTGCAACAGAAAGGCGTTTTCGCCACCATAAAGCTTGTGCAGCGGATGTAAATCCAGGAAAGCCGGCAAATCTTCGGGCCGCGAGATCACATGCTCCCGCACCGCTAGCAGGCGGCCGCCCGGCTTCAAGACGCGCAAAAACTCACGGCAGGCTGCCGCCAGATCGCTGGTGTGATGCAGCACCGCCCTCGCAAACACCACGTCGAACTGTGCATCCGCAAATGGCAACCGCTCAGAAAATTCTTGGGTGACCTCAATCGGCAATCCACTGGCTGCTGCCAGACCACATATTGCTTGGGCACCCACCAGGGCGCTCGCATCAGGCTCCAGCGCAGTGACCGCAAAGCCCTCTTTGGCGAGCGCATAACTCGCGATACCTCGGCCCGCGCCAACGTCCAGCGCACGACCAGGCGCTGGCGGCAGCAATCGCCGGATGGCCTGCCACTCTTCGCTGCGCCAGTAGCGATCTGCCGAGGCAGGCAAGGGGTCGTCGTAATAGGCGGCCAGCACCAGTTCCTGCTGCTCGGGCTGCTCGCGCAGCCATTGGACGGCCTGCTCCCAGGTCCGGAAGCGTTTTTTATGGCCTGACTGCCCCGCGTCAGCCATACAGTGCTCCAACGGTCATGGACTCCCCAGTTGCCACATCGACAACAGGCATATCTGCCATGGCAAGTGCCCGTGAGCTTCCCGATAAAAACGTCAATTCGCCATTGGCACCTCGGCTATCGCGAAAATTCGCCTGCCGACTGCATGAATCCAAGCTCACTTCTCGGACATGTTCGTTTAACAAATCCCGTCGAACAAAGAAAGCATTGCTGGCGACCCCATTAACGCCAACCAGGGCATAACTTCGCTGGTTTGCAAGATGGCAAAATGCGGACAAATTTGCGCCCCAGTACTGGTTGGACACATGTTTTTTCTGGCGGACAAACATGGGATCGTAAGGCACCGTGACAGGTCGTTGGGTTCCGAACGCCTCGTTGTATTCCACAATAAGGATGGCCGGTCGCCACTCCCCAAGCGCTTCGAGCACGTGGTAATCTACACCATCAATATCCACAGAGAGGATGCCCAACTCCTTGTCGAAGCCGCTTTCGTCCAGCAGAGTCGCCACATTTTCTCGCGTGATGAACGAGGCCTTGGAGGTAAGCTGGTGTTGCCAATAAAAGTAAGAGGCACGCAGGCGAGCGATGTTTTTCGAGGAGCCGTCGATCACAAAGCCGCTCCAATAGTCCTTCATGAGCAAGAAGCGGCAATTTGACTCAGCAAAATCTTCAACCCCGAACTCGATAAATGTGCGGTTGGCGACTTGCAAGTGATTGACCAAGAATTGAATGATGCCGTCCTCGCCCCATTGCGAAAACACCTTGAACTCATGTTGCCAAAGAGGCCTAGTCGCGTCGGGCCTCTGCATCTGAGTCAATATGCGGCCCTGATTGATTTTGATCGCATCAATATGGCGGTCCAGTTTCAGCAGCATCGGCAACGCTTCAGCCAGACGATTAAGTTTAATAAACATGATTGCGTCCAGTTCGGGGAGATCGGTCATTGCCATTGACGGCGTCGCTCGTTTCGGCGTCAGCCAAAGTCACATAACGGATCACTCGCGCAGGGTTCCCGGCAACTATGGCAAAGGGTGGCACATCGTGCGTCACAACAGCCCCAGCGCCTACGATGGCTGCTTTTCCGATGGTGACGCCGCGCAGAACCATGGCACCCGCAGCGATCCAAGCGTCATCGTCGATTAGCACAGGCCGTTCGCCCAAGTCCATTCGGTTGGGATGACCGACCGTGGCGATGGCGCGAAAATGCTGATGACGCGAGACGGGGTCAACAGAATGAGTCAGATTGTCGAAGATGTTGACATTGTGTGAAATCATGACTCTATTGCCAATGTCAATTTGTCCAGCTGACCAGATGCGACTACCCTCGCCTATGTAGCACCATTGGCCCACCGTGATTTGCCCCCCGTGAGCAAATGTCAATAAGGACCCCTCCACAATAGTGCCTGCCCCAATCTTGATGAGGGCTGAATCATTGCCGATATTGATGATTCGCGCTGACGGTCCCAGTCGAGCCGTTGGGTGCTTGTTGCAAGTCGGCTTACCAATCAAGCGACGCAGAAGATAATGAAAGTTAATACCAAGCACAGACGAGCCCTAGATGTTTATTGAGTAAGGTGGACAAAGCGCTCCCACTGGAGCGCTTTGCTGTACTTTTCAGAAATCATGGCATTCCCAGCGACTGATATACCAGATCGCTGGTCTTCACTCTTCAGAAGTTGACTTATCAGGTCTAAAGCAATATTTGGTGCGGAATACGTGACCAAGTTTTCGCCAGCAACCATGCTCGCCGGGTAGTTGCCTTCGTCCGACAACAGAAGACTGCCACATCCCATGGCCTCGAAGCAACGCATATTGCCACGGTCTTGACCGGCCATATCTACAGCGCCATTCAAAACGATCTTTGCTTGCGAAATCATCTTGTATAACTCTCGCCCGAATACCGGCGCATGACTAACCGCTCGAATATCCGCCGGGCGGCAATGTGATGCGAGTGGCAAAAAATACCCTATTGGCGATTCCGCTAAACGTGTGAGCCTTGATCGATCAAGGCAGAAAACGATATTCAGCTTATCCCGCAGAGAAGAGACTGTCTCTAAGACCAACGCACGTTTGCGATGATGGCGCGAATAGCCTCCTACAAAAAGCACATCGATCGGCCGATCTGTGTTAGCGGCATACGAGTCCATCTCGGGGTCATGTGCCGGCGAAAAATACTCTGCATGCCAACCGCGTTGCCGGTAACCTTCAAGGATACTTGGAAAATTACACACCACCAAGTCGTAGGCTGAAAAATCTGCGCCCGGCGAAGGCGCAGCCCGCCAAGCTATAGCCTTTTTCACACAACCGGGCAAACTGCGCACAAAGTCACTTTGGTAACGCATGGGGTCGAGGTTGTAGAACACTTCAGTTCTGTGACTCTCAATCTGTGCAAGCAGGATACTCGCAAGACTCACCTTAGAGCGCATGCCTTGTTCTTGCGCCCACCGTCGCTGCAGTTGTTCATCATCGCCATTGGTGAAAAAGGCAGGGGTTTCGCGATCAAGCACAGGCTTCAAGAAATGGCAGGCTCCAAAACGGTCGCCGAGAAAAGCATCTATTTGTGATGCAAACGAAATGCAATCTTGTGTCAGCCCACGTAAGCGTGGAACATAAGCCGGATAAAGACCGGAATTTTGAAATAGTCTCATGGCTGGACGGGCACCTTTCCCTCATTTTTTATGTCCAATCCCAAGATCAAAACCAAGCAGATCCACAACATGCTGTCCGCGAAAAGTGCTCCTGAAATTTGAGAGATCACAAGAGACTGCAAAAAAAGGAGCGATACAAGATCATCCTCGGTTTTTAATAATTTTAAGGATTTAAAAAAACCGTGAAAAAGAAGTATGGCTAACACAGCGGTCAGCGGCAATCCAAAGGACAAAGCACCTTCAAGAAAAATGTTGTGAGGATAAGCTCCAGATTTCAATTCGACCGAAGCACTACCCAACCAAGGTGAAGCAGCAATTTGGTGCAAGCTGTCTTGAATCAAGGCAATACGTTCTGTCGTAGATGGGTCATCATCAATCGCAATAAGCCTTTGAAAAAATGGGCTGTCAACATATACCAAAAGCAAAATAGCTGCAAGTACGGCCAATCCGATCATGGGTGCAATTAATGCCCTCTGGCTCGCCCAAATGAATAGAACTATTGCCAATGCAATTACAGGACCTTTCGATCCGGTTTGAATGACGACAATGATAAGCGCCATCATAGTCAGCATGATCGTAGCGCGTATCCAGAATGACTTTGATCGCATTAGTGTCATGCCACAAAGAAAACCGCTGAGTGCGAGGTGCCCAAGGGTCACTGGATTTAAAGCTGTACTTGATAATCGGCCAGTTACTTCAGTTAAATCTGACTCACCAAAGATTCCGAAATAATTTGCAAGCAGAGCGGTCAAACTCCCAGCTGTTGCCAAGGCGAATCCTGCTATCGCATAGTTTTTTGGTTGATAAGCGTCCAGTGCCCAGATTGCGAGTACTGGTAGAACGCAGCTAATCAAAAATAACTCTAGTGCATAGTCTGCATTTTCAATGGCTGTAATGGACGTATCAAAACCCAATCTCAAAATCAAAGCATACCAAATAAGTAACATCAAGAAATGCCATTTATCGATACGTATACTGGTGGTGAGAGCAATCACCAATATACCTAGCGATCCTAGAAATAATCGAAATGGTACAGAAAGCATCCTGCTCTCAACGCCGAGCCAACTTACAAGATTACCGATGATTGGGTATCCAAAAACCGCTAGGGCAAAAATGAACGCACTACATTGGGCTGAAATGGTTTGCGCTCGCTCGAGAGTGCATGAAGCGTCGTTAATGCTCAGGTGATGGATTTCTAAACGATTCATGACATCCAGCTCAGGGCCGTAGGACTTTCTTGACTGTGGCGACCGTCATTTTGAGGCGTCGGGGTGTTCCAAGTACCACTTCAGATGCAAATACGGCCACAGCCGTCCGCACCGTTCCCAATCCCAGCCACGCATAGCATTCAGCGCATTGACGCGCTCAAGGAGTGCCTTGCGGTCGACCAGGGCATCAAACTGGGATTCTGGCCTAGACAAAAGGCTGGCTGCCCACCGCCCCAAGGCACCGTTGAGCCACTCGGGCATGGGCGAATTGAAACCTACCTTGCGTCGCGCCATCCTTATGCTGTCTGGCATATATCCAGCCATAGCATTACGTGCAACCGCTTTCGTTCGTCCATCTTCGCTTTTGGCACCGTCGGGCAGTGACATCACGTAGGTAACCAATCTCCAGTCCATAAAAGGCATGCGAACCTCAACGCCATGGGCCATAGACAGGCGGTCGAAGTTGCGCAATATGGTGGGCAACACAGTGCCGTGGAACATGCGATAGAGCCGCCGGTTCAATGGCCCCCAATGCGAAGGCAAGTTATCGCTGTCGCTGGGCAAGGTAGGTGGCCGTGGTGCAATCAAGGTGTGACCACGGAGAAAGTTCAGGCCTCGCGCCGATAGGGTGGCCAGCTTGACAGAGTCGATAGCGTGTTGAATGGCGACCGACCCTTGCGCAAGTCGAGCAGCTTGGTTGCGTAGCGCAAAGCCCAACGACTGCCCGGCCTGCCGGTAGCCGCCCATGAGCTCGTCTGCACCGTGCCCGTCGAGCGATACCAAAGTGTGGGCGCTACGCAGTTCTCGGTAAATCTGCCAAGGCGCCGTTGGCAGGCCGATGTACACCTCATCCAGGTCGGCAAGAATGGTGTCTATTTGAGCCAATGGATCTGCTTCCTCAAAGCTCAGCACGTGGGGGGTGACTCCTGCATACCCTGCCGCTTCCATCGCCTCTGGCGTCTCGTCATTGGACTGGCCCGGGAAAGACGCAACGAATGCATGGCGCCAGTCAGCGGCTTCGCGTAGGTGTGGCTTGGAGTCGGCGGCTACATGGGCCATTGCACAGGCAATGGCACTTGAATCGAATCCGCCGCTCAAGCAGGTTCCCACAGAGACGTCACTGCGTAGGCGCAGGCGGACAGCATCAAAGAACAGCTCTCGAAAACGTGCCGCCTGGTCCTCGCGTGATGATGGAACTTGAACCAAGTGATCAATGGTGCGCCACCACCGTGTGACGCTCAGTTGGCCCTTACGCAGCCAAGCAAAGTGTCCACCCGGTAAACGGCGGATTGACCCAAGCAAGGTGGACTCACTGCCTTCAATACTGAACGGGTCGAACAGAAGCCGTTTGGCAACCGACGGGCTGATCGCTCCATCGATGTATGGCAGGGAACGTAATGCGCGCATTTCCGACGCGAAGCTGAAGCGGCCTCCGCTTTGAGAATACAGCAAGGGTTTTATTCCGAAGCGGTCGCGCGCCAGGAACACGTCGCCAGAGCGGTTATCACGAATCACCAGTGCCCACATGCCATTGAATCTGTTCAACATGGCTTCACCCCAGTGCCGCCAAGCCTCAAGGACGACTTCTGTATCACTCTCACTTCGAAATTGGCTCCCTAACGCCTCCAACTCGGCTCTGAGTTCAAGAAAGTTAAAGATTTCGCCGTTGTAGACAATGGTGTGGCTCCCGTCCGGACTTTGCATGGGTTGGTGACCACGCTCGCTGGTATCAATGATCGCCAAGCGGCGATGAACCAGCCCGGCTTTGCCGTCGCCGCTGATCCAGATACCCTCGCCGTCCGGGCCGCGGTGCGTCAAAGCATGCGCCAGCCGCGATAGATCAGACCGGTCAAGGTCGGCCGGATTATTGACGAAGATTCCGGCGATGCCGCACATGAGTCAGGCCCCCCGTCGCATAAGGCGGCGTAAGGCCGAAAGAGTAACTGCCGTCAGTAGTCGACCATTCTTGCTCACCACTGTTGCTGCTACTGAGCCGAAAACCACAGAACACGCCACCATGGCATAGGCGGCCATAAGCTGTGCCCATCCTGAAGGTGCGAGCCAGTCCAAATGCCACCAAGCGAAACCAAGGAGCAAACCGACGATGAGCGGAGGCAAGGTGCATTCGATCAGCTTGCGCATGGCCATGGTTGTAGAAAAGTGCTGTCCAGTGAACCACAGCGTAACGCCAAGTCGAATCGCATTAGCGACTAGGTAGCCTGCGCCAGCAGCCACAGGTCCAAAGTTCTTGATGGCAATATAGGTGAAGACAACGGTAATAACGGCATGGGCAACAGTCAGGCTGGCGATTCGGCCGCTCTGGCCGGTACCTATGGCGAAATAGTAATAAACATTGACACCGCAACCCAAAATGCCAGCAGCAGCGAGTGTACGCAACATCGGCGCGCCACCACTGGCTGTTTCCTTGTTGACCCAAAGGGTCAACAGATCACCTGCCAAAGGGATGAGTGGTGCCAGTGCAGCAACGCCCAATACGTTGAGAATCCAAGAGGCCTGAATGAAAAATGAGGCCCTCCGCTCGATGGGATCGCCGGCCGTGACAGTGAAATGCGGAAACAGGACTTCGGTCGCCTTGAGAAGCCCCATGTGGACCACCTCTTGCAACCGCATGGCCACGTTGTATTGACCAACGACCGATAACGGTGCGAACACGCCCAGCACGTAGCGATCCACTTGGTTGCCGACAGCGCCGACAAAGTGCGCGCCGCCTTGCCACTTGCCGAATTTGGCAATGCTATGCAGCTCACGTCGGTTAAATCGTTGCAGCGGGAACATCCTTGGCATAAGGCGCCTTACAAGCACCACCCATAACACCAGCGACAGCAGAAAACCAGCGCTTGTGCCAAGCAAAAAACCAAGGTAATCCGGCCGCAGCATAGCCCCAGCAACTATAGAGGCTGCACTGGTCACAGCCGCAGCAACACTGACCCAGGCGAGAAAGGCATAACGCTGCGTAGAGGCAACCGTGGCTTGAAAGACGAGGACACCTTGTTGAGCAGCCCACCCAATGCCTGCGACAAAGAACGCGAGCGACCAATGGGTGGTGTTGCCGCTTTCCTTACTGAGAAAATGCACCGAAGCTTCACCAGCCAAGGCCAGAAAAGCGACGACAGCCAGACTGCCCGCCGCACACACAAAGAGCCCCGCCGATAGCACTGGAGTTGCAAGTTCAAAATCTCCAGCCGCTATTTGTGGTGACAGGTGTGCGACCATGGCCTGTCCCAGCACAGTGCCCACCAACGTGAAGGGCGCGTAGATCGCGATGACAAGGCCGGCCGCGCCGAACGCTTCCAGTCCAATGTAGGAGATCACGATTGGAATGGTCGCGAAATTGATGACAAGCGAGAATCCAAAGGCAATGAGATTCCAGCGAGAATTTGAAACAAGGCGGTCACTAGGGCTTGACGCGGGCGCAACGGCCAACGTTTTCGCTTCGGTCATTCCCGAAAACTCCGGATGGCATCGGCAACCGCTTGCTGCTGGGCCTGCGTCATTTCCGGAAAGATCGGAATCGAAAGGATGCGCGACTGGTTGCGGTGAGCATTGGGAAAATCTGCCGGCTGGTGTCCAAAACGTGCATAAGCAGGCACAAATGGCAGGGCAGTGGGATAACTGATGACCGTTTGGATACCCACAGCATTCAAGTAGCGGGCCAGTGCATCTCGCATTTCATGCTGAATGACATAGAGATGGAAAACGTGCTCGCGACCAGGGGCGGTGACGGGGAGCCCCAAGCCCTTGATGCCTTGTAGAAGAACACCATAGCTGCTTGCAAGTTCTTGCCGGCGCAGCGTCCAGCCAGCCAGATGCGGCAACTTGACCGAAAGAATGGCAGCCTGCAGGCCATCAAGACGACTGTTGATGCCTTCAATTTGATGGTCGCCTTTGATCAGGCCGCCATGGCGCGCAAACCTGCCCATGCGCGCGGCCAAGCCGTCATCGTTGGTGCAAACTGCACCGGCGTCGCCCATGGCGCCCAGGTTTTTACCCGGATAGAACGAAAATGAAGCAGCGTCGCCAAATGTGCCGACCTGCTGACCATCCCACTTGGCGAGGTGCGCTTGCGCGCAGTCTTCAACAACCCACAGCTTGTGCTTGCGGGCAATGGCCATGATGGCACCCATGTCGGCAGACTGACCGTAGAGGTGGACGGGAATGATGCCCACGGTTCGGGGTGTGATCTTGGCTTCGAGTTGCGCAGGGTCAATGGTGTAGGTGTCGGCGTCTGTATCGCAAAACACGACTGTGCCGCCAGCCTGCGTAACGGTTTCGCTGGTTGAAATCCAAGAATGGGCCGGGACAATGACTTCATCGCCAGGTTTGACACCCAGACCGTGCATGGCGATGTACAGGGAGTCCGTGCCGTTGGCACAAGAGACACAATGCTTGAGTTGCATCGCAGCAGCAAAGGCTTGTTCAAATTCTTGAACGTAAGGCCCTCGAATGAAGGCCGAGGTTTTAATGACGTTGGCAATGGCGGCGTCAATGTCGTCTTTGATGGTCAGGTATTGGGCGTGTAGGTCAGCAAAAGGGACGTTCATAAGTGCTCAGTAAGGTATTTTTCGGCCAAAATCGATAAGCTTTTTTTCCAAGCGATCAAATAGTAGATGACAGAAGAAAAGGCTAAGCATCAAGCTCCCGATTAACAGTAAAACTTGAGGCCAACCAGATAGCGTTTTCGGGTATCCGGTCAGCAAGAATGCTGTGGCAATAATGATGGGATGGAACAGGTAAAGAGAATATGAAATTCGCCCCAAGAAGAGCAAACTCCTAGACCGCAATGCATGCATCCACAGCGATGTGGATCCAAGATGTAACAAAATATTAGTAATGACCAGTGCAGAGCAAAGGTTCAAAGTCGTATGTCCGATGTAGGCCATTAGTGATCCCGAGTCACGACGGACGAATAAAAGCATCACAAAACTCCAGAGCATTGCGCGGCGCAGCCCGATAAGGTTGGTTTTGAGCCATTTTGTCCATTGGGGATTGTTGAATGCACATGCAATGAGGCCTCCAATCGCAAGGCCATCCAGTCGGGCCAAGGTTCCTAAGTCGGAAGGAAAATTGTTAGACGGATCGAGCGCAAATATACAAGCTCTCCAAACCACTGAGGTGACCGCTATGCAGGCGAGGAAAATCGGTAAACGTGATTTTTGTAGCATGAGCGCCAACAACGGAAATACAAGGTAGTACTGCTCTTCTATTGCTACCGACCAAGTTACAGAGATGCCGTCTGGCCCATAACTGGCGTTTTCAGCCATCCAGAAATTTTGTGTGAAAGTTAAAAATCGCCAAAGCGAAATTTGATCGTTAAAAACATTATTTTGTACGCCACTGTTCCAAACGATCACCCAAAAAACAGCTAACAATAAAAAATAAGGAGGTAGTATGCGTAGGGCTCTGCGTGTATAGAAATTTCGTAGAAAAAGTGTATTGGATTGATTTCTGCTTATGATGATGCGCGTTATTAAAAACCCAGAAAGTACAAAAAACAAATTAACGCCTGCGCCGCCTAGCAAAAATACTCGGAATAAGGCTTGAAACGCCCTGCCTTCGCTAGCCCAAGCCGGTATACCGATAAAATGCCATGCCAACACCATCCCGACAGCGAGACCTCGAAGGCCATCTAATTCAATGTCCCGATGAGTGGTCAATGAGATTCCTTGCTGCATCTTATTGTTGATTGTCAAGATTTTTGAGGAGCACAATCGAACCGGTCATGATGCATCAATCAAGCTAGCAGACACTATATTTGATTTGAGTAACCGTGCAGGGTTGCCAGCATAAGTTCCTGAAATAGCGATGTCACGAGTGACAACCGCACCAGCACCAATGACCACATCGTCACAGATTACAACAGGAAGAATCGTAGCGTTGGATCCGATCGAGACGCGGTTGCCAATACGTGTGGAGCCCCACAGGCTTTTGTTGCCCCTGGCTGGACCGCCTTGTGCGAACTTGTCGTTGGTGAACATAACGCTGTGGCCAATGAAACAGTCTTCTCCAATTTCTACGAGTTCACAAACGAAAGAGTGCGACTGTACTTTGGTCCGCGCGCCAATCTTTACTCCTTTTTGTATTTCGGTAAATGGGCCTACAAATACATCGTCACAGATCGTGCAATCGTAAAGATTTGCAGGCTGCACTACCGTCACATTGTTGCCAAAATTGACGCCTACAACGCCAATTTGTTTCAAATTCGGATTTGGCATTATTTGCCTCCAAGGCGGGAGTGCTTAGCACGAAAGCGCAGTGGCACTTCCCGGCCAGTTTCTGAGGATTCGTAAATAGCGCTAATAAGCTCCAAGCTTTTGCGACCCACAAGCCCATCTACAAGATGCGGCGTACCCTTTTTAATGCTGTCGACGACATGCTCGTAGTAGGCTTGGTGTCCAAATCCATAGATATTTGGTGGGTTAACCGAGTAGTCAGCCATGACCCTTTCATCGCCATCGCTTGGCTTGGAAAAATTCCAAACTTTCATTTGATTGACGGCAAATCCACCAATTTCTACGGTTCCGCCTTCACCAAGCACAGAGATCGACCCTTCCAAGTCGGTTGGGCGTGCGGCAGTTGTTGCCTCAATCACACCAAGCGCTCCATTTCTAAAGCGCAGCGTCACGACCGCGGTGTCTTCGGCTTCAATGTTTGCCAAGGCGGTTGAACTCATAGCAAATACGCTCTCGACCTCGCCCATCATCCACTCAAGCAGGTCTACGTGATGGCTGGCCTGGTTGGTCAAGACGCCACCATCGAGCGCCCAAGTGCCGCGCCATGCGTCCTGGTCGTAGTAGGCTTGCGGCCGACACCATCTTACGCGCACCGTACCAAGAACCAACTTGCCGAATCTGCCCGCATTTAAAGCCGAACGCAGTTTGAGGACAGGGACATTGAATCGGTTCTGCTTAACCACAAACAGTTTCACTCCAGACTCATCGCAAGCCCGAATCATTGCGTCGGCATCGTCAAGTGTCAGCGCCATGGGCTTTTCAACCATGATATGTTTACCGTAAGGGGACAGGGCGACCACATGTTCAGCGTGATTGCCACTTTCGGTCAGAATCACCACCACATCAATGGCTACCGAACGCATCATTTCGTGCATATCCGTGAAATGAGGCACTGAAAAATTCTGGGCGATTTTTTCGGCCTTTTCAGCAACCACGTCACACACCGCAACCAGTTTAGCGTTGCGTATCTGCTGTAAGCCAAGTAGCTCGGAGTGGCGTTTAGAAATTCGCCCACAACCAACCAGTGCAAAATTCAAGAAATTCATAACCTTATCTTTCTGTCAGTAAGCCGCGACCAATGCCGAAATACTCCAGCCCCATTGCTTGCATGGTCGCCGGCTCAAAAAGGTTACGCCCGTCAAAGATGATTGGCTGCTTGAGGCGGGTTCTGATTTGATTGAAATCAGGGCTTTTGAAGGCCTTCCACTCGGTCACAATCACCAGGGCATCGGCGTCATTTAGCGCAGCATGTGGGCTTTGAGCGTAGCGAAGGTCTGGTCGATCGCCATAAATGCGCTGAGTTTCTGGCATAGCAACCGGGTCATAGACGGTGACACAGCCGCCGCGTGCCCACAGACCCTCCAAGACCACACGACTGGTCGCTTCACGCATGTCGTCGGTACCAGGCTTAAATGCCAAACCCCAAAGAGCAAGGTTCTTGCCGGTCAAATCGTTACCAAAGCGGCGGGTAATTTTTTCCAAAAGAACCGACTTTTGCGCACGGTTCACATCCTCAACGGCCTGTAGTATTTTCAGTGGCATACCCAGCGCTGTGGCGGTCTGTTTTAAGGCGCGTACATCTTTGGGAAAGCAAGATCCTCCGTAGCCACAACCAGAATACAGAAAATGGTAACCAATGCGCTGATCTGAACCTATGCCCTTTCGTACCTGTTCAATGTCTGCGCCCAGTTTGTCTGCGAGGTTGGCTAATTCGTTCATGAAAGAAATTCGGGTAGCCAGCATGGCATTTGCCGCATATTTGGTCAGTTCGGCGGATTTGACATCCATAACCATCAGACGGTCATGATTACGCTGGAAGGGGGCGTACATTTCGCGCAAGATTTGTATCGCTCGTTCATCATCTGCCCCAATCACGATTCGGTCTGGACGATTAAAGTCTTCGATAGCTGCGCCTTCTTTTAAAAATTCAGGGTTGGAGACGACCGAGAACTTATGACCATGATCAGCTCGTTGAGCCAATTCATCCGCAATGGCGGCCGTCACTCTATCTGCCGTACCGACCGGTACGGTTGATTTGTTGACGATCACCTTGTATTCGGTTAGGTGCTTGCCAACGTTGCGGGCAGCATCCAAGACATATCGCAAATCAGCCGAACCATCCTCATCGGATGGGGTGCCGACCGCAATCATTTGCACCAAGCCGTGCGCTACGCTGGCTGCTACGTCGGTTGTGAAGCTCAGTCGCCCAGATGCAACATTGCGTTCGATCACTTCATGCAGGCCCGGTTCGTGGATGGGCACTACGCCGCTATTTAGCAATTGAATTTTGCTCTGATCAATGTCCAGACACACCACATCGTTGCCCAAGTCAGCCAAACATGCTCCAGAAACCAAACCGACATAGCCTGTTCCGATGACGGTAATTTTCATATTGGATCAATTAAATAAGGATTTAAACCGGTCACTTCATAGCTGTATCAGCACGAAAAAAAGCTTGGGGCTGGGGCAGTATGACTGGAGCTTGGATGTTGAACCGGGTTCTTGCAAGTTCCGAATCACTCCAGGCTAACGTTGACGCTAAATCCATTGGCCTTCAGAAGCGCGTGTTGTTTGGCTTGTGCCAAATCTGAGCTAGCCATCTCGGCACACATTTCTTGCGCGGTGATCTCGGGAACCCAGCCCAGTTTTTGCTTGGCCTTGCTAGGGTCGCCCAACAGTGTTTCAACTTCTGTGGGGCGAAAGTAGCGGGGGTCAATGCGGACGATAGGTTCAAGGGGACATGGATTCCCGTCTTCACGGGAATGACAGAACGCAACTTCGTTGACACCGCTGCCTTCCCAACGGAGCCGCATGCCCAGCGCTGTAGCAGTCCACTCGATAAACTGCCTCACGCTGTACTGCACGCCGGTCGCGATCACAAAGTCTTCGGGTTGGTCTTGCTGCAGCATCATCCATTGCATGCGCACATAGTCTTTGGCATGGCCCCAGTCGCGCAAGGCGTCGATGTTGCCCATGTACAAGCAGCTCTCCAGCCCTTGACTGATATTGGCTAGGCCGCGGGTGATTTTGCGGGTAACAAAGGTCTCCCCGCGTCGTGGGCTTTCGTGGTTGAACAGTATTCCGTTGCAGGCATACATGCCATAAGCTTCACGGTAGTTGATCGTGATCCAATAGGCAAAGAGCTTGGCCACGGCGTAGGGGCTGCGCGGGTAAAAGGGCGTGGTTTCTTTCTGAGGGGTTTCTTGGACCAGCCCATAGAGTTCACTGGTGCTGGCTTGGTAAAAGCGGGTTTTCTTCTCCAGCCCCAGGATGCGGATGGCCTCCAGAATGCGCAGGGTACCCATGGCATCCACGTCTGCGGTGTATTCGGGGCTCTCAAAGCTCACCGCCACATGGCTCTGCGCGCCAAGGTTGTAGATCTCATCCGGCTGCGTTTCCTGGATGATGCGCGTCAGGTTGCTGCTGTCGCTCAAGTCACCGTAGTGCAGCTTGAAGCGGGCGTTGTCCACATGCGGGTCTTGGTAGATGTGGTCAACGCGCTGGGTGTTGAACGAGCTAGCGCGGCGCTTGATGCCGTGCACTGTGTAGCCTTTTTCAAGCAAAAATTCAGCCAGGAAAGAGCCGTCTTGGCCGGTGACGCCTGTGATGAGAGCGACTTTAGGTTGATTCTTTTGTAGCATAGTGGGTAACAAAATCTTGGTAGGCCGTTGCCAAGCCCTGTTGTAATTGAATCTTGGCATTCCATCCTAGGGCGTTGAGTCTGGCGCTGTCCATCCATTTGCGTGGTGCACCATCAGGTTTGCTCGTATCAAATTCGATGTCGCCCGAGTAGCCAACGGCAATTGCAATTGACCGAGCCAGTTCTGCAATAGTGATATCTGAACCAAAGCCCACATTGATGTGGCTTAGCATAGGCTTTGTAACTTGATCCAGGCTTTCTTTGGGTAAGCCCATCACAAAAACGCTGGCAGCCGCCATATCATCCACATACAAAAACTCGCGACGGGGCGTTCCAGTGCCCCAAATAAGCACGCTTGGTGCGCCGGTCAATTTGGCCTCATGAAAGCGCCGAATGAGCGCAGGGATGACATGGCTGTTTTCCGGGTGATAGTTGTCGCCAGGGCCATACAGGTTAGTGGGCATGACGCTGCGGTAGTCCACGCCATGGCTTTGACCGTATTGCCGGTTGTAGCTTTCACAAAGTTTGATGCCTGCAATTTTGGCAACAGCGTAGGGCTCGTTGGTCGGCTCCAAGGCCCCTGAGAGTAGGGCGTCTTCCCGCATGGGTTGCTCCGCTGAACGCGGGTAAATGCAGCTGGACCCCAGAAACAGTAGCTTCTTCACGCCGCTCTGAAATGCAGCCTCAATCACATTGGCCTGGACCATCAGATTTTGGTAAATGAAGTCTGCTGGGTAGGTATTGTTGGCGTATATGCCCCCCACTTTGGCAGCGGCCATATAGACCTGCGAGGGCCGCTCCGTTGCAAAAAATCTGATGACAGCCGCTTGATTGGTCAAGTCAAGTTCGGCATGTGTTCGATAGAGCAGGTCTTTGTGGCCCTGTCGTTGCAGTGTTCGAACGATAGCGCTGCCCACCATGCCTCGATGGCCCGCAATATAGATTCTTTCAGGGGATTTAAATGCGGTCATAGGTGTTTTCAAAGCGAACAACGTCGTCCTCACCCAGGTAACTGCCTGACTGAACCTCAATCAACTCTAGGTCTGTCTTGCCTGGGTTGGTGAGGCTATGTCTAACACCCAACGGAATGTAAGTGCTTTGATTTTCTGTCAAAAACATGTCCTCTTCGCCCTTGGTGACCAAAGCCGTACCTTTGACCACGATCCAGTGCTCGGCCCGGTGCTGATGCATCTGAAGGCTGAGCTTCGCGCCAGGTCGCACGGTAATCCGCTTCACCTGGTGCCGATCGCCCATGTCCACACTGTCGTAGCTCCCCCAAGGACGGGCAACCTTACGGTGTTGGACTGCTTGAACAATATGATCGGCATCCAGCTGCGCAACCACCTGCTTGACAAGCTCTGCATGGGTGACCGCTGCAACCAGTAGGGCGTCAGGGGTGTCTACTACCAGCAAGTCTTGGGTACCCAAGGTGACAACCGGTCGATGCGGCGCATGAATGAAAGTGTTTGACGAATGCAGCGTTATGCCGTGGCCATTGATGCGGTTTCCGTTGGCGTCGGCCGCAGTCAGGCTGGCAACAGCGTTCCAACTGCCAACATCACTCCACTGGCCAGCAAATTCAAGAACAGCAACGTTCCGATGATGCTCCAGTACCGCGTAGTCAATGCTGTCCGCGCGGCAAGCTTCGAACAATAGCCTATCCGGCCTCACGAAGTTGCCATCATGGTGGGCTGACTGCATGGCCTGCTGGCAAAATTGCAGTATGTCGAGCGCGTGTTGTCCAAGTGCGCTTAGCAAGGTCTGCGCACGGCACAAAAATATGCCCGCATTCCAATAAGCGTTGCCAGACAGCAGCAGACTTTCGGCCTTGTCTGAAGGCGGTTTCTCGATAAAGGCATCCACGTGGCTTGTGCCATCGGGCCGCGTCAAACCTCGTTGAATATAGCCAAATGCAGTGCTGGGAAATGTTGGTGTAACCCCGAATGTCACAATGGCACCCGCCTCAGCTGCTGTTATGCCCTGCCCGACCAATTGGGCAAAAGCGTGTGCGTCTGGTATGTGGTGATCGGACGGACAAAATAGCAGCAGATCTTCCGGTTTAGCCATGAGTGCCGTTATGGCCATGGCGGCTGCAGTATTGCGAGCAACGGGCTCGAGGAGGATCGTGGCTTGGACCGCCGCAGCGCGCACTGCATCCGACACCAAAAATCGATGCTCTTCCGAAGCAACGCAAACGACCCTGTTGTTAAGAAGAGAAAGCCGCTCCAGGGTCAATTGCAGAAGGCTTTTGTCATCGATCAAGGGTACAAATTGCTTTGGGAAGCTTTTTCGGCTCAGTGGCCAAAGCCGAGTTCCTGAGCCGCCGCAAAGAACAATTGGCGTGACAGATGGTGGCTGAGTCATGGATACACAGATTTGGTGATGACTGTTGTCAGCAAGGGGGGGGGTAGAAAAAACCGCCGGGCAGGTTACCGGGGCACTAACAAGAGGGGAAGAAGTCTCAGACGGAGCCAATCTGGAGTAACTTAGATGTAATGCATCATCGTACCGCACATTCAAGTCAGCGCCACTGTGTTTGACAAAAAATGTAGAGTGTGCGCCAGGTTTAATTGATCTAAAACCTAGTCCTGATCCTAAAATTATATCTATCCAATAAAGATGAAAATACCGTTGTAATGTCGGTAAATTAATACAATTATTGATAAGGACTTACCCAAATGAAAAGTATCTGTTCGTTAGCAATTTGATTAACTTCCTGAGCCAGACAAGAGTCTGAAAAATCAGGCCAATGAAATTAAAGATCGGAAGATCAAAGCAATGTTAGAGGGCATACTTGCCACGGTGCAGGCGTTTGGCAGCAGGTCAAAGAACTGTTAGCACCCCAGGCCCTTGGCGCTAAAGGCAAGACCAAGGCCGACATCGCCTCCATGCCTGACGCAGAACCGGGTAACGGCGTGAATGGCAGCAACCCAAGCGGCTGAAGTAACATCAGCCTATGACCGTCCAAGCCCCCGACCCCAGCCCCATTTCCCCCCGCCAAAAGGCCGACATCCTGGCGCAGGCCTTGCCGTATATCCGCAAGTTCCACGGCAAGACCATGGTCATCAAGTATGGCGGCAACGCCATGACCGACCCCGAGCTGCAGGCCGACTTTGCCGAAGACGTGGTGCTGCTCAAGCTGGTGGGCATCAACCCTGTTGTGGTGCATGGCGGCGGGCCGCAGATTGAGAATGCGCTGAACCGCCTGGGCAAGAAGGGCGAGTTCATACAGGGCATGCGCGTGACCGACGCCGAAACCATGGAGGTGGTGGAGTGGGTGCTGGGCGGCGAGGTGCAGCAAGATATTGTGGGCCTGATCAACCAGGCCGGCGGCAAGGCAGTGGGCCTGACCGGTCGAGACGGCGGCCTGATCCGGGCGCAAAAGCTCAAGATGGTGGACAGCCAGGACCCCAGCAAGGAAGTGGATGTGGGCCAGGTGGGCGATATCGTCAGCATTGACCCCAGCGTGGTCAAGGCGCTGCAAGACGACGCCTTCATCCCCGTCATCAGCCCGATCGGCTTTGGCGTGCACAACGAAAGCTACAACATCAATGCCGATGTGGTCGCGGCCCGACTGGCCACGGTGCTCAAGGCTGAAAAGCTGATCATGCTCACCAACATCAGCGGCGTGCTGAACAAGGCGGGCGAGCTGTTGACCGACCTGACCGCGCGCCGCATTGACGAGCTGTTTGCGGATGGCACGATTTCGGGTGGCATGTTGCCCAAAATCAGCGGTGCGCTGGATGCGGCCAAAAGCGGCGTCAACTCAGTTCACATTGTTGATGGCCGCGTGCCCCATGTGCTGCTGCTGGAGATCCTGACCGACCAGGCCTTTGGCACCATGATCCGCTCCCACTGAGACCGACGCTGCCCTAAGCCATGGCCCAGTCCGACCCCCAAGCTGACGCTCATCCCTCTGATCGGACGGCCGAGGCACCAGCCCGTAAACGGCCCAAGCCGGGGGAGCGACGGGTGCAAATTTTGCAGGCGCTGGCCAGCATGTTGCAGCAACCCGGGCTTGAGCGCATCACCACGGCGGCGCTGGCAGCCCGGCTAGAGGTGAGCGAGGCTGCCCTGTACCGGCACTTTGCCAGCAAGGCCCAGATGTTTGAGGGCCTCATTGATTTCATTGAGCAGACCGTGTTTGCGCTGGTCAATCAGATCGCCCAGCAGGACAACGCCGGGGTTGGGTCCGGTCCGGCGCCCGGTGCCCGCCAGGCGGGTCGGGTTCTGGCTATGGTGATCCAGTTTGCCGAGAAGAACCCGGGCATGGCACGGGTCATGGTCGGCGATGCGCTGGTCTATGAGAACGAGCGCCTGCAACAACGCATGAACCATTTTTTTGACAAACTCGAAGCCAGCTTGCGCCAATGTCTGCGGAACGGGGCATCGGCTGGTGGTTCAGACACGCCTACGGTCGATGCGCAGGTTCAGGCGTCGGCCTTGACGGCGTTTCTGGTTGGTCGGTTGCAGCGCTTTGCGCGCTCCGGTTTCAAGCGGCTGCCCTCGGAACACCTCGAGCCGAGCCTGGCCTTACTGCTCGGTTGAACCACCCGCGGCCGCTTGGACCGCACTTGGTGCCAGCCGTGCAAGCCATTTACTTTGATTAAAGTAGCCCTGAATTGGGCCGCGGGGAGCAAACAGCAGCAGAAATGTTGCAAAATAGCACGATCGTTCTATTTTTATGACCAGCTTGCTATCCCTCACCATCCCTGCCGACCCGTCGGGCCAGACACTGGCGCGCGTACGTAGCCTGCACAAAGGCCAGCAAACCAAGCAAACCATTCTGGAGGCGGCACTGTTACTGGCCTCCCAAATCGGTCTCGAGGGCCTGAGCATTGGCGCGCTGGCCGATGTCACACACATGAGCAAGTCGGGCGTGTTTGCACACTTTGGCTCGCGTGAAGAGCTGCAAATCTCGGTGATCCGCGAGTACTACAGCCGCTTTGCCGACGAGGTGTTTTACCCGGCCATGCAGCAGCCGCGCGGATTGCCGCGTGTCAAGGCTTTGTTTGACAACTGGATGCAACGGGTGGCGGTCGAAATCCAGTCCGGCTGCATCTTCATCAGCGGTGCGGTAGAGTTTGACGACCGGCCCGGCCCGGTGCGCGATGCGCTGGCCAGCTCGGTGCAGGCCTGGCTGGCCGCCCTGTACCGCGCTGTGGTGCAGGCCAAGCAAGAGGGCCACCTGTTGCAAAGCGCCGACGAGGAGCAAATGGCCTTTGAGATTCACGCCCTGATTCTGGCCCTGCACTACGAGGCTCGGTTTCTGCAAAACCCGCGCTCGGTGGGTCGTGCGCACCGAGGTTTTGACAACATCCTGGCGCGCTACGGGCCAGCGGCCGCCAAATAGACAACGTTTTTTTCACATCCAACCCATCCCCCAAGGAGCCAACACATGCCCGCCTATACCCCGCCGCTGCGCGACATGCAGTTTGTCATGCACGAACTGCTCAAAGTCACTGATGCCTTCAAGGCCATGCCACAGCACGCCGATGTCGATATCGAGACCGTTAATGCGGTGCTTGAAGAGGGTGGCAAGTTTGCTTCTGAGGTGCTGTTCCCGCTCAATGTCAGCGGCGACACCGAAGGCTGCAGCCTCGACCCAGCCAGCCACGCTGTGACCACGCCCAAAGGCTTCAAGGAGGCCTATGCCAGCTATGTGGCGGGCGGTTGGGCGGCTTTGAGCTGTGACACCGCCTTTGGCGGCCAGGGCCTGCCGCTGGTGGTGAACCAGATGTTTTACGAGATGCTCAACAGCGCCAACCAGGCCTGGACCATGTACCCCGGCCTGACGCATGGCGCCTACGCCTCGCTGCACGCCCACGGCACCGACGCCCAAAAGCAGACCTACCTGGCCAAGATGACCAGCGGCGAGTGGACCGGCACCATGTGCCTGACTGAACCCCACTGCGGCACCGACCTGGGCCTGATGCGCACCAAGGCCGAGCCACAGCCTGATGGCAGCTACCGGATCACCGGCAACAAGATCTTCATCAGCGCTGGCGAGCACGACATGGCCGCCAACATCGTGCACCTGGTGTTGGCCCGCCTGCCCGATGCACCCCCCGGCATCAAGGGCGTGAGCCTGTTTGTGGTACCCAAATATTTGATCAATGCCGATGGCTCTTTGGGTGCACGCAATGGCATTTACTGTGGCGGCTTGGAGCACAAGATGGGCATCCGCGCCAGCGCTACCTGCCAGATGGTGCTGGATGGCGCGGTAGGCGCCATGGTGGGCCAGCCCAACAAGGGCATGCAGGGCATGTTTGTGATGATGAACGCCGCCCGCCTGGGCGTGGGCAACCAGTCGCTGGGGTTGACCGAGGTGGCCTACCAGAACGCACTGGCCTATGCCAAAGACCGCATCCAGATGCGCTCGCTCTCGGGCACCAAGGCCAAGGACAAGCCGGCAGACCCCATCATCGTGCACCCCGATGTCCGCAAAATGCTGCTCACCGCCCGCGCTTACGCCGAGGGCGGCCGCGCCCTGATGGCCTACTGCTCGATGCTGCTGGAGCAGGAACTGAACCACCCCGAGGACAAGGTGCGCAAAGATGCGGGCGAAATGCTGGCCCTACTGACGCCCATCGTCAAGGCCTTCATCACCGACAACGGCTGGACCGCCACCTCCACCTGCCTGCAGGTGTTTGGTGGCCACGGCTACATCAAGGAATGGGGCATGGAGCAGTTTGTGCGCGATTCCCGCATCAACATGATTTACGAAGGCACCAACACCATCCAGTCGCTCGACCTGCTGGGGCGCAAGATTTTGGGCAATAACGGCGCCACCCTCAAGAAGTTTGGCAAGCTGGTGGCGCAGCTGGTGGAAGAAGAGGGCGTCAACGAAAAAATGTCCGAGTTCATCACGCCGATTGCCGTGCTGGGTGAGCAGATGACCAAGTTCACCACCGAGATCGGCTTCAAGGGCTTCCAGAACCCCGACGAGGTGGGCGCCGCAGCGGTGGATTACCTGCGCGTGGCCGGCCACATGGTTTTCGGCTACTTCTGGGCCCGCATGGCGCAGGTGGCGCTGCGAGAGATGGCCGCCGGCAACCCGGACCCGTTCTACCTGGCCAAGGTGCAAACTGCGCGTTTTTACTTTGCCAAGCTGTTCCCCGAGACCGCCACCCTGATGCGCACCGCTCGCAGTGGCGCAGCCGCCCTGATGGACACCGACGCGGTGTTTGCCTGAGCCCGGGCGTGTACTTGTTTAACCTTTGTTGGAGATTCCCATGATTCGTAGCACCTTGGCCACTCTGCTGGCCCTGTCGTCCCTCTCTGCCCTGGCTCAGATGACCCCTGTCGGCCTGTGGCAAACCATCAGCGATGCGGATGGCAAAGCCACGTCCGAGGTGCGTGTGATAGACACCGCGGGCGTGGTGAGTGCCGTTGTTGAAAAAGCACTGACCCAGAGTGGTGAGCCCCTCTGCGACAAATGCACAGATGACCGCAAAGGCAAACCCAAAGTAGGCATGCAAATCATTCGGGATGCCAAGAAGGCTGACGGCAAGGACGTCTGGGAGGGGGGCAATATTCTCGATCCCAACAACGGTACGGTCTACAAACTCAGGCTAACGCCGATTGAGGGCGGCAAAAAACTCGAAGTGCGCGGCTACGTTGGTACCCCCCTGCTGGGCCGCACGCAAACCTGGGTGCGCGTGCAGTAAGCCCGCGCAGGTTCCACCATGTCGCATTTCATTGTCAAAAAAGTCGCGGTGCTGGGCGCCGGTGTGATGGGCGCACAAATTGCGGCGCACCTGGTCAACGTCGGGGTGCCGGTCATTCTGTTTGACCTGCCGGCCAAAGAGGGTCCCAAAAACGGCATCGTCAGCCGCGCGGTCGAAGGTTTGAAGAAGCTCAAGCCCTCGCCCCTGGGTGTGCCCGAAGACGCGGTGCTGATCGGCCAGGCCAACTACGAGGAGCACCTGGCGCTGCTGGGTGGCTGCGACCTGGTGATCGAGGCGATTGCCGAGCGCATGGACTGGAAGCTGGACCTCTACCGCAGAATCGCGCCCCACGTGGCGCCCCATGCGCTGCTGGCCTCCAACACCTCGGGCCTGTCAATCACCGCCTTGAGCGAGGCCCTGCCTGAGGCGATGCGGCCACGCTTTTGCGGCATCCACTTCTTCAACCCGCCGCGTTACATGGCGCTGGTGGAACTGATCAACACCCCGGCCACCGAGCCCGCCAACCTGGACGCGCTGGAGGCCTTTGTCACCAGTACGCTCGGCAAGGGCGTGGTGCGGGCCAAGGATTCGCCCAACTTCATCGCCAACCGGGTCGGCATTGCCGGCATGCTGGCCACCATGAAAGAGGTGGCGAACTTTGGCCTGACCATCGACGTGGTGGACGACCTGACCGGCAAGAAAATGGGCCGCGCCAGTTCGGGCACCTTCCGCACCGCCGACGTGGTGGGCCTGGACACCATGGCCCATGTGATCAAGACGCTGCAAGACACGCTGAGCCTGGAGACTGACCCGTTTTACGCCAGCTTTGCCACGCCGGCCGTGTTGCAGCAACTGCTGGCGCTGGGCCACCTAGGGCAGAAAACCAAGGCGGGTTTTTACAAGAAGGAGGGCCGTGACGTGCTGCGCTTTGACGCTGAATCGGGCGAGTACGTGGCGGCCGGCCAAAAGGCCGACGAGGTTTACGCCCGCATGCTCAAAAAGCCGGCTGCCGAGCGCCTGCGCCTGCTGCGCAACAGCGAGGGCGCGCAGGGTCGGTTCTTGTGGGCCATTTTGCGCAACGGCTTTCATTACGCTGCCGTGCATCTGGCCACCATTGCCGACAACGCGCGCGATGTGGACCTGTGCCTGCGCTGGGGCTTTGGCATGAAGCAGGGCCCGTTCGAGCTTTGGCAAGAGGCCGGCTGGTTGGACGTGGCGCAGATGGTGCAAGAGGACATTGATGCCGGCCGCGCCCTGTGTAACACGCCCCTGCCAGACTGGGTGTTCAAGGGCCCGGTGGCCGAGGCCGGCGGTGTGCATACGCCGGCTGGCTCTTGGAACCCGAGCACCGGCCAGTTTGCGCCGGTGCGCCAACTGCCGGTGTATGCCCGCCAGCATTTCCCTGAGAGCGTGCTGGGCGCGCAGGCGCTCAAGGCCGAGGCCACCGGCACCACGCTGCATGAGGACGAGGCCATCCGGCTGTGGACGATGGACCAGCAGGTGCTGATTGCCAGCATCAAGACCAAGATGCACGCGCTCAGCCCCGGCGTGATCGAGGGCCTGATGCAGGGGCTAGAGATGGCCGAGGCCAATTACCAGGGAATGGTGATCTGGTCCCCAGACGACATGTTCTCGGCGGGTGCTGACCTGCAGGCCATGCTGCCGGCCTTCATGATGGTGGGGGTGTCGGCCATTGACGGTGCCGAGGCCGAGATGCAGCAGGCCATGCTGCGCCTGCGCTACGCCACCGTGCCGGTGATCTCGGCCGTTCGTGGCCTGGCACTGGGTGGCGGCTGCGAGCTGGCGGTGTACTCGTCACGCCGGGTGGTGGCGATGGAGAGTTACATCGGCCTGGTGGAGGTGGGGGTGGGGCTGGTACCGGGTGCCGGCGGCCTGACCTATATCGCCCGCCGAGCGGCCGAAAACGCCGCTGCCTCTACCGGCAAAGACCTGCTGCCGTTTTTGACCGAGGGCTTTACCGCCGCCGCCATGGCCAAGGTGGGCACCAGTGCCATCGAGTCGCGCAAGCTGGGCTACCTGCTGGCCAGCGACTTGATCGTGCCGCACAAGGACGAGCTGCTGTTTGTGGCCATCAACGAGGCCCGCGCCATGTTTGCTGGCGGCTACCGGCCGCCGCACAAGCGCCAATTTGCCGTGGCCGGGCGCAGCGGTATTGCCACCCTGAAGGGTTCGCTGGTGAACATGCGCGACGGCGGCTTCATCAGCGCGCATGACTTTCATATCGCCAGCCTGATCGCCCATGTGGTGTGCGGCGGCGATGTGGACGCCGGTAGCCTGGTGGACGAAGACTACCTGATGACGCTGGAGCGGCAGGCCTTCTGCCAGCTGCTGGTGCACCCCAAAACCCAGGCGCGCATCATGGGCATGATGTCCACCGGCAAGCCGTTGCGCAACTGACCCGGAGCTATTCATGAAACAAGTACAAGACGCCTACATCGTCGCGGCCACGCGCACGCCGATCGGCCGCTCGCACCGGGGCTCGTTCCGCAACCTGCGCCCGGACGACCTGCTGGTCAAAGCGCTGCAAGCGGTGCTGGCGCAAGCCCCCGGGCTGGACCCGGCCAGCATCGAAGACATCATTTGCGGCTGCGCCATTCCCGAAGCGCAGCAGGGCCTGAACGTGGCCCGCGTGGCCGCCGTGCTGGCTGGCCTGCCGCACAGCGTGGGCGGCATCACGGTGAACCGATTTTGCGCCTCGGGCCTGAGCGCGGTGCAGATGGCCGCCGACCGCATCCGCGTGGGCGAGGCGGATGTGATGATTGCTGCTGGCGTAGAGAGCATGAGCATGGTGCCGATGATGGGCAATGCGCCCTCGCTCTCAACAGCCATGTTTGGCAATGACGACAACATTGGCATCGCCTATGGCATGGGCCTGACCGCCGAGAAAGTGGCCACCCAGTGGAAGGTGAGCCGGCAGGCGCAGGACGAGTTTGCCCTGACCTCGCACCAGCGCGCGCTGGCGGCCATGGCGGCAGGCCAGTTCAAGGACGAGATCACCCCGGTGGAGGTGGTGGACCGCGCTCCTGATCTGGCCACCGGCCAAGTGCTCGAAACCCGCCGGCTGGTCAGCCTGGACGAGGGCGCGCGCGCCGACACCTCCATCGAGGGTCTGGCCAAGCTGCGCACCGTGTTCTCGGCGCGCGGCTCGGTCACGGCGGGCAACAGCTCGCAAACCTCGGACGGCGCTGGCGCCCTGATTTTGGCCAGCGAGAGTGCGGTCAAGCGCTTCGGGCTTAAACCACTCGCCCGCTTTGTCAGCTATGCCGCGTGCGGCGTGCCGCCGCACATCATGGGCATCGGCCCCATCGAGGCGATTCCGGCCGCGCTGCGCCATGCCGGCCTGCGGCAGGATGCCATCGACTGGTTTGAGCTGAACGAGGCCTTTGCCGCCCAGTCGTTGGCGGTCATCAACACCCTGGGGCTGGACCCGGCCAAGGTCAACCCGATGGGCGGCGCCATTGCCCTGGGCCACCCGCTGGGCGCCACCGGCGCCATCCGCTCAGCCACCGCCATCCATGCCCTGCACCGGCACCAGCTGCGCTACAGCATGGTCACCATGTGCGTGGGCATGGGGCAGGGCGCAGCCGGTATTTTTGAGCGCGTTTGATGAACGCGACCGCCCCCACCACACTGCATCCGTTTGACCAGGCCATTGCGCTGGAGTTGCAGCCGGACGGCCACTGGCTGGGCCACACCAGCCCGGCCTACGCCAACATGGTCGGGCCCTACGGCGGCATCACGGCGGCGCAAATGCTCAATGCCGTGCTGCTGCACCCCAAGCGCCTGGGCGACCCGCTGGCGCTCACAGTCAACTACGCCGCCGGCGTGGCCGACGGCCCCTTTGTGCTGCAAGCGCGCCCGGCGCGTACCAACCGCTCCACCCAGCACTGGGTGATCGAGCTGCTGCAGGACGGGCAGTCGGTCATCACCGCCACCGCCATCACGGCGCAGCGGCGCGACACCTGGGGCGCGGATGACGAGCCTATGCCTGCCTGCCCAGCGCCGGCAGACGTGCCCAGCCTGCGCGTGGCGGCACCGGTGGTGTGGTTTGACCGCTATGAGACCAAGCCGATCACCGGCCCGCTCCCTGTGACCTGGGACGGCAGCAGCCAGAACAGCCTGAGCCAGCTCTGGGTGCGCGACCAGCCGGTGCGGCCGCTGGACTTTGCCTCGCTGACCGCGTTGGCCGACATTTTTTTCCCGCGCGTCTGGCGGCGTCGGGCCACCCATGTGCCAGCCGGCACGGTGTCAATGACGGTGTACTTTCATGCCGGCGCGGCGCAGCTGGCCGCCACCGGCACCGGCTTTGTGCTGGCGCAGGCCCGGGCGCAGGCCTTTCGCAACGGTTTCTTCGACCAGACCGCGCAACTCTGGAACGAGGCCGGTGAGATGCTGGTGAGCAGTCACCAGATCGTCTACTACAAGGCATGAATAAGGCATGAACCCGGTATGAGCACCACCCCGGTGGCCCTGGTCATTGGTGCGGGAGACGCCACCGGCGGCGCGGTGGCGCGCCGCTTTGCCCGAGAAGGCTACGCCGCCTGCGTAACCCGGCGCAGCCTGGACAAGCTGCAACCGCTGTTGGCGCAGATTCGCGCCGACGGCGGCCAGGCCTATGGCTTTGAATCGGACGCGCGCCAGGAGGAAGCCGTGGTGGCGCTGGTGGCGCAAATCGAGGCCGACATCGGCCCGATCGAAGTGCTGGTGTTCAACATCGGCGCCAACGCGCCCAGCAGCATCCTGGACGAGACCGCCCGAAAGTACTTCAAGATCTGGGAGATGGCCTGTTTCGGCGGCTTTCTGAACGGGCGCGAGGTGGCGCGGCGCATGGTCACGCGCAGTGGGCGGCCGCAGACCATCATCTTCACTGGCGCCACCGCCTCGCTGCGCGGAGCGGCAAATTTTGCGGCCTTTGCCGGGGCCAAGCATGCGCTGCGTGCGCTGGCCCAGAGCATGGCGCGCGAGCTTGGGCCGCGCGGCATCCATGTGGCCCATGTGGTGCTGGACGGCGCGATTGACACCGCCTTCATCCGCGACAATTTCCCCGAGCGCTACGCCCTTAAAGACCAAGACGGTATCCTGAACCCCGAGCACATTGCCGACCAGTACTGGATGCTGCACCGCCAGCCGCGCGACGCCTGGACCCATGAGCTGGATTTACGCCCCTACCTGGAGAAATTTTGATGACCAAGACCGTGGACTTTTATTTTGATTTTGGCAGCCCCGCCGCCTACCTGGCCTGGACCCAGCTGCCAAAGCTGTGTGCCGACACCGGCGCCACCCTGGTCTGGCAGCCCATCCTGCTGGGCGGCGTGTTTCAGTCCACCGGCAACCGCGCGCCCATCAGTGTGCCACTCAAGGGCAGCTACCTGTTTGTCGATATGGCACGCTTTGCCAAACGCTATGGCGTGCCGCTGGTGATGAACCCGCATTTCCCCATCAACACCCTGCACCTGATGCGCGCGGCAGTAGGCCTACAGCTGCGCGGTGACGCCCGCTTTGAGGCCTATTGTGCCGCCATGTTCCGCGCCATCTGGGTCGATGCACTGAACCTGGGCGACCCGGCCGTGCTGGCCCAGGCCCTGAGCGCCGCCGGCTTTGACCCGGCCGCGCTGCTGGCGCTGTCGGCCGAACCCGAGGTGAAAGAAGCCTTGAAGGCCCGCACCGACGCCGCCGTGCAGCGCGGCATATTTGGCGCGCCCACGATGTTTGTGGGCGAGCAGATGTTTTGGGGCCAGGACCGGTTGGACTTTGTGCGCGAGGCCCTGGCCGCCTGAAACCCCTTCTTCAATCAATTGCACCACTGAACGGAACCCTGCCATGAGCGACATCCTGACCGACACCAGTGCCGGTGTGCTGACCATCACCCTGAACCGGGTGGACAAGAAAAATTCCATCACCGCCGCCATGTACGCCAGCATGGCGGAGGCGCTGGTGCAGGCCGAAGCCGACCCGGCGGTGCGCGCTGTGGTGTTCCAGGGGCATGAGACCATTTTCAGCGCCGGCAATGACATTGGTGACTTTCTGAACGCCAAGCCCAGCACCATGGACTCGCCGGTGTTCCGCTTTTTGCGTGGCATCAGCACCTTCTCCAAGCCGGTGCTGGCGGCGGTGTGCGGGCCGGCGGTGGGTATCGGCACCACGCTGCTGTTCCATTGCGACCTGGTCTATGCGGGTGACAACGCCGCGTTCTCCATGCCCTTTGTCAACCTGGGCCTGTGCCCCGAGGCGGCGTCGAGTTACCTGGCACCGCAGCGCATGGGTTACGGCCGTGCCGCCGAAGCCTTGATGTTGGGCGAGCCCTTTATGGCCGAAACGGCGCTGGAGATGGGGCTGATTAGCCGCATCGTGCCGCCGTCTGAGGCTGCGGCGCTGGCGCAGCGCCAGGCCCAAAAGCTGGCGGCCAAGCCGCTTGGCTCGCTGATCGAGACCAAGCGTCTGATGAAGCTGGGCCAGGTCGAGGTGGTGGCGCAGCGCATGGCGCAAGAGGCGCAGAGCTTTGGCCGCATGTTGGCCGAGCCGGCAGCGCGCGAGGCCTTCACCGCCTTCATGGAAAAGCGCAAGCCCGATTTCAGCAAAGTTTAAAGAAAATCGGCCTCTAGCCCCCGTGGTTATTGGGGTTTTAGCTATCTATATGGTAGCAATTTCCCGGTTCCGCCGAAGCCGGCTTTTGAAGGAGTTCGGATGAGTTACGCCTCGGTGTTTGCCCCCAAGCTGTTCGCCGGCCAGGTGGTCATCGTCACCGGCGGGGGCTCCGGTATCGGCCGCTGCACCGCGCACGAGCTGGCCGCCCTCGGGGCCCGGGTGGTGCTGGTCGGCCGCAAGCTCGATAAGCTGCAGGCGGTGGCCCGCGAAATTGCGCAGGATGGCGGCCAGGCCAGCCTGCAGGTGTGTGACATCCGGCAGGAAGAGCTGGTCAAGCAGACCGTGGCCGCCGTGCTGGCCGAGCACGGCCGCATTGACGGCCTGGTCAACAACGCGGGCGGCCAGTACATCACGCCCCTAAAAGCCATCAGCGCCAAGGGCTGGCAGGCGGTGCTCGACACCAACCTGACCGGCGGCTTTCTGATGGCGCGCGAGTGTTTTGTGCAGGCCATGCAACACAGCGGCGGCAGCATCGTCAACATCGTGGCCGACATCTGGGGCTCGATGCCCGGCATGGGCCACAGCGGTGCGGCGCGCGCCGGCATGGTCAGCTTCACCGAGACCGCTGCGGTGGAGTGGGCCGGGCAGGGCGTGCGCGTGAACGCAGTGGCGCCGGGCTACATCGCCTCCAGCGGCATGGACCATTACCCCGCCGACGCAGCGCCCATGCTGCGCGCCATGGCCGGCACCGTGCCGCTGGGGCGCTTTGGCACCGAGTCCGAAACAGCGGCCGGCATTGTGTTTTTGCTCAGCCCCGCCGCCAGCTTTATCAGCGGCAGCACCCTGCGCATCGACGGCGCGCGGCCGCAGGTGCGCCTGGGCTGGCCCATGGGCGAGCCTGCCGATGCGGCCCGCCAGCGCGATGCCGTCAAGCCTTTCAACGGTTTTCACCGGGCGCAGACGCCCAAGGTTTTTTCCTGACCCGCCTCGGAGCCACCCATGCACTACACCCACGAGCACCTGGAAATCCAGAATACCCTCAAGCGCTTCATTGACGCCGAGATCAACCCCCATGTGGACGAGTGGGAGGCCGCCGAGATGTTTCCGGCGCACGAGATCTTCAAAAAGCTCGGCAACCTGGGCCTGCTGGGCCTGACCAAGCCCGAGGCCTATGGCGGCGCCGGGCTGGATTACTCGTATGCGCTGGCCATGGCTGAGGCGCTGGGCCACATTGACTGCGGCGCCATCCCGATGGCCATTGGCGTGCAGACTGACATGTGCTCTCCGGCGCTGGCCCGCTTTGGCAGCGACGAACTGCGGCGCGAATTTCTGGCGCCGGCCATTGCCGGCGACATGGTGGGCTGCATCGGCGTGAGCGAGCCCGGCGCGGGCAGCGATGTGGCTTCGATCAAAAGCCACGCGCGCAAGGACGGCGACGACTACCTCATCACCGGCCAGAAGATGTGGATCACCAACAGCCTGCAGGCCGACTGGATGTGCATGCTGGTCAACACCAGCGATGGCCCGCAGCACCGCAACAAAAGCCTGGTGATGGTGCCCATGCACCTGCCGGGCATTGAGAAAGCCAAAAAAATCCGCAAGATCGGCATGCACGCCAGCGACACTGGGCTGATTTACTTTGACGAGGTGCGGGTGCCGCAGCGCTACCGCATCGGTGAAGAAGGCCACGGTTTCATGTACCAAATGATGCAGTTTCAAGAGGAGCGGCTGTGGGCCGCCGCCAGCTGCCTGCAAAGCCTGGCCAACTGCATCCAGTGGACGGTGGACTGGGCGCAAGAACGCCACTTGTTTGGCGCCACGCTGGCCGACCAGCAGTGGGTTCAGTTCAAGCTGGCCGAGATGAAGACCGAGCTGGAATGCCTGCGTGCCCTCACGCACCAGGCCTGCGCCCAGTACGTGCAGGGCAAGGACGTGCTGGAGTTGGCCTCCATGGCCAAGCTCAAGGCCGGCCGTCTCAACCGGCTGATTCCGGACGGCTGCCTGCAGTTCTGGGGCGGCATGGGCTTCACCCTGGAAAACAAGGTGTCACGCATGTACCGCGACGGCCGCCTGGGCTCAATCGGCGGCGGCGCCGACGAGGTGATGCTGGGCATCATCGCCAAGACCATGGGCGTGGCCAAACGGCCGCCGCGCGGCTGACAGGCGTTGGCCGCTTGTCAGCTCGGTCTGTGACAATCGGGGCATGACTGTACCGACTGCCGCCCCGATCGTGTTTGAAGAAGAGTTCATCGAGGGTCTGCGCGAGCTGTGGGAGCAAAAAATTGTTTTCAACCAGACGCTTGGCCTGCGTGTGGTCTCGCTGACGCCCAGCTTGGTCACTGCCCGCATCGACATGCGGCCCGAACTGGTGGGCCATTACGGCTACAACCGCATCCACGGCGGCGTCATCAGCGCCGGGCTGGACGCCATGGGCGGGCTTGCGGTGATGGCCGCCATTGGCGCCCGACACATGGACGAAACCCCCACCCAGCGCCTGCACCGTTTCATGAAACTCGGCACCATCGACCTGCGCGTTGACTACCTGCGCCCCGGCATTGGCGAAACTTTTGAGCTGCGCGCCGAAGTGCTGCGCCTGGGCTCCCGCGTGGCCTCCACCCGCATGGAGTTTCTGGGTGCCGACGGCAAGCTGCTGTCCAGCGGTGCCGGGGCTTACATCGTGTCCTGAGCGGCTTTGACTTACACTCTACCTGCTCAATAAACTGTACAGGTTGGAGCCATCATGCGCATTGTCAGTTACACCGAGGCTCGCAACAGCCTGAAAACCGTGCTCGACGGCGTGGAGGCCGACGCCGATATTGCCATCATCACCCGCCGTGACGGGGCTGACGCCGTGGTGATGTCCCTGGCGCAGTACCAAAGCATGGCTGAAACCCTGCACCTGTTGTCCAGTCCCGCCAATGCCGCGCACTTGGCCGAGTCCATTGCGCAGTACCGCACCGGCCAGGCTAGGCGCCGTGCTCTCGTGCCGGAATGAGCCGGGGCATCGCCTTTACACCTGCCGCTTGGTCTGACTACCTGTACTGGCAGGGGCAGGATAAAAAGACGCTCAAGCGCATCAACACCCTGATCGATGCCAGCCGGCGTGACCCGTTTCAGGGCATTGGCAAGCCCGAACCCCTGCTGGGCAGCCTGAGCGGTTTCTGGTCCAGGCGTATCGACGATGTGCACCGACTGGTCTATGCAGTAGACGATGCCGATCTGACGGTGATCGCCTGCAAGGGGCATTACCAGTAGGCGCCGCCGGCGCGCTGCTTCCAGCGGGGCCGGGGCTTACATCGTCTCCTGCGCGGCGGTTGCCGCCGCCGCCGCCGCTTGGCGCCATTGCGAGACGGTGCAGCCGAAATGTTTCCGGAACCAAAATGCGAACGGACTGGGCGCAGAAAACCCCAGCAGCTCGGCCATTTCTGCCAATGAGCGGTCACTGTCGCGCAGCTGCCGGGTCGCAAACTCGGCGCGGATCGACCGCAGCAGCGAAGAAAAAGAGGCTTTTTCTGCCTGCAGATGGCGATGCAGGGTGCGTCGGTCCATGCCCAGCAGCAGCGCCACCTGGTCGGCGGTGCAGCGGCCGCCAGGCAGCAAGGCGCTGATCAGCTGGCGCGCCGAGTCCAGGGTGGTACCCGGTGCGCTGGACAAGGCCTGGTCGAGAAAGCGGCGGGCATAGGGCGACATGCCCGATTCGCGGTGCGGCAGCGGCGCGGCGAGGTCTTTGGCGGCGCAGACGATGCCATTGAACGAGCTGTTGAATTCGACCAGCGGGCCAAACAGCAGGCGGTGGCTGTCCAGGTTGGCCGGCGGCCGGTGCGTGAAGCAGACCTGGCGCGGCCGCCATTCAGGGCCCAGCAGTTCCAGCAGGATGCGGTGCATCACGCCTACGGCCAGTTCGATCGATTGCCGTACCGAGCCGCCACCGTCAATCAGCACGTCTTCCCGAATGACGACCACATCGGCATGGTCTTCAATGTGCGTGAGCAGCGAGGCGTTGAGCAGGCGCAAATAGCGTCCCAGGGTGTCCAGTGCCTGCCGGGCGGTGGGCTCCTCGCGCAACACGATGCTGATCGGCCCCAGATTGGCCAGCCGCCGGGTACGTGCCAGTTGCAGGCCGAAATCTTCGGCGCCCGCGGCCTGGGCGCTGCTTTCCAGCAATTGCCGTACCGCGAGCACGCTGATCGGCGTCTCCGGGTCGTCCAGGCAGCGCAGGCTCAAACCGGCCTGGGCCATCATGGCCGGCGCGTTGAGCCCCAGGGCCTGTGCCAGCTCAACATACCCGCTGAGGCTGGCGCTGCGAATAACCGGGAGTGGCCGTGTCATGGATGTCCCAATTCAGATATGGATTGTCCCAAAATATACATTCAATCTCCAGGCCTGTCGATAAGCTTCCACCCACAGCCGGCGCCCCGCGGGGGCCGAGCTGGCCCCACCCCTACAAGGAGACATCGATGATCAAGCGTTTGCACACCCGGCTTTTGGGCCGCCTGTTGGTGGCCCTGGTAGCCGCCGCTGTTGGCCCGCTGGCCCTGGCCTGGACCGACAAGCCCGTCAAGATGCTGGTGCCAGCCCCGGCCGGCGGCACCATGGACGTGGTGGCGCGCATCCTGGCCGACCAGCTGTCCGCCGACATAGGGCAACCCGTGGTGGTGGACAACAAACCCGGTGCCGGTGGCGCCATCGCGGTGCAGGCCATGATGGCGGCGCCCGCCGATGGTCAGACCATCATGGTCACCGCCAGCAACATCCTGACCGAAATCCCGCACGTGATGAAGACCAGCTTCGACCCGATCAAGGACGTGCGGCCGGTGGCCACCATTGCCCGTGCCGGCATGGTGCTGGTGGGCTCGCCGGGTCTTGCTGCCAATGAGCTCAAGGAGCTGCTGGCCTACGTCAAGGCCAACCCCGGCAAACTGAGTTTTGCGTCCTACAGCGCGGGCACGGCCTCGCACTATGCCGGCATGATCCTGAACCAGAAAGCCGGCCTGGACCTGCAGCACGTGCCGTTTCCCGGCTCGCCACCGGCCCTGGTTCAGGTCATGGGTGGCCAGATCGCCGTGATGTTTGACGGTATCGTCACCTCCATGCCGCAAATCAAGGGCGGCAAGCTCAAGGCCTATGGCGTGGCGTCCAAAACCCGCTCGGCCCACCTGCCCCAGGTGCCGACGCTGGCCGAGCTGGGCTACCCCGAGTTCGATTTCAGCAATTGGCTCGGTACCGTCGTCGCCGCCAGTGTGCCGGCCGACTTGGCCGAAAAAATCAACGCCGCCACCCTCAAGGCCGCCGCCTCGCCCAAGGTGCGCGACCGGCTCACCGCAGCCGGTTTTGAACCCAACGCCAGCCTGACCTCCGCCCAGCTGGCCCAGTCGGTCAAGTCCGAGTACGAGCGCAATGCGGCCATCGTCAAGAGCTTCAACATTCAGCTCAACCAGTGAACGCGTGAGCCGCCAGGGGAGCCTTCATGACTGACACCATGGCATCCACCATTCAGGTCCAGCCTTTGACCTGCGCCCTGGGGGCCGAACTGCACGGCGTGCAACTGGCCGACGCCGCGCAGGACGAGGGCCTGTTCCAGGACATCCGGCGCTTGCTGCTGACGCACAAGGTGCTGTTTCTGCGCGAGCAGCAGCTCAGCCGTGCCCAGCACGTGGCCTTTGCACGCCGCTTTGGCGAGCTGGAAGACCATCCGGTGGCCGGCAGTGACCCGGAGCACCCGGGGCTGGTCCGCATCTACAAATCGCCCGAGGCGCCGCCCGACCGCTATGAAAACGCCTGGCACACCGACGCCACCTGGCGCGCCCAGCCGCCCATGGGCTGCGTGCTGCGCTGCGTGGAATGCCCGCCCGTGGGCGGTGACACCATGTGGGCCAATATGGCGCTGGCCTACGAGCGCCTGCCCGAGCACATCAAGCTGCAGATTGCACCCTTGCGGGCGCGTCACAGCATCGAGGCCACCTTTGGCGCGGCCATGCCCATCGAGAAGCGGCTGGCACTGAAGGCGCAGTTTCCCGATGCCGAGCACCCGGTGGTGCGCACCCACCCCGAGACCGGTGAAAAAACGCTGTTTGTGAATGGCTTCACCACCCATTTCACCAACTTTCACACACCGGCCAATGTGCGCGTTGGGCAAGACTTCAGTCCCGGCGGTGCCGACCTGCTGCGCTACCTGATCATGCAGGCTTACATCCCGGAGTACCAGGTGCGTTGGCGCTGGCAAGCCAACAGCGTGGCGATCTGGGACAACCGCGCCACCCAGCACTACGCCGTGATGGACTACCCGCCCTGCCACCGCAAGATGGAGCGCGCCGGCATCATGGGCGATACCCCTTTTTGACGTCGCGGTGCGCACCCCTGCCTCCGCAACGCTCCCCCCACCAGGAACCCCCATGAATTTTCTCGACGGCTCACTCTTCCCCGAAAACCAGCCCCCCTTGGTTATCACAGCCGCGCCCTATGCGCCCTCCTGGGTGCCTTCGGACTTTCCCGAAGACATCCCGGTCACCATGGCTGAGCAGATTCAGAAGGCGGTGGACTGCTACAACGCCGGCGCCACCGTGCTGCACCTGCATGTGCGCGAGCTCGATGGACGCGGCAGCAAGCGCCTGTCCAAGTTCAATGAGTTGATTGCCGGCGTGCGCCAGGCCGCGCCACAGATGGTGATCCAGGTCGGTGGCTCGATTTCTTTTGCCCCGGAGAACGACGGCGCCGCCGCCAAATGGCTGTCCGACGACACCCGCCACATGCTGGCCGAGCTCGACCCCAAGCCCGACCAGGTGACGGTGACGGTCAACACCTCGCAGATGAACATCCTGGAGCACATGGCCTACGAAGACATTGCCGGCACTTCCATGGAAGATCCGGCAGTCTTCAACGCCTACAAGGAGATGACGGTACCGGCCCAGCCCGGCTGGGTGGAAGAGCACATCCGCCGCCTGAGCGCCGCCGGTATCCAGAGCGCGTTTCAGTGCTACAACATCAACAGCTTTGAGTCGGTGGAGCGACTGATGCGCCGCGGTGTCTACAAGGGGCCGCTGTGCATGAACTGGGTCGCCATCAGCGGTGGCATGGACGCGCCGCACCTCTACAACCTGGCCAACTTTGTGCGCGCCACGCCTGACGGCGCGGTGCTCACGGTGGAGAGCTCCATGCGTAATGTGCTGCCCATCAACATGATGGGCATCGCCATGGGCCTGCATGTGCGCTGCGGCATCGAGGACAACCTGTGGGCGCAAGACCACAAGTCCAAGATCAGCACCGTGCAGCAAGTCGAGCAACTGGTGCGCCTGTCGCGCGAGTTCGGACGCGAGATTGCCACCGGGGCGCAGGCGCGCCAGATCAACCGCATCGGCGTGTTTTACGACAGCGTGGAAGAAACCCTGGCACAAAACGGCTTTGCGCCCAACCCCAAGGGGGGCCACCAAGGCTTCCTGCGCAAAGCGGCTTGAGTCAACATACCATGGCACAAGCAATACGATTTGACACAGTGGGTGGCCCTGAGGTGCTGCGCCTGGAGACCGTGACTGTGGGCGAGCCCGGGCCCGGCCAGGCGCGGGTGCGCCACACCGGCATCGCCGTCAACTTCATCGACATCTATGTGCGCACCGGGCGTTACCCGGCCGCCCTGCCCAGCGGGCTGGGTTCGGACGCCGTGGGCGTGGTGGAGGCGGTCGGCGCGGGTGTGGTCGACATCCAGGTGGGCGACCGGGTTGGCTACCTGATCGGCCCGCAGGGCGCTTATTCGGATGTGCGGGTGATGCCGGCCGAGGTGCTGATCCGCCTGCCGGACGGCATTAGCGACAGCACGGCCGCCACGCTGATGATGAAGGGCATGACCGCGCAGTACCTGTTCCGGCAGGTGTACCCGCTGCAGGGCGGCGAAACCATCCTGTACCACGCAGCCGCCGGTGGCGTGGGGCTGATCGCCTGCCAGTGGGCCCGGGCCCTGGGTGTGACCATGATCGGCACCGTCAGCACCGACGCGAAGGCCGCCCTGGCGCAGGCCAATGGCTGCACCCACACCATCGTCACCAGCCGCGAAAACATCGTGGAGCGCGTCAAGCAGATCACCAACGGCCGTGGCGTGCCGGTGGTGTTTGATTCGGTGGGCAAAGACACGCTGGAGGCCTCGCTGAACTGCCTGCAGCAGCGCGGCACGCTGGTCAGCAACGGCACCTCGTCAGGCTCGGTGGTGATCGACACTATGACGCTGGCCGCCAAAGGCTCGCTCTGGCTCACCCGCCCGGCCATGATGCACTACATCATGCCGCGCGCACACATGCTGGAGATGGCGGCTGAGGTGTTTGACATGGTGCTCAGCGGCAAGATTCACAGCGCGCCGTCGCAGACCTTCCCGCTGGCGGCGGCGGCCGACGCCCACCGCGCGCTGGAATCGCGCCAGACCGTGGGCGCCACGGTGTTGCTGCCCTAAACGGCCCTGGGGCCCGTTGCATCAAACGGGTTCAGCACCGGCACTTCAAAGGCGGCAAAGTCGGCAACATTGCGGGTCACTACCGTAAGTTGGTGGCTGGCGGCGGTGGCGGCGATCATGGCATCCTCAAACAGCGTGTCGGACCGCCGATGCATTAGCCGCGCCCAGCGCCGGAATATGTCAGCGTCCATAGGCAGCACGTTGTACGACTCGGCCACGGCATCCAGCCAGGCTTCGATCTCGCGGGCCTTGGCCGGGTCTTGGTCACGCGTCAGCTCAATGCTGGCCTGAATCTCGGCCAGCGTGACCACGGACAGGTACAACTCTGCGTCGTCCCGGGCCTGCAACCAGGCCACAACCGCGCCGTGCGGCCGCGGCTTGCGAAGTTCGGAAACGATGTTGGTGTCGAGCAGGTACATCTGCCTCAACCCGCCGGCACCACCGGCCGCCGCTGAGCGCTGCCCCGTGCTGGCACCGGCAATTCGCCGCGCGCCGCATCGGCCAGCAACAGCGCTTTGAGCGATGGCCGGGCGGCAGCCTGCATGCGACGCCATTGCTCGATCGACACCAACACCGCGGCCTCGCTACCGCGCTTGGTCACCAGTTGCGGGCCATCGACCATGCAGGCCTCCAAAAACTCGCTGAACCGCGCTTTTGCATCTTGAATGGCCCAGGTTTGCATGTTGATTCCTTTTATGACTAGTCAGCTGACTAGTTTAATACCAAAGGTGGTTTGGCGCTTGCTGCTACCATCAAGAGAAAGCTTTCAATCAAAACCTGCGACATCGATGCACGGATCGAATGCTGCGAAAATAGTAGCAAACTATCCAATACCAGAAAGGCTTAGAGGCACTTTTTACCCCTGTATGAGCTTGCCTGAACCCAAGCACAAAGACACCCAGGCCGCAGCGGCTGCCGCCCCGGCGGCCCGGGCCGCGCTGCTGTCGCAGATCGACGCCGCGCTGCGCCCGCTGGCCGATTTGGCACAAGCCGTGCCGATGCGGGCCTACATGCTGGACCAATTCGCGTTTTTGGGCATCCGCGCCACGCCGCGCCGACAGGCTTTGCGCGGCCTGCCCCGGCTGAACACCTGGATGGCCGCCGACCTGCTGTCCGTGGCCGAAGCCTTGTGGGAGATGCCGGAGCGGGAATTTCAGTATGTGGCGGTGGACCTCTTGGCCAAGCACCATGGCCAGCTTGGCATGGAGAGCCTGCCCAGCCTGCTGCAGTTGGTGCAGCGCCACGCGTGGTGGGACACGGTTGACGGGCTGGCCGGTGTGGTGGGGGACATCCTGCTGCGTGCGCATAACCGGCAACCCGAGGTGCAGCGCCAGATGGATGACTGGCTGGGCCACCCGAGCCTGTGGGTGCGCCGCGTCGCCATGCTGCACCAACTGGGCTGGAAAGTGCAGACCGACCAGGCGCGCTTGTTTCGGTATGCGCTGGCCTTGGCGCCAGAAACCGATTTCTTCATCCGCAAGGCCATCGGCTGTGCGCTACGCGACCACGCCCGTACCCAGCCCGAGGCGGTGCGGGCTTTTTTGATGGCCCACGCCTACGTTTTGTCGGGCTTGACGCGGAGGGAGGCCGGCAAACATTTGGGGTGAGAGGTGCAGGGGCGGCCTTGGGGGGCCTGTGTCGCCCGATCAAGCCGCCCGAGAGATCAGCGCTTTCATCTCGCTGTAGCTGTAGACCTCATGCCGGTCCGGGGCCGATCGCGCGGCGGCGACCATGGCCTGGGCAATCTCTGTGGTCCGAATCGGGCGGTATTTCGCCGGCATCATTGGCGAGAGCAGCGACAGCAGGGCGGCGAGGGTGCCGGGGGTACGGGCCGAGCCGATGATCAACGAAGGCCGAAAGATGCTCACCACCGCCAGGCCTTGGCTCAAAACGGCCTGCTCAGCCTCGCCTTTGACGCGGGCGTAGCGCGGCATGCCGGCGGCGCCCGAGCCGGTGGTCTTGGCCTGGGCGTCCGCACCCACGGCCGACATGAAGGCCAGGTGACGCACTCTGCCGGAGTCCTTCAGCCCTTTGGCAAACGCGGCGTTCAGGTCCACGTCGATGGCGCGGTGCTCAGCCAGCGACAGTTTGGCAGTGCCAGCGCCCACCCCAAGCACGCTGAAGCCCACCGCGTCGGTGTCAGCACTTGTGAGCGCGTCCACCACGGCCTGCTGCAGCGCCAGGGGCTGCATGTCCGGCACCAGACATTCCACCAGCTTCGCCCCGACCCTGACCCCGGCTTGGGTGCCGAGGGGCCGCCGCGCGATGACGATCACGCAGGTGAATTGCTGGCATCGCAGCAGCTCTGCCAGCAGCGCCTGCCCCACGGAGCCTGAGGCGCCAAGAATGATGGCGGTGGCGGTGGCGGTCGTGGTGGGCATGGTGCTTGGTGTGGCCGGTCGTTGTGCTTGCTAAACACTATAGCTGGCAGGTCATCCATGCACAGAGATGTTGTTGCCAGAATGCTACGTAAAACGTAGCAAACTATTCAATAATGACGGGGCTTACAGGCACTATTTATCCCGACTCCCGACTTTAGGTTCAGGCGCTGTCGGGGCGGTTCACCTGGCACCATTGCGAGGCGCTGCACCCGAAATGCCCCTGAAACCAGTGGCTGAAACTGCTGAGTCGGGTGAACCCCAGTAGGCCGGAGACCTCGCTCAAAGGCAGGTCACTCTCCCGCAGGTGCCGTTTGACCAGGTCGACGCGGACCTGGTCGAGCAGCACACCGTAGGACAGCCCCTGGGTCGCAAGTTGACGGTGCAGAGACCGGCGGTCCTTGTGCATTAGCCTGGCCACCTGCGCTGCACTGCATTCCCCGCCCGGCAGGAGCGCCAGAATGATCTGCGTGCACAGGGCCTGTACGCTGTCGCCGCGAGACCGCAGCGCATCCTCCAGAAATTTGCGCGCCAGGGCTGCAACGCCCTGGTCGCTCAGTTGGCGAGGCCGCGCCAAGTCCGCCGCCGCACAGACCAGGCCATTGAACTCCTGGTTGAACTTCACAGGGCGCCCGAAGAAAGCCCGGTGCGCCGACGCATTGGCGGGTGGGCGATGGATAAAGCAGACGTCGCGCGGCGTCCATCCCGGCCCCGCCAATTCGCTCAGCATGCGATACAGGGTGCCCACCGCCAGTTCCACGGACTGGCGCATGGGCAGCCCTGGGCTGGACAGCAGATCTTCGCGGATGATGACCACGTCGCCGGCGTCTTCCACCGTGATGATGAGTGAGGCGTTCACCAGCTTCAAAAATCGGCAGAGGGTATTGACCGCCTGCCTGGCCGTGGCCTCCTCCCTGAGCACCAGGCTGATGGGCCCCAGGGTGGAGAGCTTGCGCTGTGCTGCCATTTGAAGCGCGAAGTCTTCCGTGCGGGTGGCGCGCGCGGTGATTTCCAGCAGCTCGCGGGCCGCGTCTCTGGGGATCAGGGTTTCCGGGTCCTGCAGGCACTCGGGGGTCAGGCCTACCGTGCGCATGAAAAGGGCAGGGTCCCGGCCCAGAGAATGGACCAGCGCCATGTAGCCGCTCAGGCTAGCACTGCGCATGAGCCAAGGCGCGCTGTGGACGGGCTGGGAGGTGAGGGGTGCCAAGGCAGAAGGGTTTGTAGAACCGGGTTGCGCCCAATATAGCAAATGGTTGACCCAAAAAAGCAAATGGCAAATGGTTTTGCGCCAGATACTGCGCCACGGAACACCCCTGCACACCCCTGCAAACCTGGACGCACTTCACCATGAACTTTCTCGATGGCCACCTCTACCCTGAAAATCAGCCGCCTCTGATCATCACCGCGGCTCCGTATGCGCCGGGTTGGATTCCGTCAGACTTCCCGGAAGACATCCCGATCAGCATGGAAGACCAGATTCAGAAAGCCGTCGACTGCTATGAAGCCGGCGCCACGGTTTTGCATCTCCATGTGCGTGAAGCCAACGGCAAGGGCAGCAAGCGCCTGTCGATGTTCAACGAAATGATTGCCGGCGTGCGCAAAGCGGTGCCGGACATGGTGATTCAGGTGGGTGGCTCGATCTCGTTCGCGCCTGAAAACGAGGGCGAGGCCGCCAAATGGTTGAGCGATGACACGCGCCACATGCTGGCTGACCTCGATCCCAAACCCGATCAGGTCACGGTCACGGTCAACACCACACAAATGAACGTGACCGAGCACGCTGGCATTGACGATTTTCAGGGGCTGTCACGCGGCTCGCCAGGGTTGTACGCCACCTACAAGGACATGATCGTGCCGTCCAACCCCAGTTGGTACGAGGAACACATCCGGCGTCTGAGCGCCGCAGGGATTCAGAGCGAGTTTCAGGTTTACAACATCAACAGCTTTGAGACGATTGAGCGCCTGATTCGGCGCGGCGTTTACAAGGGCCCGCTGGTGATGAACTGGGTGGCCATCAGTGGCGGCATGGATCAGGCCAACATCTTCAACCTGGCCAATATGCTGCGCGCTGCGCCAGACGGCGCGGTGTTCACCGTGGAAAGCTCGGTGCTCAATGTGCTGCCGATCAACGTGATCGGCATCGCTCTGGGCCTGCATGTGCGCTGCGGTATTGAAGATGTGCTGTGGGCACCCAACCGCACCGGAAAGATGAGCTCCGTGGAACAGATCCGGCAACTGGTGCGCATCGCCGGCGAGCTCGGGCGCCCCATCGCCACGGGCCAACAGGCGCGTCAGATCATGAAGATCGGCGTGACTTACGAGACAGCGGAGGAAACCCTGCGTGAAAACGGCTTTGCACCCAACCGCAACGGGGGCAATCAGGGCTTTCTGCGTCGGCCAGCCTGAGCAGGCCCGCTGGGACTTTGCCAATTGCCAACATAAGGAGACATATTTTGAACAAACAGGTTTCTCACTTCCGCCGTCACATGTTGATGGCCCTTGCCGCCGTTTCACTGGTTGCAGGCGCACACGCCCAGGACACATGGCCCAGCAAACCCATCTCCTTGGTCGTCGCCTCGGGCGCCGGTTCGGGCGTCGACATCATGGCCAGGGAACTGGCGCAGAAGCTGGGTGTCGCCCTGAATCAGACCATCATCGTGGACAACAAGCCAGGCGCCAGCGGCATGGTGGCCGGCCAGATCGTGGCGCGTGCCAAGCCCGACGGTTACACGCTGCTGTATTCGAACGCATCATTCATCACAGTGGCGCCTGCTGTGATTGCCAAGATGAATCACGATCCGGCCAAAGACCTGACGCCCATTGCACAGACGGCGGTCGGCGGGATCATTCTCATGGTCGGCAAGAGCATTCCCGCCAACAACCTGCAGGAACTGGTCGCCCTGGTCAAAGCCAACCCGAACAAATACACCTATGGCACCTGGGGCGCCGGCACATCGGCGCATCTAACCACCGAATGGCTCAAGAAGAAGGCGGGCCTTGCCATGGACCACGTGCCCTACAAGACCACGCCGCAGATCGTGAACGACCTCGCGGCCGGAATTCTCCCGATCGGTTGGGCTGACCCCGCCACACCCGTGCCCATGCTGGAAGCGCGGCAAATGAAAGGGATCGCGATCAGCGGTGGTACCCGTGTGCCGCGCACTGCCACCATTGCGACGATGGGGGAACAGGGTTACCCGTTTGATGCCGTGGGTTGGTTTGGCGTGCTGGGGCCTGCCGACATGCCGGCAGGGCTGACCCAGCGTCTGAACACTGAAATCAACAAGATCCTGCAGTCACCGGACATGGGCAAGCGCATGGAGACCATGAACTTTGAGCCGCCGCCCAAGAAAACCGCCGAAGAATTCAAAAAAATCATCGCGAAGGACATCGCGATCTGGAAATCCATCGCGACGGACATCAATCTCCAAATGGAGTAATCGGTTAGGGCAAGGCAAGGCCCAACCGGCGTTTTTTTATTCGCCTGCAGGAGGTCGATCTGAGCACTGTCGTCAAATTCTATGAGCCCGGCGGACCCGAAGTCTTGCGCTTCGAGCAACGAGACGTGGGGGAGCCCGGCCCCGGCGAGGTCCGCCTGCGCCACGTGGCGGTGGGTCTCAACTTTGCCGATACCTATTTCCGCAGCGGCATCTACCCAGTGCCCCTGCCCAGCCTGATTGGCAATGAGGCCTCAGGGGTTGTGGAGGCCGTGGGCCCTGGTGTCGCGGGGGTGGCTGTAGGCGAACGCGTGACCTATACCGGCTTCACCAATACGCTGGGCGCGTACAGCGCGGAGCGCATTCTGGCAGCCGATGTGTTGATCAAGCTGCCGGACGCGATTGGCTGTGAACAGGCCGCCGCGATGACGATGCGTGGCCTGTCGGCCGCCTATCTGTGCCGCAAGATCTACCCTTTCAGGGCCGGCGAAGCGGTCTTGCTCCATGCCGCAGCCGGTGGCGTGGGCTTGATCGTGTCCCAATGGGCCAAGTTGCTCGGCTTGACGGTGATCGGCACCGTGTCCACCGAGGCCAAGGCCGATGTGGCGCGGGCCCATGGCTGTGACCACGTCATCAACTACAGCCACGAGGATGTTGCCCAGCGCGTGCGCGAGATTACCAGTGGCTCCGGGGTCAGTGTGGTGTTCGACAGCGTGGGCAAGGCCACGTTTGAGTCGTCGCTGAACTCGCTCAAGCGGCGCGGGCTGCTGGTGTGCGTGGGCACCGCCTCAGGAAAGGTCCCACCTTTTGATCCCGCCATCCTGGCGCGCAAGGGCTCCGTCTATGTGACGCGCCCGGGCCTGGCCGACTATATCGCCGACCCGCTCGAAAAACAGGAACTGGTCGATGAGCTTTTCGGGCATGTGGCGTCGGGCCGCATCCAGATTGAAATCAACCAGCGCTACGCACTGGAAGACGCCATCCAGGCGCACCGTGACCTTGAGGGGCGCAAAACGACGGGCTCCTCGATCTTTGTGGTTTAACTGGCACGACACACGATGAAAATCCAAGCACTCACCCCTGCCATCGGCGCCGAGATATCGGGCGTCAATCTGGGGGACGCCTCCCGCGACGCGGACCTCTTTGCCGAGATCAAGGCGGCTTTGCTCAAACACCGCGTGATCTTTTTGCGTGACCAGGCGATCTCGAAGGCCGAACACGTGGCCTTTGCACGCCGTTTCGGCGATCTGGAAGACCATCCTGCCGCTCCCAGCGACCCGGAATACCCCGGTCTGGTTCAAATCTACCGCAGTGACAAACGAGAGAATTACGAGAATAACTACCACTCCGACGGCCTCTGGCGACAGACGCCGGCGATGGGCTGCGTCCTGCGTTGTATCGAGTGCCCACCCATAGGCGGCGACACCATCTGGGTGAACATGGTGGAGGCCTATCAAAACCTGCCGGATGACATCAAGAAACGCATCGACCCGCTGCGCGCCAAGAGCAGCATCGAACATTCTTTCGGTGCGGTGCTGGCGCCCGAAGCCCGTGCCCGGCTGGCGGCCCAAAATCCGCCTGCAGAGCATCCGGTGGTCAGGACGCACCCTGAGACCGGTGAAAAGGTCTTGAACGTTTGCAGTTTCACCACCCATTTCGCAAACTACCACACGCCGGAGAATGTGCGCTTCGGGTTGGACAAGACACCGGGTGCCAGTCAGTTGCTCAATTACCTGGTCAGCCAGGCCAGCATCCCGGAATACCAGGTGCGGTTCAAGTGGCGGCCCAACAGCGTTGCCATTTGGGATAACCGCTGCACTCAGCACTATGCGGTGATGGACTACTGGCCCGCCCCCCGCAAGATGGATCGCGCCGCGATCATCGGCGATCAGCCCTATTAAAACCGTGCACCAGGCGAGCGCATGACGTCAAGTGCATGTCCCACTGTCTTGATCGTTCCGGGTCTGAGGGATGAGGTTGAAGCGCATTGGCAAACACATTTGGCTGGCCGTTTGGCCAAAGTCCATGTGGTTCCGCCCATGGGTCGCGCCAACCTGGATTGCGCGGCCCGCGTGGTGGCCATCGAACACGCCTTGTCGCTCATTGACGGACCGGTGGTGGTGGTGGCCCACAGTGGCGGCTGCGTGATGATGGTCCATTGGGCTGCCGTGACACGGCAGGCGCATCGCGTGGCCGCTTGCCTGCTGGCTACGCCGCCAGACTTTGATCACCCCATGCCGGCGGGCTACCCGTCGCTAGATAGCCTGCGGGCGGGCGGCTGGCTGCCGGTGCCCCGCGCGCGACTGCCGTTTCGCAGCCTTGTGGCGGCCAGTCGCAATGATCCGCTGGCATCCTTTGAGCGGGTGCAGGACCTGGCCCGTGACTGGGGCAGCGAATTCGAGGACCTTGGCCTGGTGGGCCATCTCAACCCGGCCTCCGGGTTTGGGCCATGGGATAGGGCCGAGGCCTTGATCCAATGCCTTTCGCAGGACGCCACCACAATCTCCAGGCCACCACCTGTCAGCGTGGCCGCCAGCTAAGGCGACTTAGTCACAGGCAAAGGCAGCAAAACACTCCAATTTTTAGGGGGTTTACCTGCGGCATATTCAGTAAAAATGGCATCAGAACCAGCTGACTGGTCTTGCCAAGCTTCTGCGCGGGGTGAGGATTGGTGAAAAGCGCGCCATGGCCGGCTGGCGGATCAACTTCAACTGACGAGTTCATTGATGCAAACCATTGCTCCTCTCTGGCTCTGGGCTACTTTCGGCGGCATTGTGCTGGTGTCGCTGTTCATTGATTTTGTGGTGCTGAAAAAGCAGGGTGCGCAGGACATAGGCGTCAAGGCGGCGCTCAATTGGTCTCTGACCTGGATTGCGCTCAGCTTTGTGTTCAACGGCCTGTTTTGGTGGGCCGTCAAAGACGCCACCGGCTCGGTGGAGGTGGCCAACACCAAGTCGCTGGAGTTTTTGACCGGTTACCTGATTGAAAAGTCGCTGGCCGTGGACAACATCTTCGTCTTTCTGCTGATCTTTACCTACTTTGCGGTGCCCACGGCGTTCCAGAAGCGGGTGCTGATGATCGGCATCATTGGCGCCATTGTGTTGCGCACCGTCATGATCCTGGCGGGTGGCTGGCTGTTGGCCGAGTTCCACTGGGTGTTGTACGTGTTCGGCGCGTTCCTGGTGCTCACCGGCGTGAAGATGTGGTGGGCCGCTGGCAAGGAGCCCAGCCTGGATGACAACCCCGCCCTAAAGTTGCTGCGCAAGCTGCTGCCGGTCAGCAAGAGCTACGACGGAGAGAACTTCTGGACCGTTGAAAACGACAAAAAAATTGCTACGCCGCTGTTCATGGTGATCTGCCTGATTGCTCTCACCGACGTGATCTTTGCGGTGGACTCCATCCCCGCCATTTTTGCCATCACCAACGACCCCTTCATCGTCCTGACCAGCAATGTGTTTGCCATTCTGGGCTTGCGCGCCATGTACTTTCTGCTGGCCGCCGTGGCCGACAAGTTCCATCTGCTGAACTACGGGCTGGCCGTGATTTTGGTGTTCATTGGCACCAAGATGTGCCTGATTGATGTGTACAAAATCCCGGTAAGTGTGTCGTTGGGCGTGGTGGTGGGCATCCTGGCGGTGACCATGCTGCTGAGCGTGCGAAGCGCCAAAGTCTGATCGAAACAACAGTTTTTACAAGAGTCTCGTTAATAAATTATCTGCTTTTTTAATCTGTTCCGGGCTTCTATCGTGGAGGCCTTCGACCACCCAACAACCTCAAAAGGAACGACCACCATGAACAACCCGCCCTCACCCTTGCCTTCTGGCTCCGCCCAAACCTACCCGGGCGATCTTTCTGCTTCTGGACAACACGAGGCATTGCATTCCAGCGCTGTCAAACGGGTTCTGCGCAATACCTATGCGCTGCTGGCCATGACGCTGCTGTTCAGCGCTGGCGTGGCTGTGGCCACGCTCACGCTGAAATTGCCGGCGCCCGGGCTGGTATTGACGCTGGTGGGCTACTTTGGACTGCTCTACGCTGTGCACAAGCTGCAAAACAGTGGCTGGGCGCTGCCCGCCGTCTTTGCCTTGACCGGCTTCATGGGCTACACCCTGGGGCCACTGCTGACACATTCGCTGGCCCTGCCCGGCGGTGCCAACACCGTCACCCTGGCCCTGGCCGCCACAGGCGCTACTTTTCTGGCGCTGTCGAGCTATGTGCTGCTGACGCGGCGTGACTTCAGCTTCATGGGTGGGTTTTTGTTTGTTGGCATGGTCATCGCACTGCTGGCTGGTCTGGCCAGTGTGTTTTTTGACATGCCGGCGCTGGGCCTGGCTGTGTCGGCCATGGTGGCTTTGTTGTCGGCCGGCTTGATTTTGTTTGAGACCAGCCGCATCGTGAACGGCGGCGAGACCAACTACGTCATGGCCACGGTCGGACTGTTTGTGTCTGTGTTCAATTTATTCACCAGCCTGCTGAGCCTGTTCGGGCTGGGCGGGTCGAACGACTGAGCCACGACGCCAGGCCAATCCCATGAAATGCCCTAACTGCCCTGACACCACCTTGGTCATGACCGACCGTCAGGGGATCGAAATTGACTATTGCCCGGCCTGTCGTGGCATCTGGCTTGACCGGGGTGAACTTGACAAACTGTTGGAGCGCGCGTCCGCCGCTGCACCAGCCGTCGCCGCACCCGCGCCAAGGCCGCAGGCCAGACCCGACTTCGAGGATTCCGACTATCGGCGGGGTTCGCACAGCCAGCACAGGTATCGCAAGAAGTCCTGGCTGGATGAGATTTTTGACTGAGGCCGAACGGCCCGGCGTACACGGCGTTGATTTCGCCAAATTGCTACAGTAAATGTAGCTGTATCGCCATATTTGACGAGGGCTTCAGCTTGATTTGATGTCTGAATAAAGCGAGATCGGCAAGTGCCTCCGGTAGCGAAAAAAATTCAGGTCCAGTGTAAAGATGGGCAAGTGGTGAAGCACTCTGCGGCCAGAGGTACGCGGGCTAGGTCGCGCTGGGCTTTGGTGTCATTGCCTTCCATATAGTCCACAGTGCCAAACAGGGCCAGCACTTGGAGCTGCTTGGGCCGCTGGATGTATTCCACCAGCGCCTGGGTCACCGCGTGTTTTGCTGCAACCACGTCTCTCAGCCCACGACAGGTTGACGCCCGCCGTTGTCGCCAAAGGCTTGCTCACGGTACAAGCCCAGCGCGCGCATCACCGGCAGGTCAGACAGGCAGAACAGGCAAGCGTCGTCGCTGACTGACGCATTGACATGCTCGTGCCAGGACCAACTCGGCACGCAAAAAATGTCGCGCTCTTGCCAGTCGTAGCGCTTGCCGTTGATGATGGAGTGGCCCCGACCCTTGGCCACGTGGTACAAAAAGCTGCCGGTGTGGCGATGCGCCTGTGTGTGCTCGCCCGGGCGCAGCAGCTGCATGGACGCACCCAGGGTGCGCATCACCGGGCCATTGGTGGCGGGGTTGACGTACTCCATCAGCACGCCGTCAAAGGGCGAGCCGTCGCTGCAACTGGCGTACTGGTTCAGCGCCTCATAGGTGCGCAGCCACTCGTACTTGAACATCGGGCTGTAGCCCTTGGTCCAATTGCCGCCGCCGGGCGTCAGGCCCGAGTTGCCCCAGGTCTTGGTCATGTCGTCCACCGGATAGGTCACGGCTTGCGACAACTCGGGGTGCACTTCAAAAAAGTTAGCCTCCATGGCATTGACGAAGGGGATGTCCAGCCCGTCTTGCCAGATGCAGGGACTGCCCTCGGGCGCCACAGCATGCTCATGCCAGGTGCCGTTGGGGGTGAGCACGAAGTCGTTGGCGCCCAGCGTCATCTTGTGCCCGTCGACCACGGTGTAGGCGCCCGTGCCCTCCATAATGAAGCGGATGGCCGAGGCCGAGTGGCGGTGCGAATGGGCTATTTCGCCCGGGTTCATCACCTGCAGCCCAGCGTACAGCCAGCCCACCGCCGCCGACACATCGCGCCGGCCGGGGTTGTTCAGGTAGATGACGCGCCGACCGGCCTTCTCAGGGGTGACCAGTTCCAGCGAGCGCAGCACCTGGGCGCGCAGGGCCTGGTAGCGCCAGACCACTGGCACCGACTGAGACACCGGCTGCCAGGGCTCGATCTTGTTGGCCACGGTCCACAGGGCGCCAACATGGTGTTGGTCCAACTCGTCGTAGTAGGCCAGCAGCTCGGGTGTGTCTTCGACATTCGCTCGGCCCACCACGTCTTCGCGGTGGTTTTCATGCTGCCTGGCCATGGGTGAGTCCTAATGCTTTATTTCGCGGGCCGGTACAAGGCGCAAAGCTTGTTGCCGTCGGGGTCGCGCAGATAGGCCAGGTAAATCTTGCCGGTCGGGCCTTCCCTAAAGCCCGGTGGGTCTTCGCAGGTGGTACCCCCGTTGGCTACGCCGGCCGCATGAAAAGCGTCACCCTGTTCGGCGCTTTGCACCGCGAAACCGATGGTGCTGCCATTGCCATGGGTGGCAGGGTCGCCATTGATGGGCGTGGTGATCGCGAACGTGCCGGTCGGGCTGCGGTAAAAATAGCGGTTCTTGTTAGCGAACCCCGGGCCGAGCCCCAGGGTGCCCAAGAGCGCGTCGTAAAACTTTTTCGAGACTTCGAGGTCATTGACCCCGAGCATCACGTGACTGAACATGCATCTTCTCCATTGGTGCCCGACACCGGGCGAATGAAGAATGTTAGCGCAAGGTGAATCAGGGTATTCCCGTGTGGTAGGGATGTTGGCTTGCGACCTGAAGCTCTCCCGCCACGCCTCTGCATCACCAGAACTCCTCGGAAATGGCGTAAGCTGAAGGAGGCTTTTTTACAGCCTCAACGCCCAAATTCACGCAGCCTCCTTACAGCCGAGCTTTTTGTTAACCCTTTGAGTTGATGCCGGGAACTTGGCCAGCTTGGATTCCGGGCGACGAGGGCGAGTGACGAGTTCTCCGCCACAGTTCGGACACTGGCCGCCTAAGGTGCCCTCGGCACAGGCTGCGCAGAACGTGCATTCAAACGAGCAGATACGAGCTTCAATGGACTCTGGCGGAAGGCCCTTGTCGCAGCATTCGCAGTTCGGGCGTAAATCAAGCATATCGCAGTCCTCTTTTTTCAACTTGAACAGATCACGGCCATCGCGGCAAACCGGTAGGGTCAAAAAAAGCCACCCGTGGGTGGCTTTGATCAGCGGGGCTTTTGCCACACTCGCAAGGTTTTACTTCTTGGCAGCTGGCTTGGCAGCCGGTTTAGCCGCATCAGGTTCCACGTCAGAGTAGTACTCTGAAATGGCTTTCCACCGACTGTCCTGGATTTGCGACAGGCGTGACGCGTTGCTGCCCAGGCGCTTGGTCGGCGAGAAGGTGGCGGGCGCGCTGCCAAAGATGTCGGTTGGCAAGACAAGGCTGTCCATCACCTTGATGAAGCTGTCTGTCGTCAGGTTCTTGCCGGCCTTGGTGGCAGCGTTGGCAAAGGTGTTGATGATGATGTAGCCGTAGACCGAGAACACGGTAGCATCTTCGCTGAACTTGGTCTTGTACTTGTTGGCCCAGAACTGCAGTTGTGGGCTCAGACCTTCGGTGTAGGGGTTTTGCACCGTCATGGTGGCGTAGAGGCCATCCATGGCTTTGCCGCCCAGCTTGTGGATCAGGTCGGTGTAGGCGGCACTGGAGCCAATGAAAATCGGGTTGTAGCCCAGCTTGCGTGCCGTGCCGATGGTGCCAATGGTCTCGCGGATGATGGTGCCCAGCACCACCATGTCGCAGCCGCTGGACTGCAGCTTGGCCACTTGTGACGAGAAGTCTGTGGCGCCACGCTTGTAGGTGGTTTTTTCGGCGTAGTCCATGCCGATGGTCTTCAGACCGGCTTCGCCGCCCTTGAACACCTCCAGCCCGAAATCATCATCTTGGTACAGGGTGCAGACCTTCTTTGCGCCTTTTTCCTTCGCCAGTTTGGGCACAGCTTGACGCATCTGATCATAGTAGGTGGCTGCAAACGCGTACTTCAGCCGGTCAAACGGGTCGTACATCTCACGCGCGGCCGTGATCGGGAAGAAGTTGACCACGTTTTTTTCAAACTGCACCGGCATCGCAGCCAGGTTCTGGGAGGTCCCGATGTGGCCCATCATCATAAAGATCTTGTCCTGGTTGACCAGCTTCTGGGCGGCCAGTACAGCCTTTTTCGGGTCGTAGCCTGAGTCTTCCACGATGATCTTGAGCTTGCGGCCATTGATGCCGCCCTGCTCGTTGATCTCGTCCACGGCCAGCAACATGCCCAGCCGGGCCTGCTTGCCAAAGCCGGCCAGCGGGCCGGACAAATCCTGGATCGAGCCCAGGGTGATCTCGTTGGCCGACACGCCTTGCAGCGGCACGGCCTTGGTTTGGGCCTGCGCCTGGCCGGCAAGCAATGCCAGCGTTGCCATCATCAGGGTGGTTTTCGTCATCAGTTTCATCTTCGGTCTCCTTAAAAAATCAACGGTACATGGCCTCGATTTGGGCCGCATATTTCTTCTCAACCAGTTTACGCTTGAGTTTCATGGTGGGGGTGAGTTCCTCGTCTTCTGCCGTGAGCTGGTTCTCCAGCAAGAAAAACTTCTTGATCTGTTCCACCCGCGCGAACTTTTTGTTGACCCGGTCCAGCTCAGCCTGTATCAGGGCCTGCACCTCAGGCGCGCGGGTCAGGCTGCTGTAGTTGCTGAAAGGCACGTCCTGATCTTGGGCAAATTTTTCCACGTTTTCCTGGTCAATCATGATGATCGATGTCAGGTAAGGCCGCTTGTCGCCGATCACCACCGCATCGGTGATGTAGGGGGAGAATTTCAGGTCGTTCTCTAACTCGCTCGGTGTTACGTTTTTGCCGCCGGCGGTAATGATGATGTCCTTCATGCGGTCAGTGATGCGGTAGAAGCCGTCTGAATCCACCACGCCCACGTCACCGGTGTGCAGCCAGCCATCAGCGTCAATCGCTTCAGCGGTCTTCTCGGGCAGGTTCAGGTAGCCGGCAAACACGTTCTGGCCGCGTACCAGAAGCTCACCGGTGACTGGGTCGAGCCGCACCTCGTTAAAGGCCGCCGCCGGGCCGATGGAGCCCGGTTTGATGCGGTCGGCCGGCACGCCGGTGACAGCGCCACAGGTCTCGGTCATGCCCCACACCTCCAGCATGGGCACACCCAGCGCCAGGTACCAGCGCACCAGGTCGGGCGAAATCGGCGCTGCGCCGGTGACCAGAAAGCGCGCACGGTGGATGCCGATGAGCTTGCGAACGTTGTTCAGGGCCAGCCACTGCGCCAACTGAAACTTGAACTTGAGCCAGGTGCTCACCGACTGACCAGCCAGCACCCGCTCGGCAATGACGGTCCCAACGCCAATGCTCCAGCCGTAGGCGGCCTGCTGCACAGCGCCGGCTTCTTTCAGCGAGATCATCACGCCAGAGTAGAACTTTTCCCAGACGCGCGGTACGGCGGTGAATACGGTGGGCGCTATTTCGCGCACGTTTTCGGGAATGGTCTCGGGGTTTTCTACAAAGTTGAGGATAGAGCCGGTGTACAGCGAAAAATACTCTCCGCCCATGCGCTCGGCAATGTGGCACAGCGGCAGAAAGCACATGCGCTCGTCGCGCTCATCCTGCGCCACCAGGGTGTTGTAGCCGCGCACCGTGAACACCAGGCCGCGTTGCAAGTGCATGGCGCCCTTGGGTCGGCCCGTGGTGCCCGAGGTATAGACCAAAATAGCCAGGTCTTCGGGGCCGCAGGCGTCTATGCGTTGCTGCAGGGTCTCTGGGTGTTGCGCGAGGTGGGCCCGGCCGAGCGCGCGCAGGGCGTCCAGGCCGATCACGCCAGGGTCGTCCAGGTCGCGCAGGCCTTCCATGTCAAACACCACGATTTTGCGCAGCCCGGGCAACTGCGCACGCACCTCAAGTGCCTTGTCGAGCTGTTCGTCGTCTTCCACAAACAGCACCGTGGTGCGCGAGTCTTCGCACAGGTAGTGCACCTGGGACGCTGCATCAGTGGGGTAGATGCCGTTAGAGACGCCACCCGCAGAAAGCACCGCCAGGTCGGCCCAGACCCACTCCACCACCGTGTTACCCAGGATGGAGGCGCACTCGCCGCGCTCAAAGCCCAAGCTGAGTAGGCCGTAGGCGATCTCCCGCACCGCGTCGGCGGTCTGGTTCCAGGTCCAACTGCGCCACAGGCCCAAATGCTTTTGCCGCATCCAGACTTTGGGGCCGCGTTGCTTGACCGCATTCCAGAACATAGCGGGAATGGTTTCGCCTGCCAGCACGATGTCGTGACAGGGCTGGATGTGGCGGGTGTCCCACAGACCCGAGGCAGGCTTGATGTTTATCGCCATGTTTTCTTCTTTTTCCAGCGGCGTTCACCGCGCACGCCGTCTTCCTTGAGCCCCAGATAAAACTCCTTGATGTCGTCTTTCTCGCGCAAGCGGGCGCAGGTGTCTTCCATCACGATTCGGCCGTTTTCCAGCACGTAGCCGTAGTCTGAGGCGTTGAGCGCCATGTTGGCGTTTTGCTCCACCAGCAAGATGGTGGTGCCGCGCTCGCGGTTGATTCGAACCACAATCTCGAAGATCTCTTTGGTCAGCTTTGGCGACAGGCCCAGGCTAGGTTCGTCGAGCAGCATTAAATCGGGGTTAGCCATCAAGGCCCGCGAAATAGCGAGCATTTGCTGCTGCCCACCCGACAGTAGGCCAGCGTCCTGGGCAGCGCGTTCCCGCAGAATAGGGAAGTAGGCGTATACCGATTCAATGTCGTTGGCCACACCGTCGCGGTCCTGCCGGGTGTAGGCGCCCATCAGCAGGTTGTCGCGCACGCTCAGCAAAGGGAACACCTCTCGCCCTTCGGGCACATGGCTCAAGCCCTGCTGCACGATCAGGGCCGGGTCTTGCGCCGTGATGTCGTTGCCCTTGAACTCGATCGAGCCCTTACGCGGGTCGATGATGCCCGAGATGGTCTTGAGGATGGTGGTCTTGCCCGCACCATTGGAGCCGAGTACGGTGGCGATTTCACCGCGGCGCACCTGCAGGCTCACGCCGCGAATGGCCTTGATTGGGCCGTAGGCGCTCTCCACATTGAGCAGTTTGAGCACCGGCAGGTCGCTCACGGGCGGGGGGGTGCTGCTCATGCGACGTTCCTGCGCAGTGAAGAGACATCATCCACCGAGCCCAGATAGGCCTCGATCACCCCGGGGTCGGTCTGTACCTCGCGGGGTGTGCCCATGGCCAGCACCTCGCCCTGGTTCATGGCCAGTACCCGGTCTGACACCTTGGACACCAGGCTCATGTCGTGCTCCACCATCAGCACCGTGATGCCGAGCTCATTCTTGATGTCTTGAATCCAGAACGCCATGTCGTCGGTTTCTTCGACATTCAGGCCGGAGGAGGGTTCGTCCAGCAGCAGCAAGCGCGGCTCGGTGCAGAGTGCTCGGGCGAGCTCCACCACTTTGCGCACACCATAGGGCAGGCCGGCAACCATCGAGTCACGGTGGTGCTGCAGGTCCAGGAACTCAATCACCTCCTCGGCTTTTTGGCGTGCCTGCAGCTCGGCGTCGCGCGTGGCAGTGGTGAACAACAGGTCTTGCCAGAAGCCGCTCTTGCGCTGGGTGTGCCGCCCGATCAGCAGGTTGTGTAGCACCGTAGCATGCTCAAACAGCTCGATATTCTGAAAGGTGCGGGCAATGCCCAGGCCGGCCACCGACTGCGGCGGCTGCTCTGTCAGTCGGAGTAAGCCCTGCGGACCCAGGTAGTCGATTTCGCCCGTGGTGGGCGTGTAAATGCGGCTGATCAGGTTGAACACCGTGGTCTTGCCCGCGCCATTGGGCCCGATCAGGGTGAAGACCTCGCCCGGCCGTACATCAAAGCTGACTTTGTTGACCGCCAGCACGCCACCAAAGCGCACGCTCAGGTTATTGGCTGACAAAACGGCATCAGACATGATTCATTACCCCATCCCGCCCCATCATTTCGGCCCCCTGCCTCGTCATTTCCGCCCCCTGCGCCGTCATTCCCGCGCACGCGGGAATCCATGGATCCCCGGTCCTCGCCGGGGATGACAGCATCTCCCCCTCGGGGGGCAGCGCCGTGCGCGCAGCGACAAGCGTGGGGGCAGTCATCTCAATCGGTCCGATTTCTGGAAGGATTTCTGCCGCTTGAACATGCCTTTGCGGTAGAACGGGAAGAGCTGTAGGTAGGTGCGCACCTTGAGCCAGCGGCCATAGAGGCCCATGGGTTCAAACAACACAAAGGCGATCAGCACCACGCCATAGACCAGCCCTTGCAAGCCCGGCGCCTGGCCCACCGCGGCGGGCAGGTAGTCTTTGAGCATGGCGATCGCCTGGGGCATGGAAATCAGGAAAATAGCACCCAAAAACGCCCCGTGGACCGAGCCCAAGCCGCCAATGACGATCATCAGCAGCAGGTCGATCGACTGCAGGATGTTGAACTGGTCGGGCGAAATGAACTGCAGCTTGTGCGCGTACAAGGCGCCGGCCACGCCCGCCAGCGCGGCCGAGATGGCAAACGACAGGGTTTTGTAGTGCGCTAGGTCAATGCCCATGCTCTGCGCCGAGATCTCGGAGTCACGTATGGCGACAAAAGCCCGTCCGGTCGGTGAACGCAACAGGTTCAAGATGCCCAGGGTGGCCACCACCGCGACCAGCAAGCAGAGAAAGTAGAAGGACTCACCGCTGTCCAAGGTCCAACCCAGCATATTGGGCTTCTTGATGTGAATGCCGGCATTGCCCCCAGTGACCGACTCCCAGCGGGCCAGCACTTCTTCCACGATGAAGCCAAAGGACAGCGTGGCCATACCCAGGTAGATGCCCTTGACCCGCAGGGCCGGTAGGCCCACCACAAACCCGACCGCCGCCGACAACGCTGCGGCGCCAACCAGCGCCAGCGGAAATGGCACACCAGCGTTGGTCAGCACCGCCTGGGTATAAGCACCCACCCCCAGAAATGCGGCGTGCCCTAGCGAGAACAGCCCGGTGTAGCCCGCCAACAGCATCAGGCCCAGGCCGGCCACGGCATAAATCAGCACAAAGGTGAGCTGCGCCAACCAGTACTCGGCCACCAGCCAAGGCGCGCCCAGCAATAGCAGCAGCAGGGCGCCGTACCAGAACAGCTGACCGCCGTGTTTGGCCAGTTGGACGTCCTGGGCGTAGTCGGTCTTGAAAATGAAGCGCATGTCAGACCTTTTTGCGCAGCTTTTCGCCAAACAGGCCGGTGGGTTTGACCACCAGCATGATCAGCACCACGATGTAAGCGGCCGTGTCCTTGAAGCCATCCGGCAGGTAAAACCCCGACAACGATTCCACCAGCCCGATGATCAGCCCGCCCACGATGGCGCCAGGCAGGCTGCCAAAGCCACCGACCACCGCCGCAGGGAATGCCTTGAGGCCAATAAAGCCCATGTTGGCGTGGACAAACGTGATGGGTGCCAGCAGCAGGCCGGCAATGGCAGCGACCGCTGCGGCCAGACCCCAGGCAATGCCATTGAGGCGCTTGACCGGAATGCCCATGTAATAGGCTGCCAGCTGGTTTTGCGAAGCCGCCTGCATGGCAATGCCCAGTTTGCTGTAACGAAACAGAGCAAACAGAAGCAGGCACAAAACGGCGGTTGCTGCGATGACGGCCATTTGTTCCACATTTAGGACGAGCCCTGACACTTTCCAGATCTCGTCCTTGTAAGGGACGGGCAGGGTGTGGGTATCGGTGCCAATATTGGGCACCATGGTGATCAGGCCGCGCGCCACATAGCCAATGCCAATGGTCAGCATCACGATGGAAAACGCCGGCTGTCCCAGGATGGGCCGAATCACCAGGCGCTCGAGCAGCATGCCAAACACCGCCATGGCCGAAATGGCGCAAAGCACAGACAGCCAGTAGGGGAAGCCTAGCATGGTCATGCCAGCGAGCCCGCCAAAGGCGCCCAGCATCATGAGCTCGCCCTGGGCGAAGCTCACGGTCTCTGTGGCCTTGTAAATGAGCACGAAGCCCAGAGCGATCAGCCCGTAAATGCACCCTTGCGCGATGCCGCTGATCACCAGTTGAACAAACTGCACTGTCTCTCCCTTGTGACGACCGTCCGTTTATAGCGGACATCGTCGGGAATGCCGACAGGGTTTTTACCGACAGATGGGCTCAGGAAAACCCTAGATAAAGCCCCTTCAATCTTTGGGTTTGGGTACTTCGCGCGGCTGTCCCTGGTCGTCAATAGCCACATAGGTGAGCGAGGCCTCAGTGACCTTGATGTACTTGCCCTGGGAGCGAAAGCGCTCTGCGTACACCTCGACCTTGACCGTGACCGAGGTACGGCCGATGCGGGTCAGTTGGGAGAAAAACGACAGAATATCGCCTACTCGCACCGGCTGCTTGAAGATGAATTCATTCACCGCCACCGTCACCATGCGCCCACCGGTGTAGCGCGCCGGGATCACCGAACCGGCCAAATCGACCTGGGCCATGACCCAGCCACCGAAAATATCGCCATTGGCGTTGCAGTCGGCGGGCATCGGTATGACCTTGAGCACCAGCTCCTGGTCGGTCGGCAGCGCGACGGATGGCGGCACCTTGGCGCTTGCATTTGCAGACATGGGCACAATCTGGGATTAAGTAACGTTCTGGATTGTCACCCATGCGCCGTTCTGGCGAACTCAGCCCCACCCCCCCTAGCACTGCCGCATCGCCGGCCATCGACCCTGCGCGCTCCGACTGGGCCACGCTGCGCCGCCTGTTTCCCTACCTATGGCAGTACAAATGGCGCGTGATCGCGGCGCTGGCCTTCATGGTTGGCGCCAAGGTGGCCAACGTCGGTGTGCCGCTGCTGCTCAAAGATCTGGTGGATACCATGAACCCCAAGGGTGGCATTGATGCCTCGGCCCTGTTGGTGGTGCCGGCGGCGCTGCTGGTGGCCTACGGGCTGCTGCGCCTGTCCACCACCCTGTTTGCCGAGCTGCGTGACCTGGTTTTTGCCAAGGCCACAGAGGGCGCCTCGCGCAGCATTTCGCTGCAGGTGTTTAGGCATCTGCACGGTCTTAGCCTGCGTTTTCACCTGGAACGCCAGACCGGCGGCATGACGCGCGACATCGAGCGCGGCACCCGAGCCGTGCATTCGCTGATCTCCTATTCGCTGTACAGCATTATTCCGACATTGATCGAGGTGGCGATGGTTCTGACGCTGCTGGCCGTCAAGTTTGACGTCTGGTTTGCCTGGATCACCATCATTGCGCTGGTGTTCTACATCAGCTTTACCATCATCGTGACCGAGTGGCGCACCCAGTTTCGCAAAAAGATGAATGAGATGGATTCCACGGCGCACAGCCGGGCCATCGACTCACTGCTCAATTACGAAACCGTCAAATACTTCAACAATGAAGAGTTTGAGGCCAAGCGCTATGACGAGAACCTGGAGCGCTACCGCCGCGCCGCGATCAAGAGCCAGACCACGCTGAGCCTGCTCAATGCCGGCCAGCAACTGATCATCGCAGCCGGTTTGGTGGCCATGCTGTGGCGCGCCACCCAGGGCGTGGTTGACGGCCGCATGACGCTGGGCGACCTGGTGATGGTCAACGCCTTCATGATCCAGCTCTATATTCCCCTGGGTTTTCTGGGCGTGTTGTACCGCGAGATCAAGCAAAGCCTCACCGACCTGGAAAAAATGTTCACGCTGATGGAGCGCGAACGCGAGATTGCCGACCTGCCGGGTGCGCAGCCGCTGGTGGTGCAGGGCGCCGACCTGCGCTTTGACCACGTGAACTTTGCCTACGACCCAGACCGGCCCATCCTGCAAGACATCAGTTTTACGATTCCGGCCGGAAAGACGGTGGCAGTGGTCGGCCCGTCGGGCTCGGGCAAGTCCACGCTGGCGCGGCTTCTGTTTCGTTTTTATGACGTGCAGCAGGGTCGCATCCTTATTGATGGGCAGGACATCAAGCAGGTCACGCAATCCTCGGTGCGCCAGGCCATTGGTATCGTGCCGCAGGACACGGTGCTGTTCAATGACACGGTGGCCTACAACATCGCTTATGGCCAACCGGGCGCCAGCCAGGCCCAGGTGGAAGAGGCCGCCCGCGCGGCGCATATTCATGGCTTCATCAGCGCCACGCCCAAGGGTTACGACACCATGGTCGGCGAGCGCGGGCTCAAATTGTCGGGCGGGGAGAAGCAGCGGGTGGCGATCGCCCGCACCCTGCTCAAAAATCCGCCGATCCTGATTTTTGACGAGGCCACTTCGGCGCTGGATTCCGCCAATGAACGCGCCATCCAAGCTGAACTGCAGAGCGTGGCGCAAAACAAGACCACGCTGGTCATCGCTCACCGTCTGTCCACCGTGGTTGATGCGCATGAGATTTTGGTGATGGATGCCGGGCGCATCATCGAACGCGGCACCCATGCCGAGCTGTTGGCGGCCGATGGCCGCTATGCCGCCATGTGGGCGCTGCAGCAAAGCGCAGAGTAAGGCTCATGGACACCAAGTGGTTTGAGGATTTCGTCTCTTTGGCTGAAACCCGCAGCTTCAGCCGCTCGGCCCAACTGCGACATGTGACGCAACCGGCGTTTTCGCGCCGCATCCAATCACTCGAGGCTTGGGCCGGCACCGACCTTGTGGACCGCAGCTCATACCCCACTCGCCTGACGCCAGCCGGCGAGACGTTGTACGACCAAGCGCTGGAAATGCTGCAGGCCTTGCAAAGCTCACGGGCCATGATGCGCGGCCACACGGCGGCGGGGCAGGACGTGATCGAATTTGCGGTGCCGCACACCTTGGCGTTCACTTTTTTTCCGGCCTGGGTTTCTGCTCTGCGCGAGAATTTTGGTCCCATCAAGAGCCGGCTGATCGCGCTTAATGTGCATGACGCCGTGATGCGTTTGGTAGAGGGCAGCTGTGACCTGCTGATCGCTTACCACCACCCGGCGCAGCCCAACCAGCTCGATACCGAGCGCTATGAAATGGTGAGCCTTGGCGAGGAGGTGGTGGCTGCCTATGTCAAGCCCGGGGCCGACGGCGAGCCGCTTTACGCGCTGCCCGGCAGCGCTGCGCGGCCGCTGCCTTACCTGGGCTATGCGCCCGGGGCCTACCTGGGTCAAATGGTGGAACTGATCCTCAAGCAAAGCAGCACACCGATTCACTTTGACCGGGTTTATGAAACCGATATGGCCGAGGGCCTCAAGGCCATGGCGCTGGAGGGGCATGGGGTGGCCTTTCTGCCGTTCAGCGCGGTCGAGCGAGATTTGCGGGCCAAAAAACTGGTCAACGCCGCGCCTGGTTTTTTGCAGGATATGCACATCACGATGGAGGTGCGTGCTTACCGTGAGCGCCCTCAGACCAAGGAAACAGTCAAACCAGCCGGGCAGTCAATGCGGAGTGCGGGGCCAGGGCCCAAGCGTCATGCCCAGGCCCTCTGGGACTATTTGCTGCGCCAGGCCGCGGCCTGAAGCCGGCGCCCTCAGGGCCCTGCGCCGTGCCCACCCCGGATTTGGGACAATGGCGGCATGGACACACTGACCTTGACCCAACCCGACGACTGGCACCTGCACGTGCGCGATGGCGACGCCTTGCGCACGGTGGTGCCGCACACGGCGGCCCAATTTGGCCGCGCCGTGATCATGCCCAATCTGAAGCCCCCCATCACCACGGCGGCGGCGGCCTTGGCCTACAAGGCGCGCATTCAGGCGGCACTGCTGCCTGGTCAGGTGTTTGAGCCGCTGATGACGCTCTATCTGACCGACCACTTGCCGGCGTCGGAGATTGCCCTGGCAGCCCAGGCCGGCATCGTGGCGCTCAAGCTTTACCCCGCGGGCGCCACCACCCACAGCGATGCTGGGGTGACTGACATCCGCAAGGTTTACCCGGTGCTGGCGGCGATGCAAAAGGCCGGCCTGCCGCTGCTGGTGCACGGCGAGGTGACCAACCCGGCGGTTGATATTTTTGACCGGGAGGCGGTGTTCATCGAGACCCAGCTCATCCCGCTGCGTCAGGATTTTCCTGAACTCAAGATCGTGCTGGAGCACATCACCACGCGGGAGGCGGCGCAGTATGTGGCGCAGGCGGACGGCTTTACTGCCGCCACCGTCACGGCGCACCACCTGCTGTACAACCGCAACGCCATCTTCACCGGGGGTATCCGCCCCCACTACTACTGCCTGCCTGTGCTCAAGCGCGAGCTACACCGCCAGGCGCTGCTGCAGGCGGTGGCCAGTGGCAGCCCAAGGTTTTTCCTGGGCACTGACAGCGCCCCCCATGCGGCGCACCTGAAGGAGCATGCCAGTGGTTGCGCTGGCTGTTACACCGCACACGCGGCGCTTGAGCTGTATGCCGAGGCCTTTGACGCGGTCGGTGCGCTGGACCGGCTTGAAGGCTTTGCCAGCTTTCATGGTGCCGATTTTTACGGTCTGCCGCGTAACACCGGTCGCATCACGCTGCAACGCCAGGCCTGGACCCCGCCCGAATCGTTTGTCTTTGGCGAGGCTGAACTCAAGCCCCTGCGCGCCGGCGAAACCCTGCCGTGGCGCCTGGTTTAGCGCAGATCGACTGGCAGGCACCCTGGTTGGCGCCCGTGGCTGCGTTAGGCCAACAGGTGCTGGCCCACTGCCAAGCCGGCCTGCTGTTGCCCCAGGCGCTCAACGCCTGTGCCCCGCCAGCCGGCGACCTGCCAGTGCGTTTTGTTCCACAAAGTGCACTGCCCGCCGGTGAGGCCTATGAAAGCTACATTTTTCATAGCAAACAATGCCCTACCCGCGAGGGTTTGCACGACTTTTTTAATGGATTGATGTGGCACAGCTTTCCCCGCACCAAGGCTCGCTTGAACCAGTTGCAGGCGGCGCAAATCAGGGCCGACGGCGTTGGTCAAGTACGCGGTCCGGTACGCGACGCGCTGACGCTGTTTGACGAGAACATTGCTTTTTTGCGTGCCCCTGCGCCGCTGTGGGAGGCGCTGTTGGCCAAACGCTGGTCGGTGGTATTCACTGAGCTTCGACCACTGTGGGCGCAGTCACATCTGGTGTTGTTTGGCCACGCCTTGCTGGAAAAACTGGTGTTGCCCAGAAAGGGCATCACCGCCCATGTGCTGCTGGTACACCCGGCGACCGATGCCCTTGTGGATCTGGACGCCTGGGTGGCAGCCGCCTTGAACCCGGACCAACTGGCGGCCAAGCCATTTGCCAACTTGCCGGTGCTGGGTGTGCCGGGCTGGTGGCCGGCCAACGAGGCGCCCGGTTTTTACCAGGACCTGACGGTATTTCGTATCCGGCAATAACCAGATATTTTGTGGGATTAGTGGGCCAGAGCTTGATTTTCGCGCCCGCGCCCCTAACATTCGCGACATCGGCCGGCTGTCGCCCGCCGTTTATCAAGGATGACCATGAAGAGAATATTGTTGTTTGTGCTGACCAATGTGCTGGTGGTGACAGTGCTGGGCGTTGTGGCCAGTTTGCTGGGCGTCAACCGCTTTCTGACTTCAAATGGCCTCGACCTGGGGGCCTTGCTGGGCTTTGCCCTGGTGATGGGCTTTGGCGGCGCCATCATCTCGCTGCTGATCAGCAAGCCCATGGCCAAATGGACCTCTGGTGTGCGCGTTATCAACCAGCCTCAGAACGCCGACGAAGCCTGGATTGTGGAAACCGTGCGCAAGTTTGCCGACAAGGCGGGCATCGGCATGCCCGAGGTCGGTATCTTTGAAGGCGACCCCAACGCGTTTGCTACTGGGGCTTTCAAAAACTCGGCCCTGGTGGCGGTCAGCACCGGCCTGCTGCAGGGCATGACGCGCGACGAGATTGAGGCCGTGATTGGCCATGAAATCGCCCACATCGCCAACGGCGACATGATCACCATGACCCTGATCCAGGGCGTGATGAACACCTTTGTGGTTTTCCTCAGCCGGGTTATCGGCTACGCGGTTGACAGCTTTTTGCGCAAAGGCGACGACCGCAGCAGCGGCCCTGGCATTGGCTACTATGTAACGACCATCGTGCTTGACATCGTGCTCGGTTTTGCCGCGGCTATGGTGGTGGCCTGGTTTTCCCGCCAGCGCGAATTCCGCGCCGATGCCGGCGCCGCCCAGTTGATGAACCGCAAGCAACCCATGATCAACGCCCTGGCCCGTCTGGGTGGCATGGTGCCCGGCGAACTGCCCAAGAGCGTGGCAGCCATGGGCATTGCCGGCGGCATCGGCAAACTGTTCAGCACCCACCCGCCGATCGAAGAGCGCATCGCTGCCCTGCAGACCGCCTGATACCGGGTATGGTCGACGTCGATCCCGGGGTTGCTAGGGACGGCGTACCTGCCGCCGCTCGTGTCCCCCGCCCTTCGGGCTCCTCCTTGACCTCGCCGCAGCAGGCACGCCATCCCCTCCCTGGTTGGGCGAGACTAAATACCTGAATACCTGAATGCGGGTTACCAGTGTTGGCGTGCGAGGGTCGTCAAGGTGGTGACGGGCTGAGCGGCGCAGCGGCATCAAGGAGGAGCCCTCAGGGCGGGGGACAGCCGCGGAGCCGCTCAGCCCGACGCCGCCTTGACCGGTGCGCAAAAAAACTCAGGCAAGAGGCCCTGCACGACAGTCGGCCCTGTCCCCCTCAGACCAGCATCCGCCGTGCCACTGCTTCAGCCACCCGGATACCGTCCACGCCGGCCGACAGGATGCCGCCGGCGTAGCTGGCGCCTTCGCCGGCCGGGTAGAGGCCGGCTGTGTTGATGCTTTGCAGGTCCTCGCCGCGGGTGATCTTGAGCGGTGATGAGGTTCGGGTTTCAACCCCTGTCAGTACCGCGTCGGCCATGTCAAACCCTTTGATCTTTTTGCCAAAAGCCGGCAGTGCTTCACGGATCGCGTCAATCGCGTAGCCGGGCAGAGACTGGCTCAGATTCCCTAGGTGAACGCCTGGCTTGTAAGAGGGCACTACGCTGCCGAGTTGGCTAGAGGGGTGATTCGCCAAAAAGTCACCCACCAATTGACCCGGCGCTTCGTAATTGCTGCCGCCGAGCACATAGGCCTGTGATTCCAACTGGCGCTGCAGCACGATGCCGGCCAGCGGATGCGGTGCCAGTCCGGGCTTGGGCAGCAGGCCTGTGCCGGCGCCCAGCGTGGCCTCGAAGGCCGCTGCGTCGCTCGGGTAGTCGCGCGGGTCAATGCCGACCACGATGCCGGCATTCGCGTTGCGTTCGTTGCGAGAGTATTGGCTCATGCCGTTGGTCACCACCCGGCCGGGTTCAGACGTGGCCGCCACCACCGTGCCGCCGGGGCACATGCAAAAGCTGTAGACCGCGCGGCCGTTGCTGGCGTGGTGCACCAGCTTGTACTCGGCTGCACCCAGCAAGGGGTGGCCGGCATGCCGGCCCCAGCGGGCGCGGTCGATCACGCCCTGCGGGTGTTCGATGCGAAAACCGATCGAAAACGGTTTGGCCTCCATGAACACGCCACGCGTGTGCAGCATGGCAAAGGTGTCGCGCGCGCTGTGCCCCAGCGCCAGCACCACCTGCTCGGCGGGCAGCTCGTAGTTCGAACCCCTAGCGACGTCGAGCACGTTCAGGGCGCACACACGCTGGGTGTGGCCGCTGGCATCTGGCGAGCAGGTGCGCAGCAGCACATCGGTGACGCGCTGCTCAAACCGTATGTCGCCACCCAGCGCGATGATCTGCTCGCGCAGGTTCTCCACCACCTTGACCAGCTTGAAGGTGCCGATGTGCGGATGCGCATCGACCAAAATCTCAGGCGGTGCGCCGGCCTTGACGAACTCCTGCATCACGTGGCGACCCAGGTGGCGGGGGTCTTTGATTTGGCTCCACAGCTTGCCGTCGGAAAAGGTGCCGGCGCCGCCTTCGCCAAACTGCACATTGGACTCGGGGTTGAGCGTGTGCTTGCGCCACAGGCCCCAGGTGTCCTTGGTGCGCTGGCGCACCGTGCGGCCGCGCTCCAGCACGATGGGGCAGAGGCCCATCTGGGCCAGCAGCAGCGCGGCAAACATGCCGCAGGGACCAAAACCTACCACCACCGGGCGAACGGGGGGCGGCAAGGCGGCGTGTCCCACTGGCTGATAGAGCATATCCGGCGTGGCGCCGATGTGCGGGTGCCCCGCCCATTGGGTGATGAGCGCAGCCTCCTGGTCCGGTTCCCGCAGCGTCACGTCAACAATGAAGACCGCTAGCAGCTCGGCCTTGCGGGCGTCAAAACTGCGTTTGAACACCTGCAAGTCGGCAATCGCGTCGGGCTTGATGCCAAGGGCCTGCGCGCTCAGGCGGGTCAGTGTGCCCAGCGGGTGGGCCGTAGGCGCTCGGTCTGCCTCGGTCTCAGCGGGCGCATCGGCGGCGCGACGGGTCTCGACCGGCAGGGCCGAGAGGGGTAGTTTCAATTCAGTCAAGCGAATCATGGGGGCGGCTCGTGGTGATCAAGCAAGCGGCCATGATAAAGCACCCACACAGCGAGGGTGCCGGCCAGCCCGTCCCCGCCGCTGGCGTGGGTCAGACCGGCAAAAAGCCCTCGACTGACAGGTAACGCTCGCCCGTATCGTAGTTGAACCCAAGTACCCGCGCGCCTGCAGGCAACTGGGCCAGTTGTTGCGCAATAGCCGCCAGCGTGGCGCCGCTGGAGATGCCTACCAGCATGCCTTCTTCACTGGCGCTGCGGCGGGCCATCTCGCGTGCGGCCTCGGCCTCGACCTGGATCACACCGTCAAGCAGCGTTGTGTCCAGATTTTTTGGGATGAAACCGGCGCCGATGCCCTGGATCGGGTGCGGTGCCGGCGCGCCGCCCGAGATCACTGGCGAGGCGGTGGGCTCCACCGCATACACCTTGAGCTGTGGCCAGGCCGCTTTGAGGACTTTGGCACAGCCGCTTAAGTGGCCGCCGGTGCCCACGCCGGTGATGAGTGCGTCCAGGCCATCGGGGAAGTCAGCCAGGATTTCTTGCGCCGTGGTGCGCACATGCACGTCGATGTTGGCCGGGTTCTCGAACTGCTGCGGCATCCAGGCGCCAGGGCTCGCTGCGGCCAGTTCCTGGGCCCGTGCAATCGCGCCCTTCATGCCCTTTTCGCGCGGCGTCAGGTCAAAGCTGGCGCCGTAGGCCAACATCAGGCGTCGTCGCTCGATCGACATGCTGTCGGGCATGACCAGCACCAGCTTGTAACCTTTGACCGCCGCCACCATGGCCAGGCCGACGCCGGTGTTGCCTGAGGTTGGTTCGATGATGGTACCGCCTGGCTTGAGTGCGCCACTGCGCTCAGCGTCTTCCACCATGGCCAGTGCAATGCGGTCCTTGATCGAGCCGCCGGGGTTGCTGCGCTCGGACTTGATCCAGACCTTTGCCTCAGGGCCAAACAGCCTATTGATGCGGACATGGGGGGTGTTGCCGATGGTGTGCAGAATGCTGTCAGCCTTCATGGCGCGCTCCAGGAGTTGGTGGTGTAGGAGGTATTTTCGGCCGATTGATCGATCAGCTTTGACATATCGTTATGAAAGCTCGCGATAATGAGGCGGTGAAGCCGGCCAGACTGCCGCTGGTGCAATCCTGGAAACAGGGCACTGGAGGAACGTCCGGACTGCACAGGGCAGCGTAGCAGCTAACAGCTGTCCACTGAAAGTCGTGCGCGAAAGCGGGCGGTATAAGGTGAGGATCAGAGCAACAGAGACGAGTCGTAGCGGGGCAACCCGGTGCGGGTGAAACGGGCAATCTCTACGCGCAGCAATACCAAGTAGGCACACGTTGATGGGGCCCCCGGAGTGTGCGGGTAGGTAGCATTGAGCTGCTGGGCGACCAGCAGCCCAGATTAATGGCAGTCACACGGCGGGCAACTGCCGTGCACAGAATCCGGCTTATCGGCGGGCTTCACAATTTTTCGGTGTCAGTGCGCGCATGGATTTTCTCAAAATTTTCGGCGGGGCGATGACAGCATTGGGGCTGTTATGGCCTTTTGGTGGCGCGGCGTTAGCACCTAACAAGCCGGCAGTGCTTTCCCTGGCGCCACCATGCGCCGAGCTGGTGGCTGCATTGCCCAATGTGCGGCGAGACCTATGTGAGTCGGCACAACTGTTGCCCGTGGCGCGATCAGTGCGGGGGCGGCTGATTTACGCGCGCGATATCGTGCCAACCCAACCGGGTTTGCGTGTTTTGGTAATTGGCGCCATTCATGGCGATGAGCTCTCTTCAGCGGCAGTGGCGCTGCACTGGATCCGATTGGCGAGTCAGCCGCCGGCCGACATGCCCCAGTCGATTCACTGGCGCTTTGTGCCGGTGCTTAACCCGGATGGTGTGCTGGCCCGTCCCCCAACCCGAGTCAACGCCAACGGCGTCGACCTGAACCGCAACTTTCCTACACCGAACTGGCAGCGCGACTCGCGGATCTACTGGGAAAAACGCACTGCGCGTGACCCGCGCCGCTGGCCGGGCCCCCAACCCTTGTCCGAGCCAGAATCCCGTTTCCTTCACGACCAGATGGGCAGCTTTAATCCGCAGCTGATCGTGAGCATTCACGCGCCCTACGGCGTGCTCGACTTTGACGGCCCATCGGTGCCACCGTCTCGCCTGGGCCGCCTGTACTTGGACCAAGTGGGTATCTTTCCGGGCTCGCTGGGGAATTACGGCGGCGTCCACAAGGGCGTGCCAGTGGTCACAGTTGAGTTGCCCAATTCATTGCGGACCCCTCTGGACGCCGAGATGCGCCAAATGTGGCTAGATTTGTTGCGTTGGACTGTTGCTCGGCTGAGCCCGTCTGCGACTGGAAATCGGACGCCTTGAAGCGGCGTGGGTGCCACCTAACTAAAAGCGTTCGTGCTGCAATAAAAATCGCCACTGGCCAGCGGGCATAGCCCCGAGCATGACCCGCCCGATACGGATGCGCTTCATGCCGGAGATCTGCAGTCCCCCCTCATCACACAGCCGCGCCAGCAGACCGGGCTGCCCACCCTTGATGGCGCATCGCAAGCGGGTTGTGCCCTCGCTGTTGCTGTTGATGCTGATTTTGACGCTGCTTCGCCCCGGCGTCGCCCCGTCCGGCGTGCGGTTTAAGCGTCGAAGCGTCTCCGGGCTGACGTCGCCCGCCACGTCCAGCATGACCTCGTGTTCCATCAGGGCCGCGTCTTCGGTCAGTTTGCGCGCCACCCGCCAGTCCTGGGTAAACACCACTAAGCCGCTGGCGCCCGATTCCAGTGGAACTAGCGAGTCCAATCCGACCAGGTGGCGTTTGAGCAGGCGTTGGCCCGGCTCATCACCGGCCAGTTGCCTGGCCTGGGTCAGTAACTGCCGCGCCGGCGTTGGCGCACCCGGGCGGGGGCGCTGGCCGTCTGGTGCCAGGCGGCCGTCGTCATGGCCGGCCGGCTTGTGCAGCAGCAGGGTTGCCGACGTCGCATCCATCAGGCTGGCGTCGCGGTCCAGCGTCACCACCTGCTGCTGAACGCGACTCTGCGGCTCTTCCACCACCCGGCCATCGACCCGCACCCAGCCCCCGGTGATGTATTGCTCGGCCTCGCGGCGCGAGCAAGGCACCAGCGCAGCCACGCGTTTGGCCAGGCGTTCACCGTCGTCCATCATGACAGGTTGGCCTCAATGCGTGCCACATGGGCCAGTAGCGAACGCTTGGCCACCGGCCACATGCGCGGCGGCACGTCGTCGTAGGAGCGCGCCACCCAGTCGTCGGGCGTGCCATCGGGGTGCGCCTGCATCACCGCCAAAATCTTGGCCTCGCGCTTGAGCCGGTGAGCCTTCAGGTGGGCGATGGCTGCGCGGGCCTCTCCGCCATGGCCCCCTATCACATACCCGTGCGCCGGCAGAATGAAGTTGATACTGCGATTTTCACAGGCCTCAGCCAGGTGGTCCAGCGAGTCCAGGTAGGCGCTCATGTCGCCGTCGGGCGGGTCAATCACCGTCGTGCTGCCGTTGAGGATGTGGTCGCCGCTGAACAGCAGGCCGTCTTCCAGCAGCAGCAGGCACAGGTGGTTGGCTGCATGGCCGGGGGTGTGGATCACCATCAGGGTATGAGTCAAATCGGCCTCTAGACCTTGTCTGGTAAGGGTTAGTAGCTCACTATTTTGTAGCGATCGGTCTGGGCTGAAGCGGCTATTCTCGCGTGCGGTCGGGGCCGAGGGCAGGCCGAGAATCGGCGGCTGGGGCTGGCACATCGCTTGCAGGGGCCGGGCGCCGGGTGAGTGGTCGGGGTGCGAGTGGGTGCACACAATCAGGCGGATGTCGCCACCGGCGGCGCGCCACAGCCGGTCTAGGTGCGCCGGGTCGGCCGGGCCGGGGTCGATGGCCATGTAGCCGGTGTGCGGGTCGCCCACCAGGTAGCTGTTGGTGCCGGGGCCGGTCATCACGCCCGGGTTGGGCGCGGTCAGGCGCTGCAGGTTTTTCAGGAGCGGCACTGGCTGCTCGCACTGCCAGTCCAGGTTGTGCGCGATTTGACCGTCCGGGCAGACCAGCGCCAGCTCGCCGTAGGGGTGCTCGTGCTCCATGTAGCGGGCTTCGCGCCCGGCCAGCAGCCCGGCGCGCGGGCAACTGGTCCAGAGTGGCTCTTCGGTGGCAGCGCATGCTTGCAGCACATCATCTACGCTGGCATAGGCCTTTAGCCTCTCCAGCGTGCGGATGGTCGGGAAGATGATGAAAAACTGGCCGGCTCCGTGCCGCGCCAAGGCGTCAGCCGGTCGTACCCAGACCGGTTCGAACTGCTCCTGGCCGTCGGCCACCGGCGTTTGCCCGGCGGGCATGCGCGCCACCAGAAACGGCACGTCAAAGCGGCGCGGCAAGTCGCGGTCGGTGACCCAATGCGTAAGCACAAACACCGCGTGGGCCGCCAACTGCAGGCCGCGCGCCTGGCACTGGGCAGCAAAGGGTTGGCTACGATCCAAGGCTGCGATGTCTTGCTGGTCGGCAGGCCTGCCGTCGGCGTGTTGCGCCAGCAATACGCCAAGTTCTTCAAAGCTCTCCCGAATGGCAGCAATGGCCTGCGTCAGGTGCAGGTCGCTCTGGCCGGGGCGGCGTGTGGCCATGGGGTGGCTGGCGGCATCAAGCGGGTCGACGCCGCCACCCGGGAACACATAGGCGCCCGGCGCAAAGCTGGCCGTCAGTGACCGGCGTGTCATCAGCACCTCCAGCCCGTCCGAGCCGTCGCGCAGCAGCAGCACGGTGGCGGCAGGGCGGGTGGGGGCGGGTTCGCGTTGCGGGTGCAGGAGTTGGGAGGTTCTGGTCATGGCTGGATTTTGCGGCCAAAACGCGGGTGTGCGCCTGGGAACGCCCGTAGATTCTCGCGTTCACCATGTTGGGGCTGAACCTGCCTTAGTTGAATCAGGCGCTACTGCCGCTCACCAGCGCGTCTAGGTAGATGCCACAAGTCTTGCGCAAGTCGATTCGGCAACCTGTCAGCATGCCTTGGAGCGCGTGGCAGGGCAGGCCTAGCGCCTGGGCGCGTTGAACGATCGGGTCCAGGCAGTCAAACGATATTGCCAGGGCCATCGGGTGCACTGTTTGGCTGTCGGCGTCCACGTTCAGGGTCAGACCGGCATCCTTTAAGCGCCAAAGACCCAGTCCGCTGCCATCATCGGGTGGCATGGCGCCAGCAGTTTGCAGGCGCTGTCCCCACCCTTGCAGGCCCTCCAACGAACCTGTGTAGCTCACGCCGAGCAGGGCTTGTGCCTGGTTCTGGTGTTCAAGTAAAGAAGGTGAACGCACCAGTTCGGGCGTGATGTGTTGTACCCAGCAAATGTAGGACGGGTCCTCAGCTTGCCAGGGTGCGTCGAAAAAACTGAACCGCGCCAAGCCTTCGCGTTCGGGGGTCTTCACCGGCCGCGACCAGTCCAGCAGAGGCCCCACGGGCAACTGGCGCCGCAGGCAGTCAGCATGCCAGGCGCCAGCGTCGGTAGTTGCCAGCGCCAGCACATGCAGCCCGAAGCGGACCTTCAAGGCTGGCGTCAGTTGGTGTCCGGCCAATGGGTCGGTGATTTGCATCAGTTCGATGTAGCCCGACCTCAGCATGATCGAGTGCTGCGAACTGCCTGCCGAAACCACCTGGCCCTGGGCATTGGTGCGGGTGTGATCGGCTCGGGCCGTCAAGGTAAACCCGAGATCGGCAAACAGCCCGTGGCTACTGGCGAGGTCCGGGATGATGAAGCCCACGTGGTCAAGGCCAATGGTGGGGAGTTTTGGCTCTATGGTTTTCATTTTGTATGCAATTCTTTATGAATTAATTTAAATAAGAGCATATACCGAAATAATTGCATGCAACTTTCCGGCTCATGCTAATATTTAGCGGGTAAAGCCTATTGATCGTCGAATTTGAAAGGTGTGTCATGAAATATCTGTCTCGCTTGCTCTGCTTGATCGTGAGTCTGTCGGTGTGGATGGGAGCACAGGCTCAAACTCCGAGCCCTAGCCGCGGCGGCACCCTGACCATTGCATTACCCACGGAGCCGGCCCACCTCAATTCCGCGATTGACACCACGCAGCAGGTCAAGGTTGTTGCTGGGAAAATCTACAACGGGCTCATCAAGTACGACCTGAAGATGAACATGCAGCCTGACCTGGCGCAGTCTTGGAGCGTCTCGCCGGATGGCCTTCGCATTACCTTCAATTTGCGTAAAGGGGTGAAGTGGCATGATGGCCGCGACTTCACCTCCGCTGATGTGGCTTACTCCATCATGAAGGGGTTTGGTCCCAATAACGGACTGGTGCGCTCTACCTTCGCCAATGTTCAGTCGGTTCAGACACCCGATGCGCACACAGCAGTGCTGGTCATGAATCAGTCCGCAGCGGCCCTGATGAGCGCATTGCCGGTGGCCACCGCCACGATCTTGCCGGCTCACATATTCGACAACACCGATATCCGGCGCAATCCAGCCAACCTCAAGCCAATAGGCACCGGCCCCTTTATGTTCAGTGAATGGCGGCGTGGCAACGCCATCGTTCTGGTGCGCAACCCCAACTATTTCGAAGCCAACAAGCCCTACCTTGACCGAATCGTGTTCAAGGTGATTCCTGATACGCAGTCCAGGGGTGCGGCTATTGAGTCGGGCGACGTCGATATGGTGTTCCACAGCACCGTGGCCGCTTCCGATGCGCGCCGGCTTGGTGCGCTGAAACAGTTGGAGTTGACCACCGACGGGTATTTCTTCGACTCCACCGTGGCGTTCATGGAGTTCAACAACGAGCACCCCATCGTGGGCAAGGCGGCTGTGCGGCGTGCGCTGGCCCATGCCATTGATCGCCAGTTCATTCTGGACAGTATTTGGATGGGTTTTGGGCGGGTCGCCACTTCCCCGATCCATGACAACTTGAAGCAGTTCTATACCGACGACGTTCCCAAATACGCCTACGACCCTAAACGCGCCGAACAGTTGCTCGACGAGGCTGGATTCAAAAAAGGCGCGGATGGCAAGCGCTTCAAGCTGGTAATTGATTACGTGCCGTTTGGTGACCAGTACCCCAAAATGGCGCAATACATTCGGCAGCAGATGATTCAGATCGGTATCGATGCCGAGGTTAGAAACAGCGATTTTGCGACTTGGGTGCGCCGTATCTGGACACAGCGCGACTGGATGGTCAATATGTCAGCCATCACCAATGCATCGGACCCTTCGATCGGAGTCCAACGCGCTTATTGGTCTAAAAACATTGTGCCTGGCACGCCGTTTACCAACGGCACCCACTTTAAAAATGCCGAGCTTGACGAGTATTTCGAGAAAGCCTCTCTGAACACTGATCCCTTGATCCGCCGCCGCCATTTTGCTGCTATTCAGCGGATTTTGGCCAGCGAGTTGCCCGTCATTCCTCTGGTGTCGATTGACCAGTTCTCTGTGGTCAACAAGCGGGTGCGCAACCACTCCACCTTGGCCGATGGGGTCTATTCGGGCTATTCCGACGTCTGGATTGCGCCCAACTGAGTGCGCCGCATTTGCTGAAGTCACCGTCTACGCGCTACCTGCTGCGACGCCTGGGCCAGGCCTTCCTGGTTTTGGCGATCGTCGTGGTGCTGCAGTTCTTTCTGCTGCAGTTGGCACCTGGCGATGTAGCCGATGTCATTGCTGGTGAGGCCCAGGCGTCCGATCCGGAATTTGTCAAGCGGCTCCGCCTGGAACTGGGCCTTGATCGGTCGCTTTGGGTTCAGTTGGGGCTGCATTTGCAACGGGTGGCGGTCCTTGATCTGGGGCAGGCGCATTCTTTTGATGCGCCTGTGCTTGACCTGATTCTCCAGCGACTGCCGGCCACCTTGCTGTTGATGGTGGCCTCGATGGTGATGGCCCTGGTGCTGGGCACCTCGCTCGGGATCTGGGCGGCCTTGCGGGCACGCGGCCCGGCCGATACCTTGGTGACGTTCACCGCCTTGCTGTTCTATGCGACGCCTGGTTTTTTGGTGGGCATCGGCATGATATTGCTGTTCACAGTCAAGCTGAATTGGCTGCCGATGTCAGGCATGAGCGACCTGTACAGTGACAGTCCCTGGTGGGCGCAGGCCCTTGACATCTCTCGGCACTTGATCATGCCCATGGTGTCCTTAAGCCTCTTTTACGTCGCCGTGTACACGCGGCTTATGCGCGCGTCCATGTTGGAGGTCATGCACTTGGACTATGTGCGAACGGCGCGCAGCAAGGGCTTGATGCCTTTGCGCATTGTCTGGCGACATATGGCGCGTAATGCCATGCTGCCCATGGTCACGATGCTGGGTCTTCAAGTCAGTTCCCTGTTGGGAGGCTCGGTCGTGATCGAGACGGTTTTCGGTTGGCCCGGCATTGGGCGCCTGGCTTTTGAGGCTGTTTTTAAACGGGATGTTCCCTTGGTGATGGGCGTGCTGCTGTTTAGCTCGGTGCTGGTGTTGAGCGTGAGCTTGATGATCGACTTGATCTACACCCGGCTTGACCCACGGATCCGCCTTCGCTGACCATGAACCCACTTCGCCTTCGCTTGCGTCGAAGCCTGACCTTTGTCGTCGGCAGTGGTTTGCTGCTGGCTCTGTTGCTGATGGCGGCGGCCGGCCCTCTGCTCTATCCGCAGGGCCCATGGGGCATGGTTGGGCCGCCCATGACTTGGCCAGGGGATCGTGTCGGCCTCTTGCTGGGCACTGACGCGCTAGGCCGAGACATCCTGGCTGGTTTGCTGCATGGGGCTCGTGTTTCGCTCTGGATTGGTGTGGCCGCCACAGTGGCAGCCTTGAGCGTGGGTATGGCCATTGGTGCGGTAACAGGCTACTACGGCGGCTTGGTTGACGATGCCTTCATGCGGCTGACTGACGCGGTACAAACCATACCGCCATTCCTACTGGCGATTGTGATTGTGGTGATCACCACCCCCAGTGTCGCTGCGACCATCGGTGCTATAGCCCTGATATCGTGGCCAAGCGTAGCCCGTCTGGTGCGTGCTGAATTCATGCGCCTGCGGGAGGCCGAGTTCGTCGCATCTTGCCGCTTGCTGGGTATGAGCGACACCCGCATTATCCTGACTCAGATGCTCCCGAACGCCATGGCACCGATTGTGGTCAGCGCCTCCATCATGGTGGCCAGTGCGATCCTTATTGAGTCAGGTTTGTCATTTCTTGGGCTGGGCGATCCGAATGTGATTTCCTGGGGCAGCATGGTCGGCATGGGTCGTTCTGATTTCCGTGCGGGCTGGTACCTGGTGGTCATTCCTGGCCTGGCCATCATGGCCAGTGTGCTGGCGCTGAACCTGATGGGTGATGGGCTCAATGACGCCCTCAATACCCGCCTGCGGCATGACTGATCCCGTCTTGCTGCGCGTCGAATCCCTCCGGCTGGCCCTGCCTGATGGCGTGCCGCTGGTTGAAGACCTTGACTTCGAAATCCATGCCGGTGAAACCTTGGCCATCGTGGGTGAGTCAGGTTGCGGCAAGTCTCTGACGGCGCTGTCGCTGATGGGCCTTCTGCCGCCCGGGATCAGGCGCGCCAGCGGCCGAGTGGTTTTTCAAGGTGAGGATCTTGGCACCTGGCCTGAGAACCGTTACCGGGACTTGAGAGGTCACCGCATGTCAATGATTTTTCAAGAACCGATGGCCTCTCTGAACCCGGTGTTAACGATTGGCGAGCAACTGCAGGAAGTGTTGCAGCGCCACTTGAAACTCAAGGACAGGGAAGCGTTGGCAAAAGCGCATGACCTGCTGGACATGGTTCAAATTCCCGATCCTGGCGCCCGACTGCGGTCCTATGCCCATCAGCTGTCGGGCGGGCAGCGACAGCGAGTGATGATTGCCATGGCGCTGGCGTGCCCGACGCAGTTGCTCATTGCCGATGAGCCCACGACCGCCTTGGATGTGACCGTTCAGTCCGACATTCTGGCGCTTCTCAGTGAACAAAAACGACAGCGGCAATTGGCCGTGTTGCTTGTGACGCATGATTTCGGTGTGGTCGCGCAGGTTGCTGATCGGGTGCTGGTGATGTACGCCGGCCGAAAGATTGAAGAGGGCCCTGTTCGACAGGTCCTGACCGACCCTCGCCACCCCTACACCCAACGCTTGTTGCGGGCTAGACCTAGCGCACGGCAAGACCGGCTGCAGCGCCTCGCTGAGATACCGGGGCTGGTTCCTGCACCCCAGGACCGCAGTGTCGGCTGTCCATTTGCATCCCGTTGTGATCAGGTGCAAGCAATTTGCCGGTTGCGCCTGCCCATCTTTACCGATCACGGACAAGGGCATCAAAGTGCTTGCGTCGCTCATGATGCGCGTTGAGCCTTTGCTGCAGATCGACGACGTTCGCTTTGCGTACGGGGGGCATGGAGCCGCCAAACCAACCGTTGACAGGGTCACGCTCTATGTGGGACCGGGCGAAACGCTGGGGCTGGTGGGTGAGTCGGGTTGCGGTAAATCTACGCTCGCCAGGATCGCCGTTGGTTTGCTGCCCGCGGATCAAGGCAGCGTTCGCGTCCTGGGTGTGGACGTCGCTGCACCCGGCGCCGCTGCAAGGCTAGCGCGTGCGCGCCAGGTGCAAATGGTGTTTCAGGACCCCCATGGTTCCTTGAATCCGCGTTTGCGCGTTCGTAGCCTACTGGCTGAACCTTTGCGCCTTCATAAGCTGACCACGCCAGACCACGAGCAGTCGGCGGTCGAAGAGCTGTTAAGGCAAGTGGGCTTGTCGTCTGGCGCTAGCGATAAATTTCCCCACGAACTATCGGGAGGACAGCGGCAGCGCGTGGCCATCGCACGCGCCCTGGCGGTGCGGCCTAATGTACTGGTGTGCGATGAGCCAGTGTCAGCTTTGGACGTGTCCATCCAGGCGCAGATCCTGAACCTCCTGCGCGACTTGCAGAAACAATTTGGGCTGTCCTATTTCTTCATTTCGCACGACCTGCGAGTTGTGCGCTACATCGCTGACCGAATTGCGGTGATGCATCAGGGGCGTATTGTGGAAACCGGCGAGACCGGCGCGGTCTGGCAAGCCCCCGAACATCCCTACACCCAAAAGCTGCTGGCGTCTCTGCCCCCCGAACTGTGAGCTTATCGGTGAGCTTTGGCTGCGGCGAGGGCTTGTAAGGCCGGCACATCGCGTGCCCATCCATCGCCTGGGGTCGCCAAGAAAGTGACATCGACCGGCGCGATAGCACCTACAGCATCTGCACGCCAGTTCAGCCATGATCGATGGCTGCCTGCCCAGTCTCGACAGCATAGCGCTGCATAGACCTCATTCGTGAGCAGGTCTGCATCGAGCTGCGGTTCAACGGGCCTGATCGTGACGCGTGTGCGTTCAAACCAGGGGTGGAACAGCTCCCGGTCACGGATCTGATGCCAAAGTCGGATCAGGTAGGAGCCATCCCAGTCTGGCGTCAAGGGCAGCGTGTACGCCGATGGCCAACTTGAGCGCTCCGATTCAGTCCATAGTTTGAGTTCGCACACCGTGAGCGCCTCAGGAGGCGGTCGCTCACGAGCGCGCGTATCCGCCGCCCATTCGAGCGCTACCGCCGCACCCAGGCCTCGTCCCCACAGGTGATATGCGGGTACGTTGAGCGACTCGATCACGGTCTGAAGGTCCTGTGCGGTGGCCTTGGGGCTCATCAAGTCCCCAGTGTCATCGCCGTGTCCAGGCAGATCGATGGCGCACAGTGGTCCAGCGATGAGCGTCCGACAGCGCTCGAGCTCACAATGTGCCGCACTGCCCGCGCCATGCAATACCACAGTGATCGGTTTATTCGTGTCCCAGCGCTCGGCCGACAGGCAGCGGCCGGCCACATAAGCGCGCCAACGGCCATCTGAGGTGGGTAAGCCATCCATCTTTGGGTTGGCTGGGGCCGCTGGCGCAGAGGCGGCCTTAAGTTGACTAGACATCCAGTCGGCCTGCGCCATGCGCAAGGCCTCTCTGTCCTGATGGGGCAGGCGATGAACCTCCAGCGTTGGGTGACCTGCCGGGATACGCTCGAGGTGAGGGAACAGTTGGTCATCGGCGGTGGTGCCCAGCCAGGCAGGTTGATTGAGCGCGGCCAGGGCAGCGTCGCCGTCCCACATGAACACCCCAGGGTAAATATGCAGATGACTCTCGCGGGAGCGCAGCAATTCCATGATCTGGCTGCGATGCAAGGTTTCGGCATTGGGCATATCCACATCACGGCGGTTTCTGAGGCGGCGTTCCGACCATGGGAAAAACATCCAGCCATCGCGGAATCGGGACCAGGCCCAGGTCAGGTGGCTGCCATCTGCCGCTGGCACGAAGCGGTACAGTTGATGCGGCAAAATGGACTGGCATTCTTGTGCGTTGAAAAGCGGAATTCCGTCGAGCGCCAGGGCGAGCACACGGGATGGATGGCGACGCGTCAGCTCTGCGGCCATGGCAGCGCCGGTGTGTTGGCCGCAGACGCCAACGGTTTCAAGTCCCAGTTGGTCCATGAACGCCAGCATCAGCTCACTGAGCGCTGCCATGCTCCAGACCTTCTCAGGCATGGCGTCCGACTGACCAAAGCCTGGGGTGTCGACTGCGATTGCCGTGCAGTGCTTTGCCAGCAAGCGCATCAGCGGCTCCATTGTCTGCGACGACTGCGGCGTTTGATGAAACAACAGGACAGCCGGTCCCTGCCCAATACGCCTGTAGTGGAGCCAGCGGTCCTGGACCCGACAAAAATGTCTTTCGACCGCTAAGTGCTCTGTCATGGTGTCAGGCTGCTCGGGCCTAGCGCAAGGCCTGCATCGTCTCGGCGGTATAGGGCAGCAGTGGCGCACCGGAAAAGATGCGTGGCACGAGGTCTGCATTGGCCAAAAACAGTTTGCCAAATGCGATCAGGTCAAAGGACTTCTTTGCCACCTGCTGGGCCGCACTTTCCGGGCTGTAGCCACCATTTCCAATCAGAACCCCTGGCCAATGCTGGCGCAGAAAGTTGGACGATGTAGCCCCAAGTTCCGGATAGAACTTGTCTTCCACCACGCCGGTGTGAACATAGGCAATGGCCTCAAGCGCCAAGTTTTTCAGCAGATGGATATAGGTCTCGTTATCGCCCTCTCGCCATTGCATTTCGCCAAAGTAGGCTGCCGGCGACAGCCGTAAGCCGACCCGTCCCGCCCCCCATACAGACAGACAGGCCCGGACCACCGCCAGAGCGAACCGGGCGCGCCCGGCAGCACTGCCACCCCAATCGTCATCCCGCCGGTTGGTGTGTTGCCGTAAAAACTGCTCGATCAGATAGCCGTTGGCACCGTGGATTTCAACACCATCAAAACCCGCTTGCAGGGCGCGCTGTGCCGCGCGTCGAAACTGTGTGACCACCCCTCCAACTTCATCGTTACTCAGCGCACGAGGCATCTCGTTGTAAAGCGTGTTGGCCCCGGCTTGTCGACGAAGGATCGGATCCAGTACCGCCGATGCCGACACCGGTTGGCAGCCACTCCAATGCGAATGTGAAATTCTCCCGGTATGCCACAGTTGCGCAAAAATTCTTCCACCACGGTCGTGGACCGCTTTGGTTACCGCGGACCAAGCGGCAACGTGCGAGTCTAGAAACAGGCCTGGCGTGTCCAGATAACCCTGCGCGTCGGGCGTGATCAATGCCGCCTCAGTGATGAGCAACCCCGCCTCGGCTCGCGCAGCGTAGTAATCGCTGGCACCCGTTGATGGCGACAGGTCAGCAGTCGCTCGGTTACGAGTGCAAGGCGCCTGCACCACGCGGTTGGGAAGCGTCAGGCCTCCTGGCAGGGTAAGAGGCTCCTGCAGCGCATGGATCCCCGAGCCACCATGCCGGTTCACGGCGGGTCCCTCAGCGGCCGGGGCAGCAGTTCGATACCAAAGTGTCGCTTCAGTATGTCAGCAATATTTTCAAAGCAGGATCCGTAACGAACCACCTCCAGCGTCTCGCAGTGAAGCAGGGTTGATGAGGCTTGCCAGAGGTGGTACTTCATCAGGCCGTAGTCGACCACAAGGTCGGCGATGTCGATGATTTCGGTCTCCATGTCTTCGACACGAAACTTGGTGCCGTGCATCGACAGGTTGGCCGATGATCCAAACAACAGTGTTTGCCGCTCCACGCTTAAGCGAGTGATTTCGCGATGAAATGCCCCCGCATTGAGCAGCATGAGCAAGGTGCTGTCTTTGGTGCTGCGTTCATAGGTGTCTGGGTCCAGACTGCGCAGTAGCGGGTGGTCGCTGTGACAGGGTGCAATCAACCCAAGCGGGAGGTCATAGTCTTGGGTAATGGCCTCGACGATCGACTTGCCGCGTTCGCTCACAAGGTGAAGTTCACGGTGAAGGTCGTTATTGCCCAACATCGCATTAAGCTTTTGTGGCGCCCGCCGTTTCGTATTGAATATTTTATGAAGCGCCGGGCTTGTCGCTGCTATCAGTGAGTAACCCACGTCATTGGGCAGTATGGCAATTCCACCGTCCTGCATGACCTGCATGGCGCGTTGGGCATCAGCTTGTGGATTTAGCACTGGCATTGGAGTGAATATGCAAAGAACTGAGCGTTAAGGAAGGCAGCCTGTGATCAAGGGCCCGATTTGTCAAAAATGACATTTTTAGCCGCCAGAATATGGGCTCGCATAGTGGCCTGAGCCCACTGCGCATCGCGCGCACGGATCGCCAAGACGAGGTCCTGATGCTGCAGGGCGCTACGTTCCAGGGCGACTTGGTCATACTTGCCAAACGTCTGTCGAACGATAGGCACATGGACGACAGCCACCAACAGGGAAGCCAGGCGCGGATTTCTGCCTGCGCTCAAAATCAGCCGATGAAATCGGTTGTTCGACTCTGCCACCAACTGCCTTTCAGCGACAGCTTGGTTGACCAGCAGATCGCTGAAAACGTCGGCCTCTGCTTGTAGTGCTGCCAGATCTTGTTCTGTCCGGTTCATGGCCGCTAATTCACAGCCATAGCCCTCCAGCATGGCACGTAGGTCAAACACCTGCAACAAATTTTCTTCTGTCCAGTCCACCACCATCGCGCCACGATTAGGGTGGAGCTCGACAAAACCCTCGGCCGCCAGCATATTGAACGCTTGACGCACCGAGGTGCGAGACACCTGAGCGCGTTCGGCGATCAGTTGCTCCCTAAGCCAAGAGCCGCCCGGGTACTGGCCACTCTGGATCGAATCACGGATGACCTGACAGGCCCTCTCCGCACTGCTGGCGGCTTGTGGGGCGGGAGGTTTCATGACTTCGACATTAGCGCCAGTATTCCGGGCGTGAGAAGCCTTTGGCTTTCGGGTCGTTCTCGACGAACCGGCGGTACTCGTTAGATTTGTACCCGGTGACCAGCTTTTTGATGAGCTCGCCTTTGGCAACGTCATTGCGTGCCACCAAAATGATACGGTACTGAGGCGCCGGGTCTTCCAGTGCCAAAGCAGATGACAAGAGCATACCGGCCGCAATCACGTGGTTGCCTAAAATCGCCGCCAGGTCGAGTTCCGGCATCGCGCGAGGCATTTGGGGTGCGTCCAGCAGTACCAACTGGAGATTCTTAGGATTGGCGCTGACGTTTTTCTCGGTGGCGCGCCCCGCTGGTACGGCAGGGTCAAGGGTCAGCAGGCCCTGGCTCTGCATGAATGCAAGTGAACGACCCAAAGATGTCGGATCATTGGGGACCGCTACCTTGGCGCCACTTGGCAGGGCTTTGAGGTCTTTGTGCTTGGCAGAATACAGACCCAATGGCGCGCTGGGCACTTGCAGGACCTCCTCCAGAGTGCCTTTGTGCTGGGCATTGAACGAGTCCATGTAGGCGCGGTTCTGAAAGACATTGGCGTCAAGTGATCCGTCCATCAGCGCAGAATTGAGTTGAATGATGTTGGAGAACTCAGTGGCTTGCACCTTGATGCCCTGGCTTTCAAGGTAGGGCTGAACCCCGCGCTTGAATTGATCTGCGTAGGGCCCTGGAAAATAGCCGATTCGGAGCACGGTTTGGGCCGAAGCCGTATCCGCTATGCCAATGGCAAGGGTTGCCAATAGGGATATCAAAAGACTGCGTTTTTTCATGATCAACTCCTGTAAATTGGGGGAACTCAACCTAGCGCTTATCGGACCTGCTTACCAGCCAGTCGCCCAGGTATTGAGCCAACTGAACCAGAACAAACATGATGATGACGCACCAAATCATCACCGAGGTCTCGAACCTGTAGTAGCCGTAGCGTATGGCCAGATCGCCTAGCCCGCCAGCGCCAACGGCACCTGCAACGGCTGAGTAGGCAATGAATCCAGTGGCAGTTACCGTCAGGCTGGCCAACAGGCCGGGCAGGGCTTCTGGCAACAGCACCTTGAAAACGATCTGCGTGGCCGATGCACCACAGGCTCGCGCCATGTCGACCATGCCCCGGGGGACATCCCGCAGATTTTGTTCGACCATCCGGGCGAAAAAAGGAATCACGGCAAATGACAGTGCCACTGCCGCAGCACGAGGACCAATGCTGGTGCCGACAATGAAGCGGGAAAAAGGGATCAACAACACCAGCAGGATGATGAACGGGAAAGACCGCAATACATTCACCAGGTAGCTGGTCACCCGGTGCAGCAGCGGGCGCGGGTTGAGCCCCCCGGCCGTTGTGGTGAACAGCAGAATACCCAGTGGGGTACCCAAGATGACCGCGCTGAGCATGGTCACCCCCACCATCAGGAACGTATCGGTGGTGGCCTTCCACAGATCAGGTCCGAACTGGACCAGGGCGTTCAACAACTCAGTCATGCATCCTCCTGCGGCAAGACAGTCTGATCAGTCCAACCCTTGGCGGTTTCGAAAAAGAATTTTCCCAGCAGACTTTGGGGCGCTGGTCGACCCATATCGATGCGGTCCACGATCTTGCCCTTTTCCAGGATCACGGCGTGCTCACACAAATAGTTGGCCACCTTGATATCGTGGGTCACCATGACCATGGTCATGCCCCGCTCCTTGTTCAATTGCTTCAGAAGCCGAAGGATCGACAGGGCAGTGTGGGGGTCCAGGGCCGAGGTGGCCTCATCACAAAGCAGGATTCTCGGCTCGGTGGCCAATGCCCGCGCAATCGCCACGCGCTGCTTTTGCCCGCCAGACAACTGGGCCGGGTAGGCGCGCTCCTTGTCACTCAGGCCGACCGATGCCAGGGCCTCACGGGCTCGGGCTTGCCTTTGAGCGGCAGGCAGACCCGCAATCTCCAGTGAAAAGGCGACGTTTTCCAACGCTGTTCGGCTGCTGAGCAAGTTGAACTGCTGAAAAATCATGCCAACCTGCTGACGCGCCTGGCGGAGGTCTGCTTGTGAGAGGCCTGTTAGGTCCTGGCCGGAAATGCGCACGACGCCAGACGTCGGCTCTTCAAGTCGATTGATGAGCCGCAGCAAGGTGCTTTTGCCGGCACCGGAGAACCCGAGCAAGCCATAGACTTTGCCCTGCGGGATCTGTAGGTCCGTTGCTTGTAAAGCGTGTACCGTTTCAGTTCGCCCCGCAAAAGACTTGGAAACCTGAAGCAGCTCAATCATGGGAGGTGGTCATAGCATAGGGTCGGATTAGCAAAAGCGCAGATCATGCTGGAGCGCCATGGCGCTTGGCTTGATCGCTGATTCGCCAGGCGTCCACCACCGTTCCCAGTGGTGGTGTCCAAACTTGGTCAAGCGCCAGAGCGTGGTCTAAGACTCGTTCAAACAGTGCGATCCGAAGAGGCGCACCCATGATCCATGGACGCACACAAAAATGAAACAGCCTGGCAGATGCACGGGCATCCTGGTTCAGTTGGTCAAGCGCCTTCTTGAAGTGGTCTTCAAACATATCCATATTGCACATGCGGTTGATCAACACCGTCTGGTCGTCAAAGTCGGCCCACAACGGGGTTGCCACCATCTGATGGGGTGTGCGCATAAAGTAAGGCTGCTCATCATTGGCCCAATCGGACAGGAACTCCACGCCCTGTTCGCACAGCAATTGGGGTGTGACCGTGGACTCGCTGTAGTCAGCACCAAACCAACCCCGTGTCTGAATACCACAGGCACTCAGACGATCCAGGGTTTCAGCGATATACAGTCGCTCCTGTTGCACCGTCATGGCGCTCGTTTGCGGGCGGGTTACCGACTGGCCATGGGCCATGAATTCAGCGCCGTCCCTCACGAGCTGATCGACCAGATCGGGGTATTGCTCAGCGGTCAGGACATCGATGGCCACAGTGGGTTTAAGCCCGCGTTGTCGCAAGGCATCCAGCAAACGGAAAACCCCTACCCGATGCCCATATTCTCGGGTGGAGACCCGAGAAATATTCGGGAAATCTCGGCTCAACCCGCCGCCGACACTTCGAATTTGTGGCCACCCATCAGGCAGTGGGTCTTCATAAGACTCCAAAACGATCAAGGGAACAAATGCCAATTGCCGCTCGCCAGGCCATTGCAGTCGGGGGCGACTGGGCCACGGGTTCCATTCGGTGTGTGGGTGGTCGTAGCCGGCCGTCCTGGTGGCCGGCCAAGGCCCGGTCGCCACCGGCGTTTGCAGCACCGTTCGTGGAATTACGGTAGTCCGGGCAGCTGCACGGGTGAGACTGGCTTCATGCAGCTGGGTCGCATGGGCCAGTTGTTCGTCATAGTGATGGGTCAGATAGTGTTCTGCGATCTCGTCGCCTGTGGCGTACCAGACGCCTTCGTGGCGACTAATGTGGTCGAGGATTTCTCGTAAATGCCCAACATGGTGCGGCTGACCGATTTGGTAGGGATGCAGTGCAATGCAAAACACGCGGCCGCCTTGGTCACTTTCGGCATACAGCCGGTCAAATGCGGCTTTGCAAGCCTCCACAAAATAGCGACCGCCATAGGGTCGCCCGTCCCAAAGCGGCGCATCGTTAAGGTCGTAGGAGTAGGGCATCGAGACCAGCTTTCGCCCCGGCACGATGATGGGAACAGGCACGTCGTCGTGCACCCAGTCGGCGTGGTACAGCATGCCGGACGCAGCTATGAGTGCTGGTGTGCGTTCAGTATTGGTGATCGCCGGTGTCAAGATGCCTTTGAGGTCTTGGCCGGTATGGCGCTTGAGTGAATCAATGTTGTCCCGATAAAAAGCCCGCTCCTGTGCTTCATCCATGCCATACAAAAATCGCGTGTTGTAGATGCCATGGCTCATGACGCCCCATTGGCGCTGGCGGATCAGGTTCGCAATATCAGGAAAATGGTCCAGCAGGGCGAGGTTGAGTGATACGGTGGGGCGGACTGGGTAGTCCTGCAGCACCTCGTCCATCCGCCACAGTCCCACGCGATTGCCGTAATCGCGGAAACCATATTCACGCACGTCAGGGTGGGAGGGGACCCGGTCCCAGGTTTCGCGGCCTACCGCGGGTGGTGGTGTGTACTCGTAAAACTCAATATTGGGAACAATCCAAACGGCCAGGCGCTTGCCCCCGGGCCACTGGATGGTGGGTCGGCTGCTCACCGGCGTGTAACGGACAAAGTCGCGAATTGATTTCATGCCGGAGCACTCGTTTTTGGTAAGGAAATAAGCTCAGTGGATGACCGGTAGCGGTATGTCGGCAGACCCGGTGAGCGTGACCAATTGTTGCAGGCTCTGATACAGGCGCTCCCCGTCCGCTGTATCAACCTTGGCATGGCTCACGCAGCCCATGAACTTGGCATGAACATCTCCCGCCGATAGAGGCGTGTCCGCATGCCCAGTGGCGCGCCTTACCTGACTGGTGCTCGCTGTCGTGCCGTCCAGCAAGTGCACGACAACCTGGTCAAACGGCGCTGCATCTCGCCAGTCTGGTTCAAAAGCACTGGTGGTCTCAAGCTTGATGCAACGCATCAGCGCTTGCATTGCCGGGTCGAGCACCACTGCATCCTGCAATTCGTTGAAGCCAACGGCGTTGTGGCGGAGGGCGCTGGCAATGGCAAACTCCAGGCTGAATTTAGCCTCCAGTGCATTTTGCGGAAGGTGGTAGGGCATCACGGCTGCGTGACGCTCGCTGATGAGCGCGACCATTTTTTCGACTTGGGTCGGGTCAATCCGAGTGCGCTGGTTGAGCCCTAGAACTGCGTCGATGCTGCGTTGAGCCGCGCCAACGACCGGGTATTTTTTTATGTTCAGTCGACGGGCACTGATATGCCAGCTGTCGCCACGGTGAATGTGGGACTGGAGGTCGACATTGCCAAGCGGTGAGAACGCGCGTAAGAGGCCGTGCCGGCCTTCAAGTGCTGTCGCGCTGGCCTCCAGGCCGCACGCAGCCATCGCCGCTGCCGTGACCCCGGCGCTGGCGGCACGGCCGCCATGGTAAGGCTTGGCCATAGTGCCAAAATTTTCAAAAATACCACCCGCACTTGACGCTGCCAGTGCCAGGGCGTGACGGGTTTGAGTCGCGCTCAGCCCTTGGACGACGGCCGCGGCTGCCGCGGCACCCACAGTGCCGAGGATGGCCGTTGGATGCCAGCCCTTGTCGTAATAGAGGTCTTTCTCTCGCAGAAACAGGTCTGCCCAGACTTCGTAGCCGACGGCATAGGCTCTTGCCATGGTGGCGCCAGATGCCCGGTGCGCGTCCGCAACCGCCAGAATGGTAGGAACCAAGACGGCACTGGGGTGGTTGGAAAAAGCGAAATCGTCATAGTCCAGCGCGTGCGCGGCCGTTGCGTTGATCAGGGCGGCCTGGGCGGTCGGTAGCGCATCATGGCAAGCGACAACACGTGAATGGGGCTGGCCACCCTGCATGTGTGCCCACTGTGTCAGTATGGAAACCGCGTTTTCACGTGCCCCGGCCAGCATCACGCCGATGGCGTCGGTAAACCCCAGAACCACCACCTCCTGTATCTCGGGTGGCATTGACCAGGCCGCTGAGTCAGCAATGAAGTCTGCATAGGCTTGTGTCAGAGGTGGTGTTATTGCATGCAATTTTTGCCGTCCAAATCTTGGAATTGGTAAATATCAAGGCATTAAGCGATTAATTCGACTTCATTCCAACTATTATGCATACAATTCTCATCTGTGCAAACTTTGGAAAATGAATGGACTTGTGGCAATTGACGGCGAGTGAGGCGGGCGCCCGGATGGACGACGGAACGCTGAGCAGCGAGGCCTACACCCGTGCCTGTCTGGCGAGAATTCTCGAACGCGAGCCGGCGGTGAAAGCTTGGGCCCATCTGGACGCTGAAGGCGCGTTATCGCAGGCTCGCGCTTGCGACCGAGAGCCCAGACGCAGCCCCTTGCATGGTCTGCCGGTTGGTCTGAAGGACGTGATCCGGACCAAAGATTTGCCAACCACTTTCAATTCACCGATCTATGCAGGGCATCACGCGAATGAGGATGCACACAGTGTGGCCGTCCTGCGAGCGCTCGGTGCGGTGGTGCTGGGAAAGACGCAAACGCTAGAGTTCGCCTGTGGCGGTCAATTTCCCCAGACCTGCAACCCCTGGGATTTGTCGCGAACGCCTGGCGGGTCTTCGTCCGGGTCGGGCGCTGCTGTTGCCGATGGCATGGTTCCGCTGGCCTTAGGTACGCAGACTGGCGGCTCAACCATACGACCCGCGGCATTTTGCGGTGTCTATGGCATGAAACCAACCTGGGGCCGCATTCCATTTGACGGCATCAAGAGTTTTGCGCCGCATTTGGACACGGTAGGACTGTTTGCCCGCAGCGTCGATGACCTTCGGCTCTTGCTTCACGCGTACGCCCTGCATGACCTGCCAGCGCCCGTGGTGCCAAGTTGGCGTGAACTGCGGCTGGGCGTCTGCCGCACGCCGTACTGGGACGAGGCTGAGCCCCAAGCTCAGTCTGCTTTCGAGGCCACCTTGGGTCGATTGCGAGGGGCAGGTGTGAACTTGATCGAACTGCCATGGGCCCCAGAATTTGCCGATGTCAACCGTTGGCAGGACGACATCATGCAAGACGGCGGACGCTCGGCGTTCTGGCCGGAAATGCTACTCGAACCGGATCGGCTGCATACTGATTTCAAGGCCAAACTACAAAACCATTTGGGACTGACCCCTGAACGCATGCGATCGTCGTTGGACTCTGTCGCCCGGAGCCGTATGGCCTTCGAGCAGTCCATGACGGGCGTGGACGCTGTACTGGGTCTGAGCGCCCCGGGCGTGGCACCTTTGGGACTTCAAACGCAAGGCATGGCAACGTTCAACCGCCTTTGGACAGCGTTGCAAGTTCCCTGCATTACCATGCCTGCGTTATGGAGCGTCGAGGGCTTGCCGATGGGGCTGCAATTGACACACCGCCGCTATGAGGACCACCGTTTGCTCGAAGTTGCCGCCAGTCTGGCGCCTCTACTTGACCTGAGGAAGAACCCATGGAACTGATCAATCGCGGTGCTGAGCCTGATCTGGCAACTGTGCGGCTGGATGCCAGAAAAGCATTTCATATCATGATCAGTGGCGGGGTGGCCGTCCTGCCGCTGAGTGTGTCTTATGCCATATTCGCCAATACCGCGCATGGCGTTGAGCGCATTTATAAGCTAAAGAATCGCCCGCAAACCAAGCCGAATGGCGTGATTGGCAACTGGGATATTTTTTCAGATGTCTTTCAGACCGAAGGCCGTGATCGGGATCTGGTGCGTTGCCTCACACTTGACAATGACCTGCCACTGTCCGTTGTCGCGCCATTCAATCCCCACCACGACTGGCTGCGAACCGTTGAATTCGGCGCGCTTCGCCGCTCCACCAAAGCGCTTACGATGGACTTGCTCATGCATGCAGGGCCTTTACATGATGAACTGGCCCGCATGAGCCTGGAATCAGCCAAACCACTGATGGGGTCTTCTGCGAACCTCTCCGGTTCAGGCAGTAAATTTCGGCTGGAAGATGTCCAAGAATCATTGAGGCAAGGCTGTGATCTGGTTCTCGATTACGGCACATCGCGTTACATCAACGCTATGCAAATGGGAAGCACGATCATCGAACTTCCAAGTTGGAAAATACTGCGTTGGGGTGGTTGCTTTGAAGAGCAGGCCCGATTGGTCCAAAAGCATTTTGGCGTCAGTCTTGAACCGCGCCCAGCCTCTGGGCCATGGACGCTGGTGTGATGCAACGGCAAGTAACAGGTACTGACCATGGCACTTGAGCATTTGCTTGTCCTGGACCTGACCCACATGCTGTCCGGACCTTACGGTACCATGATGCTTGCAGACTTGGGCGCTCGCACCATAAAGATAGAGCCGCCGGGCACAGGTGAGGCGACCCGGCGTCTGCTCGAGAACGACAAGGACTACGCGGCCGATGGCATGGGGGCCTACTTCCTCACGCTCAATCGCAACAAAGAGAGCGTATGCATCGATTTGAAGAGTCAAGAGGGCCGGCAGGTATTCCTGGATTTGGTGCGTTTGGCGGACGTGGTGTTTGATAATTTCAGCGTCGGTGTGACTCAGCGACTCGGGATTGACCATGCGGTGTTGGCCGGCGTGAATCCGAGAATCATTACCTGCTCTGTCACTGGGTTTGGCGAGACTGGTCCGGACGTCCATCGACCGGCTTTTGATCAAGTGGTGCAGGCCATGGGAGGCGGCATGTCCATCACCGGAACACCTGAGACCGGACCGACCCGCAGTGGCATCCCAATCGGCGATTTGGGGGGCGGCATATTTGGCACGCTGGGTGTCTTGGCTGCTGTAGCAGAGCGGGAGCGTACTGGCAGGGGGCAGCATGTGGATGTCGCTATGCTGGATGCCCAAATCTCCATGCTGAATTACATGGCGACCATGAGCCTGATGTCAGACATCGTGCCGCAAGGCGCGGGTAATGGCCATTTTGTGCATGTGCCCTACAACAGCTACCCGACGTCCGATGGCCACATCATCGTGGCCTGCATTGGGGACCCTTTCTTTGTGCGTTTTGTGGATTTCATTGACATCCCTGAACTGCGAAATCCTGAATTGACAGCGCAGCCGGTTCGTTTCGCCAAAAAGGCCGAAATTGATGCCCTTATTGCGGAAAAGTTGAAGACTCAGTCGACCGCCTTTTGGCAGAAAGCACTTGACGCGGTCAGGATACCCAATGGCCCGGTGAACAATTTCGCGCAAGCCCTGAACAGCAGGCAAGTTCGAGCCAGGCAGATGGTGGTATCTGTCCCCCTCAAGAATGGGCAGTCACTGGAAATGCCGGGCAACCCCATCAAATTGTCAGCCGCGGCAGAGCCGCGTTACACATGCCCACCCGGCCTGGGTGAGCACACCGAGCGTGTGCTGCGCGAACTTGGTGGCTACAGCGCGGAACAGTTGACGCACTTGAAACAAGCGGGCGTGATCGCCTGAGCTAGCGCTGTGGAGTCGATTTGGATCACCGATGTCTCGCCGCGCGACGGGCTGCAAAACCAACCGAATCTCTTATCAACTGGCGATAAGCTGGCGTTGATTGGCCTGTTGGTTGCTGCGGGCTTGCGACGGGTTGAAGTCACCAGTTTTGTTTCTCCCAAGGCAGTGCCCCAAATGGCGGATGCTGCTGATCTGCTGTCGGCTGTAATTAGGCAGTTCCCGCGGTTGCAACCGACAGTCCTGGTGCCCAACCTGAAAGGGTTGGAGCGCGCCTGTCTTGCCGGCGCAGGCGAAATATCGGTGGTACTTGCCGCCACCGAAACTATGAACCGCAAAAATATCAACCAGGGTTTGGCGGACGCGACTCGGAACTGTCAGGATACTGTGCGTGCGGCGAAGGCAATGGGCATGCGCACCCGAGCGTACCTGGCGGTTGCCTTTGATTGTCCCTTCGAAGGGGTCACGCCAGGTCCGACGCTTATGGCCCTGGCGCAACAGATGCTGGCTGCTCAAGTCGATGAAATCGTCATCGCGGACACGATGGGGTCTGCCTCCCCTGGCAGAGTGCGCGATTGCCTGAAGGTGCTGGGCCGGACGATTCCTATGAATCAGTTGGCGATGCACTTCCACGATACCCGCGGTTTGGCGACCGCCAACGCCTGGGCGGCACTGGAGGCCGGCATTCGTCGTTTTGATGCGAGCACGGGTGGCCTTGGCGGTTGCCCATTTGCGCCTGGTGCGGCCGGTAATCTGGCCACAGAAGACTTGGTTTTGATGGCCCAGGGAAGTGGCTTCCAGACGAATATCGACTTAGGCGGATTGCTCGACGTGATCGAGTTCGCACAGCTCAAGATTGACCGGCCGTTGGGTGGGCGATCCTATTCATGGCTCGCGCTTCAAAAGCCAAAGGGTGATCTTGAAGCGCGACTTCTGTCCCAGAGTAAATCCGACTCCTAGACCTCGATCTGTCGGCATGGCCCTATGGCCAAGGTTCATGATGGCTTTTGTCAGGGTGTAGCACCTGGGCGCCGCACTTTGTGGCGTAGGCACTATCATCGAGCCCACTAAAACTGCATTACTTGGAGATGCTATGGCCCATTCTTTTCGACCAGCGCTTGTGGCGCTGGCCTCGTTTGCTATTCTGTCACTCATGACCCCGCTGTCCGCTGTCGGACAGGCCTGGCCCACCAAGCAACCGATCAAGCTGGTGGCGGTGTTTCCGCCCGGCGGCTCGGTGGACCAGGTGGCGCGACTGCTGGCACCTGCCTTGTCACAGCAACTTGGCCAGTCTGTGGTCATTGAGAACAAAGGCGGCGCCTCGGGCTCGATTGGCGCTGCGGCCGTGGCAGCGGCGGCGCCTGACGGCTACACGTTTGCCGTGGTATTTGACAACCATGGCGTCAACCCCAGCTTGATCCCAGGCCTGCCGTTTGATTCCAAGAAAGACCTTAGTCCTGTGGTGCTGATCGGTACCGCGCCGATGGTCTTAGGCACACCCGCTGGTTCAGACTTCAAGACGCTGGCGGATGTTGTGGCCGCTGCGCGCAGCCCCAAGGGCGCCAGTTACGGCAGCATTGGCTCGGGTAGTCTGGGGCATTTGGCCATGGCGCTCCTGGGCAAGGCCAACGGGCTTGATTTTCAGCACATTCCCTACAAGGGCGGCGGTCCCTTGATGAATGATGCGGTGGCGGGCCACGTGCCGCTGGCGATCGGCTCGGTATTTTTACTCAAGCCCTTTATTGACAGCAAACGGCTGCGGCCGTTGGCAGTGACCACCAGCAAGCGTTCGCCTGATCTGCCTGAAGTGCCCACGCTGGCCGAGATGGGCTTTGCAGGCTTCGAGGCACCCGCCTGGTGGGCGGTGCTGGCCCCGGCCCGCACCCCGCCAGAGATCATGGCGCGCATGAACGACGCCTTGAACAAGGCCATGAAAACCCCCGAGCTGGCCAAGCGGCTGGATGCCCAGGGCATTGACGTGGTGGGAGGGGCGCCCGAAGCAGCAAAGGTGTTCATCGAGCGCCAGATGGACGTCTGGGGCAAAGTGGTCAAGGACAACAACATCAAGGCCGACTGACACGGGGCCCATGCCGCTGGCCAGTGGTCAGTGCCAACCGGCAGGTGCTGCTGGTGCTTCAGGCCTCCGGCGTGATGCCCAGCGCCACCAGAAAGCGCGCCACCATGTTGTAGGTGGCAATGGCACTGGTTAATTCTACGATCTGAGTCTCGTCAAAATGGTGGCGCAGTGCTTCGAACACTGTGTTGCTCACCGTCACGTCGAGGGTCATTTCTGCGGCGTAGCGCACCACCAGCGCCTCCTGCTCGCCCAGAGCCGGCTCAGGGGCGTTGCCGCGCCGATCGGTGTGCAGCAGACGATTCAGTGCGTCCAGCTCTGGCTGAGTACCCCCAGCGGCCAGAAAATCGGGCGCGTGGTGGTGGTATTCGTAATCGGCGCCGGTCAGCAGCGCCACCGTGCAGATCCCGAGTTCGCGCAGTTTGCGGCTGGTTGGCAATTCGGTACGCACCGCTTTGAGGTAGACATTCCAACCGCGTGCAACCGGTTCGCTCCAGAGTAGGGCTTTGTCCAGGTTCAGCAGTGTGCCGCCGCGTCGCGCCAGGATAGCGTCCACCAGCGCCGGCGGTTGAGGTTTGAGTTCAGGGGTCCAGTCGGGGATTCGCATGAGTAGGCCTGTATTGCTGTCAAGAGTGACGAAGGATAAGCGGATAATTCCGTCATGCGAATCCCATTCACCAAAATGCAGGGGGCGGGCAACGACTTTGTCGTGCTGGATGAGACCCGGCAGCGCTTTGGCCTGTCGCGTGCGCAGTACCGGTGGTTGGCCGACCGGCACTTCGGCGTGGGCGCAGATCAGATTCTGAGCGTGCGCACTTCCTCAGGACCCGGCATTGATTTTGAGTACGTGATCCACAACGCCGATGGCGCCGAGGTCGAACAATGTGGCAATGGCGCGCGCTGCTTTGCCCGCTTTGTGCACGAGCGCGGCTTGAGCCCCAAGACGACTTTGCGAGTGCAGACCCTCGCTGGCGTGATCGAACCCCAGTTGCACCCGGACGGCCGCGTCACGGTTGACATGGGACCACCGGTGTTTGCGCCAGCCGAGGTGCCTTTTGACGCCAGCGGACTGCACGCGCAAGCCCGAGGCGACTGGCAGCAGTGGCCGATTGATCTGTCCGGCACGCCGGTCTGGTTGGCGGTGTTGTCCATGGGCAACCCGCACGCAGTGTTGCTGGTCGACGACGTCGACACCGCACCCGTGGCGCATCAGGGTCCCCTGATCGAGCACCACGCCCGTTTTCCGCGCCGCGTCAACGCCGGATTTTTGCAGGTACTCGACCGCCATCACGTGCGTTTGCGCGTGTACGAGCGCGGCGCCGGCGAGACCCTGGCCTGCGGCTCTGGTGCCTGCGCGGCGGTGGTGGCCGGGATCCGGCTGGGTTTGCTCGACCACAGCGTTGAGGTTCAAACACGGGGCGGCCAGCTGACCATTTCCTGGGCGGGTGATGCCGCACATGTGATGATGACTGGCCCTGCCACCACGGTTTTTCAAGGCGATATTGACCTCCCCGACCCCTTATGACCACACCCCTTACCCACCCCATCACTGAAGACGACATTGCCGACTACCTCGGCAGCAACCCGGAGTTTTTTGAGCGCCACGCCGAGTTGTTGGCTGCGGTGCACTTAAGCAGCCCGCACAACCAGCGTGCGGTCAGTTTGCAGGAGCGTCAGGCCGAGATGCTGCGCGAAAAAATAAAGGTGCTTGAACACCGCATGATGGACATGATTCGGCATGGCAATGAGAACGTGATGCTGTCTGGCCGCCTGCTTCGCTGGGCTGCCAGCCTGTTCGGCATCGCGGATGCTGCCGCTTTACCCGCCCAGATCACTGGTGACATTGCCAGTCGGTTTGCTGTGCCTCAGGTGGCGCTGCGGGTATGGGACGTCATGCCAGCAATGGCGCAAGCGGCATTCACACAAGGCGTGAGCGCTGAAGTCAAGCAGTTTGCCGAGTCACTCAGCGAACCTTTTTGTGGCCTCAACACAGGCTTTGAGGTGACCGAATGGCTGTCCGACCCAGCAGCTGCAGCCTCTTTGGCGATTTTGCCCTTGCGGGGGTTGGCCGATGGCGCTGGGTCAGGACCACTGATTGGGCTGTTGGTCTTGGCGTCGCCCGATTCCCAGCGCTTTAATAGCGCGATGGGGACTGAATTTCTGGAGCGCATCGCCGAACTCTGTGGCGCTGCTTTGGCGCGGCTGCGCCAGGTCTAACGCTGGTTTTGCCGTGGCCCACGATCAGGACGCCGCCCTGACCGAACGCTACCTGACTCATGTGCGGGTTGAAAAGCGGCTGGCCAGTCGTACTGTCACGCTTTACACGATTGACTTGCTCAAACTCATTGAGTTCGCCAGACAGGCCGAGCTCACGTTGACGCAGGTGCAAAACCATCATGTTCGGCGCTGGGTGGCGCAAATGCACGTTGGCGGTCGCGGTGGCCGCGGCATCGCACTTATTCTGTCGGGTTGGCGCGGTTTCTACACCTGGCTGGGGCGCGAGGGCTTGGTTGGAGCCAATCCGGTGCAGGACGTGCGCGCACCCAAGGCGGGTAAGCCCCTGCCCAAGGCGTTGGGCGTGGACCAGGCCATGCAACTGGCTGACTACAAAGGCAGCCCCGACAACGCCTGGTTGGCAGCGCGAGACAGTGCCATGGTGGAGTTGCTCTATGGCAGCGGTCTGCGCGTGGGTGAATTGATCGGGTTGGATATGGTGGCAAGCGTGAAAGCACGCGGCTGGGTGGACTTGGCATCGGCCGAGGCTCATGTGCTTGGCAAGGGCGGCAAGCGGCGTACCGTGCCGGTGGGGGCCCAGGCCCTGATCGCACTAGAGAAGTGGTTGGCGCTGCGGGGTGATCAGCTGTCTCGAACACCGTCAGCAGCTCAGGCCGCCTTGTTCATTGGCCGGACCGGCACCCGACTAACCGCCCAATCGATCTGGCTGCGGCTGCGTCGGCGCAGCCTGCAGGCTGGGTTGGCTGCACCGGTTCACCCTCATATGCTTCGCCACTCTTTTGCCAGCCATCTGCTGCAGTCCAGCAGCGACCTGCGCGCCGTGCAGGAACTGCTGGGCCACGCCAACATCAGCACCACCCAGGTCTATACCCGGCTCGATTTTCAGCACCTGGCCCGGGCCTATGATGCAGCCCACCCTAGAGCCAAAGTCAAGGGCGGCAGCCAAAATTGAAGGGTCTGGCGAGAATCTCCTATAATCATTGGCTTCGCAGCGCTTTAGTGGCTCCGCGGCGAAGCCATTTTGTACACCATCACCTGACGGTTTACTCAGTGAATCCCACCTAAGAGATTCCCGCCAGAGGAACGCCGAACGTGGAAAAGAGCCCGCCAAACCCTCTTCCAAAGAGAAAACTCATGACCAAAACTTTCAGCGCCAAACCCGCTGATGTGGTGCACGAGTGGTTTGTGCTTGACGCGACCGACAAGGTCCTCGGACGAGTAGCCAGCGAAGTTGCTCTCCGTTTGCGCGGCAAACACAAGGCCATTTATACGCCCCACGTCGATACCGGTGACTTCATTGTCATCATCAACGCGGCACAGCTGCGTGTCACCGGTGCCAAGCCGATTGACAAGGTGTACTACCGTCACTCGGGCTACCCGGGCGGCATCACAGCCACCAATTTCCGTGACATGCAAGCCAAGCACCCCGGCCGCGCTTTGGAAAAAGCCGTCAAGGGCATGCTCCCCAAGGGGCCCCTGGGCTACGCCATGATCAAGAAGCTCAAGGTGTACGGCGGTGCAGAGCACCCGCACACTGCCCAGCAACCCAAAGTGTTGGAAATTTAAGGAGCCTTGACATGATTGGTGATTGGAACAATGGTACCGGCCGTCGCAAATCCAGCGTCGCCCGCGTTTTCCTGAAAAAAGGCTCTGGCCAGATTGTGGTGAACGGCAAAGACATCGAGAAATTCTTCGGTCGTCAAACCTCCATCATGATTTGCAAGCAGCCCCTGATGCTGACCAACCACGCCCAGACCTTTGACATCATGGTCAATGTGGCCGGTGGTGGCGAGTCTGGCCAAGCGGGCGCTGTGCGTCATGGCATTACCCGTGCCTTGATCGATTACGACGCCACCCTCAAGCCCGAATTGAGCAAGGCTGGTTTCGTGACCCGTGATGCCCGCGAGGTTGAGCGTAAGAAGGTCGGCTTCCACGGCGCACGTCGCCGCAAGCAGTTCAGCAAGCGTTAATCTGCATCCAAGCTGCGCGGTCAACGCGTGGTTCTGCATCAGCCGCCTCGAAGCAGTTCCTGGCGGCTGTTGTCATTGTGGTGAGTCCTTGGCTAGGGGGGGGCGCCTGCTAGACTCGCCGAACGATGCGAATTCGCCTATTCCTCCGCCGCCTGACCATCAGCGCGCCGCGCATGTCGGTGCGCAGCGCCATGCCGTGGCCCTTGCGTTGGGTCGTGCTGGCGATTGCCCTAGGCTTTTGCGCGGCCATTGCCTTGTGGGCGTTCGAATTTGGTCGCAATATTGCGGGTCTGGAGTCCTCCAGTCGGGAGCGGCTGCAACAGGTCCGGATTGACATGGCGGCCCTGCGCGCCGAACTAGAGGCCACCAAGGAGGCGCGCGACAAGGCGCAGTCCATCGCCAATACGGCGAGCACCTTGCTGACCTCCGAAAAAGTGGCGCAAGAACGGCTCCTGGCGCAGAACAAACAACTCGAAGCCGACAACCGGGCCCTGCGCGACGACCTTGGCTTTTTTGAAAAACTGATCCCCTCCGGAAGTGGTGAGAGCATGGCCATTCGCGGTCTTCAAGGCGAAGTCGTCAATGGGCGTGAGCTTAGATGGCAGGTACTGGTGATTCAACCACTGAAAAACCCGGGAGAGTTCAACGGCCGGCTCGAGTTAGGTTTTACCGGTCTGCAAAACGGCAAACCATGGGCCACGACTTTGCCGGGCGGCCCACAGTCGCTCAAATTGCGCCAGTACGGTCGAGTGGCCGGTACGCTCGAGTTGCCCCCACAGACTGTGGTCAAGGGCATCACCGCCAAGGTGCTGGATGGCACAGTGGTCAAGGCCGTGCAAACCATCAAGTTATAGTCCAGCGAGTTCGATGGTTCCCAACCTTTTCCAAACCTAAGCATCTATGTTTAACAAAAAAAAACAGCCGCCCATCAAAAGCTTGATCGCTCAAGGCACGAAGATTGATGGGAATGTGCACTTTGAGGAAGGCCTGCGTGTGGACGGTGCCGTGAATGGTAATGTCGGTGCCAGTCCGGAGGCCGCCTCAATGCTTGTGATTTCCGAGACCGCCGTGATAACCGGCGAAGTCCGGGCTGATCACATCATCATCAATGGCCATGTCAACGGCCCGGTCTACGCTTCCGCCTTGCTGGAGTTGCAACCCAAGGCCCGTATCCAGGGCGATGTGCATTACGCCGCGCTCGAAATGCACCAAGGTGCCTTGATCGACGGTCAGTTGCGTCCGCTGTTAGGCGGTGCCGACAAACCCACACTGGTATTGGCGGCAAATAATCAGGCAGTGAATTCCTGAGCGAATTGCTGTACTATTCATACCAGTCAATTCATTGGAGTCAGCCATGAGCGCCGTTGCAGAGAGTATTCAGACCGAAATGCCCACCCCTATTCTGTTCACCGACAGTGCCGCTGCCAAAGTGGCTGACCTGATCGCTGAAGAAGGGAACCCTGAGCTTAAATTGCGTGTGTTTGTTCAGGGCGGCGGCTGCTCTGGCTTTCAGTATGGTTTCACCTTTGATGAGATCACCAACGAAGATGACACCACAATGACCAAGAATGGCGTCTCCCTGCTGATTGACGCCATGAGTTATCAGTACCTGGTCGGCGCCGAGATTGATTACAAAGAAGACCTGCAAGGGGCGCAGTTTGTGATCAAGAATCCAAATGCCACCACCACTTGCGGTTGCGGCTCGAGCTTCTCGGCCTGATCGCGTGCTGCCCGGCTTAGGCTGGGTATACCGCACCTAATACACGGGCGCCCATGGCGCCCGTCACTTTTTGCAGATTACCAGGTTCACGACGAACAGTCTGGCGCGCCAGCCAGGCGAAAGCGGCTGCCTCGACCTGTAAGGGCGGAAGCCCGCGAAGCAGGGTGTCGCTCACAATGCGTGTCGGCAGCAGCCCCTGCAGTCGACGCATAAGGTGCTGGTTATAGGCGCCGCCACCACACACCAGTAACTCGCTGCTGGCCGGCGCATAGGTCTGCACGGCGTCGGCGCAGCTGTATGCAGTCAACTCGGCCAGCGTCGCCTGGACATCGGCTGCTGACACTGTGGCTGACTGTGCCAGCGCTGCAGCCAGCCACGGCGGGTTGAAGAGGTCACGCCCGGTGCTTTTGGGCGGCCCTTGGGCAAAAAACGGCTCGGCCAGCATGCGCTTAAGCAACTCGGCATCGACGTGTCCGCTGGCGGCCCAAGTGCCGTCGCGATCGAAAGGTTCGCCCTTGTGCTGCGAGCACCACGCGTCGAGCAACACGTTGCCCGGCCCGCAGTCAAAGCCCAGAATGTCACTCTCAAGTGCAGCGCCGAGCACCGTCAGGTTGGCCATACCACCCAGGTTCAGGACAGCAACTTCTGACCCAGAGCGGCCAAACACCGCGCGGTGGAAGGCTGGTACCAGTGGCGCGCCTTGGCCGCCGGCCGCCACATCGCGGCTGCGGAAATCGGCAATCACATCGATGCCGCACAACTCTGCCAACAGAGCAGGGTTATTCAACTGAAGCGTATAGCCCGTGCCATCGAAGGCCTGCGGCTGGTGCCGAACCGTTTGGCCATGTGCCCCGATCGCCCGTACCGCGGCTGGAAAAACGCTCGCCTGCTTCAACAGGGCGTCCACCACCCCGGCATAGGCACGCGCCAACGCATTGGCAGCCAATGCAGCGCGATGCAGTTCATTGTGGCCAGTTTGGTTGAGGTCAAGGAATTCCTGGCGTAAGGCGGGCGGCATTGGCGCACTTGCGCCGGCCAGCACCGTCAGTTGTGTCTTGGAAAAATCGACCAGCACGCCGTCGACACCGTCCAATGAGGTGCCGGACATCAGACCCAGGTAGAGCTCGGTCAAGGCCAAGCGCTGGGCTAGTCGGCCGTGCTGCGCTGCAGGGAGGCTGCGCCGGCCAGTGCCACGCGTGTCTTCGCCGCAGCCTGATTGAACACCGAGCGTGCGGCTGCGCTCACCGGTACCGATTCGCTTTGCCGTGCGATGGTCATGGGGTCATGGTGTTGGCCATTGACCCGGAACTCAAAGTGCAGGTGCGGCCCAGTGGCCCAACCAGTGGCACCCACCGCGCCGACGTTTTGGCCCTGGCTCACGTTTTGGCCTTTGCGAACCGAAATACGGCTCAGGTGCGCATAGACGGTGGTGTGTTGGTTACGGTGCTTGACCATGACCACATTCCCAAAGCCATTTTGTACCCCCGCGAACTCGACAGTGCCATCACCAACGCTGCGCACCGGTGTGCCGGTTGGCGCGGCGTAATCTACGCCCAGGTGAGCACGCCAGGTTTGCAGGATGGGATGGAAACGCATTTTGAACCCACTGGTGACCCGGGAGAATTCCATCGGAGACGCCAAGTAGGCGCGGCGCAAGCTTTGCCCGCCCAGCGTGTAATAACCGCCTTTGCCAGTGGCGCCGGTTTCACTGAACCACATGGCCTGAAAGCTTTTGCCGCTGTTGACGAATTCTGCGCTCAAGACCCGCCCGGCGCGCAGCGGTTCGCCGTCGCCTTCAAGCGTTTCGTAGACCACCGAGAAACGGTCGCCCTTACGTAGCGCGCGGTGAAAATCGATGTCACCGGCAAACATCTCGGCGACTTGGATAGCAATCGCATCGGGGATGCGTGCCTCGTCTGTGGCGGCAAACAGCGAGCTCTGGATGGTGCCGCTGGCGAGCCGGGTCGAGGCCGTCAGGGCAGCGGTTTCCAGGCGCGACACAAAGCCGCTGGGCGATGACTCGATCACCAAGCGCTTGAACTGTCCGTCATCTTCGGGGCTCCAGCGTGCGGTGAGTTTGCGTAGGGTGTTCTGCTCGGTCGTCTCGGCATTGATGTTGCGACCACTGCGGCCGAGCAAAAGGCGGGCGACCGGGTCAGTGCGAAGAAAGTTGGCCGCAGCTGTGTCGTCCACGCCCAAGCGGCGCAGCAGGCTGTCCGCCGTGTCGGTTGAGCGGGTGACGTCTGAGCGAAACAGGGTGAATGCAGGCCAGGTTGGCGCCAGGTCGGTACGCTGCTCAGTCCGTTGCACGACCTCCAGGACCTCTTGCACTGTCAGATCATCTGGATCCGGGGCCAGGGCGGCCAGTGCGTACGTGGCACCCCCAGCACCCAACAACGCGCTGGCCAATACGGCGGCGACATGCTTGGGGTAGTGCTCCAACAACTGGCGGGACCACTGGATGACATCCTGGGCGGCGGTAACGAGGCGATAGGGCAAGAGGCAGGCTTTCGGACGGGACCATGGCGGCGGATATCACGGCAGAAGGGTAAACCGCGAGCTGACGACTAAAATCCAAGGGTTGTATCAAAGCAAAGTATAACTTCGCTGAACCCCTGTTACCCACTAATTCCCTTATGAATCAAGCTCTGGCCACCCAGTTTCCTGTTACGGATCGTGTCCGGGAGGCGCTCGCTGTGTCCTTGCGCGGCTGCGAAGAGTTGATCCCGCAGGACGATTGGGTCAAGAAACTCGCCCGCTCTGAAGCAACTGGCACGCCCTTGCGCATCAAGCTCGGGCTCGACCCAACGGCACCTGATATCCACGTCGGGCATACCGTGGTGCTCAATAAAATGAGGCAGTTGCAGGACCTGGGTCACACTGTCATTTTTTTGATTGGCGATTTCACGACCCTGATTGGTGACCCCTCTGGTCGCAACAGCACACGTCCGCCACTCACCCGTGAGCAGATTGAAAGCAACGCGCAGACCTACTACCGTCAGGCCTCCATGGTGCTAGACCCGGCCAGGACTGAGATCCGCTACAACAGCGAATGGGGCGACGCCCTTGGTTCGCGCGGCATGATCCAATTGGCGGCCCGTTACACGGTGGCGCGAATGATGGAGCGCAATGATTTCCATGATCGCTTCAAGGCCGGTACCCCGATCAGCGTGCATGAATTTTTGTACCCGCTGATGCAGGGCTATGACAGTGTGGCGCTCAAAAGCGACCTCGAACTCGGCGGCACTGATCAAAAGTTCAACCTGCTGGTGGGGCGCCACTTGCAGGCGGAATACGGTCAGGAGCCGCAGTGCATCCTGACCATGCCGCTGCTCGAGGGGCTCGATGGCATCGAGAAAATGTCGAAGAGCAAGAACAACTTCATCGGCATCTCGGAAGACGCGAACACCATGTTTGCCAAGGTGCTAAGTATTTCCGACACCCTGATGTGGCGCTGGTACACCCTGCTGAGCTTTCGCAGTCTGGCAGACATCGAGGCGCTCAAGTCCGAGGTACAGGGCGGGCGCAACCCCAAAGATGCCAAGGTGGCTTTGGCACGCGAGATCACTGCGCGTTTTCATTCGCCCGCGGCTGCTGATCTGGCGGAGCAGGATTTCATCAACCGGAGCCAAGGCGGCGTTCCTGACGAGATCACTGAACTGACGCTGCCTTTGGGCGTGGACGGCGCAGCGGTGGGCATTGGTGCACTGCTCAAGCTGGCCGGTTTGGTGGCCTCCAGTGGCGAGGGCAACCGCCTGATTGATGGCGCCGGTGTGCGTGTTGATGCCAGTCTGGTCAGCGACAAGGGCCTCAAGTTGGGCGCTGGCACCTACGTGCTGCAAGTAGGCAAACGTCGCTTTGCCCGGGTTACGCTGGCTTGAGCTTGTCTTGCCAAGCGGCCTGATGGCGTAGCACCTTAACCATGTGGTTGAGTTCGAACGGTTTGGCCACATGCTCGTTCATACCGGCATCCAGGCATTCTTGCCGCTCGGCGGCCATGGCGTTGGCGGTCATGGCCACAATGGGTAAATGTGTCAGACCCAGCACCTGCCGGATATGGCGGGTGGCGCTCAGGCCATCCATGACGGGCATCTGCATGTCCATCAGCACGACGTCATACATCGGGTCTGCGTCGGCTACCCGTGTTATCGCGTCCTGCCCGTCATTGGCCGTCTGCACAATAGCACCTTCTTTTTGAAGCAATTCGCGCGCCACCTGCTGATTGACCAAGTTATCCTCCACCACCAACAGCCTCATTCCAGCCAGGCGATGGCCTGTGACCTTCAATTCAGGGTTTTTGCGCGGGGCATGGTCGGCACGGGCGTCAACGATGGCGTCCAGCAACATGGAAGCGGTCACTGGCTTGATCAAAAAGCCATCGATCATCGCCCGATCTGACGGGCTTCGATCGGCCAGCATCTCTTTGCCGTGGGCGCTGACCATCACCACCACGGGTCGTTGTGCTAGCCCTGGCAGTGCGCGAATTCGCTGGCAGGTCTGCCAGCCATCGAGGCCCGGCATTTGCCAATCCAGCAGAACTGCTTCGTAGTGGATGCCCAAGCTGGCCTGCTGCTGCACCAGGCCAATCGCGGCCTCCCCGCTGTTGCAGACATTGACGGTCCAGCCCATTGATAGCCCCATGCGTTCAAGCACAGCGCGGGCAGTGGAGTTGTCATCGACCACGAGAACACGCCAGGCTTTCAAGGGGTCTTGGACCGGTACCAGTGCGCCTTCGACGACTGGCGCCACAGGCAAGGTGATACGGAAGTGAAACCGGCTGCCAACGCCGAGGCGGCTCTCGAGTTGGAGCGTCCCGCCCATCAAAGAGACGAGCGACTGACTGATGGCAACACCCAGACCCGTGCCGCCGAAGCGGCGCGAGGTGGAGGCCTCGGCCTGGGTAAAGCCTGTGAAGATTCGTGACTGGTTCTCTGGGGAGATGCCGATGCCGGTGTCGCGCACCGCGAACTCCAGCGTCGACTCGTTGGCACCGGCCTGCAATTTCATGACACTCACCACCACCTCGCCTTTGGCCGTGAACTTAATGGCATTACCACCAAGGTTGATCAGAACTTGGCGCAGTCGAAGCGCATCGCCGACCAGGTGAGGCGGTATGGTTGGGTCGATGTCAAACAGAACATCGACCTGATCATGGTTGACGCTGGCCGACAGGATCACCGACAGATCGCGCAGCAGCTGATCGATGCGAAAGGGCTGCGGGTCCAGGGTCAGTTTGCCAGCTTCAACCTTGGCCAAATCCAAAATATCATCGAGAAGACCCAACAGTGATCGGGCTGCGCGTTCGGTTTTGCTGACGTAGTCGGTCTGCTGGGTGTCAAGTGGGGTGTGCTGCAAGAGTGCCGACATGCCCAGAATGGCATTCATGGGGGTACGGATTTCATGGCTCATATTGGCCAGGAATCGGCTCTTGGCCAACACAGCCTCTTCGGCCAGCTCCCGGGCTCGGATAAATTCGGTGATGTCGATCCGAAACCCAACCGTATGGCCATCCGCCATACGCCGGTCAACGATGCGCAGGGTGCGACCACTGTCAATTTTTTGAATCAGTGTGCTGTCGCCGCTAAGGTGGATTGCCAGGCGTTCGGCCACCCATGCCTCTTCTCTGCCTATGGCCGCCAGGTATTGCCCGCGCGCCGCGCCTTCGCGAACCAAATACTCGAATGTGGCCCCGGGCACCATCAGGTCGGCCGAAGTCGCATACAACTGCCGATACCGGTCGTTGCAATAAACCATCCTATCTTCGGCATCAAACAGCACAAAGGCCTCGTCAATGGTGTCGATGGCGCCGCGCAGCAACTGCTCTTGTTGCGCAGCCCTGTTCTCGGCGTGATGACGAGCCGTCACATCGTTGCGGATGCAGACGTATTTTTCGATTTCGCCATCCACCCCTCGGAAAGGTGCGATCACGGTATCGGCCCAGAACAGGGTGCCGTCCTTAGCCCGATCACAAATCTCTCCGTGCCAGACCTGCCCCGAGCCTATCGTCTGCCACATACTGGCCCAGAAGCTCTCGGTCTGTTGGCCAGAGCTGATCAATTGGTGGTTTTGCCCCAGCAGTTCCTCCCGGCTGTAGCCGGTGGTCCGACAAAACCGGTCGTTGACCAGGATGATGCGGCCGCTGGTGTCGGTCATGGAGACCAGGGAGTGCAGGTCAAGCGTGCGCAGCAGCACTTCGTTGTCGCGCAGGGCTGTTTCCAGAAGCCCTTGCGTTTGCCGCCGCTCAGTCACGTCAATCGCCAAGCCCAAAAAGCCCTGGGGCGAGCCGCCGGCATCATGCAGCGGCTGAAACTGGAATTCGACCCATCTTTCATCTCCGCCGCCGCCGGTGATGAACAAGTCCTCCTGGATGGCACGACCAGCGAGCAAGGCTGTCGACAAGCGCTCCACGGCCTGTGGCGCCAGCTGTCGAGTCAGCCCGATTTCCACAGGCCGGCGCCCGATCACTGCGGCGGCCTTTAGGCCCGAAAGTCGCTCAAAGCCCGCGTTAACCCAGGTGATGTGCCGTTCGGTGTCCATGATCAGGACCGCGTTGGTAGTTTCCTGCGCCACCAAGCCAAGTTTCGCGACCTCGGCGCCCATGCGTTGCGCCAGTTGCTCTGCACGCCGTCGCAGAGTGACCTGCTGCCACAGCAGCCCGGTGAGCAGCAGAGTCATCAGCATCGTGCCCACCAAGCGAATCCAGGGCATCCAGCGCGGAAAAAGGGCGTCAAAGGCGGGGGTGGTTTGGGCGTGAAGCGTGAACTCGTGTCCCACCAGCATCACCGCATGGCGGGCAGTTTGTGGCGGACCGGACATGATGTCGGTCGCTTTTGCCGAGTCGCCTATGCCCTGCCCGGTACGAAAAAGCGGGGGTCCTCCGGGCGAGGGGCCGACAGTATCGAAAATCTCCAGGTCAATCCGCCGCTCGGAGGCGTCGAACAGACCCGCCATCATTTTGGCGAATGTCACTGGTGAAAATACCAAGCCCAGCAGCCCGGCGCGTCGATCCTCTGTTGTACCCAAGGCGCTGCCGCCCGTGTAGATGGGCAAGACCATCAGCAGTGTGGGTGACAGGCCATCAGATCCGGCCTCCCCCGGCTGACTGGCGAGGGTGGCTTCGCCGCTGTCCACGGCGCGCTCAATCGCTGCCCGGATCGCAGGGTAGGCACCCAAGTCATGGCCAAGAAAATCGGCCTGGCCAGGTACGGGTTCGAAAAATCTGACGACGTACAGGTCATCTTGTGGGCGATTGCTGGCGACCCGCAGGGAGAAATGGGGTGCAGCGTCGGCGCGTTGCGCCGCCACAAAAGCGTCAAGATCTTGCGACCGCACCTTTTCAATCAAGCCGAAGCCCTGTGCGCCAAATAGCTCGTTGACACCTCCGGAGGCGACATGTTTCTGAAAATCTGCCCGTCTCATTTGGGGATGGGCTTGGAACGCCGCACGCGCGCTCTTGAGGCCATAGACCGGCAGGGTGCTGCGCCGTACCACCTCGGCAGTCAGCCGTTCATCCTCATGCCGGAATTCACTTTGTTTGTTGATTTGAATGTCGGAGTGCGCGCGCCAGCCCAACACAGCGGCCAGGCACAGTCCTGCCAAAAAGACCAATGCGGGCAGCGATATGCCCAAGCGCTCGGCCAGTTGCAGCCCGATGCTGACGGGGGGGCTTGGCTTGGCCGGGCTGAGTGACGACACAGGGCGCATGGTTCAGCTAGAGAAAACGGGTTGTCAAAAATAGCCTGGGCACTGCTGCGTCGTGGTGTCGGTTAAAGCGCAGGCCGTGGCTGGTGGCTGAGAACTGGGTGTTTGAGTTTAGGCACAATGGTCTGATGAATGTAACCGAGACTGTCGCATGATCGCCGTGCTGCAACGGGTCCTTCAGGCGCGTGTGGTTGTGGCTGATGAATTGGTCGGCCAGATTGCCGCTGGATTGTTGGTGCTGGTTTGTGTGGAGCGCACCGACAGCGAACTGCAGTGCGACCGCATGCTAACCAAGATTCTAAAGTTGCGGATTTTTAACGACGCCGCAGGCAAGATGAACCACAGCTTGCAGGATATGGACGGCAACGGCGCTGTCGGTGGGCTGTTGCTGGTGAGTCAGTTCACACTGGCGGCGGATGCCACTGGCGGCAACCGGCCCAGTTTCACGGCAGCGGCCCGGCCCGAGGACGGCCGGCGCCTGTTTGACTATTTTGTGGCGCAAGCGCGGTGTGCGCATGCCGTGGTCCAGACGGGCCGGTTTGCCACCGAGATGCAGGTTCATCTGGTTAACGATGGCCCAGTGACGATTCCTCTTCGCGTGGTGTAGGTGCCTTTGCCGTCTGGGCGCGAGGGCTGATCGCCAGACCTGACGGTTATGATGGTCTCGACCGAAGCGCTTGCTGGTCGAGTTTTCATTTCTTCCGGAGTAAAGCCATGCGTGTGATTGTGTCCCTCAAGTGGGCGATATCGGTTTTTGGCATGGTTATGTTGGGTCTCACCATGTTGGCGCCGGCTTCTGCCCAGCAAAGTACCGCCCCTTTCAGGATCGGGGTCCTCCCCAATGTCAGCGCCCGAGTGATCCTGACCAGTTACCAGCCCATGCGTGAGTATTTCGAGCGGGAGCTCAAACGCGGTGTTGACATCGCCACCGCGCCGGATTTCCGAGCTTTTGCCGAGAACACCCGGCGTGGCGGTTACCACCTGATCGTGACGGCGGCCAACCTTGGGCGGGTCGCTCAAGTGGACAGCAACTGGCACCCGCTGGCCATCTACGACCCCAAAATACCAGCCATCCTGGTGACGTTGGCCGACAACCCCAACGCCTCAGTCACGCAGTTGCGTGGCAAATCTCTGGCCTTGGCCAACCCACAGTCACTGGTGGCGCTGGCTGGCTTGGAGTGGCTGGGTGGCCAGGGCCTACGCCACGGTGCTGATTTCAAAACCGTGACCGCCGCCAACGACGACAGTTTGGGTGCGGTACTGCGGACTGGCGAGGCGCCACTGGCCATCATGAGCATGGGCGAGTTCCGCGCTAAGCCAGAGGCCATGCGCAACACCCTGCGCATCGTCACCGAAATCGCCAAATTGCCAGGCTTTCTGGTGATGGCCAGCCCGGGGCTACCCGCGGCAGAACTTCAACGCCTCAAGACACTGATCCTGGCGTTCCCTCAAACAGAGGAGGGCAAAAAGTTTTTTGCCTTGTCGGGTTTTGCGAATATTCGTGAAGTGGCTGAGCCGGAACTCAAAACCTTGGATGCGTTCAATGACATCACGCGCAAGGGGTTGGGTGGCTAAAACACATGAGGGTACGTCTGAGTCTGAGGGGCAAACTGGTTATCGCCGGTGTGGCGGTCCAGTTGTGTGTACTGGCACTGGTTGGTGGCGGCACCTTCTGGTGGGTGGCCCGTTTTCTTGATGCCGATCAGCAGGCTCACGGGCGTCAGATCAAGCCACTTTTGGTCGCTGCGCTGGCGGTGCCTATGGCGCAGCGCGACTACGCCTCGGTGGCAGCCATCCTCAAAGAAAGCCGGGCGGCCAGTGAGTTGATGTTTCTGAGCGTGTGCGATGCGAGTGGGAATCTGATTGCCGAAGATGGGGCCGCACCACCTGCCAAAGCCGATGCGCCAGAGCCCACGGTGGCCAAACTGCTGTACGACGAATTTTCTGTCCCGCTGAGCCTGGGCGGCCAGGCATTGGGCGCCGTTAAGTTTGGTTTGTCGAGAACCAAAATCGAGCAGACCGCTCGCGGCGTGAGCGTCCACGTCCTGCAGGTGGGTACCTTGGTGTTGCTGGTGTTTTCATTGCTGCTGTGGTGGCTCAGCCTGGCCCTGACCCGACCGCTGCAAGCCTTGGTGACCGCGACCCGCGATATTCGGGCCGGCAACTACGACATCAACCTGGTGAGTCGTGGTGGCGACGAGATCGGCACCCTTGAGTCGGCCTTCATTCAAATGAACGCGGAAATCAGTCGCAAAGTTGACGAGCTGATCGCCAGCGAGGCCTTGCAGCGCCGCTACCTGCGGGACGCCACGGCCAAACAAGGGTTGGTCGAGCAGGCCTTGCAGCAGGCGGAGGACGCGACGACCGCCAAGTCGGAGTTTCTGGCCAACATGAGCCATGAAATTCGCACGCCGCTGAATGCTATTTTGGGTTTCTCGCAATTGCTGCAGTCAGCGCCTTTGGATGGCTTGCATCGGGAGTACATTGTCAACATCAGGCAGGCGGGGGAATCGCTGCTGCGCATACTGAACGATGTCCTGGATTATTCCAAGATGGAAGCTGGCCGATTGGAGTTGGTCAACGAGAGCTTTGACCTGAGAAAACTGTTGAGTCTGGTGGCTCAGTTATTTTCTTTCCAGTTACTCGAGAAAAATTTGGCCTTGCGGGTGCGGGTCGATGACGCCGTGCCGACGCACCTGCTGGGCGACGCGCTGCGCTTGCGTCAGATCCTGGTTAACTTGGTGAGTAATGCCATCAAATTCACAGAGCGTGGTGCGATTGAGGTCACTGTGGATTGCCCGCAAGATACCGACCAGGGCCTGGCTCTGAAATTTTCGGTGATTGATTCGGGCATTGGCATGGATGAACTGCAGGTCAGCCGCATCTTCGCCTCTTTTGCACAGGCAGACAGTTCCATCACCCGTCGCTTTGGCGGCACGGGTCTGGGCCTGTCCATTTGTCGCCAACTGGTCGGGTTAATGGGCGGCGTCATCAGCGTTGAGAGCGTGCCCGGTGTGGGCTCATCGTTCAGCTTCACGGTTAATCTGTCCGAGTCGCAGTCGCAGCCACAGTTGGGCACGGTGCCATTGGACGAGCCAGAAATGCCAGACGACGGGACATCGCTGCGTGACATGAAAGTGCTGCTGGTTGAGGACAATCCGGTCAATGTCATTGTGGCGCGGGCCTTTTTGGATGGGCTTGGCATGCAGGTCACCACGGCAGTGGATGGGCTCCAGGCGGTCGAGCAGGCGCTGGGCGCAAACTTTGACGTGATTCTGATGGATCTGCAATTGCCAGGCATTGACGGGCTGGAGGCCACCCAGCGCATTCGGGCGCAGTTGGGCAACTCAGCCCCGCCGATCATTGCCCTGACTGCGTCCGACATGAAAACCGACCATGACGCCTGTCTGGCGGTCGGCATGGTTGACCATGTGTCGAAACCGATCATGCGGGACCAGCTTATCCGAGTGTTGCTGAAGTGGGTCGGCCGCCTCAGGGCGTCCGCTGTGGCGACCGGCGTCGGCTCTGTTGCACTGGAACAGGCCAGCGTTGACCACAGCTTGCTGGCGCCCCAGCTGCAGGAACTCGAGCGCTTGCTGGCCAGCAATATGCTGGCGGCCAGGCGCCAACTCGACCAGATTGAGCCGCTACTGGCGCAAACGGCCTTTGAATTGCCGTTTGCGCCCGTCGCCCAGGCTACGCGCAAGCTGAAATTCAAAGCTGCCTTGGCTGCGCTCAGTCAATTCTCGGCTATGCTGGCGTCCAAGTCCTCTTGACCCCGACATGCCGAACGAATCCCGAATTCTCATCATCGACGACATCATCGAGAACGTGGAGGTTCTGGGAGAGGTCTTGGCCAGCCGCTACGAGGTTCAGTTCGCCACCTCGGGCGCTGAGGGCTTGGCGCTTGTCAGGCACCAGCGCCCGGACCTGATCTTGTTGGATGTGATGATGCCTGGCATGGATGGGTATGCGGTGTGCGCCGCGCTCAAAGCTGACCCGGACACGCGCAATATCCCGGTAATTTTTATCACGGCCAAGAACGATGCTGAAAGCGAGTCTCGCGCCTTGTCCGAAGGTGCGGTGGATTTCATCCACAAGCCCATCAACCAAGAGGTCGTGCGGGCCCGCGTAGGCCTGCACCTGGCCCTGAAAAATCGTGAAGACGAGCTGAGTCAACTCAACGAGGACCTTGAGCAAAAGGTGGAACAGCGCACCCTGGCCCTGCGCGACGCCCTGACCCAGGCCGAGGGTGCTACCCGCATGAAATCGGATTTTCTGGCCAACATGAGCCATGAGATTCGAACCCCCATGAACGCCATTATTGGCATGACACACCTGATACAGGGCACTGAACTCACACCCCGGCAACGCAATTACTTGGGCAAGATCGAGGGCTCAAGCCACCATTTGCTGGGCATCATCAACGATATTCTTGACCTGTCCAAAATTCAGGCCGGCAAGATGAGCACAGAAGTGGTCGACTTCAAGTTGGAGCACCTGCTGGACAACGTGGTCGGACTGGTGGCCGAAAAAGCAGCCGATAAGGGTCTGGAGTTGATTGTCAACATGGCGCCTGACGTCCCGCCCAATCTGCTGGGTGACCCATTGCGTTTGGGGCAAATCCTGGTCAACTACGCCAACAATGCCGTCAAATTCACCCACCGAGGAGAGGTCGAGATCTCGGTGTCGGTGGTCAAGCTCCGAGATCACGAGGCTGTTTTGCGCTTTGCCGTGCGCGACACGGGTATCGGGATCGACGAGCACCAGCGCCAAAAATTGTTCAAGGATTTTGAACAGGGCGACAGCTCCACCACTCGAAAATATGGTGGCACCGGCCTTGGCCTGGCCATTGTGAGCCGCTTGGTCGATCTGATGGGAGGCCAGTACGGCTTGGAAAGCCAGCCCGGCGTTGGTTCGACGTTCTGGTTTAACGTTAGCCTGGAAACGCGAGGTGCGGTGCCAGCCCTCACGATTCCTTCAGACGCGCCTCACACTTGGCGGATTTTGGTGGTGGACGACAACGCCGGTGCACGAGCGCGCCTGAGCGACATGCTGATCGGTATGAAGTTCAGTGTCGAAATGGCCGATGATGGGACCGCCGCCTTGCAAGCTATTCGCCGTGCGCAGGAACGGGGTCAAGCCTATGACGTGGTTTTGCTGGATTGGAAAATGCCGGACATCACGGGCGTGGACGTTGCACGGCAGATTCGTGCCATGGCCCTGACCAAGCAGCCGCACCTGTGCCTGGTGATGGCTTTTGGGCGTGAGCACCTGTACGCTTCGGCAAAGCCCGAGGGGCTGGACAGCTTGTTGGTTAAGCCGGTGAGCCCCTCGGTGCTGTTTGATCACATGATGCGGGTGCTGGGTCGCGAGGCATTTCAGTCCCGGCCAGGCCAGGCCATTGCCGCCATGAACCTCGACGCCATGCAAGGCGCCCGTGTTTTGCTGGTGGAAGACAACGAGATCAACCGAGAAGTCGCCAGCGAGATGCTCCAGGATGCAGGCATTCGCGTGACAACGGCTGAGCACGGGCAGCAGGCGCTTGACCGCCTGCTGGCGGGTGAACTTTTCGACATTGTTCTGATGGATATGCAGATGCCGGTACTCGATGGGCTGGCGGCCACAGTGGCGATTCGAGCCCTGCCCGCGCATGAGGCCTTGCCGATCGTTGCCATGACGGCCAACGCCATGGAAACGGATCGGCAGCGTTGCCTGGATGCAGGCATGAATGATTTTGTTGCCAAACCGATTGACCCTAACCAGCTTTGGAGCGCCCTGTTGCGCTGGATGCCGCTACGTTCCGTGGGCAGCCGGGCGAGCGCGACAGCGACTGCGCCACTGCCGGCAAGCAAGGCCGGCTTACCCAATGAGGCGCTGTCGCCGCTGCCCTGGGCCATTGACGGGCTCGATGCCGCCCTGGGTCTGCGGCGGTGTCTGGGTAAGCCGGAGCTTTACCGCTCGCTGCTCAGGCAATTTATGGACCGGCAGGGCAATATCGGGCAGGAGTTGCAAATAGCCATCGACCGGGCCCAATGGGTCGCCGCCCAGCGTTTGGCCCATACCCTCAAAAGTGTCGCGGGCAACCTGGGTGCTGTGCGACTGCAGGACCAGGCCGAGGTGTTGGAGCGAAGCATCAGTGAGCACCAGGGCACTCCGGTTGACTTGCCGGCGTTGTTGTACCAGGTCCAGGCCATTGACCAAAGCATGCACATCCTGAGCAAGCAACTGGCTGCGGCTCTGGGCTTGACCCAGCCGCTCCCGGCGCCTGTCGAGCCAGCAGCGGGCGCGGGTGTCGGTAGTGACGATGCCGCCGCTTTGCAGGCCGTCCGCACGGATTTGGTCCGTTTGTTGACGCAGGGCGAGTTTGGTGCCGTTGAGCTGCTGGAGCGCCATAGGGCACAACTCGCGAAGGCCATGGGGGCTGACTTTGATCGGCTGCTGCGCGCGGTGGAGGCCTTTGACTTTGACAGCGCGCTCCTGATCCTGGGCAGCATGGCATTCACGGACCCATCAACGGTGCAATCGGACCATGAATAACAGTGTCTTGCAGACCAAAGCCAAGGCGACGGTCATGGTGGTGGATGACACACCGCAGAACCTCGTGCTGATGACCGAGTTGCTGCGGCAAGATTACCGAATTCTTGTGGCCAATGGGGGTGAGCGCGCGCTCACGCTCTTGGGCAGCGAGTCTTTGCCAGACCTGATCCTGCTTGACATCATGATGCCTGATCTGGATGGCTATGAGGTGCTGCGGCGCGTCAAGGCAAACCCCGCCACCCGAGATATTCCGGTGATATTCCTGACGGCGAAGTCGGAGCTCGCAGACGAGATTCTGGGGCTGCAGCTGGGCGCAGTGGATTACATCACCAAGCCCATCAGTGCCCCGATCGTGCAGGCGCGGGTGCGCACCCACTTGGCACTCAAGGCCGCCGCTGACTTTTTGCGTGACAAGTCTGTTTACCTAGAGGCCGAGGTGACCCGCCGGACCAAGCAACTCAGCACCATCCAGGACGTGACGGTGTTGGCAATGTCGTCCATGGCAGAGACGCGCGACAATGAAACCGGCAACCATATCCTGCGAACGCAACGCTATGTGAAGCGCCTGGCGCAGCAGTTACAGGGGCACCCCCGGTTCAGCCAGGTGATGAGCGACGCCTACATTGATCTCTTGTTCAAGTCGGCGCCGCTGCACGACATTGGCAAGGTCGGCATTCCCGACCATATTTTGCTCAAGCCGGGCCCGCTGACTGCCGCTGAATTTGAGGTCATGAAGACACACACCACCATCGGCTTTGATTCGATCGTGCGGGCTGAGAAAGCCCTGGGGGTGGAGGTGGACTTCCTGTTGCTGGCCAAGGAAATTGCCCTGTCGCATCAAGAAAAATGGGACGGCAGCGGCTACCCGCAGGGCCTGGCCGGCGACGCTATTCCTCTCTCGGCACGCCTGATGGCGGTGGCGGACGTCTACGATGCCCTGATCAGCAAGCGGGTCTACAAGGACGCGATGACGCATGAGCAGGCCATGGCCATCATGGGCAAAGGGCGCGGCGCGCATTTTGACCCGGACATCCTCGATGCATTTTTCGACACCCATGAGGACTTTCTCGCCATTGCCACGCAGTACACCGACGAAGGAAAATAGCGTCTGTGAGCGATGATTAAAACAAGACCGATGGAGACCTTGGCATGGAGACAATTAATCGCTCAGTGATCCTGGTGGTAGACGACACGCCAGAAAACCTGCAGCTGATGAGCACTTTGCTTCGCGACCATTACAAGGTGCAGGTGGCCGGCAGTGGCGAGAAGGCGCTCAAACTCATGGCTGGCGGGGTGTTGCCAGATCTGGTGCTGCTGGACATATTGATGCCGGGCATGGACGGCTACGAAGTGTGCCGGCGCATGCGCGCCGACGACCGCATGCAGCATGTGCCGGTGATCTTTGTGACCGCCAAGTCGGACAGCGAGGACGAGGAGCAGGGGCTCAACCTGGGCGCTGTCGACTACATCACCAAACCCATCAGTCCGGCCATCACGCTGGCCCGCATTCGCACGCACTTGTCGCTCAAACGCGCGGTCGATTTGCTGCAAGACCGCAACCAGACGCTGGAAGACGAGGTCAGGCTGCGGACCCGTGAGCTGTCGAGCATTCAAGACGTGACCATCATGGCCATGAGTTCGCTGGCCGAGACGCGTGACAACGAAACAGGCAACCACATCCGACGCACCCAAAATTACGTCAAGGCTCTGGCGCTGCAGCTGCAACACCATCCCAGATTCTCGTCGTATCTGAGCGCTGAGCAGATCGAGTTGTTGTACAAATCGGCACCCCTGCATGACATCGGTAAGGTCGGTATACCGGACAGCATTCTTTTGAAGCCAGGCCGTCTGGAGCCAGCAGAGTTCGAGATCATGAAGACCCACACCACCTTGGGTCGCGACGCCATTCTGGCGGCCGAAAATCTGCTTGACTCGCCAAATTCGTTTTTACAGTGTGCCCGCGAGATCGCGCTGTCGCACCAGGAAAAGTGGGACGGCAGTGGCTACCCCGAGGGCCTCTCCGGCGATGCCATTCCCGTGTCGGCCCGGTTGATGGCTGTGGCCGATGTGTATGATGCTTTGATCAGTCGCCGGGTGTACAAGGCGCCCATGTCGCACGAGCAGGCCTTGAAAATTATTTCAGACGGTCGGGGTAACCATTTTGATCCTGATATCGTTGAGGCATTTCTGGTGATTGCTGAAGACTTCCAAGCGATCGCGAGACGCTTTTCTGATGAGCACTGAAGCTGCGCCGACTCAGGCAGCGGGCCTCCAACCTTAACCCATTCAAACCGGAGAACTCTGTGGCGATCAATAACGACCTGGACAACATCCTATTCAAGTTCGACATCACCAGCACTGATGTCGACATGGTGCGCCAAGCCGGCACGCTCATCGACGACACCTTGGGTGACATGGTCGGCGATTTTTATGCCTGGATGGCCCAGCACGAGGAATACAAAACCTTCTTCGGCGGTAATTCGCACACCCTGCAGCGGGTGCAAGCTTTGCAGATGGACCACTGGCGCACTTTCTTCAAGGCCAACCTGGACGAGCCCTACTTTGCCTCGCGACGCCACATTGGTGCGGTGCATGCCCGCATCGACCTGCCCAATGACATTTACTGCGCCGGTATGTGCCTGTCTGACCGCTTGCTCAATGAGCGCCTGCGCGGCATGTCGCCACCGCCCCCCAATCTGGACCGTATGGCGGCCTCGGTCAGCAAAATGGTGTTTTTGGACAACTACCTGGTGCTCGATGAAATCTCCCGCATCCAGAAAGAAAAAATCCTGGCCAACAGCAAGTCTTTGCTGGAAATGTCGACCCCGGTGACGCCGATCTGGGAGGGCATTTTGTTGCTCCCGCTGGTCGGCATCATTGACTCGGTGCGGACCCAGGACATCATGAACAAGACCCTGTCCAAGATCGGGGAAACCCGGGCCAAGATCTTTGTGCTGGACATCAGCGGCGTTGGCGCCGTGGACACGGCCGTGGCCAACCAACTGATCAAGATCACCAAGGCCACGCTGCTGATGGGCTGTGAGTCGATCATTTCCGGCATTTCTCCTGCGATTGCGCGCACCTTGGTGGAGTTGGGCATTCAGGTGGGCGATGTGCGCACCACGGCCACATTGCGCGATGCGCTGGAAATTGCCCTGCGGGCGATTGGCGCCGACCAGGAGCTTGGCGGCCGACTGCACGAACGGCGCAAATAAGCAGGCGCTGCAGCCATGAGCTATTCGATGCAGCAAGGCGTCACGTCCACCCTGGTACGTGGCTGCCTGGTGGTCACGCTGCCGCAGGAACTGGCGGACCGCCTGGCTGAAATTCAAGCTGCGGTGCTGGACGCGGTGCGTGAGACCGGAGCGCGGGTGGCGGTCATCGAAATGTCGGCCGTGAAGGTGCTCGATTGTGAGGAGTTCCTAGGCATCCGCGCCATGGTCGGCATGTTGCGCCTGTTGGGCGCTCGGCCCATCCTGGTGGGCTTGAGCGCCGGCATTGTGGGCTATCTGGTGAGCAACGACGCCGATACCGGTGGGCTTGAAGTTGAACGAGATTTGCAAGACGCGCTTGACCGGGCCACACGCGACCATGGGACGTCGGTGGCCAGATGAGTCAAGACGACGCGACCGCCTATTTCACCATCTCTGACAGCGCTGACCTGTCTGCAGCGGTGGTGAGCACGGTGCGTCTGCCTCTGCTCAAGGAAGCGTCTGAGGTAGACCGGACCATGATCGCCACCATGGTGTCTGAGTTGGGCTCCAACATCGTCAAATATGCCAAACGGGGTGTTTTGCGGGTTTGTCGGACCGAATACCAGGGCGAGGTGGATATCGACATCTGGGCCGAGGACAACGGGCCCGGCATCCCTGACCTGGCCCTGGCCATGCAGGACCACTACAGCACGGGCAGCTCATTGGGGCTTGGCCTGCCGGGCGTGCGGCGGATGGCAGATCAGTTCTGGATTCGCTCCAGCGAAAACGCCGGTACGCTGGTGTTTGCCCGCAAGCGTGTGTGCGGCAAGCCCCTGCGCGCCGCGGCGATGCCGCCACGCCCCAGCGCGCCGGTGGCCATGCCGCTAACAGGTCTCGGCGTTGACCCACGCTGGGACACGAGTGGCTGGGTGCGACCCACCGACGGACACACGGCCTGCGGTGATGCGACGGTGGTACACGATGTCGAGGGTGGTGTGCTGCTGGCCATCGTCGATGCGTCGGGCCATGGTGCTCGGGCCCAGGTCATTGCACAGCGGGTGCTCGAAGTCATTGCCCGGGATGGCGGCCCTGATCTGGACCGACTGATGACCCGTATTCACCAGGACTTACAGGGTACCGTCGGGGCGGCTGTCGGGCTGGCCTTTGTCGACACCACGGCAGCCACGTTTCGCTATGTGGGTGTGGGCAACACCCGGGCCGCAAAATTTGGCGGCAAGGCCTGGTACGGCGTGTCACGCGACGGCGTGCTGGGGGATCGCATGCCGTCGCTGCTGGCGCAATCCAGCCCGCTGGCGCCCGGCGACATGCTGGTGATGTGGACAGACGGTATTCCGGAATACGCTTGCTCTAGATTGGCCGCCGCGAGCTCTTACCGCGATGCCTCAGACATTGCGAAAAAGCTGATCACTGATCTGGCCAAACCCTACGATGACGCAGGATGTCTGGTGTTTAAATGGCAGCGATGATCGAACTCGGCACCATGACACTGCACCGGTTGACGTCGGTGTTTGAGGCCCGTCGCCGTGTGTACGAACTCGTCATCGAGGTCGATGGCGGTGACGCGCTGGCGGCTCGGTTTGCTGGCCAGGTCTCGGATGTGGGACGCTGGTTGGTGCGATACGGCACCTTGGCCAGCATGCGCGTGCGCTTGCAAGAGGGACCGGTGGACAGTCTCTTGCTGCTGGAGTTCGCCAGCGCCGAGTCCCTGCCCACGGACGCCTGGGCGAACGCACCCCGAGGTAGTTATGAGCCGCGGCGCACGGATGGCTCGGGTACCGTCGTGGTAACCCGCTGCGCCATACCTACCCCTCAGATAGGCCCCCAACGATTGACGGTCTTGCAAGGCATCATCGGGCGTCAGACGGTTGATTATTTGATGGACAACCTGCGGACCAAGAACGAAGCACTGGCAATGGCCTCTGATAAAGCCACAGAAGGCGCCCGAGTGAAGGCGGATTTCCTGGCCAATATGAGCCATGAGATACGCACCCCGATGAACGCCATCATCGGCATGAGTCACCTGACGCTTAAAACCGAGTTGGCGCCGCGCCAGCGCGACTATGTGCAAAAAATCGAGGGTTCGGCCCGACATTTGCTCGGGATCATCAACGACATCCTGGATTTTTCCAAGATCGAGGCCGGCAAACTTTCGGTGGAGGGGATCGAATTCAGTCTGGACGCGATGCTGGAAAACGTCTCCAACCTGATAGCCCACAAATGCGTGGCCAAAGGCCTGGAACTCGTGTTTGACGTCGAGCGTGGTGTGCCCAAGCGGCTGGTTGGCGACCCAACCCGGGTCAGTCAGATTCTGATCAATTACGCCAACAATGCGGTGAAGTTCACCGACCGGGGTGAGGTGGCGGTTTTGGTGCGTCGTCGAGAAGAGTCTGATGACCAAGTGACCCTGTACTTGGCGGTGCGCGATACCGGCATCGGGCTCACGCAGGAGCAACAGGGGCGCTTGTTTCAGAGCTTTCAGCAGGGGGATGCCTCGACCACGCGCAAGTATGGGGGTACCGGGCTTGGCTTGGCCATCTCCAAGAGCATTGCCGGTTTAATGGGCGGCGAGGTTGGCGTCGACAGCGTGCCGGGGCAGGGGTCGACCTTCTGGTTCACCGCGAATTTCGGCCGCGCCGCACCCGAGCCTGATTTCAACTTGCTGTCGGCGGACCTGCACGGCCGGCCGGTCCTTGTGGTGGACGACAACGAGAATGCGCGCATCGTGCTGCGTGGCCTGCTGGAAGACATCGGTTTGGTGGTGGACGATGCCAGTTCCGGCTTTGACGCCTTGGCCCGCATCCATGCAAAAGAGCAGGAAGGACAAGGCTATGCCATTGTCTTCCTGGATTGGCAGATGCCCGACATGGACGGCATTCAGACCGGGCGGCGTATTGTGGCCATGGCGCTGGCAGAGATGCCGCGCCTGGTGATGGTGACGGGTTTTGGTCGCGATGACGTCATCAAAGAGGCGGTTGGCGCGGGCATGAGCGGTATCCTGACCAAGCCCTTGAATGCCGCCATGGTCTTTGATGTCGTTGCCCAGCAATTGAATTCGGCGCCTGGTGTGGCGCATGGCCAGGCCGTGATGGCCGCCGCCGACCCGATGGCGCGTTTGGCCGAGATTGCCGGCGCCCGCGTGCTGCTGGTGGAAGACAACGAGCTTAACCAGGAGGTTGCCACTGCGATGCTGACCGACGCCGGTCTGCTGGTTGAGCTGGCTGAAAACGGTCAGATTGCGGTCGAGATGGTCAGGGCCAGGCCTTACGACATTGTGCTGATGGACATGCAGATGCCGGTGATGGATGGCATCGCCGCGACCCTCGAGATTCGCAAGCTGCCCGCATTTGACGCGCTGCCGATTGTGGCCATGACCGCCAATGTGATGGCCGGAGACCGTGACCGGTGCCTGACCGCCGGCATGAATGATCACGTGGCCAAGCCGATCGAGCCGCAAGAGCTTTGCGATGCCCTGATGAAGTGGGTGTCGCCCCGGGACGGCCTGGGCCAGGCGCCCCGTGCGCAGCTGCCCGAACCGGCAGAGGCCGCGCCGGCCTTGCCGTTGGCCATAGATGGCTTGGAGGTCGACCGCGCCCTGCGGCGCATGCGGGGCAATGCCGAGCTCTACCAATCGCTGCTGAGAAAATTCGCCACCGGGCAACGCGACTTTGCCGCCGTGCTCCTCGGCGCCCTGGAGGCCGGCGACCCGGTGACCGCCAAGCGACTGGCGCACACGCTCAAGGGCCTGAGTGCCAGCATTGGCGCTGAAGCCCTGTCAAAACAGGTGGAGCATCTGGAGTCTTTGCTGACGGCCGGTCCCGACAGACCGGTGGTGATGGCGCAGTTGGACCTGGTGGCTCAGGGGTTGACGGCGCTGATACAGGGGATCGAGGCCAGCCTGAGCCCGTCTGACAGTGCCCCCGCCTTGACCACTTGGGACCCCGAAGAACTGGCCACTGTGGGCGTGAAGCTACAAGCCTTGCTTGAAGATTCTGACGCCCTGGCATTTCAGTGGTTTGAGCGCCACGCTGCACTGATCAGGGCCGCATGGCCAGCGCATTCGGCGGCCATGCAGACCGCCGCAGACCAGTTTGACATCGACGACATGCTGGCCGCCCTGCGTCAAGCCTTGGCGCAATAGGGTTTCGCAAGTTCGAAACTTGCATCGCCCACCAAGTTTTGGTGACTGCGCATCTGTTGCAGATCCGACTTCAGCCAGTTTCAAAGGGTGCATCAATCTGCCATAATTACCCTATTAACTCCAAATAAGAAGCTAATATGGAAACTGCGGGGCGATTTTTGCAAGTGCATGCAGGAAGCTTCTTTCTGTTCGGGCCGCGTGGCACAGGGAAGTCAACTTGGCTGCGTGCGCTCCAGTCAAAGGCCCTTTGGATCGATATGCTCGATCCAGAAACCGTTCGCCTGTTCCAAGCCAGGCCTGAACGCCTTCTCGAGCGTATTGATGCACAGCCACTGACCACCGACGTTGTCATTGACGAGGTGCAGAAGGTCCCAGCTATCCTGGATGTGGTCCATAAACTGGTCGAAGACGATCGGCCTTTGCGCTTCATACTGACTGGCTCAAGCGCCAGAAAGCTGCGCCGAGGGGCTGCGAATTTACTGGCCGGAAGGTTGACCGAGTTGCATATGCATCCGTTCATGGCGGCCGAGCTGGGCGATGCGTTCGATTTGCAGCGCGCACTCGAGGTCGGTCTGGTGCCCTTGATATGGAGTGCGATAGAGCCGAAAAACACGCTGCGAGCCTACGCTTCACTGTATCTGCAGCAAGAGGTGCAGGCCGAAGCACTGGTGCGCAACGTGAGCGCCTTTGCACGCTTTCTGGAGGCCATCAGCTTTTCACACGGATCCCTACTGAACCTTGCAGAGGTGGCGCGGGAGTGCCAGGTGGGTCGCAAGACGGTGGAAGGCTACCTGGAGATTTTGGAAGACTTGCTGCTGTCGTTTCGCTTGCCCGTGTTCACCCGCAGGGCCAAACGTCATTTGGTTGCCCACGACAAGTTCTTCTATTTTGATGCCGGTGTGTACCGCTCCATTCGCCCCAAGGGGCCACTGGATCGTCCGGAAGAAATTGAGGGGATGGCCCTGGAGGGCCTCATCGCCCAGCACCTGCGAGCCTGGGCGAGTTACCGCAATGTACCTGCAGAACTTTCTTACTGGCGCACGAAGTCCGGCAGCGAAGTGGATTTTGTGGTGTACGGCGACGGCGTGTTTGTCGCCATCGAGGTTAAGCGTTCGCGCCATGTTCACAACACCGATTTGCGCGCCCTCAAGGCTTTCAAGGAGGATTACCCGGAGGCACAGGTATGTCTTCTCTACATGGGGCATGAAGCCATCAAGATGGGCGACGTCTTGTGCTTACCCTGCGAAACATTTCTGAAGAAGCTGAGTCCGGATGGCCCGATTCTTTAATGCCGATATCTTACGGACGGGCCTACTTGAATTCAATCGATCCACTTACCGTAGCACAGGAAATCCCTGACTGCAGACATCGCTACGCCTTCAGCTTGCAAAGCTTGATTTGCTATGTTTAAGAAACGCTGCTCATCAACTTCTATGGATGCCATCGACCAGTCACTGAAGTCACGGGCCACGACAGCATTGAATCTTAAAAGAAGGAAGTCCGAATGACGTGGGTCATCTTCAATGACTTTAAAGAGCGAATTGACATTGGCTGCAGAGCCTTCAAGCACTTGAAGAAACCAGCCTGAATGTGAGATCAGAACCCCCGTGATTCCGCGCGTAGGATTGTTGCGCAGACAGGTGGCCATTAATTTCTCGTAGTCAGCACCCTCTATCAGTGAACGGCTTCGGTACACCAATTGAATGAGTTGTTGATCAAGGGCTTGTATTGAATCGGTAAAAGAGGAAGTCATTTCTCAAACCTTTGCTGTTAAATCACCTTTGGGGCCATCGGTAAGATTCGTTACGGTTAACCTGCCCCTGTTTGACGTACCGCTTAGCCGTTCCATTATGCGGTTTTCAATTGGCCCCATTCTTTAATGCCGATTGATAACAGGGGTTGGCTCAATAGGGGTTGTCAAAGCCAAGCCGCGCCAGGATGGCGGTTTCTTGTGCTTCCATGGCCAGGGCATCGGGCTCGCTCTTTTCATGGTCCCAGCCCTGCGCGTGCAAGGCGCCGTGTACCAGCAGGTGAGCGTAGTGGGCCCGCAGGGGTTTGCCTTGCAACAGCGCTTCACTCGCCACCACCGGTGCGCACAGCACCAGGTCCGCCATCACCAGTGGCGTCTGAGCGTAGTCAAAGGTCAGCACGTTGGTGGCGTAGTCCTTGTGCCGGTAGTCACGGTTCAGTGCCCGGCCTTCTTCGGCGTCCACGATGCGCACCGTGATTTCAGCATCGTGGCTAAGCGCATGCCGCAGCCAGCGTGTCACCTGGTGCCTCGGCAGGGCGGCACGGTGCTGCGCCAGCGCGGTCAGCCGGCCAAACTGCAGTGACAGGGTCAAAGACTTGAGCATGAATTAAGGGTTAAAAGTGGCCCTAGGCCAAGCCGTTATTGGGGTTTAAGCTATTTATTTAATAGCAAAATGGCTAAGCGTCTTTTCGCCCGGCCGGCCGGCCTGGCGCATCGTAGGCGTCCACAATGCGGGCGACCAGTGGGTGGCGAACCACATCGGCGCTGGTGAAGCGGCAAATGGCGATGCCTTGTACCCGTTTGAGCACCCGCTCAGCATCGATCAGGCCACTGAGTTGGGTCTTGGGCAGGTCGATCTGGCTCACATCGCCGGTCACCACCGCCCGGGACCCAAAGCCGATGCGGGTTAGAAACATCTTCATTTGCTCGGGCGTGGTGTTTTGGGCCTCGTCCAGAATCACAAAGGCATTGCTCAGCGTGCGCCCGCGCATGAACGCCAGCGGTGCGATCTCCAGCGCCTGGCGCTCAAACGCCTTGTGCACTGCGTCAAACCCCATCAGCTCGTACAAGGCGTCATACAGGGGGCGCAGGTAGGGGTCAACCTTCTGGCTCAAGTCGCCCGGCAAAAAGCCCAGCCGTTCGCCGGCTTCTACGGCGGGGCGCGTCAGGACGATGCGCTGCACTGCGCTGCGCTGCAGGGCGTCGACGGCCATGGCCACCGCCAGATAGGTCTTGCCGGTGCCCGCCGGGCCAATGCCAAAGGTGATGTCCTGGGAGGCGATGTTGTCCAGGTACAGCGCCTGGTTGGGGGTGCGTGCGCGCAGGTCACTGCGCCGGGTCTGCAGGGTGGGGTGGTCGGCGTGGTCCATGGCCCCGTCGCCGGCCAGCATCAGTTGAACGGTGGCAGGTTCAATCGGGCGGGCGGCCAGTTCGTACAGCGCCTGCAGCAGTTCCATGCCGCGCTTGGCCTGCGCCTTGGTGCCGTCGACTTTGAACTGCTCGTGCCGGTGCGCAATCTTGACCTGCAGTGCCGCCTCGATGTTGCGCAGATGGGCGTCGGTTGGGCCGCACAGGTGCGACAGACGGGTGTTGTTCAGAGGGGAAAACAGGTGGCGAAGGATCAAGCTGATAATTCCTTAAAAGGCTTCAATGATAGGCATGAAATGATTGGCAAACTCACCGGCACGCTGGACGACAAGAATCCACCCCAGATCATGATCGATTGTCATGGCGTGGGCTACGAGGTGCAGGTGCCGATGAGCACGTTTTACAACCTCCCCGAGCGCGGCCAGGTGGTCAGCCTGCTGACGCATTTTGTGGTGCGGGAAGACGCTCAATTGCTGTACGGCTTTGCTACCGCGGGTGAACGCGAGGCATTTCGCCAGCTGATCAAGATCGCCGGCGTGGGGCCGCGCACTGCGCTGTCGGTGCTGTCGGGCATGAGCGTGGCCGAGCTGGCGCAGGCGGTGACCCTGCAAGAGGCGGGCCGGCTGGTCAAGGTGCCCGGCATTGGCAAGAAAACCGCCGAGCGGCTGCTGCTGGAGCTCAAGGGCAAGCTCGGGCCCGACATCGGCTTGGCTGCCGGCCCCAGCAGCGATGCGCAATCTGACATCCTGCAGGCGCTGCTGGCCCTGGGCTACAACGACCGCGAAGCCGCCGCTGCTCTGAAGGCCCTGCCCAAAGACGTTGGCGTGAGCGACGGCATCAAGCTCGCCCTGAAGGCCCTGGGCAAATAGGCCAGGGCAGAGGCACAACCCAGGCAGTCATGGATGCCCGGTCAAGCCGGGCATGACGGAGTGGGCCGCCCCAAGGCGAAACGGCCCCCTCGGGGGGCAGCGAACCACACGGCGTGGGGGAGCGTGGGGGCATGAAGTTTCGCCGCCGGGCCGCCCCAAGGCGAAACGCGCCCCCTCGGGGGGCAGCGACCCACACGGCGTGGGGGAGCGTGGGGGCACTAGTTCACTGCGCTGCGTACCGGCCGCCCATTAATGGCTTGGATCGGGCGGGCGTTGTTGGAGAACAGCTGGCTGAACAGCCGGATCTGTTCACGGCCTACGCTGATAGGCTGCTTGATCACATTCCAGAGCACCCCCTCGGTGCAGGGAGGCGTGGTCAGCGAGCCCATGAACTGGTAGTAGCGCTGGTCTTTGGGCAGCAACTCATTGAGGTCTAGCAGATTTTGCGGCATGCGAACCCGGTCACCGCTGTCTAGCGGCATGTAAGTCCATACCTTGTTGATCAGACTGTTGGCACTACCGGGGTCCATCAACAGGGCCACTACCGCCAACTGCCCTTCAGCATTGCGGTGAACCAGATGCGCCACCATCGCAAAGCCCCGGGAGTTGACACGTTCTTCCGAGGGGGTATGAAAATGGAACTGCAACAGTTTGTAGACCGAGCCGCGCACGGTCAGGGTGTTGTCGCCCTGCACGTCCACCTGAATGGTGTGGCCGTTATTCACCACGGTGCCGTCGCTGGGCTGGTAATTGAACAGCAAGGGCTCGGCTGGTCCCTGCAGCGTGTCGCGCTCGTCGATGTGGATGGGCGATTGACGCTTGCCGATGGCGCAGAGGTTGAACTCTGGCTTCATTTGGCCCCAGGCCTGCGGGCCGGTCTCACCCTCGTAGCTCCAGTGCGCCTCGCCTGCGTGCCCGGCCGCGCCCGCCGCTGCCTTTGGGCTACCGTGTCCGACCATGGCCGCGGCCTTGGCGCGGCTTAACTGGCGGCTGGTCAGCGGGTTCATGACCGGGGTGGCCGTGCGGCGCGCTGATGCCGTGGCTGGCGCTGGCGCGCCAGGGCTGGGAGGTGCCGCCTTGCTGGCGACTTTGCTGGCTGCCGGCACGTCTTCTTCTGCCGCCTGGACGGTGATGTACTTCTTCTCCTTGCCGTTGACCACCAGGGTTAGCCGCTTTTTGGCAGATGCGCCGGTCTCTGCCGCCTCCAGCACCTGCTCGGCCGCGCCTTTGGCGGCAGCGGCTTGCGTTGCTGCCGGCGCTGAGGCTGGTTTTTTGGCCGCAGCAGCAGGCGAATGGGTTTCGGTGGCGGCTGGCGCCGGGTCGGCGGCCCGCACTGGGCCCAAACCGCTGGCCGCCAGCAGGGCGCAAAGTGCGGCCACTGGCCAGGTCACGCCGCGTGAGGGCGGGGCAGCGTCGGATGGTGCTGGCAGCAGGGGTAAACGTAATTTCATGGCAGGCGGGCCCCTTGAGCTTGCGGGCAGGTCTGGCCCTGGTTTCGGAGTGACTTGTATCCTGAGTTCTTATCGGCAATTTTGGCGCAGAACTTAAATCCGGCCTCGGCCGCGAAGGCTATAGTCAAGCTTGTTTCACCTCTCAGGCCCTTCGTGAGCATCCAGACCGACGATTTTGCCGCGCCGCCCAAACGAATTTTGGCGGCTGCCCCGGCCTCCCCGAATGAAGAGGCGGTGGAGCGGGCCTTGCGCCCCAAGCTGCTCGACGAGTACGTGGGCCAGGCCAAGGTGCGTGAGCAACTTGAGATTTTCATTGGCGCCGCGCGCAAACGCGACGAGGCGCTGGACCATGTGCTGCTGTTCGGCCCGCCCGGCCTGGGCAAGACCACACTGTCGCACATCATTGCCCATGAACTCGGTGTCAACCTGCGCCAGACCAGCGGCCCGGTTCTGGAAAAACCCAAGGACCTGGCCGCGCTGCTGACCAACCTGGAAAAAAACGACGTCCTGTTCATTGATGAGATCCACCGCCTGTCGCCGGTGGTGGAAGAGATTTTGTACCCGGCGCTGGAAGACTACAAGATCGACATCATGATCGGCGAAGGCCCGGCGGCCCGCTCGATCAAGCTCGACCTGCAGCCCTTCACGCTGGTGGGTGCCACCACCCGCGCTGGCATGCTCACCAACCCGCTGCGCGACCGCTTTGGCATCGTGGCGCGGCTGGAGTTTTACACCGCTGAAGAACTGGCCCGCATCGTGCGGCGCAGCGCTGGCCTGCTCAATGTGCCGACCGATGACGCCGGCGGCTTTGAGATTGCGCGACGCGCGCGCGGCACCCCCCGCATCGCCAACCGTTTGCTGCGCCGGGTGCGTGACTATGCCGACGTGAAGGGCTCGGGGGAGATCACGCTGGACATTGCCAACCGCGCGCTGGCCATGCTCGATGTCGATCCGCAGGGCTTCGATTTGATGGACCGCAAGCTGCTCGAAGCAGTGATCCACCGCTTTGACGGCGGCCCGGTCGGGCTGGACAACATTGCCGCCAGCATTGGCGAAGAGCGTGAAACCATCGAGGACGTGATCGAACCCTACCTGATCCAGCAGGGCTATCTGCAACGCACCCCACGCGGTCGCATCGCCACCCTGGCCGCCTACCGCCACCTCGGGGTGGCGCCGCCCAGCCGGGATGGCGACATGTTTGGGGTCTGATTCGACCGGGAGCATGGATGCCCGATCGGGTCGGGCATGACGCTTACCGGCCCGCTTACCGTCCCGTTTACCGGGTTGGTCGTGCGTTGTGCAGGATCAGTATCTGCGCCACAAAGTAACTGCCCAGCACCCACAGCGGTGCCAGGGGCACGGGCTGCACAAAGCGGTCGACGCCCAGCACCGCATCGCTCAGCATGAAGATGGCCGCGCCCCAGGCCGTGGCGCGGCTGGCGGCGTCGCCCAGCACGGCGGCGCGGCCCAGTGCCTGGGCGGTCATTAGGGCAATCACCAAGACATAGACCGCCACAGCCGCCGTGAGCAGCGGCCCCTGCAGGCCGGGCCAGAGCACGGCCAGCATCAGGGCGCCGGCGAGCAGTGTGGCTGTGAGGGCGACCCGGCTCGGGAACCAGCCCACACCCTGGCGAAACAGGCCCAGGTAGGCGCCGTGGGCCAGCAAAAACGCAGCCAGCCCGGCGATGAAGTGGTCGCCCGGCAGCATCAAGAGCACGTCGCCGGCCAGCGAGGCCACCATGGCCAGCAATAAACACAAGTAAAAAGTGCCTCCAGCCCTTGTCGCATATAGCTTTGTAGCTATCAATAATATAGCAATTGCCATCGGCAGCGGTTTGCTCAGCAGCGCCAGCCCGGTCCAGCCCAGTGCCGCTGCTGCGGTGGCCACGGCCGCCGCTTGCACCAGCAGCACTTCGCCCATGGTCAGCCGCCCCTGCAGCAGTGCGCCCAGTGCCCAGTAGTTCACCAGCAGCACCAAGCTGCAGACCGCGACTTGGCTGGCCGGCCATTGGCCTGCCTGCCACAGCACCGCCGCCACGCCCAGCAGCAGCGCCAGGAACTGCAGGCCGGCGAACCAGGCCACCGGCGGCTTCAGCGGCGGGTCATAGTTGTGTACCTCGGCCAGATTGAAGGCCGGTTGCGGCCAGCGGGCGGCCACATCGGCCGGGCGCCAACCCGGCGGCATCAGCCAGACCCGCAGCTTGTCGGCCCAATCTTGCGCACGCCAGCTGTCGGCCAGCAGCACCCAATAGACCTGGGCGTTGGCCCACAGCGGGTCCCAGCTGTTGAGCGGCGTACGCGTGCCATAGACGCAGGGCTCGGCATCAGCCTCGGCCTGGAAAGTGCCAAACAACCGGTCCCACAGCACCAGCATGCCGCCGTAGTTCTTGTCCAGGTAGCGGTCATTGACGGCGTGGTGCACCCGGTGGTTGGACGGTGAGCAGAACACCCGGTCGAACCAGCCGAGTTTGCCGATCTGCTCGGTGTGCACCCAGAACTGGTAGAGCAAGTCGATCAGCGCCACGATGCCAAAGATCAGCGGCGGCACCCCGGCCACCGCCATCGGCAGGTAAAACACCCAGCCCAACAGGGCGCCGCTGCTGGTCTGGCGCAGCGCGGTAGACAGGTTGTACTGCTGGCTTTGGTGGTGCACGCTGTGCGCCGCCCACAACACCGCCACCCGGTGCCCGCCGCGGTGCAGCCAGTAGTAGCAAAAGTCGTAAAACAGCAGCGCCAACAACACGCCGGGTAGGCTGTGCCAAAAGGCCTGGTCCGGAAACAGCGCCACCGAGGCGTACACCGCGCTGTAAATGCCAATGGTCAGCAGTTTGCTGAACACGCCGCTGAGCTGGCTCAGCACACCCAGGCTGATGCTGTTGATGGCGTCGTTCAGACGGTAGGTATTGCGCCCGGTACCACGCCGCTCGCGCGCCAGACCCCAGGCGAACTCCAGACCGATCAGCAGCAGAAACACTGGCGTGGCCAGCACAATCACTTGAAATGGCGTCATGCGCGCATTGTGACGCAGGACGCGCAGCCCTTCTCGGGTTGAATTGACATCGCTCAAGACCCTGGGCGGTCTTTTAAGTCCCAATGGCTGGGTGAGCTGCTATCCACAGCAGAGCGGCGTGCTGTGAAGGGCCCCATGAAAAATTACTTGAACCGCCACGGCAAAACCCTGGCCTTATCCGGCGTGTTGCTGGTGTTGGCGCTGTTGCTCGGCTACGTGGCCCTGCAGGCGGGCCCTCTGGCGCCGGTGCCCATCACGGTTGAAACGGTGCAAGTCAAGGCGCTGCAGCCCGCTTTGTTTGGCATGGGCACGGTGGAGGCCCGCGCCACCCACAGAATTGGTCCCACGGTGGCCGGGCGCGTTAAACGGGTAGATGTCCAAACCGGCGACGTCGTGAAAGCAGGGCAGGTGCTGGGTGAGATGGACCCGGTTGATCTGGACGACAAAATCGCTGCGCAAGAGGCCACCATCAAGCGGGCGCAGGCCAGCGTCATGACCGTTGAAGCGCAAGTTCAGGAACTCACCGCCCGAAAAGTCTTTGCCGAAGTGCAGTCGAAGCGCTACGCCATGCTGCTGGTCTCGCAGTCGGTCAGCGAAGAGGGGGCCTCAATCAAGCGCCAGGAACTGGCCGTGGCCAGCGCCAGCTTGGCAGCGGTGCTGGCGAATCTGGATGCCAGCGGGCAGGAGTTGACGCGAGCCCGGGCCGAGCGCGATGGGCTGGTGCGCCAGCGCGCCAATCTGCGCCTGGTGTCGCCCGCCGCCGGCATTGTGTCGCGCCGGGATGCAGATGCCGGCACCACGGCCGTGGCCGGCCAGGCGGTGGTGGAAGTCATCGAGCGCGGCAGCCTGTGGCTCAGTGTCCGGTTTGACCAGCAACGGGCGCAGGGTTTGGCCGCCCAATTGCCCGCGCAAATCGTCCTGCGCTCTCGGGCGGGCGAGGCTGTGGCCGGGCGGGTGGTGCGGCTGGAGCCCCATGCTGACGCGGTGACCGAAGAACTGCTGGCCAAGGTCGAGTTCAACGCCAGCCCCGCTGTGATGCCGCCGATTGGCGAACTGGCTGAGGTGACCGTGGCGCTGCCGGCCCATGCGGCGCTGCCGGTGGTGCCCAACGCCAGCATTCAGCGCCTGGATGGCCGGCTGGGGGTCTGGCTGCTTGAGCAACAGACGCTGCGCTTTGCGCCCGTTAAAACCGGCGCCACCGACCTGCAAGGTCTGGTGCAGATCGTGCAAGGCTTAAGTGGCGGGGAACAACTCGTGGTCTACAGTCGCAAAGCGCTGACGGCCAATACCCGCGTCACGGTGGTGCAGCAGATCGCAGGCGTGGCCCCGTGATCAGCCTTGCCGGCCGCGACATCCTGCACGCCTGGGGCAAGTTCGTGTTTACCGGCCTGGGCCTGGGGCTGCTGATTGGCGTGACCTTCACCATGGCGGGCGTCTACCGCGGCATGGTGGACGATGCCAATGTGCTGCTGGACAACAGCGGCGCCGACCTGTGGGTGGTGCAAAAAGACACCCAGGGCCCCTACGCCGAAGCCTCCAGCCTGAGCGATGACAGCTACCGCAGCATCCTCGGCATGCCGGGTGTGGCACGCGTGGCCAATGTCACCTACCTGACGATGCAGGTGAGCGCCCGGGGCGACGGCCGGCAGCGCGACGTGCGCGCCATGGTGGTCGGCGTCACCCCGGATGGCGCCGGCCACCCGGGTCAACCGGGCTACTTGGTGCAAGGCCGGCGCCTCACGCGCAGCCACTACGAAGCGGTGGCCGACATGGCGACTGGTTTTGAATTGGGCCAGAGCATCCGCATTCGCCGCAACGACTACACCGTGGTGGGGCTGACCCGGCGCATGGTGTCGTCTGGTGGCGACCCGATGGTGTTCATCCCCCTCAAAGACGCCCAGGAGGCGCAGTTTTTGAAGGACAACGACGCCATCCTGGCCCAGCGCGCCCGCACCGCCCAAAGCCCGGCGCTCAACCGCCCGGGCGTGCCCGGCCTGCTGGACGCGGTGATTGCCGCGCAAAGCACCAACACCTCGGTCAATGCCGTGCTGGTGCAGATCGAGCCCGGCGCAGACCCCGAGACCGTGGCCGAACCGATCCGGCGCTGGAAGCGGCTGAGCGTCTACACCCGGGTGCAGATGCAGGGCATCCTGATTGAAAAACTGATTGCCACAGCCGCCAAGCAAATTGCCATGTTTTTGGTGATTTTGGCCATCGTCAGCGCGGCCATCGTGGCCTTCATCATCTACACCCTGACGATGGGCAAGATCCGCGAGATCGCCGTGCTCAAACTCATAGGCACCACCAACCGGACCATTGCCGCCATGATCATGCAGCAGGCGGTGGCCTTGGGGCTGATTGGCTTTGTGGTGGGCAAAGTGGCGGCCACCTTCTGGGCGCCGTTTTTCCCCAAGTACGTGCTGCTGGAGTCGGCCGACGCCCTGCGTGGCCTGGCCGCTGTCGTGGTGATTTGCATCCTGGCCAGCCTGGTGGCGATTCGCGCTGCGCTCAAGGTTGACCCGGCGGAGGCCATCGGTGGCTGAGGACGCATCACAGGCGGCTGGCCGAGGCATCCGCATAGAAGGCTTGACCAAGCGCTACGGCCAGGGCGACACCGCAGTGGACGCACTCAAAGGCGTCAACATGGTGGTCGGCCCGGGCGAAGTGGTCGGCCTGGTTGGCCCCTCGGGCTCGGGCAAGAGCACGCTGCTCAAATGCCTGGGCGCGGTGATCGAACCCACCGCCGGGCGCATGGTGCTGGGCCAGGATGTGATCTATGACCAGGGCTGGCAGATTCCCGATTTGCGTGCCCTGCGGCGCGACAAGATTGGCTTTGTGTTTCAAGCGCCCTACCTGATCCCGTTTTTGGATGTGACCGACAACGTGGCCCTGCTGCCCATGCTGGCCGGTGTGCCCAACGCCGAGGCCCGCCAACGTGCCCGGGTGTTGCTGACTGCCCTGGATGTTCAACATCGCGCCAAGGCCATGCCCAGCCAACTCTCAGGCGGCGAGCAACAGCGGGTGTCGATCGCGCGCGGCCTGGTCAACCGGCCACCGGTGATTCTGGCCGACGAGCCCACCGCCCCGCTGGACAGCGAGCGCGCCCTGGCGGTGATCCGCATCCTCAACCAGATGGCCCGCCAGTTTGACACCGCCATCATTGTGGTGACTCACGATGAAAAAATCATTCCTACCTTCAAGCGTATCTACCACATCCGCGATGGGATCACCCATGAAGAGGTGGGCGAAGGTCGCAGCACCGACGCTTAGGCCTGCACTGCGGATTTAGTCCACCTTGATCTGGTTGTCTTTCACGATCCGGCTCCAGAGCTCGATCTCGCTGCGAATTTTTCGGCCGTAGTCGTCGGGGCTGCCACCCACAATGTCAAAGCCCATGTCAGCCAGTTTGGCCGCCAGTGCCGGTTGGCGCAAGGCGCGCACCAGGGTGTCATTGAGTTTGGCCACTACCGCCGGCGGCATACCGGCCGGACCGACCACCCCATAAAACGGCGCCGCATCGGGCATGGGTATGCCCAATTCTTGCAGTGTGGGCACGTCGGGCAGCATGGGGGAGCGTTTGCTGCGCACAATGGCCAAGCCCTGCACCTTGCCGGCCTTGACCTGCACGCCAGTGGGCACGATGGCGTCTACCAGCACCGGCACCTGGCCACCCATCACATCACGAAGTGCTGGCGCCACACCCGTGTAGCCAATGTGCTGCCAGGCGATGCGCTGTTGCGCCCCCACCATCTCAAACCACAGGTGGCCGTAGCTGCCGGGCCCGCCACTGGTGTAAGACGGTGGTGCCGGCTGCTTGCGCGCCCAGTCCAGCAGGTCTTTGAAGGTCTTGGCTGGCACCGAGGGGTGGGACACCACCAGCAGCGGCTGCGTCACCACCTCGGCAATCGGGGCCAGGTCTTTCACCGGGTCATAGGGCAGCTTTTTGCCCAGCGCGGTATTGAAGGCAATCGGCACGCCCACGCCGGCCAGCGTGTAGCCGTCGGGTTTTGATTTGGCCACCGCGTCAATGCCGATCACCTGGCCCGCGCCGGGTCGGTTTTCCACCACCACCTGCTGGCCGAGCAATTCGCCCCAGTAGGGGGCAATGGTCCGAAAAGCGGTGTCCACGCCGCCGCCCGCGGCCACCGGCACGATCAGCTTGACCGGTTTGTCGGGGAAGGCATCTTGCGCCAATGCCGCCAGCGGCATCTGGCCCAGGCCGGCAATGGTTGCCAGCAGGGCTAGGCGCGAGAGGGTTTGCCGGCGTGCGGCACGTTGGGACGCATGGTGCGTTGGGTCCGGGTTCATCCCCCGGTGCGGGTTCAGTTGCTTGAGCAGTGGCATCGCTGGTCTCCTTTTAACTTGTATACTAGCATGGCAATGAATCAAACTCAAGCCGCTCCCTTATCTGTCGGCGTGACCGTGATGCCGGAATGGTTCCAGAGTGAAGGGGTCGACGCGGTGCTCGACCGGCTACAGGCCTTCGGCGCCAACGCCCTGGTGACCAGCCCCTACCTGCTCGAAATTGCGCCAACGGGCGAGGGCGCGCGTGAACCGCCCCCTGATGGCGACGCCGGCATCGTGCGGCCGCTGGACCGCGACCTGTGGGGGCAGCGGGAAGCCTGGGTGCGTACCGCGCCCTCGCTGGTGCATGACCGGTCCCGCTACCGTGGCCTGCGCTACCAGCCCTCGCCACCCGGCGCTTTGACGCTGGCGCAACCCGACCTGATCGACCGCGTGGTGGCCGGCGCCCGCGCCCGCGGCATGGCCGTGTATTTGCAGGTCATGGCCGCCAGCCCGCCGGGCTACCGGGTGCAGTTTTCAGGCGCGGTCGATGAAGACCAGTGCCGGGGCCCTGATGGTCTGTTGCACCCGCAGCGGGTGGACCGCAACGCCAGCCTGGCCAGCCCGCATGTGCAGGCCTACGGTGCTGCGCTGTTGGCCGAGCTGGCCGGCCGCTACCCCGGCGTGCACGGCCTGCGCATCGACTGGCCCGAGTACCCGCCCTATGACTTGCGCAGCACCCTGTTCGATTTCAGCCTGCATGGCCAGCAGGCCTTGAAGCAGCAGGGGGTTGAGCCTTTGGCCTACGGCCGCCTGGTCATGGCGCAGCTGAAGGCGTGGCGCGCCGCCGCCCAGGCTGCAGCGCCGCAGGGTGCGTCAGCGGTGCGGGCGGCCCTGCGTGAGGCCGGCTGGGACGCCTTCTTTGGCGCCCATGGCGATGGGCAGCCCCTGTGGGCCAGCAAACGCGCCAGCGTGGCGGCGCTGCTGCATGCTTATCGGGCTGCCTTGGACACGGTGCCCGGGCCGCGCCGCAGCCTGCAGCCCCAGGTGTTTCCCAGCCCCTGGAGCCAATGGTCGGGCTTTGCCTGGGACGCCCTGGCCGACACGGCCGACGCCGTGGGTGTCAAGCTCTACACCATGCACTGGCCCATGATGGCCCGCTATTGGGCGCGTGACCTGGTGGGCCCGGCACCCGACCCGGCGCTGGACGCGGTCACGGCGGCCATGGCCGATTTTCTGGGCTGCTGCGACGAGGCCTCACCGAACGGGGCGCTCTTGCATTACCCCCCGCCCGACCAGCCACACCCCGTGGGCGCACAGGCCCAGCGCAACAAGCTGCAGGAGGCCCAGGCCAAGGCGGGCGCGGTGCCGGTGATCGCCTATGCCCACAGCTATGGTCCGTTGGCCGATGTGCAGGCCCGCTTCGCGCTGGCCGTGGCGGTCAGCCAGAAGACCGGCGCCAGCGCTCAGGTCTGGATCAACCGCTACGGCTACCTGTCCGATGCCAAGCTGGCTGCGCTGGGCGCGGTGGTTCTGGCTGCGCGGCCATGACAGGCGCCGCAGAGCCAGCCAAGACCCGCGCTCGCAGCCAGCCGATGGCGCCGCACCACAGCGCCGCCGCACCCTTGGCCGCACAAGTGCATGACCAACTGCGGGCCGACATCTTGCTGGCTCGCTTGCGCCCCGGGGAGGTGTTGTCTGAGAACCAGCAGGCCCAGCGTTTGGGTGTCAGCCGCACCCCGGTGCGCGAGGCCATCCAGCGCCTGGTGCGAGAGGGCTGGGTGCAGGTCTGGCCGCAGCGTGGCAGCGTGGTGGCCCTGCTGAGCCTGCAACGCATTCGTGACGCCCTGTTTGTGCGCGAGGCGGTGGAATGCCAGGTGGTGCGCCGGCTCATGGCCCAGACCTCCACGCCCGCCCGCTGGGACCCGCTGGAGGCCTGCTTGCTGCGCCAGCAACAGGCGCTGGCGCAGCAGGACCTGGAGGGCACCATGCGCGCCGACGAAGATTTTCATCGCAGCCTGCTCAGTTTGTGCGGCATGGCCGGCGTGTGGCCGGTGGTGGCGCAGGCGCGCGATCTGCACCAGCGGGTGCGCGCCATGGCGGTGCCCGAACTGCAGTCGGGCGACAAGGCGGTGCAAGACCACCAGGCCATTCTGGCGGCCTTGCGAGCCGGTGACACTGAGGCCGCAGTACGGCTGGTCGGTGCCCATGTGCAACACAATGAGGCCCTGACCCGGCGCATTGCCGCGCTGCATCCCGACTACTTTGAAGGAGACCTTGATGCTGACCCCGACCTTTGAGGTGCTGGACCCGCGCTTCGCCCGCTATACCCCGGGCAATGTGCACCTGGAGAAGCTCTTCACGGGCTGCCGCTGGTCCGAAGGCCCGGTCTACGTGCCGGCCGGGCGCTACCTGCTGTGGTCCGACATCCCGAACGACCGGGTGATGCGCTGGGACGAGACCGACGGCTCGATCTCGGTGTTTGAGCAGCCGGCCTGGAACGCCAACGGCCACACCCTGGACCAACAGGGCCGGGTACTGACCTGCGAACACCGTGGCCGCTGCGTCTCGCGCCGTGAGCACGACGGTAAGCGCACCGTGTTGGCCAGCCACTGGAACGGCAAACGCCTGAATTCGCCCAATGACCTGGTGGTCAAGTCGGACGGCAGCATCTGGTTCACCGACCCCACCTACGGCATTGACTCCGACTACGAAGGCGACGCTGCTGAATCCGAAATCGGCGCCTCTTGGGTCTACCGCATTGACCCGCACAGCGGCGCGGTGCAGCCGGTGGTGCAAGACATGGTGCGCCCCAACGGCCTGGCCTTCTCGCCCGACGAGCGCTGGCTGTATGTGGTGGACACCGGCGTCAGCCATGTGCCCAACGGCCCGCGCCTGCTACGCCGCTACGCCGTGGCCCCAGACGGCCTAAGCCTTCAAGATGGGCAGCACTTTGCCCACTGCAGCATTGGCTTGTTTGATGGCGTCCGGTTCGATGTGGACGGCAACCTGTGGGCCGGCGCCGGCGACGGCGTGCACTGCCTGGCCCCTGACGGCACCCTGATCGGCAAGGTGCGCGTTCCCGAGGTGGTGGCCAATGTCTGCTTTGGTGGCCCCAAACGCAACCGCCTATTCATCTGCGGCACCACCTCGCTGTATGCGGTGTACCTTAAGGCCACCGGGGCCAGCTAAGCCGCTAAACTGGCGCAAGCAAGCCGTCCCCTGCCGGCAATGGAGCCGATAAAGCCATGACCGAACTCGAGCAATTCCTGTCCTGCCGCGACCTGCTGCTGACGCACCGCACCGATTACGACGCCGCCGTCCAGGCCTTCAAATGGCCGGTGCTGGAGCACTTCAACTGGGGGTTGGATTACTTTGACAGCATCGCCAGAGACAACCCGGCGCCGGCGCTGCACATTGTGGAAGACTCGGGGCAGCAGTTTCGGCTGAGCTATGCCGAGCTGTCGCAGCGCTCCAACCAGGTGGCCAACTGGCTGGTCGCGTTGGGTGCACGCAAGGGCGACCGCATCCTGCTGATGATGGGCAATGAGGTCCCGCTGTGGGAAACCATGCTGGCCGCCATCAAGCTCGGCGCCGTACTGATCCCGGCCACCACACTCTTGTCGGGCGACGATCTGGCTGACCGACTGCAACGCGGCCAGGTGCGCCATGTCATCACCAACGCCGCGGGCATGGCCAAGATCATCGACCTGCCGCTGTCGGTAACGGACGGTATGTCGCTGGTCAGCATCTCCATCGGGGCGGCCTCACTGCCCGCCGGCTGGGCCGACTACTGGCACTCCAAGCAGGCCAGCACCCTGTTCAGCCCGCCCGAGCCGACCCGCGTGACCGACCCTCTGTTGGAGTACTTCACCTCCGGCACCACGGCCAAGCCCAAGCTGGTGCAGCACACGCAGCAGAGCTACCCCGTAGGCCATTTGTCCACCCTGTATTGGCTGGGCCTGAACAAGGGCGATGTCCACTGGACCATCAGCTCGCCTGGCTGGGCCAAGCACGCCTGGAGCTGCTTTTTTGCCCCGCTCAATGCCCAGGCCTGTGTCTTCATCTACAACTACCCGCGCTTCAATGGCCCGGCCATCCTGGCCACGCTGGTCGAGCACCGCGTCAACACCCTGTGCGCGCCACCCACCGTCTGGCGCATGCTGATCCAGGAAGACCTGAAAGCCTGGCCGGTGCAGTTGCGCGAACTGATCTCCGCCGGTGAGCCGCTCAACCCCGAGGTGATCGAGCAGGTGCGCGCCGCCTGGCAGCTCACCATTCGTGACGGCTACGGCCAGACCGAGACCACTGCGCAGATCGGCAACCCGCCCGGGGCGGCGCTCAAGGCTGGCTCGATGGGGCGCCCGCTGCCTGGTTACCAGATCGTGCTGCTCGACCCCGAGGGCCGGCCAGCCGACGAAGGTGAGATCTGCATTGACCTGGCGCAACGACCCACCGCACTCATGAACGGCTACGCCGACGACGCTGACAAGACCGCCGAGGCCATGCGCGATGGGCATTACCACACTGGCGACGTCGGCCAGCGTGACGCCCAGGGCTACATCACCTATGTGGGCCGGGCCGACGATGTGTTCAAGGCCTCGGGTTACCGCATCAGCCCGTTCGAGCTGGAGAGTGCGCTGATTGAACACCCGGCGGTGGCCGAGGCCGCGGTGGTGCCCTCGCCCGACCCAGTGCGCGGCTTTGTGCCCAAGGCCTATGTGATCCTCGCACCTGGCCATGCCCCCGACGCTGCCACGGCAGCGGCGATCTTCCGCTTCATGCGCGAGCGGGTGTCGGCGTACAAGCTGGTGCGCCGCATCGAGTTCAGCGACCTGCCCAAGACCATCTCGGGCAAGATCCGCCGGGTCGACCTGCGCGGCCAGGAGAATGCGCGGCTGGGCACAGGGGTGCGCAACACCCTCGAGTTTCTCGAGTAAGCAGAAGGCAGCGCACCATGAATCCGCAAGAAGTTGCACGCTTTGTTCGTCAGGTCGGTTTCGGCCTGGCGCCAGACGAGGCCACCCCCAGCGACGCCGTGGCCTGGGCGCAGGGCCAATTTGACGGAGCACCGCCCGTGGCGTTTTTGGCCGATCGGTCGGGGCAGCTCATGGACGGCCTGCCCCCTGATTTAAGGCTGCTGCACACCCAGGAAGAGGTGGCAGGCGGCTTGCTGGCCCACCAGCAGGCCGAGCTGCAAAGTTTTGCCGCGGCCAAAGACCGGCCGCGTGAGGCCTTTGAGCGCTTTCGCTACGACACGGTCGAGCTGCCCTACTGGCAGCTCGAACCCTGGAAGGAAATGCAGGCCCGCGCCGCCATGGCCGTCAACGGGCCGGCGCCGGCCTTTGAGCGTTTTTGGCATTTCTGGAGCAACCACTTCACGGTGTCTCCCACCAACAACAACATCAACACTGCCGTGGGGCCCTATATGCGCATGCTGCGGGCCCGCATGGCCGGCAGCTTTCGCGACATGCTGTTTGAGGCGGTCACCCACCCGGCCATGGTGCTGTATTTGGATAACGAACGGTCGACCGGCCCGAATTCCAAGGCCCGGCGCCAGCGCTGGACCACCGACGAGATCAACGAAAACCTGGGCCGCGAACTGCTGGAGTTGTTCACCGTCAGCCCGGCGGCGGGCTACAGCCAGGACGATGTGATGGCGGTCACCTACATCCTCACGGGCTGGGGTGTCAACCGCCCTGACCAATGGCGCAAGGCCGGCGTCCCACTGGGCAGCTACTTCAATTTTGACAAGCACGAGCCCGGCAGCCAAACGGTCATGGGCAAAAAGTACAGCGCCTTCATACACAACGACGGCAAGCTGCAGTCGCTGGTAGACGACCTGGCCGCGCACCCCGCCACGGCGCAGCATATGTGCCATAAGCTGGCAGTCGCCTTCATCGCCGACGAGCCCCCGGCTGACAGCGTGGCGCGACTGGTGGCGGTGTTTCAAAAAAGCAAGGGCCACTTGCCGGCAGTTCACAAGGCCGTGGTGGCAGAAGTCGCGCTGGCCGGGCCGCAGGTGCGCAAATTCCAGGACCCGCAAACCTGGCTCTGGCGCATCTTTCGCGTCTCGGGCATGCCGCTGCGGGTGGCGCCGCCGGCCCGGGGTGTGCCGGGCGAGCGTTACCACTGGTTGCTGGGTGACTTGGGTCAAGCGGTGCACCAATGCCCGCAACCCAACGGCTGGTCGCTGTTCAGCCGCGACTGGATTTCCCGGGAAATGATGGACCGGCGCATTCGATTCGCCTTTGAATTTGCGCGCCGCATACCCGACGCCGAAGCGCGGCTGCAGGCGGTGCTGGCCCGTCAACATGGCCCCGGTAGCGCCATCGCACAAGCCTTGAACAGCGCCCGCGCCAAGGGCCTGGACCCGCGGGCGCGCTGGACGGCCTACCTCACCTCGCCCGAGCTGCTGTGGAGTTAGTCATGCAACGAAGACAATTTGTCGCTTGGGGGGCTACGCTGTCATTGGCGGGCCACCCGGCTGTGGAGGCCCAACAGGGGGCATCCCCAGCAGCATCCCCAGCAGCGGGTCAGCGGCGGCTGCTGGTCTTGCTGCTGCGTGGCGCCATGGACGGCTTGACCGCTATTCCGCCCATCGGAGACCCGACCCTGCGGCTCATTCGGGGCAATCTGGTGCCGGCCAGGCTGCTGCCTGGGACCCCGTTTTTTGCCGTGCACCCGGCGCTCCCCACCTTTGCCAGCTTGTTGGCGCAGGGGCAGGCCCTGGCCGTGCACGCCACCGGCTTTGGCTACCGGGGCCGCTCCCATTTTGAGGGGCAGGACATCATGCAAACCGGCGTGGCCAAGGCTTACACCTCGGCCTCAGGCTGGCTGGGCCGTGCCATGGAGCGGGCCAACCTGGGCAATGGTGTGGCGATCTCGATCCCCATGCCGCTCATCTTGCGCGGCGACGCCAGATCAGAAACCCAGTTCCCCAACTGGATGCCCACCCCCTCAGACGCCACCTACGCGCTGGTGCGGGACCTGTGGCGCACCGACCCCGACCTTCACCCGCTTGGCCAACGCTGGGTCGAGGGCCGCCAAAAAGCCGATGCCATGCTGCCTGTCAGCGGCAACTTTGAGCAGCGCAAATCCCCCGCCGGCCTGGCCCGCGAAGCCGCCCTGCGCATGCTGCCCAGCGACGGGCCCATGGTGGGGTTGATCGATTTTGATGGCTTTGACACCCACGCCAGCCAGGGTGCGGCTGAGGGTACCCACGCCACCAAGCTTAAGATGGTCGACGACGCGATCAAGGCCTTCCGCGAGACCCTGGGTGCCCGCTGGGCCGACGCGCTGGTGCTGACCGTGACCGAGTTCGGGCGCACCGCGGCTGAGAACGGCACCACCGGCACCGACCACGGCTGGGGCAGCTGCATCCTGGCGGCGGGCGGGTTGGTCAAACCGGCCGGCGTGGTGGCCGATTGGCCCGGGCTGGACAAAGCCCAACTGTTTGAGGGCCGCGACCTGGCCGTCACGGTCGATGCCGCGGCCGTCTACGCCCAAGCATTACAAACCATCTTCGGCCTCACGCCAGATCAAATTCAGAGCGGTGTGCTGGCCCACCGCCCCCATGCATTGACATCGCGCCTGTTTGTCGCCTAGAGGCCCCGCTTTGAGTGCACTTGCCCGTTCTGACGCACCCTATCGCCGAGACGGCCCGGCAAGCCTGCAAACCTACCTGGTCGGCGGCGCGGTGCGGGATGCCCTGCTGGGCCTGCCGGTGAAAGACCGCGACTGGGTGGTGGTGGGCGCCACGCCCGAGCAATTACTGGCCCAGGGTTTTTTGCCAGTCGGGCGAGACTTTCCGGTGTTTTTGCACCCGCAGACCCATGAGGAATATGCGCTGGCCCGCACCGAGCGCAAGACCGGCCCCGGCTACCACGGCTTTGCCGTGCACGCCGCGCCCGATGTGACCCTGGAAGAAGACTTGGCGCGGCGTGACCTTACTATCAATTCAATAGCTATAGAGGCAAGCTGCATAAGGGCTGACGGCACTTTTGATGCTGAAATTGGTGCTGTGGTCGACCCCTGGGGCGGGCGGGCTGATCTGGCACGCCGGGTGTTTCGCCATGTCACCCCCGCGTTCCGGGAAGACCCGGTGCGCATCCTGCGCGTGGCCCGGTTCGCAGCGCGCTTTGCCGATTTCACGGTGGCGCCCGACACCCTGCAGCTGATGCGCGAGATGGTGCAGGCCGGCGAGGTGGACCACCTGGTGCCCGAGCGGGTCTGGCAGGAGCTGGCCACCGGCCTGATGGCCGCCACACCGTCACGCATGTTCACCGTGCTGCATGACTGCGGTGCCCTGGTGCGCTTGTTGCCCGAGGTGGGTACCGGGCAGCATGTGCTGCTGGTGTTGGACCAGTGTGCCCGCCTGGGCGCGTCGCTGCCGGTGCGCTTTGCAGCCCTGTGCCATGACCTGGGCCATGACCTGGTCTGGCTGCGCCGCCTGGCCGAACGTTGGCGCGTGCCGGTGGCCTGCCGGGAACTGGCCGAGGTGGTGGCCCGCGAGCAGGGCAACATCCACCGCAGCGCCGAACTCAACGCCACCGACTTGATGGGGCTGCTAACGCGCTGCGATGCACTCCGCCAGCCGCAGCGTTTTGCCCAGGTGCTGCTGGCCTGTGAGTGCGATGCCCGGGGCCGCTTGGGTTTGCAGGATGCAACCTATCCCCAGCGCCCACGCCTGTTGGCGGCGCTGGCTGCGGCGCTGGCCGTGCCCACCGCCTCGGTGGCGGCGACTGCGCAGGCCGCTGGCGCCAGCGGCAAGCAGATCGGCGAGGCCGTGTACCAGGCGCGGGTGGCGGCGGTGCAAACTGGCATGGATCCCCGATCAGGTCGGGGACGACGGGCTCTGAATGGCCGCCAACCGTTGTGTTCTTGGTATGCTTTGGCCATGGCCAGCTTACTGATTGTGGAAGACGATGATTTGCTGCGTGACGCGCTGGGGGCGCAGCTCGCGCAGGCCGGCCATGCGGTTACGCCGGCGGCGGACGGCGCATTGGCGCAGGGGCTGCTGGAGGACCAGCGTTTTGACGGCGTGATTCTGGACCTGGGCCTGCCCCGTGTCAGTGGCATGGAACTGCTGCAGTGGGTGCGCCAGCGCCACAGCGCGCTGCCGGTGCTGGTGCTGACTGCGCGCGACGGCGTAGACGACCGGGTGCAGGGGCTCAACGCTGGCGCTGACGACTACCTGACCAAACCCTTCAGCATGGCCGAGTTGCAGGCCCGGTTGGGGGCCTTGCTGCGCCGGGCCCGCTTGCCGGCCTTTGGTGGTTCTCTCGAGCTGCCGGCTGATCAGCATGGGCGGCTGCGCGTCGATGCCAGCCAGCCGCTGGCCTGGGTAGGCGATGTGCCGCTGGAGCTGACCCGGCGCGAGTGGGTGTTGCTGTCGCGCCTGGTCACCCACGCCGGCCAAGTGGTGAGCCGTGAGGACGTGCTGGCCGCCTGGCAGGGCGAGCCGGGCGAGGGGCAGGTGGCCGGTGGCGCTCTGGCCTCCAACGCGCTGGAGGTTTACATTCACCGCTTGCGGCGCAAGTTGGAAGACTCTGGCCTGAGTATTCGCAATGTGCGCGGCCTGGGTTACCTGCTGGAACTCACCCGCCCATGACCGCGCCCGCCCCGGGCCAAGGCCTGTCGCTGCAACGCCAGTTGCTGCTGTGGCTGCTGCTGCCACAACTGGTGCTCTGGCTGGTGGGCGGTGTGCTGGCTTACCGCATTGCCCTGAGCTACGCTGAAAAAGGCATTGACCAATCACTCACGCAGTCGGTGCTGTCTTTGGCGCGGCAGGTTAAGCCAGTGGGCTCGGGCCTGCTGATTGACTTCCCGCGCGCGGCGCAAGACATCATCGAGCAGGATCCCAAGGACCGCGTCAGCTATACCGTCTCCTCCCCACCAGGCAAGTTTCTGCTCGGTAACGGCCTATTGCCCGGCCCGGCTGACCAGGCCGAGCCGGCCAGTGGTGTGCCGCGGCTCTACAACGCCACGGTCAACGGCAAGCCGATGCGGGTGGCCCTGCTGGACTTGAACTACGGTGAAACGCTGGCACCGCAGCGGATGCGGGTGCAGGTGGCCAAAGGCCTGGCGGTGCAGCAGCGTATTACCGAAGAGCTGGTGGCCGACATGCTGGTGCCGCTGTTGCTGCTGGGCGCTGTTTTGAGTGTGCTGGTGTACGGTGGCATTGCCCGTGGCCTGCAGCCGCTCAAGCGCTTGCAGGCGCAGCTGGGCGACCGGCATGCGCAAAGCCTGTCTGCACTGCGCCCGATCGAGATGACGCAGGCGCCGCAAGAGGTGCATGCCCTGGCTGGCGCCGTGAACCAGCTGCTGTCGGCAGTGCGGCGCAGCCTGGGCCAGGAGAAGCGTTTTCTCAATGATGCGGCCCATCAGCTGCGCACGCCGCTGGCCGGTCTGATCAGCCAGACCGAGCTGGCGCTGGCCGAGCCCGACCCGCAGGCCCTGCGTGAGCGCCTGAGCAAGGTGTTGGACGGGGCCCAGCGCAGCGCCCACCTGGTGCAGCAACTGCTGTCATTGGCGCGCAATGAGGCCGAGGTGCGCCTGCAGTCGCTGGATTTGGCGGTCCTGGCCCGTGATGTGGCGCGCGACTGGACGCCGCGGGCCTTGGCCGCCGGGGTAGACCTGGGTTATGAAGGGGCCGACGCCCTGTCTATCCAGGGCGAGGCCCTGCTGCTGCGGGAAACCCTGAACAACCTGCTCGACAACGCCCTGAACTACGCTGGCACCGGCGCGGTAGTGACCCTGCGCGTGACCCGCCAGGCCGGTGCGGCGGTGCTGGAGGTCGAGGACAACGGCCCGGGGCTGGCTCCGGCTGACCTGGCCCATGTGTTTGAGCGCTTCTGGCGCGCCAGTGAACGCCCTGGTGGCTGTGGTCTTGGCCTGGCCATCGTGGCGGCCATCGCCCAGCGCCACGGGGGAGAGGCCGTCGCGCTGCCGGTGCAGCCACGCGGGCTTTGCATCCGCCTGACGCTGCCACTGACAGCCGCAGGCGGCTAGCCGCTTATGATTCAGGAACCGCTTGCAAACCGCCCGGACGAGGCGAGGCACGCCAACTGCCGGAAGCATCCATGAAACGAGCCCAGACCGAACCTATCGCATCCGCCGCAAGCCCTTCTGCCCCGGGGGCACTGGCGCCTTGGGACGGTGAGGTCACCAACCCCTGGCGGCTGGCGCTGGAGAGTTCAGGCGCGGGCGTCTGGGACTGGGACCTGGTGTCCGGCGCGCAATCGCATTCGCCACGCTGGAAGGCGATGCTGGGCTATGCCGAGCATGAGATCGGCCATGACGTGCAGGCTTTCTTTGCCCATCTTCACCCCGACGACACGGAGCGGGTGCATGCGGCCAGGGCCGCTTATCTGGCAGGGCATACCGACCATTACGCGGTTGATGTGCGCATGCAGCGCAAAGACGGTGCTTGGATCTGGGTGATGGCCCACGGCATGGTGGTGAGCCGCGATGCCCAGGGCGTCCCGCTGCGAATGATAGGCACCCACACCGACATCACCGAGCGCAAGCAGGTGGAGGAGCGGCTGCAGGCCTTGAACCTGCAGCTGGAGGCAAAAGCCCAGCTGTTGCAGGCCATGCAGACCCTGAGCCGGATTGGCGGTTGGGAGTTCGACCTGGTGGCCCGCAAGGTGATCTGGACTGACGAGCTGCACCGCATTCTGGAGACCTCACCGCACAACTTTCAGCCGGTGCCCGGCGACACCAGCCGTTTTTTGACGCCCGAGTCTCGGGCTCGCCTGCGCACAGCCACCGACGAAGTCCGGCCGGGTGACCCACCGCTGGACCTGGAAATCGAGGCACTCACTGCCAAGGGTCGCACAGTTTGGGTGCACATTGTGATGAACACGGTCTGGGACCAGGGCCAGCAGGTCCGGCGCCTGGCCATGGTGCACGACATCACCGAACGCCACAACGCCGAAAAAGTGATCTGGGAACAGGCCCACTTTGACCCCCTCACCAGCCTGCCTAACCGCCGCATGCTGCGCGACCGGCTTGAGCAAGACATCCGCCAGAGCCGGCGTGGTCGTGGTGAGTTGGCGGTGTTGTTCATTGACCTGGACCACTTCAAGGAAGTCAATGACACCCTGGGCCATGATTTTGGCGACCTGCTGCTGGTGGAGGCAGCACGCCGAATCCAGACCTGCGTGCGCGAGACCGACACCGTGGCGCGCATGGGGGGCGACGAATTCACCGTGCTGCTGACTGAGCTCAAGAGCAACAGTCAGCTCGAACGCGTTTTGCAGAAAATACTGGACGCCCTGGCGGCTGTGTTCCAACTGCACGACGAGCAGGTGTTTGTTTCAGGCAGTGTGGGGGTCACCCTTTACCCGAACGACGCCACTGAGATCGAGGATTTGTACAAGAACGCCGATCAGGCCTTGTACGCGGCCAAGGGCGCCGGGCGCAACCGGTTCAGTTTCTACACACCGGCCTTGCAGGAGGCGGCGCTGTCGCGGGTGCGCATGGCCAATGAGCTGCGCACCGCCGTGGCTGAACAACAGTTCCGGCTGCTCTACCAGCCGATTGTCGAACTCGCCACCGGGCGCGTGCACAAGGCCGAGGCGCTGATCCGCTGGCAGCACCCGGTCCACGGCCTCGTCAGCCCGGCCACTTTCATTCCGGTGGCTGAAACCAGTGGGCTGATTGTTGAAATCGGAGCCTGGGTGTTTGCACAGGCGCTGGAGCAGGTGCGGCAATGGCGGGCCACGCTGGCGCCAGATTTTCAGATCAGCATCAACCAATCGCCGGTGCAATTCCATCACGTAGACCGCGCCAGCCGAAGCTGGGACAGTCAGCTGGACCAGCTTGGCTTACCCGGTGAGAGCATCGTGGCCGAGATCACCGAGGGCCTGCTGCAAGACACCAGTGCCCGCGTGACCACCAGGCTCAAGGCGCTGCGCGACGCCGGCATCCAGATGTCGCTGGACGATTTCGGCACCGGCTACGCCTCGCTGTCGCACCTGCACAAGTTCGACATTGACGTGATCAAGATTGACCACAGTTTTGTCCGCCACCTGGCGCCCGCGTCAACCGATCTGGCGCTGTGCAAGGCCATCATCGTGATGGCCCACGAGCTCGGCAAGGTGGTGGTGGCCGAGGGGGTGGAGACCCAGGCGCAGTGCGACCTGTTGTTGGCGGCCGGATGTGACTATGCGCAGGGCTTTCTGTTTGCACGACCGATGGCGCCGATCGAGTTTGAAGCATTTTTGCGGCATCGGCCCCAAAATTGAGCAGCTATTTTTAACAAAATATTTAAATATATGTAAAAAAACAATAAAATTCAATAAATCGTCACGCGCGCGTTTCACCCTTCGTCCAAGACCTTCATGAAAGTCGAAAAAGTATTTTGTACCACCACTGAGGCGGCCTCGATCCTCGCCATCTCGGTGGGCACCGTGCAACTCTGGGTTGACAACGGCCTGTTGGAGGCCTGGAAGACTGCTGGCGGGCACCGACGGGTGACTCGCAAGTCGATCAACAAGATCCTGCACGCCAGCCCGGCCGCCCAGACTGAAGCACCAAGCGCCACAGCACCCCAGACGCAAAACGCTGAGCGCTTGCGTGTGCTGGTGGTTGAAGATGACCGAGATTTGCTGCGTTTGTACCGCACCATGCTGAGCCGCTGGCCCATGGCCCCGCTGAGTGACAACGGTATCGAAGCTCTGCTGGCGGTGGAGCGCCTGAAGCCTGACCTGCTGTTCATCGACCTCAATATTCCTGGGGTCGATGGTTTCCAGATGCTGAAAATTCTGAACGGCAAAGCAGGTTATGAAGGCATGACCGTGGTGGTGGTGAGTGGCTTGAGCCCGGCCGAAATAGCGCAGCAAGGCGGGGTGCCAGCCAATATTCTGGTTTTGCCCAAGCCAATTTCATTTGACAAGTTGCTGGCCATCGCCACCACCGTCTGGGCGCAAAAGCAAGGTCGTCAGAACACGCCGGCGCCATGAATGTGGCGCTGCACCCGGTGATGCTGGAAAAAATGACCGAAGGGGTCATTTTGCTGAATCCAGACGGTCAGGTGACCGATTACAACCGGGCGGCCAAGCCTTGGCTCAAGGCCTGCCTGACCGGTGCCAGTGCACTGGCGGCGCTGATCGGCAAGGTCCGGGCTGGCCAGTTGCAGGTGCCGGTGGCCGTGCAGGGGGTTTTTCAGCAGGCCGCTGGCGGCGCTGATTTTCACCTTTGCCGGAACGAGCCCGGCGCCTTTGCCATCTTCATCACAGCACCCGTACCTGCACCGGCGGCCAAGACGTCAGCCGCGGCTGTCGCCGCAAGCCCGCAGGCGGGGCTCGGCCCGGACAGCTTTTTTGCCCTGCTTGGGGAAGACTTCCGCCATGAGCTGACTGGCTTGCGCCTGCAATTGGCCGACGCCCCAGTGCCCGCTGACAGTGCCAACCATCTGGCCCGGGTACAACAGCAATCGCTGCGCCTGAGCCAGCTGCTGGTGGCCATGGAGCAGTTGTGCGAGCTGCATGAGCAGGACGCTTTTTTTCAGGGTGACCGGGTCCATTTGGGGGCCTTGATCGACACCACCATCGCGGCGCTGCCCTCGCGCCGCAGTGACTTTTGCGTGAACCGGGCCCTCAGTGATGCCGACGGTAAACAGGGCATGCTGTTTGGCGACGCGCGCTGGCTGGGCATTGCCTTGACCGCGTTGCTGGAGGAGATGGGTGCCAGTGCGCCGGTGCAGGCGCAAGTAGAGATCAGGGTCCGGCAGACCGGTGGCTTTGTCGTGATGACCGGCCAGTGCCGCCCGTTTTTGGGCCGGTCGCCGCCGCCTGCCGGCGCTGCCAGCCCTGCCGCCAAGGCCACTTTCCCCTCTTTCAGTGCTGACATCCGGATGGCCATTTGCCAGCGTATCGTGGCCTTGCACGGTGGCCAGCTCAAGAGCGTGGCGCTGGATGCTGACCAAGCCGATCCGCAGCGGCGCGGCATGGCCTCTTTTGTTCTCAGCCTGCCCACCGGCGCGCCCTTATCCGGCCGCCGACTGGCCGCCTGCGCCAGCTGTCTGGCGCCCCGGCAAACCGAGCAATACGCGCAGGACCTGGCGGCGCTTCTGCCGCAGCTCGCCCCAGGGAGGCATGCGCCATGAACCACGATCAGGGCCTGGCCGGCCAGCTGCGCCAATCCAGCGAAGACTTTGCAGCCCTGTTGGCCCGCTACAGCGCGCTGGAGCGCCGACACGAGAGCCTGGCGGCAACGCACGCCCAGCTGGTGCAGGCCACCCAGGCGTTGGCTGGCGACGCAGCGCCTGCGCGCCAGCAGGCTGCACACACGCTGCTTGAGGCGACCTGGCACGACGAACTGACCGGCTTGCCAAACATGGCCTTGCTGAGCCATAAAGCCGAGCAGCAGATCGCCCTGGCCTGGCAAGGCGGGGCGCGCGTGGCACTGCTGGTCATTGAGCTTGACGGCGTGTTGCCCTTGGCCCAAACCCAGGGTGCCGGCGTGCTGGCTGCGGTGCTGCAAACCAGCGCCAAGCGCTTGTTGCAAGTGATTCGGGGCTGCGATCAGTTGGCGCGCAGCGGGCCATGCACCTTCACCGCCTTGATGCTGGGCCCCAAAAACGACGCAGATCTGGCGCCCATCGCTCAGCGCATGCTGGGCGCACTGACCCAGACCCTGCCCCAGGCGCAAGACCGCCTGGTGTCAGCGGCCCACATTGGCTGCGCCTTTTTCCCCAGTGACGGGACCGACGTGCCCACCCTGCTGGAGCACGCCGCCGTGGCGCTGTCGGTGGCGCGCCAGGAGGGCGGCAACAGCTGCCGGTCGTACAGCCTGAGCATGCCAGACCGGCTCTCGCCGCCTGCAGCAGCCTAGCCCGACGCCTTGCCCCCGCCGGCTTGCAGCGCGGCTTGTAGGGCCAGCACCATCGCGTAGACATTGAAGGGCTTGCCCACGTATTGGTTCATGCCCGCGTCCAGGCAGGCCTGTTGGTCTTGTGAAAATATCCCTGCGGTCATGCCAACGATGGGCAGGGTGGTGAGGCCCAGCGTCTGGCGGATCGTGCGCGTGGCCGTCAGCCCATCGGTGCCTGGCATCTGGACATCCATCAGCACCGCGTCAAACCCAGCAGGTGATTGCTCCAAGGTGGCCAGGGCGGTCTGTGCGTCTTCACACAGGGTGACCTGGCAGCCTTCGCGGGTCAGCAACAAGCGCACCAGCACGCGGTTGTTGGCATTGTCATCCACCGCCAGCACCCGCAGACCGGCCAGGCGCTGGGCCCGATCCGTGCGCAGGGGCAGGGCCCGCGCCGGCGCTGCGGCAGCGGGCTGCGCGGCTGGGTCAAGGGGCTGCTCCCCCGGTTGATCAAAGGGCAGGCCAAACCAGAAGTGGCTACCTTCCCCTAAGGCGCTGGTGACGGACAGCCAGCCGCCCATCAGCCCAACCAGCGTCCGGCAGATGGACAGGCCCAGGCCAGTGCCGCCAAAGTCCGGCTTGGACATGCCACCGAGCTGCTCAAATTGATTGAAGATGCCAGCCTGGTGCTCTGGCGCTATGCCGACGCCGGTATCTGCCACTTCAAACTGAACCCAAACCCGGTAGGCCTGCTGCTGGCTCAGGGTCGCTCTCAAGGACACACTCCCTTGTGCGGTGAATTTGATGGCATTGCCCACCAGGTTGAGCAGCACCTGCTTGAGCCGCAGCGGGTCGCCCAGCACCGACTTCGGCAAGGCGGGGTCAAGGGCTATCTCCAGCGCCAGGCCCTTGTGCCGCGCTGCGCCAGACAGCAGCGTGGCCACGTCGCGCAGCAGGGGAGCCAATTCGAAATACTCCATGGAGACTCTCAGCTTCCCTGCCTCGGCCTTTGAAAAATCCAGCACGTCATTGAGCACCGACAGCATCAAGCTGCTGGCGGCGCCCACCCGTTGGGCATAGTCTTTCTGTTCGTCGCCTAGCCCTGATTCCAAGAGCAGGGTGTTCATGCCCTGGATGGTGGTCAGCGGCGTGCGCAGCTCGTGGCTCAGCATGGCCATAAATTGGCTCTTGTTCTGGGCCGCTTCGGCTTTCAATTTGGCCTTTTCGAAGGCGGTGACGTCGGTGTAGGTGCGCACGTAGTCGCCTGAGAGCATTGGCGAGGAGGCCACCTCAATATAGCGCCCGTCGCGAGTCTTGCGGGTGTAGCGGGTGGGTATGGTGTGGTCCACCGCCACGCCCCGGCTCGCCACATAGGCACGGGCGCTGGGCTGAACCAGCGAAAAATCAGTGCCAAATTCGCCCCGCTGGTGCTGCATTTCCACAATTTCGCTGAGCAGGGGCCGGCTGGCCATAAATTCCGCAGGCATGCTGGCGATCTTGCAGGCTTGGGCATTGAAGTATTTGACACGGCCATCTTGACCCAGCACCAACACCCCTTGGGGCATCTGTGAGCACGTGGCATTCAGCAGCTCGACCTGGGCTTGCAGGTCTGCCACCTGCGCCAGCAGGTCGGCGTTGTCAGGGCCTGAGGTCATGATGCTGCGGCTGTGGGTGTGGGTGTGGATGTGGATGTGGCCGCTGTGCCGGGGCTAAGGGCCGTGGCCACCTCCAGGTAATCTTGTTTCTTTTGCATGTCTTCGTCCGAATCAGCAAAGCGCTGGGCGATGTCCTGAAACTCGTCCAGCAGGTCCATAAAGGCATCCACGATGTCGGGGTCAAAATGCTGGCCCCGGCCCTGCACGATGATATTCACCGCCGTAGCATGGGGCATGCCCTCTTTGTAAACGCGGCGGCTGATGATGGCATCGTACACGTCGGCCAAGGCCATCAGCCGGGCTGAAATCGGGATGGCATCGCCGCAGAGGCCCAGCGGATAGCCCGAGCCGTCCCATTTTTCCTGGTGCGCATAGGCAATCTCCTTGGCCATGGTTAAAAAATCCACCTTGGCGCCGATCAATTGCTCAGCGTGCTCGATCATGTCGCGGCCGAGGGTGGTGTGGGTCTTCATGATGGCCATTTCATCGGCATCAAACCGGCCGGGTTTGAGCAAAATGCGGTCCGGGATACCGACCTTGCCAATGTCGTGCAGCGGCGCCGAGCGGAACAGCATGTCGATGTTGCTGTCGGTCAAGAAAGCGGCAAAGCGGGGGTGCTGCTGCAACTGGCGGCTTAGTGCGCGCACATAGTGCTGGGTGCGCCGGATGTGGTTGCCGGTCTCGGTGTCGCGGGTTTCTGCCATGGCGGTGAGGGCGACGATGGCCACATCCTGCGTGGCCCTGACCTGCTGCGAGCGCCGCAGGATGTCTTGTTCCAGCAGCTGGTTGACATGGCTCAAGACAGTTCCACCGGCTTGCCGGGCCAGTTGTGCCTTGACGCGGGCCACCTGAATGGCCAGTGGCGCGCTGAGCGCGATGTAATCGATGGCGCCACTCTCAAAGCCCCTGAGCTCGTCTGCGGTGGCCAGCTGCCGGCTCAGCATGATCACCGGAATGCGCTGCGTGACCGAGCCCTGCGTCAGCCGGAGGCACAAGCTATGGCTGTCCGTGCCGGGCAGGTCACCGTCGAGCAGGATCAGGTCGGGCAGCGCCCCATTGGCCAAGCGGGGGATGTCCAGGGCGCTGGGGGCGATGGCCTTCAGTGTGCACAGGGGCTGCAGGGCCTGCGCCAGCGGCGACCGGTCTGCTGGTGGCTCTGCCAGCAGCAGGACGCTCGGCTTGAGGGGTGGGTAAATATCCATGTCAGGCCGTCGTGACGTGTGTTGGCGTTTGGCTCGGGTCGGCCTGTTCAAACAGCACGGTGGCCGTGGTGCCCTGGCCCGGCGCGCTGTCGATATTGATCTGGCCGCCCATCAGTTGCATGAGCTCGCGGCTGATGCTCAGGCCCAGCCCGTTGCCGGGTATGGCGCCAGTTTTGTCGACACGGTAAAAACGGTCAAACACCCGACCCACCTGTTCGCTGGTCATGCCGATGCCCGCGTCACGAACGACCAGCCCGACCAGATGTCGGCCGCTCACCGGATGCACGGCCGGCTTGGCACGCGTGATGGTGACGGCGGTACCCGGGCCAGAAAACTTGTAGGCGTTGGAGATCACATTCTCGATCACCTGCTGAGCTTTGCCACGGTCAGCCTTGCAGATCAGTCGTGGCAGGTCGACCGCGGGGGCTTCGCGGCCCTCGGGCAGGGGGAAAGCCTTAATCGTCTCCTCGAGCTCAGCACGCAGGTCAAGGGTCACCATCAGCAAGCCTTTGCCACCGCGTGCTTCGATGCGCGACAGGTCCAGCAGTTCGTCCAGAATCCCGGCCAGATGCAGCGACTGGCGCCAGATGATTTGCGCAAACTCCATTTGCTCAAGTTGCTGCAGTGGGTGGGTGCAGAGAACCTCGGCAAAACCCACAATGCTGGCCATGGGCGTGCGCAGCTCATGCGCGGCAGTGGCCAGGAACTCCGTCTTCATGCCCTCAACGATGGTTTCGTGGGTGACATCACGCAGGTGCAAGATTTGTGACACCGTGGGCGCGTCGCTGAGTTGCAAGCTGACCTTCAGGATGCGTTGCGGCACACCGTTGAGTTCGATCAACTCACCGAAACAGCTGCCCCGTGCCAGGACAGTTGCGCGCATGGCAGCGATGCTGCCAAACGGGCGTTGGGCAATGCACAGCAGACCCAGCCGCCTGGAAAACTGGGCCTCGCTCATGCCTTTGATCGATTCATCTGCCCAACCGGTCATCTGCACAAAGGCCGGGTTGACAAACTTCACCTTGTGGTGGTGGTCAAAAGTCACAAAGGCATCGGGGCTTAAATTGAAAATGGCATCGAGCTGGGCCGTCCGGTCCTGCACGATAGACTGGGTGATCTGCTGCTCGGTGACGTCTGTGGCCAACCCAGTCACGCTTTTAACTTGGCCGCTCGCATCTTGCTGTCTGATCCGCCCCTTTATTGACATCCATCTATAACCTTCAACGCTACTGTCACGTGCCCGAATCATCACCCCTTGGCCCTCATTCATATGGGTCAAAATTCTGTGCAAGGCCGTGATCAAGATGGGCTGGTCGTCAGGGTGAACGAGCGCCTGCCATTGTGCCACTGCATAAACGCCCTCTGCCCAAGGCGGTCCGATGAGATCGACCAAACGCTGCGACACATACAGATTGGCCTCAGGGAGTTCCATCTCCCACTCTCCACTGTCACTGCCAACCAGGGCAAAATTAAGTCGTTCCTGGTTGTGGCGCAGGGCCGTCTCGGACGCTTGACGTTCGTTGATGGTGGCATTCACCTGCCGCACATAGAGGTGTAGCCCGCCCGTGGCAATTAGGATGACCCCGTTGACCAGCAACATCAGACCAGCCATCACCAGAATTCCGGGCCGAGCAATGTTGGCAATACTTTCCGCGGTGGTGCCCTTCAACACGTACAGCGGGTAATGTGCCAACTTCTGCAAGAGATAGAGGCGTGGTGTGTCGTCGATACCGGTCAGTGTGCCAAAGTAGCTGCCTCGGTCGTTATTGCATTCACCGTTTGCTGGTTGTTTGAGCATCGGTGCCAGGGCCACAGAAGCGCCATAGCCTACGCCTGCGGATGACGCGTCTACCAAGACTCGGCCATCCTGTCGGAGTAGCAAGCTCTTGCCCCCCGGCAGAAAAAATGTCTCCCTAAAGTAGGCCTCGATCTGGGCACTGGTCCAGTAGGACAGCACGATGCCCTGGAAGCGGCCGCCCTCGGGCAAACGACCGCCCTCTGTGTTGATGCGGCGACTCAGTTGAATAGCCCAGTCGCCAGTTTGCTGGATTTGGACCGGCTCCGAAAGCCGCATCTCACCCGTGTCCTGGCGCTGGTGCTCAGCCAGTGCCGCATTCGCCGCCTTGAGCTGAGACGGGCTCAGGGGCGAACCGCGCGGGTCAACCTGGCCGTCTGCCCACAAAATAGTGGTATCTGCAAACTTGGCTGCGGCAGGGCCTTTCTGTTCCGCCAGATGACTGGCCTCTTGCAGATGGTTGTCTCGCTTTTGCAGGTCCAGGTCGAGAAACTGGTGCATCCCTTGGACCATGTCGGAGATGGCAATTTCTGCAGTCGCGTACATTCGACTGTTGATGATGAGGTGGTAAGTGACCCAGCCCCCGCTTGTGAGCAGGATCACCAAGCTCAGCCCAATTGACCAGACCCAGTACAGTTGTACGGTCAGAGTTTTCTGCAGAAACCGTTCCAGCAGAGGGCCTCTGACCCCCGGCGTGGGCAGGCTAGGCGGTGCAGTCATGACCGACCAACACTCAGCTGAGCTGGGTCCTCAACCAGCCCAAGACCTTGAGCGGGCTGAAAGGTTTGACAAAGTAGGCGTCAGCGCCGTGGTCCTTGCCAGCGCTCAGGTCGGTGGCCTGGCCGCGGGCGGTGACCATGGCCACGCGAATGTGCTTGAGTGCCGGATCAGCCCGGATCGCGTCGAGCACCTGCAGGCCGTCCATGGCGCCGGGCATCATGATGTCCAGCAGGACGGCGTCGGGGCGCAGGCGCCGCGTTGCTTCAAAGGCGCTCTCGCCGTCTTCGGCTTCCATCACCTCATACTCGTTGCCCGCAGAAATGGCCAGCAGGCGACGCATGTCGGCGTGGTCGTCAACAATCAGGATTTTTTTCATGGTGTTGGTGTGCCCGTATCAAGGGCGGGTGGGTTGGTAATCACGTGCATCAAAAAAGCGATCTCTTCACCCGACAGATCGGCGGCGCTGTCGGGTCGTGTCATCAGCGAGGCGAGGTCGCGGGCATAGGCTTCGGCTTGTTGCGAGGTTGGGCAGTCCACACATTCGGGGCGTCGCTGGGGCTCGCCGGCGGCACCTGTGGGCAACAGCAGGGTGAAGGCGGCAATGCCCTGGCGCTGTGGTCGACCGGGTGCCGCTTCGAGCGGCTCGGTGCTGAGCTGCCCGCCATGCAGTTCCACGATGCGCCGCGCCAGGGGCAATCGCAGATCGGCCTCGACGCGCAGGGATGGCGCTTCGCTGCTGACTGCTGCTGGTGCCGGGCTACGCGCTCTGACACTGCTGCCACTGGCAAAGCGGCTGCTCAGCACGACATGGCGGCCGCTCTGGCGCACCCACAGCTCGATCTGGCTGTGCGAAGGTGCCCCCTGGTCCAGGCTTTCCAGCAAGGCACGCAGGCCGGCGGTCAGCAGCGTGGCGTGGCCATACAGCATGCCATGCTGCCGGGCCGAGCCGCCCGGCGCCACCATCAGCGCATAGTCGGCCCGACGCTGTGGCATGGCGGCCAGCACGGTTTGCGTCAGCGCCATCAACGACAGGCGTTCACTTTGGTTGGGCAACTGGTCACTGCGCATCGAGGACAGTTGGTCAAACACCACCAGCAAGCGGCTCAGGCGCTGTGACTGGCTAGCCAGGTCGGCCAATGCCGGCGCCGGTTGGGCCAGTGGTGCAGCCCGGTCAAGTGCGCTGCGCCAGTGCGTGAATTCGTGCCGGATGGCTTCGCCCAGCAGGTCAAACAGGTGGGTCTGTGGCTCGGTGGCGATGTGGGCCTGTGGCTGCGCGGCTGTGATCACCAGGGCGTAGTCCTGCTGGCCGTGGCGGCACAGGTGAAGCCCGGGTGCCATTGAGGCCTCACCCGTCAGGCCAAACGACTCGAACGGTTCAAGGGGCTCGATGGCCACGGGGCCTGGGCCGGGGTGCTTGATCTGTTGTTGAATGTGCTCGGCCAGCAGCGGCTGCGCCTTGGCGCAAGCCGCGAGCCAGGGCCGTGCGGCCCGGTTGAAATCGGATACATGGCCAGCCCGGTTCAGAAGCACCACACCATCCTGCAAGGCATTGAGCAGCGGCATATCAATGCTCAGGGCCATGCCGCTGCCCATGGGGTGCAAGCCGTTAGGGTGGGCTGGGCGGGACGGCGCGTTCAAGTGAAGCGTGATGTTGCGGAATTTAGATGGCGATTTTATTGAATTTTATTAATTAATTTCAATTTGAGTTACAAATTTATTGTCACTGTTTGTGTATGGAGTGTTGAGCTACGCCCGTTCAGGCGTAGCTCTGCCGCCGCCGGTCAAGCCGAAGCGGCGGGACATTGTCGCTGGCTTAGGTAGCCGGACTTAGCCGAAGGCGGGCTTGGAGATGTCGAACCCTGTGGGCCGCGGCAGACCCTGGGCCACGATCTCGCCAAGCATGTCGGCCGTCACAGCGGACAGGGTCCAGCCCAGGTGGCCATGTCCGGTGTTGTAGAACACATTGGCCGCGCGGCCGCGACCGACGCGCGGCATCATGTTGGGCATCATGGGGCGCAGACCAGCCCACGGCACCACCTGGCGGGTGTTGACGCCGGGGAAGCACTGCTGCACCCAACGCACCAGCGGCGCAATGCGGTCAGCGCGGATGTCCTTGTTGTCGCCGTTGAACTCGGCGGTGCCGGCCACCCGGAAGCGGTCTGCGCCCAGCCGGCTGGTCACCAGCTTGGTCTCGTCGTCCAGCAGGCTCACTGTGGGTGCGGCGGCCTGGCTCTGGGCATCGGGCAGGTTGACGGTGATGGAGTAGCCCTTGACCGGGTAGACGTTGACGCGGTCGCCGAGCTGGCTGGCCAGTGCGCGGCTGCCCACGCCGGCACAGACCACCAAGGCGTCGAAGTGGAAGCTGTGGTCTGCCTCGCCCTCGCGGGTGCACACTTGGGCGCTGCGGCCGTCCGATTGGACCGACGCCACCTCGTGGCCGAACACCAGGCGCACGCCCAGCCGTTCGCAGGCGCGGGCCAGGCCCTGGGTGAACTTGTGGATGTCGCCGGTGGCGTCGCTCTCGGTGTAGTAACCGCCAAAGTAGCGTCCCGCCAGCGTGGGTTCGATGGTCTGCATCTCCTCGGGCGTGACGGCGCGCCGCTGCAGGCCACCTTGGGCCAGCAGCTTGGACACCCGCCCGGCGTGCTCAAAACCTTGGCGGTCGCGGTAGATGTGCAGGATGCCGCGTTGTTTCAGGTCGAAATCGATGCCCTCGGTAGCCGCCCAGTCAAACAAGAAGTCCCGCGCCCGGATCGCCAGCTGCGCGGTGGCGACGGTGTTGCGCTCGTACTGCGGCATGCTGGCCATGAACTCGGCAAACCACGACAGCTTGTGCCAGCTGGGTTTGGGGTTGACCAGCAGCGGGGCGTCGCTCTTGAGCATCCATTTCAGGCCCTTGAGCAGGGTGGCGGGGTGGGTCCACACCTCGGCGTTGGAGGCCGAGAGCTGCCCGCCGTTGGCGAACGAGGTTTCCATCGCGGTGTAGCGCTGCCGCTCAAACAGCGTGACCGCATAGCCGCGCCGGGCCAGTGCGTAAGCGGTGGTGACGCCGGTGATGCCGCCGCCAATGATGCCGATGTGTGCCATGGTGATACCGATCTGTCAGGGTTGTGGCGGCAAGGTGCCGGTTTGCAGAAAAGTCTGGACCAGTTGCGTCCAGAACGCGGCGGCTGGTTCGATCAGAGCGTCATTGAAGTCGTAGCCCGGGTTGTGCACCATGCAGGCGCCGGCCGAGCCCGGGCCGCCGTTGCCAACCAGAAAGTAGCAGCCGGGCACCCGTTCAAGCATGAAGGCGAAGTCTTCACTGGCGGTCAGCGCAGCGCCGTTGCGGGTGACGCGCTCGGGCCCAAACAGCTCGGTGGCCACGCGCGCGGCCAGTTCGGTCTGCTGTGCGTCATTGACCAGCACCGCGTAGCCGTCGCGCCAGTCGATCTCGGCCCGCACGCCAAAGCTGGCGGCCTGCTGCGTGGCCAGCGCCTCGATGCGCTGGCGCAGCAACTGGCGCACGCCGGGGTCGAGCGAACGCACGCTCAGCTCCAGCCGGGCCTGTGCCGGGATCACATTGTTGGCCTGGCCGGCGTGCAGCGCGCCCACCGTCACCACCGCCGTCTGCAACGGGTCGACATTGCGCGACACCACGGTTTGCAGCGCCATCACGATCGCCGCAGCGGCCACCACGGTGTCGCTGGCCTTGTGCGGCATGGCGCCATGACCGCCGACACCGTGCAGGGTGATGCTGACATCATCGCTGGAGGCCATGGCCGGACCACTGCGGAACACAAAGTGCCCGGCGGCGATGCCCGGCATGTTGTGCAAGGCAAAGATGGCGTCGCAGGGGTGCTGCTCAAACAGGCCGTCGGCCATCATGCGCAGCGCGCCCCCGGCGCCTTCCTCGGCCGGCTGGAAGATGAGGTGCACCGTGCCGTCGAAGCTGGCGTCCTGAGCGATGGCGCGGGCAGCGGCCAGCAGGCTGACGGTGTGGCCGTCATGGCCGCAGGCGTGCATGTGCCCGGGCACCCGGCTGGCCCAGCCCTGGCTGCCGGTTTCCTGGATCGGCAGCGCATCCATGTCGGCGCGCAGCCCGATGGCCCGGCGGCTGATGCCGCGCTGCAGTGTGCCCACCACCCCGGTTTTGCCCAGGCCGCGCCGGACCCGGTAGCCCCAGCCCGCCAGCTTGGCGGCCACCAGCTCAGAGGTGGCGTGCTCCTCGAAGGCCAGCTCGGGTTGCGCGTGCAAGGCTCGGCGCAGTTGCACAAATTCGCCGATGCGCCCGTCCAGCGCCTGGCCCAGGTAGGTGGTTTCCATCGTGTTGCGTCAGGGAAAGGGGGGTGGGGCCGGCGGTTTACTGCGGCTGCAGGTTCATGGCCTTCGCAATGCCACGGTAGCGGCTGGCGTTGTCGGCATAGACCTTGGTCATGGCGGCCAGCGACTGTGGGCGTGGCACCACCATGGCCTGGGCTTCCAGTGCGCTGCGGATGGCCGGGTCGTTGGCGACTTCGCTCAACGCCTTGTGCAGGGCTGCCACCACAGCCTCGGGCGTGTCTTTGTGCACAAAATAGCCCGACCAGATGTCAAACACAAAGCCCTTGAGTGCGGCGCTCTCATTGAGCGTGGGCGCTTTTTTGATCATGTCCTGGCGCTCCACCGACAGCGCGGCCACCACCTTGAGTTTGCCGTCTTCGGCCAATTGCACCGGGCCCTTGCCATAAGGCGTCATGAAAATGTCGACCTCGCCGGCCATCAGGTCTTGCTGCGCCGGTGCGGCACCTTTGTAGGGCACGTGCGTCATGGGCAGGCCGGTCAGTTTGGACATGTGCTCGCCAAGCAGGTGGTACAGGGATCCCGGCCCCACGCTGGCGTAGGTGAGTGGTTTGCCAGCCGCAGCGGCTTTGGTCGCGTAGGCCACCAGCTCGTCGCCATTGTTGGCGGGTAGGTCCTTGCGGGCAAACATCGCCAGCGGGTTGATCGAAATCATCTGCACCAGGCGGAAGTCTTCACTCTTGTACTTGATGGCGGCGTTGGACAGCGGCGCCAGAATCAGCTCATTGGGCGAGCCCTGGAAAATCAGGTAGCCGTCGGCTGGCGCATTCAGCACCTTTTGTGCGGCGATGCCGCCACTGGCGCCGCCTAGGTTTTCCACAATCACCGGCTGCCCCAACTGCTTGGCCAATGATGTGTTGACGGTGCGGGCGATCACGTCGGACAAGCCACCGGCCGGGTAGGGCACCATCAGGGTGACGGGCTTGGCCGGGAAGGCCTGGGCCCAGGCTGAGCTAGCCAGCACCAGGCCGGCAAGCAGGGCGCTTGCGCGCAGAAAGGTTTTTTTCATGATGTCTCCTCGGGGTGGGTTGAACAGGCTGAATCACGGGTCACAGCTGGAGCGCATCGTAAAACCCGGTTTTGTTGATGTCTAATGCATTGTTGTACATGATTCAATAATTTAAAATCATCAATGTCATGACTCTGGTCCAGCTCAAGCACTTCATCGCGCTGGCGCGCAGCGGCAGCTTTGTCAAAGCCGCAGCGGCCGTGCACCTGACGCAACCCGCGCTGAGCCGCAGCATCCAGGCACTGGAGGAAGAGCTGGGGCAGTTGTTGTTTGACCGGGTTGGCCGGCGCATCGAGCTCACCGCCTTTGGCGCCGAGACGCTGCAGCGGGCTCAGCTGCTGGTGGAAGACTCCAACGACCTCAAGCAAAGTGGCCGCCCCAGCGCCTTGGGCGATGGCGGGCGTATTCGGCTGGGCTTGAGCTCGGGCCCGGGTGCGTTGTTCACCGTGCCCCTGCTGACCCATGTCGCCCGCCATTTCCCGCGGCTGCACGTGGAGGTGTCACGCGCCAACACCGACCTTCTGGTGCGCCAGCTGCGCGAGCGCGCACTGGACGCGCTGATCGTCGATGTGCGCTCGCTCAAGCCGGCGCCGGACCTGCATCTGGCGCAGCTGGTGGAGACCGAGGGCGCCTTTTTGTGCCGGCCGGGGCACCCGCTGGCTGCCTTGGCCCAGGTCACCGCGCAGCAGCTGCTGGCCTATCCGGTGGCCTCAACCCCGCTCAGTGACGAGCTGGCGCGTATTTTGGTGGAGCGCTACGGCGAGCACGCGCACCCGCAGCAGATGGTGACGCTGCTCAGTGACGAAATCTCGCACCTGGTGGCGCTGGCCCTGGACAGTGACGCCGTGGTGCTGGCCATCCGCGCCGCCGCACCGCATCTGGTGGCGCTGCCGCTGACCCCGGCGCTCGATGCGCGCGCCCGGTTTGGCCTCGTGACCCTGGCCGGGCGCGCGCAACCGCCCTTTTTGCCTGAAATTGGGGGCTTGATGGCGCGGGTCTTGCCCCTGCGGTTCGGCAACAAGGCGATCTGAGCGGGGCATGAACTCTGTCGTCAGAGTTCATCGTCCGAATAGCCGGATTCCCGCTGATGGCGAATACGTGCCACCAGCACCAGGTCTCGGGCCTCGTCGAACGCGTAGCGCGCCAGGTAGCCGCTGCGCCTGCGCGAAATAATCAGTTCTCTCAATCCCCCTTCAACCGGCCGACCGATGCCGGGCTGATGCGTCAAAACCTGCAGGGCATCCAGGATGAAATCCAGCAACTCACCCGCTATTGGGTCATCAGATTGGCATAGAAACTCTTCCAGCCTAAGCAGGTCGTCCAAGGCGGCCTGGCTCAGAAATACCCGAGGCACAGCCATCAACCCAATGAGGTTGGCGTAAGGTCGCCCGGCTTGGCTTGCAGCCCTTGGCGGTGACGGGCCAAATTGGAAAAGTAGGCGCGGACATCACCCAGTTCATGGCCAGATCCGCTGGCCGTCATGTCGCTCAGGGCATGTAAGGAATCCTGCGCCCATGCGTCACGCAGCCGTGTGCGGCGTACCGAGTCGGCCAGGGTTTGAACCATGAAGCCGTGTAGGCTCAAGCCTGCCCGCTGAGCCTCATTCTCGAGCTGCGTTTTGAGCGCCGCGGGTAGCTTCAAACTGGTGGGCTTGCTCGCCGTGCTTAAGGGGGCCATATTTTGCTCCAAGGCTCAAGGTAGTCAAATATGACTACTATCGCAATTTAGCACAACTGCCTGTCTTCAAAGAAAAAAGCTATCAGTTTGGACGGTCGGCGGCTTGGACTTGCCAGCGGTCTTCGGCGTAATTACACTGTAGTTATGAGTGCTTTGCGTTTCGAGTGGGATCCCCTAAAGGCGGCTGCCAATGCAAAAAAGCACGGCGTCTCTTTTGACGAAGCTCGAACCGTCTTTTTTGATGAAAGAGCTAAATTGATAGATGACCCTGATCATTCGGGGTCAGAAGACCGATTTGTTTTGTTAGGCATCAGTGGCAACTTGCGGCTTATTCTGGCTTGCCATTGCTATCGGGATGACGACCAAGTCATTCGTATCATTTCCGCCCGCAAGGCGACACCGCAAGAATCAAGGCAATACACGCAGAGGTGACCCTTATGAAAAAAGAATACGATTTCTCCAAGGCCCGACAAAATCCCTACGCGTCACAGCTCAAGAAGCAGATCACGATCCGTCTCGATGAGGATTCCATCGGCTACTTCAAGGCCATCTCGGACCAGGTGGGTATCCCGTACCAGAGCCTCATCAACCTCTATTTGCGGGATTGCGCTGCGCACGGCCGAAAGCTCGACTTGAGCTGGAAATGACCTGATGACCTGGGCGCGGCTGGCCTCGCCGCGCCGCTCAGGCCAATCGCCGCCCGCTCTCGGTATCGAACCAGTTGGCGTGCGCCGCGCTCACCGCCAGGCCGATCAATTCACCCACCTGCACCGGGGTTTGCGGCGCCACCCGCACCGTGACCGGGCCGCTGGTGGTCTGGACCACGACAAAGGTGTCGGCGCCGGTGGGCTCCACCAGCAGCACCTGGCCGCGCCAGGGGGCGTCGGCCTGCAGCTGCAGGTGCTCGGGCCGCAGGCCTAGCGTGGCCCGGGCGGCGGCTGGGCAGGGCAGCGCGAGTTGCCCACCTTCAAAGAAAAAAAGGCCTCCAGCCCCCGTGGTTATTGGGGTTCCAGCTATGAAATTCATAGTGGGTGAGCCAATGAAGCCGCCCACATAGGTGTTGGCCGGGCGGCTGTAGATGTCGTCCGGCGTGCCGATCTGTTGGAGCACGCCGTCTTTCATTACAGCGATGCGGCTGCCCAGGGTCATGGCCTCGATCTGGTCGTGCGTCACATAGACGCTGGTGATGCCGCTGAGCTGGTGCAGGCGCTTGATCTCGGCGCGCATCTCCACGCGCAGCTTGGCGTCCAGATTGGACAGGGGCTCGTCAAACAAAAACAGTTGGGGGTCGCGCGCCAGGGCCCGGCCCATCGCCACCCGCTGGCGCTGGCCACCCGACAGCTGCGCCGGCCTGCGCTCCAGCAGGTGCTCGATCTGCAGCATGGCAGCCACCTCGGCAATGCGCTTGGCGCGCGCGGGCTTGGGCACCTTGCGCATTTCCAGCGCAAAGCCGATGTTGTCGGCCACGCTCATGGTGGGGTAGAGCGCGTAGCTCTGGAACACCATGGCGATGTCGCGCTGGGCCGGGGCCACGCCCAGCACATTGCGCCCGGCGATGCGCAGATCACCCTCGCTGGGCTCTTCCAGCCCGGCAATGATGTTGAGCAGGGTGGACTTGCCGCAACCCGAGGGCCCGACCAGGATCAGAAACTCACCCGGCGCCACGTCGATGTCGATGCGCTTGAGCACCTCCACCGCGCGCTCGCCCTTGCCAAATACTTTGCGGATGCCCGCGATCTGCACTGCTGCTGCCATTTTGACTATCCTTTCACGGCGCCGGCCGTGAGCCCTCTGACGAAATACTGGCCGGCCAGCACATAGACCAGCATGGTGGGCAGGCCGGCGATCACGGCTGCCGCCATGTCGACGTTGTAGCTTTTGACGCTGCTCGAGGTGTTGGCCATGTTGTTCAGGCCGACGGTGATGGGTTTGCTGTCAGCGCTGCTGAAGGCCACGCCGAACAGAAAGTCGTTCCAGATGTTGGTGAACTGCCAGATCAGCGTCACCATCAAAATGGGCGTGGACATGGGCAGCACGATGCGCCACAAAATGCGCCAAAAGCCGGCCCCGTCGATGCGCGCCGCATTGATAAGCTCTTTGGGGATGGCGGTGTAGTAATTGCGAAAAAACAGCGTGGTACCGGCCAGCCCGGCCAGGCAGTGCACCAGCACCAGGCCGGCGAGAGAGCTCGACAGCCCCAGAAAGCCCAGCACCTGGCTCATGGGCAGCAGCACCACCTGAAAGGGCATGAACACGCCAAACAGCATAAAGCCGAACAACAACTCGCTGCCGCGAAACTTCCACAGGCTCAGCACATAGCCATTGATGGCGCCCCAGGCGGTCGATATCAGCACCGCCGGCACGGCCATCAGCACCGAATTCCAAAAATAGGGCTGCAGGCCCCGGCAGTCCACGCCGGTGCAGGCGGTGGACCAGGCCAATTCCCAGGCCTCAAAATTGAGCGAGGTGGGCAGGTTGAGCAGGTTGCCCGAGCGGATTTGCGCTGCGTCTTTGAGCGAGGTGACCAGCATTACATACAGCGGCGCCAGGAAAAAGCCGGCCGCCAGCAGCAGCAGCGTGTACAGCATGAACCGGGACAGGTGCTTAGCGATCATGGGGCTTGGCGCGCAGTTCGCTGTACAGGTAGGGCACCACAATCGCCGCCACGGTGGCCAGCATCATGGTGGCACTGGCCGCGCCCAGCCCGATCTGGCCGCGGTTGAAGCTCATCACAAACATGAAAGTGGCCGGCACATCGGTGGCAAAGCCCGGGCCGCCGGCGGTCAGGGCCATCACAAGGTCAAAGCTCTTGATCGACAGGTGTGCCAATACCAAAATGGTGGAGAACACCACCGGGCGCAGGATCGGCAGGATGATGCGCCAGTAAATGCGTGGCAGCGAGGCGCCGTCGATCTGCGCCGCCTTGATGATGCTGTCGTCAATGCCGCGCAGGCCGGCCAGAAACAGCGCCATGGCAAAGCCGGCCGACTGCCAGATGCCGGCGATCACAATGCAATAAATGGCGGTGTCACTCTGCACCAGCCAGTCGAACTTAAAACTGGCCCAACCCAGGTCGTGCATCAATTTTTCCAGCCCGAGGCTAGGGTTCAAAATCCATTTCCAGGCGGTGCCGGTCACAATGAAGGACAGCGCCATCGGGTACAGGTAAATGGTGCGCAGCACGCCTTCGGCGCGCACCTTCTGGTCCAGCACAATCGCCAGCAGCAGGCCCAACAGCAGCGAGCCACCCACGTACAGCCCGCTGAAAATGCCCAGGTTTTTCAGCGCCACCCACCAGCGGTCCATCTCCCACAACCGGCTGTACTGCTCCAGCCCCACGAACTCGTCGTAGTTGGGCAGCATGCGCGAGCCGGTCACCGACAGCACCCCGTTCCAGACCATGAAGCCGTAGATGAACGCAAAGCCCAGCACAAAGCCGGGTGCGACCACCAGTTTCGGAATCAGGGTTTCGAGGGATTTCATGGGCTGGTTGGCAAGCGGCAGGCAGGTAAGAAGGCATGGATCCCCGATCAGGTCGGGGATGACGGTGGCTTGTCACTCCCGCGCCCTGCCCGTCATTCCCGCGCACGCGGGAATCCATGCCGCCATGGATCCCCGATCAGGTCGGGGATGACGGTAATGAGATGGCCTCATTTGGTCGCAGCAGCCTTGGCGATGTTTTTCATGCCGTCGGCGACCGAGATCTTGTCGTCGTTCCAGAACTGGCTGACGGCGTCCTTGATGGCGCCTTCAGCGGCTGGCTTGATGGCCATGCCGTGAGCGACCGAGGGCACCAGACCACCGGTTTTGGCCGTGTCGACAAAGTCTTTGCTGGAGGTCTTGGCGCAGTCGTCAAACTTGGCCATGCTCATGTTCAGGCGCACCGGGATCGAGCCCTTGTTCAGGTTAAACACTTCCTGGAACTCGGTGCCCATGATGGACGCGGCCAAGTCGCCCTGGGCTTTTTGCGCGCCGGCGTCTTTGAGCTTGAACATGGCAAACGAGTCAACGTTGAAGGTGTAGGCGTTGGCGGTGCCGGGGGCTGCTGCACACAGGAAGTCTTTGCCTGGTGCTTTGCCGGCCGCCAGGAACTCGCCCTTGGCCCAGTCGCCCATGAACTGGAAGGCGGCTTTCTCTTGCATCACCATGGCCGTGGCCAGGTTCCAGTCGCGGCCGGGGGCGGCGGCGTCGGTGTAGCTCTTGACCTTGCGGAAGGTCTCCAGGGATTTTTTCATGGTGTCGCTGCCCAGCGCCTTGGCGTCGAGCTTGATCAGCGCGTCGCTGTAAAACTTGGCGCCACCCACGCCCAGGACCACCGATTCAAAGGTGGTGAAGTCTTGCCAGTTCTGGCCGCCATGGGCGACCGGGATCAGGCCGGCGGCCTTGACCTTGTCGGCGGCTGCAAAAAACTCGTCCCAGGTCTTGGGCATGCCTGCCACGCCGGCTTTTTTCAGCACGGCGGCGTTGGCCCACATCCAATTGACGCGGTGCACGTTGACCGGTGCGGCCACGTAGTTGCCCTTGTACTTCATCACGTCGGCCACGACCTTGGGCAGCAGGCTGTCCCACTTTTCGGCCTTGGCGGTGGCGTCCAGATTGGCCAGCACGCCTTCGGCAGCCCATTCCTGGATGGCCGGGCCCTTGATCTGGGCGGCGGCCGGTGGGTTGCCTGACACCACGCGGCTTTTCAGCACGGTGGCTGCGTTGTCGCCGCCGCCGCCAGCCACGGCAAAGTCTTTCCAGACATGGCCCTTGGCCTGCATGATCTTCTTCAGCTCAGCCACGGATTTGGCTTCGCCACCCGAGGTCCAGTAGTGCAGCACCTCGACCTCGCCGGCTTGTACGGCGGCAGCCGTGACCACCATCGCCACCGCAGCGGCCAGTTGGGATACCTTGAACATGTTGTTGTCTCCTGAAGTAGGCTCCGGCGGCGCGACTGGCCAGACGTAGAGCAGGGTTGCATCGCGCCATCACTCGATGGCTCGAATTAATTAATTGTTAATTAATTAATGGAGGGAAGCTACTAGGGCTAACCCTAGTGGTTGGTCATAGACCCCCTCCGTCATCCCCGACCTGATCGGGGATCCATGAATTCCTGGATTCCCGTACATGGACGCTCCCGGTATGCCAAGCTTTCAATTCATGACGGTTTGAAGGTAAAGATTGCACCCGTACATTCGGACTTTGAATGCGGCTTGC
>Ga0247831_1000085_pt1 | contig 186994 bp, 169 predicted proteins | sample LaCruzMarch2015__9_FD_192406 | JGI IMG/M metagenome (GOLD analysis project Ga0247831, IMG submission 192406) | Freshwater microbial communities from meromictic Lake La Cruz, Castile-La Mancha, Spain - LaCruzMarch2015_1m | ecosystem: Environmental > Aquatic > Freshwater > Lake | place: Spain... | reverse complement strand
GTCAGGCTACCAGCAGGATCAGCTCACAGGCAGCGAGGTGCTGTACGGACGGCTCATGGCCTACCACCGGCTGGACACCTCGCCGCTGTTGACGCGTGGGTTTTTCATGGGCGCCTCGCTCGAAGCGGGCAACGCCTGGCCCGGGCAAGACGGCATGACGTTGTCCGACATGCGCTTGGGATCGAGTCTTTTCATCGGTGCCGACACCGCGCTGGGCCCGCTGTACCTGGGCATCACCTACGCGCCACGCGGCCAGACCGCGCTGTATCTCTATCTCGGGCGGCCTTGATCAGGCGGGATGCACCCAGCCGTGCAGCAGCATCGCCGCATCGCCCACGCCGCTTTTCTTCAAAGCCGAAAAAAGCGCGACGTTCACATCAGCCTCTTCGGTGGTGAGTTCGCCCAGCGCCTGCTGCGCCTTGGTCAGCGCGATGGCCGCCTCGCTGCGGTTGAGCTTGTCAGACTTGGTCAACAGCACCAGCAGCCTGACCGAGCCATTGCCCACACGCGGCGCCACGAAGCTGAGCAATTGCCGATCCAGATCGGTGAACCCCAGCCGGCAGTCGATCATCAGCACCAGCCCGGTGAGGCTGCGGCGCACATCCAGGTAGTCGGCCATCACCTGCTGCCAGCGCAGCTTGGCACCACGCGCCACCGCGGCATAGCCATAGCCGGGCAAGTCAGCGAACAAGGCATCGGCGTCGGTCTTGGGGCCGAGCTCGAACAGGTTGATGTGCTGCGTGCGCCCCGGCATCTTGGACGCAAACGCCAGGCGCTTTTGCTGCGTCAAGGTGTTGATCGCCGTCGACTTGCCGGCGTTGGAGCGGCCCACGAAAGCGATCTCTGGCAGTTCGGTCTGCGGCAGTTCGGGCAGCTTGCTCGCGGTGGTCAGAAAACGCGCCGTGTGCGTCCAGGCCAGAGCCACTTTGTCTGGCGCGGCAAGGGTCGTGACCGACGGACTGTGGGGAGATGTCTCGGTCATGGTGGCCATCAAAAACTGCGATTGTAGAATCGGCCGCATCCAAAACCTGCCTGACATCCACCCATGAAGTTAGCGTCTGCTTTGCTGTCTTGCTGCTTCCTCGCACTTGTTGCCTTGAGTGCTTCGGCCGCTGAGGCCCCGGCCACCGAAAAGCCCGACCTCGCCAAGGGCCAGGCCAGCGCCGCGATGTGCGCGGGTTGCCACACCCAAGACGGTTCGCGCGGCAGCCCTGCACAACCCATCTTGCAAGGCCAGCATCCTGAATACCTGGTCAAGCAGTTGACCGAGTACAAGTCTGGCAAGCGTGTCAACGCCATCATGAACGGCATGGCTGCTGCGCTCAGCGACAGCGACATGAAGAACATCGCGGCCTACTACAGCACGCTGCAAGCCAAGCCGGGGTTTGCCAAGAACGCAGACACCGTGGCGCTTGGCGAAAAAATCTACCGCGGTGGAATTGCCGATCGCAGCGTGCCGGCATGCGCCGGTTGCCACAGCCCCAACGGCGCTGGCATTCCCGCGCAATACCCCCGATTGGGTGGTCAGCATGCCGAATACACCGAAGCCCAGCTCGTGGCGTTTCGTGGCGGTGTTCGCAACAACAACGTGGTGATGACCGGCGTGGCTGCCAAGCTCAACGACCGCGAGATCAAGGCTGTGGCGGACTACACGGCCGGCCTGCGCTGAACCCTCGCCATTGATCAAAAGCCGGTCTGTGACCGGCTTTTTTCATTTCATTCGAGCGGGCTTAAAGTGCAAGCAGATCACCTCGGCCATCACCATGCCTTACATCCATCGCAACGCTGACGCCAACATCGAAAGCCTGCATCGGCATGCTCAACACGACGCTCAGGAGTTCCTCGATGACGACCATGCCGAGGTTCAGGCCTTCGTGGGGCGGGTGGCACCCGACGGGGGAGACTTCTCAAGCCTCGATGCGGACTTCGTGCGGGTGATCGAAGACGTGATCGACGCGCTGCTCAGCAAGAACGTCATCAACGCCACCGACCTGCCCGCCGAAGCCCAGGCCAAGTTGTTTGCACGCAAGACCTTTCGCGATCGCGCATCGCGCAACGCCTTGAACTTGTTCGCACCACACGGCTCAGACGATGTGATCTGAGCGCTCGCAAAGGGCCCCATGCACTTCCACAAAGACCACGGCCTGAGCCACGACACGGCCAGCGACATCACGCCTCGCGCGGTGTACGAACAACGCAGAAGCCTGATCAAGGCCATGGCCGCAGGTGCCGCAGGGCTGGGGCTGTCGGCGTGGGCTTCACGCGATGCCCTGGGCCAGGTCGCCCAGCCTGGCAAGCTCGCGGCCCTGAGCGGCGCGCGCAGCGCCACCGCCGGCGCGGTGACCATGGAAAAGCTCACGGCCTACAACGACGTGACCACGTACAACAACTTCTACGAATTCGGCACCGACAAAGCCGACCCCGCCGAAAACGCCGGCACGCTGAAAACCCGGCCGTGGACGGTGCGCGTCGAGGGTGAGGTCAAAAAGCCCGCCACGTTCGACATCGACGCGCTGCTCAAGCTCAGCGCGATGGAAGAGCGCATTTACCGCCTGCGCTGCGTCGAAGGCTGGTCGATGGTGATCCCGTGGGTGGGCTACCCGCTGTCGGAACTGATCAAGCGCGTCGAGCCCACCGGCAACGCGAAGTACGTCGAGTTCGTGACCCTGGCCGACCGCAAGACCATGCCCGGCGTGGACTCGCGCGTGCTCGAATGGCCCTACGTCGAAGGCCTGCGCCTCGATGAGGCGATGAACCCGCTGGCCTTGCTCACCTTCGGTTTGTATGGCGAGGTGCTGCCCAACCAGAACGGCGCGCCGGTGCGCATGGTGGTGCCCTGGAAGTACGGCTTCAAAAGCCCCAAGTCCATCGTCGCCATCCGCTTCGTCGCCGCCGAGCCGCGCACCAGCTGGAACAAGGCGGCCAGCAGCGAATACGGCTTTTATTCCAACGTCAATCCCACGGTCGACCACCCGCGCTGGAGCCAAGCCACCGAGCGGCGCATCGGTGAAGACGGGCTGTTCAAGAAGAAGCGTCCCACCCTGATGTTCAATGGCTACGAGCCGCAAGTCGGCCAGCTCTACGCCGGCATGGACCTGAAAAAGTTCTTCTGAGGCCGACGCTCATGCTGCGGCATCCGGGGGCCAAACCGCTGCTGTTCGTGCTGTGCCTGATGCCTGCGGGGTGGTTGTTCTACGGCGCATGGGCCGACACGCTGGGCGCCAATCCGGCCGAAGCGCTGATTCGCGCCACCGGTGACTGGACGCTGCGCTTGCTGTGCATCACCTTGGCCATCACGCCGCTGCGGCAAGCGTTCAACGCGACGAGTCTGGCGCGCTTTCGCCGCATGCTGGGGCTGTTCACCTTCTTCTACGGCGTGCTGCACTTTCTCGGCTACGGCTGGCTCGACCAGGGTTTCGATGTCGAGGCCATCGTGCAAGACATTGCCAAGCGCCCGTTCATCCTGGTGGGCACCGCGACGCTGCTGGTGATGCTGCCGCTGGCGGCCACCTCGTTCAACCGCGCGATCAAGGCGCTGGGCGCTGCGCGCTGGCAGCGACTGCACCGCGCCGTCTACGCCGCTGCGCTGCTCGCGCTGCTGCATTTTTTCTGGATGCGCGCGGCCAAGCAAGACTTCGCCGAGTGGAGCGTGTACGCCGTTGTCATCGGCGCGCTGCTGGGCTGGCGGCTGTGGCGCTGGGTCAGGAGCCGACGAGCTTCGACACCGATCAAGCCCACCATTCACGCCTGAATCGAGTAAATAACGGTTTAATTGTTTCGTTTACTTCAATTGCTTTAAATTCGTTTCGTACACTTCATCACGAAATCGAATGCTGCACGCCCGTCGGTTCTTGCCGGGCAATGAGCGGTGGCGCACAGTCGGTCTTGTCTGAGCACCGTCAGACGTTTCTGGAAGCAATCCGTGCCCTACATCGGAATCGTTGACGACAACCCCACCGTCTTGCTGCACATGCGCATCCTGCTGGAGCGAGCCGGATTCGCCGATGTGCGAACCCACACCGATCCGCGCGCCTCATTGGCAGCCTTCAAGCTCGAGCCGCCCAGCGTGCTGCTGGTCGACTACCTCATGCCAGGGCTCGACGGCATCGAACTGCTGGGGCAGTTGCAGCAAGCCGGAACCACGCTGCACACGCCGGTGGCCATGGTCTCCGGGGCCGAAGATCTCGAATCGATGCGCCTTTGCGCCTACCGCGCCGGCGCCATCGAGGTGCTGGCCAAACCGGTCAATCCGCAGGAATTCACGCTCAAGGTTCGCAACCTCGCGCGCTTGTCGACCGTGCCGCTTCATGGGCGTTTTCAGGCCGATTTCTCGCCGCTGGTCGTGCCGCGCAGCAGCCAAGCGTCCAGCCCCAAGAACGGCGCGCCGCGCGATGACCGGCCCATGCTGCGCATGCTCGAAAAGGTGGCCGCCTTTCGCGACGACCACACCGGCAAGCACACCACGCGCATGGCGTTTTATGCCGCGGCCATCGCGCACGCCTACGGGCTGAGCATCGCGCAGCAAGACCAGCTCATGGAAGCCGCGCCGCTGCACGACATCGGCAACATCGGCTGCCGCGACGAGGTGCTGCGCAAGGGCCAGGGCGAGCAGCTCGACGCGGCGACCCGTGCGGCCATGCAGCAGCACACCACCACCGGCTACGAGCTGTTGCGTGAATCGCCTTCGCCGGCGATGCAACTGGCCGCCGAGATCGCGCTGACCCACCACGAGTGCTGGGACGGCAGTGGCTACCCGCTGGGCCTGTCGGGCGAGCACATCGCGCTGTCCGGGCGCATCGTGGCGGTGGCTGATGCGTTCGACGCGCTCACGACCGTGCGTCCCTACGAGCCCGGGTGGCTGGCCGAGCGCGCCCGCCGGGTCATCAAAGGCGAGAGCGGTTCGCGCTTCGATCCGGCCGTGGTCGAAGCGTTCGACTCAGCGTTCGACAGCCTGCTGCGCATCAAGCGCCACTTCGATGGCGACGAAGTCTTTGCAGCCCTTCCCGCGGCTGCGCATTGAGCGATTCCATGGTTGACCTGATCGCTACCAACGAGCCCGATCCACAGCCTGTCGACTGGCGATTTGACGCGAAGGAACGCCGGTTTTTGGGCCTGACGCTGCTGCAGACGTGCCTGCTGCTGATGACGATCTGCTGCAGCATCTTTTTTGCGGTCAGCTACTCGTACCTGAAGTCGATCGACATGGACACGGCCGCATCGCGAGCCTTGATCGCAGCCGACGACTGTGAGCATGCGGTCATCGCCTTGCGCGCCGAATCGACCGACCAGGCTGACTTCATCGAGCGCCTGAAGCACTTCAAGCCGCCGCCGGCCATCAAGGCCGTGCGGGTTTTTCGCCAGGCCGATGGCGTGCAGATCTTCAGCCTTGGCGAGGCCTCAAGCGCTCAGTCGCTGGCGCCTTCGGCCGAAGACCTGAAGAGATCGGGGCACAAGGTCGACTTGCAGTCGCAACGAGTGGCCAAGTGGGTGCCCATCGGCACGACGCCGGAAGCGGTCTCGGTCGAAGCCGGGATCGCAGATTTCATGGCGAGCGGGCGTCAAAAGCGCCACCTTTCAAATGAGGCCTTGATAGGCTTGCCCGTGCTGCTTTTCCTGGCCATCTTCTTCGCCATCTGGCGGCTCAACGTGGCCAAACTGCGCGAGCTGAGTGAAGACCCGGCCGCGTGCTTTGCGCGCGAATTGCCGTGGTGGGCCAGCACCGAATTGATCCTCGCCCAACGTGCATCGCGGCATCTGGTGGCCATAGCGCAGGACAGATTGGCCCAGAAGAGGCGCTTGATCACGGTGATGCAAGGGGTCCTGGACGAGGCCGCCGAGGCCGTGATCGCCTGTGACATGGAAGGCGGCGTGCTGGTCAGCAACCGGCGCGCCAACCAGTTGTGGTCGCCTGCCGGGCAGTCGCTGGTGGGTGAGCCCTTGCCCCAGCCGCTGATGGAGCTCGTGGCGCCCGATCTGGCAGCCGACAAGGGTGCGGTTTCGGCCGCCATCCCACAGCAACTCAGCCGTCGGGTCATCCAGGCCGAAGTGGATTCGCTGCAGGACGCACGCATCCCGATGCGGCTGAACTGCCACACGGCCGTCGTCGGTGAAGCGCATTGGCTGGTGATTCAGGGACTCGACCTGAGCGCCGAGCTCGCGGCTCAAAAGACGGTTGCGGATTCGATGGGCAAGGTCGAGCAGGCCAACCGGGCCAAGAGCCGCTTTCTGGCCACCGTCAGCCACGAGATTCGCACGCCGCTCAACGGGCTTTTCGGCATGCTCGATCTGCTGTCGCGCTCCGAGCTCGACGACGAACAGCACGAGTTGTTAGAGACCGCGCGCATGTCGGGGCGGCAGTTGCGCAGCTTGCTCGACGACGTGCTCGACCTGTCCAAGATCGAAGCCGGCAAGCTGCATTTCGAGCGGGTGCCTTTCGACGTGCGAGAGCAGCTTGGCCGCGCTGTTTCAGTCTTCCTCGCGACAGCGCAGGTCAATGGCCTGACGCTCAACGTTCAGTGGGACACGCCGCAGCGCATGCTGCTGGGCGATGTGTTTCGCATCAGCCAGGTGCTCAACAACCTCATCAACAACGCGCTGAAGTTCACCGAAGAGGGTTTCATTTCCGTCGAAATACGCACCACACAGCCCAACCCGGACGATGATTTGTGCGAGCTGTGGGTCACGGTGGAAGACTCTGGCAAAGGCATCCCGCCAGACAGGATGGCCCATGTTTTTGAGCCCTTCGCGCAAGCCGATGAATCGACCAGCCGCAACTTCGGCGGCAGCGGTCTGGGCCTGTCGCTGTGCCGAGAGCTGTGTCATGGCATGGGTGGCCACATTCACGTGGCGGCGCGTCCGGGCGGCGGCTCCATCTTCACCTTCATGGTGGGCTGCGAGGTGGCTTACGGCATGTCGCCGTTTGTCGACACGCAGCCCTCAGAGCACGCGCAACTGGCCATGCTGCAAGACGCCCGCGTGCTCTGTGTTGACGACAACCGGGTCAACCAGACGCTGCTTCAAGGCTGGCTGAAGTCGGTCGGTGCTTCAGTCACCCAGGCCTTCGACGGCGAGGCTGCCGTGGCCGCCGTCATCGCGCAGCCCTTTGACATCATCCTGATGGACATCTCGATGCCGGTGATGAACGGGCTGGATGCCACCCGGGCCATACGCTCGCTGGCCACAGCAAACGGGCCCGGCTCGCTGCGTTTTGCCAGAGTGCCCGTACTCGGCGTGTCGGCCCACGCGATGTCGGGCGATCGCGAAGCCTGCATCGCAGCCGGCATGAGCGGCTACGTCACCAAGCCGATCAAGCGCGATGTGCTGTTCGAACGCATGGCGCAAGCCATGTCTGGCGTGACCCAGGACGCATGATCGACCACCCGAGCAACCCCTGCCCGCTTGACGCGCCATGAATGAACCCAACGCCACCGCCGCCGAGTCCGCCGTCCTGGTGATCGACGTGCGGCAAGTCATCGAAGACCTGCAGATCGACGAGGCGGGCTATGCCGACCTCGTTGGCGTGTTCCTTGACGAGGTTCCGACCATCCGCGAAGCCATCGCCCGCGCGCTGGAACGCGGACGTGAGCCTTTCACCCGCGTGAGCCACGAACTGGGCACCACGCTGGGCGTCATGGGCGCGACCCGAGGCATGCGGCTGGCGCGAGACATCGAGCGCGCCTTGCGTGCCGGCGAGACGGTTGACCTGAGCGCAGCGGCGGCATCCTTGCTTCGCGAACTCGAAGCGGTGGCGCAGGCCCTGAGGTCGCAGCCGGGCTTGGCTGCCCCATGAACCCGCAGGCCACCAAGGGCGGGGCCAACCCCGCGTCTGATACCGAAGTTCTCGACCCCGCATTGGCCGCCGACAAGGCGAAGTCGCTGCTGAAAAGCATGCGCAGTTTTCTCGTCGATTCGGATCTGCAAAGCGCGCGAATCCGCGTCGCGGTGACGATCCCGGTCGCCGTGCTGTGCCTTTTGGGCTGGTTGATCCTCACTGTGTTCGGCAGCGTGTTCCTTGGGGGAGCAAAGCATCCGGAAACGATGCTGATAACCGGCGGCGTGTTGCTGCTGATCGGCCTGCATGCCTGGGTCTATCGCGGGCCCAACATGATCGCCACGGCCGCTCTCGCAACGGTCATCTCATTGATCTATGGCTTTGCCGTCAGCGTCAATGGCGTGCTGCCCACCATCTTCATGAGCGCGGTCATCATCGCGCTGCATGCGGTGGCCGTTCCTCGGGCGGCTCTGGTGCTGTCTTTGCTGACCCTTGCATTGACACCGCCCTTGGTGTGGTTCGCCTCGGCGGGCGAGATCAACTACCCGCATTTGTTCCGATCCATGACGGCCGGAATTCTGGCCGTCACGTTTTTGCAGCTTTTGTGCCGATCCAACGCCAAGTTCAAGGGTGAAGCGCTCAGGGTGGCGCAGGGGCTGGAGACCCTGACCGTATCTCTGGGTGCCAGCCTGGAGCAAGCCCTGTTCGAGCGCCGCCGGGCCGAAGACGCGCTGGCAGCCATGCAGGCCGCCGAGGCACAGCTCGTGACGATCAAGACCCAGCTTGAAGATGCCGTGGGCTCCATGTCGCAAGGCTTGGTGATGGTCGATGCCCAGGGCCGTGTCGTGCTGTGCAACCCGCAGACCCAGCGCATCCTCGATCTGCCGCAAGACACGCTGGCCGCGCAGCAATTGTTCGAAGACGCGCTAGGCGACTTTGGCGAGCTCGACAGCAGCGCAGCGTCATCCACCATCGAGTTCGAGAGCGATCGGCCCGATGCATTGATCAGCCGCACCGTGAGCACGCGCGACGGTCGACATGTCGAGATGAACTCCCGGCGCATGCAATCGGGCTACACGGTGCACACCTACACCGACGTCACCGGCTATGTGCACACCAATGAAAAACTGCGCGCGGCCATGCAGGGCATGACGCTGGCCCAGGAACGGCTGGCCGCCGAGATGCAGCGCGCCCGCACCGAGTCGGACATGAAACTGAGGTTCGTGACGTCGGTCAGCCATGAGATACGCACCCCCCTCAACGGCATCATGGGCATGGTCGATGTCATCGAGCGCAGCGGCCTGAGCGAACGCCAGACCGAGTTGATCGCCGACTTGAGGACCAGCACCAACCAGCTGCGCCAGTTGACCGATGATGTCCTTGACCTGTCCACGCTGAGGGAGGCGAAGTTCTCGCTGGCGCTGGCGCCGTTTGATCTGAGCGCGCTGGTGACCAAGATCGTGCGCGCCGCTCAGGGTGCGGCGCAGGCCTCGGGCATTGCGCTTGAGCTGCTGATGCGTGAGGTGCCTTGCAACGTGATCGGCGATGCGCAGCGTTTGCAACAGATCCTGAACAACCTCATCTACAACGCGATCAAGTTCACCGCCAGCGGTGCGGTGCGTGTCCATGCGGATTGGCAGCACTCACATTCCGCCGGCCAGGTGGGGGTGATCATTTCCATCGCGGACAGCGGCCGTGGCATCGCCCCGGCCGCCTTGAACAGCATCTTCGAGCCCTTCCACCAGGGTGACGCGTCCACCAACCGGGACTTCGGGGGCACCGGTCTGGGCCTGTCTTTGTGCCGCGAGCTGTGCGAAGCCATGGGCGGCAGCATCCGGGTGACCAGCCGGCTGGGGCAGGGTTCGGTGTTCACCGTCATGGTCAGCCTGGAGCGCTCGGCTCAAGAGGAGGTCTTCGCTGGCACCCAGCCCGCCACGCTCGACGATCAGCCCTGGAGCCTGGCTGGCAAACGCATCCTGGTGGTCGACGACAACAGCATCAACCAGAAATTGCTCTCCATCTGGCTGGTCGAGGCGGGCGCCAGCGTCAAGATGGCTGTTGACGGTGCGCAGGGTCTGCATGCCGCGACGACCGAGACCTTCGACGGCATCCTGATGGACGTGTCGATGCCGGTGATGAATGGCCTGGACGCCACCCGTGGCATTCGCCTGCTGGAGCAATCCGGCGATGCACAGCTCGACAGGCGCGCCACAGTTCCCATCGTTGGCGTGACGGCCATGGCCAGGCATGAAGACCTGCAGTTGTGCCTGGAAGCCGGCATGGACGCGCACCTGGGCAAGCCACTGGAGCGCGTCAAGTTGCTGCGCACCCTGGCCGACGTCATCGAGACTCATGCCTGGCTCAGCGGCGTCGGAGTGGACAGGGGCTCGAAGCCATGACAGCCGCCTCGGACATGGCTCGGTGTTCACCGTGGTGGTCATGCTCAAGAGCGCTGCGGGGGACGCATTGGCGTCAGATGGGCCATCACAAGCCGCCGATGCGAACGCCGTGAGACTCGACGGCACACGCATTCTGGTGGTCGATGACAACCGCATCAAGCGCAAGCTGCTGTCGATCTGGCTGGGTGAAGCCGGTGCCGAGGGCTTGCGCGCGGCCTCAACCGAGCGTTTCGATGCCATCTTGATGGATGTGTCGATGCCGGTCATGAACGGCCTGGAGGCTACCCGCGCCATACGCCTGCTGGCGAGCTCGAGCCATGAACAGCAACGGCTGCGCGCGATGGTTCCGCTCGTCGGGGTGACCGCCATGGCCGGGCCTGAAGAGCGCAAGCGTTGCCTGGAAGCCGGCATGGACGCCCACCTGAGCAAGCCCCTGTCTCGCAGCAAGCTGCTGCGCACGCTGGTCGAGCTGATGGCAACGCAGGCCTGGCTCAAAAACGACGGCCCGGGCCCCGGGCGGTCAAAGGCCACCATCCCGATGTCTTGACACGTACCGCCGTGAACAAAGAAACCGCACCCCATTCGCTGCCGGCCCTAGCCGAGTCCGATCCACAGCGCCTGCACGAGTTGCTGCTGGTCATGCGAAACGTGCTCGATCAGGTCGGCGCCTACATCTTCACCAAGGACGTGTCGGGCAGGTATCTGTATGTCAACGAGCAGGTGCGCCAGCTGTTTGGTTTGCCCCTTGAGCAGATCATCGGCCGCGACGACAGCCACTTCTTCGATCTGGATCAGTCCGATGAGCTGATCGCCAACGACCGCCGCGTACTGAGCGAGGGCTGCACGCTGCAAAAGGAAGAGCGCAACATCCACGCGACGACCGGCGAGGAGCTGATCTACTGGACGGTGAAGAGCCCCGTGCGCAACGAGGCCGGCGAGATCGTGGGCTTGAGCGGCGTTTCAACCGACATCACGCAGCGCAAGCGCCTGGAGCGAGAGCTGGCCTTTGCCAGCGCTGCCGCCGAAAGAAACGCAAAGGCGCTCGCCGAAGCGACCGCGCAACACGTGGCGCTGATCGAAGCCCAGCTCAACGATGCGGTCAGCTCGATGTCTCAAGGCCTGGTGAGTGTCGACGCCGGTGGCCGCGTGGTCATGTTCAATTCGCAAGCCCGCAGCATCCTCGATCTGCCCGATGGGGTGCTGTGTTCGCAGCAGCCGTTTGCGCAGGTGGTCGATTTCCTGGCCCGGCGTGGCGATGCGCAAGTCGACTCCCTCGAGCAGGCTGATCGCCATGCCACGCCATCGGATGCCGATTCCACGACCCACGGCGCAGTGCGCCGTGTGGTGAAAACCGGCGCCGGGCGGCACATTGAAATCAACACACGGCAGCTGAGTTCGGGCCACACCGTGCACACCTACGATGACGTGAGCGACTACGTGCGCGCCAACGATCAGCTGCGCGCGGCCATGCTGGGCCTGTCGCTGGCCAAGGAGCAACTGAGCGCGGAAATGCAGCGCTCGCGGCAGGAGTCCGACATGAAGTTGCGCTTCGTGGCTGCGGTCAGCCACGAGATCCGCACGCCGCTCAACGGCATCATGGGCATGGTCGATGTGATCGCGCGCAGCGGTCTGACCGAACAGCAGTCCGAGCTGATCGCCGATGTGGAAACCAGCACCCGGCAGCTGCGTGAGCTGACCGACGACATCCTTGATCTGTCTCACCTGAAGGACGCGAAGTTCTCGCTGGCGCTGCAGTCGTTTGACCTGACAGCGTTCGTGGACAGGGTCGTGCGTGCCGCTCAGGGTGCGGCTCAGGCCAAGGGTCTCAGGCTCGAGCTGTTCATGCGCGATGTGCCGTGCATGGTGATCGGCGATACGCAGCGGCTGCAGCAGGTGTTGAACAACCTTATTTACAACGCGATCAAGTTCACCGCCCAAGGCTGGGTGCGTCTGTACGTCGAGTGCAAGTCGGTGAAAGCTACCGCCGGCAATCTGGAGGTGGTGATCGCGGTGGCCGACAGCGGACGGGGCATCGCCGCGGGTGCGTTGAACAGCATCTTCGAGCCCTTCCGCCAGGGTGATGAGACGATCAACCGCGACTTCGGCGGCACCGGTCTGGGGCTGACCTTGTGCCGCGAGCTGTGCGAAGCCATGGGCGGCAGCATCCGTGTGACGAGCCGACTGGGCAAGGGCTCGGTGTTCACGGTCGTGGTCGTGCTTCAGCGCTCGAACAACGGCGAACTGTTCGACGACACGCGGCACGCAGAGCTCGACGAAACGACGGCCGTGCTGGCGGGCCGGCGCATCCTGGTGGTCGACGACAACCGCATCAACCAAAAGCTGCTGGCGCTTTGGCTGGCAGAAGCCGGCGCGCAGGTCCAGCAGGCCTTTGACGGCGCCGAAGGCCTGCGTGCGGCGTGTGCCGAGCTGTTCGATGCGATCCTGATGGACGTGTCGATGCCGGTGATGAATGGCATGACCGCCACCCGCTCCATTCGGCAGCTGGCTCACTCAGGCGATGAGCGGCTCGAGAAACTCGCGGCGGTGCCCGTCATCGGCGTGACGGCCATGGCCAGACCTGAAGACCTGCGGCTGTGTATGGAGGCCGGCATGGACGCGCACCTGAGCAAGCCGCTGGATCGCATCAAGCTGCTGCGATCGATCAAGGATGTGATCGAGGCTCACCGCTGGCTGCGCAACACCGAAGCGCGTGCGACCCCGTGAACAGCGCGCTCACCGTGAGCGCGCGGCGGCACCGCTCACGGTGGTGCCGATGCGGCTGCAACGCGGGACGGGTCTAACTCGCGAGTGAGGGCTGCGCCGAGCGCTCCAGTGCCAGCGCGGCACCGTCGATGCGCAGCTTGATGTCGACCATCGCCTCGATGCTGGCCTCGAACGCGCGCACGATGTCCGGATCGAACGACACGCCGGACTCGGCGGCAATCACGCGTTTCGCCCGGTTCACCAGCCAATGCAAGGGCCGGTTGGGAATGGCGGTGATCAACTCGAACGCATCGGCCACGGCCGCGATGCGCCCGAACACCGGAATGGCCGCACCGCGCAGCCCCTGCGGGAAGCCCGAGCCGTCCCAGCATTCATGGTGGGTGAGCGCAATCTGGGCGGCCACGTCCAGCATGGGCGACCCCTGGTCCTTGAGGATGTGGTGACCGATCGTGGTGTGCGAGCGCAGGTCGTCAAGCGAGGGTGCGGTGCCGGCGCGACCGTTGCGGCGCGCGGCATCGGCAATGCCGATCTTGCCGATGTCGTGCAGCGGCACCGCGGCGCGCAGCAAGTCGAGCTCGCTCGGGCCGAGTCCGGCTGCCGCGCCGATGGCCGCTGCGAAGGCGGCCACGCGGTGCACATGCTGGCCCGAAGGCTCATCGTGCAGCGCGCTCAGGCGCTCAAGCATGCGCAGCAAGTTCGCACCGGCCGCGGGGGTTTCGGCACCCGCATCGTGCTGTGGTGCCACAACGTTCGCATGGCCCTGGCCGTGGCCGGCTGCCGCGAAGTTGCTGACGCGGTGAATGAGCTCCTGCTCGGCCACCCGCTTGTCGATCACATCGACGGCCCCAGCCTTGAACGCGGCCAGTCGCAGCTCGGACAAATCCAGGCCCGACAGCAACACCGCCGGCAGGTGCGGAACGATGCCTTCGCGCTTGAGCATTTCGACCATCGCCAAGCCGTTGAGCTGCGGCATGTTGTAGTCGACGACGAGCACGTCGGGGCAGTGCTCGCGAATGCGCGACACGGCGACCAGCGGATCGGACTCGGTCATCACGTTGTCGAAGCCGGCGGCGCCGAATGCGCGCCTCAAGCGGGCCAGCGTGGGGCGGTTGTCATCGACGATGCAGATCGAACTCATGGTGTGACGGCTCGGTGGGCAGTTGCGGATCGGGTGGCCTGGCGGCAGGACAGTTCCTGCAGCATCAGGCTGAGCTCGGTTTCGATGGCTTGAATCGCCGACGCGACGTCAAACCGAAGCGGCTTGCGCAGCCGGATCTCGACGGCGCGCGTCAACACAGCGCAGCGCTGGCCGCCAACGATGGCGCAGTTGTTGGCCACTTCATGCAAAGCCTCGGCCAGCACCACTTGGCCCACGGCAGGCGCCTCGCTCAGCCAGCGTCGCATGGCGTCGGCCTCGAGCAAGACCATCTCGGCGACCTCGTCGTAGCCCTCGGCGTCGCCGCCAAACTCGGCGATTCGGGTCTGCACGTCGAGCACTGGCAAAGTGTGGAAGGCCTCTCCGCACAGGGCCGTGGCCACCATGAGGTGAGTTGACGGGGCGGTTTGCAACATGGGAAAGCCTCGCGTGGGTTGGATGGTCAGAAGATCAATTCGGCAGCGGCAGCAGTGACGCGAACGCCTCGTTGCCGTCGTAGTGCGCCTTGATGGACAGCAGCCGGTCCAGGCTGGCCGTGAATGCCGTGACCACGTCGGGGTCGAAGTGCGTGCCTGAGTCGGCGACGATCTGATCGACGGCCTGCTCCACCAGCCAGGCCGGCTTGTAGGGCCGCACGGTGGTGAGCGCATCGAACACATCGGCCAGCGCCACGATGCGCCCCGACAGCGGGATGTCAGCACCGCGCAGCCCCAGCGGATAGCCCGTGCCATCCCAGCGCTCGTGGTGCGACAGCGCGATTTCGGCGCCCAGTTGCAAGACCGGCGACGCCTGATCGCGCAGCAGCTCGTAGCCGATGGTGGTGTGGCGGCGCATCACGTCCCACTCTTCGCTCGACAGCGCCCCGGGCTTGCCGAGCACGGCATCCGGAATCCCGATCTTGCCCAGATCGTGCAGCGGCGCGGCATCACGCATCCGTTGGCACTGCGGCGTGGACCAGCCCAGAGTGGCCGCGATCGCTCGGGCGTAGCGCGCCATGCGCTCGGTGTGCTTGCCGGTGTTTTCGTCGCGCAGGGCCGACAGCCGCTCGAGGATTTGCAGCGTGGAGCGCTGCACATCACCGCTGCGCTGCGCACCCCGGGCCAGCAGATCGCGAACCGACGACGTGCCGGCATTCGGCTCGTCGCTCATTGGCACCGCAGCCATGCGAGTGAGGTTGCGCAAACGCAGCACCATCTCCTGGCCGGTGATCGACTTGGGCAGCACTTCCATCACGCCGGCCTGCCATGCCTGCAACTTGATGGGATCGGTCAACGAGGCGGCCACCAACGCCACCGGCGTGCGTGGCGACACCCCAGTCGCATGCAGCGCCGTGAGCAACTCGATGCCATTCATGCCCGGCATCGAGAAGTCGACCAGCAGCACATCGGGATGCCTGTCTCGCAGGCTGGTCAGCGCATCGAGCGGGTGGCGATAAGCCACCACGTCGCCAAGATCGGCGTCTTCGATCAGCCGGCCCAGCCTGGCCAGCCAGACGGCGTTGTCGTCAACGATGCAGATTTGTGTGCGGCCCATGCACACATTGTCGATTAATTGCTCAAGTCGATCTATGCGGTCAATTTAAATAATTGCATCATATTGAGCATTATTGCTGGTTTGTGACCGCGGTTCGCCTTTGCACCAGCGCGTCGATGTAGCCGTGCAGTCGCTGAAATGACAGCGGCTTGCGGTAGCACAGCGTGAAGTCGTCGAGCCCGCCTCGCGCGGCGATCTCGTCATCTGACAGCCCCGTCACCACCAGGACGCGGGTGTCTTGCAGCTCAGTCGAGCCGCGCAGCGTGCGGATCAGGTGAAAGCCGTCGAAGGGCTCCATGGCCAGGTCGGTGATGACGAGCTCAGGGCGTCGCTGCGCAATGGCCAACAGACCGGCCGCACCGTCGCCGGCATAACTGACCGCCACGCGCGGGCCCCAGTCGGCCACCGCCTTGGCGTAGGCCTTGAGCTGCACCGGGTTGTCCTCGACGATGAGCACGGCAAGCGGCCCGCGATGCGAGGCGCGCGACGGGCTGGCCAGCCCGGTGCTTTTCATCTCGAGCACATCGTGCTCGGCCACACGCCGGTGCCCGCCCTGGGTCTTCCAGGCGCGCAGGGTTCCGGCTTCGACCATTTTCTGGATGGTGCTGACCGACACACCCAGCAAGGCGGCGGCTTCCTTGGTGCCCAGATAGGGTTCAGCCGCGGCGCTGATTTCGTCCGCGCGTGACTTGGGTCTGGCCAATTTCGACTCCTCGTGAATTTGTACCGGAGCCTAGCCTGAAAAGACCCCAAATCAAAGAGGTTTGAGCACTTTATTCGCGGGCCGGACCCTTGACCTTCATGCGTCCCAGCCAGGTGACGATGGGCACGAACAGCACCGACAACACCCCGGTGGCGACCAGCACTTCGCCGATCGACGACACCAGGGCGTCGGGAGAATTGGCGGCTGAACGCAGCTCGATGAACGAAGACGCCGCGGCCACGCCCACCCCGCCGCAGCCGATCAGCGCGGTCAGCACGACACCAGACGCGCCGCCTGCCTTTTGAGCCGGCACCACCGCTTGCGTCACCACGCTGGCAAACGACCAGCACAGGCCGGTTCCGGCGCCCGCGGCCAGCGAGCACAGCAAAAAGACCGGCATGCTGCCAAGGCCCAGCCCCATGCCGATCACGCCCAGCCCGCCCACCAGCAGCGCCACGTCCATCACCGCCCAGGGGGCAAACCGCTCGAGCCGACCCGAAATCTGCGCGGCCAGCGTCACGCCGCCCGAGAACACAACAAACGCCAGCCCGGCTTGCATCGGCGAAAAGTGCTCGACGTCCTGCAAAAAGACCATGGCCACAAAGATGGTCACCGTCATGGCCACATTGCCGATAACCCCCGCGATGATCATCACCGAGAAGCTGCGAATGCCAAACAGATCCAGATCAAGCAGCGGAAAGCGCACGCGCCGCTCGACCACCACAAGCAGCCCAAAGCCCATCAGCCCGCAGGCGATCACGCCCAGCGTTTGCGGCGATGCCCAACCCCAGCTCGCGGCCTTGTCGATGCCATAGGTGAAAGTCGCGACCGAGCCGACGATCAGCACCAGCCCGGCCCAGTCGATCACGCGCGGCGCGGTTTCGTCGCGGCTTTGCTGCACCGATCGGCGCGCCAGCAGCACCACCAGCAAGATCAAGGGCACGTTGATCCAATCACCCAGCGCCAGCCCAGCCAGTCGGTGATCGCGCCACCGATGAACGGCCCGAGCGCCTGCCCAACAGCCGCGATGCCAAACACCAGACCGACGGCTCGCTGCGTTTGCGATGCGGCAAAGCCATTGGTGACGACCGCGATCGACACCGGCATCAAGATCGCCGCGCCCGCGCCTTGAACCACCCTGGAGGCGACCAGCACCTCGGCGCTCATGGCCGCGCCACCGACCAGCGAGGCCAGGCCGAACACGGCCGCACCGATGAACAACCAGGTTCGCCGGCCCAGCAGGTCAGCCAGCCGCCCACCCACGACCAGGCCCGACGCCAGCGCGAGCATGTAGCCGCTGATCACCCATTGCAGCTGCGTCGTGCCAATGCCAAATTCAAGCGCGGTCGCCGGCAGCGCCGCCTGAACCGCGAAGAAATCGAGATTGATGGCAAACATGACCATCGCCGCTGCAATGACCAGACAGCGCAGTTTCGGATCGTTCGTGAGTGCAAAGGGCATGAAGATCCTTGGGAATCAAAGCCGCCGCCGACGTGGGCGCGGGGCGATTCCACCACAGGCCCCGCCACAGGCGGGGGGTCACACGCCGCTCGACGAGCCTGAATTTTTCTTGCGTTGCGGCTGCAAAACCCCCTGAATGGGGGGGTCACAAAGTGTGAAGAAGTACCTAGACTTTCCTTTCACGCTCAGAGACGAAATTCCCAGACCGTGCCATTTTTCACACCCCAATCAGAGGAACTTCCCATGAAACATCTCAAGAAAATCCTGACAGCCGTGACCTTGGTCGCAGCTGCCAGCAGTGCGTCGGCCATTCAGTTCGACTTGGCCCCCGCTTACTTCACGCCGGGCAGCGGCTACAGCGCTGGTGGCGTTACAGACCTCACCAAGCTGGGCGTCGACTTCACGGCGAACACTTGGGACTCTCAGTCATTTGTTCTGGCCAGCGGCTCCAGTGCCACCTTCAAGTTCGGTACCGTGACATTGAATGACTCCGAGTTGGTCGATGGCTTTGCCCGTATCGGCGCCCTCGAGCAGAACAACCTCGGCGTGACCGCCACCTTCTCGTTCACAAACCCCACCAGCAATCCGTCGGTCGATGTTGACGGCGAGGGCGACGCAACGTCTGGCTTGATCAATCCCCGCTCCTTCCGAGCTTTTGGGAGAACAGTGTTTTTGGAATCTAACGGTGAGGTCGACTTCACGATCAACTGGGACCCCCTGGATGTGTATTTCGGGCCCGGCAACAGCGGCATGTTCACCATCCAGATGGATGACATCAGCTTCGATGCCAACGGCCAGACGGTGGACCAAAACTACCGCATCGAAATGGTCGCCGCCCCCATCCCCGAGCCAGAGACCTACGCTCTGATGCTGGCCGGCCTGGGCCTGGTGGGCTTCATGGCCCGCCGTCGCAAGCAAGCCTGAGCTTCACAGCTCCCCACGAAAAACCGGCCATCTGGCCGGTTTTTTCTTGGCGGCAGGGCACCTGCCATCACGCGGCCAAGCGCCGCAAAGCTGCCGAGTTGAGTGCGTAGTGCGCTTGCACTACGATGCGGTCATGAAAGACGCCGTCATCCCGCAGGTGCGTGTCGAGACCGAGCTGCGCGCCAGCCTTGACGCGGTGTTGCGCCCTGGCGAAACGCTGACCGACTTCGTCGAAGCCGCCGTGCGCAACGCCGTTGAGTACCGGCGCGTTCAGACCGACTTCGCATCGCGTTGCGACGCATCTGTGGCCGAGTACGAGCGCACGGGAGTGTCCATCCCCGCTGCCGAGGTCATCGCCAAGCTCGAATCCAAGCTCGCGAGGCGCCGCAAGCAACTCGGCGGATGAGCTACGCGGTCGAATTCACGCAAAGCGCTGAAGACGACCTGGTGCGGCTCTACGACTTTCTGCTTGATTGCGCCGAAACGCTCGAACAACTGGGAGTCGCTGACGAGGCGCTCAAGGTCATCCGCCAAGCCGCACTGAGCCACCTGTCGACCACGCCGTACAGCTACCGCAAGGTCGGTGCCCGGTCGACGCTGCGCGAACTCATCATCCCGTTCGGCACCACCGGCTACATCCTTCGCTTCGACATCCGCTCGCCCGAGTTGGTACTCGTGATCGGCGCACGCCACCAGCGCGAAGAAGACTTTCATTGACCCTACAAACGCTCAGATGTGCTCCCGTAAGCACATGGCCCGCGGTGCTTCAAGCACCGGCAGGCTCATGTCTTGCGCCAGCGATTTGGTAGGCCGTGCTGGGCTCGAACCAGCGACCAAAGGATTATGCGTACCACCTCGGCTTTCGCCGCCCGTTTCCGGTTCGTGGTCTGGACTCTGTCTTGCCTTTCGGCCTTCCCGTCGAGTCTCTACACGTTCTCCTTGAAGGAGCTTCGCTCGGCGTTGGCATCGCAGGCTTGCACCCGCCTTAGCGTTCACCGAATTTGAGAAGTTCTACCTCGGGGCACCTTGCGATACCCCGGGCAACCCGTTTGAAACCACCCGTGTGCCGTGAGGCATTTAGGGTGTTTCTTCAAGTCCTCTGCTCTAACCAACTGAGCTAACGGCCCCCGGGGCGAATTTTCGCACGCACATGGCGCACGGCACGGCGCTACTTGTTGCTCAGCGCGTTGCTGACCAGTCGCGAGGTGATGTCGACGATCTGGATCATGCGGTCATAGGCCATGCGCGTGGGGCCGATGACGCCCAGGGTGCCCACGATGATGCCGTCGACCACATAGGGCGCCGACACCACCGAGAGTTCTTCGTAAGGCACCACGCGGCTTTCGCCGCCGATGTAGATGCGCACGCCTTCGGCGCGGCTGCTCACGTCGAGCAAGCGCATGAGCTGGGTCTTTTGCTCGAACAGATCGAACAGCTTGCGCAGCGAGCCCATGTCGCTGGAAAAGTCCTGCACGGTGAGCAGATTGCGCTCGCCCGAGATCACCAGTTGCTCCTGGCTGTCGGCCATGGCTTCGGTGCCGGCTTGCACCGCAGCTTGCATCAAGGTGGTGATCTCGCCGCGCAGCACATCGACTTCGGTCTTCAGCCGCTCGCGGATGGCCTCGAGCGTGAGGCCGGCGTAGTGCGCGGTGAGGTAGTTGCTGGCTTCAAGCAGCTGCGTGGGGGTGTAGTCCTGGGCGGTGAAGATGACGCGGTTTTGCACGTCGCCATCGGGTGCGACCAGGATGACGAGCACGCGGCGCTCGCTCAGCCGCATGAATTCGATGTGGTGGAACACGCTGGCCTTGCGCGGCGCGGTGACCACGCCCACGAAGCTCGACAGGCTGGACAGCAACTGCGCCGCGTTGGCGATCACGCGCTGCGGCTGGTCGGCGGCGAGCTGGGTGGCTTCGAGGCCGGCCGCATCGCCCAGGCTCAGCGGCTGCGCGGTCATCATGGTGTCGACGAACATGCGGTAGCCGCGTGCCGTGGGAATGCGCCCGGCGCTGGTGTGCGGGCTGACGATCAGGCCGAGCTCTTCCAGATCGGCCATCACGTTGCGGATGGTGGCGGGCGACAGCTCAAGCCCGGAGGCCTTGGACAGCGTGCGCGAACCCACCGGCTGGCCATCGGCGATGTAGCGTTCGACCAGGGTCTTGAGCAGTGATCTGGCGCGTTCGTCCATGGTGTTTCGATTGTAGGTTGGGGGGTTTTCGCTGCGCCTTGTGAAAAAGTGCTGTGGTGTAATTTCCCCATGAAAAGCCGGTTCCGTCATGCAGCGCTGGTCGGCAAGTACAACGTTCTGGGCAGCCGCAAGGTGCTCGACGAGGTCGCTCGATTTCTCATCGCTCAGGGCCTTGAAGTCTCGATGGAGCGGCAGACCGCGCTCAACACCGGCCTCAGCGATTACGGCGCGCTGACCCCCGACGAACTGGGCAAGTGTTGCGACATCGCGGTGGTGGTGGGCGGTGACGGCACCATGCTCGGCATGGCGCGGCAAATGGCGCGCCATGGCATTCCGCTGGTGGGCATCAACCAGGGCCGACTGGGCTTCATCACCGACATCCCCATCGGCGAATTCGCCACCGCGCTGGCGCCCATGATCGCCGGCTGCTACGAAGAAGAGCGCCGCACCATGCTCGAAGGCGGCGTGTGGCGCGATGGCGAGGTGATCTTCGAGGCGTTTGCGCTCAACGACGTGGTGGTCAGCCGTGGTGCCACATCGAGCATGGTCGAGCTCAAGATCGACATCGGCAAGGAAAGCGTGACCAACCTGCGTGCCGACGGTCTGATCATCGCCTCGCCCACCGGCTCGACGGCTTATGCGCTGTCAGCGGGCGGGCCCATCTTGCATCACAGCATCGCAGGCTTCGTGCTGGTGCCCATTGCCCCGCACGATCTGTCGAACCGGCCCATCGTGCTGCCCGACTCGGGCGAGATCAGCGTCGAGATCGTGGCCGGGCGCGACGCCAGCGTCAATTTCGACATGCAGGGCTTGGCCAGCTTGCTGCACGGCGACCGCATCACGGTGCGCCGCGCGCCGTATCAGGCCAGATTCCTGCACCCGCCCGGCTGGAGCTACTACGCCACGCTGCGCCGCAAGCTGCACTGGAACTCGGGGGTGGCCTGATGCTGCGCCGCCTTGCCCTGCGTGATTTCGTCATCGTGACCACGCTCGAGGTGGAGCTGGCTGCCGGCTTTTCGGTGCTCACCGGCGAGACGGGCGCGGGCAAGTCCATCCTGGTCGACGCGCTGCAACTCACGCTGGGCGGCCGCGGCGATGTGGGCGTGGTGCGCGAAGGCTGCGCGCGCTGCGACATCACGGCCGAGTTCGATTCACCGGCATCGCTGGGCGCGTGGCTTGAAGAAGCGGGCTTCGAGGCCGGCGACACGCTGCTGCTGCGCCGCTCGATCGACGCCCAGGGCAAGAGCCGAGCCTGGGTCAACGGCAGCACGGCCACCGTCGCCCAGCTGCGCGAGGCGGCCGATCATCTGGTCGACATCCACGGCCAGCACGCTTGGCAAAGCCTCACGCGCGGCGCTTCGGTGCGCGGCTTGCTCGACGACTACGCGGGTGTGAGCACCCAGCCGCTCGAGGCGGCGTTTTCAAAGTGGCGCGCCGCCGACGATGCGCTGGCCCGGGCCCACACGCAGCAAGCCGATCTGGAGCGCGAACGCGAACGGCTGGCCTGGCAGATCGGCGAGATCGACAAGCTCGCACCCCGCGCCGATGAGTGGGAGACCTTGAATGCCGAGCACAGCCGTCTGGCCAATGTTCAGACCTTGCTCGAATCCGCACGCGATGCGCTGGCCGCCATCAGCGAGATGGACGACAGCGCCGACGCGCTGACCAGCCGCGCGATCGACCGACTGCATGAGGCGGCCGCCATCGACGGCGAGTTAGCCTCGGTGGTCGAGGTGCTGCAAGGCGCGCAAGCCCAGCTGCACGATGCGGCGCGCACGCTGTCGGGCTTTCTCAGCGGCACCGACGCCGATCCTGATCGTCTGGGCGAGCTCGACGAACGGCTGGCCGCATGGGTGAGCCTGGCGCGCCGCTACCGCCGCCCGCCCGCCGAGCTGGTGCAGTTGCATGCGCACTGGAAGCACGAGCTGCACGCGCTCGAGGCCGCCGCCGATCTGGATGTGCAGCGCCGACTTGTCGATGAGGCCAGCGCTGCCTATGAGGCTGAGGCCTCGCGCGTGTCAGCCCTGCGGCACTCGGCCGCACCCCGGCTGGCGGGGGCCATCACGCAGGCCATGCAGCAGCTGGGCATGGTGGGCGGGCGCTTCGAGGTGGCGCTGATCCGCCAAGAGTCGCCACAATCGTTCGGCCGCGAATCGGCCGAGTTTCTGGTGGCCGGGCATGCCGGCTCGACGCCCAAAGCGCTGGGCAAGGTGGCCTCGGGCGGCGAGTTGTCGCGCATCGCGCTGGCCATCGCGGTCACCACCAGCCAGCTGCAGCGCGGCGAATCGAGCGCGGGCACGCTGATCTTCGACGAGATCGACGCGGGCGTGGGCGGCGCGGTGGCCGAAACCGTGGGCCGCCTGATGAAGCAGCTGGGCGCGGGCAGGCAGGTGCTGGCGGTGACCCACTTGCCGCAGGTGGCTGCGTGTGCCGATCACCACCATGTGGTGTCCAAGGCCAGCGTGGACGGCCAGGCGCGCAGCGATGTGCAGCCGGTCTCAGGCGAGGCCCGGGTGGCCGAGATCGCACGCATGCTGGCCGGCGAGCGCCTGTCGGGCACGAGCTTGGCGCACGCCCAGGAAATGCTTTCGTTGGGCGCCGAACCCTCCACCACCAGGCCCGAACGATGAGCACGATTGACCCCAGCACAGCGCGCGAGGTGGTGCTGGTCACGGGCATCTCCGGATCGGGCAAGTCGGTGGCGCTCAATGCGCTGGAAGACGCGGGCTTTTTCTGCATCGACAACCTGCCACCCGAGTTGCTGCGCGATTTCCTGCGGCTCGAGCAGCAGCGCGACAACCGCCGCGTCGCGGTGGCCGTCGACGTGCGCAGCGCCGGCTCGCTGCCGCATCTGGTGCCGCTGCTTGAGCAACTGCGTGCCGAGGGCGTGGTGGTGCGCTCGATCTTTCTGGATGCGAGCACCGACGCGCTGGTGCGGCGCTTTTCCGAAACGCGCCGGCCTCACCCGCTGTCGCAAACCGGCAGTTCGGACATCGCGCCAGCCACAGGAACGGCCGAAGGCCACCGCGCGCTGATCGATGCGATCGAGCTCGAGCGCGAACTGCTCGCCGACTTGCGCGAGGTGTCGACGGTGATCGACTCGAGCCAGTTGCGCACCGCCCAGCTGCGCATCTGGATGCGCGACCTGATGCGCGTCGGCGCCAACCAGCTCACGCTGGTGTTCGAGTCGTTCGCCTTCAAGCACGGCGTGCCGCTCGACGCCGACTATGTGTTTGATGTGCGCGTGCTGCCCAACCCGCATTACGTGCGCGAACTGCGCGCCCTGGACGGCCGCGACGCCGGGGTGATGGCCTTTCTGGAAGAGCAGCCCGAGACCCACGAAATGCGCGATCAGATCGAGGTCTTTCTGGCCCGCTGGCTGCCGGCGTTCGAGCACGATCAGCGCAGCTATCTGACAGTGGCCATCGGCTGCACCGGCGGGCAGCATCGCTCGGTCTACATGGCCGAAGAGCTGGGTCGCCGCTTTGCGAAGCGATCGGTCACGCTGATTCGCCACCGCGAGCTTGACGCTCGCGATTGAGCCGCCCGCTCAGCCCAGCAGCAGCTTGCGCAAGGGCGCGGGCAAACCGGCACCCAGCGCCTCATTCAGGCTGAACCAGCGCCCTTGCGGAAACGATGCGGTGCAGGCCGCAGCCTGTGCGTCATCGGCCGCAGCCGGCAGCGTCCAGCGCACCGGATGCAGCGTCCAGTCCAGGTGCGTCAAGGTGTGCGTGAAGCTGGGCAGCGTCTCGAAGTGGCCGGGCCACGCCAGCGCCGCGCGGTACAGATCTTCATGCGCGGCGAACTCGGGCAGGCTCCACAGCCCGGCCCACACGCCGCTGTCGGCTCGCTTGACCAGCCACACCGCATCGCGCCACGCAAGCCACAGCCAGACGTGCTCGCGCGTGCTGCGCTTGAGCTTGCGGGTCTTGACCGGGTAGGCCTGCGGATTGCCGTGGCGAGCCGCCACGCACAGAGGTTGCGCGGGACACAGCAGGCACTGCGGCGCGCGCGCGCTGCACAGCGTGGCGCCCAGATCCATCAGGCCCTGCGTGTAGGACTCGATGCCCGAGTCGGGCAAGACGCGGGTGGCCTCGGCCCACAGCTCGCGTTCGCTGGCGGCCTGAGCCAGATCGCCGTCAAACCCCAGCACCCGCGTGAGCACGCGCTTGACGTTGCCGTCGAGGATGGCCACGCGCTCGCCAAAGCAAAACGCGGCCACCGCCGCAGCCGTGGAGCGCCCGATGCCGGGCAAGGTCTGCAAGGCCGCGCTGCTGGCGGGAAAGCACCCGCCGTGATCGGCCACCACGGCCTGCGCACAGCGGTGCAGGTTGCGCGCGCGGCTGTAGTAGCCCAGCCCGCTCCACAGGCCCAGCACGTCATCGAGCGGCGCGGCAGCCAATGCCGCCACATCGGGAAAGCGCTGCAGGAAACGCTCGTAGTAGCCCAGCACGGTGCTCACCTGGGTCTGCTGCAGCATGATTTCAGACAGCCAAACGCGATACGGATCGCGCGTGCCCTGCCACGGCAGGCCATGACGGCCGTGGCTGCGCTGCCAGTCGATCACGGCCTGAGCCAGCGGCACGGGCGTCAGCGCTTTTGGCACGTCGGGCAAAAGAAGGTCGACCGCTGCGCCTGCACGATGCGCCGCAACTTGGTGGCACACACGCGGCACGGCTCGCCCACACGGCCGTACACGTTGGCGCTCAACTGAAACTGCCCGGCCATGCCGTGCGCATCGCGAAAGTCGCGCAGGGTCGAGCCGCCGAGCGCAAGCGCGGCTTGCAGCGTTTGGCGAATGGCCAGCGCCAGACGCTGGCAGCGTGGGCGGCTCAGGCGGTCGCTGCGGGTACGCGGGTCGATGCCCGCCGTGAACAAGGCCTCGCAGGCGTAGATGTTGCCGGCACCCACCACGATGTCGCCACCGAGCAGCGCGAGCTTCACCGCCACGCGGCGGCGCTGCAGCGCGGCGTGCAGATAAGCGCCATCGAACGCGGCATCGAAGGGCTCGACACCCAGCGTCGACAGCAGCTTGGCGGCCATGCCCTCGTGCTGCGACGGCGACCACACCACCGCGCCGAAGCGGCGCGGGTCGGTGAGCCTGAGCGTGCCTTGATCGGTCACCAGATCGAAGTGGTCATGCACGCCCGGTGGGTCGGGCTGCGACACGAAAGCCAGCGAGCCCGACATGCCCAGATGCATGAGCACGCCACCCTGCCCGGCCGCGGGCGCAGCGGCAGTCGCTGGCGCAGTGGCGGCACTTTTCGACAAGGGCAGCCAGAGGTATTTGCCGCGCCGCGAGACATCGCCCACCACCTGAGCGCGCAAGCTGGCCGGATCGACACCCAAGGGCCAGCGCAGCGGCTTGCCGAGTCGAACGTCGGTGACCACGGCCCCGGCAATGCGCTGGGCAAAACTCTGTCGAGTGACTTCGACCTCAGGCAGTTCGGGCATGGGCGGAATTATCAGGATGCAAACCGGTCGGACCTTGCGAGGTGCGCGCACACCCACCGCCTAGAATGTTTTTCAGCCCCCAGGAGTCGTCGATGCCAGCACGTTTTCCCTCAGCGCCAGCCGCATGTGCGCTTGTGATCGCGCTGTCAACCGGGGCTTCTTGCCTCGCAGCCCAGCCGCCTTCCAAGGACGAGACACCGGCCGCTTCGCGCTCAAATGTGCCGGCTGCAGCCCCCGCCATCGAGAACTCGCCACTCGACGCACCGCTTTTCTATCAGTTGCTCATTGGCGAGATCGAACTGCGCAACAACGAACCCGGTGCTGCGTATTCGGTGCTGCTTGCCGCAGCAAAAAAGAGCAAGAACGGGCAGGTCTTCCGACGCGCCACCGAGGTGGCACTGCAAGCGCGCGCTGGCGATCTGGCGCTGCGTGCAGCCCAGGACTGGAAATCGGCGCTGCCCCAATCGCTGGAGGCCAGCCGCTACGTGGTGCAGTTGCTGGTCGCCTTGAACCGCTCGTCTGAAACCGCCGAGCCCCTGCGCTCGATGATCGAGCTCACCCCGCCGGCCGATCGCGTGGCGCTGATCAGCAGCCTGCCGCGCTTCTTCGAGCGCGCGGGCGACCGCAAGAGCACGCCGGCAGTGCTTGAAAAGGCGCTGGCCCCCTACGTCGATCAGCCCGGCACCCGGGTCGCGGCCATGGTGGCGATCGGGCGGGCTGCCCAAATCGGCGGCGACGATGCTCGCGCGCTCGATCTGGTCAAGCGCGCCCATGCCTACGACGCGCTGGCGCAATCGCCGGTGCTGCTCGCGCTCGATCTGCTGCCCGCGAACCCGGCCGCCGAAGCTGTCGTCAAGTCTTATCTGGCAGCCAAGCCCGCGGACGATGTGGTGCGGCTTTACTACGCCCGTGCCTTGTCTTTCACACAGCGCCACGCCGATGCGCTGGTCCAGATTGAACGGGTCACGCGCGACAAGCCTGACCTGCCATCGCCGTGGTTGACGCTCGGCGCGCTGCACCTCGAGCTGCGACAGCCCAAGCAGGCCACGGCCGCGCTGGAGACCTTCCTGGCGAAGGTGCGCGCCAAGCCGGCGGCCATCCCGGCGTCCGGTGCCGCGGCACATGCGGTCAGCCGCGGCGCAGGGCTCGACGATGACGACATGTCGCTGGGCCCCGACCATGGCGTATCGCGCGCCATGCTGATGCTGGCGCAAGCTGCCGAACAGCTTGGCGACTTCAAGGCTGCACAAACCTGGCTCGACCAGATCGACGACCCGCAGCGCGCGCTCGAGGTCGAATTGCGGCGCGCGTCTTTGCTGGCGAGGCAAGGCCGCATGGACGAGGCGGTGCAACTGGTACGGCAAGCACCCGAATCCAATGAGGGCGAAGCGCGCGCCAAGCTGCTGGCCGAAGCACAACTGCTGCGCGAGAGCAAGCTGTACGAGCAGGCCAACCAGGTGCTCGACAGGGCGAACCTGCGCTTCGTGAACGACACCGACATCCTCTACGAGCAGGCCATGCTGGCCGAGAAGCTCGAGCGGGTCGACGAGATGGAGCGCTTGCTGCGCCGGGTGATGGAGTTGCGACCCGACTACTACCACGCGCACAACGCGCTGGGCTATTCACTGGCCGATCGCGGGCTGCGCCTTCCAGAAGCCAAGGCCTTGATCCAGCGGGCGCTCGAGCTGGCGCCCGGGGAGCCTTTCATCATCGACAGCCTGGGCTGGGTCGAATACCGCATGGGCGATCGAACCGATGCGATCAAGCACCTGCGGCAGGCCTATCAGTCGCGCCCCGATGCGGAAATTGCGGCCCATCTGGGCGAGGTGCTGTGGGTTGATGGCCAGCTCGATGAGGGTCGTCGCATCCTGCGTGAAGGCAAGGCGCGCGACCCCGGCAACGAGGTCCTGCGCGAGACCGTGACGCGGCTGAAAGTCGATTTGTGACCTTGAGACGGCATGCGGTCTTGGGCCTAGTGGTGTCGGTGCTGGCTGGCTGCGCAACCCCACCTGCCGCACTCGACCCCCTGATGTCGAGTGACCGACTCTCCGGGCGCATGTCGGTGCAGGTCGATGGCACCGGCGAGGAGCCTGCTCGCAGCGTGATCGCGGCGTTCGAATTGACGGGCAACGCCCAGCGCGGCCGGCTCGATCTGAGCACGCCCATCGGCGTCACCCTGGCGCGCGCGAGTTGGCAGCCCGGCTCGGTCAGCGTCGAAACACCCCAAGGCAAAAGCCAGCACGCCAGCCTCGCGGACATGTCCAGGCAAGTGCTCGGCGAAGAGCTTCCGGTGGCTGCCATGTTCGACTGGCTGCGTGGCCGTCCATGGCCCGGCGCCGACAGCTTCGCTGCGCTGCCCAACGAGCCCGTCGGCTTTCATCAACTCGGCTGGGCGGTCGATCTGTCGAAGTTCGAGCAGTCGCGCATTGCGGCTAGGCGCAGCGAGCCGCCTGCGGTCGTGGTGCTGGTCAGGCTGGACACCGAATGAGCGTGCTGGCCTTCTACGATGTGCCGGCGCCGGCCAAGCTGAACCTGTTCCTTCACGTGGTGGGACGCCGAGCCGACGGCCACCACCTGCTGCAGTCGGTCTTCGTGCCCATCGACTGGGCTGACACGCTGCACTTCGAGCGGCGCGACGATGGCCTCATCGTGCGCCACGACCTGTCGGCCAGCCTGCCGGCAGACGACCTGTGTCTGCGCGCCGCGCGCTGCCTGCAGGCGGCCAGCGCCTGTCGTTTTGGTGCCGACATCTCGATCGACAAGCAAGTGCCCTGGGGCGCGGGGCTGGGCGGCGGCAGCTCGGACGCCGCCACCACCTTGCTCGCGCTCAACCGCCTGTGGGGACTGAACTGGTCGCGCTCGAAACTCCTCGAGCTCGCGCTGCCGCTGGGTGCTGACGTGCCGTTTTTCATCGGCGGCACGCCAGCCTGGGTTGAAGGCATCGGCGAGCAACTCACCCCATTCGATGTGCCCAGCCAGAGCTTTGCGCTGATCAAGCCGCAGGCGTCTCTGGAAACAAGGGCCATATTTACCCATCCCCAGTTGGCTCGCGACAGCCAGCGCATTACACTTGAGGGCTTTGATGCGCAGGATATCGCCCGCATCGCGTTGCCAGATGATGGTCACGCATGGGGTCGAAACGATTTGCAGCCGGTGGCCGAGTTGTTGTGTCCTGCGGTTCGACAAGCGGCTGATGAATTGCAGCTCCGGTTTGGCAACAGCCGGATGAGCGGTTCGGGAAGCACGGTGTTTGCCCGCTTGGGCGAGACCGACGCATCAGGTTCTTTGGCTGCCATCAACGCGCAGTCTGGCTGGACCAGCCGGATTTGCCGTAGTTTGCGGCGGCACCCTTTGTACGATTGGGTGCGCGAATGAGGTTTGTGGGTGAGCGACGTCTGTCGCCCATCCGGTGTAGGGGAGTCGCCAAGTTGGTTAAGGCATCGGATTTTGATTCCGACATGCGAGGGTTCGAGTCCTTCCTCCCCTGCCAGATTAAATTGTTTCCCGGAATGTCCTGACCGCAGGCCTGGGCTGTACCGAGCGAAAGCCTTGTGCTTTCACCAAGCCTCGTCGGAGGGAATGTGCTTTTCAATACCGTGCTGTTCACAGGCAACGCCAATCCGGTGCTTGCCCAGGAAATCGCCACCCATCTCGGGGTTGAACTCGGGAAGGCTTCGGTGGGACGTTTCTCCGACAGCGAGGTGGCTGTAGAGATCGAACAAAACGTTCGCGCCCGCGACGTGTTCGTGGTGCAGCCAACGTGCACGCCGACCAACGAAAACCTGATGGAACTTTGCATCATGGTCGACGCCCTCAAGCGCGCCAGTGCAAGGCGCATCACTGCTGTGATGCCCTACTTCGGCTACGCACGCCAAGACAGGCGTCCGCGCTCGACGCGCGTGCCCATCAGCGCCAAGGTCGTGGCCAACATGCTCGAAGCCGTGGGTGTCGAGCGGTTGTTGACGATGGACCTGCACGCCGACCAGATCCAGGGTTTCTTCGACATCCCGGTGGACAACATCTACGCCTCGCCGGTGCTGCTGTCAGACCTGCAATCCAAGCGCTACGACGATCTGGTAGTGGTGTCTCCGGACATCGGTGGCGTCGTTCGCGCGCGCGCGCTCGCCAAGCAGCTCAATTGCGATCTGGCCATCATCGACAAGCGCCGGCCCAAGGCCAATGTGTCTGAAGTGATGAACGTCATTGGCGAGGTCGAAGGCCGCAACTGCGTGATCATGGACGACATGATCGACACCGCAGGCACGCTGGTGAAGGCAGCCGAGGTGCTCAAGGAGCGTGGTGCCAAGAGCGTCTACGCGTATTGCACGCATGCCGTTTTTTCGGGCCCGGCCATCGAGCGCATCCGCGGCTCGCACCTCGATGAGGTGGTCATCACCAACACCATTGCGATGACCGACAGCGCCAAGACGTGCCCCAAGGTGCGCCAGTTGTCGGTTGCTTTCCTGTTTGCCGAAACGATCCGTCGCATCTCCGACGGCGAATCGGTCACTTCTTTGTTCGCCGAGCAGAACAACAATTTCTGATCGGTGAGCCAAGCGTGCGTCCTTCGGGCCGCATGTTCACCCGGGTCGAAAGACCTGTTCTTGAAGCACCTGGTCGCGGGGCTTCACCACTTTGGGAGTCAATATGAAATTCGTCGCTTATGAGCGTACGCTGCAGGGGACCGGAGCGAGCCGCCGCCTGCGCAACGCCGACAAGGTCCCTGGCATCGTCTATGGCGCGGGCAGCACGCCGGCCATGATCGAGCTCGATCACAACGCCCTGTTCTTCGCGCTCAAGAAGGAAGCCTTCCACTCTTCCATCCTCGAGATGGAACTCGCCGGCAAGACCGAGCAGGTGCTGCTGCGTGACTACCAGTTCCACCCCTTCCGCCCGATCGTGCTGCACATCGACTTCCAGCGCGTCGATGCGACCACCAAGGTCACCAAGAAGGTTCCGCTGCACTTCATCAAGCAGGATGAATCTCCTGCGGTGAAGATCGACAAGTGCGTGGTCAACCACATCGTGACCGAGCTGCGCATCCAGTGCCTGGCTTCGGAGCTGCCTGAATTCCTGACCGTCGACCTCGGCTCGCTGGCGCGTGGTCAGTCGCTGCACGTCAATGACATCGCCCTGCCAAGCGGCATCAAGGTGGTGACCCAGGGCAAGCCCAATCCGGTTCTGGTGTCGGTGTCGACGCTGTCTGCCGAGGAAGAAGCCGCGCCTATCGTGGTGGCAGCCGCAGCGGCTCCGGCTGGCAAGGGCAAGAAAAACGAAAAGCAAAACAAGAAGTAATCCGGGCGGGATATCCATCCGCTTGTTCAAGGCCCCACCTCGGTGGGGCTTTTTCATTCATGCAATGCCCTTCGATAATCCTGAAAATGATTCGACTCATGGTGGGTCTCGGCAACCCCGGACCGGAATACGAAGGCACGCGGCACAACGCGGGCTTCTGGTTCATCGACGAAGTGGCGCGCGCGCTCAAGGTGCAGCTGATGCCGGAACGCGACTACCACGGCCTGGTGGCTCGCGTGAACCGACCGGCGGGTGCGCTTTGGCTGCTCGAGCCCATGACCTTCATGAACCTCTCGGGCAAGTCGGTGTCGGCGCTGGCGCGGTTTTTCAAGATCGCGCCGCAAGAGATCCTGGTGGCGCACGATGAGCTCGACATCGAACCCGGGCAGATGAAGATGAAGCTCGGCGGTGGCCACGCTGGCCACAACGGCCTGCGCGACATTCAGGCTCAGTTGGGCGAGCCCGGCTTTTGGCGGCTGCGCCTGGGCATCGGCCATCCCGGTGTCAAGGCCGAGGTGTCGGCGCATGTGCTGCGCAAACCACCGGCCATCGAACGCATGGCCATCGAGTCGTGCATCACCCAGGCGATGAGTTCGCTTGACCTGCTCATCGATGGTCCGATGGATCGAGCGATGGCGAAGATCCATGCCCGCCCTGCACCACCCAAGCTGGCGACCACCGCCAAGGTGGAACCGAAGTAGCCGTCACACGCCAGCGGCGTTTTGCCTGGCCTCGGCCTGCAAGCGCTGGTACTTCGCCCACAGCGATTCTTTCGACTCGACATGATCGGGGTGCACCGGAATGCAGCTCACCGGACACACCTGAACGCACTGGGGCTCGTCGAAGTGCCCGACGCACTCGGTGCATCTGGACGGATTGATCTCGTAGATCGCGACCCCCATGTAGATGGCGTCGTTCGGGCATTCGGGCTCGCACACATCGCAGTTGATGCACTCGTCGGTGATCAGCAGTGCCATGCAGACCTCAGCCGTCAGTCAGGCGTCGCCGCCGTGCGACACACGCGAGCGCAGGCGTTCAAGCACCAGGGGCGACACGAATTTCGACACATCACCACCCAGGGTGGCGATTTCGCGCACGAAGGTGCCCGACACGAACTGGTACTGGTCGCTGGGTGTGAGAAACACGGTTTCCACATCGGGCATCAGTTGGCGGTTCATGCCTGCCATCTGGAACTCGTATTCAAAGTCGCTGACCGCGCGCAGACCGCGCACCACCACCTTGCCGCCGATGTCCACCACGAAATCGCGCAGCAGCCCTCGAAAGTCGATCACCTCGACGTTGGGGTACTTGGCGGCCAGCTCCTGGGCGATCTCGAGACGCTCGTCGATGGTGAACATGGTGCGCTTGTGGTGACCTGCGGCCACCGCCACCACCAGCCGCTCGAAAAGTCGGCTGGCGCGGCGCATCAGGTCTTCATGCCCGAGCGTCATCGGATCGAAGGTGCCGGGATAGATGGCGGTGAGCTTGGTCACGGAAGTCATCGGGATGCCCTATGGACCTGGGGGTGGCGCAGTGTAGACCTCGGCCCGCGTGGTCAGCAGGTGCGCATGGACCTGGCCGGCGCGCATGTGGCGGTGCAGCCGCAAACCGAACTTCGCCACATCGTCGTCGGTGTGGCCACGGCCGTCTTCAAGATAGATGAAGCCGTCGGGCACCAGCAAGCGTGCCGCAGCACGCAAGGCCGGCTCGAGCAGCGCGCTGTCAAAGGGCGGGTCGATGAAGATCAACTCGAACGACTGCGGCGCGGCACGCGCCATCCAACCCATCGCGTCGGTGGCCTCCACGCGCACGGTCTCGGCCTTGAGGCGCACCTTGGAATCGGCAAGGCTGCGCGCCTGACGGATCTCGCGCTCGAGCAGGATCACCGAGCTGGCCCCCCGCGATGCGGCCTCGAAGCCCAGCACGCCGCTGCCGGCAAAGGCATCCAGACAACGCCAGCCGCTCAGGTCGGCGCCCAGCCAGTTGAACACCGTCTCGCGCACGCGGTCGGGCGTAGGCCGCAGCCCCGGTATCAAGGCCACTGGCAACTTGCTGCGCTTCCACTCGCCGCCGATGACGCGGACCTCGCGCGGCAGGGACACGATCGCCGGATCTGGCGCCGGCTTCTTGACCACCTTCTTGCGCTGTGGCGGCTCGGCGAATGCGCGGCTGCCGAACTGGGGCGCGTCTTTGGTTTTCACAGACGAACCGGTATGCCATCGCGCGCCATCAGCGCCTTGGCCTGACCCACGGTGAATTCGCCGTAGTGAAAGATGCTCGCTGCCAACACCGCATCGGCACCGCCGATGCGTATGCCTTCGCACAGGTGCTCGAGCGTGCCCACGCCCCCGGAGGCAATGACAGGCACGCTGACCGCGTCACTGACAGCGCGGGTGAGACTCAGATCGAAGCCGCTCTTGGTGCCGTCGCGGTCCATGCTGGTCAGCAAGATTTCGCCTGCGCCATGCTCGGCCATCTGCCGCGCCCAAGCCACCGCATCCAAGCCGGTGTTCTTGCGCCCGCCGTGGGTGTAGACGTCCCAGCCTTCACCGCGCGCGGCCAGGTCGTCGCCGGCACGCCGCTTGGCATCGATGGCCACCACGATGCACTGCGCGCCGTAGCGCTGCGAGGCGTCGCCAATGAGCTGCGGGTTGGCCACGGCCGCCGAGTTGAAGCTGACCTTGTCGGCGCCCGCATTGAGCAACCGGCGCACGTCTTCGACGCTGCGCACACCGCCGCCCACCGTGAGCGGGATGAACACCTGCGAGGCCACCGCCTCGATGATGTGCAAGATCAGGTCGCGACCATCGCTGGTGGCGGTGATGTCGAGGAAGGTGAGCTCGTCAGCGCCCTGATCGTTGTAGCGCGCGGCGATTTCCACCGGGTCACCCGCATCTCGAAGCGACACGAAGTTGACGCCCTTGACCACGCGGCCGCCGGTCACATCAAGACAGGGAATGATTCTCTTGGCAAGCATGGGCTAGGTCGCCGACTGCATTCGCAGGGCGTCGGTGCAGGAAAAGGTGGAACGGCCGCTCAGAGATGGCCGTTGAGAGCGTCGGCTCGCGCCTGCGCCGCGGCGAAATCGAGATCGCCCGAATAGATGGCACGACCACAGATGACGCCGTCGATGCCCTCGAACTGCACCGCGCACAAGCGCTCGATGTCGGCGATGTTGCTCAGGCCACCGGAGGCGATCACCGGAATGGTCAGCGCCTGAGCCAGCTTGACGGTGGCCTCAATGTTGATGCCGCTCAACATGCCGTCACGGCCGATGTCGGTGTAGATCACGCCTTCGACGCCGTAGTCCTCGAACTTCTTGGCCAGATCGATCACCTCATGGCCGGTCAGTTTGCTCCAGCCGTCGGTGGCCACTTTGCCGTCCTTGGCGTCGAGGCCGACGATGATGTGGCCGCCGAACGCGCTGCAAGCGTCTCGAAGGAAGCCGGGGTTCTTGACCGCAGCGGTGCCGATGATGATGAAGCTCAGGCCATCATCAAGGTAGCGCTCGATGGTGTCGAGGTCGCGGATGCCGCCACCCAACTGCACCGGAATCTCGTCGCCCACTTCGGCCAAGATGGCCTTGATGGCCGGCTCGTTGACCGGCTTGCCCGCAAACGCGCCGTTCAGGTCGACCAGATGCAAGCGCCGCGCACCCGCATCGACCCAGCGCCGGGCCATGGCGGCAGGGTCTTCGCCGAAGGTGGTGGAGTCGTTCATGTCGCCTTGCTTGAGGCGAACACATTTACCGTCTTTGAGATCGATCGCAGGAATCAGCAGCATGACCGGGTCGAACAGTTGATGAATGAAGGCACCCTCGTCGATTCGAGGTCACAAGCGCCGAGTATCCGGCGAAGGACGATCTGCATCGGGGTGCTCACGGCTTCCAGGACAGGAAATTGCGGTAGACGGCCAGGCCGTGAAGCGCGCTTTTCTCGGGGTGAAACTGGGTCGCAAAAATGTTATCCCGCGCCACGGCCGAGGTAAAGCGCTGGCCGTAGTCGGTTTCACCCACGCTGTGCGTTGAATCCGCCGGGCGGGCGTGAAAACTGTGCACGAAGTAAAAGCTCGCGCCATCGGGCACGCCGGCCCACAGTGGGTGGGGGCGGGCCTGATGAACCTGGTTCCAGCCCATCTGCGGCACCTTGTAGCGGGTGCCGTCAGGCTGCAGTTGTCCTTCGAGCCGAAAGCGAATCACTTCGCCCGGGATCAGGTTCAACCCCGCAGTGCCGGTGTCGGGCGGGCCTTCTTCGCTTCGCGACAGCAGCATTTGCATGCCCACGCACACACCGAGCACAGGCTTGTGGGCCGCCGCATGCAGCACGGCCGGCAGCAAGCCGGAGTCGCTCAGCTCGCGCATGCAATCGGGCATGGCGCCTTGCCCGGGCAGCACGATGCGATCGGCGGCCATGACCACATCAGGGTCGCAGGTGACGACCACGTCATAGCCCGAGCCTGGCGCCACATGCATCACCGCCTGCGACACCGAGCGCAGATTGCCCATGCCGTAGTCGACCACGGCCACCGTTTTGCTCACAGGCTGCCCTTGGTCGACGGGATGGTGCTGCCCATGCGCGGGTCGATCTCGACGGCAAAGCGCAGCGCGCGCGCGAACGCCTTGAACACCGTTTCGCACTGGTGGTGGGCGTTGCTGCCGCGCAGGTTGTCGATGTGCAGCGTCGCGCCCGCGTGGTTCACGAAGCCGTGGAAAAACTCGTAGATCAGCTGCGTGTCGAGTTCACCGAGCATGCCGCTGGTGAACGGCACTTCCATCGTGAGTCCGGGGCGGCCCGAGAAATCAATCACCACGCGCGACAGCGCCTCGTCGAGCGGCACATAGGCGTGGCCGTAGCGGCGCAGCCCGCGCTTGTCGCCCAGCGCCTTGGCCACTGCCTGGCCCAGGGTGATGCCGATGTCTTCGACGGTGTGGTGGCCGTCGATGTGCAAGTCGCCCTTGGCCTCGATCTCGAGGTCGATCAGCCCGTGGCGGGCGATCTGGTCGATCATGTGGTCCAGAAAGCCGATGCCGGTGGCGAGCTTCGCAACGCCGGTGCCGTCAAGGTCGACCGCCACGCGGATCTGCGTTTCGCTGGTGTTGCGGGTCACCTCGGCGCGGCGGGGTGATGGCGTGCTGGCGGGTGTGCTCATCGCGGGCTCACTTCATAGGTGGGTGTTGACAGGGCGTCAAGTGCTGCGAGCAGCGCGTCGGTCTGCGCCTCGGTGCCCACGCTGATGCGCAGGAAAGGCGCGATGCGCTCGGGCTTGCGGAAGTGCCGCACCAGCACCTTGTGCTCACGCAGACCGGCAGCCAGCACCGCGCCATCGCTGCCCGGCCGGCGGGCAAAAACGAAATTGGCGGCCGACGGCAGCACATCGAAGCCGCGAGCCTGCAGCCCGGCGACCATGCGCTCGCGGGTGGCGATGACGCGCGCGCAGGTGGCGCGAAACCAGTCGTCGTCGTCCATGGCGGCCACCGCGCCCGCCAGGGCCAGCCGGTCCAGCGGGTAGGAATTGAAGCTGTCCTTGATGCGACCCAGCGCCTCGATCAGATCAGGGTGGCCCACCGCATAGCCCACGCGCAAACCGGCCAGCGCCCGCGACTTCGACAGGGTGTGCACGACCAGCAGTTGCGGGAACTCGCGCACCAGCGACACCGCCGACTCACCACCGAAGTCCACATAGGCCTCGTCGACCACCACCACCGAGTCCGGGTTGCCGATCAGCAGCCGGCGCACCTCAGAAAGCGGCAGCGCCACGCCGGTCGGGGCATTGGGGTTGGGGAAGATGATGCCGCCGTTGGGGCCGGCTTGCAGGTAGTCGTCCACCCGCAGCGAGAAATCCTCGGCCAGCGCGATCTGGCGCGCCTGGATGCCGTAGAGCCTGGCGTAAACCGGATAGAAGCTGTAGCTGATGTCCGGGTACAGCAAAGGCGCGTCGTGCTTGAGCAGACCCAGAAACACATGTGCGAGCACTTCGTCGGAGCCGTTGCCGACGAAGACCTGGCTCGCGTTCAGGCCGTGGTGGCGGGCGATCGCTTCTTTCAACGCGCCGGCCTGCGGGTCGGGGTACAGCCGCAGCGGATCGCCGCTGGCCGCGGCAATGGCCGCCAGCACACGCTCGCTCGGGCCGTACGGGCACTCGTTGGTGTTGAGCTTGACCAGCCCGTCGATGCGAGGCTGCTCGCCCGGTACATACGGCGTCAGGGTGTGGACGATGTCGCTCCAGAAACGGCTCACGGCTTGTCCCCTTGGCTGCGGCTCTTGAGCCGCATCTCGGCGGCCTGGGCATGGGCTTGCAGGCCTTCGCCGTAGGCCAGCTCGGCGGCGATCACGCCCAGCGTCTGCGCGCCTGCTTCGCTGACTTCGATCAGGCTGCTGCGCTTTTGAAAGTCGTACACGCCCAGCGGCGACGAGAAGCGCGCCGTGCCCGAGGTGGGCAACACGTGGTTGGGCCCGGCGCAGTAGTCGCCCAGGCTTTCGCTGGTGTACGCGCCCAGAAAGATGGCGCCGGCATGGCGCAGCAGCGGCTCCCAGCGGTGCGGCTCGCTCGAGCTGACCTCGAGGTGCTCGGGCGCGATGCGGTTGCTGATCTCGCAGGCCTCTTCCATGCTGCGCGTGAGGATCAGTGCACCGCGGCCTTCGAGCGAAGCGCGAATGACATCGCGGCGCGGCATGGCGTCGATCAGGCGGTCGATCTCGATCTGCACACGCGCGATGTAGCCAGCGTCGGGGCTGAGCAGAATGCTTTGCGCGAGCTCGTCGTGCTCGGCCTGGCTGAACAGGTCCATCGCCACCCAATCGGGCGGCGTGCTGCCGTCGGCCAACACCAGGATCTCGCTCGGGCCGGCGATCATGTCGATGCCCACCTTGCCGAACACGCGGCGCTTGGCACTGGCCACATAGGCATTGCCCGGGCCGGTGATCTTGTCGACGGCCGGCACCGTGGCCGTGCCGTAGGCCAGCGCCGCCACCGCCTGCGCGCCACCGATGGCGAACACGCGGCTCACGCCCGACACCGCTGCAGCCGCCAGCACCAACGGGTTGCGCTCGCCACGGGCGGACTCAGGCGAGCCGTCGCGGCGCGCCGGGGTGGGCACCACCATCACGATCTCGCCCACGCCGGCCACCTGTGCCGGCACCGCGTTCATCAGCACGCTCGACGGATAGGCCGCCTTGCCGCCGGGCACGTAGATGCCCACGCGGTCGAGCGGCGTGACCTTCTGGCCCAGCAAGGTGCCGTCGGCGTCGCGGTAGATCCACGAGCGCCCGCACGCTTCGAGCTGGCGCTGGTGGTAGCTGCGCACGCGGTCGGCGGCGGCTTGCAGCGCCGAGCGCTGCGCCGGCGTGATGGCGAGCAGCGCGGCTTGCAGCTCGTCGTGGCCGATTTCCAATGCGGCCACTGAAGCGGCCGCTACGCCATCAAAGCGCTGCGTGTATTCGAGCACCGCGGCATCGCCGCGCGTGCGCACATCGGCCACGATGGCCGCCACCCGCGTCTCGATCGCGTCGTCGGTTTCGGCCGACCAGTGCAGCACGCGCTCGAAGTCGGCCGCAAAACCAGCAGCGCTGGTGTCAAGGTGGCGAATGCGTACGGTCATGACGGAATGGCGCTGGCGAAGGCGTCGATGATGGCGCGGATCGGCTCGCGCTTGAGCTTGAGCGCGGCCTGGTTGACGACCAGGCGCGCCGAGATCTTCATGATCTCCTCGACCTCGACGAGGTGGTTGGCCTTGAGCGTGTTGCCGCTGGACACCAGGTCGACGATGGCATCGGCCAGGCCGGTCAGCGGCGCCAGTTCCATCGAGCCGTACAGCTTGATCACATCGACGTGCACGCCCTTGTCGGCGAAGTGCTGGCGTGCGGTCAGCGTGTACTTGGTGGCCACGCGGATGCGCGAGCCCTGCTTGACCGCGTTGGCGTAGTCGAAGTCGGCGCGCGTGGCCACGCTCATGCGGCACTGGGCGATCTTCAGGTCGAGCGGCTGGTACAGGCCCAAGCCGCCATGCTCGATCAGCGTGTCCTTGCCGGTCACGCCCAGATCGGCACCGCCGTACTGCACATAGGTGGGCACATCGCTGGCGCGCACCAGCACCACGCGCACGTCAGCACGGTTGGTTCCGATGATCAGCTTGCGCGACTTTTCCGGGTCTTCAGACACCTCGATGCCGGCGGCCTTGAGCAGTGGCAAGGTCTCGTCAAAGATGCGTCCCTTGGACAGCGCGAGGGTGATCACGTGGCGGCCTTCTGTGGGGTTGTCGGGTTCATTGCACACGCTCGATGTCGGCACCGATGGCGCGCAGCTTGGCTTCCATGCGGTCATAGCCGCGGTCGAGGTGGTAGATGCGGTCGACCACCGTCTGGCCGTCGGCCACCAGTCCGGCGATGACGAGGCTGGCCGAGGCGCGCAGGTCGGTGGCCATCACGGCCGCACCCGACAACCTTGGCACGCCGTGCACCACCGCCATCGGCCCGTTGACATCGATGTGGGCGCCCAGGCGCACCAGTTCGTTGACGTGCATGTAGCGATTCTCGAAGATCGTTTCGGTGACGGTGGCCGTGCCTTCGGCAATGCAATCGAGCACCATGAACTGTGCTTGCATGTCGGTGGGGAACAGCGGGTATTCGCTGGTGCGAAAACTCACTGAGCGCGGCCGTCCATGGCTGCTCACGCGGATCCAGTCGTCGCCCGATTCGATGGTGATGCCCACCTCGCGCAGCTTGTCGATCACCACATCGAGGTGGTCGGCCCGGGCGTGGCGCAGCACGACATCGCCACCGGCGGCGGCCACCGCGCACAGAAAGGTCCCCGCCTCGATGCGGTCGGGAATGATGTGGTGGCTGGCGCTGCCGCTCAAGCCGTGCAGCCGCTCGACGCCGTGCACCCGGATGCGACCCGAGCCGTGGCCCTCGATGCGCGCGCCCATCTTGATCAGCATCTCGGCAAGATCGACCACCTCGGGCTCTTGAGCAGCGTTTTCGAGCACGGTCTCGCCCTCGGCCAGGGCGGCGGCCATCATCAGGTTTTCGGTGCCGGTCACGGTGACCATGTCGGTGGTGATGCGCACGCCGCGCAGGCGCTGCGCACGTCCGTCGGCTCCGGTGGGCGACTTGGCAAGGATGTAACCATGCTCGACGCTGATGTCAGCGCCCATGGCCTGCAGGCCCTTGATGTGCTGATCAACAGGCCGCGAGCCGATGGCGCAGCCGCCTGGCAGCGACACGCGCGCCTGGCCAAAGCGCGTGAGCAGCGGCCCGAGCACCAGGATCGATGCGCGCATGGTCTTGACCAGCTCGTAGGGCGCCTCGGGCAGGTGCACCGCAGACGCGTCCAGGGTGACGGCATCGGGGCGGTCTTCATGGCGATCGGCCACCACGCCCATGTTGCGCAGCAGCTTGAGCGTGGTGCCAACGTCCTTCAGGTGCGGCACGTTGGTCAGCGTCACCGGCTCGGCGCACAGCAAGGCCGCGCACAACTGAGGCAGCGCGGCATTCTTGGCGCCTGAGATCGTCACCTCACCTTGAAGGCGACGACCGCCACGTATCAAAAGTTTGTCCATGAGCTTGGTAGGGCGGCTGCGGCACGAACGAGCCCGGTCATCGGGGCTCGCCAGCTGCAGCCCGGGGCCGCAGCGGCTTTCAGTGTTGATGCAGGGTGGCTCGGTCGGGGCTGTTGCTCCACTCGTGGGGAGTCAGCGTCTTCATCGACAGGGCGTGGATTTCAGCGCGCATGCGCTCGCCCAGCGCCCGATAGACCAACTGGTGTCGAGCCACGCGATTGAGGCCGTCAAATGCCTGCGTCACGATGGTGGCAAAGAAATGCCGCCCGTCGCCTTGCACCTCGAGGTGCTCGCAAGCCAAGCCCTCGGCGATGTAGCGCTGGACGTCGTTCGCGGTGGGATCAGACATCGTCAAATTATGGCTCAGGCACTCACTGGCGAATCTTGTAGCCGATGCGCAGCAAGTGCAGCGACACGGCGCACACCACGATCACACCGATGCCGGCAATGCTCGCGCTGAGCCAGGGCGCCACGTCGCTGGTGCCGAAGAAGCCATAGCGAAATCCGTCGACCAGATAAAACAGCGGGTTGAGGTGGCTCACGCGCTGCCAGATGTCGGGCAAGCCCTGCACCGAATAGAACACGCCCGCCAGAAAAGTCATGGGCATGACGACAAAGTTCTGGAAGGTCGCGATCTGGTCGAACTTCTCGGCCCACAGTCCTGCGATCAGCCCCAGCGCACCCATGATCACCGAGCCCATCAGCGTGAACGCCAGCGCCCACAGCGGATGCGCCCAGCTCAGCGGCGCAAACCACACCGACACCGCCAGCACGCCAACACCAACGCACACACCGCGCACCACGGCCGCGCCCACATAGGCCAGAAACCACCCCCAGTGCGACAGCGGCGCGACCAGAGCGAACACCAGATTGCCGCTGATCTTGCTCTGGATCAGCGATGACGAGGCGTTGGCAAATGAGTTCTGCAGCACGCTCATCATGACCAGTCCGGGGATCAGGAAACTGCCATAGCCCACACCGGAGACCGTGGCCATGCGACCTTCGAGCACATGGCCAAAGATGAGCAGGTAGAGCACTGCGGTGAGCACGGGGGCGGCCACCGTCTGCACGCTGACCTTGCGAAAGCGCAGCACTTCCTTGTAGAAGAGCGTGCCGGCGCCCGAGAGCGCGTGCGGCGGCGGCATGTCGAAGCGCGGCGTCATGACGGCACCGCCGGCGCGTCGGTCTTCATGATCTCGAGGAACACGTCTTCCAGATCGGCGCGCCCGATTTCCAGGTCTTCGGGCTGGCAGCCGTGCGCCAGCAAGGTGGCGAGCACGGCTTCGACTTCGCTCGCATCGCGCGTCTTGATCTGCACGATGCGCCCGGTCACGCGCGCACGCTGCGCCAGCGCGTCCGGCAAAGGCGTGTGCAGCTTGAAGCGCATCATCGTGCCGGCTCGACCCGCCAGCAGCGCCGAGGTGCGATCCAGCGCCACCACCCGTCCCTGCTTGAGCATCGCGATGCGGCCGCACAGCGCCTCGGCTTCCTCGAGGTAATGCGTGGTGAGCAGCACGGCGTGGCCTTCCCAGTTGAGCCTGGAGATGAACTGCCACAGCGTCTGGCGCAACTCGACGTCAACGCCGGCGGTCGGCTCGTCGAGCACGATCACAGGCGGTCGATGGACCAGCGCCTGAGCCACCAGCACCCGGCGCTTCATGCCGCCTGACAGTTGCCGCATGTTGGCGTCGGCCTTGTCGGTCAGGCCCAGGCTGTCGAGCAGTTCGTCGATCCACGCGTCGTTGGCACGGCGATCGACGCGCACGCCGAAGTAGCCGCTTTGGATCTGCAGGGTTTCGCGCACACTGAAAAACGGGTCGAACACCAGTTCTTGCGGCACGATGCCCAGGCTGCGCCGTGCGGCTGCGAAATCAGCCACGACATCGTGGCCGAGCACGGTGACGTGGCCGGAAGTCGCGCGGGTCAGGCCGGCCAGGATGCTGATCAGCGAGGTCTTGCCTGCGCCGTTGGGGCCGAGCAGTCCGAAGAATTCGCCCGCTTCGATGTCGAAGCTGACGTCGTCGAGCGCCTGCACACTGCCTCTCGCGCCGCTGTAGCGTTTGCTCACGGCCTTGAAGGACACTGCGGCCTTGGCCTCGCTGCGCGAAAGATCAGTCATTGAGCTTCAGATTGTAGGCAGCGGCCTGTGCCCAGACCCTGTGCGCAGCAGCGCGTCGAAGTGGCCGAGCGCGAGTGCACACCATGGCCGAAAAGCGGCATCATGGCCACCACGAGCGCGACGCCGCGCCACCGGAGTTTCGTGATGCCAACGATCGAATCCATCGCCGCCCACGCCGATGACATGACCGCGCTCAGGCGTGATCTGCACGCCCACCCCGAGCTGTGTTTCCAGGAGCAGCGCACCTCGGACCTGATCGCGCACCAGCTCACCGAATGGGGCATTCCCATCCACCGCGGGCTGGGCAAGACCGGTGTGGTGGCGATCCTGAAAAACGGCAGTTCGACGCGCGCGGTGGGGCTGCGAGCCGACATCGACGCGCTGCCGATGAGCGAGCACAACACCTTCGCCCATGCCAGCCGCCACGCCGGCAGGATGCACGCCTGCGGCCACGATGGCCACACGGCCACGCTGCTCGCAGCCGCGCACCATCTGGCCACGCACCGCGATTACGACGGCACGGTGTATCTGGTGTTCCAGCCCGCCGAAGAAGGTGGCGGCGGCGCGCGCGAGATGATTGCCGACGGGCTGTTCGAGCGCTTCCCGATGGAAGCGATGTTCGGCCTGCACAACTGGCCCGGCATCGCGGTGGGCCAATTTGCCATTCGCAGCGGCCCGTGCTTTGCCAGCAGCAACGAGTTCCGCCTCACCATCCGGGGCAAGGGCACGCATGCCGCGATGCCCCACCTCGGGCTGGATCCCATCCCGGTGGCGTGTCAGCTGGTGCAGGCCTTCCAGACCATCATCACGCGCAACAAGCGGCCGATCGACGCCGGCGTGATCTCGGTGACGATGATCCATGCGGGCGAAGCCACCAACGTCGTTCCCGACAGCTGCGAGCTGCAGGGCACGGTGCGCACTTTCACGCTCGAAGCGCTCGATCTGATCGAGCGGCGGATGAAGGAAATCGCCGAGCACACCTGCGCGGCGTTTGGCGTGGGCTGCGAGTTTGCGTTCAAGCGCAACTACCCGCCCACCATCAACCACCCCAGGGAAACCGAATTCGCCCGCGCAGTGCTGGGCGATCTGGTGGGTGCTGCCAACGTGCTCGACTTCGAGCCGACCATGGGCGCAGAAGACTTCAGCTACTTTCTTCAGGTGCTGCCCGGTGCCTACTTCGTGATGGGCAACGGCGACGGCGCGCACCGCGAAGCGGGTCACGGGCTGGGGCCGTGCACGCTGCACAACCCGAACTACGACTTCAACGACGCGCTGATTCCGCTGGGTGCCACCGCCTGGGTGCGGCTGGCCGAACGCTGGCTGGCTGGCCCGCGCGGCTGAACTCGCCCACGGGCTTCGTCAGTCGATCAGACGGAGCTGCCGCAGCTCGGCGGCGATCGCATCGGCACCCGTGAACAGCCGCGCCTGCCAACCGTGGGCCAGCGCAGCCTCGATGTTTTCGGGGTGGTCATCGATGAACAGCGTGGTTGCCGGATCGCAGCCAAACGCCTGCTCGGCCAGCGTGAAGATCGCCGGCGCCGGCTTGCTGACCTTCACCCGCGACGAGAAAACGCCGCTTTCGAACCACTGCAGGAATGGCTGCTCGCGCTCGAGTCGATCGGCCAGCGGCGCGGGCATGTTCGACAGGTAGTGCAGGCGATGGCCTCGATCGCGCAAGGCTCGCACCAGCGCCACGCTGGGCTCGATGGGCTGCAGCTCGGCGGGCACGGCGTCGACCACCGCCTGCACCTCGCTCACCTGCAGACCGGTGCGCCTGGCAATCAAGGGCACCATCTCGGCCTCGGTCATTGCGCCGCGGTCGTATTCGCCCCACTCGCCGCGGTACGACAGAAAGAACTGCTCCTTCCAGTGCTGCGGGCCCAGCTCGTCAGTGATGCGGTGCGGCAGGGTGCGCGCGATCAGCGCGGCCGGATCCCAGCGCAACAGCACGCCGCCAAAGTCCCAGACCACCGTCATGAGCGCAAGCGGTTGATCAGTCCGGCGGTGGATGAATCCAGTTCGCTTCCATCAAGGCCGCCACCTGAAAGGCGCGGCAGCAGATCACGGCAAAGCGCCTTGCCCAATTCGACGCCCCATTGATCGAAGCTGTTGATGCCCCACACCACGCCGCTGGTGAACACCCGGTGCTCGTACATCGCCAGCAGCGCGCCCAAGCTGTGCGGGGTCATCCGATCCAGCATCACGGTGGTGCTGGGGCGGTTGCCGGAAAAGTGCCGGTGCTGCGCGAGCGTCATCGCATCGAGCTGCTGCGACGCGGTGGGTGCGGCATCGGCAAGTGCTTGCTCGACGGTCTTGCCCACCATCAGCGCTTGCGACTGCGCCAGGCCGTTGGCCAGCAGCATGTCGTGCTGCCGCTCGAGCTGACCGAGCAAGGCGGGGTCCTGACCGGCGCCGACAAAGGTGGGGCGCTTGACGAGGATGAACTCCACCGGGATCAGGTCGGTGCCCTGGTGCAGCATCTGGAAATAGGCATGCTGACCGTTGGTGCCGGGTTCACCCCACACCACCGGGCTGGTGGCAAAAGGCAGCAGCTGGCCGTCGCGGTCGACGCGCTTGCCGTTGCTCTCCATCTCGAGCTGCTGCAAGTAGGCGGGCAGCCGCTTGAGCCCATGGAAATACGGCGCGACGCTGCGGCTGGTCGCGCCGCAGAAATTGCGGTACCAGACGTCGAGCAGCCCGAGCAGCACCGGCACGTTGGACGGCAGCGGCGCGTCGGAAAAATGCCGGTCCATCGCATGCGCGCCGGCCAGCAACTGGCGAAACGGATCGGCGCCGATGGCAATGGCAATAGGCAAGCCGATGGCAGACCACAGCGAAAAGCGCCCGCCCACCCAATCCCAAAAACCGAAGCACCGGGTGATGCCGAACTCGGCCGCGGCCTCGACGTTGGTGGTTGTGGCCACGAAATGGCGTGCGATGTCACGCCCGCCGCGCGACTCGAACCACGCTCGCGCGATGTGCGCATTGGCCATCGTCTCCTGCGTGGTGAAGGTCTTGCTGGCGATGATGAACAGCGTCTCGGCGGGTTTGACGCGCGACAGCACCGAGGCCATGTCATGCCCATCGACGTTCGACACGAAGTGAAAGCTCAAGCCCGGGTGGGCGCACGCCTCGAGCGCGGGCAGCACCATCTGCGGCCCGAGATCGCTGCCACCGATGCCGATGTTGACGACATGTCGGATGCCGCTGGTGGCGGTGTCGCGCACCGTCTCGGCGTAGTTCAGCATCGCGTTGAGCACCGTGTGAACCTCGCGGCTGAACGGCCCCACCCCGCGCGGTGCGCGCAGCGCCGTGTGCAGCACAGCGCGGTCTTCGGTGGTGTTGATGGCCTGGCCCTCGAACATCGCATCGCGCTCGGCCTCGAGCCCGCATTCGTGCGCCAGATCGATCAGGCAGCGAAAGGTGGTCGCGTCGAGATAGTTCTTCGACAGGTCGACGAACACCTCGGGGGCCTCGAAGCTCAGCGAATCAAAGCGGGTGGCGTCGCGGGCAAAGGCCGCTCGCAGGTCGAACTCGCTCGCCAGCGTGGCGAAGTGCGCCTGCAAGGCGCCCCAGGCAGCGGTGCGATCGCAACGGGTCATGGTGCTTGCAGCTTCAAAGCGCGAGGATCAGCGCATCAAGTTTGCCGGCATCGACTGCGAAGGCGCGAATGCCCTCGGCCAGCTTTTCGGTGGCCATCGCATCTTCGTTGAGCGCGTAGCGAAAGCTCGCCTCGGTGTGGCCGATCGGCTGCAAGCCAGCGTCAGCAGCGTCGGGAGACAGCATGCGCGAGAGCGGCGCGTCGCTCGACTGCAGCGTGGCGAGCAGTTCGGGGCTGATGGTCAACAGATCACAGCCGGCCAGCGCGGTGATCTGGCCCACGTTGCGAAAACTCGCGCCCATCACTTCCGTCTTGACGCCGAACTGCTTGTAGTAGCGATAGATCTGCGATACCGAGCGCACGCCCGGGTCATTGACGCCGGCGCTGGCAGCTTCATCCCACGCCCCGCCAGCGGCCTTCTTGTACCAGTCGTAGATGCGCCCGACAAACGGTGAAATCAGCTGCACGCCGGCCTCACCACAGGCCACGGCCTGGGCAAACGAGAACAGCAAGGTCAGGTTGCAGCGGATGCCTTCGGCTTGCAGCGTGCGAGCGGCCTGCATGCCTTCCCAGGTGGCGGCGATCTTGATCAGCACGCGATCGCGGCTCACGCCCTCGGCCTCGTACAGGCCGATCAACCGACGAGCGCGCGCCAGCGTGGCGTCCACATCGAAGCTCAACCGCGCATCGACCTCGGTCGACACGCGCCCGGGCACCACCTTCAGGATCTCGAGGCCGAAGCGCACCAGCGTGCGGTCGACGATCTCGTCGAGTGGCGCGCCACGGTGAGCCGCGGCGGTGTTCGACAGCAGCGGCGCGTACTCGGGCTGCTGCACGGCCTTGAGGATGAGTGACGGATTGGTGGTGGCGTCTTGCGGCGCAAAAGCCGCCAGTTGCCTGAAGTTGCCGGTATCGGCCACCACGGTGGTGAACTGCTTGAGCTGATCGAGTTGGTTCATGACGTCAAGGATTGCTTCAGGCCACGATTAGAACCCGCGCCGATGACACCACGCGGGTCAATCCAGGGCGCACGCTGCGTGGTGAAATGAGCCCATCAGCAAGCCGCCCGCGGGCCCTCACGACATGTCTTTCGACCTGGTTTTTTTCGGCGGTACCGGTGACCTCACCTGGCGCAAGCTGATGCCCGCGCTGTTCCAGGCCTTTCGCCACGGCAAGCTGCCACCGGGCGGGCGCATCCTGGCCGTGGCACGCGACGAGCAGAGCGACGAGCGGTATCGAGGCTGGCTGAAGGATCGCTTTCAGGATGTCGATATCGGCAAGCGCCCGAGCGAAGACGAGTTCAACCGCTTCGCCGAGCTGCTCCATTACCGCCGCATGGACTTGTCGCAACCCGCGCATTACGCCGGGCTGAAGCAGTGGATAGACGAGCGGGGCGCCGACACCACGGTGCTGTATCTGGCCACCAGCCCGCACCTCTTTCCGCAAATCTGCGAGCAGTTGGGTGCCGTGGGTCTGAACGGCCCGGCGGTGCGCGTGGTGCTGGAAAAACCGTTGGGGCACGATCTGGCCAGCGCGCAGGAAATCAACCGGTTCGTGCGCTCGGTGTTCAGCGAGTCGCAGGCCATGCGCATCGACCATTACCTGGGCAAGCCTTCGGTGCAGAACCTGATGGCGCTGCGCTTTGGCAACGCGCTGTTCGAGCCGCTGTGGCGCCGCGAGAGCATCGCCAACATCCAGATCACGCTGGCCGAGGGCCTGGGCGTGGGCACGCGCGGCGACTTCTATGACCGCACCGGCGCCTTGCGCGACATGGTGCAAAACCATGCGCTGCAGTTGCTCGGCATGGTGGCGATGGAGCCGCCTTCGCGCTACGACGCCGATGCCATCCGCGATGAAAAACTCAAGGTGCTGCGCTCGCTCAAACCCTTCACCGAAGACAGCGTTTTGCGCGATGTGGTGCGCGGCCAGTACCGCGCCGGCGCCATCGGTGGCCAAGCGGTGGCGGGCTATCTGGATGAACCCAAGGTGCCGGCGGGCAGCCACTGCGAAACCTTTGTCGCCTTGCGCACCGAGGTGCAGAACTGGCGCTGGGCAGGGGTGCCCTTCTACCTGCGCACCGGCAAGCGGCTGGCCGCACGCGAAGCGCAGATCGTGGTCAATTTCCGCCCCACGCCGCACAACATCTTTTCCGGCCCGAACCCGCCCAACAAGCTGGTGATCAAGCTGCAGCCCGATGACGGACTGGAGTTGCATTTGCTGGCCGCCAAGGGGGCGGGCCAGGGCGAGGCCTTGTCCGAGGTGTCGCTGGACCTCGACTTCGACAAGGCTTTTCCACAAGCGCGCGTGGGTGCTTATGAGCGCTTGCTGCTTGATGCGATTGCCGGGCGGCTCAACCTGTTCGTGCGCAGCGACGAGCAGGAACAGGCCTGGCGGTGGGTCGAGCCCGTCTTGCAGGCCTGGCGCCGTGACGATGAATCAGGCAGTGCACCGCGCCCTTATGCGGCCGGCACCTGGGGCCCGGCGGCGGCCAGCGCGCTGGTCGCGAGGGACGGGTTCGCGTGGTCGGAAGAGCAGTGAGCGGCTCGGCCGCGTCGCCTGCCTGCCGTCAGACCACAGCGGTGGCCAGTTCCTCGTCGTTCAGGCCCAGCAAAGCGTCCACGCCGTGCAAGCGGGCAAGCTGGCTCAAGCGCGAGGGCGCGTGTTGCATGGCAAACGTGCGCCCCGAAGCCTGAGCCAGACGGCGGCACTCGAGCAGCACCGCGAGCACTGACGAGTCAAACTCGTGCAGGCCGCCAGCGTCGATCAGCAACTGATCGGCCGGCTCTCGCGCCAGCGATTGCTGCAGCAGTCGCAGCACGCTGCGTGCATCGTTGATTCCCACCGTCGCAGGCAGCAGCAGCATGGCAAAGACCGATCAGGTGCGCGCTGCAGCGGTCTTGTTGCGCTGCGCCAGCTTGTCGATCAGGCCATCGATGCCGGTGGCGTTGATTTCCTGAGCGAAGCTGTTGCGGTAGTTCTCGACCAGCCACACGCCCAGCACGTTCATGTCATAGATCTTCCAGCCGACGCTGGATGACTTCTCGAGCCGATAGTCGAGCTGGATGGGGTCACCCTTGCCACGGATCTCGGAGCGCACGATGACCTCGTCGCCTGTCTGGGCCACGCGCGAAGGCTTGATGCTGACCGTCTGGTCGCGCACCTGCGACAGCGCGCCGGTGTAAGTGCGCAGCAGCATGGTCCTGAACTCGGTCTCCAGGCGGGTCTGCTGCTCGGGCGTGGCCTGACGCCAGTAGCGACCGACCGCGCCAGAGGTCATGCGCTGAAAGTTGACGTAAGGCAGCACCTTGGTTTCGATCAGGGCGTGAAGCTTCTTGATGTCGCCGGCCTGCAGGGCCTTGTCTGCCTTGACGGCATTGAGCACGTCGTTGGAGACCTTTTGAACCAGGTCATCGGGCGACATGGTCGCGGCTTCCGCTGGTGCCGAGACTTCCATGCTCTGGGCGTGAAGCGCAGGCGCAGTCGCCATCAGCAGGCCACAGCACAAGGCGCTCAACAAGTGGGAGTGAGAGGATTTCATGATCAGGTCCTTTGACTGGGTGGGGCTCATCGGTCAGGGAGTCGCTTCCGGAGCAGGCTTGGACTCAGGCACGTTGCCGTCGTTCACGAGGCTGAGTCTGCGCTGCAGGTGCGCGTCACGCACGAAGGTGTATTTGTCGAGCACGGCGTCATCAAGCAGGTCACCGACCTGAAGCAAGTTGGCGCGCGTGTTCACGATCTGCAAACTGCTTGCCGCCATCCGCCAGCCGAAATCATCCAGCAGCAGGAATCCCGGCGTGACCATGAGGTCGAGCGGAAGACCGAACGAGTCGCGCATGGTCGACGGGCCAAGAACAGGCCACACCATGTACGGACCTGCACCGAAACCCCAGGCACCCAAGGTCTGACCGAAATCCTCGGGGTACTTCTTGATGCCCATGTCTGTGGCCACATCGAACAGACCGAGGATGCCCACGGTGGTGTTGGTCAGCACCCGAAGGCCATCGCTGCCGGCGTTGCCCATCTTGCCTTGCAGCACGCTGTTGACCGTGGACCACAGGTCGATGAAGTTGTTGTAGAAATTGGTCAGGCCTTGGCGGAGCGTGGCGGGTACGACGTACTTGTACCCGGTGGCCACCGGCTTGATCACGTTCGCATCGAGCGACTCATTGAAGCTGAACACGCTGCGGTTCCAGCCCTCGTAGGGGTCTTGCTCAACCGGCGCAGAGGTGCTCGGTATCGAGGCACAACCTTGCATCATCAAGACCAATGCCACTGGCGTGAGCGCCTTCCACCGAAAACGCGCATGAGGTGCCGCAGTACCCATCATTTCTCTCCCTTGGCATCGGCTCCCGGGGCCGCGCCTCCTTCAGAGGCCTTGTTGTACAGAAATTGACTGATCAGATTTTCAAGCACCACGGCCGACTGGGTTTGGGTGATCACCGAGCCTGGAACCAGGTTTTTCTCGTCACCACCGGGCTCGATGCCGATGTATTGCTCACCCAACAGACCGGCCGTGAGGATCTTGGCAGAACTGTCCTTGGGAAAGGCGAAGCGCTGCTGCAGCTGCATCGCCACGTTGGCCTGGAAAGTCTTGTCATCGAACGTGATCGACTCGACGCGGCCGATCACCACACCGGCGCTCTTGACCGCAGCCCTGGGCTTCAGACCGCCGATGTTGTCGAAGCGCGCGATCACGCTGTAGGTGTCATCAAAACTGATGCTGAGCAAATTGCCAGCCTTCAAGGCCAGAAACAGCACCCCCGCAGCACCTGCCATCACAAACAGGCCTACCCACACATCATGACGAGATTTTTGCACCGTCAGCCCCTTTTACGTTCCATGGTCATCAGACCGAAAACATCATCGCGGTCAGCACGAAATCGAGTGCCAACACCGCAAGCGACGACACCACGACCGTGCGCGTGGTGGCTTGAGAAACCCCCTCGGGCGTTGGCTTGCAGGTGTAACCCTGCCACAGCGATACAAAGGTGACCGTGACACCGAAGACCACGCTCTTGACCACGCCATTGCCCACGTCTGACCACCAACTGACGCCGCCTTGCATCTGAGACCAGAAGGCGCCGCCATCGATGCCGATCAAGGGCACGGCCACCAGCCAACCGCCAATCACCCCCACGGCGCTGAACACACCGGCCAGCAAGGGCATCGACACCAGACCCGCCACGAAACGCGGTGCCAGCACGCGCTGCACTGGATCGACGGCCATCATTTCCATCGCATCAAGTTGTTCGCCGGCTTTCATCAGGCCGATCTCGGCGGTCAGCGAGGTTCCCGCACGTCCGGCAAACAACAGCGCCGAGACCACAGGCCCGAGCTCACGCACCAAAGACAGCGCCACCAGCAAGCCCACCGCTTCGGCCGAGCCGTAACGCTGCAAGGTGTAGTAGCCCTGCAAGGCGAGCACGAAGCCGACGAACAGGCCCGACACGGTGATGATCGACAGTGACCGGTTGCCCACGAAGAAGATCTGCTCGACCACCAGCGAAAAGCGCCGCAAGGCGGCCGGGATCAACGCCAGCAGGCGCAAGAGCAGCCGCGCGGCCATGCCGATCACCGCCAGTTCGGCGATCACCACGCGACCAACCCAGGCCGGGTTGAGCCAGTTCATGCCTTGCCTCCTGCACCAAAGTCTTCGGCCACCGACACCGCAGGATAGTGAAACTGCACCGGCCCATCCGGCGAAGCCGAGAAGAACTGGTGCACCAGCGGATCGGTGCTTTCACGGATCTGGGCCGGCGTGCCTTGGGCGGCCACTCGCCCGTTGGCAAGGAACACGATGTGGTCGGCGATCTCGAAGGTTTCTTCCACGTCGTGCGACACGACCACGCTGGTCACGCCCAGCGCGTGGTTGAGGTCACGGATCAGCCGCGATGCGCTGCCCAGCGAAATCGGATCGAGCCCGGCGAACGGCTCGTCGTACATGATCAGGTCGGGGTCGAGCACGATGGCGCGCGCCAGCGCAACGCGACGCGCCATGCCGCCAGACACCTCTGAGGGCATCAGGTGGCGCGCGCCTCGAAGTCCCACCGCATCGAGCTTCATCAGCACCATGTCACGGATCATCGATTCGCTCAGGTCGGTGTGTTCGCGCAACGGGAAGGCCACGTTGTCGAAGACCGACAGATCGGTGAACAGCGCGCCGAATTGAAACAGCATGCCCATGCGGCGACGCAGGTCGTAAAGCCCCTTGCGATCGAGCCCGGCCAGATCAATGCCATCAAAAAGCACTTGTCCGCTGATGGGCGACAACTGCCGGCCGATGAGCCGAAGCAGCGTGGTCTTGCCGCCACCTGAGGTGCCCATCACGCCAATGACCTTGCCACGCGGCAAGGAGATGTCGACGTTCTCGAGGATGGTGCGATCCCCATAGCCACACGTCACCCCGCGCATTTCAATCAACGCTTCGGAGGCGGGGGAACGGTTCGAGTGTGGGTGGCTCATGGGGGCGTTGGATCATAGGCGAAGCCATCAGCTCGGCGGCCTGCCGTCAACCCGCCCACGGCGGGCGAGCGGGTCAGCGCGGCAAGTCGCTGCGACCCATGAGTTGCAGGTCGATGGCACGGGCTGCCTGACGGCCTTCCCGGATGGCCCACACCACCAGCGATTGACCCCGCCGCACATCGCCAGCGGCAAACACCTTGGGCACATTGGTGGCATAGCCGGCCACTTCATCGGTGTCGGCGCGGGCATTGCCACGCTGGTCCTTGTCGACACCAAAGGCGTCGAGCACGCTGGCCACCGGGCTGGTGAAGCCCATGGCCAGCAGCACCAGATCGGCGGGCACGATCTCTTCGCTGCCAGCCACCTCGACCATCTTGCCGCCTTGCCACTGCACACGCACCGTGCGCACCGCCTTGACCTTGCCCTTGGCCTTGCCCTCGCCGGCGATGAATTCCTTGGTGGCGATGGCGAACTCGCGCTCGCAGCCCTCTTCATGGCTCGAAGAGGTGCGCAGCTTGGTCGGCCAGTACGGCCACACCAGCGGCTTGTTCTCATGCTCGGGCGGCATGGGCATCAGCTCGAACTGCGTCACGCTGGCTGCGCCGTGACGGTTGCTGGTGCCCACGCAATCGCTGCCGGTATCACCGCCGCCAATCACCACCACATGCTTGCCATCGGCTCGCAACTGGCCCTTGAGCTTGTCGCCGGCGTTGACCTTGTTTTGCAGCGGCAGGAATTCCATCGCGAAATGCACGCCGTCGAGGTCTCGGCCGGGCACCGGCAGATCGCGCGAGATCTCGGCGCCCCCGGCCAGCAGCACCGCATCAAACTGTGCCGTGAGCTGCGCCGGCGTGATGACCTCGGTGGCCCAGTTGGTCACCTTGGTGGATGCGGGGATCTCGCCGACCAGCACGCCGGTGCGAAAGACCACGCCTTCGGCTTGCATCTGCTCGACGCGCAGATCGATGTGCGACTTCTCCATCTTGAAGTCGGGAATGCCGTAGCGCAGCAGGCCGCCCACGCGGTCGTTCTTCTCGAACACCGTCACGTCATGGCCAACACGGGCGAGTTGCTGCGCGGCGGCCAGGCCTGCCGGGCCGGAGCCGACGATGGCCACGGTCTTGCCCGTCTTCGTCTTGGGCGGGCGCGGCACCACCCAGCCTTCGGCCCAGGCGCGGTCGATGATGGCGTGCTCGATGCTCTTGATGCCCACCGCATCGTCATTGACGTTGAGCGTGCAGGCGGCCTCGCACGGAGCCGGGCAGATGCGGCCGGTGAACTCGGGGAAGTTGTTGGTCGAGTGCAGCACGGTGATCGCGTTTTGCCAATCGCCGCGGTACACCAGCTCGTTGAAGTCCGGAATGATGTTGTTGACCGGGCAGCCGCTGTTGCAAAACGGCGTACCGCAGTCCATGCAGCGAGCGCTTTGAACCTTGGCCTCGTCGGCCTTCAGCCCGATGACGAATTCCTTGTGGTTCTTCAGCCGCAACTCGATCGGCTGGTAGCCCTCTTCAAGGCGCTCGAACTCCATGAACCCGGTGATTTTTCCCATGATGAATTTGCTTCCTGCTGACTGGCTGATGGATGGGGTCGATGTACGGCGCGTGGCTTACTTGGCCGCGCTCGCCTTGGTCTTGCTGCTGGTGGCCTTGCTCTTGCCCGTGGCAGCGGCCACCGGCGGCGCATCGACAGCGATCGTCTGAGGAGCGGCGGCCTTGGCGGCACGTTCGCCCAATGCGCGCTTGTACTCGTTGGGAAACACCTTCACGAATTTCGCGCGAGAGACTTCCCACTGATCGAGCAGGTGACGCGCTTGCAGCGATCCCGTCCACTTGTGGTGGTCCTCGACCAGGCGCTTGAGAATGGCCTCGTCGGTCTGGCCCTTGTGCCACGACAGCTTGTCGCTGCCGGCAGCTTGCTCGTCGGACGGCAGCACACGCTCCAGGCTCACCATGGCCGTGTTGCAACGCGAGGCGAACTGCCCCTTGGGGTCGTAGACGTAGGCGATGCCGCCGCTCATGCCCGCGGCGAAGTTGCGCCCGGTGTCGCCGAGCACGGCCACGGTGCCGCCGGTCATGTACTCGCAGCCATGGTCGCCGGTGCCCTCCACCACGGCCGTGGCGCCTGACAGTCGCACCGCAAAGCGCTCGCCTGCCACGCCACGGAAGAAGGCCTCGCCGCTGGTCGCGCCGTACAGCACCGTGTTGCCCACGATGATGTTGTGCAGCGCATCGCCACGGAACTCGAGGCTGGGTCGAATGGCGATGCGCCCACCGCTCATGCCCTTGCCGGTGTAGTCGTTGGCGTCACCGATCAGGTAAAAGGTGATGCCTTGCGCCAAAAACGCGCCAAAGCTCTGTCCGCCGGTGCCTTCCATCTGGATGAAGATGGTCTGATCGGGCAGACCCTGCGGGTGCTTTCTGACCAGTTCGCCCGACAGCATCGCTCCCACGGTGCGATTGACGTTGCGCACGGTGTGCATGAACTTCACTTTTTCGCCGCGCTCGAAGGCCGGCTTGCACTTTTCGAGCAACTCCACGTCCAGCGCGCAGCTCAAGCCGTGGTCCTGCTCTTCGATCTGGCGGCGAGGCACCTCGGCCGGAGCGTCGGGCATGTGGAAGATGCGCGAAAAGTCCAGGCCCTTGGACTTCCAGTGATCCAGGCCCTTGCGCGTGTCGAGCAAGTCAGCCCGGCCCACTAGGTCATCAAACTTGCGAATGCCCAGCTGCGCCATGATCTGACGCGCTTCTTCGGCCACGAAGAAGAAGTAGTTCACCACGTGCTCGGGCTTGCCCTGGAACTTGGCGCGCAGCGTCGGATCTTGCGTGGCCACGCCCACCGGGCAGGTGTTGAGGTGGCACTTGCGCATCATGATGCAGCCTTCGACCACCAGCGGTGCGGTGGCAAAGCCGAACTCGTCGGCGCCCAGCAAGCCGCCGATCACCACGTCGCGGCCGGTCTTCATCTGGCCGTCGGTTTGCACACGGATGCGGCTGCGCAGGCGATTGAGCACCAGCGTTTGCTGCGTCTCGGCCAGACCCAGTTCCCACGGCGATCCGGCGTGCTTGATCGAACTCCACGGCGATGCACCGGTGCCGCCATCGTGGCCGGCGATCACCACATGGTCGGCCTTGGCCTTGGCCACACCGGCGGCGATGGTGCCCACGCCCACTTCGCTGACCAGCTTGACGCTGATGCTGGCGCGGTGGTTCACGTTCTTCAGATCGTGGATCAGCTGCGCCAGGTCTTCGATCGAATAGATGTCGTGGTGCGGTGGCGGCGAGATCAACCCCACGCCCGGCACCGAGTGGCGCAAAAAGCCGATGTAGTCGCTGACCTTGCCGCCGGGCAGTTGGCCGCCCTCGCCCGGCTTGGCGCCCTGAGCCATCTTGATCTGAATCTGCTCGGCGCTGCTGAGGTACTCGGTGGTCACGCCAAAGCGGCCTGAGGCCACCTGCTTGATCTTGCTGCGCAATGAGTCACCGGCTTGCATCTCGTAGTCGGTGACCACCACCTCGTTGCCCACCACGTCGCTGACCTTGGTGCCGGCGGTGATCGGGATGCCCTTGAGTTCATTGCGGTAGCGCGCCGGATCTTCGCCGCCTTCGCCGGTGTTGCTCTTGCCGCCGATGCGGTTCATCGCGATGGCCAGCGTGCTGTGCGCCTCGGTAGAAATCGAGCCCAGCGACATCGCACCGGTGGCAAAGCGCTTGACGATCTCGGCGGCCGGCTCGACCTCGTCGAGCGCAATGCCCTTGGCCGGATCGAGCTTGAACTCGAACAGCCCGCGCAGCGTCATCTGCCGATGCGACTGGTCGTTGATGAGCTGCGCGTATTCCTTGTAGGTCTCGAACTGATTGGCACGCGTGCTGTGCTGCAGCTTGGCGATGGCATCCGGTGTCCACATGTGCTCTTCGCCACGCACGCGCCAGGCGTACTCGCCGCCGGCGTCGAGCATGTTCTCAAGCACCGGGTCGTCGCCAAAGGCAGCGTGGTGCATGCGAAGGGCTTCTTCGGCCACCTCGAACACGCCGATGCCGCCGACTTGCGTCGCGGTGCCGCGGAAGTACTTGTCGACCATCGCCTTTTCCAGGCCGATGGCTTCAAACAACTGCGCGCCGCAGTAAGACATGTAGGTCGACACGCCCATCTTGGACATGATCTTCGACAGCCCCTTGCCGATCGCCTTGATGTAGTTGTAGATCGCCTTGTCGGCCGACAGATCGGCAGGCAGGTCGCGCCGCATGTCGGCCAGCGTCTCCAGCGCCAGATAGGGGTGAACCGCCTCGGCACCGTAGCCTGCCAGCACCGCGAAGTGGTGCACCTCGCGTGCCGAGCCGGTTTCCACCACCAGGCCGGCGGTGGTCCGCAGGCCCTCGCGCACCAGATGCTGGTGGATGGCCGACAGCGCCAGCGCCGCGGGGATCGCCACCTGGTCACGCCCCACGTTGCGGTCACTGATGATCAGGATGTTGTGGCCGCTGCGAATCGCGTCGACCGACTCGGCGCACAGCGACGCCAGCTTGGCTTCGACACCTTCGTAGCCCCATTCCACCGGGTAGGTGATGTCGATCTCGTGGCTGCGGAACTTGGCGCCGGTGTGGCGCTCGATGGTGCGCAGACGCTGCATGTCGTCAAAGTCGAGCACGGGCTGCGGCACTTCCAGGCGCATCGGCGGGTTCACCGCATTGATGTCGAGCAAGTTGGGCTTGGGACCGATGAAGCTCACCAGCGACATCACGATGGCCTCGCGGATCGGATCGATCGGCGGGTTGGTGACCTGCGCGAACAGCTGCTTGAAGTAGTTGTAGAGCGTCTTGTTCTTGTCTGACAACACGGCCAGCGGCGAGTCGTTGCCCATCGAGCCGGTGGCTTCTTCGCCGACCTGCGCCATCGGGCTCATCAGGAACTTGATGTCTTCCTGCGAGTAGCCAAACAACTGCTGGCGATCGAGCAAGGTCTCTGAGAACGCGTAGGTCGAGGCCTCGGCGGGCACGTCCTCGAGCTTGATGCGCACGCTCTCGATCCAGCGCCGATAAGGCTTGGCCGAGGCGAAGTGGTTCTTCAGCTCCTCGTCATCGATGATGCGGCCCTGATCGAGGTCGATGAGGAACATCTTGCCCGGCTGCAAACGCCATTTCTTGACGATCTTGTTCTCAGGGAAGGGCAGCACGCCCGACTCGGAGGCCAGCACCACCAGATCGTCGTCGGTGACCGCATAGCGCGCCGGGCGCAGGCCGTTGCGGTCCAGCGTGGCGCCGATCTGGCGGCCGTCGGTGAACACCATGGCGGCCGGGCCGTCCCAGGGCTCGAGCATGGCGGCGTGGTACTCGTAGAAAGCGCGCCGACGCGGGTCCATGGTGGCGTGCTGCTCCCACGCTTCGGGAATCATCATCATCGCGGCGTGGGCCAGCGAATAGCCGCTCATCGTCAGCAGTTCGAGCGCGTTGTCGAAGGTGGCAGTGTCGCTTTGGCCTTCGAAGCTGATCGGGTAGAGCTTTTGCAGATCGTCGCCCAGCACGGGTGACTTCATCACGCCTTCGCGGGCACGCATCCAGTTGAAGTTGCCCTTGACGGTGTTGATCTCGCCGTTGTGCGCCACCATGCGGTAGGGGTGGGCCAGCGGCCACTCGGGAAAGGTGTTGGTCGAAAAACGCTGGTGCACCAGCGCCAGCGCCGAGGTGGTGCGCGCGTCGCTCAGGTCCTTGTAGTAGCGCCCCACCTGATCGGCCAGCAGCAGGCCCTTGTAGATGATGGTGCGGCAGCTCATGCTGGGCACGTAGTACTCGTGGCTGTGCGTCAGCTCCAGACGCTGAATGGCGCTCGAGGCCGTCTTGCGGATCACGAACAGCTTGCGCTCCAGCGCATCGGGCACGATCACATCAGGACCACAGCCGATGAAGATCTGGCGGATCACCGGCTCCTTGGCGCGTACCGTGGGCGACATCGGCATCTCGGCGTCGACGGCCACATCGCGCCAGCCCAGCAGCACCTGCCCTTCGGCGCGAACGGCACGCTCGAGCTCCTGCTCGCAGGCCAGCCTCGAGGCTCGCTCCTTGGGCAAAAAGATCATGCCCACGCCGTACTCGCCCGGTGCGGGCAGTTCCACGCCTTGCGCGGCCATCTCGGAACGGTAGAGCTCGTCAGGGATCTGGATCAGGATGCCCGCGCCGTCGCCCATCAGCTTGTCGGCGCCCACGGCACCGCGGTGGTCGAGGTTCTCGAGAATCTTCAGGCCCTGCTCGACGATCGAGTGCGACTTGTGGCCCTTGATGTGCGCGATGAAGCCCACGCCGCAAGCGTCGTGCTCGTTCGATGGGTTGTACAGCCCGAGTTCGGACGCCGCACTCAGCTCCTGCGCGCTGGCAGTGGACACGGGAAGGCTGGACATGGCGGCTCCTTGGAAAATTGACGGGCGAATTTACTGCGCCGCACCATTCAACTCAAGGATTTTTAAATGGGGTCGGTCCCCACTAATTAATCGATCCGAAAAAGAAACCAGTTAATTGGGGACAGACGAATCACCCGTTCGGTGCAAAAAGCGCGCATTCAGGTGGGCGGCCGCCCCAACGGGGGTCGCCCGAGAGGCTTTGGCGAGGGTCTGCGACCCGCCAACGCACCAATAGTGGCCAGGAATGCGGGCGAGCCCAAGGCCCAGCCCTTGAGCAGCGTGCTCTCGATGCGTTGCACATCGGCTGCACGCATCGGCAGCTCCAGTAAGCGGCGATAGGCTGCATCGCGCTCGAACGGGGTGTTGCCCAGCCGCCAGTAGGCTGAATCGGCTGGCATGGCCGCCATCAGCGCATCACTGCGCAGCCCTGCATGGTGGGCCGCGCTGGACGCGGCGAATTCAACCGCCGAAGACACCAGCCCCTGGCGCTGCGCCGCCTGCTCGACGAAGACGACGCAACCCAGCAACTCGGTGGCCGACTCCAGCGGCGCCGATGAAAACCGGCTTCGCCACAGCGCCCCAGAGCGCTGATGACGTCGGTTGAACGGGCCCACGAATTCGCGGGTGAGCGCTTGCACCATCTTGCCCAGCGACTGCTCGGTGCGCGGCACCAGCACCAGTTGCGTGCTGTGGGTCAGCAAGGCGTAGGCAATGACGGCCACCTCGTGTTCATCGCAACAGTGGCGCAATGCCACCAGATAAGCCTGCTGATCCACCGGATCGGTCAGGCCCGCACCACCGGCGACCACTCGCTGCTGCACCAGATGCGGCAGCTGCGCCATCACCAGGCGCTTCAGTCTGGCCATGAAACGGCCGAAACCCCACAAGGGGTCGGCTCGATCCCAGCCGATCGGGCGGCGTTGTCGCTCAGATGGGCGGGATTCGCGAACTCTTCACGCCGGCTTTGCCGTCCGTCAGGGCAATCGAGCCGCCGAACCGAGCGGCCCCGTGGCTTGGCGCATGGCGCGCTTATGGTGATCTTGGAGCCATGGCGAAAACGCCGGCCCGAGGGGTTCAGAGGTTCCCGAAGATTCATCAAAGGTCTGACTTGAAACATCTTTCGCGCGGGTTCACGTTGGTCGAAGTGCTGGTGGTCATCGCCTTGCTGGCGATCATCGCATCGCTGGCCGCGCCCGATCTGCGCAGCGCCATCGTTCGCAACAAGGTGGCCAACCTCGGCAACGAGTTCTCGACCGCACTGCAACAGGCCCGCGCGCTGGCGGTGTCACGCAACAGCTGCATGTCGCTTTGCGTCGCCTCGGCCAACAACGCCACCACCTGCACCGCCACCACCGTGGCCAATGCCGATTTCCTCGCCAACGGCTGGCTGATTTTCCAGAACCCGACTTGTGATGCGGCCGCCACCGACCCAGCGGCATCCACCGTTGGCGGCACGGTGCTTCAACAGCGATCGGCCGAGGCCTCGGGCTACACGCTCAAGCCATCGGGCACGGCCTTGAACATCGTGCTGTTCGACCCTCGCGGCTACGCCAACCTGAGCAGCACCGGCAATTTCCAGATCGCGCCACCCAGCAGCGTGTCGACGGTCAACGGCCAAGACTATCGCCGCACCATCTGCGTCGACGCGGCCGGGCGTCCCACGGTGCGCCAGTACACCGCCAACTGCAGCTGACCATGATGACCCTGCACTCAAGCCCACCTCAACGCCTGTCCGCAGCCCGTCGTCGGTGCGGGCCATCGCTGTTTCGCCAGGCCCACACGGGCAGTTCCCTCATCGAGGTGCTGGTCGCCATGCTGGTGCTGTCCATCGGGCTGCTCGGCGTGGCCGGACTGGCAGCCGCGTCACTGCGGTACTCGCAAGGCGGTTGGGCGCGCGCGTCGGTCGCATCGGGGCTGTCAGATCTGGCCGACCGGGTGCGAACCAATCCGGGCGCTGACGTCACCGCCTATGTGTTCGACACCACCAACGACGCCCCCGACTACGCAGGCCAGCGAACCGCTCTGGAAAGCGGCCAAGTCGCCCTGGACGTCGACTGCATGGCCGACGGCACCGAATGCACGCCCACCGAACTGGCGGCGTTTCACATGACCGAGTGGCGTCTGGCCATGAACCGCAACATGCCGGGCTCGGCGGTGTGGGTCTCAGGCCAGCGCGACGAGGGCTATCAGGCCACGCTCATGTGGTTCGACAAGGGCTTCGTTCAAAGCGACGGCACCACGCTCGACACCTCGGCAACATGCACCGCCGCCATGACCGGCGTCGCCGCGCGACAGTGCTGCCCGGCCGATGCCGCAGTCGTCGCTGGCGTGCGCTGCACCAACATGACGGTGTTGCCATGAAGCACATCCCCTTCTCACGGCCGATGCGGCAAACCGGGGTGGGCCTGGTCGAACTGATGGTCGGCCTGGTGATCGGCATCGTGCTGTCGATGGCCGCGGCCGCGCTTTACTTGGGCACGCGCGACATGTCGCGTGGCTCGCAAGCCATCACCGACGTCAACGAGACCGGCAAGATCGCGCTCGAAATGATCGGCCGCGAGATCCAGAAGGCGGGCTTCTATCCGGCGCAGTTCGGCATGACCTGGACCAGCAACAACGACGCGGCCGGCGCCTTCTACAACGGCAAAGACGCCACCAAGGCGGCCTTCAACAGCGGGCTGTTCGGCTGCGACGGCGCCAACTACGACCACACCACCGAGGCCTGCGGCACCAGCACCGCCGGCAAGCCCGACTCGATCATCATCAACTACTTCGCCTCGCCCGAGTTCGGCGCCGACTCGCTGCTGGGCAACACCAACGACTGCAACCGCAATCCGGTGGCCGACGACGCCGACAACTCCAGCCGCAGCAGCTCGGGGCTGCCGCTGTTCGTGTCGAACCGTTTTGGCATCGTGGCCGAGACCACCTCGTACAAGGACGCCGACGGCAACACCGTGAGCGCAAGCAGCCTGGGCTGCCACGGCAACGGCAAGGAAGCGGTAGCGGCACAGCCCGCGCTGCAAGGCGTCGATGACCTGGTGATCCGCTACGGGCTCTACAACGGCGACGGCATCGCTGATGGCGTGGGTCAGTCACCCACCCGATTCATGACGGCTTCAGAGGTCAATGCAGAAGTCGACGTCGGCGGGCGCACCCCGTGGCAGCGTGTCACCGCGGTCAGCGTGTGCGTGCTGGTCCGGTCGGTCGCCAATGGCCGGCAGGAAGACAACGCGGACAACGTGCGCACCTACACCGACTGCCGCGGCGAGACCATCAGCCTGCCCACCGGCAACCGCTATGTGTACAAGATCTACCAGCGCGTGTTTGCCGTTCGCAACAACCTGAGCGCACAGCTATGAACACTCGCAGCTCCAGCGCAGTTCGTGCGTCAGGTCGGCGCATGCATGGCATCGCCTTGCCGGTGGTGCTGATGTTCTTGCTCATCATCACCATCTCGGCGGTCTACAGCATCCGGCGCTCCACCCTCGCCGAGGGCATCACGCGCAACCAGCTCGACTACGAGGTCGCCCGCCAGTCGGCCGAAGCCGCGCTGCGCGATGCAGAGCGCGATCTTTTTGCGTCTTACACCGTGATGCCCACCGCCGCGCTGTGCGACCGCAGCGCCGAACGCCCCCTGAAAGACAAGCTGGTCGCCGGGCTGTGGGAGTCGACCTGTCCCAGAGGCCAGTGCCGTGTCAGCCCCGATTACCTGGCCAACAGCAACTACGCGACCAAAGCCAATCCGCAGCCGTGGTGGCCCGCCAGCAAGGACGGCCTGTGGGGCAACAACGAGAACCTGGCCAACTGCTCTTTCTCGGGCGGGGTGCCCATCGGCACCTTCACCGGCACGCCCAACGTGTCCGGCGTGGCGCGGCAGCCCGAATACCTGATCGAGTGGATCGACCGCGGTTCCGACCCCGTGATGCGCATCACCGCCCGCGGCTTTGGCGCCGACATCAACACCGAGGTCGTGCTGCAAAGCTATGTACGCCCGCCCAACTGAATACAGACCCGAGGCTCCCATGAAAAAACTGCCCCTGATCTTCGCGTTGGCACTGTCCGTGTTGGCGGGCCCTGCCCTGGCCGCGCTGAGCGTCGTGCCGCCCAACATCATCTCGACCGCGCAGAACAAGCCCATGGTCATGTTGACTGCCTCCAAGGACTACACCATGTTCTGGAAGGCTTACACCGATTTCGAGGACATCGACTTCGACGGTGTGGTCGACTACACCTACAAGCCCACCTTCAGCTACTACGGCTACTTCGACCCCGACAAGTGCTACCTGTACAACTCGACAGACGGTCGCTTCGTGCCAGATCGCGATGTCAGCAGCGCCGCGGCCGATGTGGGCAAGCGCTACTGCACCGCAGGCGCGGGCCTGTGGAGCGGCAACTTCCTCAACTGGTCGACGATGTCGCGCATGGACGTGCTGCGCAAGGTGCTGTACGGCGGTCTGCGCTCCTACAACGGGGGCACTCAGGCCGACCGGTACAAGAACGGCGACACCGCATCGGACACCACGCTCGAACAGTCCTTCGTGCCGCGCAACAGCCAGGCTTTCGTCAAGTACTACAACGGCGCCGACATCGACCGGGTGACGCCGTTCAACAGCACCGATGCCACGAAGAAGGGCATCACGCTGTGTCGCCGTGCGGCCGAAAACACCGGGGTGTCGCACGAGCCGAAACCCTTGTTCACGCCTCAGATCCGCGTGGCCATCGGCAACGTGGCCTTGTGGAACATGACCGAAGTTCGCACCTGCAACTGGGACACCGATCAAGCGGTGTACACATGGAGCCAGAACACCGTCGACTACCTGAAAAACAACTACGTCACGCCGATCGGCACGCTGGGCTCCGCACAGTCCAACTACGTTCACATGGCCAAGTCTCCGGTCTATGCGAACGACGGTGCCACCTACAGCAGCGGTGGCAAAACCGTGGGCCCCGATTTCACAGCGCGCGTTCAGGTGTGCGTGAGCGGCAAGCTCGAGCCGGGTTGCAAGCAGTACGGGTCGGTCTACAAGCCCACCGGTCTGCTGCATGAATTTGGCGAAAGCACATCCAGCGGCACCGAGGCCGCCCGCGCCGAATTCGGCTTGCTGATGGGTTCGTACGACAACAACCTCGAAGCCGGTGTGCTGCGCAAGAACATCAGCGAGGTCAACGACGAGATCAACCCGAGCACCGGGCAGTTCAAGCTCGGCAGCGGCATCATCCAGTCGCTCAACGAGATCACGCTGTACGGATACAACGCCAGCACCGGAAATTACCGGACGGCGGATGGCAAGACCGAGGCCTGCTATTCCGACAGCATCACCAATGGCAATTGCCCATCGTGGGGCAACCCGGTCGGCGAGTTGCTGCTGGAGTCCACGCGCTACTACGCCGGCAAGGCCGCTCAGAAAACCTCGGGCACCAAAGACGCAGCAGTGGGCCTGACCACCACCACCTGGATCGACCCCTTGAGCAGCACCGCAGACAACACGGTCATCAACAGCAAGCTCAAGCGCTTCCAGTTGTACGGCCGCGGCATCTGCCGGCCACTGAACATGATCACCATTTCGGGTGGCATCAACAGCTTCGACAACAACCTCATCACGACGGGGTTCAGCGACATCACCAGCAGCACCACCGCTCAAGCGCTCACCAAGCAGATTGGCGACGAGGAAGGCATCACCGGCACCACGCGTCTGGTGGGTAAAAGCGGCGCGACGGAAGATCTGCAATGCACGCCGAAGACCGTCGACGATCTCGGCAAGGTCGAAGGCATCTGCCCTGACGGGCCCAACTTCAAGGGCACCTATCTGGGTGCCGGCGTCGCCCACTTTGCCAACACCCAGCGCATCCGCACCGACAAGGACAGCATCGCCAGCGAGATTCCCGACCTGCCGTACAACGCGATGACGGTGCGCAACTATGCGGTGTCGATGTCGGGCGGAACCGCCAACATCGAAGTGCCCATGCCGGGCGACGCGCAATGCGCGAAAGCCAAGGGCGGCCTGGCCAATGCGGCCTGCAAGCGGGTCTACATCACGCCGGCCAGCATGGACTCGCTGCGCCTGCCCGCCCTGCCAGGCAACCTGGTCGATTTCAAGATCCTGAGCAGCACCGTCGATGCCAACGGCTTCGCCAAGGGTTCGGCTCTGGTGCTGTGGCAGCACAGCATGCTCGGTGAAGATCAGGACCAGGACCAGCTCGATTCGATACGCTGGGAAGTCGGTGGCACCACGGCCGCACCAACGCTCACCATCTACACGCAGGCCATTGAGGCCGACACCGGCTCGACCCAGCCCTTTGGCTTCGGCTACACGATCACCGGCACCGACGCCGACGGGCTGCACATGCACAGCGGCATCAACAACTACCCGGTGACCACCACGGGCGTGACCGTGTCGGCCAGTGCCTCCAAGTCGACCAGCAGTTGCCCCAAGACGTCCGGCAGCAGCCCGACGGACAAGCTGTGCTCCGTCGTCAAGATCAGCAATGTCAACAACTACGTGCGCGGTGAAACCTACAAGACCTTCAAGATGACGGGCACCTCCAGCGCGACGCTGGCCGAGCCGCTGTGGTATGCCGCCAAGTACGGCGGCTTCAAGTACACCAAGGACGACCAGGACGCCGCCAACGGCACCAACTTGTACCCGACGCGTCTGAACCAATGGGACCGCAAGAAGGAAAATGGCGCGCCTTGCCTGGGCACCGCAGCAGACCCCTGCGATGGCGTGCCGGACAACTACTTCTTCGCGCGTCGTCCGGACCTGTTGTCCAACTCCTTGCGCGAGATCCTGGAAGACATCGTCACCTCGTCGAACACCGCACCGGCCATCGCGTCGAGCCAGTTGCAAGAAGGCGACTTGAAGGTGGTGGCCACCTTTGCGGCGAGTGACGGCAGCGGTGCGCTGCGCTCTTACGCGCTGCAGGCCGACGGCACCTTCGCCGGCGTCGGCAACGAGACCTGGAGTGCGCACACGCTGCTCACGCAAACAGCCGCCAGCGCGCGTCAGGTCATCACCAATCAGGTGGTGTCGGGGGTCAACACAGGCGTGGCCTTCACCTGGGCCACGCTGAGCGCTGCGAAGCAGACCATCCTCAAGAAGGGCAGCACCGATGCCTACGGCCAGAAGATGCTCGACTGGTTGCGCGGCGACAAGACCTACGCCGATGAATTCCGCACCCGCGCGGCCGCGTCCATCCTGGGCCCGGTCGTGAATTCGAACCCGACGATCCAGAAACGGCCGAACGGGCGCTATGTGGGCAACGTGTTCTCGGGCTATGCCGATTTCGTGAGGGCCTGGTCGTCTCGCCGCTTGCTGCTGTGGGTGGGCGCAGGCGACGGCATGCTGCACGCCTTTGACGGCAGCAAGACCAGCCTGGGCGGCACTCCCGTCATGTCCTTCATTCCTGACCCGGTGTTCGCCAACCTGCCCACCTACGCATCGATCAACGGTGCCAAGGTACAGCCGTTTGTCGACGGCTCGCCGTTTGTGGGCGACGTCAAGGTCAACAACAGTTGGGCGACCTACCTGTTTTCTTCACTGGGCCGCGGTGGCAAGGCCATCTTCGCGCTGGACGTGACCAAGGCGGGCACGGTGAGCACCGACGCCAACAACGTGGCCACGGTGTCGGGCTCGGAGCTGGACCAGGCCCGTGCGGCTTCGATCTTCAAGTGGCAACTCACCGATGCCGACGACGCCGATCTGGGCTACGTGGTGTCCGAACCCACGACCAACCGCGCGACCAATCAAGCCGGCCAGATCGCCATGATGAACAACGGCCGCTTTGCGGCGCTGTTTGGCAATGGCGTGGAAAGTTCGAAGGGCAATGCCGCCTTGTTCATCGTCTTCGCCGACGGTTCGGCCGCAGGCAACGGGGGCAAATACAAGAAGCTGGTGGTGCCCACGGTCAGCACCGCAGCTTGCACGCAACCGGCCACGCCCTATGCGGGCTACTGCAACGGCATGGGTCAGGTGACGTGGGTCGACACCAACAACGACCGCATCGCCGACTACATCTATGGCGGCGACCTCAAGGGCAACCTCTGGCGCTTCGATGTGACCAGCAGCGATGCGGCCAACTGGTCGGTGTCGTACTTCCAGCAGCCCTTGTTCAAGGCCGTCGATGCCAGCGGCAATGCGCTGCCCATCACGGGGGCGCCCGAAGCTCGCTACCACCCTCTGGGCGGCGTGATGGTGGGCTTCGCGACCGGCGCGGCGATGTATGCGGCGGACTTTCCCAAGACCACCCGCACCAACGCGGTGTTCGGCATCTGGGACAACCCGAACTTCAACGCCACCAAGTACGCCACCTCGAGCGACATGGCAGCGGCATTGCCTCGTGGCCTGGGCAGTCTGGCCACTCGCACGCTGGTCAACTTCAACGACGATGACACCAAGCGCTACGTCACCGGAGACGCCATCGACTGGGCCACCAAGAAAGGCTGGGTGATGCCGCTCAACGTGTCGTCTGAAATGGGGCTGAACAACATGACCATCGCCAACAGCCAGTTGCTGACGGTGACGGTATCGCCAGCGCCTGCCAAGACGGGTGCCGACAGCGACGCCTGCACCGACACCCCGGTGGCGCGTCTGGTGGGCGTCGATCCCGTCACCGGACTGCCCAATGGGCTGCTCGGTAGCGCAGAGATCATTGACCCAGATGCACCCATCGCTGGCCCCAGCGCGCTGCCGAATTACATGACCGTGTTGCTGGCGTCGATACCGGTCAATGACCAGAAGGGCCAGTTCGTGGGCGACCTGGTGGGCAGAGGATCGACCCAGGCCGGCTGCGCCAATGGCTCGCTCGCCTGCACGGCCTACGAGGGTGCCTCTTCTGACGGCGAGCCCGTTCGCTTTGCCACCGGACTCAATTCGGGCCGCATCTTCTGGCGTGAAATCCCCGGCTTCAAGACGCGCTGATCATGACCACTCACAACCCAAGCCACCCCAACGACGCATCCCGGCTTCGCCGCCAGCACGGCTTCACGCTGATCGAATTGATGATCACGGTGGCGATCATCGGAATACTCGGGGCGGTCGCCTACCCCTCGTACAGGGAATACGTGGCGAAGAGCCGACGCGCTGAGGCGCAGGCACTGCTGATGCAAAGCGCGCAGTGGATGGAGCGCTTTTATGCCGAGAACTACAGCTACAGCGCCAACACCGCTGGCGTGGCGGTGACGGATGCGACGATGTTTCCGGCGCGCTACAGCCAATCGCCCGCCAGCGGCACCGCGGCCTACACCATCACGGTGGTGGCCCCCACGGCGACCACCTACACCATCACCGCCACACGCACCGGCACCATGGCCACCGACAAGTGCGGCAACTTCCAGATCACCCACACCGGCGTCAGGCAACTGGCCACCGGCACTTACTCGTCAGCTGCTGGCGCCACCCAGGTCGCGGCGATGCAAAACTGCTGGCGCTGATGCGGGTGCGGCGCGCGTTTCGAATGACGCGTCAGTCGAACAATCGCTCGCCGCTCAGGCGCTCGTGCTCGCGCAGGGCAAAGCGGTCGGTCATGCCGGCGATGTAGTCGGCCACCGCGCGGGCGTGCTGGGGATGCCCGGCCTCGAGCCGGGGCACCGATTCAGGCAGATCGCTGGGCTGCGCCATGTAGCGTTCAAACAGTCCGCGCACCACTTCACGGGCACGGTCGGTGGTGTCTTGCACTTGCGGGTGGCGGTACAGGTTGCGGCTGAGAAAGTGCTTGAGCTGCGCGCTTTCAGCGGCCATGTGCGCACTGAAACACACCAGCGGCGGCTGCGCGCGCACATCGTCGGATGAGCCGGGCGCGGCCTTTTCAATCAGGGCCCGGGTGCTGGCGGTCACGTCGTGGATCTGCGCCGACAACATGCGGCGGATCGCCTCGAACAGCAGTCGCCTGCCACTGAGATGCGGATGCTGTTGCAGGCTCTCACGCCGGTAGCGGTCGAAAACCGCCGCTTCTTCGAGCTGCTCCAGCGTCAACAAGCCCGAGCGCACGCCGTCGTCGATGTCGTGCGCGTTGTAGGCAATCTCGTCGGCCAGATTGCACAGCTGTGCTTCAAGGCCGGGCTGGGTGCGTGCCAGAAAGCGCTGGCCGACGCCTGCGGGCTCGGCGGCTTCAAGCCTGCGGGCATTGGCTTGCGAGCAATGCTTGAGCACCCCTTCGCGCGTCTCGAAGGTCAGGTTCAGCCCGTCGAATTCGGGGTAGCGCGCCTCGAGCAGATCGACGACCCGCAGGCTCTGGAAGTTGTGCTCGAAACCCTCGCGATCAGGCCGCATCTTCAGCAGGCAGTCGTTGAGCGCGTCTTGTCCGGCATGGCCGAAAGGCGTGTGGCCCACGTCGTGAGCCAGTGCGATGGCTTCGACCAGGTCTTCATGCAGGCCCAGCGGTCGGGCGATCGAGCGGGCAATTTGCGCCACCTCGAGCGAGTGCGTCATGCGGGTGCGAAACAGGTCGCCTTCGTGGTTGAGGAAGACCTGCGTCTTGTAGACCAGCCGGCGAAACGCGGTGCTGTGCACGATGCGATCGCGGTCGCGCTGGAACGCATTGCGACCGGGCGAGTCGGGCTCGGCGTGCCGGCGGCCGCGACTGCCATCAGGGTGGCTGGCAAAAGGCGCCAGCAAACCGCCGTGGCTGATGTTCACACGCAGTGCGCTTCGATGGCTTCGGCCACCAGCGCGTCGTCGGCGCGGTGCAAGCTCGCGCGACCCGGGGCGTCGATCAGCACGAAGCGAATCTGACCGGACTCGGACTTCTTGTCGACGCGCATCAACTCGAGGTAGCGCGCAGCCCCAAGCCGAGGCCCTTTGACGGGCAGGCCGGCGCGCTCGATCAAGGCGCTCAGCCGCTGCGCGTAAGCCGCATCGATCAGCCCCAGGCGCACCGACAGATCGGCGGCCATCACCATGCCGCAACCCACGGCCTCACCGTGCAGCCACTGGCCATAGCCCAGACCGGCCTCGATGGCGTGACCGAAGGTGTGGCCGAAGTTGAGGATGGCGCGCAAGCCGGATTCGCGCTCGTCTTGCCCGACCACCCACGCCTTGATTTCGCACGAGCGGCGCACCGCGTGGGCCAGCGCCGACTTGTCGCGCGCGCGCAGGGCGTCGACGTGCTGCTCGATCCACGTCAAAAACGCGTCGTCCGCGATGGGGCCGTACTTGATCACCTCGGCCAGGCCGGCTGAGATTTCGCGATCGGGCAAGGTGTCGAGCGTGTCAAGGTCGGCGATCACCTTGAGCGGCTGATAAAACGCCCCGATCATGTTCTTGCCCGCGGGGTGATTGATGGCGGTTTTGCCGCCCACAGACGAGTCGACCTGAGCCAGCAGCGTGGTGGGCACTTGCACATAGGCCACACCGCGCATGTAGCAGGCCGCGGCAAAGCCGGTCATGTCGCCCACCACGCCGCCGCCCAGTGCGTAAAGGACGGTCTTGCGGTCGAAGGCCTCGCGCAGCAATTCGTCAAAGATCAGGTTGAGCGTGGCCCAGTCCTTGTAGACCTCGCCATCGGGCAAGGCGATGGTGCGAACGCGCGCATGGTGCTGCGCCAGCACCGCTCGCAGCCGCTCGGCATACAGCGGGGCCACGGTGGTGTTGGTGACGATCAGGGCTTCGGCAGATGCCGAACCGCACGACATGGCGCTGGCCACATCAAGCAACTTGCAACCAATGAGGATGTCGTAGCTGCGCTCGGCCAGCTCGATGCGGACCTGCTCGGTCGGAGTGGGATTTGCCATCGGCGTATTCTGCCGCGCAGCCCTCGGGCTCAATGCGCGTGCGTATCGGCGCCGTCGACTGGGGAAGGCACGGCGTCCATCGACACCAGCCCGGCCAGTTCCAGCTGCATCAGCAGCATGTTGATGAGGTTGGACACCGACGGGCGACCCGTTTCGATCACGTAATGGGCAATGCTGCGGTACAGCGGATCACGCACCTGAAAGAGCGACCGCAAGCGCGCCAAGGGGTCCTTGACCTGGAGCAGCGGGCGCTGGGTGTCGTGTCGCAGTCGGCGAAACAGCTCTTCGGGCGAGGACCGAAGGTAAACGACCGAACTGCACTGATGCAGCGCCACGCGGTTGGCCTCTCGCAGTACGACGCCGCCTCCGGTGGCGAGCACGCCCTGTGCAGAGCCCATCAGTTCAGCGATCACCGCCTGCTCGATGTCGCGAAAGGCTTCTTCACCCTCGCGGTCAAAGAACTCGCGGATGCTGCAGCCGATGCGCCGTTCGATCACGGTGTCGCTGTCAGAAAAACCAAGGCCCAGTCGCCTGGCCAGCTGACGGCCGACGGTGGACTTTCCACCCCCGGGCATGCCGATCAGGCTGATGAGCATCGAACGCTGGAGCAGGGCAACGCGAGGTTCAACGCGCCGCAGTGCGGTCGGTCACCACCCTCGGGGTCAGGAACACCAGCAACTCGGTCTTGGTCATGGAGGTGGTCTTGGTCTTGAACAAGTGGCCCAGAACCGGAACGTCGCCGAGGAAAGGCACCTTGGCTTCGTCGGTGCGCTCGGCCTGCTCGAAGATGCCGCCGATGACCACCGTGCCGCCGTTTTCAACAAGCACCTGAGTCTTCACGGACTTGGTGTTGATCGATGGCACGCCTTGGGTGACCGCGCCCACGCTGTCCTTGTTGACCTCCACCGTCAGGATCACCGAGCCTTCGGGGGTGATCTGGGGAATGACCTGAAGCTTGAGCGTGGCGTCGACGAAGGACACCGAAGTGGCACCGCTCGAGGTGGCCGACTGGTAAGGGATCTTCGTGCCCTGCTGGATGCTGGCTTGGATCTGGTCAGCGGTCAGGATGCGCGGGCTGGAGATGATCTTGCCGCGACCATCGGCCTCGGCCGCCGAAATTTCAAGGTTCAAGGCGTTGCTTGAGTTGGAGCCAAACAACGACATCGCCAACGACGAAGGCAGGTAGCCACCTTGCGATTGAGCGGGCAAACGCACGAAGGATGTATTGGCGAAATCTGCCACGGCGCCTTGGCCGCTGGCCGCGCCGACTGCGTTGAGGTCACCCCCGAGCGCGACCTGCTGCCCGCCGCCAACCCCATAGGTGGCCTTGCCGCCCAGTCGCACGCCCAGAGAGCGGCCAAAGGAGTCGTCAGCCTCGACGATGCGTGCTTCGATCAGCACCTGGCGCACCGGGATGTCGACCCTTGAAATCAAGTTTTGAACCTCTTCGAGCTTGGCAGGCGTGTCGTTGACGAACAACTGGTTGGTGCGAACCTCGGCGTAAACAGTGCCACGAGGCGAGAGGATGCGCGAGCTTCCGCCGGCCGATGCCGCACTTTCGCCGCCGGAATCACCCATGAGACCGCGCGCCAGTTCTTCGGCCTTGGTGTAGTTGAGCTGGAAGGACTGTGAACGCACGGGCTCCAGCGACGAGATCAAGGCGATCGCCTCGAGCTCATTTTTTTCCTTGGCGTTGAGCTCGTCCTTCGGGGCAATCATCAGCACGTTGCCCGACTTGCGCAGGCCCAGGCCACGCGACTGAAGAATGATGTCGAGCGCCTGATCCCACGGCACGTCCTTGAGCCGCAGGGTCACGTTGCCGGTCACGGTGTCGCTGGTCACCACGTTGAAGTTGGTGAAGTCGGCGATGACCTGCAACAAGGCGCGAACTTCGATGTTCTGGAAGTTCAAGGACAACTTCTCGCCAGCAAAGCCTGGACCTTGCGAGAGCTTGTTCGGGTCTATCTTTTGCGGGCGGATTTCGAGCACGAACTGGGTGTCGCTTTGGTAGGCGCTGTGCTCCCACGCGCCCTGCGGCTCCACCACCATGCGAACGCGGTCGCCTTTTTGCACGCTCGAGATGGTTTGCACCGGCGTGCCGAAGTCGACGACATCGAGCCGCTTGCGCAGGTTGTCTGGCAGGCTGGAGCGAAGGAACTCGACCACCAGACCCTTGCCCTGCTGCTGGATGTCAACGCCGACCTGGCTGCTGGCCAGGTCAACGATCACCCGACCCGCGCCATCCGTGCCACGGCGGAAATCGATGCCCTTCAAAGGCAGCTGATCGGCGTTCTTCGGCTCGGCGAACCGGACCGCACCGTCACTGCCTCGGGCTGCAGGTTCGACTGCCACCACCGCCGCCGACACGCCGGCATCGAGCACGATGATCAGGTTCTTGCCTTGAATTTCAGCCCGGTAGGTCGCTGGCTTGGACAGATGAATGACCAGCCGGGTGCGGTCTTCGGAGCTGGCGATGTTGACGTTTCGAACATTGCCCTGGTTCACCTCGACTGAAGGCTTGCCGGTGCCGTTGGTCACACCGGGCAGATCGATGGCGATGCGCGGTGGGGTTTGAACCAGAAAGCCCGCCGGAATCTGCTTGAGCGGCTCGGACAGCTGGATGCTGACGATTTCGGTGCCCGCCTGCCGCGAACCGCTGATCGACTGGATGACCGGCTCGGCCATCGCCGGCGCGCTGGCTGCCAGCGCACATGCGAAGGTGAACAGACGAGTTCTCCAGTCACCCATGATGTTCATCTTCCGCAAGGCCTTCATGGAGCTTTCTCCTGGAGTTGGATCGAGCTGGTGCGCTCCGTCCATTCGCCGCTGGCGTCTTGCACGACTTCGCGGATGGACATATCGGTTTCCGAAATCTTCACTATCTTTCCGTAATTCTGACCAAGATAGTCGCCAAGCTTCACTTGATAAAGCAGCTTGTCGACCCTCAATAGAGCAAACGGCATGTTTTGCTTCATCAGGCTGCCCACCATGGTCACGCTGTCGAGCGGATACGACTCGAGGGGCTCGGGTCGACGGTTGACCTCGGCGGCCAGCAGCGAACTGGGCTGCCGGGCCTCTTGCTTGATGGCCACGATCAGTTTTTGCGTGCTGAAGGGCTCGACGGCATCGGCCATCAGATAGGCCTGGGGATTGAATTTCTTGGGCGGCATGATGGGCTGCACGCTGGGCTTGACCTCTTCGCGCTGCTGCGCGATCCATTCAGGCAGTTCCTGCTGCTCGCCACTGCAAGCCGTCAGGGCGAGCAAAGCGCCAACGGCAACAAGCGACTGAAAAGTTGAGCCTCGCATCATCATGATTCCTAGCTCACCCGCTTTGGCTTCTTGACGGCATCCTTGCGGACCGTCTCGATTTCCTCGGCATCCAGGTACCGGTAGGTTCGGGCCGTGGCGTCCATGGTCATCAGATCACTGCCTGATTTGGTGACGCTGATCGACACGTCGTGCAAGGTCACGATGCGCGACAGGTTGGCGACGTCAGCGGCAAACGAGCCAATGTCGTGGAATCGGCCCGTCACCCTGAGCTCAATGGGCAGCTCGGCGTAATAGTCCTTGACCACCACTTGCCCGGGACGGAAAAGCTCAAACTGCAACCCGCGTCCCAGCCCGGCCTGGTTGATGTCGGACAGCAAGGCGTCCATCTCGGCCTTGCCAGGCAGCTGCTTTTCGAGCTGGATCACGTACTCCTCGACCAGCAGCTTTTGCTTGCGCAGTTCACTGAGGTTGACGGCCATGCCGAGCTTGGTGCGGAAGTCCTGCTTGAGCGTGACCTCTTTGGCTCGCTCGGCGTCGAACTCGTCGTTGGCATCGAGCAGCAACACAAACCAGCCCAGCACGACAACCACCAGAGCGACGGCCACAAAGGCCGCCAACTTGGGCAGCGGTGCCCATTGGCCGGGCTGCTTGAAATCCAGTCCCTTGAACTGAGACGAAGCGTCATCGAACATCGAATTGATGCCGTTGCCGAGCGACAAGGATTTGAGTGCCATGGAAATCAGCCCTTCTTGGCGGCAGGAACGGCCGAAGCAGCATCCGACGCGCCCGTTGCATCTTGCTGGCGCTTGATGTGCACACGGATCAAGAAGTCAAACAAGCGCTTTTGCGAACGGTCTGCGGTTTGCGCGCTGGAGGCCCGGATTTCTATCAACTCAGGCCGCTCAAGCCACTCGGAGTTGTTGTTGGTGTTGCGCAGGAACTCGGACACCCGCTCGTTGGTTTGCGCCACGCCAGAGATGTTCAAGGACTGGCCTTCTTGCTTGACCGACCTGAAGTAGATGCCCTCAGGGGTCTGTTTGACCAACTCGTTGAGCAAATGGACGGGAGTGTTGCGGTCGGACTGCAGGTCCTCGACCGCCTTTTGCCGTGCTTTCAGTGCCTCGATGTCGGCCTTCAAGCCCGCGATGTCGCGAATCTGCGCTTCCAGCGTCTGGATTTCCCGCCCGAGAAACGCATTGCGCTCTTGCTGACCGGAGGTGAGTTGCTGGACCACAGCAAACCACAAGCCCACGACCATCAAACCCACGAGAGCAGCAACTGCGATACCCGAAAAGAACGCGACCTTCCTGCGCCGGCGCTTTTCCGCACGGTGCGGCAGCAGGTTGATCAGGATCACTTGGCAAACCTCCGCATCGCCAAGCCGCAGGCGGTGAGGTAGGACGGTGCCTCTCGGTACAGCTTGCTTTCACGCACTGACGAGCCGAGCTTCATGTTGTCAAACGGATTGACGACCTTGGAGGCAAAGCCTGTGAGCTGCGTCACGCGGTCTTTCAGGCCAGGCAGGGTGGCCGTGCCGCCAGCGAGCATCACGTAGTGAACCTTGTGGTGCGGCGTGCTGGTGAAAAAGTACTGCAGCGCGCGGCCGATTTCCTGCGACAGGCTGTCAACGAACGGCATCAGGATTTGCGACTGGTAGTCATCGGGCAGGTCAGACACCAACTTCTTTTGCTCAGCCTCTTCGAATGAAAAGCCGTACTGGCGAGAGATCAGCTGCGTGAGTTGCGAGCCGCCGAAGGCCTGGTCGCGGTCATAGAGCAACTCGTCGTCGAGCAAAACCTTGAGGCTGGTGGTGTCGGCACCAATTTCGAAAAGCGCGACCAGCGAGTCTCGCCCCTCGTTGGGCAAAGCGCGCACGATGCGCGCCATCGCCATGCGTGACGCATGAGACTCGACATCAAGCACCACCGGCTTGAGTCCAGCCGCCTCGGCCAGGCCTTGCCGATCCTGAACGCGGTCCTTGCGAGAAGCGGCGATCAGCACCTCGACGTCGCCGAACGATGTGGGGCACGGGCCGATGACGCAAAAGTCGAGGCTCACCTCGTCCAGCGAAAAAGGAATGTACTGATTGGCTTCGGACTCGACCTGAAGCTCGAGCTCATCTTCGCGCAGGCCCGCTGGCAAGATGATTTTCTTGGTGATCACCGAGGACTGCGGCATCGCCATCACCACGTCTCGGGTCTTGGTGCCACTCTTGGAGATGACACGGCGCACCGCGTCAGCGACTTCTTCGAATTTCTCGATCTGGCCGTCGACTATCCAGCCTTTTTCAAAGCTTTCAGATGCGAAGCGCTCCAGAATGTATTTTCCGGATTCATCCTGCCCCAATTCGACCAGTTTCACGCTTGATGAACTGATATCAAGCCCGATCATTGAGGGGTGCGTCCGGCCCAGCAGGGTGTCTATAAAGCTCACAGGCCTCGTCCTTCAGATCGTCACAAAGCGCGACGAACTGTTAAGAATTCACTTGAATGTTAGCAGTAAAGCCTATGTTCAAAAAGGGAAAAAGGGGCAATCCACCCCCCAGTTTCGCTGCACGAGACACACGCTCATCAGGCCCAGTTATCGGTACCTTGGAATATCACCTTAGTCGTTTGTCCGACCTTGACGTAACAAGAAGCGTCCAAGGGGGTTTGCGGCGGGGTGCTTCCTATAATTGAGACCGATTTGTCAGGAGCTCCATGAGCCTATCCCGTCGTGGGGCCAACGGCTCTGCAAAACCACCGTCATCGGCAAAAACGCGAGGGTGGCCGGCCGTTGTGGGCACGTGGCTGCTGGGCGCGACAGGCACGCTGATCGCACTGGGCATGAGCGCAGTGATGCTGGCTGCGATTGCGCTGGCAGTGGCTTATCCCAATCTGCCCGAGATCAGCGGACTCACGGATTACCGGCCCAAGCTTCCGATGCGCATCTTCGCTGCAGACGGTGTCTTGCTGGGCGAGTTTGGCGAGGAACGCCGCAACTTCGTGCCGGCGGCCGAGTTGCCCAAGGTCATCAAGGATGCGGTGCTGGCCATCGAAGACTCGCGCTTCTATCAGCACGGTGGCGTCGATTACCTTGGCATCTTGAGAGCGGGCCTGGCCAACTTCGGCGAGTCGCGCAGTCAAGGCGCATCCACCATCACCATGCAGGTGGCGCGCAACTTCTACCTGTCGACCGAGAAGACCTTCACCCGCAAGATCTACGAAATTCTTTTGGCGCTGAAGATCGAGAGCGTTCTGACCAAGGATCAGATCCTTGAGGTCTACATGAACCACATCTACCTCGGGCAGCGAGCCTACGGGTTTGCCTCGGCCAGCGAGATCTACTTCGGCAAGCCACTCAAGGACATCTCGGTGGCCGAGGCCGCGATGCTCGCAGGACTGCCCAAGGCGCCATCCGCCTACAACCCCATCGCCAACCCGAAACGCGCGACGGTGAGGCAGCTTCACATCATCGATCGCATGCTGGAAAACGGCTTCATCACCGAAGAACAGCGTGACGAAGCGCGAGAGCAAAAGCTGGTGTACCGCACGCAAACGGTATCCCCCGTGCATGGCGAATACGCTGCAGAAATGGCTCGCCAGCTGGTGCATGCGCAGTACGGCGAGGACGCGTACACGCTGGGCTTGCAGGTTCATCTGACGGTCAAGTCGACGGATCAGATGCAGGCTTACGCGGCGCTTCGGCGCGGCATCCTCGACTATGAGCGCCGGCAGGTCTACCGCGGTCCCGAGGCCTATATCGACCTGCCGAATGACGCCTCTGACGTCGACGTGCGCATCGGAGAGGCTTTGGGCGATCACCCTGACAACGATCAGCTGAAAGCCGCTGTGGTGCTCGAGGTCAGTGCGCGCCGGCTGGTTGCCAGCCTTCAAAGCGGTGAACAGATCACGTTGACAGGCGACGGGCTGAAGCCGGTTGCCTCGGGCCTCGGCGACAAGACCAATCCCAAAACCAAGATACGCCGCGGCGCGGTGATTCGTGTCGTCAAGGGCGGCAACGGCGCATGGACTGCCACCCAGCTGCCCGAGGTGGAAGGCGCCTTCGTGGCGTTGGGGCCACAAAACGGTGCGATCCTGGCGATGATCGGCGGCTTCGATTACTCGAAGAACGTCTTCAACCGGGTGACGCAGGCTTGGCGCCAGCCTGGCTCCAGCTTCAAGCCCTTCGTGTATTCGGCTGCGCTGGAACGCGGCTTTTCACCGACCACGGTGGTCAACGATGCCCCGCTTTTCTTCGACGCTGACAGCACCGGCAGCCAGCCATGGGAGCCGCAAAACTACGACGGCAAGTTTGAAGGCCCGATGCCCATGCGCAAGGCTTTGGCCAAGTCAAAAAACATGGTCTCGATCCGCATCCTCCAATCGATCGGCGCGAACTACGCGCAGGATTGGGTCACGAAATTCGGCTTCGAGGCCGAGCGGCATCCTGCGTACCTCACGATGGCCCTGGGCGCAGGGTCGGTGACCCCACTGCAACTGGCCAGCGCCTACGCGGTGTTTGCCAACGGCGGCTACCGTGTCAATCCGTTCCTGGTCAGCAAGGTGACCGACTCGAAGGGCCGCGTCGTGCATCAATTCAAGCCGCAACCGCTGGACGAGTCGATGAGGGCCATCAGCCCGCGCAATGCCTTCATGATGAACAGCCTGCTGCAAGAGGTCACCCGCTCGGGCACGGCAGCGCGTGCGCAGGTCGCGCTCAAGCGCCGCGACATCTACGGCAAGACGGGCACCACCAACGACTCGATGGATGCCTGGTTTGCCGGCTACCAGCAAGACGTGGTGGCCATCGTTTGGATTGGCTATGACAACCCCAGGAAGCTGGGTGACCGCGAAACCGGCGGTGGCTTGGCTCTGCCCGTGTGGATCGACTACATGAGCTTCGCCCTCAAGGGCAAGCCCGAGTCCGAACTGTCTGTGAATCCACCGGAAGGCGTTGTAAATATCGGCTCGGAGTGGTTCTACGAAGAGAGCACGCAGCGCACCGGCATCAGCAGCGTCGGGCTGGACGAAAACCCGCCCAAACCTGCCGACGAAGAAGAGCGCAAGAGCATCCTTGACCTGTTCTCGCGCTGAACGCGCCGCACCCGGCGAGGCGACCTTCAGGCAGTGCCGAAACCCAACGCCCGCCCGGCTTGTTCGCTGGCACAACTCGACAACACGTCATGAAATTCGGCGCCGCTGCGCGTATCGATCCAGCGCCCGCTGGCGCACTTGAAATGGAATCCACCGCTGCGCGCAGCCAGCCACAGCTCATGCAGAGGCGGTTGCGCGTTGATCACGATCTTGCTGCCATCCGGAAAGCTGAGCTCCAGCAGGCCTCCCGTGCGGCTTGAATCGATGTCGATCACATCGTCTTGCAGCCACCGGTCAACCGTTTCCTCAATCCGTGCCAGCACGGCAGCAGCCAAGGCGTGAAACTCGCTGTCGGTCAACGATCTTGGAAGGTTCGACTCGGGCATGGTCAGTAGAATTCTCTGGATGTCGAAAAGCACTCTGAGTCTAGTCTCCAAGGTCCACGGACCGGTTCGTCTGGTGGTCTTGATGGCCTTGGGCGCGATGCTTTCGGGGTGCGGACAGAAAGGCCCGCTGTTCATGCCGGGTCAGCCCAAGCTTCAGGCGGCGCTCACTCAGGCTGAGGCCATGTCGCCCACGACAACTGATCGTTTGGCCAGCCGATGAAGCTGCCAGGCGCGCCTCATCTGGCTTACTGCGACGACACGCTCACCCTGGACGGTTGTGGTCTGCCCGATTTGGCAGAGCGCTTCGGCACTCCGCTCTACGTTTACTCGCGCACCGCGATGCTCGCCGCGCTCGCGGCCTACCAAAGCGCCCTTGAGGGCCGAGCCCACCTCGTGTGCTTTGCGGTCAAGGCCAACTCAAGCTTGGCCGTACTGCAGACGTTTGCGCAAGCTGGTTGTGGCTTTGACATCGTGTCTGGCGGTGAGCTTGAGCGTGTGCTGGCTGCTGGCGCTGACCCATCCAAAGTGGTTTTCTCAGGCGTGGGCAAGACACGCGCTGAAATGCGCCAGGCGCTTGCCGCCGGCGTGATGTGTTTCAACGTCGAGAGCGAGGCCGAACTCGAAACCCTGTCTTCGGTGGCTGTGCAATCCGGGCAAACAGCGCGCATCAGCTTGCGCGTGAACCCCGATGTCGACGCCAAGACTCACCCTTACATCTCCACGGGTCTCAAAGACAACAAGTTCGGCATCGCCCACGAGCGAGCCTTGGCCGCCTACGCGCGCGCTGCCGGGCTTGCGGGGCTCGAGGTCGTTGGCATCGATTGCCACATCGGCTCGCAAATCACCGAGGTCGCGCCTTACCTCGATGCCGTCGATCGCATGCTGGATCTGGTCGAGGCGGTCGAAGCCACCGGCGTGCGAGTGCATCACCTGGACCTCGGCGGCGGGCTGGGCATCACCTACACCAACGAGCAACCACCTTCGGCGGCCGAGTTGATTGGCGCATTGCTGCAGCGCATCGATGCCCGCGGCCACGCACATCGCAAACTGATGTTCGAGCCTGGCCGCTCGCTTGTGGGCAATGCGGGGGTGCTTCTCACCGAGGTTCTGTACCTGAAGCGGTCTCACGAAGCCGGGGGCAAGAATTTCTGCATCGTGGATGCCGGCATGAATGACCTGATGCGTCCGGCGATGTACGAGGCCTGGATGGGCATCTCGCCCTGCCGTTTGAGCGACGCCGAGCCGGTGACTTATGACGTGGTCGGGCCCGTATGTGAATCGGGGGACTGGTTGGGGCGCGACCGTGATCTGGCCGTTCAACAAGGCGATCTGCTGGCGGTCTTGTCGGCAGGCGCCTACGGAATGAGCATGGCCAGCAACTACAACACCCGCGGCCGCGCTGCAGAGGTCATGGTGTCAGGTGAACAGTCTTGGCTGATCCGGGACCGCGAGACGCCCACCGAGCTTTTCCACGGCGAACACTTGCTGCCAGCACAAAGCTAGCGCGGGCCAGGTCCAAGCAGCTTCACCTCGCCGTAAAAAGCGCGCACATGGGTGCGGGTGTTGTCTGCATCGGTCATCAAGGCCACCGATGTCAGCGCGCCGGGCTCTTCGCCAAAGGCCTTTCTGAAATCGCTGGCAATGTCCCGATCGTGAAACCGCCACACCGACGTTTGCGTCGGGCCCGAGTCAACGACGATCTTTCGGATCCGACTGGTGCGAGCCGCAACGATCACTGAGCCCACAGGGGCATGGTTGTCCCACACATACATCAGCGTCGCGTAGGGCGGGGGCTCGCCGATCACGCCTTCGACCAGATCAAACAGCAGCCGGTCCTTGACCGGCAGCTTGCTGAAATCGCCGTCAAAGGCCAGCACCAGCCGCACCGGCGCGTCTTCGTGTTCCTGCACGCTCAGATCGGCCTTCTCCATCAGCTGAGGCACCATCCACGAAAACGCCAGATGGCCCAATTCATCGGGCTGCACACGCACCATCTTTCGATACAGACTGACCGAGTGGTCTGCATCGGCCTGAATCACGGGTTGACCGTCCAGCGTGATTGGCGCGTATCGCGTCGCTCGCTTGAAGGGAAATTCGAACGGCCGCCAAGAGTCCGGATCACCGCGCGAAGCAACCCGCTCGTCCGGCGTGGCCACGCAGCCTGACAGCACAAACGCGACCAACGCCATGCCCCATAGCCGAGCCCGTGGGCCGCAGGCTTTGGCCATCGCCGACCCTGATGTGCTCACGCGCGCAAAACTGACTGCAAGGGCCACGGAGATCACCAAACGATCACCCAAAAAGGCTCGTCCACAACGAAGAAAGCCACCCGAGGGCGGCTTTCAGATATCAACCCATCTCCGTCAGAAGATCAGAAGGTGTGGGCGAGACCGATGTTGTACTCATTCTTGCGATTGAAGTACTCGTCTTGATCACCGCTGCGGCCGATGACCACACCGTAGAGCGACGTGCGCTTCGACAAGGCATATTCAGCCGACATGCCGTACTTGGCCTGACTGACCTCGCTGTCAGCCCAAACGCTTTTCGCCAAATTACTGCCGGACAACTCAGACTGGGTGTACTGGGCCACAAACGTCCACTTACCCACCGGAACCTTCACGCCAAAGTTGCTGGCCTTGAGGTCAACGCCAGATTTACTACCTACGGTGCTACCGGTACCACTGTTGAAGGTCGTCATGGCATTTGCGCCAAATGCCTGGGTCACATCGGTGCCATCTTGATAAGCGGCATAAATCTTCGCAAATCCGAGGTCATAGTTGGCGCCGATCGTGCCAGTCTTGGACGCAGAACCACTGGTCCCGTTGCCATTGATCTGCTCGTAAACCAAATCGGCAGAAAGCGGACCCGCCGTCACGATGAACCCCACACCTGTGTACGAGGCAATGCTTCCAGCAGCAGCCGTGTTACCACTGAACGCTGTGGTGGCGTTGCCTGACGGTGCAGCCGCCTTTTCGCCGAAGCTGTAGGTGGCAATCATCTGTGCAATACCCATGAAGCTGGGCGAGCGATACGAAAACGCGTTGTCGACACGGGTGCCAAAGTTGTTGAAGTAGGCCAGATTCTGGTTGTAACCAGTCTGCTTGCGGTTGGTTCCGATCACTTCGGAAATGTTCAACTGGTTTTCGCCGCTGGCGTCGTTGATCGTGCGGTTGACTTCACGCGACAGGGTTTCCAAGCGACCGAAGCGGATGTCACCCCAAGTCGTTGAACCCAAGGCCACATAGGCCTCGCGGTTGAACATCGAATTCGTAGACGTCTGGGTGGCGCCCCCGTTTGCACCGGTGTCAACCGCGATCTGGGATTCCAGCTTGAAGTAAGCCTTGAGGCCGTCGCCGAGATCTTCGGTACCGCGCATGCCAAAGCGAGAAGCTCCAAGGCCACCCGAGCCACCGTCGTTCATCCCGGCGACCGACTCACCGACCTTGGCATTCTTGCCAGCCAAGCCCATGCTGCCAGGGTCCACAGAACCCACGTTTGCGTCAACGCGGCCATAAAGAGTGACCGAAGATTGGGCCGAAGCGAGGCCGGTGAAAGCACCCAAGACCGCGAGGGCGACGACTGATTTTTTCATTTGAGAAATCTCCTGAACTGACCATTGAAATCGGAACGAAACTGGAGCGATTCAACGCCGCCAATCACCAACAGGCCGAATGGTAGTCACAAGCCCGCGAAATTCCATCGCTGCGCCCACCGACAACCAAAAAAAACCAAGGCACACTGACGGTGTGTTGCCCGAAAGCCACACGACCCGCGTGGCACATTTCGTGTCACAAAGACTGGGCGAAGGCAGGCGTAGCGCAACAAAATCAGGTGAGCACAAACCCAGCACTAACCGGCAACCGAATGTTCATGCCGTCACTGGGTTGAGTCAAGGGTGTTTTCCAACGCAGACTTCTACACATGCTTGAGCAGATCATCATCGCCGCCGACAACGCGCTCAGAACCCTCTCGGGAGTGGCAGTTTCCTCGCGGCAACTGCCAAACGCAAACTTCAGCCCGAAAGGCAGCGGCGCAGCGGCAGCCTGCGCGCACGACGATTCGCAACTCTCGCCGGCCGAGCGCTCACTGTCGGGCGCGCTGATGCGCGTCAATCATGTCGGAGAGGTTTGCGCGCAAGCCTTGTATGTGGCGCAATCGATGGCCACTCAGAACCCTGAACTGCGCGACAAGCTCAAGGCCGCAGCGCGCGATGAGACCGATCACCTGGTCTGGACACAACAGCGCCTGACCGAACTGGGCGCACGCCCCAGTTTGCTCAACCCGCTTTGGTACGCGGGCTCCTTTGTGATGGGTTGGGTGGCAGGCCGCAGCAGCGAAGCGATGGGTCTGGGCTTTGTCGTTGAAACAGAGCGGCAGGTTGAGCATCACCTCGAAGGCCACCTGGACAGGCTGCCAGCATCAGACCAGCGATCCCGCGCGATCGTGATTCAAATGAAAGCCGACGAGTCGCGCCATGCCCAAGAGGCACAGCAGTCGGGCGCCAGCGAACTGCCCTTGCCGCTGCGCTGGGCGATGCGCGCAGCCGCTGGGGTCATGACGCGCACGGCTCACTACCTGTGACACACGCCATCCCCGCCGCCTGCGGCAGGAAGGGATCAGACGGTCACGATGTCAAAACTGGTGGTGATTTCGGCGGTTTTACCGAGCATGATGCTTGCGGAGCAATATTTGTCGTGCGACATCTGAATTGCCCTTTCCACCGCAGCGGCTGAAATGTCGCTGCCTGTGATGGTGAAGTGCATGTTGATTTTGGTGAACACCTTGGGGTCGATCTCAGCCCGGGTTGAGGTCACCTTGACCTGACAGCCCGTCACCGCTTGCCTGCCACGCCGCAGGATCAGCACCACGTCATAGGCTGTACAGCCAGCCGTGCCGGCGAGCACGGTTTCCATCGGGCGCGGCGCCAAGTTACGGCCGCCCCCCTCAGGGGCACCGTCCATCACGATCATGTGCCCGCTACCCGTCTCTGCCACAAAGCTCATGCCAGAAGCAGCAACCCAATTGACCACGCAGTCCATTCAGACCCCCATCGACATCACTGATTGGAGATTGTCCACGGGGGTTGACGGCACGGCTGGCAAATATGAATCCATCAGGAAAATTTGCTTGCGCAAACCCAACGGAATCCGTACTATCCCTACATGTTGTTTTGATGCTCTTTCCCGTTTGTCTCCTCCACCTCCGTAATGGTGGATTTGGCCCAAGGCAGAAATGCCTTGGGCCTTTTTATTGGGTGTTTTTGGCTTGCGTCAAGCAGCGCGCTGCGGCCGTCAGGTCGCTCGATGTCAACGCTTAACATCCACGACCGCGTGCAGGACGGCCTGCAAGCAAAACCTCGCAGCCCGGAGACACGATGTCTGGCCCCAAAGCACGCAAGGCCCCGAAGCCGTTGAGCCAAGCGGTCGCAAATGGTGAACCGCTGGGGTTGGATGACTATCTGCGAAAGATCCTGACTGCGCGGGTTTATGACGTGGCGATCGAGACCTCGCTGGAACTGGCGCGCAATCTCAGCAAGCGAGTGCACAACCAGGTGCTGCTCAAACGCGAGGACAGCCAACCCGTGTTCAGTTTCAAGTTGCGTGGGGCTTACAACAAGCTCGCTCAGCTGACAGCCGAACAACGCGACAGAGGCGTCATCTGCGCGTCAGCCGGCAACCACGCCCAAGGCGTCGCTCTTGGCGCCAAACGATTGGGCTGCAAGGCATTGATCGTCATGCCGCTGACCACACCCAAGCTGAAGGTCGACGCGGTCAAGGCTCTCGGCGGCTCGGTGGTGCTTCACGGCGAAAGCTACTCGGATGCCCACGCACACGCGCTCGAACTTGAGCAGCAGCATGGGCTGACCTTTGTCCACCCGTTTGACGATCCCGATGTGATTGCGGGCCAGGGCACGATCGCCATGGAGATCCTGCGGCAACACCCAGACCCTATCGAGGCGGTGTTCGTAGCGATTGGTGGCGGTGGATTGATCTCCGGGGTGGCGGCTTACATCAAGGCCGTTCGCCCGGAAATCAAAGTCATCGGCGTGCAGATGAATGACTCAGACGCGATGATCCGCTCGGTCAAGGCTGGAAAAAGAGTCAGCCTGCCTGAGGTCGGCTTGTTCTCGGACGGAACGGCTGTCAAGCAAGTCGGCGTGGAAACGTTCCGTCTGACTCGTGAACTGGTCGATGACTTCATCACCGTTGACGCAGATGCCGTGTGCGCCGCCATCAAGGACGTTTTCCAGGACACCCGCAGCATCCTCGAGCCAGCGGGCGCGCTGTCGGTGGCTGGCGCAAAGCAATACATCGAAAAACACCAACTGAGTGGTCAGACGCTGGTGGCGATCGCATGCGGCGCCAACATGAACTTTGACCGCCTGCGCTTTGTCGCCGAGCGCGCCGATATCGGAGAAGACCGCGAGGCGCTTCTGGCCGTGACGCTGCCCGAGGAGCGGGGCAGCTTCAAACGTTTTTGCGAAGTGATCGGCCCGCGTTCGGTGACGGAGTTCAACTACAGAATCTCCGACGAAAAAACGGCCCACGTGTTCATCGGTGTGGCGACGGCACAGCGGGGCGATTCAAGCGCGCTGGCTGCCAACTTCAACCGGCAGGGCTTTCGCGCCATCGACCTGACACACGACGAATTGGCCAAGCTCCACCTGCGGCACATGGTGGGCGGACGAAGTGAATTGGCTCGGGATGAGCGGCTGTACCGGTTTGTTTTCCCGGAGCGCCCCGGTGCGCTGATGAAGTTCCTGTCCAGTTTGCACCCTGACTGGAACATCAGCCTGTTCCACTATCGCAGCACCGGCGCAGACATCGGACGCATCGTGGTCGGCATGCAAGTGCCGCGTCAGGACAAGAAGGCTTTCAAGGATTTCCTGAGCACCCTGAATTACCCGTGCGTTGATGAAACCGACAACCCCGCGTACCGGCTTTTTCTGCGCTGAGCATCAACGCGAACACGGTCCACAGCTGGGCCCAAACTTCAGCGAGCGCGCAAGCCCTTGAGGCCCTTCTGGTAGTGACCTGCCGAGGGTGGTGCCATGTCTGACAGCGAATCTCTCGTGTCATCGGCATTGGGAACAGGCTGGGCTTCGGGGAAGGTGTACGTTTCGGGCACTGCGGCTGGCGCAAGGGTGCCGGTCGCAGCAGCGGTCAGGGGCGGCATTTCCAGCACGACCTCGGAAGCCGGTTCACTGCCGCTTTGAGCCATGGCCACCGTGGCCGTGCGCATGCTGACGTCGTGCAAAACCAGGTTCGAGTCAATCAGTGCACCCACGCGGTAGACGCGCGGCGGGTTGCCGTCAACAGATATCACCGCCAGGCCCGGACCCCCATGCTGCCTTGGCGCAGCAACGCCGGTCAAACGCAAACGCGCACCGAGCTCTTGGGCCAGGACTGGTGATTGAACCGGAGCCTGAACAGCCAGGTCAGAGCCCAGCAGCCTGGACAAATCTCCGCGAGTCAAAGAGCCCACGTCGGCGGTTGCGACTTGCATGGGAGCAGGCGCGGAATGCCCAAAGAAGCGGATGCCCCAGAACACGCCTGTCCCGGCAACCAGAGCCCAGATGATGAAAGCAGCGAATCGGCTCGACATGCCCCGATTATCATCCTCACAGAGCGCCGCACCCCCCAACGGCGGCAAGGAACACGCCATGGTCAAAACCGATTACGTGCCTTCGTCACGCTCACTCATGCGGTCATTTGATCAACCGAAGGCCCGTCTGCGTTCGGGCGGATTCACCCTGATCGAACTGATGGTCGTTCTGGTGATCATCGGCGTGCTGGCTGCGTTGATCGTTCCTAACGTGCTGAACCGCGCCGATGACGCTCGAGTCACCGCTGCACGCACCGATGTCAACAATCTGATGCAGGCGCTCAAGCTGTACAAGCTTGACAACCAGCGCTTCCCGAGTGGCGAGCAGGGTCTGCAGGCCCTGGTTGCCCGACCCTCCGTGGGAGCAGCGCCGCCGAACTGGAAACCCTATCTGGACAAACTGCCCAATGACCCATGGGGCCGCCCTTACCAATATGCCAACCCAGGCATCAAGGGCGAGATCGACATCTACAGCTTTGGCGCCGATGGTGTGGCAGGCGGCGAAGGCAACGACGCCGAGATCGGCTCCTGGCAATGAGCGGCTTGGGCGGGTGAGGCAACGTCAGGCCGGCTTCACGCTGATCGAGCTGCTGATCGTCGTCGCACTGATCGCGCTGGCGTCGTCGGTGGTCAGTCTGGCGCTGCGAGATCCGGCATCGGCGCGGCTTGAACAAGAAGGCGCGAGGCTGGCCATGCTGCTGGAATCGGCCCGATCCGAGGCCCGTGCCCTGGGCATTGCGGTGAACTGGGTGCCCAACGTCGAGGCTGCAGGCAAAGGCAACACGGGCGATTTCCGCTTCGTCGGCATGCCTGAATCTTCTGGCCTGCCCAACCACTGGCTGAACTCGGGCGTGACTGCCAGCGTCATTGGCGCCGGTGCGGTGGTGCTGGGCCCGGAGCCCTTGATCGGCGCGCAGCGCATCACATTGAGCCTGGAAGACCGCCGCCTCACTCTGGCCACCGATGGGCTCGGGCCCTTCGGCGTGGTGGGTGAAGAGTCGGGTGCGGCCAGCCGATGAAGCTGCCCTCGCCTGCGGCGGTTTCCAGCGGCCACCGCGCGATGGCCGGGTTCACGCTGATCGAAGTGCTCGTCGCGCTCGTCATCGTGGCGGTGACGTTGGGCGCGGGCGCCAAGGCGGCCGGTTCACTTTTGTACAACGCGCAGCGGCTCACCGAGGTCAGCGAGGCGCAGTGGTGTGCTGACAATCAATTGACCGGGCTCAAGCTGTCACGCACCTATCCGAATGTGGGTGAATCCAGTTTCAGCTGCCAGCAGTTGGGTCGAACCTACCGCGGGACATTCCGGGTGCAACCCACACCCAACCCGAACTTCCGGAGGGTCGACGCGGTGATGGCCAATGAGGCGGGCGAGCCGATGCTCACCTTGTCCACTGTCTTGCCGCGGTACTGACGCCATGGCCATCCTCGCCACCCGTAAAAACGGCTTTACGCTGGTCGAAGTGCTGGTGGCGCTGGTCATCATGGCCACCTTGGCGCTGATGGCCTGGCAGGGTGTGGACGGCATCGTGCGCACGCGCGATGCGAGCCAGGCCAGGCTCGAACGCACGCTGCGCCTGACCACAGTCTTGTCCCAGTGGGAACAGGATCTGGCATCGCTGCACGACACCGACGTGGTTCCAGCGCTGACATTCGACGGCGCCACGCTGCGCCTGACCCGGCGCACGCCCGATGGCGTGCAGCTGGTTTCCTGGACGTTGATGGCTTCGAACGTCGAAGGCGAGCAAGGCATCAGCCAATGGGTGCGCTGGGGCGGGCCGTCGGTCACAGGCAGTGCCGCCCTGCAAGACAGCTGGATGCGCAGCCAGCTGCTGCCTGGCAATGATCCCGGCCTTGTCAGAACCCTCGGTGGCCTGACCCAATGGCAGCTGTACTGCTACCGCGGCAACGCCTGGACCAACTGCCAATCCAGCAACGACGTGGTCGAGGCCGTTGCCACACCCGCGAGCGGTGCGGCTGTGAGCCGACCCAAGGTGGTTTTGCCCACGGGCATCAGACTGGTGCTCACATTTGCGGGGGGCGGCGGGTTTGAAGGCACGCTGACCCGAGACATCGCTTTGGGTCCCCAGTTGCCATGAGCACCCAGCAGTCGCAGCCATCGGGTCGCCGAACGCAATCGGGAGCGGCGCTGCTCACCGCCATGCTGATCGTGGTGCTGGTCGCCACGCTGGCGTCGGCCATGGTCTGGCAGCAGTGGCGCGCGGTTCAGGTCGAGTCGGCCGAGCGGGCGCGAACCCAGGCCGCCTGGGTTCTTTCAGGCGCACTGGACTGGGCGCGGATGATCCTGCGCGAAGACGCTCGCAGCGGCAGAGCCACCACGCTCAGCGAGCCGTGGGCCACGCCGCTGGCAGAAGCGCGCCTGTCTACCTTTCTGGCGGCCGACCGCAACAACACAGACAGCGGCCCGGAGGCCTTTCTGTCGGGCAGCATCAGCGACGCTCAATCTCGATACAACCTGCGCAACCTCACCGACGACAGCGGCAAAGTCATCGATGCCGAGCTGCTTTCCATCCAGCGCCTGTTTGAGTCGATTGGCGTTGCGCCGACCATCGCCACACGCTTGGCCAGCGGGCTGCGTGACGCCATGGCACCGATGGGCAGCTCAGAGCGACCCAGCGCGCCACCTTTGATGCCACGCAATATCGACCAGCTTTCATGGTTGGGGGTCGACCCCGAATCCCTTCGCAGGCTGGCGCCCTACGTCGTGATCCTGCCCGTGCGCACCGCCATCAACCTGAACACCGCATCGCGCGAAGTCATTGCCGCGAGCGTTGACGGTCTCGACCTTGGCGGCGCGGATCGCCTGGTGCAAACCCGTCAGCGCACGCCGTTCAAGACGCTGGCCGAGGCACAGAATCTGGTGCCCCCAACCGTGAGACTGGACGAAAGCCGCGTCGGGGTGATTTCGAATTTTTTTGAAGTCCGAGGCAGGCTGCGGCTGGGCGACAGGGTGCTCGAGGAGCGCTCCTTGGTCGAGCGCCGCGGGCTGGACATCGTCGCCTTGCAGCGACGTCGGGTCAGCATGCAAGACCCCGGCGGATGAAACAGCCCCGCTCGTGGCGCACATCTGTTTACAACTGGCTGCAACAAGCAGCGATAAGCCTTTGATTTAAGGAGATCCGCGATGCTCGCCTTACTAGAATCAGTTTTCGCTTCGGATCACTGAGAGCCTCGATGCCGACCCTCGTCATTTGTCTGCCACCACGCCCTCGCCTGCGGCCGCGAAGTGCTGCGCCAGCCGTGGTTGAGGCTTCGGCCGCGGATGACTTTGACTATCTGCTGACGAACGACGGTTTCACGATTCAGTCACGCGGGCGATGCGCATCGTCGCTCTTGCCCAAGGCCGACAGCGTGATCGCGGTGGTCGGCGATGCGGACGTGGCTTGGCACCAGATCACGCTGCCCAAAGCGCCATCGGCACGGCTTCGAGCCGCGCTCGCAGGTGTGCTCGAAGAATCCTTGCTCGAAGACGCCGAAGACACCTGTTTCGCACTCGCTCCAGGGGCGGTTGCTGGCCAGCCCACCTGGGTGGCGGCCATTCACCGCTCATGGCTGGCCGAGCGGCTGGGCCAACTCGAGCGCCGCAAGGTCTTCGTCGACCGTGTGGTGCCGCTCTCCTGGCCCGACGACCTGCCCCGTGGCCACTTCAGCGAGGCCGCTGACACCGAATCGAAGGAAGACGTCGAGTTGACCTGGGCTCACGCGCAAGGTGTGGTGATGCTGCGATTGCAAGGTGGCCTGGCGCGTGCGCTGCTGCCTCAGCCGCTGCCACCTGAGACGCACTGGAGCGCCGACCCTGAGGTGGCCACCTTTGCCGAGCGCTGGCTGGGCTCATCCGTGAGCGTGCTGACCGTTGGCGAGCGCGCGTTGCAGGCCACGCGCACCTTGTGGAACCTGCGCCAATTCGACATGGCTGCGCGCCACCGTGGCACCCGCGCCGCACGTGATCTGCTGCGCCGCTGCATGAGCCCGGCCTGGCGGCCGGTGCGTCACGGTGTGGCCGCGTTGGTTGCGGTGCAGATCATCGGGCTCAACCTGTGGGCGTGGCACCAAAGCGCGGAGCTGGCAACGCGCCGGCAATCGATGGTGACGCTGCTGCAAACGACATTTCCCCAGGTGCGGGCTGTGCTCGATGCGCCGCTGCAGATGCAGCGCGAGGTCGATGTGCTGCGCGCCTTGGCGGGCAAGCCAACCGAGCTGGACCTTGAAGTGCAGTTGCAAGCTGCGGCCTCGGCTTGGCCCGGCGGACAGCCGCCGGTCGGTAATCTGCGCTTCGAGACCGGCCGTCTCACCCTGGCCGCGGCTGGCTGGACAGACGCAGAAATCGATCAGTTCCGGGCCTACTTGCAGCCCGCCGGCTGGCAGGTGGATGCATCGGAAGGGCGGGTCGTCTTGAGCCGCTCGCCGCAGGTGTCCCGATGAGCACCTCGCCAAACGAGGGACTGGCCCGGTTCGGACTCACCTTGCCTGCGTCGTGGCTGGTATTGCGAGATCAAGCGTTCACTCGCTGGCTTGCGCTGGCGCCCAGAGAGCGCACCAGCCTGACGGTGGCAGCTTGCTTTGTCGGCGCGCTCATGGTCTGGTTCATTGCGATTCAGCCGGCGTGGCGCACCCTGAGCACAGCTCCAGCGCAAGTCGACCAGCTCGACGCGCAGTTGCAAACCATGCGCCGCCTGGCAGCCGAAACCTCGGAGCTGCGAAACATGCCTCCGGTGTCGGCCATGCAGTCGGGCACTGCGCTGCTTGCGACCACGGAGCGGCTGGGCCCCAAGGCCGAACTCACGCTGTCGGGAGATGGCGCCACGTGCAGCTTCGACGAGGTGTCCGCAGTCGATCTTCAGGGCTGGTTGACCGAGGTTCGCAGCGCAGCCCGTGCGCGGGTCACGCAAGCCCAACTGTCGCGTGGCCCCAAGGGCTACTCAGGCACCATCGTCTTGAGCCTCGCGGGAGCGCCATGAACCGCTTTTCTGTCAGCCGCCTGGGCATTCCAACGCTGCGGCGCAAGCCGCCGGCGTCGCCATCGATGCTGGCTGCATCTCGATGGGTAGATTCAACGCATGCCGAACTCGAATGGGGCCGAGCCCGCGCCAGCAGTCTGCGCTGGAGCGTCGCAGGCGCCGTCACCGGCGCACTCATCTCGGCCATCGCCTTCGCACCAGCGGCCTGGCTGGCCAGCGCCGTATCGGGCGCAACCCGGCAGCAGTTCATGCTGGTCGAGGCACGTGGCACGGTCTGGTCGGGCAGCGCGGTGGCGGTGTTGACAGGCGGCGAGGGCAGCCGCGACGCCAGCGCGCTGCCGGGCCGGCTGGCCTGGTCGCTGCGGCCGCGCGGACTCGCGCTCGAAGTCGTTCTCAGCCAACCTTGCTGTCTGAGCGGCAATGTTGCCGTCTTGCTCAGACCGGGCGTGGGCCGCTGGACGGCCGAGTTGCTGCCAACTTCAGCACCCATCGGCCAGTGGCCCGGGTCCTGGCTGAGTGGTCTGGGCACCCCTTGGAACACCGTGCAAATTGGCGGGACCTTGCGTGTGCTGTCTTCGGGTCTGACTCTCGAATCGGCGCAGGGCCGCTGGCACATGACCGGTGGGGTCGACGTCGAACTGACGGGAGCCTCCTCACGGCTGTCGACGCTGGACACGCTGGGCAGCTATCGTCTGAGCCTGCAGGGTCAGCCCCCGAATGCAGGCGCCAAGCCAGAAGCGGGCGACATGGTGAATATCACCTTGACCACCCTTGAAGGTGCCTTGCAAGTCAACGGCACCGGCACCTGGGGCCCTGGAGGGTTCCACTTCCTAGGCGAAGCCGCTTCGCGTGATGCCGACGAAGCTGCCCTGACCAATCTGCTGAATCTCATCGGACGGCGCGACGGCGCGCGGTCCGTCATTTCGATCGGATAGCCATGAATGCTCACCATCCCCTGCATGGGTTGCCATCCCGGCTGCGACGGCACATTCCACGGCTGGGTGTCGCGGCGCTGTGTGCACCGCTGACGCTGTCTTTGCTTCTCGGACCTTTGGCCGTGGCGCCAGCCTGGGGCCAGGCGGCTCAAACCGCCACAGGAGGTCAGCGTTTCGTGGGCGACCCCGTGACGCTGAACTTCGTCAACGCCGACATCGAGGCCGTGTCGCGAGCGATGGCTGCCATCTTGCGCCAGCAGTTTGTGGTCGACCCAAGGGTCAAAGGCGCAATGACGCTCTACAGCGAAGAGCCGCTGTCGCCTCGCGAGGCCTACCTGAACTACCTGGCAGCGCTGCGCGGGCTGGGCTTCACGGTGGTTGAAGCCGGCGGCTTGTTCAAGGTGGTGCCCGAGGCCGATGCGAAGCTGCAGTCGGGCACCGTATCGGTCGGCGAGGTGAGCCGTCGTGGTGATCAGGTGATCACGCAGATCTACCGGCTGACGCACGAGAACGCCAACAACCTGGTGCCGGTGCTGCGCCCTCTGATCAGCCCGAACAACACCATCAACGCGAACCCCGGCAACAACACGCTGGTCATCACCGACTACGCGGACAACCTGCAACGCATCGGCAAGATCATCGCGGCGATGGACACACCGGCGTCGGGGGACGTCGAGCTGATCACGCTGCAGCACGCGGTGGCCAGCGACATCGCCCCGCTGGTGCAAAAGCTCACCGAATCAGGCGGCGCAGCGGGTCAAGGCATTGCCGGCTCCGCGGCCACCTCGGTGCTGGTCGAGCCGCGAAGCAACTCGCTGCTGGTGCGCGCGCCCAATGCGGCCAAGCTGGCTTCGATACGCTCGCTGGTGTCCAAGCTGGATCAACCCAACAACGGCGCCAACGGAACGGGAAACATCTGGGTCGTCTACCTCAAGAATGCCGATGCGGTGAAATTGGCCACCGTGTTGCGAGCTGCTTACAGCGGAGGCTCGGGCGGGTCTGGCAGTTCGTCGAACAGCTCGTCGTCGTTGGGGGCAAACAGTGCGGCCAACGTGGCCAAGACCGACGCCACGTCGGGCAATGGCTCGAGCCCGGGCAGCTCGCCTCAGGCCACAGCTCCGGTCACGCCGTCTGGCAGCCCTTCAACGGGCGGCTTCGTGCAGGCCGATCCGGCGACCAACTCGCTGATCATCACGGCGCCCGAGCCGATGTACCGACAACTGCGCTCGATGATCGACCAGCTCGACTCACGTCGCGCGCAGGTCTACATCGAAACCATGATCGTCGAGGTCATCGGCGATGACACGGCCGATTTCGGCTTCCAGTGGCTGGCGGTGGGTGACACCGGCAACAAGTACTTCGGCGCAGCCGGCACCAATTTCGGCACGGGAGGTTCCGGAAACCTGCTGCAAGACGGCCAAAACGCGGCCAATCCACTGGCCACGGCCAAGGGCCTGGCTCAGGGTCTGAACGTGGCGGTGATCCGCAACTACGGCAGCTACTACGGGCTGTCCGCGGTGCTGAAGGCGCTTCAAACGCGCGCCAGCACCAACATCGTGTCAACGCCAAACCTGATCACGCTCGACAACGAGGAAGCCAAGATCGTGGTGGGCAAGAACGTGCCGTTCGTGACCGGTCAGTACACGACCACCGCTGTGGGCGCCACGCCGTTCCAGACCATCGAGCGCAAGGATGTGGGCATCACGCTGCGCATCCGCCCTCAGATCGGCGAGAACGGCACGGTGCGCATGACGCTGTTCCAGGAGTCCTCGAGCATCGCCGAGCAGGCCACCGGAACAGCCAGGGACGGTCCGACCACGCTCAAGAAATCGATCGAATCGACGGTGGTCGTTGACGACGGGCAGATCATCGTGCTGGGCGGCCTGATTGAAGACTCGATCTCGGTCAGCAAGTCCCAGGTGCCCTTGCTGGGTGACATTCCGTACCTGGGCGCGCTGTTTCGCTCCGAGAGTCGCACCAAGGTGCGCACCAACCAGATGGTGTTCTTGCGGCCGGTGGTCATGCGCGACGGCATGTCGTCCAACAAGCTGGCGGTCGATCGCTACGAAATGATCCGCGGCGAACAAAAGGGCGCGCAGGTCTCCACCTTCCCGATGATGCCGGTCGGAGGCGGTCCGGTGCTGCCACCGCTGCAGCCTGGCGAAGACCCCGCCAAGCCAGCGGCCAGGCCCACCGAAGCGCCGCAGCCTGCGGCCAACTGACAGTTCTCACCGCACCAACTGCCACACTTCGTCATGTCCAGCCGACACCCTCTGCCCTACGCCTACGCGCGCGCCCACACGGTGCTGCTTGACGACGAAGGCGACCGTCTGGTGCTGTGGGCGCCGGAGACAGTTTCGCTGTCGGCGCTCGCCGAGGTGCTGCGCCTGTACGACGTGGATGCCCTCGAGAGAGAACCCGCAGAAACGCTCGTCAACCGCATCGCGGTGGCCTATGCCGGCAGCGAATCGAGCGCGGCCACCGTCATCGGCGAGGTCGAAAGCGAAGCCGATCTGAGCCGCATGATGCAAGAGCTGCCGGCGATCGAGGACCTGCTTGAAGCCTCGAATGACGCTCCGATCATCCGCATGCTCAATGCGCTGCTGACGCAAGCAGCCAAGGACGGCGCGAGCGACATCCACATCGAGCCCTACGAGCGCAGCAGTTCGGTGCGCTTTCGTGTGGACGGCACGCTGCGCGAGGTGGTGCAACCCAACAAGGCTTTGCACGCGGCACTGATCTCTCGCCTGAAGATCATGGCCGAGCTCGACATCTCCGAAAAGCGCCTGCCGCAAGACGGGCGCATCTCGCTGCGCATTGGCGGACGTGCGGTCGATGTGCGCGTGAGCACCCTGCCGTCGTCGCACGGTGAACGCGCGGTGCTGCGACTGCTCGACAAGGGCGAATCGAAATTCACGCTCGAAGGTCTGGGCATGAGCGGCGATGTGCTGAGCAACTTCGACCGTTTGGTGCAGCAGCCTCACGGCATCGTGCTGGTGACCGGGCCGACCGGATCGGGCAAGACGACAACGCTGTACGCCTCGCTCGGCCGCGTCGACACCGCGACCACCAACGTGCTGACCGTCGAAGACCCGGTCGAGTACGAACTCGGCGGAATCGGACAAACGCAGGTCAACCCGAAGATCGATCTGACCTTTGCCAAGGCCCTGCGCGCCATCCTGCGACAAGACCCGGACGTGATCATGATCGGCGAGATCCGCGACTTCGAGACCGCGCAGATCGCCATCCAGGCCTCGTTGACCGGCCACCTTGTGCTGGCCACCTTGCACACCAACGACGCACCGAGTGCGGTGACCCGGCTGACCGACATGGGCGTCGAGCCCTTCCTGCTCAGCTCGAGCCTGCTCGGCGTGTTGGCGCAGCGCTTGGTGCGCAAGCTGTGCGTGGCTTGCAAAAAGGCCGATGCTCAGGGCCGTTACCACCCCGTGGGCTGCGCCGAGTGCGGGCAAACGGGCTACAAGGGCCGCACCGGCGTCTATGAACTGATGTGCGCCAACGACGAGGTTCGCGCGCTGATTCACGGCCGGGCGGCCGAGCCGCAATTGCTCGAGGCCGCCGAACAGGCCGGTCTGCGCTCGATGCGAGAAGACGGCGAGCGTCTGGTCGGTGAAGGCATCACCTCCGCCGAAGAGGTGATGCGTGTCACGCGAGAGTGATGTGGGCGGCCCGGTTGTCTCGCTCGTGTCCCCCAAAGGCGCCGTGCGGATTTTCATGGCCGGGCGGCTGACATTGAGCCGCAGCTGACATGCCGGCCTACAAGTTCGAGGCGCTGACCGCCGCAGGCAAAACCACCACCGGCCTGCTGGAAGCCGACAACCCACGCGCGGTCCGGGCCCAGCTGCGTGCCCAGGCACTGGTGCCATTGCTGGTGACGCAGGTGGCCTCGGCAGGCGCCAAGGGCAAGGGTCTGCATTTCACGCAGCGGGTTTTTTCGTCGACCGCGCTGGCCGTGTGGACGCGCCAGCTCGCAGGGCTTGTGGGCAGCGGCTTGCCGCTTGAGCGCGCGCTGACCGCGCTCAGCGATGAGTCCGAGGACCCCAAGCAGCGCGAACTGGTCGCGCACCTGCGCTCTGAAGTCAACGCCGGCTCGCCATTCGCCAGCGCGCTGGGCAGCGCCGCGCGTGAATTCGACGACGTCTATCGCGGCGTCGTGGCCGCTGGCGAACAAAGCGGAGCGCTGGGCCAGGTTCTCGAACGCCTGGCTGACGATCTGGAAGAGCGCCAGGAACTCAAGGCCAAGTTGATCGGGGCCACGCTGTACCCGGCCATCGTGTCGCTGATCGCGGTGGTCATCGTGATCTTTCTGGTCACCTATGTGGTGCCGCAGGTGGCATCGGTGTTCACCAGTTCCAAACGTGCACTGCCGGGCCTGACCGTGGCGATGCTTTCGATCAGCAGCTTTCTGCGCCATTACGGCTGGCTGCTGCTGCTGCTCATCGCTGCGGGTGTGACAACCCTGATGCTGATGCTGCGCAGCCCGGCCTTTCGCGAGCGTTTTGACGCCGGGATGCTCAAGCTGCCGCTGGTCGGCCGACTCAGCCGTGGCTACAACGCCGCGCGTTTCGCGGGCACCCTGGCCATGCTGGCCGGCGCGGGCGTTCCCATCCTGAAGGCATTGCAGGCGGCTGCCGAGACGTTGTCGAACACCGCCATGCGCGCCGATGCGTTGGATGCGCTGGTGCGCGTGCGCGAGGGTGCGCCGCTCGCCTCGGCACTGGCAGGCAAGAAACGCTTTCCGGGATTGCTGTCGATGTTCGCCCGACTCGGTGAGCAAACCGGCCAGCTGCCCGAAATGCTCGACCGCGCCGCCAAGCAGTTGTCGGCCGAAGTGCAGCGACGCGCGCTGCAAATGGCCACCATCCTCGAGCCGTTGCTGATCGTGGCCATGGGCGGCGTGGTGATGCTCATCGTGCTGGCGGTGCTGCTGCCCATCATCCAGCTGAATACCTGGGTGAAGTAGCAGCAACGACCGAGACATCCATTTTTATCAACAGGGGAAATCATGTTCGTTTGGCTGAGCACCAAAAAATCAACCGAGTTTGGCAAAGAACTGGCAAAAATGCTGATGGAGCTGATGCCACAAGATACCCCTTTGAACGACAGCAAGCGTGCCTCAAAGGCGAATTACGCCAAAGAGAAAATGCGTAAACGCATCGTTCAATTCAAGCAAGAGGAAATTCTGAATTTCTACAAGACGGCGAAGCTGCTGAATTCATTCAAGTGGGAACTGAAGGATGCGGGCTATGACCAGGAAACCACCAACGGGTTCGCGTCATGGATTCTGATTTGCTTGCGGTCATCAAGTTGATCAATTCAACTCCTGTCGCCCATCATTCATCAATAAACTTGGTGAAACTTTCATAGTTTTCGTCTGATCTTCGAATGATCAAAAACCTTTTGAGGCAGCTGATCCCGTCGCGTCAGGGTGTATCTCCAGGCGGCGGGGATACCGCCAAGGCGGACAGCCTCATCGAAGAAGGCAACCGCGAAGAAAAAGCGCAGCGACTGCAACTCGCCGAGGAGCTTTACCAACAGGCTGTTGCCATCGCACCGGGCCATGCGAAAGCTCACCTGAACCTTGGCGTGCTGCTGGCGGAAAAGGGTGATGTGGCGGGCGCGACCCGCGCCTACGAGGCGGTGCTCAGCATCGACCCCGAGCACGCGTTTGGCAACTACAACTTTGCGAGACTGGTCTACCTGAGCGGCAACCCCAAGCAGGCCGAGACCTTGCTGCGAGCAGCCCTGCGCAAGAAGCCCGACTTCGCGCAGGCGGCCGCACTCCTCTCGCACACGCTTGAAGCCCTGAAGGACTCAGCCGGGGCCGTCGAGGCGATGGAGCTGGCGCTGCGTCTGGAGCCTGACAATTTCAGCTCATGGCTGAGCTTGGCCATCATGCTCAGCGATCTGAGGCGAAACGAAGAAGCGCAGCGCGCAGCAAGGCGAGCGCTGGCTCTCGAGCCGCGCAGCCCTGAGGCCTTGCGGCTGCTCGGTCTGGTGTTGTGCGCTCAAGGCTTTGCACTTGAGGCGCTGGAACCCTTGCGCGAATTCATCCAGATCGATCCGTCACGGTTCGAGACCCAATCGTTCGAGTTGGGACTCTTGAACTTCGATGAAGCCTTGAGCGCACAAGAGATCTTCGACAAACACCGCCAGTTCGGCGCTCGGCTGGAGCAGGCTTTCCCGGCCCGGTTCGAAAGCTATCTGGGCAACTCGGACAAGGAACGGCGCTTGCGGGTGGGCTATGTCTCGGCCGACTTCTGCACCCATCCGGTGATGCTCTTTCTGATTCCGGTGCTCGAGCGGCACAACCGGGCGTATTTCGAGATCTTCTGCTACTCGACCACCGCCAATTCAGACCGCATCACCGAGCGCGTGCGCGGCCTGTGCGACCAGTGGGTGGACGTGACGGACCTGCCTCACCCGCAATTGGCAGACAGGATTCATGCAGACGCCATCGATGTATTGATCGACCTGACGGGTCATACGCGGCTGTACAGACTGCCGGTATTCAGCCAACAGCCCGCCCCCATTCAAGCCACCTGGGTCGGATACCTGAATACAACAGGATTGACACGGATGGACTACAGGCTTTGCGATGTGCGCACAGATCCTCCGGAAATTTCTCAGCCTCTTCATACCGAAACTCTGATTCCACTTCCGAACAGTCAGTGGTGCTACCGGCCTTTCATCGACAAGGAAGTTGCGGTTGAGTCGCCTGTCGAAAAAAATGGCTACATCACTTTCGGGTCTTTCAACAGCGCTTTAAAGATAACTTCCGTGATGTGCAGGCGTTGGGGTGAACTGCTTTCACGTGTTCCGAATTCAAGGTTGTTGCTGGTGGATATCAACTCCGAACAGAAACGAGAATCCATCAGGTTCGAGTTATTCGATATGGGCATATCAGATGACCGCTTCGAATTCTTGCCACGGGTCGACTTGACCGTCTATTACGACCTTTTCAGCTTCATCGACATTTCTCTGGACAGCTTTCCATACGGCGGCGGCACGACCACTTTCGATTCCCTGTGGATGGGCGTTCCGGTGGTCGCAGCCATGGGGTCGACCCCGGTTTCGCGCAGTGCGGCGAGCATTCTTTCGGCCTTGGGGCTCGACGCCTGGATCGCGCCGTCGATCGATCGCTATGTCGAGGTGGCTGCCGCCCTGGCCGCAGACCACCAGGCCGTCGTCGAATTGCGCCGGACACTGCGTCAGACATTGAAGCACTCACCGCTGACCGATGAGGCCACCTTCGTGCGCGATCTGGAAGCCGCCTATCGCCAGATGTGGGTCACAGGCAGGCAAGCGAAGCCTGTCCCCTGATGCCGGGCGGGCCCAGGCCCGCATCTGGCAGGTCAAAGGCACGCTTCTCTGGGCGCCGCCCTCGGGTGACGAGTGATTGAATGAAATCACTCGTCACCGCTTTCAGGAGGGCTCCATGGTTGCTTCTCACGAACTGGTCAACGTCAGCGAATCACGCTGTGGCATTCCGATCGCGCGCATGCGCAGCCTCTACCGCATCGACGAGGTCGGCCGCAAGCTCGACAAGCTGCCGCAACGCGAACACGAGAACCTGCGATCCACCTACGAGCGCATGCTCGAGAAAGGCTCGGAGCGCTTTCAGGTCAAGCCCTCGGGCCTGCCCGTCATGGATCACCTCTACGACGAGTTGCCCAATTTCGCCGAGGTGCTCGACGACGTGAAGCGGCAACTGGCTTTGTGCGAGGACAGCCGCGACTCGCTGGAGATCACGCCGCTGCTGCTGCTCGGCCCACCGGGCGTGGGCAAGACGCACTTCGCGCGTGAACTCGCCCAGTTGCTGGGCACCGGCATGGGCTTCATCTCGATGAGTTCGATGACCGCAGGCTGGGTGCTTTCGGGTTCGTCCAGCCAGTGGAAAGGCTCCAAGCCAGGCAAGGTGTTCGAAACGCTGGTCGACGGGCAGTACGCCAACCCGGTCATGGTGGTCGACGAGATCGACAAGGCCGGTGGCGAGCACGCCTACGACCCGCTCGGCGCGCTTTACAGCCTGCTCGAACACGACACGGCCGAGAGCTTCACCGACGAGTTCGCCGAGGTGGCCATCGACGCCAGTCAGGTCATCTGGGTCGCGACAGCCAATGACGCGCGTGGCATCCCCGAGCCCATCTTGAACCGGATGAACGTCTACGAGGTTCAGGCGCCCGACCGCGATGCAGCGCGCCACATCGCAGCCAAGCTCTACGCGTCGATACGTGCCGCCCATGATTGGGGCAGCCGCTTCGACGAGCAGCCGAGCGCGGAAATCCTCGAGCGCATGAGCGAAATGGCACCGCGCGAAATGCGCCGGGCCTGGATGACCGCATTTGGCAATGCCAAGCTGGCCCATCGCGCCAGGGTGGGCTCGATCGATCTGCCGGATGCACACCAGCGGCGCACGCCGATGGGGTTCATGCACTAGCACCGGAAGGTTCCAGCACTCGCGCGCCCCTGCGCAGCGCATGCGCCGACCTATCATCCGGCGCATGCCTGTGTCACTCGAAGGACAACTCGTCGTCGCGATTTCCTCTCGCGCGCTCTTCGATTTCGAGGAGGAAAACGAGTTGTTCGAGGCGACCGATGACCGCGCCTACATGCAGCTGCAACTCGACCGGCTCGATGTGCCTGCCAAGCCCGGTGTGGCGTTTTCGCTCGTCAACAAGCTGCTGAGCTTCAACCGTGGACCGAACGTCTCGGGCGCCATCGGCGAACCTGCATCGCAGCATGTGGAAGTGGTCATCCTGTCGCGCAACGATCCGGTGTCTGGCATGCGCGTGTTCAGATCCGCCAAGCACCATGGGCTGCCGATTCAACGCGGCGTCTTCACTCGAGGCGCTCCGCCGTGGCGCTACCTGCGCCCGCTCAATGCCAACCTGTTCTTGTCGACCAACGAGGCCGATGTGCGCTCGGCGCTTGATGCGGGCGTGCCCGCTGCTCGGGTGTACCCGCACTCGGCACGCGCATCAGCGGCACACCCGCATGAAGTTCGCATCGCCTTTGACGGCGACGCGGTGGTTTTCTCCGACGAGGCTGAACAGGTGTTCAGAAGTGCGGGACTGGATGCCTTTCAGGCGCATGAACGCGACCGCGCCGAAAAACCCCTGGCTGCCGGCCCCTTCAAGCCGTTGCTCGAAGCGCTGCAGCGGCTGCAGCATGCAAGCTCGCCGGCGATGGCCATACGCACCGCACTCGTGACGGCCCGCAGCGCACCGGCACACGAGCGAGCCATCCGAACGCTGATGGACTGGAACATCGAGATCGATGAAGCCATGTTCCTGGGCGGACTGCAAAAAGGCGAGTTCCTGCGCGAGTTCGAGCCCGATTTTTTCTTCGATGACCAGACCGGCCACATCGAAAACGCCGCGCCCCATGTGCCGGCCGGGCTGGTGGCTGCGGGCATCGCCAATCGCTGAGCGTCAGCGGCCGCCTCGGCCCGAAACCCGCAGATGCGGGCCCGAGTTCAGCTCAAGGTCACGCGTGCGAACTTGCGCTTGCCGACTTGCAGCACGTAGGTTCCGGCGCCAAGCTTCAGTCCACGATCGCTGACCACGCAGCCATCGATCCTCACACCGCCGCCATCGACCAGACGCAAGGCCTCGCTGCTCGAAGCCGCGAGGCTCGCGTCGCGCAGCAAGGCACCGATGCCTATTGGTGCGCCCTGGATGTTGAGCTCAGGCAGGTTGTCGGGGATGCCGCCTCGCGAACGCAGGTCGAAGTCTTGCTCCGCCGACTCGGCCGCCGCGGCGCTGTGAAATCGTGCGGTGATCTCCTTGGCGAGCGCGACCTTCGCGTCCTTCGGGTTGCGTCCCGACTCGACCTCGGCCTTCAGCCGTGCGATCCCGTCTTCCGACTTGAAGCTCAGCAGCGTGTAGTAGCGCCACATCAGGGTGTCGCTGATGGACAGCAGCTTGGCGTACATGTCGTTGGGCGCCTCGCTGATGCCGATGTAGTTGCCCTTGCTCTTGGACATCTTGTCGACGCCGTCGAGCCCTTCAAGCAACGGCATCGTGAGGATGCACTGCGGCTCTTGGCCATACTCGCTTTGCAGTGCTCGGCCGACCAGCAGGTTGAACTTCTGGTCGGTGCCGCCCAGCTCGAGATCGCTTTTCAGGGCCACCGAGTCGTAGCCCTGCATCAAGGGGTAGAGAAACTCGTGAACGCTGATGGGCGTGCCGGCCTTGAATCGCTTGGAAAAATCGTCGCGCTCCATCATGCGGGCCACGGTGTAGCGCGCTGCGAGCTCGATCACGCCGCGCGCGCCCAGCGGGTCACACCATTCGGAGTTGTACCGAACCTCCGTGCGCGCCGGGTCCAGCACCAGGCTGGCTTGCTGGTAATAGGTTTGCGCGTTGGCCTCGATCTGCTCGCGCGTCAGGGGCGGGCGGGTGGCGTTGCGGCCCGACGGGTCGCCGATCGTCGAGGTGAAATCCCCGATGAGAAAGATCACCGTGTGCCCCAGGTCCTGAAGCTGCCGCAGCTTGTTCAGAACAACGGTGTGGCCGATGTGAATGTCGGGCGCCGTCGGATCAAGCCCGAGCTTGATTCGCAGGGGAACGCCGGTGGCCTCGGAGCGAGCGAGCTTGGCCGCCCACTCGGCCTCGGGAAGAAGTTCGTCGCACCCGCGCAGAGTCGCGCTCAAGGCAGCCCGTACGCCGTCCGTGATGGGATACGAAGGCTTGCCGCCCATCGTCGAGTCGGCCGTGGAGTTCTGAGTCATGTGATGAAGGTGCGGGTTTCGGAGACAACTTGAAGCATTTCAGCAGGCCAATTCTCACGGCCCCGTCGGTATACTCCGAACGATCCGCTCAGCCGATGGGAATCCGCTCTGATCTAGAGTTCCTGGCCTGAGCTTTCTGCCAGACCAGCCCGCGAGTTTATCGGCACGCTTGTGTGCGTGACATCCTGCTTTTGCCAGTGGATCGCACTGCACCCAAACCAACATCCTTTGACGCCTTGAATTCACCTGACGTTATTGATCAAGTCATAGCGCGAGCAGGCCAGCAGGCCAGGAGCGCGCTCAAGCGTTTCCCGCGTAGCGTGTCAGCGGTGCTGGTGATGATGCTCGCTGGCTTCGGCGTGACTGCGTTCGGCGTGGCGCCACTTGTCATTGACGCGGGGTCGAAGCCTCAGGTGCTGCTGACGGAGGCGATCACCGTTGAAGACCTCGGCGCGCAAATTCAGGCGCTGACCGAGCACGATCTATCGCTGTCGCGCAACGACTTCACGCGCCGCAGCGACACCGCTGAAAGCCTTCTGCGTCGGATGGGTGTGGATGATCCAGCGGCCGTCGCGTTCATCCGCACCAACGCGGTAGCGCGAGAGTTGTTGTCCGGCCGCGGCGGAAAGATGGTGCAGGCCAGGGCCAGCGCTTCGGGAGTCATGGAAGAGCTGGTCGCTCGATATCCAGCGCGGCGCGCGGAACAGGCTGAGACCCATTTCACACGTTTGACAATTTCCAGGGATGGCGGTGGGCGCTTTGCAGCTCGAACGGAAACGGTGGCGCTCGGGGTTCAGGTGGAACTGCGCAGCGGACTGGTCCGGGGCTCGCTCTTCAGCGCGACCGATGACGCAGGAGTGCCCGATTCAGTGGCATCTCAACTCGCAGAGGTTTTTGCCGCCGAGATCGACTTTCACAGGGACCTTCGGCGGGGCGACTCTTTCACCGTGGAATTCGAGGCTTTGACCGCCGACGGCGAGCCGGTGATTTGGGACCGCTCGGCCAGGCGGCTGCTGGCAGCCGAGTTCGTGAACCGCGGCCGCGCTCACTCTGCTGTGTGGTTTCAAAGCCCGGACAAGTCCCACCGAGGCGGCTACTTTGATTTCAACGGCAAGGCCAAGCAGCGCGCGTTTCTTGCCAGCCCGATGGAGTTTTCCCGCGTCACCTCCGGCTTTGCAATGCGGTTCCACCCGATTCTTCAGAACTGGCGTCAGCATGCAGGGGTCGACTACGGTGCGCCGTCGGGAACGTCCGTGCGCACAGTGGCTGATGGGGTGGTCGAGTTTGCTGGTTGGAAAAACGGCTACGGCAACGTGGTGAGCGTCAAGCATGACAAGGACCGCAGCACGGTCTACGCGCATTTGAGCCGCATCGATGTGCGCAAGGGACAGGCGATCAATCAAGGCCGTCGCATAGGTGCGGTGGGGTCGACTGGCTGGGCCACAGGGCCGCACCTGCACTTTGAGTTCAAGGTTGGCGGCGCGCAACGTGACCCGGCAAGCATCGCGGCGCTGGCTGATACGGTGGCCTTGACACCAGCATCCCGCAGTGATTTTTTCCAGCTCACTCAGTCGGTTCGAGTGCAGCTCGAGGCCGCTGAAACCACTCGCACCGCCGCTCTATTCGAGTGATTCGATTTGACGCAGTTGACGATGCGATCTCATCTCAGACAGCCCGCGAAAGCGGGCTTTTCATTTTCTGACGGCACCCGATGAGCCGGCTGTTCATCGGGTTGATGTCGGGCACCTCGCTGGATGGTGTCGACGGTGTGCTGGTCAGGCTGGGTGACGGACCAGCAGCAAGCGCCATGGACCTGCTTGCCAAGTCACACCGCCCCTTCAGCCCCGAGTTGATGCGCGAATTTCTGGCCCTTAACTGCGCTGGTGATAACGAGCTTCACCGCTCAGCACTTGCAGGCAACGCCCTGGCTCGTATCTATGCCGAGGTGACCCGAGAACTCCTGTCGCAGGCTCAGGTTGCATCTCGCGAGGTGACCGCCATCGGGGCTCACGGGCAGACGGTGCGGCATCGGCCGCAAGAGTTTGACGGCAACGGCTACACGCTGCAAATCAACAATCCATCGCTGCTGGCCGAACTCACGAATATCGATGTCGTGGCCGACTTCCGATGCCGTGATATTGCGGCCGGCGGACAGGGAGCGCCCTTGGTGCCCGCATTCCATCGAGAGTTCTTTCTGGGTTCGAGCGAAGAAACCGTGGTGGTTTTGAACCTGGGCGGCATGAGCAATCTGTCGGTGCTGTCTCGCGATCGGCTCACCACCGGATTCGATTGCGGGCCTGGCAATGTGTTGATGGACCACTGGGCGTCGCTGCATCTGGGACAGGCGTGCGACTGGGGCGGCGACTGGGCGGCCACGGGCGCGGTACATCAAGGGCTTCTTGAACTCATGCAGGCTGAGCCTTACTTCGCCATGCCTGCACCCAAGAGCACGGGCCGCGATCTCTTCAACTCGCGCTGGCTCGATGACTGCCTGCGCGCAGCCGCCATGTCACCGCCCTTGGCGGCTCAGGATGTACAGGCCAGCCTCGCCGAGCTCACCGCCTGGGCCTGCGAGGACTCGATCCAGCGACATGCACCCGACGCGCGCAGCCTGCTGGTTTGCGGTGGCGGCGCCAAGAACGACCACCTGATGGGGCTTCTGACCAAGCATCTTCCCCACATGAAGGTGGATACCACGACCCATCACGGGATACCCGTCGACAGCGTCGAGGCCGTCGCCTTTGCGTGGCTGGCCCAGATGTTCACCGACCGCCGGCCGGGCAACCTGCCGGCGGTCACAGGTGCCTCGGGTTCACGCGTCCTGGGGGCCCTGTACCCTGCCGGGTGACAAGGACCCCCGGTACACAGGCACGCGGAAATGAAAATGCCGCCCTGAGGCGGCATTCATGCCCTACGAAGTGACTGGCTGGTCAGACTGAGAAGCTCGAACCGCAACCGCAAGTCGTCGTGGCGTTGGGGTTCTTGATCACGAACTGAGCACCTTGCAGATCGTCTTTGTAGTCGATCTCGGCGCCCATCAGGTACTGAAGGCTCATGGCGTCGATCAAGAGCGTGACGCCGTTCTTGTCCATGCGGCTGTCGTCTTCATTCATCACCTCATCAAAGGTGAAGCCGTATTGGAAGCCAGAGCAACCGCCGCCCTGCACGAAGACCCGCAACTTCAGGTCGGGGTTGCCTTCCTCATCGACCAATTCCTTGACCTTGGACGCAGCGCTGTCAGTGAAGACCAACGGAGGTGGCGGCTCTTGCGGCTGTTCGAATTGGACTTGTGCGACTGAACTCATGTGGGTCTCTCCGTGCGTAACAAAAAGCTGGGCTGATTATGCGTCTGCCCCTGGTGGCCTTGGCATCTGCGGGGCATTCGTCAATGTCTTCCACCAATGAAAAGACCGCCCTGAGGCGGCCTCTTGCAACGGCAGTTGAGCGATCAACGCTTGCTGAACTGCTTGCGGCGGCGGGCTCCGTGGAAACCGACCTTTTTACGTTCGACCTCACGGGCGTCACGGGTGACGAATCCGGCGCGGCTCAATTCGGGCTTGAGTGCTGCGTCGTAGTCGATCAAGGCGCGGGTGATGCCGTGGCGCACAGCACCGGCCTGACCCGATTCGCCACCACCGTGGACGTTGACCTTCACATCGAAGGCTGCGTCGTTCGACGTGAGCATCAAGGGCTGCTTGACGATCATGATCGAGGTCTGACGGCCAAAGTACTCTTCAACGGACTTGCCATTAACGAGGATTTGACCGGTGCCCTTCTTCATGAAGACACGCGCCACGGATGACTTGCGACGGCCTGTGCCGTAGTTCCAATTTCCGATCATCACGTGTCCCCTTAAAGTTCCAGAACCTTGGGTTGCTGGGCGGTGTGCGGATGGGTGTCACCCGCATAGACCTTGAGCTTCTTGACCATCGCATAGCCCAGCGGACCCTTGGGCAACATGCCCTTGACCGCTTTTTCGAGCGCGCGGCCGGGATGCTTGGCCTGCATGTCCTTGAACTTGGTGCCAAAGATGCCGCCCGGATAACCGGTGTGGCGGTAGTACACCTTGTCGTTGGCTTTGTTACCGGTGACTCGAATCTTGTCGGCATTCACGATGACGATGAAATCGCCCGTGTCGACGTGAGGCGTGTAAATGGCTTTGTGCTTGCCGCGCAGACGGAGGGCGACTTCACTGGCCACCCTGCCGAGGACCTTGTCGGTCACGTCAATCACAAACCACTCATGCGTCACCTCAGCCGGTTTGGCACTGAAGGTTTTCATGGTTTCTTCCAAAAAAGACTGGTATTCAGCCAGCAGAAAATCCGCTGGCAACATGCGGCTTTCGGAACTGCTTCTTGGATTGGCAGCCTCTCAAGCACTCAGCGACGGGGCATCAGCCTGTCGCATGCCGTCTGAAAACTCGCGCTTTTCAGAACAGCCCGCGAATGTACCAGATGAAACTGGCCTCGGGCAGTGTCTGGTCGTCATGTTTAACATCAGTTCTTGTGAACACCGCCATTGCCATGACCCTCATCCAACTGGCCTTGCTGGCTTGCCTGTGCGCGCTGTGCGGCGGGCTGATGGCTTGGGCCTCGCTGCGGATGAAATCCACACCTGCCTTGCCCAATGAGTGGGCGGTGTCAGCGCGTGCCTCGCTTGGCGTGACCGAGCTGCTGCTCTACCAACAACTTCGAAGGGCATTTCCTCAGTGCTCGATCATGCCCAAACTTGGGTTGGTGAAGTTCTGCCAACCCGATGATTCATCGAAGGCGGGCTATTGGTACAGCCTGCTGGGCTCCAGCCAAGTGACATTTGCGGTGTGCGACGCCGATGGGTGGGTGCTGCTGGCTGTCGACCTCGAGGCTGAACGTCCTCGCTCCAGACGAAGCAAGCAGGTCAAGCAGTCCGTCTTGGCAGCATGCCGCATCAAGCACTTGATCGTGACCCGAGGCCCACTGCCCGCCCTGTCCGAATTGAGGGCGCTGATCCCGTCCGGCGCGCCCGGCAACGCTCAGGCCGCGACTCCTCCGTCGCAATCGCTGGACGCCGCTTGGGCCACCTTGGCCAACACGGTTGCCGCACGCCGCGCCCAACGCGATTCCAAGTGGCAAGAGTCGGAAGTGTTTCAAGACTCGTTCTTCACCCAAAGCGGCATGGTCAACTCCGCGGAGCCCGTCGATTCGAAAGACAACGCCCCCGAATCCGCACCTGACACCGGCCGCAAATCGGCAGCACCACCCGACGCCCTTACGATGGGGACGTGAATCAACTCCCGGCGAACGAGCCACCCCATCAGCAAGCCACCTATGAGGGGCTGACACCTGGAGTGGTGCTTGACGCGATGGACAGTGCGGGGCTGTACGCAGACGGCCGGCTGCTGCAGCTGAATTCCTTCGAGAACCGTGTCTTCCAGTTGTTTCTTGAAGACGGCCGCCCGGTGGTGGCCAAGTTCTACCGGCCCGGTCGGTGGACCGACGCTCAGATTCTCGAAGAGCACGCGTTTGCCAGCGAGTTGATGGCCGAGGAAATCCCTGTCGCAGCCCCACTCACGCTGCAAATCAACGCACATGCCCGATTGCAGGCCGTGCTTCTGGGTGACCCTCCCACGCTGGCCCAAGTCTGCGCAGATGGCGCGGCCTTCCGATTTGCGGTCACCGACCGCAAGGCAGGGCGGGCGCCTGAGCTGGAAAGCCCGGCCACCCTCGAGTGGATCGGGCGCTTCATCGGCCGCATGCACATCGTTGGGGCCCGCAAGCCCTTCGACTGCCGGCGCGCGTTGACGATGCAGGAGTTCGGTTGGGCATGCCGTGACTGGCTGCTCGAACACGGTGACATCCCGGCTGCGGTGCAGGCCGACTGGAAGGCCGCCGTCGATGCCGCGCTGCAGTTGGCGCAAGACAGCTTCGAGCGCGTGGGCGCCGTTGAGCAGCTTCGGCTGCATGGCGATTGCCATGTGGGCAACATCTTGTGGACGGACGCCGGCCCGCACTTCGTCGACCTTGACGACTGCCTGAGCGGCCCCTCGGTGCAGGATTTGTGGATGCTGCTCTCGGGTGATCCCGTGGCCGCGAAGCAGCAACTGCGCTCATTGCTGAAAGGCTACGAGCAGTTCCGCGACTTCGACGACCGCGAGTTGGCGCTGATCGAGCCGCTGCGCACCCTGCGCATCGTGCACCAGTGCGCCTGGCTTGCCAAACGATGGACCGACCCGGCGTTTCCGCCGAGCTTTCCGTGGTTCGGCACCGATGCCTACTGGCGGCAGATCACCCAGCAACTGCAGCAGCAGGCCTCGGCCGGCTGAGCGAACTGTCACAAAAAATTCTTGCAAAACCCCCTGAATAGGGGGGTTACAAGATGTGTCGTCGTCCGTAGACTGCATGCGTTGACAGGCGATCGGTCGCTGCGTGATCTTGATCCACACACCCCACCCAAGGAACTCACGATGAAAAAACTTCTTCTCGCCACGACGCTGTGCGCAGCGTTCGGAGCCGCTCAGGCGATCCCAGTTTTGTCCTACGACGTTTACGCAGGGCCCGGCGATTCGACCGTAGGAACTGTATTCACCTTTTCTGGCACCAAGCTGAACCAAGCGATTACCGGAACCTATTTCGCCAGCGGAACAAATAACTACAATGGCTACAAGGGTGGCTCACTTTACGTTGATCTGGTTCCTGCCGACTTGACGTTTACTTATCTTGGCAAGGAAGCCGGTCACAGAAGCAGTTTCACCTATGATTATCTTGGTGATGATGAAGATTCGTTTGATACAGCCATCACCAGCCGAGGCAGCAGCTTCTGGGTGAACGTCAGCGTCGATGGCAACCTTGAACTGAAGTTCACCGACATCACAGCATCAAACACGAATGCCTTCAGCGGTTATGCTGACTCCAATCCAAATAATGACAGTTTTGGCTTTCTGGACGTGAGTGATATTGATTTCGGAGATGGTGCAGGTGAATATGACTACCTGATTCTCTTCAATGACGTTTATTCCGACGCTGACTTCAACGATATGGTCGTCGGCGTCAAGGCGGTTCAAGCCATCCCTGAGCCAGAAACCTATGCGCTGATGCTGGCAGGTCTGGGTGTGGTGGGCTTCATGGCTCGCCGCCGCAGGCGAGTCTGAGTTTCATCGCTTCAATGAAAAACCGGCCAACTGGCCGGTTTTTTGTTTGTGGACAACCGGCTTTTGCCGGTTGTCAGCATCACCCCACCAGCATCGCATTGACCCGGCGCACATAGGCCGCAGGATCTTCGAGGTGGCCGCCTTCGGCCAGCACGGCCTGATCGAACAGGATGTGGGCCAGATCGTCGAAGCGCTCGCTCGACTCCAGGCTGGCCACCAGCGGATGCTTGGCGTTGACCTCCAAGATGGGCGTGGACGTCGGGGCATCCTGCCCGGACTGCTTGAGCAAGCGAGACAGGTGGCCGCTCACGTCACCTTCTTCGACCACCAGACACGCGGGTGAGTCCACCAACCGCGTCGTGACACGAACGTCCTTGGCGCGGCCTTTGAGTGACTCTTTCAGTCGGTCGAGCACCGGCTTGAAGGCTTCGGCCACCTGCGCGGCCTGCTTCTTTTCCTCCTCATCTTGCAGCTTACCCAGGTCGACTGAGCCCTTGGCAACGCTTTGCAACTCGTGGCCGTCGAACTCGTTGAGGTGGGTGAGCATCCATTCGTCGACGCGGTCGGTGAACAACAGCACCTCGATGCCTTTTTGGCGGTAGATCTCGAGCTGCGGGCTGCCCTTGGCGGCAGCCAGGCTGTCGGCGGTGATGTAGTAGATCGCCTCCTGGCCTTCCTTCATGCGCGACACATAGTCCGCAAACGACACGCCCTCGTCGGCATGGGTTGACGTGAAGCGCAGCAGCTTGGCCAGCCGCTCGGCGTTGGCGTGGTCCTCGCCGACACCTTCTTTCAGCAGTTGCCCAAAGTCACGCCAGAAGGCCGCGTACTTGGCCTTGTCGGCATCGTCTTCGCTATCAGCCAGCGATTCGAGCATGCTCAGCACGCGCTTGGTCGAACCCTCGCGGATCGCCTTCACGTCGCGGCTTTCCTGCAGCAACTCGCGGCTCACGTTGAGCGGCAGGTCAGCGCTGTCGATCACGCCCTTGACGAAGCGCAGGTAGACCGGCATCAGCGCCTCGGCGTCGTCCATGATGAACACGCGCTTGACGTAGAGCTTGACGCCGCCGCGCTTGTCGCGGTTCCACAGATCGAACGGCGCCTTGGCCGGGATGTACAGCAGCTGCGTGTATTCGCTGCGGCCTTCGACGCGGTTGTGGGTGTAGGCCAGCGGGTTGGCGGTGTCGTAGCTGATCTGCTTGTAGAACTCTTGGTACTGCTCTTCGGTGATGTCGCTCTTGCTGCGCGTCCACAGCGCGGCGGCCTTGTTGATGGGCGCCCACTCGTCCTTCTTGACCTGCTTCTTGGCGTCGGCGTCCCACTCTTCCTTTTGCATCAGGACGGGCAGCGACACGTGATCCGAATACTTGCTGACGATGGACTTGAGCTTCCAGCCGGCCAGAAACTCTTCCTCGCCCTCGCGCAGGTGCAAGATGATGTCGGTGCCGCGCTCGGGGCGGGTGATGGTCTCGACCTCGAAATCGCCCGTGCCTTCGGAGCTCCAGCGCACGCCTTCTTCGGGTGGGGTGCCGGCGCGGCGGGTCTCGACGGTGATGCGGTCGGCCACGATGAAGCCGCTGTAAAAACCCACGCCGAACTGGCCGATCAGTTGCGCGTCTTTCTTCTGATCGCCCTCGAGCTTGGACATGAATTCACGCGTTCCGCTCTTGGCGATAGTGCCCAGATTGGCCACGGCCTCTTCGGCGCTCATGCCGATGCCGTTGTCGCGGATGGTGATGGTCTTTTGGTCGGCGTCGAAACTCAGCCGCACCTCGAGATTGGGCGCGTCTTCATAGAGCTCGGGGTGATTGATGGCCTCGAATCGCAGCTTGTCGCAGGCGTCGGATGCGTTGGAAACCAGCTCGCGCAGGAAGATTTCCTTGTTCGAGTACAGCGAGTGGGTGACGAGGTGCAGGATCTGCTTGACCTCGGCCTGAAAAGATAGGGTTTGTTTGCTCATGGTCACTTCTTGGATGGATCTTGAAAAGTATCTTGGGTTGCCCGACTGAAATCCGTTGGGGTTTCGATGCTGAAAACCTCCAGCGCCCGCCGAAGGTGGGGCCGATGGCGCGCGGTTCAAGATGTCAGGCTTTCCCGCATGACCGTTCGATGCCGGTCGGCAAAAAACAATCCGCGCGGCGACCGGCCTCGCCACAATGGCCACTTCGTGATCGCTACGGTCGGCAGCCTGCCAAGGGGCTGTGCCGGCAGGTCTCACCCCATCGAGAAACGTCATGCCCGATTCGCTCCAGCGCTGGATGAGAGAGGTGTCCCGACTCACCCAGTCGGGCCGGTTCGCCAAGGCGGCGCAGTTCATCCAGCAGTCCATGGTCGGCGCACCGGTCGAGAGCTCATCGACCAACCCTGAGACGGTGATCGAGCTGCCAATGAGCGACGCGACCACCGTGCCATCAACGCAGCCCACATCTGCGACCGAACCGCACGCCGTGACACCTGAGCAGGCCGGTCATCAGGGCGTGAGCCTGGCCGGCCAGCACACCGAAGCCGGCCTGACCCGCGCCTACATCCTGTATCTGCCGCCAGCGGCTGCTTTGCAGGACGCGAGCACGCCGCTGCCATTGGTGGTGATGCTGCACGGCTGCTCGCAAAGCCCCGATGACTTCGCCGCTGGCACCGCCATGAACGAGCTGGCCTGCGAGCAGGGGTTTGCGGTGCTCTACCCCGCCCAGGCGCAAGACGCCAACCCCGGGCGCTGCTGGAACTGGTTCGAGCCGGGCCACCAGCAACGCGGCAGCGGCGAGCCGGCGGTGCTGGCCAGCCTGACGCAATCGGTGATCACGCAGCATGGTCTGGACGCGCGGCGCGTCTATGTGGCGGGGCTGTCGGCCGGCGGTGCCATGGCCGCCATCCTGGGTCAGGCCTATCCTGATCTGTACGCCGCCGTGGGCATCCATTCGGGGTTGGCCAGCGGCGCGGCCAACGATCTGATGTCGGCCTTGTCGGCCATGAAGCACGGCCGCAGCGCCTCGCCAGAATCGACAAACGGCAAGGACATCGAACCCGCGGCCAAGGCACGGAGCGCATCCCAACCGGTGCCGACCATCGTGTTTCATGGCGACAGCGACGGCGTGGTGCACCCCGACAACGGCATGCGCGCCATTGAAGCGGCGATCGCCCCCGGCGAGCTCGACATCATGGACAGCACCGCGCCCATGGCGGTGGTCGAGCAAGGTGTGTCGCCCAAGGGACGCGGCTACACCCGCACCACCCACCCGCACGCCGAGATTCACCTGAACCAGGCCGAACACTGGCTGCTGCACGGCGGCGGACACGCCTGGTCGGGCGGCAGCGCGCAGGGCTCGTTCACCGACCCCGACGGCCCTGATGCCACGCGAGAGATGTGGCGTTTTTTCAGCAGCCATGCCCAGCCCGAGCGACGCAGCGCACGCGGCTGATCGGTGCGATGTCACCGGCCACGGACGTCTCATGCGGATCGAATAATCAGGCCATGTCACAGACCCCTTTTCTGCCGCCAGCGCTTTCGGGCGAGCGCATCGAGATCGACAGCATTGCCGGGCGGCTGTCGTACTACTTCGCGGCACCTGAGCGCAGCGCAGGGCAAGCAGATGCGACGCCGCTGCTGCTGCTGCACAGCATCAATGCGGCGGGTTCGGCCTGCGAGGTGCGGCCGCTCTACGAGCACTACCGCCACTTGCGGCCGGTGTATGCACTCGACCTGCCTGGCTTCGGATTTTCCGAACGCACCGATCGCCCTTACCTGCCGCGGCTGATGACCGATGCGGTGCACGCGATGACCGACGCCATACGGCGAGCCCATGACGGTGTGCCGGTCGACATCATGGCAGTCTCGCTGTCGTGTGAATACGCCGCGCGTGCCGCGCACGAGGTGCCATCGTTCTACCGCAGCGTGGCATTGGTCAGCCCCACGGGGTTCGATCGCCGCGCGCCGTTCAACGCGCCGCCAGGCACCAACCGTGGCATCGAATGGCTGCGTCGTGGCCTGTCCAACCCGCGCTGGAGCGACGGCGTGTTCAGACTGCTGACACGACCGTCGGTGATCCGCTTCTTTCTGAAAAAAACCTGGGGCGATGCGGCCATCGATGAAGGCTTGTTCGACTACGACGTCATCACCACGCGGCAGCCCGGCGCCAAGCATGCGCCGTTGTGGTTTGTGGGCGCCTTCCTGTTCAGCGCCGACATCACCCACGTGTACCAGTCGTTGACGATGCCGGTGTGGATGGTGCACGGCGTTCGCGGCGACTTTGTCGACTACCGCCACAAGGCCGCTTATGCGCATCTGCCGCACTGGACCTTCGACGTGATGTCGACCGGCGCCATGCCTTATTTCGAGCGGCCTGAAGAATTCATGCAGCTGTACGACGCGTTCTTGCAACCCCGCGCCTCAGGATCGCCACAGATGTCACTGCTTTAGAAAAAGGAATTTCGATGCTGGCCATCCTCGGGGGCACGGGCCTGTATGAATTGCAAGGCATGCAAATCGACGACCGGCTCGATGCTCACACGCCTTTTGGCGAGGCATCGGGTGCGATCAGCCACGGCCGTATCGCTGGCCACGATGTGCTGTTTCTGGCGCGGCATGGCAGCGGGCACCGGCTGCTGCCGCACGAGATCAACTACCGCGCCAACATCTACGCGCTCAAGCGCGCCGGCGCCACGCAGATCCTCGGTTTTTCAGCGGTGGGCAGCTTGGCCCAAGACATAGCGCCCGGCCATCTGGCCATGCCGGATCAGTACTTCGACTGGACCAAGGGCGATCGCCGACGCAGCTTTTTCGGCGAGGGTGTGGCTGCCCATGTGTCCACCGCGCGACCGGTCAGCGCGGCGCTGATCGATTGGGTGGCTCAGTCGGTGAGAGAGCACGCGCTGCGCCATCCCGAGGCCGCGCCGATCACCTTGCACCGCGATGTCACCTACGGGTGTGTCGAAGGGCCTCGTCTGGGCACCCGCGCCGAAAGCCTGTTTCTGCGCTCGGCCGGCTGCCATCTGGTGGGCATGACCAACGTGCCCGAAGTGTTTCTGGCTCGCGAGGCGCAAATGGGCTACGCCACGCTGGGCATCGTGACCGACTACGACTGCTGGATGGATGACCCGAGCCAGCACGTCAGCATGAACGCGCTGCTCGAGCGTTACCGGCAGACCATGGAAAGCGCCCGAGCCCTGCTCGAAACCATGCTCTCGGGCCCGCTGCCCGAGCCCGAGCACGACATCCGCGAGGCGCTCGCCCACGCCGTGATGACGCCCGACTCGCAACTCACGACCACCCAGCGCGAGTGGCTGGGCGTGTTGCGCCGCTGAAGCACCCCGACCCGAAGGCCTGCGCGCTCAGGCGGCGGCCACCACCTCGGCGGCCACGCGCTGGGCCAGGTGGGCCAAAGCCTCGTCGACCTGGTCGACCAGCACCAGGCACAGATCGCCCGGCTCGAGTCGGTCAAGCGCCAGGTCGATGGCGACAAACTCGCCGTGGATCTCGTCGATGCGGCGGGTGCGCGAGGCGCCGGCCAGACCTTCGCGCAGCAGTCGCAGCACCTCGCCATCGGCACGCCCGCGCTGGCAGGCGTCCTGGAACAGCAACACGTCATCGAAGCAGCCGCCGAGGATCTGCGTTTGCTCGCGGATGTCCTCGTCGCGGCGATCGCCCGCGCCACTGATCACCACCGAGCGGCGACGCGCCGGCAGGCCTTCGACGGCAGCCACCAGAGCGCGCATCGCGTCGGGGTTGTGGCCGTAATCGGCGATCACCGTGGCACCGCGAAAACTCATCATGTTGAAGCGGCCCGGCACGTTGTCGGTGTCGCTCGAGAAGGTGGCCAGCCCGCGGCGCACGTTGTCCCATGAAAGACCCACGCCCCAGGCCGCGGCAATCGCGGCCATCGCGTTGTCGATCTGGAAGCCGATGACGCCGTTGCGCGTCAGCGGCACATCGCGCAAGGCGATGCGCTCGCGCCAGGCGCCTTGCGCAGCCACCAGCCATTCGCCTTCGACGCACACCGTGCGGTGACCCTGCGCACGATGCGCAACCATCACCGGATGCTGGCGGTCGGCAGCAAAGTAGATCACCTCGCCAGGACAGTTGGCGGCCATCGCCACGACGTGCGGGTCGGTGGCGTTGAGCACCGCAAAGCCCACCGGCGACACGTTTTGCACGATCACGCGCTTGATGAGCGCCAGGTCTTCGACCGTGGCCACGTAGTTCAAGCCCAGGTGGTCGCCGCTGCCCACATTGGTGACCACGGCCACCTGACAGCGATCGAAGCCCAGCCCTTCGCGCAGCACGCCACCGCGCGCGGTCTCGAACACGGCCGCATCGACATCGGGGTGCATCAGCACATTGCGCGCGCTCTTCGGGCCGCTGCAGTCGCCACTGTCGATCTGGCGGCCTTCGACATAGACGCCGTCGGTGTTGGTCATGCCCACACGCAGTCCGCTGGTCGACAGCAGGTGCGAGATCAGCCGCACGGTGGTCGTCTTGCCGTTGGTGCCGGTGACCGCCACCACCGGAATGCGGCCGTCTTCGCCGTGCGGATACAGGCTCTCGATCATGGCCTCGCCCACAGCACGGCCCTTGCCGTATGAAGGCGACAGGTGCATGCGCAGCCCCGGCGCGGCATTGACCTCGACCACGCCGCCGCCCTGGTCTTCGAGCGGACGCAGCACGCTTTCGCACACCACGTCGACGCCGCAGATGTGCAGCCCGATGGTCTGCGCTGCGGTGATGGCGCGCGCGGCCATGTCGGGGTGCACGCTGTCGGTCACATCGGTGGCCGAGCCCCCGGTGCTCAGGTTGGCGTTGTTGCGCAAGATGACGCGCCGGCCCTTGTCTGGCACCGACTCGGGCTCCAGACCCTGCTCGGCCAGCCGTGCGATGGCGATGTCGTCAAAACGGATCTTGGTCAGCGACGTCGAATGGCCGGTGCCGCGCTTGGGGTCGGCGTTGACCATGTCGACCAGCTGGCGCACGGTGTTCACGCCATTGCCCAGCACCTGCGGCGGGTCGCGGCGGGCGGCAGCCACCATGCGGTCGCCCACCACCAGCAGTCGGTAATCGCTGCCCGGCAAAAAGCGCTCGACCATCACATCACCGATCTCGGCGGCCACCCGGTAGGCCATCTCGAGCTGCTCGCGGGTGGTGATGTTGACGGTGACGCCCTTGCCCTGATTGCCATCTTGCGGCTTGATCACCACCGGCAGGCCGATCTCCAGCGCCACCTTCCAGGCCTCTTCGACGCTCTCCACGGGCCGCCCATAGGGCACGGGTACGCCGGCCGAGAGCAGCAGCTTCTTGGTGAGGTCCTTGTCCTGGGCAATCGACTCGGCCACCGCGCTGGTCACATCGACCTCGGCGGCCTGAATGCGACGCTGGCGCGAGCCCCAGCCAAACTGCACCAGACTGCCCTGCGTCAAGCGGCGGTAAGGGATGCCGCGCGCCACGGCCGCATCCACGATGGCACCGGTGCTCGGGCCCAGTCGCACGTCGTCATGGATCTCGCGCAGGGAAGACGTGGCTGCGTCGACATCGAAGGGGTGGTTGCCCACCGCCGCTTCCAGCAGCGACTGCGCCAGTTCAAAGGCAAGGCGGCCGACTTCCTCTTCGCTGTATTCGACCACCACCTGGTACACGCCGGGTTCGACCGTGGCTGCGGTGCGGCTGAAGGTGACCGGACAGCCCGACTGCGCCTGCAAGGTCAGCGCCACGGACTCGAGCAGATGGGCCATCGACTTGGGTTGCTGCTGGCTGGCCACCAGCAGCGCGCCCACCGCGGGAAAGAGCTGGCACACCCGACGCTCGATGCCGGCCAGATAGCTCAGCGAGCGCTCGGAAAGCGAGCAGCTCACCACCGCCTCGATGGCGGTGTGGCGGCTCCAGAGATTGGGTCCGCGCAAGGCGCGGAGTCGGGTCACGTCCATGAACAGTGCTTTCTGCCCGCGAGCGGGTCAAGAGTTCGAGAGTTTCGGCAGGCCACGCAAGGCGTGCAACTCAGCCAGACAACGCCGCCGTGGTGACTCCGGCAGCCGCCACCTTGGTGGCTTCGGCAGCCTGTGGCGCCACGGTCGCAGCCGGCGACAGCATGTCCATCCCGGGCGGAGCCACCACACCCGCGGTCACGGTGACCGCAAAGGTGTCGATGCCGGCGGCCATCAGCTCGGGCGAAATGCCCAAAGCCCAGGCCGTGGCGATGGCGGCGAGCAGCACCTCGATGCGGTCGCGTGGCGCGGGGAGCGCCTCGTCGGCTTCGAAGCGCCGGCTTGCATGCGCCAGATTGGCACAACGGGTTTCAGCCGCACCCATGGCCAGCACAGCCCAGCCGTCGCGCACCAGTGCGCAGCGACCGCCGGCGGCACGGTGGGCCGCCAAAGCCTCGGTGTTCTCGTCAACGGCGTAGAGGATGACATCGCCGTCGCACAGCGCGGCCATCTCGGCGATGCGCGCATCGGCCGCGTTGAGCACGGCCACGCCATCGGGCATCACCACGTCGATCTGCGTGCGCAGCACCTTGGCAAGCTGAGCGCTTTCCCGCACGTCGTGGGCTGCCAGCGCGTGGGCGGCAAGCGCATCCAGTGACAGGTCGGTCACCACGCCCACATGGCAGCGGTCATAGGCCAGGCCGTCATTGAGCACCGAGGTGGGGCCGTTTTCGATCACCACCGCGTCGACCGAACGGTTGAGCAGCAGGCGGTGGCCGGCTTCCCAGCACGCGCCGTCGGTGCGGTCGATCTGTCGGCCGCCCAGGAACAGCCCATCGCGGCAGGCCAGGCCCACGCGGCGACCACTGAGGTGCAGCAACCAGGCGACCAGCCGCGCGATGGTGCGGGTGCCCTTGGAACCCGCCAGGCCGACGATGTCGATGCGGCCGGTCTCGTCTTCAGGGAAGAGGTGGTCGATGATGGCGCGACCCACCGGGCGCGGCATGCCTTCGGCCGGCTTCAGGTGCATCAGCAAGCCGGGGCCGGCGTTCACCTCGACCACGGCGCCGCCTTGCTCGTGCAGCGGCCTGGAGATGTCTTCGGCCACCACATCCACGCCTGCCACGTCGAGCCCGACCACGCGCGCGGCCAGCGACACCTGATGCGCCACCTCGGGGTGGACCTGATCGGTGCAATCGATCGACACATTGCCGTTGCGCTGGATCAGCACCCGGCGGCCGGCGACTGGCACGTCCTGCGGCACCAGACCCTGCCGCTGCAAATCGAGCAGCACGGCACCGTCGTTGCTCAGGTCGATAGGGCCCAGCGGATGATCTTCGGTCAAGCCGCGGCGCGGATCGCTGTTGATCTGATCGTCGATCAATTGGGCGACGCTGGACAGGCCGTCGGCATTCACCCAGAGGACTTCGCCTCGCGCCGCAGCCACCACCCGGCCGCCCACCACCAGAAGGCGGTGCTCTTGGCCGCGGATGTAGCGCTCGACGATCACCTCGCTGCCTTCGGGCTCGGCCACCGCAAACGCAGCGAGCACGTCCTCACGGCTGGACAGGTCCAGCGTGACGCCACGGCCGTGGTTGCCGTCGGTGGGCTTGACCACCACCGGCAGGCCGATGCGCTGAGCGGCCTCCCAGGCCTGCTCGGCGCTGTCGACCACCTGGCCTTCGGGCACCGGCACACCGCATGACTTGAGCAAGGTCTTGGTCAGGTCCTTGTCGCCTGCGATGCCCTCGGCGATGGCACTGGTGCGCTCGGTTTCTGCCGTCCAGATGCGGCGCTGGCGCGCCCCATGGCCGAGTTGCACCAGATTGCCCGCGTTCAGGCGGATGTGCGGGATACCGCGTTCGGTGGCTGCGGCCACGATGCTCGCGGTGCTCGGGCCGAAGTAGCAGTCGTCAATCTTGTCGCGCACCGCCTCGACCGCTGCGGCCAGATCGCAGGGCAACCGGTTGATGGTGGACATCAGCAGCCGGTGCCCTTGGGCCAGCGCGGTGCGCGCCACGTGCTCGTCACGGGCACGAAACACCATGCGGTAGACACCATCGGTCGAGGTGCTTCGGGTCTGGCCAAAGCCGGTGGGCATGCCCGCCAGGTTCAACAACTCGATCACCACATGCTCGAGCACGTGGCCGGCCCAGGTGCCTGACTGCAAGCGCTCGAGGAAGCCGCCTCGCTCGCCAACGCCGCAGTGGTGTTCGACCAGCGCCGGCATCAGCGCGACCAGGCGGTCGCTGAAGCCGGGCAGTGTGGAGCTGGGATAGTTTTCGAGCTCGCCCAGATCGAGCCAGGTTTCGAGTGTGGGGCGATACGTCCAGACATTGGGTCCGCGCAGGTAAGTGATGCGCAGCAGGCGAATGTCGTCAAATGTCTTCATGCGGTGCAGGTGGGTTGGATGGCCCACCATTGACTGGGATCAGCCAACAACGCCCCCCGCGAGCGGTCGGTTGACGCATGTGCGCGCAGACTTGAAGCCGCACCCGCATGGCCTCAGCGCCGCGCCGACTCGAACTTGGCGGCAATCAAGCCCATCAGGCCGTGCATCTCGTCGACCAGCGCGCGGGCTTCGGCCATGTCGGCATCGGGCTGTTTCATCGACGTCTCCAGGCGCTGACACAGCTGCGACAGCCCCCGCGCGCCCACCGCCCCCGCAGAGGATTTCGACTTGTGTCCCAGGGCCGACAGCGTCACGCGGTCGCCCGCAGCCACCGCCGCATCGAGTTCGCCCAGGGTGCGGTCCATGAACGTCAGGAAAACCGTGGCGATCTCCTGCATCTTCTTGGCGTTGTTGCGCGTCAGCGTGGCCAGCACGGAAAGGTCGACCACCTCGGCCTCATCGACCGCCACAGGCGCAGGCGGTACGACCACGGCAGACGGCTCGGCCGCAGGCACGGGCTTGCCGCGCCCGAGCCACTGGCTGAGCTTGGAATAAAGCTGCTGTGGGACCACCGGCTTGGCGATGAAGTCATTCATGCCCGCATCTCGGCACTGCTGTTCGTCCTCGCCACAGGCGTTGGCCGTCATGGCGATCACCGGCAGGTTGCCGAACTTCGAATCGTCGCGGATGCGGCGGGTGGCTTGCATGCCGTCCATCACCGGCATCTGCACATCCATCAGCACACAGTCGACCTCGCGCTGGGACAGCACGTTGAGCGCGGCCAGGCCGTCGCCAGCGATCACCACCTGCGCACCCACCGCCTCAAGCAGCTCAGTGGCCACCCGCTGGTTCAGGTGGTTGTCATCGACCACCAGCACCGTGCTGCCGCTCAGCGAGCCTTGCCACTGTTCGGTCAACTCAGGCACCGCAGGCATGTCCTGCCCCCACAGCAAGGGCATGCTGAACCAGAAATTGCTGCCCGCACCGAACTCGCTGTTCACCCCCACCTGACCGCCCATCAAGTCGGCCAGCTTGCGGCAGATCGCCAGCCCCAGCCCCGTGCCCCCGTAGCGGCGCGTGATCGAGGTATCGGCCTGTTGAAACGGCATGAACAACTGCGATGACTGCTCGGGCGTCATGCCGATCCCGTGGTCGCTCACATCAAAGCGAACCTCGGCAATTCCGGCATCGGACTGCACCACGCGCGCACTGAGCACCACCTGGCCCTGACGCGAAAACTTGATGGCGTTGCTCATGAAGTTGAGCAGGATCTGCCGCACCCGCAGCACATCGCCGTGCAAGGGCCGCTCGAGCAGCGGGTCAACCTCGTGGCGCAGGATCAGGCCCTTGGGCGTTGCCATGTCCGACAACTGGCGCATCACCTCATCGATCACCGCCACCACCGAGAAGCTGGTGTTTTCAAGTTCGAGCTTGCCGGCCTCGATCTTCGAGAAGTCGAGCACGCCGCTGATCAGACCCAGCAGATGCTGGCCCGACTCGTTGATGCGCTCGAGGTACTCGGACACCTTGGGGTTGGGCGCCGCGCGCTGCGCAAGATAGGCCAGACCCAGGATACTGTTCATCGGCGTGCGCATTTCGTGGCTCATGTTCGAGACGAAATCGCTCTTGGCGTTGTTGGCCGCCGAGGCTGCACGCGTGGCTTCGGCCAGTGCCTCGGTGCGCTCGGACACCTTTTTTTCGAGGTTGGCGTTGAGTTCGGCGAGCTGTCTGTCGGCACTCACACGCTCGCTCACGTCGCGAAAACTGAACACCTGGCCATCGAAGCGGCCGTTGATGACCAGCGGCGTCAGGTAGCGCTCGACCACGCGCGCATCGCGCAGCCGCATGACCGTGGCGCTCTCGTGGCCAACTGGCGTCGGCTGGCTTGGCGTGGCGCTCGCCACCTGAGCCTCGAGAAAGCTCGGCATGTGCAGGCTGTCGCCTCGCCGAACAAAGTCCTCAGGCAGCTGCCAGATGTTCAGGAAGCGCTTGTTGCAGGCCACGAGTTCGCCCAGCGCATTGGTCACGGCAATGCCGTCTGCGGTGGACTCGAGTGTGGCGCCCAGCAGCGCACGGGCACGCGCGAAGTCCACGTGGGTGCGCACGCGTGCACGCACGATCGCCGGGTTGACCGGCTTGGCGATGAAATCAACAGCGCCGAGTTCAAGGCCGCGTGCCTCGTCCTCCGGCGCATCGCGGCCGGTGACGAAAATGACCGCAATCGACGCCGTGGCAGGGTTGGCCTTGAGCTGCTGCAGCACCTCGTAGCCGTTCATGTCGGGCATCATGATGTCGAGCAGCATCACGTCGGGCGGCGTGGCTTGGCAAATGGCCAGCGCCTTCTCGCCGCTCGTGGCCATGAGCACCTGGTGATCGCCGATGAACGCCTGATGCAGCGCCTGGATGTTCAGCGGCTGATCATCGACCAGCAACACACAAGGCGGCCGCGTCTGCAGGGCGGCGATGCCGTCTATGGAGTCGCCAAATCGTCGCGCTCGCTGGTTCATGAACTCACCTCAGTCAACAGTTGACGGCAGACCTCAGCGGCCCGGTCAAAGTCCAGTGCACCCATCGACGCCTGCAGCGAGTTCAGGCCCGCTGGATCCACGGCTCCCGGATTCTCACGCAGACCATCGAACAACTCGAGCGCGCGCATGTCGGATGCCTGCAACAAGGCCAGCAAATCAACCAGCAGCTTGGCTTGGCCACCGGCGCTCAGCGAAGTTCGAGCCGGTGCGGCGCGCGCGGGACCCTCGAGCATGCCGAGCAGCGGCGCGGCCGCGCTCATGAAAAGCTGCGCCCCGGCTTGCACGCCACGCAGCGCCTTGGCCTGGTCGTCGCGCGGTGCGTCCGACTCAAAGACACGGTAGGCCGCTGTGACGCGATCGCACAGCTCGCGCGCACCGAGCATCGCCGTCAGCCCCTTGAGGGTGTGCAAGCTCATCAGCACCTCGGGCCGGTCGGCCTCGGCTGCGAACGACTCCAGACCTTGCAGCATGTCGGGCAGGTCGCCCATGAAGCTGCGCAGCATGAGGCCATAGACCGGCGCATTGCCACCGAGCCGACGGATCGCCTCGGTCATCTCGATGCCGCTGCGCTCGGCCTGCTCGAGCACATCCGCCGGCAATGTCGCCTCAGAAGCCGTCAGCAAAGCGCGGTCGACCTGCTCGCGCCCGGTGTGCAGAAGCAGCGCCGACACCAGATCGGCCAGCTCGAAGGGCTTGCCCACGTGGCTGTTCATGCCCGCATCCAGACACGCCTGGCGATCAGACGCCATCGCATTGGCCGTCATCGCGATGATGGGCAGGGCCTGCCGGTCAAAGCGCTCGCGAATGCGCGCGGTGGCCGTCAGCCCGTCCATCACGGGCATTTGCAAGTCCATCAGCACCGCATCGAAGGCACCCTCGGCAGCCAACACCGCTTGCACGCCTTGCTCGCCGTTTTCGGCCAGCGCCACCTCGGCGCCTTCGGCCACCAAAAGCTCTTGCGCGACCTGCCGGTTGTTGGCGTTGTCTTCGACCACCAGCAAGCGCATCCCCTTGAGGCTGCCCGCAGACACGGCCGGCGCCGCACGCTGCTGGCGCTGGGCGCCATCGCCCAGACAGGCGTCGACCACCGCGTCGAAAACCATGGACGCGGTGACCGGCTTGACCAGGAAGCAGCCCCTCGCCGGCTCGTCGATGAGGCCCTGGCTCGACAGCTTCTCGCGGCCCTGGGCCGTCACCATCGTCAACACCACGGGCTTGACTTCGCCGCGCGCCGCACGTTGCCGCTGGCTGGCGTGCCAGGCCTCGATCGCAGGCAGCTCGCCGTCGATAAAGACCACATCGCAAGGCGAGCCTGCCAGTTCCTGTGCGCCCAGCCACTCCAGCGCCTGCGCCACATCGCTCGCCACTTCGACCTCCCAGCCCATCGACCGCACCATCTTCGACAGCAGGCGACACGCGGTGGGGTTGTCGTCGACCACGAGGGTGCGCAGCCCGGTCATGCGCGATGCCGCCGGGGCTTCGGGCAGCGGCTCTCCGGGGGCCAGCGGCAGCCACAGCTTGACGCTGAAGGTGCTGCCGCGCCCTGGCTCGCTGTCGAGTTCGATGCTGCCGCCCATCAGGTCGATCAGCCTGCGACAGATGGCCAGCCCGAGGCCGGTGCCGCCAAAGCGGCGCGTGGTGGACGCCTCGGCCTGAGAAAAGCCGCTGAAGATGTGGGCCTGCTGCTCAGGCGCGATGCCGATGCCGGTGTCCTGAACGAAAAACTCGAGCAAGGCCTCGGTGTCTCGCCGCTCCAGGGTGCGCACACCCACCACCACCTCGCCGGCTTCGGTGAACTTGATGGCGTTGCCGGCCAGGTTGACCAGCACCTGCTGCAGCCGCAAGTCGTCGCCCAAGAGCACGCCCGGCGTGTCGGCGTCGACATCGAACATCACGTCGATGTGCTTGTCGCCGAGGTTGGCCGACAGGATCACCGAGAGCTCTCGCATCAGCCGATCGATGCGGAAGGCGCGAACCTCGAGCGTCATCTTGTCGGCTTCGATCTTGGAGAAATCGAGGATGTCGTTGAGCAGCAGCAGCAGCGAGCGAGCGGCGCCTTCGCTCTTGCCGACATAGTCGCCCTGGCGCGCACTCAGCGGCGTGGATTGCAGCAACCGCAGCATGCCCAGCACCGCATTGAGCGGGGTGCGGATCTCGTGGCTCATGTTGGCCAGGAACTGGCTCTTGGCCTGGTTGGCCTGCTCGGCAGACTCCTTGGCCTCGCGCAGCTTGCTCAGGTTTTCCTCACGCTCGCGGATCAGTTGCGCGATCAGCGTCGACACCGCATTGAGGTCTTGCGCATCGTCTTGTCCCGGCATCCCGGTCTGAGCGATGGCGCGTGAATCCACGGTCTCAAGCTGCGTGGCCGTACCCGGTTGAAGCTGCATTTGCGCCGCGGTCTTGCGCAGCACCGCAAAGGCATTGGCGCGGTTCTGGTCGGCCAGTTGCAGCTTCTCGGACATCTGGTTGAAGCTGTCGACCAGCCCCATCACCTCGCCGGAAGATCGCACCACCACCCGGCTGGTGAGCTGGCCGCGGGCCAGCCTTTTGGCCGCATTGGCCAGCTCGATGATGGGTTTGGAAAAGTTGCTCGCCACCGAGTAGGCCAGCACCAGCACCGCCAGCGCAGACAGCGCGAGCACCACCGAAAAGAAATAAAGCGCCGGCTCGAAGTCCTTGTAAAGCAACGAATCAGGCACCGCGTAGGCCATGCGCATGAGCGGCTCGTTACCCACGATGGACAAGTCGCGGTAGGCCAAAAACGCGTTGTCGATCCGCTTGAAGGCCAATTCCCTGACGAACTGCGGCGAGCCGAGCTCGGCACCGCTCAAACTCACGAGCTGCTTGTCGGGCTTGAGCAGGGTCTGGCCCTGCGGGTCGAACAACCAGATCGGCTGCTCGTCGAACAGCGTCACGTCCTTGAGTCGCTTGACGAAGCCGTCAAGCCGCACGCGGATCACGATGGCACCGCTGAAAGCGCCGTTGTCGAAGTCCAGCGAAGGCAATCCGGCCAGCACCGTCAAACGGCCCGCCTCATCGACGAAGGGCCCCTCGACGGTGATTTCACGCGGCGGCATGAACCATTCCATGTTGCCTGCAGACAGCAGCGATGGGGTGGTGCGAATGCGGTCGAACAGCCGGTCGAAGTGAACCCGGGTGGGCGATTTCTGATCACGCTGGCGCTCCACCGATTCGCTCGAAAGCGAGTCGGCCGAGGCGCTGCGCTTGCCGTCCTCGACGCTGGCGATCATGTTGCCTGCGGCGTCGGCGTAGTAAATGCCCGAGTAGGTTTCGTAGTCGGTCTGCAGCCTCAGGAAGCTCGATTCAAGCGCCTTCGCATTGACGTTGCGCTCGTCTTGCGATGACGACAGGAACAGCGCCACGGCCTCGGATGCGGTGATCTGCTTGAGCGAGCGCTGCAGGCCGAGGGAGAACTCCTGCTCGAAGTTGGCCGAGATGATGGCCATCTGCTGGGTGACGCTTTGCTCGGTGCGCAGCCGCGCCGAGTCCTTGCTGAACTCGAAGGCGGCATAGATCAGCGGCGCGGCAATCACCACGCCCACGGCCAAGAAGGCGAGCAGCAGTCGTTGGAACATCGGCATCGTGCGGGCGTGCCTTCACCGCCTGCGTGGGCTTGCCGAGTCGAAGGTCACGGCTTGAGCGCCAACGATTTGTCAACCACCTCGTCGATGAGGTACATCGCGGGCTCGAGCGCAATGCCCAGCGACCTGGCGCGGTTGCGGTTGACCAGATAGGGCCCGCGCTCGGGCGTGCGCACCGCCATGCGCGCCGGGTTCAAGCCCCGGTCGAGGATGCCTTCGGCCATCTCGAAGGCCAGGTAGCCCTGGTTGTAGCCCGAGTCATTGGCCGTCAGCAGCATGCCTTCGTAGACAAACTGGTCTTCATGCGAAGCCTCGGGAATGCGGATGTTGTTGAGGTACCAGCGACCCACGTCGAGCATGTCGACATGGTTGCCCTTGGCGTTGCGCAAGGTGTCATGGTTGAGCAAGAAAAAGGCATCGACCTGCTTGGAAAGTTCGAGCGCGCGGGCCTTGAACTCTTCAAGCGAGTTGGTCATGACCTTGTCGACCAGCTTGAGCGGCAGCACACCGCGCTGGGCCAGTTGCTCGATCATCTTGGCGTTGGGCCGCGACGACTCGGAGTCACAAGCGAGGATGGCAAAGGTCTGTGCCTTGGGCACCAGGCGCTTGAGCAGGTCCAGGCTTTCCTTGTGATAGCCCTGCTGCCACACACCGGTGATGTTGCGCCCCGGGCTGTCCATGCTGTCGACCAGACCGTACTTGAGCGGCAGCCCGTTGATGCCCCAAAAGACCACCGGTGTCTTCGAGTCGAGCAACTGCGCTCCGATGAACTTGGCCGCGTTGTCGTCACCGAGCAGCACCACATCGGGCTTGAACTCGCGCAGCGCGGCCATGATGCGCGACGTGGCACTGGCCATCTCGGGGCCGCTGTCACGCCGCTTGGTGTCCATCCACTCCTTGCGGATCACAGCACGGCTGCTTTCGACGGTGTCGTTTTTCACCAGCGCATCGGCTTGCGCGTCGCTGTCGAGAAAGCCGAATTTGCGCATCGCCGCATTGACGCCCTTTTGCGTGGACTGCGACCAGATGTAGGTTCGGTGGTAGCTGCTGACGATGAAGATGCGCTTCTTGGTCGCAGCAGCCTGCTGCGCGAGCGCGTCACCGGCGCCAAGAAGCAGCAGCGGCAGTCCCAGCACCGCACGACGCTGCATGAGTGACATCGCGTTTGCCTTCAACGATCAGACCTTGCGAAGCAGCTGCCACTTCTTGTAGATCTCGGACACCTGCGCCGAGTACTGGTCCATTGAGGCCTCTGGCGAAAGGCGCCCGGTGGCCACGTCGGCAAACATGCGCGGCACGATCCATTCCTTGAGCACTTCGTCGACCGCCGCATTGGCGTAGCCGGGGTAGCCCAGCGGTACCGTCCACTGGCTGGCGTCGGAAAAGATGGCGTACTTGTCGTTCGGAGTGACCTTGGGGTCGCTGGCCAGCAGCTTTTGCATGTCGGGCACCAGCTGGGGATAGGTCGGGAAGTTGTAGAAGCTGCTGTTGGTGAAGACGTCGCGCGAGCGGCCGGTCAGATCGACCAGAAACTGCTTGGCGCCGCCGACGTTCTTGGCAAAGTTCCAGATCGCGTAGACGCTCATGAAGTGCATCACCCCGAACTGGGCTGCCGGGCCCCGCGCGGGTCGGCCCAGCAAGATCTTGCTGGCCACCGGAATCTTCTCGTTTTCGCCAGTGCGGGTGATCGACAGCGCATTCAGCGTGAGCGAGCCCTTGCCCGCCAGCATCAGGCGGTTGTTGGACGAGGCATCCCACGAAAAAATCTCGTCGGTCATGGTCTCGGTGTACAGCGCCTTGGCGTACTTCAGCGCCTCGAGCGTCTGGCGCGACTTCAGGCTGGCCCGACCCTCGGCATCTTGCACCCCGGCGCCGAAACACAGCAGCATCGACCGCAGCGCCATGCTGCTGTCGAGCTCGTTGGACATGCCGATGCCCACCTGGATGCCGTGCTTTTCCTTGATCTTGCGCCCGCCGTCACGGATGGCGTCCCAGCTGTCGGGCTTGACGCCCACGTCGGCCCACAGGTCTTCGCGGTAGTTGATGGGGTCGGGCACGTAGCCGTCGGAAAACCCGAAGTACTTCTTGGTGACCGGGTTGTAGGTACTCTTGAGCGCGATGTCGAGCGGCTTGCCGTACTTCTTCTCGCACTCGGCGTAGATCTCGCGGTGGTCGATCACGTGGTCTTCGAACGACGCCGGCGGGCTCAGGAACATGCACAGGTCGTGGCCCTGCTTCTTGCCGATCTCGGCCGCCGCGCGGCTGTCCAGGCTGGTCATGCCCACGTTGGTGACGATGACCTCGGTGTCGTTGCGCTCACCCCATTCGCGGGTGAAGGTCTTGTTGAACCACTCGTCGTAGGCCGGCACGAAGTGATTCCACTGCATGATCTTCAGCACCTTGGTCGCCGCTCGCGCGTTGCGCAGCAGGGGCGGCGCCACCGAGGCGGCCAGCCCCAGCGTGCCCGCGGTGCGGATGAAGCCTCGGCGCGAGCCCTGAAGCTCACTCGCAGGGGCAGTTTCAGGCAGTGTCTTTTTCATTTGCAGTCCTTGAACTGATAAGTCGGCCGACATCGAGCCCCCCCGCCTCGCGGGTCAACGCCCCACAAACACGCGCCGATCGTGTGATGCGTTTCACACATTTCCCATGGGCGTTTTTGAAATCCACGGATGTATCTTGAGGGGGGAAGCCGCATCGATTCGGAACCCTCGGCACCCGAAACCATGGCCGCCGCTGTGTGCAGTGTTCGACCCGATGTTTCAGCGCAATAAAATTGTAGAACCCGATCTAAATGTACCCATTGATACGCAAGTGATTTGGTTGATTTGCGGGTGAATGGCCGGCTTGATCTGTGCCCGAGCACGCCGGCTCCCCGACGCGGAGCCACTCGGCGAGAATCGGGCGACCGCCCATGCAGCATTCCCTCTCTGATCCAGAACCGACCCTGACCGCTGCGGCGCTGCGTGCGCCGCTGAAGCTGCCGCCCGGTGAGGGCGCGCTGGCCGTCTTGCAGGTCGACCTGAGCGAGCAGCTGCACTTTGTCGACAGCCAACTGGTGCTGACCGAGCGCCGTTTGCTGGTGACTGGCGACGACGACGCACCGCTGGCGCAATGGGTGCTCGATGAACCCGCCGCCGACCGCCTGAGCCTTCGCCACACCGACCACGGCGGCGTGGGCACGCTCGAGCTGCATGACGACCAACGGCGCCTCGCGCGGTGGCGGTTCACGCTGGGGCAAAACGTGCACGCGCTGCGGCTGCTTGGCCTGTTCGAGCAGCAGCAGCTCAGGCGGCCATGGCGGCCCGGCGCGGCCGAGCTCGAGGCGGTGGCCGATGAATCGGCACTGTGCCCTTCGTGCAAGGCGCCGCTGCCCCCCGACAGCGACGAGTGCGCCGTGTGCAGCCGCGAGCAGCACGACGTGCCATCGACCTGGGTGCTGCTGCGACTGTGGCGCTTTGCCAAGCCCTACCAAAGGCAGCTGGCTGCCGGCTTCGCGCTCACGCTGGCCTCGACGGCCGCCACGCTGGTGCCGCCGTATCTGGCCATTCCGCTGATGGACGACATCCTGATTCCGTTCCAGAACGGGCGCGCCATCGATCCGATGCTGGTGGTGACCTATCTGGGCGGCTTGCTGCTGGCCGCGCTGGCCGCCTGGGGTCTGGGCTGGGCGCGCACCTACTTGCTGGCGCTGGTCAGCGAGCGCATCGGCGCCGATCTGCGCACGGCCACCTTCGAGCATTTGCTGCAGTTGTCGCTGGACTATTTCGGCGGCAAGCGCACCGGCGATCTGATGTCTCGCATCGGCAGCGAGACCGACCGCATCTGCGTGTTCCTGTCGATGCACGCGCTCGACTTCGCGACCGACGTGTTGATGATCGTGATGACCGCGGTGATCCTGTTTTCGATCAACCCGTGGCTGGCGGTGGTGACGCTGCTGCCGCTGCCGTTCATCGGCTGGATGATCCATACGGTGCGCGACCGACTGCGCACCGGCTTCGAGAAGATCGACCGCGTGTGGTCAGAAGTGACCAACGTGCTGGCCGACACCATTCCGGGCATCCGCGTGGTGAAGGCGTTTGCGCAGGAAGGCCGCGAGGCCCAGCGCTTCCGTTCGGCCAACCACAGCAACCTCGAGGTCAACGACCGCATCAACAAGACCTGGTCGCTGTTCACGCCCACGGTGTCTTTGCTCACCGAAATCGGCTTGCTGGTGGTGTGGGCGTTTGGCATCTGGCAGGTCTCCAGGCACGAGATCACCGTGGGCGTGCTCACGGCCTTCATCGCCTACATCGGGCGCTTTTACGGCCGGCTCGATTCGATGAGCCGCATCGTGTCGGTCACCCAAAAAGCGGCCGCCGGCGCCAAGCGCATCTTCGACATCCTGGACCACGTCTCGAACGTGCCCGAGCCGGCCGATCCGCAGCCGCTGGTTCGCGCACAGGGCCGCATCGAGTTGCAGGGCATCGGCTTTCGCTACGGCAGCCGCTCGGTGATCCGCGGGCTGGACCTCGACATCCGCCCCGGCGAGATGATCGGCCTGGTCGGTCACAGCGGCTCGGGCAAGAGCACGCTGGTCAACCTGATCTGCCGCTTTTACGACGTGACCGACGGCGCGATCAAGGTCGATGGCGTGGACATCCGGCGCTATGCGGTAGCCGACTACCGCCGCCACATCGGGCTGGTGCTGCAAGAGCCCTTCCTGTTCTTCGGCACCATCGCCGAGAACATCGCCTACGGTCGGCCCGAGGCGAGCCGCGAAGACATCGTGGCGGCCGCACGCGCGGCGCATGCGCACGAATTCATCTTGCGACTGCCGCAGGCCTACGACTCGCTGGTGGGCGAGCGCGGCCAGGGGCTGTCGGGCGGCGAGCGCCAGCGCATCAGCATCGCGCGCGCGCTGCTGATCGATCCGCAGATCCTGATCCTGGACGAGGCCACCTCGTCTGTGGACACCGAGACCGAAAAGGAAATCCAAAAGGCGCTCGACAACCTGGTGCAAGGCCGCACCACGATCGCCATCGCGCACCGACTTTCAACGCTGCGCAAGGCCGACCGGCTGGTCGTGATGGACCGCGGTCGGGTGGTCGAAGTGGGCCCGCATGACGAACTCATCGCACGCCAGGGCGCTTACTGGCGTTTGTACGAAGCACAACTGCGGCAAGTCGACAAGGACGACTTGTCAGGCGCGCAGATACTGGGTGCTGCGGGCATGCCAGCGCACTCCGACCTCAAGGCCAGCGTCTAGAGACGAGCACCGATCCCATGACCTCTGAGCTTGTCACCTTGCCCGCCGCAGCGACCTTTGAGCTCGAGCGCGAGCCCCACGGACAGCTGGTGCTGACCGCCGCCGACGGCACCCGCCACGAAGGCGTGGTGCCGGTGCGAGCCTTTCCGATTGCCGCGCCGCTGCAGGGGCTTTCGATGGTGGATGGCGAGGGCCGCGAGGTGGCTTGGGTGCACTCGCTCGAAAATCTGCCAGCGCATTTGCGTGGCTTGATCGAGCAGGAACTCGACAGCCGCGAATTCACCCCGGTGATCGATCGCATCGTCGAGGTGTCGACGTTTTCAACGCCCAGCGTGTGGCAGGTGGAAACCAACAGGGGCACGACCCGTCTGGTGCTCAAGACCGAGGAAGACATACGCCGGCTGCCCGGCGGTGCGCTGTGGATTTGCGACAGCCACGGCATCTCCTTCATCGTGCGCGATCGCCGCGCGCTCGACCGGCGCTCGCGGCGCCTGCTCGAACGCTTTCTTTGAGCGGCGGCTCGCTCAGGGGCCGGTTTCGATCCAGCCCTTGATTTCGGCGATGTCCTTGGCGGCACTGCGGTTGCGCTCGAGCAAGGACAGCAGCGACAAGGCGTCGACCGCCGGCGAGAACAACGCACCTTGGTACTGGGCGCAACCGGCCTTGAGCATGAAAGCGCGCTGCGCTTCGGTCTCGATGCCCTCGGCCACCATGTCGAGGTGCAGTGCGCGGCCCAGATTGACGATGGCGTTGACGATGCCCACGTCGACCTCGTCCTTGGGCAGGCCCTTGATGAAGCTGCGGTCGATCTTCAGCCGCGCGATCGGGAAGCGCTTGAGGTAAGCCAGGCTCGAGTAACCCGTGCCGAAATCGTCGATCGCAAGCTTGACGCCCAAGCGCGCCAGCGCCTGCAGCCGCTGCAGCGCTTCGTTGGCGTCTTGCACCAGGATCGATTCAGTGAGCTCGAGCTCGAGCCATTTCGCTTCGAGGCCGGCTTCGGCCAGGATCTGCGCCACGACATCAACAAAGTCGGCCTTCTGAAATTGCAGCGCCGACACGTTGACCGACATCAGCAGCGGGTATCCCTTGTCGCGCCACTGCACCGCCTGCGCCACCGCCTGACGCAGCGCCCAGTCGCCGATGGCCACGATGAAGCCGCTGCGCTCGGCCACCGGGATGAATTCGGTCGGATGCACATCGCCAAGTTCGGGGTCGCGCCAGCGCAGCAAGGCCTCGACGCCCACGATCTCTGCGCTTTCGATGTCGACCTGCGGCTGGTAGTGCAGCCTGAAACGGCCGGCGACCAGCGCTTGGCGCATCGCATGGTCGAGTTGCATGCGCGAACGCGGCTGCGGCGTGGCCACACCGTTGCGCAGGTGGTGCAGCCGATAGCCGCCGCCGCCTGAGGTCTTCAGGTCGTTCATGGCGGCGCTGGCGGCGCTCAGGAGATCTTCGGGCGAGCGGCCATCGCCGGGGTAGAGCGCGATGCCGATGCTGCCGTTGAGCGACAGGTTCATGCCCTCGATCAGGAAGGGCTGCTGCAAGGCGCTCAGCACCCGGCAGGCGGCGCCTTCGGCGCGCTGCATGTCGGCCTGATAGGCCAGGATGACGAAGTCGTCGGCCCCCAGTCGCGCGACGGTGTCCACCTGACGCATGGTGGCGGTCAGCCGTTCGGCGATCTCGGTGAGCAGCCGATCGCCCATCGCCGCGCCCAACCGGTCGTTGATGGGCTTGAAGCGATCGAGGTTCAGCCACATCAGCGCGAAGGGGGTGGATTCGCGCTGCGACAGCGCCAGCGCGTATTCGATGCGGTCGATCAGCAGCCTTCGGTTGGGCAGCCCGGTGAGGGTGTCGGTGTGCGACATGGCCTCGATGCGCCGGTTGGCCTCGATGCTCTCGCTCACGTCGCGAAACGCGTAGACACGGCCGATCGGCTGCCCACGGTTGCGCTGCGCCAGCGTGCGCCGCTCGAGCACCTTGCCGCAACGCAGCGTGAGCACATCGCAACCCTCGAGCGCGGCCGATTCGCCCAGCGCGTGCAGCCGCTTGGTGTAGGTCAGAGGATCGGACACCCGGCGCAGCATCCAGGCCGACACGGCCACATCGTCATGCTGCTTCATCAGCGGCTCGGGAACACCCCACAGGCTGATGAACTGCTGGTTGAAGTTGGTGATGCGGCCGAGCAGGTCGGTGACCAGGATGCCGTCGGTGGTGGAGTCGAGCGTGGCGCGCAGCTCGCAGGCCCGCTCTTCGAGTTCGGTGCGGGTGCGCAGCTCTTCGCTGCGATCGCGCATGACCACGAGGTAGGCACCATGTCGAAGGGCAGAACCTGCCATCAGCAAGCTGACCCGACGCTGAACGGGCACCAGTTGACCGTCCGGGCGGCTGATCAGCGTCTCGCCTTCCATCGGCTCGGTCAGCTGCGCGGCGGCCTGCTCCCAGAAGGCAATGTCCTGCGCGGTCGAGGACAGCTCGAGCGCGTCGGCCTGACACAGCGCCGCAGCCTCGATGCCGAACAGGGTTTCGGCCGCCGAGTTCACCGCCAGCACGCGCAGGCTGCCGGGCTCGATCACAACGGCCGCGTCAAGCAGACCTTCGATCAGCGGCGTGAGCTGCTGAAATTTGTCGGGCTCGGCCATGGCCGACACCTCGGGCTCGGCGGCACGTCGCGACTGGCGCGTCGTGCGGCTGCCAGCACCGCCTGAGCCTGATTCGGGCGGCGTCACTGCGAAGCCTCCAGCGCCAGGGCCGGCTCGAAGAAGTAGTTGACCCGCGGCCTTGGCGAGAGGTAGCCCAGTGCAGCCTCGGGCAAGGCCTGGGGCTTGAGGCTGCGCCGGATGCCCAGCCCGCTGATGGTTTCCAGATCGACGATCAGGGCTTCATCACGCGGAACATTGGGGTCATGCACCAGCACGCGCGGGCGCAGCGTGCGCGAGGAATTCACGCCCACCACCAGCGCAAACCTGTCGTCGGTGAGTTGCACCACCGAGCCGGCCGGATACACGCCCATCATCTTGATGAAAGCGCCCAGGATGGCCGGGTCGTATCGAGCCCGGCCCTGAGCAAACATCAGGGCCACGGCCTCGTGGGGGGTGAGCGCCCTGGCTGGATTGGCCGGGTTGCACAGGTTGTCGTAGATGTTCACGAGCGACACGATGCGTGACAGCACGGTGGTTCGGTCGTTGTTGATGCCCAGCGGAAAGCCGCTGCCGTCGCTGGACTCGTGGTGCTGCGCGACGATCACCGCGGCCTCAGGGCTCAGACGCAGACGACGGGCATGCGCCGTGCCGTGCGCCACGTGCGATTCGTAGAGCTTGCTCTCGGCGGCGTTGAAGCCTTCTTCGCGGTGACGGTAGCGGTCGGGGATCTCGAGCTTGCCCACATCGTGAAGCAAGGCACCCACCCCAAGGTCCATCATTTCGGCGGCGGTCAGTCCGAAGGATCGGCCCATCAGCAAGGAGATCACGCTCACATTGACAGCATGGGCGTTCGCCCTGTCGCCGGCCCCCTCGCTGAGAAGCCGGATGCACATGTCTTCGGCGCCGAGCATCTTGTCGACCAGTTGACCGACCAGCGTCTGTGCGCCCTGCCGCGCCCCATCGGGCTGCACGACCACGCCGTCGAAAACCTGCCTGGAGGCCCTGACGGCCTCACCAAATTGGCGCTCGCAAGCCGCCAGCGCCGAGCGCTCGGCGCTGAGCATGTCTCGGTGGGCACGACGCGCGCGGGCCTCGGCCTGTTCGGGCGTGGGTTCTGAGTTGTCCGCGGTCTCGGGCTGCGCGGCTGCGGGCGGCGCCTCGGGATCGCTTTGCTCGGGGCTCCAGCGCAGCAGGCTCAGACCGGTGGCGCGCAAAGCCGCCAACTGGTCTTGCGAGGTGATCTTGAAGCTGGACAGGGGAAACGGATGCGACATCCAGCCGCCATCGAGATGAATGAACATCCCGATGCGCAGGTCGGACACATCGATCGTCTCTGAGCTGGAGGTCAATGACATGGGCAGGCGATAGTCAGCACGTCACTTTGACGGGCCTGAACGGTTCATCGACAAGAATCGGCCTCATTTGAGGCCTGAAACTCGGCGAGCGACCTGATTTCGTACTTCAGCTTGGCCACCAGCACTTCCACGTCGATCGGTTTGGTCCAGTAATCGTCAAAACCCTCAGCCAGGCCGCGCTCGATTTGCTGCGGCAAGGCGTCGGCGCTGAAAGCGATGCAGCGCAACTGGCGGGTGCGGGGGTCGGCTTTCAGGCGGCTGCGCAGATCGGCGCCGGACATGCCCGGCAGGTTCAGGTCGGTCAAGACCAACGAGATGTCGAACTGCTGCGCCAACTTCAAGGCCTCGGGGCCGTTGGCCGCGATCAGCAAACGCCACGCGGGCTGGCCGGCGAAGATCTCCTGCACGAGCGCCGTGCTGACGTCGTCGTGCTCCACGTACAGCACGACGGCCTCGACGCCCTCGGACCACAACAAGGCCTGCTCGGGGTTGGAAGGCTGATCCGGCGAGCGGCCGCTCTCGGCCCTGGCCAAAGGCAACGACACCGCAAACCGCGAACCTCGACCGGCTTGTGACAGCACATCGATATCGCCGCCCATGGCACGCAGCAACTTGCGGGTGATGTGCAGCCCGAGGCCACCGCCGCGGGTGTCGGCGCCGTCGGCGTCCAGACGGTTGAACGGTTCGAACAGCCTTTCGATCTGCCTGGGCGACAGGCCCGTGCCGGTGTCGTCGACGCTGAGCACGCCGCTTTGCTCGACGGTCTCGAAGCGAATGCGCACGCGTCCCTGAGCACGGTTGTATTTGATGGCGTTGGACAGCAGGTTGGTCACCACCTGCTCGAGCGCTTCGGGGTCGGCTCGCACCGCCGGCGCCGACAAAGGAATCTCGACGCGCAGCTCGATGCCGCGTTGCTGCGCCAAAGGCATGATGTCCACCGCACAGCGCTCGACCAGCAGGCGCAAGTCGATCGGCCGGCTGCGCAGCCGAAGCCGGCCTTGCTCGATGCGCGACACGTCAAGCAGCTGATCGATCAGTGACAGCAAGCGAGCGCCCGATTGCCGCAGGATTTCCAGCCGGTGCTGCTGCGCGGGGGCCAGCGGGTGCGCTTGATCGAGTGCCATCAGTTGCGCAAAACCCAGAACGCCGTTCAGGGGCGTGCGCAACTCATGGCTGATGCGCGACATGACATCGGGCTTGCCCCAAGCGGCCCTGGCGGCCTCGGAGCTCAGGGGCTGGGGCGCCTTCGCCCCAAGCGGGTCTGGGCAGTCGACACAGGTGCCCACCAGCCGTTGCCCGTCGCTCGAACCCTGCAAGACAAATTCGAGCGTGCGCTCGTCAAGGCCACCGCGCGCCGCGAACCGCAGCGCCTGACGCGACACATCGGCGGTTCGAGCTGGCGTCACCAGCATGGCGCGTGCCGCCTGCCGGTCGGCTTGCACCACGCCGGCCAGCCAGGCCTCGACGCTCAGCGGTTCGGCAAACTCATCGAGCCCATGGAGCCGGCATGCCACCTTGTCGAGCAACAAGATGCCGCTGGAAACATCGACGTCGATGACCCCGACTTCGGCTGCCGCCGTGGCCTGCTGCCACAGCTTGAGCCGGTGACGCAGGTCCTCATCGAGCGCGGCCTCGTTGGCGATGTCAGTGAAATCACAGTTCCACTGCAAACCCCCGTCCAAGGTGGGCTCGGCGGTACCGCTGACATCGAGCGTCAGCCATTGGCCATCGGGCTTGCGCACGCGGATGCGCTCATGGATGTTGCGCAGCAACTCGCCGTGCAAGATCCAGGCGGCGTTCAGTCGGGCGAGGTCATCGGCGTGGACGCGCGCGCTCAGCAGGCGGGCGTCTTCGCGCAGTGCGGGCAGGCCGATGCCAAAGATCCGGGCGAAATCGCTGGACGCGACGGGCACGCTCCAGTGCCCGTCGGCCGACCGGTGCACCCTGGCCACCACACCGGGCAGGCGATCGATCAGGGACTGCAGATCGGCCACCGGATCGCGATCGTCGCGACGCCGAAAGGCACGGGCCGACGCTTCGGCTCGCACCGGCGTGGCTGCGCCGAGTGATTCATTGCCCGGAAAGGAGGCCGGCGGCAGCATGGTCAGTGGTGAAAGGAAAAGGGGGACTTGAAATTGGGCACCGCTGTTGACCCCGCATCGAATCAACTTTCACGGCTGCATTCGATTTTGGTGCAGAAACCCGGATTTTGGTGCAGAAACCCGGTTTTGTACCCCCCTCAAACGGGGGGTTCTGTTGCCGCAGCGGGCTGATTGATGCGAGCAGCCAGCGCAATGTCGGCATCATGTGCGACATCCGAATGCGAAGGCCCTTCATGAACAGACCTTTCATCCATCGCAGACAACTGATGTTGATCGCCGGCGCCGGCTTGGCAAGCCGCCTCGCGTGGGCCAGGGAAGTCACCGCTGCCCAGGTCAGTCAGGCCCGTGCGGTGGTCCAGGCCCAGCTCGATGCGTTCGCCGAAGATGACGCCGTGAAAGCGTTCTTGCTGAGCAGCCAGTCCGTGCGCGAGCGGTTTGGCTCGCCCGATCGCTTCATCGCCATGATCCGAAGGCGCTATCCGATGGTCTTTCGGCCGGCCTCGGTGGCATTCCTGAAGCCGCAGTGGGAAGACAGCGATCTGATGCAGCCCGTCCAGATGACCGACGCCCAGGGCTCAGGCTGGCTGGCCACCTTCCGGCTTCAGCCTCAGCCCAAGGGCCAGTGGCTGATCGCCGGATGCAGAGTCGAGCCCAGCGAGGGCAGCTTCACCTGAACGCGGCGACCTTGATCACCTGCGTCAGGGACAGACTTCCATGCGGCGCGTCACGCCCTTGAGGCGCTCGTCGGCGAACCAGAAGAAGTACTTGGTGATGGACACCGTCGAGCCGTCCTTGTTGAGGCTGCTGTACTGGACCGGAACCACCCAGCCCACGTGGCCATTGGCCGCATTGCCCATGGGACATGAGCCGCGCTCGGGTGTTCCGATGTTCAGATCGCGACTGGTCTGGGCGCCCTTGACGGTCAGATCGATGTAGTTGCTGATGGTCGACGCGTAATTGACCGGCGGGTTGGCTCGAACCACATCGCCGGAATTGCCGATGTTGGGGTTGGAAGAACATCCCACCAGCAGGCAGGCGGCCAAGGTGGCAGTGAGTCGGGACATGCGTTCTCCGTGGCGTGAGCGAGTCGCGAGCGACGACCGTAGCGCAATGATGCACGGTTCGCGCCCAACGCCCATCAAAACAGCCGGCCCACGTTGAACAGCGTGAGCAAGCCGAGTGCGGCAAAGATCGCCGCAGCGATGCCGTGCAGCAGTTTCATCGACACCTTGCGGGCGATGCGATCGCCCAGAAACACCGCGGGCACGTTGCTGATCATCATGCCCAGCGTGGTGCCAGCCACCACAGCCACCAAGTCGGTGTAGCGCGCGGCCAGAGCCACGGTGGCGATCTGCGTCTTGTCGCCCATTTCAGCCAGAAAGAAGGTGACGACAGTGGTGCCGAACACGCCGAAGCGGTTCAGGGTGCTCTCGTCAGCGTCGAACTTGTCCGGGATCAGCATCCAGCCGGCCATCGCCAGGAAGGACACGCCGATCACCCAGCGCAGCACCTCAGGTCCCAGGGCCTTGGCCACCAGGTCGCCGATCGCGCCGGCCATCGCGTGGTTGGCCAGCGTGGCCACCAGGATGCCCAAGATGATGGGCAGTGGGCGCTTGAATTTGACAGCCAGCAGCATGGCCAGCAGTTGCGTCTTGTCGCCCATTTCACCCAGGGCAACCACACCGGTCGAGACGAGAAAAGCTTCCAAGGGGGCTCCGGTGCAAAAGGCGGGCGAAGTGTAGCAACGGGCCTTGGCGCACAACGGCACACTCGGGGCGACAATTTCATCGCGGCGGCGGCCGCCGAAAGTCCGCTGCGGGCCTCACACCAGACACCCCCCATTCAGGAGAACCCCATGAGTTCCTCAAACCTTCACAGCCGTCAACTGGCCACCCCCGTGCGTCAGGCCTGGTGCGCGTTGGCAAGCACCAGCGTGGCATGGGCCCTGCTCTTTCACTGCAGCGCGAACGCGCAAACCAGCACCAGCACCACCAGCACCAAAACGCAGGCCCAGACCAAAGCGCCGGCGTGCGCCAACTGCGGCACCGTCGAATCGGTGAACGAAGTCAAGAAAGAGGGCAAGGGTACCGGCCTGGGCGCGGTCGGCGGTGCCGTGGCCGGAGGCCTGCTGGGCAACCAGTTCGGCAGCGGCTCGGGCAAGACGGCGATGACGGTGGTCGGCGCCGTGGGCGGTGGCGTGGCGGGCAATGCGGTTGAAAAGAAGGTGCGCAGCGAGACGGTCTACGACGTCAACGTGCGCATGCAAGACGGCAGCCTTCGCACCGTGCAGGAATCCCAGGCCTACGCCATCGGCACCAAGGTGGTGGTCGACGGCAGCACGTTGAAGCTGGCCACGAGCCCCGCAAGCACCACCACCAGGTAGCCCACCGAACGGCCTGGCCGCTTGGCTTGTGCCAAGCGCTGGCTCAGTCGATGGGCTCGATGCGCTCGGCGAGCAGCACGCTGTCGACGATGAAGCCGCTGCACGACACGCGATGCCCCACCAGGCCATCGAGCGTGGTGTCGCCAAAGCTCGGCGCGTTCTTCAAACGCAGCGCGTAGCAGCCCTGCTCGGTGTCGAGCCAGACCGCCTCGCGCTCGCTCTTGCTGCCGCAGCCCAACGCGCCGCACCGCACGCTGCCGGTGAGCCCATCGACGCGCTGCGGTGATGCGGCCATTCAGCGCTGCAGGTAGATGCGGTAGCCCACGATGCGGCCGTCGACTTCACGCGCCAGCGCGGCCACCGCCGAGCGTGGCGCGCCCGAAGGTCGCACGGCGCCTGGTGGCGTCGACACGGCCAGGTGGTAGCGGGTGGCAGGCGTGGCTGGGGCGGCCGGCTTGCCGCGCGGTGCGGCATCAGCCCACCCGGCAGGCGAGTCGACCGCATAGGTCACGAAGACCTGATCGGCCGCCAGCCCGGCGCGCTCGGCGATGTTCGCCAGCGCCCGACGCAACGATGCCGATGCTTTGCTCGGCGGCTGCGGCCGCGAGGTGGCGGGCTTGGTCGCGGCCAGCCACTCGCCCGCCGAGCGCAGCGCGGCTCGGCGCTCGCTGCGCTGCAGCCGCTGCGCCTGCAGCGCGGCCAGACCCTCGGGCACGCCGGTGGCGCTGGGCACGCGCGCCGGGTGCAGCGAGGGGTCGCCGAGCAGGGTGAACTGCGCCAGCGTTTTCAGATCGGTCGGATCGAGCTCGCGCGTTTGCTGCACGAAGCGCTGACGCGCCATCAGCGTGGCACGGCCGATCGAGGCCCCCTCGAGCACCGCAAGCAAGAAGTACTGCGTCAGCAGGTCGGCCGCGCCATTGCCTTGGGCCGGACCATAGGCAATCGTCGAGCTGCCAAAAAAGCCGCAGGCGCCCTGGGCCAGGTACTGCTGGCTGATGGGCACGCTCAGCCCGAGGGTGACCGAGTCATAGAGCTCGGCGCCGTAGCAGCACTCGGCGCCGACCACGGTGCCCGGGCGGATGCGAGCGGCGATGCCGTCGCTCGACAGCGCCACCGGTTGCTCGCCTTGCGCGTTCTCGCCGTAAAACCGTGGATCCGCCAGGCCGCCATGGCAGTTGATGAAATGCATCAGTGGCGCGAGCCGCGCGGGCGAATGCGCATCGCGCGCCGGCGGTGACACGCTCATGGCCTTCGACTGGCCGAACACGTTGAACAGGCTGAGCGCCGTCGACTCGCGCCAGGTGGCCGTGGACAGACCGAAGTAATCGCCGAACTCGGCCACGTCGCGCATCACATGGCCGGCGGCGGCGTCGATCAGGCCGATCAGATGCGCAGGATCGCGGGCGCCCGTCAGATCAGGCAGCCGGCCGACCACCCGCGTCGGGCCCTTGAAGTCAGACGCATTTCGCGAATAGCCCGCCTCGCAGGCGTAAGGCAGATCGCTCCAGGCCAGCACATCCGGATCGGCGGGCGGCGCATGCATCGGGTTGGCCAGATCCTGATGCGGCACCACGTCGGGCGCACCCAGGATCATCAGATAGGCCGGCTGGACGGCGCGAAACACGGTGTCGATGGCGGACTTGGCCTGGGCCGCGCTCGTGGCCTGAGTGGCCGGTGCGCCGCCCATTTTTTTCAGCTGCGCGGCGTCATCGAGAAACACCAGCCGGCTGCGGATGCCGCGCTGAGCGTCGCTGGCCATGAGCCGGCGCAAGGCGATGCGGACCTGGGCCAACCCGGCCGCACCGTATTTGGCCCTGAGCGCCGCGCGGTGGGTGACGATGACCTTGTCGTCCACGACAGTTTTTCGGGGTGGTGCAGCGGCGCTTCAGTGCGCCTGGGCCACGGCCAGCATCGAATCGAGGAAGGCCAGCAGCTGCTCTTCGGAATAGGGCTTGCCCAGCAGCACGTTGATGCCGGCCTGGTCGGCCTGATCGCGCAGCCTGTCGTCGTCGCCCGAGATCATCACGATGGGCAGCTGCGCAGTGCGCGCATCGCCGCGCAGGTGCGTGGCCAGCTGAAAACCATCGAGCCCGGTGATCTCCACGCCGATGATCAGCGCATGGGGCATGACCTCGTCGATCTGCTGCACCGCGTCGAAGCCGTCGACCGCCAGGACCACCCGATAGCCATGCTTTTCAAGCAAGCGGCTGGTCTTGAGGCGTACCACCTTCGACGGCTCGACGATCATCACCGTGGGGAGTGCGGGCGCGGGCAGCGGCGGTGGCGTCTCGGGAGCGCGCGGCAGTTCTGCGGACTCAAAGTCCATCGGCACGCTCAGGTCGTGCGCCGCAGGCATGGGGCTTGCCGGCGCTTCGAATGCGGGTTCGGCAGGCGCAGACTGCGCGGGTGGCTCTGGCTGCTCTGGCTGTGCGGGCTGCGCAGGGGCCACGGGTGACAAGCCGGCTTGCAGCTCGGCGGCCAGCCGCGCTTCCCATTCGGCGGCTTCGCGGTCGCCTTCGATGCGGGCCGCCTCTTCAGCCGCCTCGCGCTGGGCGCGCAGTTCTTCGTCGTCCAGCCCCGGTTGCGTGGGCCGCGCGGGCCTGACCATCTCGAACAGCGACGAGGCACGCTGCCAGGCCCGGGACACGGTGTCAGGCGCTACCGAACGAGCACGGCGCCCGGCCCGACGCTGCAGCGCACGCGCGCCCCACAGCACCACCAGCACCAGCACCAGCACCAGCACCAAGGCCCCAGGCAACAGGTATTCACTCATCGCCACACACTCTCTCCCCAAACTGCTTCAGCCACAGCCGTCAGCGTAGCGGCGAAGGCTGCGCCGCGCCAGCCGATTCTTGCGGCTTTCCGCCCACCGGGCGACGAATGTTTCGCGGGCGTGGCCGGTGTCCGCTACGCTGACGGGCTGACGCATCCCGCCGTACCCTGCCAGAGAACCCCCTTGAAGATCGCACCGATCGTCGCCTGCACCGTCCTGATCGCCTTGCTGATCGCCTATTGGCTGTGGACACCCGACATCGAGCGCCCATCGCTCGAGTCGCGCTATCTTGAATCGCCACAGGACATGGTCGTAGTCGACGGGGTTCGCCTGCATGTGCGCGACAGCGGCCCGAAGGACGCGCCGGCGGTGGTTCTGATCCACGGCTTTGGCGCCAGCTTGCACACCTGGGAGCCGTGGGCTCGCGAGCTGGCGCGCAAGCACCGGGTGATCCGGCTCGATCTGCCCGGCTGCGGCCTGAGCGAGCCCGACCCCAGCGGCGACTACACCGACGCGCGCAGCTTGCAGTTGCTGAACGATCTGCTCGATCAGCGCGGCATCGCGCGCGCCACGCTGATCGGACACTCGATCGGCGGGCGCATCGCCTGGACCTTTGCTGCCCAACATCCAGAGCGGGTGGACAAGCTGGTGCTGGTCGCGCCCGACGGCTTTGCCAGCCCGGGCTTCGAGTACGGCGCGCCCCCCGAAGTGCCGATGTCGATGCAGCTGATGCGCCACGTGCTGCCCAGGCCGCTGCTGCGCATGAGCCTGGAGCCCGCCTACGCCAACCCCGAGGTGCTCACCGATGCGCTGACCACGCGCTATCACGAGCTCATGCTGGCGCCGGGCAGCCGCGATGCGCTGCTCAGCCGTCTGCAGCAGAGCACGCTGGTCGACCCCAGGCCGCTGCTGCGCGGCATTGCGGCACCCACGCTGCTGCTGTGGGGCGAGAGCGACGCGATGATTCCGTTTGCCAACTCGGCCGACTACGTGGCCTGCCTGCCTCAGGCCCGGCTGGTGCCGTTTGCGGGCGTGGGCCACCTGCCGCACGAAGAAGCCGCCGAGCGCTCGCTGGTGCCGCTGCTCGATTTCCTCGATGCCCCGGCCCGCTGAAGTAGCCTTGCCCGGTCAACGACTACCGTCTGGGACCCGAGCGCCATGCAGCGCTTCTGGCAACATGATCTCCATGACGTCGCCTGAACCCTTGTCTGACGCCTGCTCCAACCCCGCCGCACTCACAGTGCTGTACGACGGCGCGTGTCCGCTGTGCCGCCGCGAAGTCGGTGTGTATCAGGGGCTCACGCCGCACCAGCCGCTCACGTGGTGCGATGTGAGCGACCCCGCCACCACGCTGCCTGGATCGGCGACACGCGGGGCCTACCTGGCGCGCTTTCATGTGCTGCGCGGCGGCACCGAGGTGCTCAGCGGTGCTCGCGCTTTCGTGGCGCTGTGGTCGGTGCTGCCCGGCTGGCGCTGGCTGGCTCGCGCCGCGGCGCTGCCCGGGGTGACGCCGATGCTCGAGATCGCCTATGTCAATTTCCTGCGTTGGCGACCGGCACTGCAGCGGCTGGCGCGCGATTTCGAGCCGCCGGCGGCGATTCCCACCGACCTGATCGGCGAAATGCGCTCCGACCACGCCGGTGAAACCGGAGCGGTGTGGATCTATCACGGCGTGCTCGCCTTCTCGCGAGATGCGCGGGTGCGTGACTTCGCCCGCCGCCACCGCGACACCGAACGCCACCACCTGCAGCGCATCGCCGCAGTGCTGCCGTGGCCGCGCCACAGCTGGCTGCTGGTGCCCTGGCGGGCGGCAGGATTTGCCACCGGAGCGCTGCCCGCGATCTTCGGCCCGCGTGCGGTCTACGCCACCATCGCGGCGGTCGAGACCTTCGTCAATCACCACTACCAGCAGCAAATCGACACGCTGGCCGGCCGCGCCGAACACGCGGCGCTGCGCGACATGCTGATCGAGTGCCAAGCCGAAGAATGCGAGCACCGTGACGAATCCATCGCCCGGCAAGACGAATCTGCTGGCGTGCTGTTATCTGGCTGGTGCAAAATTGTGGGCTGGGGATCTGCAATGGCTGTACAGATCGCGAGGCGGATATAGATTTTTTTCGGGTAGGCCGTGACTGTGGATGTTGCAAACAACTCGCCCGTGCGCAATACCCCATTCGTCTGCGAGTCGGCACCGTGCGTAGCGAGCCTCGCCGAGTTGGTCAGCCGCATCGCCGAGATGACCGACGACGTGATCCTCATCACCGACACCGAGTCCATCGACGAGCCCGGCCCGCGCATCGTCTACGTCAACCCGGCCTTCGCCCGCATGACTGGCTACTCACCCGAAGAGGTGATGGGCCTGACGCCTCGCGTGCTGCAAGGCCCGAACACCTGCGCGGCCACGCGCGCGCGCATCCGCGATGCGCTGCAACAGTGGCAACCGATACGCTGCGAATTGTTGAACTACCGCAAGGACGGCAGCGAGTTCTGGTCCGAGCTCAGCATCACCCCGGTGGCTGACGAGGGTGGCTGGTTTCGCTGGTGGGTGGCTGTGCAGCGCGATGTGAGCCAGGCCAAACAGCGCGAACGCGACCTGGTGAACGCGCAACGGCTCAAGGCCGTGGGCGAGATGACCGGCGGCATCGCGCACGACTTCAACAACCTGCTGACATCCATCAGCGGCGCGGCCGAGTTGCTGGCCCGGTGTGTGGCGCACGATGCCGAATCGATCAAGCTCGTGGAGGCCATTCGTGGTGCCGCGCGCAGCGGCAGCGGTCAGGTTCGCCGGCTGCTGAGCTTTTCAAGCACCCCGTTGCTGAACCGGGGGCCGGTCGATCTGCACGAGCTGCTGGACGAGCTGGTGCTGATGCTACGGCACTCGCTGCACGACAACATCACGCTCGAGGTTGATCTCGATGAGCAGGCTCGCTGGGTCGATGCCGACGCGGTGCAGCTCGAGTCAGCGTTGCTCAACTTGGTGATCAATGCACAAGACGCCATCCAAGGCGCGGGTCAGGTGGTGCTGTCCACGCGACACCTTGAGCAAGACGGCCGGCGCATGGTCCATCTGGAGGTCAGCGACAGCGGCTGCGGCATGGACGAACACACGCTGGCCCACGTCTTCGAGCCCTTCTTCACCACCAAGGAAGCCGGCCGCGGCTCGGGGCTGGGGCTGGCCATGGTGCACGCCTTCATCACCCAGATGGGTGGCCACATCGAAGCGCGCAGCCAGCCCGGACAGGGCTCGAGCTTCATCATGTCGCTGGCGGCGGCACAACCCGCCGCACCGCCGCCTGGGCAAATGCCCCTTGAGCTGTCGAATGCCCCCCATGACGCGCCCCTGAGCCGGGTGCTGGTGGTCGAAGATGACGACGTGGTGCGCATGATCGGCAGCACCATGCTGGAATCACTCGGCTTTGAGGTGCTGACCTGCGCCAATGCCGACGACGCACTCGCTGTGCTGGTGGACGACTCGGCATTCGACGTCGTCTTCACCGACATGATGATGCCCGGCAGCATGGGCGGGCTGGGGCTGGCCCAGACGGTCGAGCGCCTGTACCCATCGCTGCGGGTCATCCTCACATCGGGCTGGTCAGACGCCGAACTTCCGAAGGACACGCGCCGCGACAGGCCTTTCTTGCTCAAGCCCTACACGCTGGACCATCTGGAACAAGCGTTTTCTCGCGTGCTGCAAACCAGCAGCGCGGGCTGACTGACGGGCTACGACGGCGTGGCCATGCGCAGCCGGCGCGCAGCTTCCTCGGCGCGCGCGTCGTCGATCTCGCGCATCACACCCCCCACATCGACCGCGCCAACAGGCTGCACGAACACCCCGGTCAGCGGCGTGTCGGGCGTGAGCACGCCGCGCTCGTAAAGCGCCCAGATCTCGGGGCCGTGGTCGGTGCCCAGCAGCTCGGGCGCGAAGCGGCCAAAGAAGTCACGCAGGTTCTCGACGTCGCGCAGCAGCATGCGCTTGGCGTGGTTGTTGCCGGCCGCGTCCACGGCCTGCGGCAAATCGATGATGACCGGCCCGTCGGCGGCCAGCAGGATGTTGAACTCGGACAAGTCGCCGTGCACGACGCCGGCGCACAGCATGCGCACCACCTCGCCGAGCAAGCTCGCGTGGTGAGCGAGTGCCTGCTCGGGCGTGAAGGCCACGTCGTTGAGGCGCGGTGCGGCATCGCCGTGCTCGTCGGTCACCAGCTCCATGAGCAGCACGCCGTCGTGGAAGTTGTGCGGCTTGGGCACGCGCACGCCGGCCGCGGCCAGGCGGTACAGCGCATCGACCTCGGCGCTTTGCCAGGCGGCTTCTTGCGACTCGCGCCCGTAGCGCGAGCCCTTGGCCATGGCGCGCGCCTGTCGGGTGTTCTTGACCTTGCGGTTCTCGGTGTAGTCGACCGCCTGCCGGAAGCTGCGGTGGGTGGCTTCCTTGTAGACCTTGGCGCAGCGGGTTTCATCGCCGCAGCGCACCACGAAGACCATGGCTTCCTTGCCGCTCATGAGCTGGCGCACCACGGTGTCGATCAGGCCTTCGTCTATCAGCGGCTGCAGCCGTTCGGGTGGTTTCATCGGGGGATTTTGCGCGTCTTCGACCCGACAACGACCGGCCCGCGCAATGGCTATCCTCGGCGGATGAAAGAACTCTGGATGACCATCGGTTTGCTGTCGCTCAGCAATGTGTTCATGACCTTCGCGTGGTACGCCCACCTCAAGGAGTTGAACAACAAGCCGTGGATCGTCGCGGCGCTTTTCAGCTGGGGCATCGCGCTGTTCGAGTACCTGATGCAGGTGCCGGGCAACCGCATCGGCCACACCGTGATGTCGGTGGCGCAGCTCAAGATCCTGCAAGAGGCGATCACGCTGACGGTGTTCGTGCCGTTCGCATTTTTCTACCTGAAAGAGCCGCTCAAGCTGGACTACCTGTGGGCCGGTCTGTGCATCCTGGGTGCGGTGTTTTTCATCTTTCGCAGCCGCTGGTTCGGCGGCTGAGCCAACCGCCTGGCCGTCAGGTGCTGCGCTGGTTGACCCGCTTGGACAGTTCTTGCGCGCTTTCCTTGCGCTCGCTGTAGCGGTCGACCAGATACGGCGACACCTCGCGCGTGAGCAAGGTGAACTTCATCAGCTCTTCCATCACGTCGACCACCCGGTCGTAATAGGCCGAGGGCTTCATGCGGCCGGCCTCGTCGAATTCGGTAAAGGCCTTGGCCACCGATGACTGGTTGGGGATGGTGATCATGCGCATCCAGCGCCCAAGGATGCGCATCTGGTTGACCGCGTTGAAGGACTGCGAGCCGCCCGAAACTTCCATCACCGCCAGCGTCTTGCCTTGGGTCGGCCGCACCGCGCCGACGCTCAGCGGAATCCAGTCGATCTGCGCTTTCATGATGCCGGTCATGGCACCGTGCCGCTCGGGCGACGTCCACACCATGCCTTCGGCCCAGGCCGCGGCTTCGCGCAGCTCCGCAACCTTGGGGTGGCTGTCGGGCACGCTGTCGGGCAAGGGCAGCCCGGCGGGATCGAAGATGCGGACCTCGCCGCCCAAGGCCTGGAGCAAGCGCGCGGCCTCGAAGGTCAGCAGCCGGCTGTAGGAGCGCTCGCGCAGCGAGCCGTACAGCAGCAAGAAGCGCGGCGCGTGCGTCCAGCCGCCAGCGCCGCGCAATTGAGCGGGGTCGGTGCGGCAAAACAGATCCCTCTGCAGCTGGGGCAAGCTGTCGTCAGGCGGCGTCATGGGTGTCCTTGCTCAAGCCCAGCAGGTGATGGATGGCCACGCCGATCGCCGCGCCGGCGCATTGCGCCAGCATGAAGCCCGGCACGCTGGCCGGCTCGATGCCAGCGAAGCTCTCGGAGAACATGCGCCCGAACGCGGCCGCGGGATTGGCAAACGAGGTCGACGCGGTGAACCAGTAGGCCGCGCCGATGTAGCACGCCACCATCGCCGCCACCCGCGCTGCCGGCGCGCGCAGGATCACCAGCAGCAGCCCGGCCGTGGCCACCGCCTCGGCAATCCACTGCCCGGTGCCGCTGCGCACATGGGTCGAAAACTGCAGGATGGGCATGTCGAACATGGCGTGCGCCAGCCACGCGCCGAGCATGGCGCCCAGCAGTTGCGCCACGATGTAAGGCAGCAGCAGCGCGAGCGCCAGTTCACCGCGATAGGCCATCACCGCGCTCACGGCCGGGTTGAAGTGCGCGCCGCTGACCGGCCCGAACACCTCGATCAGGATGTACAGCCCGCCCACCGTGGCCAGCGTGTTGGCGAGCAGCGCGACGCCCATGTTGCCGCCCGACAGCCGCTCGGCCATCACGCCCGAGCCGATCACCACAGCCAGCAGCAGCGCCGTGCCCAGCGCCTCGGCAAAGACTCGCCGTGTGGTGGCAGCACTCATCAGCTGCGCCCGATCAGGTCGAGCGCGCGTTGCAGCTTGTCACGCGCGGCGGGGTCGGCAGCACCGCTGGCCCATGCGGGCGAGCGCAGCAACTCGAGCAGCTGCAGCATGCGGTAGCCGATGGCCTGACGGGTCAGCTCGAAGGCGCGCCGCTTGCCCTCATCGCCACCGTCGGCGTTCGACGGGTCGGGGTAGCCCCAGTGGGTCTTGATCGGCTGGGTGGCGCCACCGAAAAACACCGGGCAGGCCTCGGCCGCAGCGCTGTCGCACACGGTGATCACCACCGACAGCGGCGGTGCGTCGGCAGCGGTGAATTCATCCCAGCTCTTGCTGCGAAAGCCGGCCGTGGCGATGCCCACGCCACTCAGCGCCTCGAGCGCAAACGGGTTGATGCGCCCGCCCGGCGCGCTGCCCGCGCTGTGCGCGCGCACCGGCCGTCCCAGCCGCTCGGCCCAGTGGTTGAGCATGCCTTCGGCGAGCACGCTGCGCGCCGAGTTGTGGGTGCAAAGGATGAGCACGTTGAGCGTCGGCTCGTTGGTCTGGTGATGACCGATGCGATTCATCTGGTTCTGCAGCGCGAGGGGGGCCAGCGCGTTCATGGGCAGCGCCAGCATCAGCTCGATGCGCCGCTTCAGCGTGATGGCGACGGCCATGAAGGCCATCGCCTTGTCTTCGTCACTGCCTTCATGCGCTGCCGGGTCGGGCGCACCCCAATGCGCGGTCATGGGCTGGCCCGGCCACACCGGGCAGACCTCACCGGCCGCGTTGTCGCAGACCGTGATGACGAAGTCCAGCGTGGGCGACTCGGGCTGGGCGAACTCGTCCCAGCTCTTGCTGCGAAGACCATCGCTCGGGACGTGCAAGGTTTGCAGGGTCTGCCTGGCGAACGGGTTGACCTCGCCCTTGGGCTGGCTGCCTGCGGACCAGGCCCGGAACCGACCGCCCCCCAGGTGGTTCATCAGGGCCTCGGCCATGATCGATCGGGCGGAGTTGCCGGTGCAAATGAAGAGAACGTTGTAGACCTTGTTGCTCATGTGGGACCTCAGTTACAAAAATTGGCGGGCCTGCTGGAGCAGGTGGGCATTGAAACGGGGGCGCAATCAGCACCCTGACAACAGTGGGCGGTGAGGTAATCCAGCAGCGCGTTCATGTGATCGAGCTGCGGTCGGTAGATCAGGCTGCGTCCGCTGCGCTCTTGCGTGACCAGCTGCGAGTGCAGCAACTCTTTCAAGTGAAAAGACAGCGTTGACGCCGGCACCCCCAGCGTGGCCGACAAGGCCCCCGGCGTCAGCCCCTGCGGCGCCGCACCCACCAAGGCGCGAAACACACGCAGCCGCATGGGCTGGGCCAAAGCGGCCAATGCGGTGACGGCGATCATTTCTTCCATATTTCCATGTTAGTCGAAACAATTGGCAGTCTGGAGGCGGTGGGTGCTTGTGCGGAGTGCTTGGGGATGGTGCTTGCGGGGGAGTGCTTGCGCGGTCCGCGCAGCGGCGGGGCCGGCCGGCGCCCTCATGCTGCCAAATGCGCAGAAATCGGGCGCCAGCCGGCCCCGCCGCTGCGCTCGGGTTTGACTTGCCGGGCTATTTGGCCAGCGTGACGGCTGGTGAGAGTTCAAGCCGACGAGCTCGACGAGCGAAGCGGCGGTCATCGAAAGTGACCATCCGCTCGCAGCCGCTGCTGCTGGCCCAGTGCAAGGCGTCGGCGAAGTCGAGGCCGCGCAGATGCAAGGCCAGCGCGTCCTTGACCGATTGCCAGCGCTCCACGGTGACGTGCGGCATGCCCAGCAGGTGCTCGACGGCCTGACAGAACGACGCGGGCACGGCGTTGTAGAAGCCGCGCATCACCCACTCGAATTCGAGGATCACCGTGACCGGGACGAACAGCGATGGCGACTCGACCATCACGCGCCGGGCGATGGGCCGCTGGCGCTTGGCCTCGACGTCTTCCGGGTCGTCGCAATAAAAGCGCGCGAGGATATTGGTGTCGACGGCGATCATTTCTTGCTGCGTGGGGCTTTGGATAACGCTGGCTTGAGCAATGACGCGGGGTCGAATTCAGACAGCCGCCGGGCTTTTTGGCCGGTGTTACTGGGCGCGACCTTGATCAGGCCATAGCCTGCTTGCGGATCGGACGGGACCACCCGGCGCCGCACCAGCAACCGGATGACGCCACCTTCGTCGACAAACTCAACCTGCGTGCCAGGCGTGAGCTCGTAGCGGGCACGAATGTCGGCCGGGATGACGATCTGGCCCTTTTCGGTGAGCGTGGCAGCAGCCATGGTGCGACTCCGGCGTTGGTGATTCACTCGGGCCAGTCTACCTTTCGCTTACCAGGTAAGCAACCCAGCACAGGTCAGCCCGACAAGATCTCCGCAACCACCACCGACATCGGCACAGGGGCGCGACAGGCTGGCGCCCTATTTCTGCGCATTTGGCAGCATGAGGGCGCCAGCCTGTCGCGCCCCTGCGCTCGCTTACCGCGTGATGAGCCCCCGCCCTGTCGCCACTTGAGGTTTGACGCTCGATGAGCGCCAAGCGTCAGCGCCTTTGCTGCTGCCGGCTCCTCACCTGCGCCAGCGGGCGCTTGCCCTTGAGCTGGCGTTCGATGCCGTCGTTGAGCTGGCTGCGCAACTCAATGACTTCTTCGAGGTGGCCATAGGCGCCGGGGAATCGCAGGTCGAGCCACAGCCACAGCGTGCAGGCGCGCAGGGCTTGTTCCATGCGGTCGAGGCGGCTGTGGCCGTCGATATCGCTCAAGAACCAGGGCCGCCCCGCACGGCCGGTGAGCGCGTGGCTGGACGCCCAGCCCAAGTACTCCTGCACCTGGTTTTCGGTGCGCGTGTCCACCGGTGCTTGCGCATAGGTGAAGCGCTCCTTCAGCGTGAGCGAGGCGGCGCAGCGGTCGAGCTGCTCGGCCAGATCGAGCATCTGATCGAGTTCGGCCACCGCGAAGTGCGCGTCGTCGAGCTTGAGCTGCTCCATGAACACGCCGAGCACCTCGCGCAGCTTGGTCTTGTGCAGCCGCGAGGCGATGGTGTCGACGTGCCAGCCGTTGGGGGCCACGGGTGCCTTGAAGTCGTGCGGGGCGCGCGGCGTGCGCGGCAGCAGGTCTTTCAGCGTGCGCGCGGCCGTCGGCTCGGCTTCTTTCAGCACGCCGACGAAGCCTTCTTCGTGGATGCCGTAGCGACCGGCACGCCCGGCGATCTGGTGCACCTCGGACTCCTCGAGCGTGCGGTCGCCCTGCCCGTCGAACTTGGTCATGGTGCTGAACAGCACGCGGCGGATCGGCAGGTTCAGGCCCATGCCGATGGCGTCGGTGGCCACCAGGATGTGCGATTCGCCGGTCGCGAAACGCTCGGCCTCGCGGCGGCGCACTTCGGGCGGCAGCGCACCGTAGATCACCGACACCGGGTGGCCGCTGGCGGCAATCTGGTCGCGCAGCATCAGCACATCGCGCCGGCTGAAGGCAACCACCGCGTCACCGAGCTTGAGCGCCGAGATCGGCACCGGCTGCGCCAGCAACTCGACGTGCTGCTTGCGCTCGAAGTGGCGCACCGTGCAGCGCTCGCCGCACAACCCCAGCAGGTTCTCGATCGCCGGCACGGCATAGGCCGAGCAAATGATGATCACCTCGTTGGCGGGCACCGCCACGATGGCCTGCGTCCAGGCCCAGCCGCGCGAGGCGTCAAAGATCATCTGCGCTTCGTCGATCACCGCCACGTCGATGGGCTTGTTGGTGCCCACCATCTCGATGGTGCTCGACACCACGCGCGAGTCGACCGCGGGCACGTTTTCCTCGCCGGTCAGCAAAGAGCACGGCACGCCGCGCCCGACCAGCCGGTCGCGCCCTTCGAGCGCAAGCAGCCGCAGCGGCGCGAGGTAGGCGCCGTCGTGCGCTTGCGCCAGACGTTCAAACGCAGCGTGCGTCTTGCCGCTGTTGGGCGGGCCCACATACAGCGTGACGCTGCGCTGCAATCGGCGCGCCTTGTCGAAGGTGTCGGGATAGCCCTGAAAGGCCAGCTCGGTGTTGAGGCCCTCGATGGTGTCGAGCTCGGTGACGCGGTGCTCCCAGCGTTCCTGCGCGCGGGTGAGCGAGGCGTTGAGCTCGGGCAGCGCCTGCGGCGTGGCGCATTCGGACTGCAGCCGCGGCAGCAGCGAGTCGAGGTGGCGCGGGTTGTGCGCGCGGCCGCGCTCGAGCATCAACTCGAGGTGCGCGACCAGCTCGGCGGCTTGCGGATACGGCAGCGGCGTGCCCAGCGCAGCGCCCAGCGCGGCGAGGTCACCCGTGCGATAGAAGTCCCACACCGGCTGCGCATCCACCGGCACATGGAACAGCACCGGCACGCGCCAGCCCGGCTCGCTCAACGTCAGGCCGTGGCTGATCAGACGCGTCCAGGCACCCGCGTGACGCGACACGCCCATCGCCTCAAGTGCGGCAGTGCGCTCGAGCATGAGTGGGCGAACCGCGGGGCCATCGCCCACCACATCGATGTGGGCCAGCGCCACGTCGAACAGATCGGGCGCGATCCAGCGGCTCGGCCGCGCGCCCGACACCGCCTTTTGCAGCAGCACGTAGCCCAGCCGGTCGAGGTGCTCTTCGAAACCCGTGCTGCGCTCGGCGATGAAGTCGCCCGGCTTGACCACCTGCGGCAGCCGGTAGGCGGCTTGCCGCACGCGCTCGAACTGCGTCTTGCCGATGTGCGGCGGCAGCCGCTGCGCATGACGCGCATTGGGCAGGTTGATGCGTTGGGGAGCCGCTTCGGCGGGCGTGGCGGGCAACGGTGTCGCCACGGGCAAATCAGGAGATGGGGGCATCAAGGCGCATCGGCAAGGGAAAACCGACTCTAACCGCGCGCATGTGGCGCACCGCGAGCGACAGGCTCAAGCTGCACGCGCCTGGCTGGTCGGGCGTCCGCCAAAGTCGATCCAGCGGCGCAGCTTGAAGTCGTAGAGCTTGCAGCGCCGTGCGGTGTCGGCGTACCAGGCCCAGGAAAACGGCTGCACGACGATGCTGCCGGGCAGGCGTTCTTCGAGCAGCGCCTGCGCGGCCTTCAGCCGGTACAGCGGAACGCTCATGTCCACGTGGTGGGCGGTGTGAACCATGATGTGGTGCAAGGCCGCACCCATGGCCGAGCGGAAGGTCAGGTGCACCGTGGTCGACACGAAGGGCTGCGCGGCCGACCAGTCGGCCTTGTCGTCGTACCAGGCGATGTCGGTGTGCGTATGGTGCGCGTAGACCACGAAGCCGATCATGCCGTTCCAGAACACGAACGGCACCACGAAGCCCACCGTCAGCAGCCACCACACCGATTGGCCGGTGGCCGCGGCCGCAGCCGTCAAACCGCCGATCCACACGACGGCGCCCACGCTGACCAGCGCGCAGTCCCACAGGAACACCTTGCGCCGTGTGGGCATGGCGCGCCGACTCGGAAAGAACATGCGCGTCCACCAGACCTCGACCAGGTAGTACAGCCACGGCGCCCAGCCGCTGCGGTAGATGCGCTCGAGCACCTGACGCCATGCAGGCAGCGCCTGGTACGCCTCAAGCGACAGCGGCTCCCACACGAAGTCAAAGCCCTTGAGGTTGGTGTAGCCGTGGTGGACCACGTTGTGGCCGACTTCCCACAGGCTGTAAGGCGTGAGCGATGGCAAAAACACCAGCCGGCCCAGCCAGCGGTTCAAGCGGCGGTGCGGCGTGAAGCTTTGGTGGCACGCGTCGTGGCCCAGCACGAACAACCGCCCAATCACAAAGCCGCAGGCCATGGCCGCGAGAACTTGCACCAGCGCGTTGCTGGCCAAGATGGCGACCCCCATGGTCAGCCCAAACAGCGCGAGGTCCATCGCCGTGAGCCACAGCGCATACGGCGTGTTGCGCGTGGCGATGGGCACCAGCCAGGCGCGGATCAATTTGCGGTGGGGAATCACGGGGGCCGCGGCGTCTGGCGCGGTGGGCACAGCGAGGCCCGAAGAGGAAAGCGTCATCATGGAAGCGTCCATCGAAATGGCACAGCCTAGAGCCAAGCCCGCGCGGGCGGCTTGATGTCGATCAAGCCACGCGCGGCTGCACGTGGTAGCGGTGCGTCACTCGACGCGCAGTGCCTGCTTGGCGCGCATCTTGGCGTTGATGTAGGCGCCATGGGGCACGTGCAGCAAGTCGCTCACGCGGCGCATGAGGTGGTTTTCGTGGGCAGTGAGCACGCCATCGGCATAGGCCACGCGCCACAGGTGCTCGACCATGCGGACCTTGTCTTCCATGTCGAACGTCTCGTTGATCTTCGAGGTGAACTGGAAGAAGTCGCTCGACCCCTGGGCCGTCTGGTGGGCCAGTTCGACCAGCCGCGCGGCCTCGTCGTCTGAGAGCTTGAACTTGTCGCGCAGCGCCGACAGGACGGCGGCGCGCTCGGCGGGGTCGAATTCGGCATCGGCGCGCATGACCTCGACCAGCAGCACGGCGGTGGCCAGCTGCAAGGCGTGCTCATCGCAGTGGGCGGCACCGCCCGCAGTCGGGGCGAATGTGGTCTCGAACAGATCCTTGAGGGTTTTCAGCATGGGGCTCAGAAGTTGTGAGGGTCTTGGCGTGCGGTCGCGCCCCTACAACGCGCGGCAGCGCCAACTCGCCGACAAGCCCACCGAAAACTTGCTGGATTGGGGAAAACCGTCACCGCGCATCGGACGTTGGCGGTAAGGTTAACCTCTCGCCTTGCCTGCACGCGCGGTCTGAATGACGCGGTTGTGTGTGACCGGTGCACCCGATCCACCACCCCATCAGGAGTACGTAACGTGATAGCAAGATGGATGACGGCCCTCGGCGCCGCGTGCCTGTTCGCAGCCCTGCCGGCTGCCGCCAAGGATTCTGAAAAGACAACCGACGCGGGCCTGAAGGCCATGTTGATTGGTACCTGGATCAACCCACCTGACAGCGCCGACTATGAAGGCGTGCCCAGCCGCGAGATCTTCCAGGCCGATGGCACCTACCTGTACTACGAGTACGAGGACAAGGCCTGCCAGAAGCTGTCAGGCTCCCTCACCTCACGCTGGTATGTCTGGGAGGGAGCGCTGTTCACCCAGTTCCCCGACCGCACGCTGAAAGACCACATCATCAGCCTGCAGGCGAAGAAGGTGGTGCTGCGCTCGGTCGACGACAACGTGACCTACCACCGCATCAAGTCGACGCGGTGCCCGACCGAACTGCCAGCGGCCTCAAAAAAGACGGTCAAGCACTGAGCGCCGCTCGGGGCCTGGGCCCACCGCCGCTTCAGGTTTCGCAGTGCAGCGAGCGCAAGGCCAGGCTGAACGCGCCTTCCTGACGGTCGGAAATGATCACGCTCACGTGGCTGATGCGGAAGGCGTCGAGCGGATCCATCCCGCGCACTTCCCTGCCCCGGAATGTGGGCATCAAGTCGGACACCCGCAGGCGCACCTGCGTCCACGCACCGGCCGGCGCGTCGAAGCTGGCCTGATACGTCAAGCCCTCGACGCCACCCTCGGTGCGCACATTGAACTTGTAGCGCTTGCCATCGCCACACACATCGAGCAAGAAGCTGTCGGCTGCCAGCGGCTTCTCGGCCAGCACCCCCGAGCGCAAGGCGCAGAACCCGCCGTTGTTCTCGAGCGAGAGCGTGCCTTCGAAGACGGCGAACCCTTCGGGGTCATGGCGAACGCGGCTGCTCGAGACGCCGCCCATCACGACGTCATCGACGGTCATCCATTCGGTCAGGGCGGTGGGGTGTTCAAAATCGATCAGGAGTTGTGGCATGGTGAGTGGCGGCTTGTGGGGAGGGCACCGTCGTTTGCGGCAGGGCGCAGTCTGCCAGACGCCACGAGCGTGCCACTCGGCGCTGACCCTCAAGCGCACGGTGCTGGCCCTCGCGGCACCTTGATGGCCACGCTTACAGTTGTACTTACCGTCCGGACGGGTGCAAACCCCAAACCCCATGAAAAAGTACGTCCATCAGATTTATTACAACGAAGAAACCAAAAGCCAGTTGCTGGACGGTTTCATTCCGCTGGACAACACACAAAACTCCCGCCCTGATTGGTTCGAGTTTTGGGTGATTCTGAATTTTCTGCGCAATAACGTTCTGGAAGAGGATGCCTGGTATGGTTTCTTGTCGCCCAAGTTTCATGAAAAAACCGGGTTCACCTCTGAATATGTGAACAGCTTGCTGGAGGGGCAAGAGGGTGTGGGCAGCGTGGTATTGCTGTCGCCCAGCTGGGATCAGCTTTCTTTCTTCCTCAACCCTTTTGAGCAAGGTGAGATGTGGCACCCCGGGCTGCTCGGCGCCTGCCAGAAATTCATCGATTCGACCTGGCTGGAGCTGAATCTGAGCACCCTGGTGACCGATACCAGCAGCTCGGTCTTTTCCAACTACATCATTGCCAAAAAAGATTTCTGGGAAGAGTGGGAAATTCTTGCTGAAGAATTTTTCAAGTATGTTGAGAGCAGCCCTGAATATCAATCCCATACGCCCTATGGCTCGGTGGAAAGCCGCTTTCCCATGAAAACATTCATTCAGGAAAGACTGGCCACCGTGGTGCTGGCAAGCGGACAGTTCAAGGCCGCATGCGCACCCTACAGTTTCATGCACCCGATTTTCACCCGCCTTTTCCCGGACGATATTGAAACCAGAGTCTTGCTGCAAACCTGCGATCTGATGAAACAAAAATACCGCCTGAGCGCAGATCAAAAATATCTTGATATGTACTGGAAGATACGGGGCGACATCACCTTCTTCCGCCAGAGTTTTTGATGGCTCGCGAAGTGCCCGCCAGACACTGCGTCCACGAAAGCGCATTTGTGCGCAGTCGTCGGCACTTACTGCCCATCATCGCGCTGTGGCTGGGGCTGTGTGGCGCCGGCCGGGCCGAGCCGGGCACCCCTGCGCCAACGACTCCGGCAGCCGCCTCCACTCGCGGGATCTGGGTGGTTCTGGGCTCGTCGACCGCTGCGGGCACCGGTGTGCCCGCAGGCCAGGGGTGGGTGAGTCTGCTCGAGGCCGCCTACCGGCCCGCGGGGGTGTCGATTCGCAACCTGGCGGTGGCCGGCACGGTGACCCATCACGCTCTGCCCGGCTCGCTGTGGCCGTCGCTCAGGCGGCCGTCGCCCAAGGCCGAGGCCAATGTCGATGCGGCGCTGGCGCTCTCACCCCGACTGCTGCTGCTGGCCTACCCCAGCAACGACACCGCACGCGGCTACAGCGTCGAAGAAACCGTCAGCAACCTGCTCGCCATCCGGAAAGTCTCGCTGGCCAAAGGTGTTCCGGTTCTGGTGCTGTCCACACAGCCGCGCAACCTGTCAGCCGAACAGCGCGCCAGCCTGAGTCTGGTCGACCAGCAGCTGCGCGCGGCGGTGGGCCCTTGCTTCGTGGCGACCAGTGAAGGCCTGTCCACACCCGACGGCCTGCTGCAAAGCGCCTACGACTCGGGCGACGGCGTCCACCCCAACGCCGCGGGACACCGGTTGATTGCCGATCAGGTGCAAGCGGTGATCAACGGTGGAAAGTGCATCAGGCCGCCAATCGCGCTTTCGTGATGGCGTCCTTGAGCCTGAGCAGTTCCTGATCCAGCAGCGGCGAAGAGACCCTGAGCTTGTCGGCGATCTGCTTGATGCGCCACCTCCAGTCGAGACGCTCGAGCGCCATGCGATGGTTCGTCAGCGCGATGCCCGGTGTCCAGTCAGCCAGAGCTTCAGAGATGATTTGCACGCTGGCATCGCGCTCGGTGGTCCCCAGCTCGAGGGTGGCTTCAGGCCACAGAAGTTCACGGGCGCACTGACTGCGCGGCGAAATCCCTGCCACGGTCGCCCCGTTGGCCAAGGCATCCGTCCAACGGCCGGTGAGGTATTCCCTTGTGGGATGGACGTATGGGGCCGGACTGTGGACATTGCTGAACGAGAGCGTGTACTTCGCTCGAGCGAACGCCCTCGTGCAGGTGATCTGATTCACCATGGGGTCCGCATGACCTTCGGGGCGGCCTGCAAATGCAAGTCCCTTGATGGCACACGCCTGTGCAACGCGCTCATCGTCGTCCCACTGCTGGGGCTGGCGGCCGATTCGCTGCAGGTCGATCGGCCGCTGCGGCGACCCTGAACCCATGTCGAGGGCATCCGTGCCCCACGCCACCACGCTCACCGGCCGCCCCGTGGCGATCTCCCATGGCCGCACCGACTCTGCCTCGGGCACGAAGAACTGGTCGAAATGGCGGCCACGTTTGGCAATCGAAGGAATGTGATTCACCCAGAACGAGTCGATCACCCATGCAGCCACATGCTCGTGGCCTTGCGTGAAGTACTCGAGCGACGGGAGTGCCCACAGATCGCCAGGTGCCGGGGCAATCAAGAGGCAGACCCCGCCTCGACGCGATCGCGGGACGAATGAAGACGCGGCTCGCAGGTATCCGACCTTCGTGGACCGGGAAACAGCCTCCAGCTCTGCCCCCAGCAGACGAGCCGTCAGCCGAGCGACAAGCTCGATGGGCCCCCAGCCCCAACCCTCAGGCTGCGGAAAGATGACTTTCATGCGGCGCCCTGTGCCCCTGCCGGACTGTCGGTTTGTGACTCCATACCTTCGGTTGGTTGCACGTGTTGCACGCTGATGGGTGAGAAAGCTCCAGAGCCTATCGGTACGGCTGCCGTGTTCTTGACTGACGGCGACTCACTCCACCGTCACCGACTTCGCCAGGTTGCGCGGTTTGTCGACATCGGTGCCGCGGGCGCAGGCGGTGTGATACGCCAGCAGCTGCAGCGGCACCACGTGCAGGATGGGTGACAGCGCGCCGTAGTTCTCGGGCATGCGGATGACGTGCAGGCCTTCGCCCGATTCGATGCGCGTGTCGGCGTCGGCAAACACGAAGAGCTCGCCGCCGCGCGCGCGCACTTCCTGCAGGTTGCTCTTGAGCTTTTCAAGCAACGCGTCGTTGGGCGCCACGGTGACCACCGGCATCTCGGCGGTGACGAGCGCCAGCGGGCCGTGCTTGAGCTCGCCGGCGGGGTAGGCCTCGGCGTGGATGTAGCTGATTTCCTTGAGCTTCAGTGCGCCCTCGAGGGCGATCGGGTAGTGCGCGCCGCGGCCCAGGAAGAGCGCGTTTTCCTTGCGTGCGAACACCTCGGCCCAGGCGATGACCTGCGGCTCGAGCGCCAGCACGCCTTGCACCGCCACCGGCAAATGCCGCAGCGCGTGCAGGTGCTGCGCCTCGGCCTCGGCGCTGAGCGCACCGCGTGATTTCGCCAGCGCCAGCGTCAGCAAGAACAGGCCCACCAGCTGGGTGGTGAAGGCCTTGGTCGAGGCCACGCCGATCTCGACGCCGGCACGCGTGATGAAGGCCAGCGCGCACTCGCGCACCATCGCGCTGGTGGCCACGTTGCACACGGTGAGCGTGTGCGCCATGCCCAAAGCGCGCGCGTGCTTGAGCGCGGCCAGCGTGTCGGCGGTTTCGCCGCTTTGCGTGATGGTCACCACCAGCGTGTGCGCGTGGGGCACGCTGTCGCGGTAGCGGTATTCGCTGGCCACTTCGACGGCGGTCGGGATCTTGGCGATGCTCTCGAGCCAGTACTTGGCCACCGAGCCGGCGTAGTAGCTGGTGCCGCAGGCCAGGATGAGCACCGAGTCGACTTGCTTGAAGACCTCGGCAGCCGCTTCGCCGAACAGCGCGGGCGAGATGGCATCGACCGCATCGAGCGTGTCGGCAATCGCGCGGGGCTGCTCGAAGATCTCTTTTTGCATGTGGTGGCGGTACGGCCCGAGCTCGGCTGCGCCGGTGTGCGCGTGCACCGTGCGCACCTCGCGCGCCACCGGCTCGAAACCCTGGCCACGGCGCGCGCTGATGCGCATGCCGGTGAGCTGCAGGTCGACCACGTCGCCTTCTTCGAGGTAGACGATCTGGTCGGTCACGCCGGCCAGCGCCATCGCATCGCTGGCCAGGTAGTGATCACCGGCGCGCTCGCCGGTGCCGATGCCCAGGATGAGCGGCGAGCCCTCGCGCGCACCGATCAGGCGGTGCGGCTCGTCGCGGCAAAACACCGCGATCGCATAGGCGCCACGCAAGCGCGGCAGCGCGCGCTGCACGGCGGTGAGCAGGTCGCCCTCGTACAGGCGGTCGATCAAGTGGGCGATGACTTCGGTGTCGGTCTGGCTGGCGAACACATAGCCCTGGGATTGCAGTTCGGCGCGCAGCTCGTCGTGGTTTTCGATGATGCCGTTGTGCACCAGCGCCACGCGGTCGCCCGAGAAGTGCGGGTGCGCGTTGTGCACCGCCGGCACGCCGTGCGTGGCCCAGCGGGTGTGGGCGATGCCGGTGCCGCTGGCGATGGCGTCGTCGGCCACGTTGCGCTCGAGCTCGGCCACGCGCTCGGTGCTGCGCGCGCGCAGCAAACCGCCGTGCTGGTGCACCGCCACGCCGCACGAGTCATAGCCGCGGTATTCGAGCCGCTTCAAGCCTTCGATCAGCACCGGAACGATGTTGCGCGCGCTGACCGCGCCGACGATGCCGCACATGGCACTCTCCTGAGGAAATCAATTCAAGGCGATGTTAAGCAGGCCCCCGGCCGCGCTCGCCGACGCTCGTCAAGACCGAGCGTTGAATCAGCGCTGCTTCACGATCACCAGGCCCTTGAGGTATTCGCCCTCGGGGAAGGTGATGGTCATCGGGTGATCGGGCGCCGCGCCGGTGCGCGCATGAATCTGGCCGTCGATGCCGGCATCGAGCCCGGCACCGGCGACGATCTTGTGGAACAGGTCGGCGCTCACGCCGCCCGAGCACGAGAAGGTGAACAGCAGGCCGCCGGGTTCCAGCAACATGAAGGCAAGCCGGTTGATGTCCTTGTAGGCACGCGCGGCACGCTCGGCCTGCGCCGCGGTCGAGGCGAACTTGGGCGGGTCGAGCACGATGGCATCAAAGCGGCGGCCCTGATCGAGAAAGCCGCGCAGCGTGGCGTTCACGTCGGCATCGATCACGCCGTGGCGCTGCGCATCGAAGCCGTTGAGCGCCACGTGGGCGATCGCGCGCTCGAGCGCCGGGCCCGACGAATCCACGCTGGTCACCTCGGCAGCCCCTGCGGCCAGTGCGGCCACGCTGAAGCCGCCGGTGTAGCTGTAGCAGTTGAGCACGCGCTGCGCGCCGAAGTGCCGCACGCTGTCGGCAAACAGCCGTCGGCTGTCGCGCTGGTCGAGGTAGTAGCCGGTCTTGTGTCCGTGCGCCACGTCCACGGTGAGCTTCCAGCCGTGCTCGCAGATGGTGAGCTCGGTGTGTTCGTCGTCGCCCGGCGGCAGCCGCAGCCAGCCGGTGATCGCGGCCAAGCCTTCGAGCTCGCGCACGCTGGCGTCGCTGCGCTCGTACAGGCGCTGCAAGCCGGTCGCCTTGAGCAACGCGTCGGCAATCACCGGCTTCCAGCGCTCGACACCGGTGGCCGTGAACTGCGCGCTGAGCGTGTCGCCGTAGCGGTCGACCACCAGCCCGGGCAGGCCGTCGGCCTCGCCGTGGACCAGCCGCATGGCATCGCTGTCGATGGGCAAGCGCGCGCGCACCGCCACCGCACGCGCGATGCGCCGCTCGAAGAAAGCGGCGTCGATGCGCTCGGTGGCGTCGAAGCTCCAGGCGCGCACGCGGATCGACGACGTCGGGCTGTACGCGCCCCAGGCCAGAAATTCGCCGGCGGCCGATTCGACGCGCACCGTCTCGCCCGGATCGGCGCGGCCGCTGGCGATGCTGCCCTCGAAGACCCACGGGTGGCGCTTGATGAGCGAGCGTTCCTTGCCGTCACGCAGTCGGATGGTTTTCATGGTGTTGCCTGGGCTTGCCAGCTCGCCGCGCCGGCTGAACTGGAAGGATGGGACGTTGGAGTCCCACGGGGTTTTGTCTGCGATTCGAGAGTCTGCTTCATGCGGGGCTCATGCGGGCAAGGCCCACACGGCATCACCCCCGACACCATAAAGGCGGCGGCCCGGTGCGGCCTCCACCAACCAGCCGCCGGTGAATTCGCCAAACGCGGGCAAGATGGCCTGCTCGCCCTCGTGCACGAAGCAAGGCATGCGCACGCGGTCCCGCCCGCGGCCGTGCAGCGTGCAAGCCGGATGCACATGACCGGCCAGGACGAAGTGCGTCGCGTGCGCCTGCGGATGGTGGCAGGCGGCGAAAGGGCCGATCAGATGAGGCTCGTCGACCACGGCAATGCCCAGCGATGCCGGCGGATCGCCAGCGCGGCTGTCGTGGTTGCCACGCACCAGGGTCAAAGCCAGCGGCAAGTGCTGCTCGCGCCAGACCTGCAGCGCGGCCAGAACCTGCGGTGTTTGCGCCTGCGCCGCATGCAGAAAATCCCCCAGAAAAACGATCTGCAAGGGGCGATGGGTCTCGATCAGGCGGTCGAGCCGCGTGAGGTTTTGCTGCGTGGTGCCGCCGGGCACCGGTTGACCCAGCGCGCGGTAGGTCGCGGCCTTGCCGATGTGGAGATCGGAGATGAACAGCACGCGCGGCTCGGGCCACCACACGGCGCGCTCGGCCAGCAAGCGCAGATCCTGACCGGCCCATCGGACCGCGCAGGAACTGGCACGTTCAAGCGGTGCGCCATGGCGGCTGTCAGACATTCCTTTTTCCTTTGCGATCTTGTCTTTCGGCTTGGGCCGGCCCTTGCGCGCTGCCAAATGCCAAGGTGTCTTTCACCCGCTGGGCGCCTGCCGCCGATGGCGCTGCGCCAGCGGCCTGCTCCAGCTGGGCCACCATGCGCGCGATGCGGTCGGCCAATTTCTCGTTGGACAGCTGCTCGCGAAACCGCTCGACGATGAGCGGAAAGGAAAAGGGCGTTGGTCGTTCGAGCTGCTGAACCAGCCGCCGCTGCGCGGCCATGCGCACCAGACTGGCATGCAGCCGGCCGATCTCGAGCTCGTGCGCGAGCAGCTCTTGTTCGGCCTGCCGCAGCAGCCGGTTGGTCGGGTCGTACTTGCAAAACACCTCGTAGAGCAACGACGACGACGCCTGCAGCTGCTTGTTGCCGCGCTTTTCTCCGGGGTAGCCCTGAAACACGAGGCCCGACACGCGCGCGATCTCGCGAAAGCGCCGCCGCGCCAGCTCGCTCGCATTGAGCGACGCGAGCACCTCGTGCAGCAACTGCGGCTCATCGCCCAGCGCCAGCACCTGTGGCAACAGCGCGGGCCAGTCGACCTCTTGCGCGCACAGCAGCTCGAAACCGCAGTCGTTGACCGCCATCGAGAAGGTGCGCGGCTGATGCTGCGCAACGCGCCAGGCCACGAGGTTGGCCAGCCCCAGATGCACATGGCGCCCCGCAAACGGGTACACGAACAGGTGCCAGCCTTCCCGGGTCTTGAGCAGTTCTGTCACCAAGGTCTCGGGCGTTGGCAGCGCAGACCACTGCTGCTGGATCTCGAGCAGCGGGCGCAGGCATTGCAGCTCCGGCGTGTCGTAGCGGCCCGCGTGTGCGAGCGCGAGTTGCCCCACCACGGCGTCGGCCAGCGTCGTCGACAGCGGCATGCGCCCGCCGCTCCAGCGTGGCACCGCAGCGCGCTTGCCGCTGGCGCGTCGCACCCAGGCCGTCATGTCGTGGCTGCGCACCAGCTCGAGCAGGCGCCCGCCAAAGAGGAAGCAGTCGCCCGGCTTCATCCGCGCGACGAAAGATTCCTCGACGCTGCCGATCTTGGCGCCGCCGACGTACTGCACGACCATGCCGGCTTCGCTGATGATGGTGCCGATGTTCATGCGGTGCCTGCGAGCCAGCCGCGCATCGGGCACGCGCCACACGCCCTCGGCGTCGGGCACGACACGCCGGTAGTCGGGATAGGCCGCCAGCGACTGGCCGCCCTGGGCAACGAAATCCAGGCACCACTGCCAGCTCTCGCGCGACAGGGCGGCATAGGCGGTGGTGCTGCGCACCTCGTCGTAGAGCGCGTCAGGCACGAAGCCGCCGCCCAGCGCCACCGTCACCAGGTGCTGTACCAGCACATCGAGCGGCTGCAACGGCGAGCTGCGCGCTTCGATGTGGCCCGCAGCCAGGGCCGTGCGCGCGGCGGCGCCCTCGATCATTTCGATGCTGTGCGTTGGCACGAGCGTGATGCGCGACGGTCGTCCCGGCGCATGGCCCGACCGCCCGGCGCGCTGCAGCAGCCGCGCCACGCCCTTGGGCGAGCCGATCTGCAGCACGCGCTCGACCGGCAGGAAATCGACGCCGAGGTCCAGACTCGAGGTGCAGACCACGGCCTTGAGCTCCCCTCTTTTCAGGGCGAGTTCGACCCACTCACGCACGGCACGGTCGAGCGAGCCGTGGTGCAGCCCGATCTGCCCGGCCCAATCCGGCCGCGCCTCAAGCATCGCCTGATACCAGATCTCCGCTTGCGCGCGCGTGTTGGTGAAGACCAGCGTGGTGCTGCTGGCGGCGATTTCCGCGATCACCTTGGGCAGCATCGTGAGGCCGAGGTGGCCACCCCACGGAAAGCGCTCGACGCGATCGGGCAGCAGCGAATCGACAACGAGTTTCTTGGACACCTCGCCTTGCACCAGCACACCGGCCTCGCCGCCCAGAAGTGCGCCCATGGCCTCCTGCAGATTGCCCAGCGTGGCCGACATGCCCCAAACGCACAGCCCTGCGTTCCAGCGCCGAAGCCGGGCCAGCGCCAGCTGCACCTGCACGCCGCGCTTGTTACCGAGCAACTCATGCCATTCGTCGACCACCACCATGCGCAAGCCGCCCAGCACCTCATGGGCATCGGCGCGCGCGAGCAGCAGCGACAAGCTCTCGGGCGTGGTCACCAGCACGGTCGGAAGACGCTGGTTTTGCGCGCTGCGCTCGGCCGAGCCCGTATCGCCGCTGCGCACACCCGCGCTCCAGCCAGGCTGCAGGTCCTGCAGCGGTTGTTGCAGCGCACGCAAGGTGTCGGCCGCCAGCGCGCGCATGGGGGTCAGCCAAAGCACGGTGAGCCTGGGCGGTTTGTTCACCGGGGCCAGCGGCGCGAAGGCCTGCAGCGCACCCAACCACACCGCGTAGGTCTTGCCAGCACCGGTGGTCGCATGCAGCAAGCCCGAACGGCCAGCGGCGATCGCCTTCCACACCTCACGCTGGAACTTCAGCGGCTTCCAGCCGCGCGCCGCGAACCACTCACCCAGCGCGCGCTTCACGACGGCAGCAGCTCGGCGAGCGTTTGCAGCGTGTCGGCGTCGTCGACGGACTTGTCCTCACGCCAGCGCAGCATGCGTGGAAAGCGCACCGCGATCCCGCTTTTGTGCCGCGCGCTGCGGGCGATGCCTTCGAACCCCAGCTCGAACACCAGCGTGGGCTGCAAGCTGCGCACCGGGCCGAAGCTCTCGACGGTGGTCTTGCGCACGACGACATCGACGCGCGCCATTTCAGCATCGGTCAGGCCCGAATACGCTTTCGCGAACGGCACCAGCTTGCGCCCTTCGACCTGCGGCGGCGCATCCCACACGGCAAAGGTGTAGTCGCTGTAAAGACTGGCACGGCGGCCGTGGCCGCGCTGCGCGTAGATGAGGACGGCATCGATGGACAGCGGATCGATCTTCCACTTCCACCACACGCCCACATCCTTGGTGCGGCCCACGCCGTAGCGCGCCGTGCGCTGCTTGAGCATCAGGCCTTCGACACCCATGGCGCGCGCCGCTTCGCGCTGCTGTGCCAGGTCATTCCAGCTGTGACCCTGGAGCAGCGGGCTGGCAATGAGGCACGGATGCGGCACGCTGGCCAGCAACGCATCGAGCATCGGCCGGCGCTCGCACTGCGCCAGCATGCGCAGGTCGCGGCCCTGCAGTTCGAGCAGGTCGTAAGCCAGCAGCGCCACCGGCAAGTCGCGCAACAACTTGGGCCCGAGCGTCTTGCGGCCCATGCGCTTTTGCAGCTCGGCGAACGGCTGAACGCGCTCGGCGCGCCACACCACGATTTCTCCGTCGAGCACCGTGCCGTCGGGCAGCGCTTCGCCCATCTGCGCGAGTTCGGGAAAGCGCTCGGTCACCAGCTCTTCGCCGCGCGACCACAGCCACACCTTGCCGGCACGCTTGACGAGCTGGGCGCGGATGCCATCCCACTTCCATTCGACAAGCCACTGCGAGGGCGTGCCCAGCACTTCATCGAACTGGGCCAGCGGCAGGTTGAACGGGTGCGCGAGAAAGAAGGGGTAGGGCTGCCCGCCGGTCTGCGCTTCGAGTTCACCGGCGCTCTCCGGGGCGATCAGGGCGTGGTAGTCGGCAGCCGAGCGTTGCCCGGTGATGTGCGTGTAGCCCATCAAGCGCTGCGCCACGCGCTTGGGGTCGAGCGCCCCCACCGCCGCCAGCGCTTGCGTGACTTGCAGCCGCGACACGCCGACGCGAAAGCCGCCGGTGATGAGCTTGAAATAGACCAGGCGCTCGTCGATGGCCAGGCGGCGCCATTGCGCGTGCAAGGTGTCGGCCAGCTGATCGGGCGGCGTGCCGCGCAGCGGCAGCAAGTGCCGCTCCATCCATTCGCAAAGGCCCATGGCGTGCGTTTGGTCTGGCGCCGGCAGCAGCAGTGAAATGGTTTCGGCCAGGTCGCCAACCGCGTCATAGGTCTCGTCGAAAAGCCATGGCGGCAGGCCCGCAGCCTGTTGCGCCAGCTGCCGCAGCAACTTGACCGGAACCAGTTGCCGCGGCTTGCCGCCGGCCAGAAAGTAGACCGCCCAGGCCGCGCTCGCGGGATCGGCGCTTTGCAGATAGCGCTGCAGCGCAGCCTGCTTGGCCAGGCTGGAGGTGGTCGCATCGAGCTCGCGATACAGCGCGGCAAACGGCTTCATGCGGCGGGCACGGCCTCTGGGTCTTCGGCGCCGTACTCGGTCTTGAAGGCTTGTGCTTCCAGACCGGCCTCGGTCAGCCAGCGCACCATCACCGCCACGCTGCCGTGGGTGACGAAAACGCGCTGCGCGCCAGTGCCGGCAATGGCCTTTTGCAGGCCTGGCCAGTCGGCATGGTCGGACATGACGAAGCCGCGATCAACGCCGCGCCGGCGCCGCGCACCGCGCAACTGCATCCAGCCGCTCGCGAAGGCATCCGAGTGATCGCCGAAGCGACGCATCCACGGTGTGCCCTGGGCCGAGGGCGGCGCCAGCACCAAGGCGCGCTTCAAAAGTGCAGCGTCAACGCTCGGATCGGCGGCTCGCAGCGTTGGCGCCAGCGCGACGCCGGCCGCGCGGTACACCGCGTTCAAGGGCTCCACAGCGCCGTGCGTGACGATGGGTCCGATGCTCGGATCCACGCCGTGCAGGATGCGTTGCGCCTTGCCGAACGCGTAGCACAGCAGCACCGACGCGCGACCCTGCTCGGCATTGGCGCGCCACCAGGCATTGATGTCGGCGAACAGCTCGGTCTGGGTCGGCCAGCGGTAGATCGGCAGGCCGAAGGTCGATTCGGTGATGAAGGTGTCGCAGCGCACCGGCTCGAAGGGCGCGCAGGTGCCGTCGGCCTCGGTCTTGTAGTCGCCCGAGACGACCCAGACGCGGCCGCCGTGTTCGAGCCTCACCTGCGCCGAACCGAGCACATGACCCGCCGGATGCAGCGACAACCTGACACCGTGATGCACGATGCTTTCACCGTAGGCCAGCGTTTGCAGCGTGATGTCGGCGCCCAGGCGGGTGCGCAGCGTGCCTTGGCTGTCGGTGTGCGCCAGGTAGTGCTGGTGGCCGGCGCGGGCGTGGTCGGAATGGGCATGCGTGATGACGGCCCGATCGACCCGCTTCCAGGGATCGATGTAGAAGTCGCCAGGTGGGCAATACAGGCCTTCGGGCCGCGCCACCACCAGATCGTCAGGTCGGGAAGCAACGCTCAGCGGCGTGGACGGCACATGCATGCTGTCATCGTAGGCCATCGACATGCCCCGCCTGTTAGGCTAAACAGACGAACGTTTTCACCAGGAGCACACCATGAAATGCCCCACCTGCACTGACATTGCGCTCGTGATGAGCGACCGCCAAGGCGTCGAGATCGACTACTGCCCGCAGTGTCGTGGCGTATGGCTGGACCGCGGCGAACTCGACAAGCTGATCGAGCGGTCGAGCGCCATGGCACCAGCGCCAGCCAGTCCTGCGGCGCCCCGCGCACAGCCTCGGTTCGAGGACTCCGACTACCGGCACGGCCGCAGCTCTCATGGCGGCCGCACCAAGTCCTGGCTGAGCGACATCTTCGACTGATCCTTTGCGTCAAGAAACAGCTTCTTGATGCCTCACCGCTTGATCGGGTCTTGCTTCCTGGCTCGGGGATGCGCGGCGTCGTACACCTTGCTGAGGTGACCGAAGTCGAGCTTGGTGTAGACCTGCGTGGCACTGATGTTGGCGTGGCCGAGCAGCTCTTGCACGGCGCGCAGATCGCCGCTGGACTGCAGCACGTGGGTGGCAAACGAGTGGCGCAGCATGTGCGGATGCACGTGCGTGGGCAGCCCGGCCTGCAAGGCGCGCTGCTTGAGGCTGATGCGCACCTGGTTGGTGGTGATGCGCGCACCGCGCTGGCCCACCAACAGCGCCGGCTCGTCGGCCTTGGCCATCTGCGCGCGCAGGCCCAACCAGGTCTGCAGCGCAGCCAGCGCCGCCGCGCCCACCGGCACGCTGCGCCGCTTGCTGCCCTTGCCCAGCACATGGGCGCTGGCGTCGGCGATGTCGATCCAGCCCACCGCGTGCGCACCGGGCTGCACATCGAGCGAGGCCAGCTCGGCCACCCGCAGCCCGCAGCCGTAGAGCAATTCGGTGATGCAGTGATCGCGCGCGGCGATGGCAGCACCTTGACGTGAGGCGTCGGGCGGCGCGCTGAAATCCGCCAGCGCCACCGCCTGATCGACCGACAGCGCCTTGGGCAGCGGTTTGGCCGCCTTGGGCGCACGCACGCCGGCCACCGGGTTTTGCAGCACCAGCCCATCGCGGCCCAGCCAGCGATAAAAGCCTCGCCACGCCGACAGTTCAATGGCGATGCTGCCGGGAGCCAGCCCCTGCGCGTGCAGTTGCCCCGCCCAGCGGCGCACATGGTGCGGCTGCACCTCGCGCAGCGGCACGGCCGCCACATCGGCCAGGCCTTGCAGCCGCGCGAAGGCCTGTGTGTACATCGTCAGCGTGCGCGCGGCCAGGCGGCGCTCGACTTGCAGATGCTGCAAGTGGGCCGCGAGATCGTCGTTCACGCGCAGCCGCCGTTGGCCATCAGGCGCGAATCAGCCGCGACAGTCCGGCACTCGAGACCTCGCCGATGCGCATCAGGAACTCGGTGCCCATGTCGGCGGCAAAGCGCGTCGGATCGGGCGAGCCCAGCACCAGCAGCCCGAAGGCATCGGTGCTGCTGCCATGACGCAGCGGAATCAGCGCCAGCGAAGCGACGGTCGAGGCGTCGTCCAGCCAGGTGGCCGCTTCAAACCCGGCGTTGGCACCGCAGTACGGCAGCGAAAGGCTCGACGCGAAGCTGCGCGCGTCGGCGCTGACGGTGCGCGCAAACGGCAGCGCGGCATGCTCGGCCGAAGCACCCCACACCCGGATGCCCGCCTGCGGAATCAGGAACTGCTGCATCAGCTCGCGCACCAGCACCTCGGGCAGCACCGTCGCGTCGGTGGTCAGCAGCAGCGATCGGGTGAAGCGATGCAGCCGGTCGGCGATGGCGGCGTTTTCCTGGCCGTGGCGGATCATCTCCATGATCTTCTGCTCGAAGCCCTTGAGCCGCTCGCGCAGCAGATCCATCTGCCGCTCCTGCAGCGACACCGCGCGCGTGCCGTGCGGGCTGCTCAGCTGGATCGAGCTGAGCAAATCGGCATGGCGCTCGAAGAAGCCCGGCGTGTTGGCCAGGTAGTTGGCGATGTCGGTTTCGGTGATGCCCTGGACTCCGGTGGGATTGCTCACGGTGTGGTGCTCATGGTTCGTTGATGGACAGGGTGCACGGCTGCGCTCAGAGGTCTTGCAGTTCGATTTCGCCTTCGAAGACCGTCTGCGCGGGACCGGCCATGAAGACATGGCTGCCCAGGCCGTCGCGCAGACCTTGCCACTCGATGGTCAAACGGCCGCCACGGGTGTCGACATCGACCACCGCATCGAGCAGCCCCAGGCGAATGCCCGCGACCACCGCCGCGCACGCGCCGGTGCCGCAGGCCAGCGTCTCACCAGCACCGCGCTCGAACACGCGCAAGCGCACATGGCTGCGCGAGACGATCTGCATGAAGCCTGCGTTGACGCGGCGCGGAAAGCTGGTGTGGTGCTCGATCAGCGGGCCGAGCACTTCGACGGGTGTGCTGTCGACATCGTCGACGAGTTGAACCGCGTGCGGGTTGCCCATGGACAGCACGGCGACCTCGACCACGCGGCCCTTGAGGCTGAGCGGCCACAGATCGACGAACTGGCCAGCGGCACCGCCCTTGACCGGCACGCGATGCGCACGCAAGCCGGCGTCGTGGAAAGGCACCCGGGGCAGATCGAAGATGGGCGCGTTCATGTCGACGCGCACCCGGCCGTCTTCGAGCATGTGAAGCTCGAGCAGGCTGTTGACCGTCTCGACGCGCAGGGTCGACTTGTCGGACAGGCCCTTGTCGCGCACATAGCGCACGAAGCAGCGCGCACCGTTGCCGCACTGCTCGACTTCTTCGCCGCTGCTGTTGAAGATGCGGTAGCCGAAATCGACGCCCTCGGTGTGGCTGCGCGTGACCACCAGGATCTGGTCGGCTCCCACGCCGAAGCGGCGATCGGCCAGCCGGCGCAGCTGCTCGGCACCCAAGGCGAGTGGCTCTTGCGTGGCGTCGAGCACGACGAAGTCGTTGCCGGCGCCCTGCATCTTGGTGAACCGGATTGTCATGGGCCGATTATCGACGGCGCTCGCCGCGCCCCTTGGCGCACGCACGGCTCAATACAGCGAAGGCTCGCCGGGCGGGCGCGTCTTGAAGCGCCGGTGAACCCACAGGTACTGTGCCGGGTTGCGACGGATCTCCTGCTCGATCCAGCTGTTGAGCGCGACGGCATCGGCGTAGGCGTCGTCGGTGGGAAAGTGCTCCCACGGCTCGAGGAAGCGCACGCGATAGCCCTGCGCACCCGGCAGCATCTCGCCGATCACCGGCTGCACCTTCATGTCGAGCAGACGCGCCATGCGAGCGGGCGCGAGCAGCGTGGCCGCCGGCACGCCGAAGAAGGGCACGAACTCGGCGTCCTTGATGCCGAAGTCCATGTCGGGCAGATTGAAGAAGCCTTCGCCCTGACGGATGGCGCGCAGCAGCGGCTTGGCGGCCTCGCGACGCGACAGCAGCCGCACCGGGCCGAAGCGCAAGCGGCCGCGCCGTACCGCGGCGTCGAACACCGGGTTGCTCTGCCTTTGGTACACGCTGCAAGCCGGCCGGGCGATCGACATGCGTGCAGCGGCGGCCGCCACATCGAGCGACACGAAATGCGGCACCAGCCACATCACCGCACCGGGGTGCTTGTCGGCGAAGTCGACGGGGCCCTCGATCTGGATCAGGCGTTGGAGTCGCTCGGGCGAGGCGTGCCACAGCAACCCACGCTCGAGGATGCTGCGGCCCATGAGCTGGAAGTGCTCGAAGGCCAACGCGCGACGCTGCGGCTCGTCCAGCTCGGGAAAACACAGCTCGAGGTTGCGCAGCGCAATGCGCCGGCGCGAACGCGCCAGCCCCCATGAAAGACGGCCGAGAGCGCGGCCCAGCGGCGCCAGCAGCGCCAGCGGCAGCCAGTGCAAGAGCCACAGCAGACCCAGACCGAGCCGCGTCAGCCCATTGGCCAGCAGCCGCTTCACGGCAAGGCCTTTTCGCCCAGCGCCGACAGCCCGCCCGAGCGCGGCTGCTTGTAGCGGTGATAGCCCCAGAGGTACTGCTGCGGACACTGCAGGATCAGGTGCTCCATCGCGCGGTTGATGGCGACGGCGGCGGCGACGGGATCGTGCGGCAAGGGCTCAGCCAGTTCGCTCACGCGCACCAGATAACCGGCACCGCGCGGCAGGCGTTCACCCCACACCAGCAGCAAGGCCGCACCGGTTTGCTGCACCAGCCGACTGGCCAATGTCATGGTGTAGGCCGGCTTGCCGAAGAACGGCGCCCACACGCCCAGCCCCTCGGGCGGCACCTGATCGGGCAGCAGGCCGATCACCTCACCGCGCTTGAGCGCACGCATCATCTGACGCACTCCGGCCAGCGTGGCCGGCGCGGCATCCAGGCCCGGGCGGCGCCGCGCGGCCTCGACCAGATCGCGCAGCCAGGGCTTGCGCGCCGGGCGATACAGCACCGTCATCGCGCCGCGGCCAGCACCATGGCGTTGTGCGTAAGACTGGCCGATCACTTCAAAGCAGCCCAGGTGCGGGGTCAGCAGCACCAGGCCGCGGCCTGCCGCGTGGGCCTGCTCGATCAGCTCGCTGCCTTGCCACTCAACGGCCACCGGCAGCGCAGCGTCGGGGGGTCGCAGCCACAGCACGGGCAGCTCCATCAGCGCGCGCCCACCCGAGGCGATGGCGTCGCGAGCCGCAGCCCAGGGCACGCCGGCGTGCTCGGCATTGGCTCGAAATCGCCGGCGATATGAGGGCGAGGCGGCAAACACCAGCCAGCCCAGGGGCACACCCACCGCATGCAGCCAGCGCAGAGGGACATGCGCCAGAAAACGCATCAATGCCTTGAGGAATATCGCAATGAAGCGCGTCATCGGTGAATAGAATGAAGCCGTCGCCGAGTTAATGAACTACTTGCGGGGCGATTGCAGGGCAGCTTGAGTCACTTCGGGCGCCTGCCGGGCACAGGCTCAACAAACCGCTAAAGCGTTCGCCGAACCTCCAAGTGCTGGGCCGGCAACGCAAGTTGCAACCAACCGGAGTTTAAGAGTGGCGAACGATTTCCTTTTCACATCCGAGTCCGTGTCTGAAGGTCACCCCGACAAGGTGGCCGACCAGATTTCCGATGCCATCCTCGACGCGATCTTCAAGCAGGATCCGCGCTCACGCGTGGCCGCCGAAACGCTGTGCAACACCGGTCTGGTGCTGCTGGCCGGCGAGATCACCACGCTGGCCAATGTCGACTACATCCAGGTGGCGCGCGACACCATCAAGCGCATCGGCTACGACAACACCGAGTACGGCATCGACTACAAGGGCTGCGCCGTGCTGGTGGCCTACGACAAGCAAAGCAACGACATCGCGCAGGGCGTGGACCACGCCAGCGACGACCACCTGAACACCGGTGCCGGCGACCAGGGTCTGATGTTCGGCTACGCCTGCGACGAGACGCCCGAGCTGATGCCCGCGCCGATCTACTACGCCCACCGGCTGGTCGAGCGCCAGGCGCAGCTGCGCAAGGACGGACGGCTGCCCTTCCTGCGCCCCGACGCCAAGAGCCAGGTGACGATGCGCTACGTCGACGGCAAGCCGCACAGCATCGACACCGTGGTGCTGTCGAGCCAGCACTCGCCCGAGATGAGCGACGGCACCAAGATGAAGCCCGAGTTCATCGAGGCGGTGATCGAGGAAATCATCAAGCCGGTGCTGCCCAAGGCCTGGCTGAAGGACACGCGCTACCTGGTCAACCCGACCGGGCGCTTCGTCATCGGCGGTCCGCAAGGTGACTGCGGCCTGACCGGGCGCAAGATCATCGTCGACACCTACGGCGGCGCCTGCCCGCACGGCGGTGGCGCGTTCAGCGGCAAGGACCCCACCAAGGTCGACCGCTCGGCCGCCTATGCCGCGCGCTACGTGGCCAAGAACATCGTGGCCGCGGGCCTGGCCCGGCAATGCCAGATCCAGGTGGCCTACGCGATCGGCGTGGCCAAGCCGATGAACATCACCGTCTACACCGAAGGCACCGGCGTGATCTCTGACGATCGCATTGCCGAGCTGGTCAACGCGCATTTCGATCTGCGGCCCAAGGGCATCATCCAGATGCTTGACCTGCTGCGTCCGATCTACGAGAAGACCGCCGCCTACGGCCACTTCGGTCGCGAGGAGCCGGAATTCACGTGGGAGCGCACCGACAAGGTCGCGCTGCTGCGCGCGGCTGCGGGGCTGTGAAGCCAGGGTATCGACGCGTGATCGGGTGACCTGCAAGGGCGGCGTGAGCCGCCCTTGTGCTTTCAGGCCGCGCGCGGTTTCACCCGGGATGCCGCCAGCTTGGCTTGCGCACGGGCCACGTCCACATCGGCATCGCGCACCAGCGCCACGCCCATGCGGCGCTTGATGAAGCTCTCGGGTTTGCCAAACAGCCGGATCTCGCTGTTTGGCACACGCAGCGCGTCGGCCACGCCGTCAAACACGATGCCCGCAGCTTCCACCCCACCGTAGATCACCGCGCTGGCGCCCGGCGTCTTGAGCGTGGTGTCGATAGGCAGGCCGAGGATGGCGCGGGCGTGCAGCTCGAACTCGTTTTGCCACTGGGTCGCCATGGTCACCATGCCGGTGTCGTGCGGACGCGGGCTGACTTCCGAGAACCACACCTGCTCGCCCTTGACGAACAGCTCGACGCCAAACAGCCCCAGCCCGGCGGGATGCCCCGGCAGACCGTGGCCCAGATCGTCGGTGACGGCGCGCGCAATCTCGCGCGATCGCGCCAGCGCCGTCGGGTGCATGGCGTGCGGCTGCCAGCTCTCGACATAGTCGCCGCTGATCTGCACATGGCCGATGGGATCGCAAAAGTGGGTCTCGACCTCGCCGTTCGCACCCATGGCGCGCACGGTGAGCTGGGTGATCTCGTAGTCGAAGTCGATGAAGCCCTCAACGATCACGCGGCCCGGCCCGACACGCCCGCCGGCCATCGCGTGATCCCAGGCCGCTTGCACGTCGGCGGGTGTGTCGATCTTGCTTTGGCCCTTGCCCGAACTGCTCATCACCGGCTTGACGATGCAGGGGTAGCCGATGCCCGGCTCGCCGTGCGCGCCATCGATGGCGGCGCGCAACTCGGCCAGCGAGTCGCAAAAGCGATACGGGCTGGTGGGCAGACCCAGCGTCTCGGCGGCCAGGCGGCGGATGCCCTCGCGGTCCATCGTCAGGCGCGCAGCACGCGCGGTGGGAATCACCCGCACCACGCCTTCGGCTTCCAGTGCTTCGAGCACCGGCGTGGCGATGGCCTCGATCTCGGGCACCACCAGATCGGGGCGCTCGGCCTCGATCAGTTCGCGCAGGGCCGCTGGGTCGCTCATGGTGATGGTGCGCGCGTGGTGGGCCACCTGGTGGCCGGGTGCGTTGTCGTAGCGGTCGACGGCGATGGTCTCGACGCCCAGGCGCTGCAGCGCGATCAGCACCTCCTTGCCCAGCTCACCGCTGCCCAGCAGCATGACTCGGGTGGCGTGGGCGCTGAGCGGCGTTCCGATCGGTTTCATGGCGTCAGGGGTGAGGCTGGAACACACGCGAATTGTCATGCCGCGAACGGGCACCGAAAAGCCTGCGCTTAGAATCCGTTCTGCTTCGAGGAGCGTTGCAAGGCACGTCAGTGTCCCAGGCTCGAAGTTCGACATTGCAACTGCGCTCACCCGCACGATGGTTCTTCGTGGGTGAGTGGTCATTCCAGACTTCGTCCCATGTCAGCCCTGCGGGTTCCTTTTCAACTGGAGCCTCAAATGAACGCTGTTCTCAAGCCTGCCGCGATCGCATCGCACGACTACGCCATTGCCGACCTGTCGCAAGCCAACTTCGGCCGCAAGGAAATCAAGATCGCCGAGACCGAAATGCCCGGTCTGATGGCCATCCGCGAAGAATTCACAAAGTCCCAGCCTCTCAAGGGTGCCCGCATCACCGGCAGCATCCACATGACCATCCAGACCGCCGTGCTGGTGGAAACGCTGGAAGCCCTGGGTGCCAGCGTGCGCTGGGCCTCTTGCAACATCTACTCGACGCAAGACCACGCGGCCGCTGCGCTGGTGGCGAGTGGCACACCAGTGTTCGCCTACAAGGGCGAAACGCTCACCGACTACTGGGACTACACCCACAGCATCTTTGAATTTGGCACCAAGGGCACCGAAGGCGAAGGCCCGAACATGATCCTCGACGACGGCGGCGACGCCACGTTGCTGATGCACCTGGGCAAGCGCGCCGAAAAAGACGCCTCGGTGCTGAACAACCCGACCAGCGAAGAAGAAACCTGCCTGTACGCCGCCATCAAGGCCAAGCTCGCGGTCGATGCCACCTGGTACAGCCGCAAGTCGGCCGAGATCATCGGCGTGACCGAAGAAACCACCACCGGCGTGCATCGCCTGAACGAGATGAGCGCAGCCGGCACCTTGATGTTCCGTGCCATCAACGTCAACGACAGCGTCACCAAGAGCAAGTTCGACAACCTCTACGGCTGCCGCGAATCGCTGGTCGATTCGATCAAGCGCGCCACCGACGTGATGATCGCCGGCAAGGTTGCCGTGGTGGCCGGTTACGGTGACGTGGGCAAGGGCTCGGCACAGGCACTGCGCGCCTTGAGCGCCCAGGTCTGGGTCACCGAGATCGATCCGATCAACGCGCTGCAAGCGGCCATGGAAGGCTACAAGATCGTCACCATGGACTACGCCGCCGACAAGGCCGACATCTTCGTGTCGGCCACCGGCAACAAGCGCGTCATCACGCATGACCACATGCTGGCCATGAAGGACGAGGCCATCGTGTGCAACATCGGCCACTTCGACAACGAGATCGACATCGCGTCAATCGAGAAGTACGAATGGGACGAGATCAAGCCGCAAGTCGATCACGTCAAGTTCCCCGATGGCAAGAAGATCATCATGCTGGCCAAGGGCCGCCTGGTGAACCTGGGTTGCGCCACCGGCCACCCGAGCTTCGTGATGTCGGCCAGCTTTGCCAACCAGACTATCGCGCAGATCGAGCTGTTCACCAAGAGCGGCCAGTACGAGAACGGCAAGGTGTATGTGCTGCCCAAGCACCTCGACGAGAAGGTGGCACGACTGCACCTGAAGAAGGTGGGCGCGATGCTGACCGAGCTGTCCGACGAGCAGGCCGCCTACATCGGCGTGTCGAAGGCCGGCCCTTACAAGGCAGACACCTACCGCTACTGATCGGAGCACGAAGCGACCCGTCGTGCGCGCCGATCAACTGCTGGTGGCCCGAGGCCACGCCCCGACCCGATCAGCCGCCCAGCGGCTGATCGACGGCGGGGCCGTGCGCTGGCTGGGCCCGCGCGGCTGGGCGGTGCCCCGCAAGGCAGGCGAGGACCTGCCCGAATCCTGCTCGATCGAGGTCACCGACGACGCCGAGCTGCGCTTCGTGTCGCGCGGCGGGCTGAAGCTCGAGGGCGCGCTGGGCCGCTGCAGCGCGAGCGTCGAGGGCCGTCGCTGTCTTGATGTGGGGCAGAGCACCGGCGGTTTCACCGACTTGCTGCTGCAGCATGGCGCATCGCAAGTGGTGGGCATTGACGTTGGTCACGCTCAGTTGCACCCACGGCTCGCAGCCGACCCCAGGGTGCAATGCCATGAAGGCGTGAACGCCCGCGATGTCAGCGGCACGGCATTCGCCAAGGAGCATGCCGAGGGCTCGTTCGACATCGTGGTGGGCGATTTGTCGTTCATTTCGCTCACGCTGGTGCTGCCGACGCTGGTGCGCTATCTGGCGGCAGGCGGCGACTTGCTGATGCTGGTCAAGCCGCAGTTCGAACTGCAGCCCGAGCACATCGGCAAGGGCGGCATCGTCAAAGATCCACGCAGCTTCGCCGATGTCGAAACCCGCATCCGCCAGGCTTGCATCGCTCAGCAACTGAAGGTGCGCGATTACTTCGCCAGCCCGATCACCGGAGGCGGCCACGGCACCACCAAGGGCAACACCGAATTTTTTGTGTGGGCCCAACCCACGAAATCGACCGACACACCATGAGCCAGAAACTTCCCGCCCTGAGCCTCGAATTCTTTCCGCCCAAGACTCCCGAGGGCGCGCTCAAGCTGCAAACGGTGCGCCAGCAGCTGTATGCATTGAAACCCGGCTATTGCTCGGTGACCTATGGCGCGGGCGGCAGCACCCAGGACGGCACGCTGTCAACGGTGCGCGAGATCCTTGGCGAAGGTGCCGACGCGGCGCCGCACTTTTCATGCATCGGCGCGAGCACGTCGCGGGTGCGTGAGCAGTTGCAAGAGTTCAAGGACGCCGGACTGCGCCGCATCGTGGCCTTGCGCGGTGACCTGCCCAGCGGCTACGGCCAGTTCGGCGAGTTCCGCTTTGCCAGCGAGCTGGTGGCCTTCATCCGACAGGAAACCGGCGATCACTTCCACATTGAAGTCGCAGCCTATCCCGAGATGCATCCGCAGGCGAGGTCGCCGCAAGCCGATCTGCAAGCCTATGTGGCCAAGGTGAAGGCCGGAGCCAACGGTGCGATCACGCAGATGTTCTTCAACTCGGATGCGTACTTCCGCTTCGTGGATGAAGCCCATGCGCTGGGCGCGGACATTCCCGTGGTGCCGGGCATCATGCCGATCACCAACGCCAGCGGGATCATGCGATTTGCCGACAGCTGCGGCACCGAGATCCCGCGCTGGATCAGGCTGCGTCTGCAAGGTTTTGGCGACGACACCGAATCGATTCGCGCCTTTGGCCTGGATGTGGTGACCGATCTGTGCGACCAGCTGCGCACGGCCGGCGTGCCGGGCTTGCACTTCTACACAATGAACCAGTCGGCCGCGGTGCTCGAGATCTGCCGGCGTCTGACTGCTTGAGGCTGAGCGGGGCCTTGACGCCCTGCCGCGCAAACCAGCCGCCAGGGTTGCAGGCCTGGCGGGCACAAAATGGGCCTTGCGACTGAAGGAGTCTCATGCTGATCGTTCCGCCCTACATCGCCCCCATCAGCCTCGCAGACGCCGACGCCGTGCTGCAACAGGTGCGTCTCATCTACGACAGCGGCGTGCGGCATCTGCGTGATGCGCTGCAGCGTTTTGTCAGTGGAGAGGATTTTCCAGCTCGCGTGCGGGCGTTCTATCCGGTGGTTCGCATTCACGTCGCCTCGGCTGAGCTTGCTGACTCGCGGCTGAGTTACGGCTTCGTCGCGGATCCTGGCAGCTACGAAACCACGCTGACCCGCCCGGACCTGTTTGGCGACTACTACCGATTGCAGTTCGACTTGCTGCTGCGCAACCACCAGGTGGCGCTCGAGGTCGGCACCAGCTCGCAGCCGATACCCGCGCACTTCGCACTGGGCGCGCGCGACCACCTCGAGGGCTCGCTCGGTACAACGCGTCGGCAGCTGATGCGCGAGCGGTTCGACCTTCCCGATCTGGCCGCCATGGATGACGGCATCGCCAACGGCACCGACAAGCGCGCACGGGGCGAGGCGCTGCCGCTGTCGCTGTTCACCGCTCCACGGGTGGACTACTCGCTGCACCGGCTGCGCCATTACACGGGCACCGTGGCAAATCACTTTCAGAACTTTGTGCTGTTCACCAACTATCAGTTCTACATCGATGAGTTCGTGAATCTGGGCCACGCCGAGATGGCCGACCCGGCCAGCAGTTATTGCGAATTCGTCGAACCCGGCGACGTGATCACGCGCCGGTGCGACCTCACGCCACCTCTCGACGACGAGCTGGGCGCCCCACCGCCGCGATTGCCGCAAATGCCGGCCTATCACCTCAAGCGCGGTGATCGCTCGGGAATCACCATGGTCAACATCGGTGTCGGGCCGGCCAACGCCAAGACCATCACCGACCACATTGCTGTGTTGCGGCCGCACGTGTGGGTGATGCTCGGCCACTGCGCGGGACTGCGCAAGACCCAGCGGCTTGGCGATTACGTGCTGGCGCATGGCTATGTGCGTGAAGACCATGTGCTCGATGAGGACCTGCCGCTGTGGGTGCCCATCCCGCCCTTGGCCGAGGTGCAGGTGGCCCTTGAGACGGCGGTGGCCGAGGTGACCCAGCTCGACGGCTTCGGGCTCAAGGGAATCATGCGTACGGGTACCGTGGCGACCACCGACAACCGCAACTGGGAACTGCTGCACTCGGGCCATACCGAGAGCACGCCTGAGCGGCGTTTCAGCCAGAGTCGAGCTGTCGCGGTCGACATGGAAAGCGCCACCATCGCGGCCAACGGTTTTCGATTCAGGGTTCCGTACGGCACGCTGCTTTGCGTGAGCGACAAGCCGCTTCACGGCGAGATCAAACTCCCCGGCATGGCCGACCACTTTTATCGCGAACGCGTGGGACAGCATTTGCGCATCGGAATCCGTGCGCTGGAAATGCTGCGGGAACGCGACTTCGAGCAGTTGCACAGCCGCAAGCTGCGGGGCTTTGCCGAGGTCGCCTTTCAGTGACCCCGGACATGCCCACACCGGCGCAGGCACCTGCCAGCGAAGCGACAGCCATTGAGCTGCACGGCGTCGTCAAGCGCTACGGCCAAGGCACTCTCGCACTGCAGGATGTTTCGCTCGAGATTGGCGAGCACGAGTTCGTGTCGCTGCTGGGCCCGTCGGGCTGCGGCAAGAGCACCGTGCTGAGGATGGTGGCCGGACTCGACACCCCGAACGAAGGCAGCATCCGGGCACCCGCGCTGATGGGCGACTCGGCTTCTTCGGGCACCGCTTTCGTGTTTCAGGATGCGGCGTTGATGCCTTGGGCCAGCGTGTTCGACAACGTCTGGCTGCCATTGCGCCTCGCAGGCCTGTCCAAAACGGCTGCTGCGCCTGGCGTGAGGCGTGCGCTGGCGTCGGTCGGGCTGCCTGACTTTGAGTCGGCGTTTCCGCAGGAGCTGTCCGGGGGCATGCGCATGCGAGCGTCCATCGCGCGCGCGCTTGTCACGCAGCCCAAGGTGCTGCTGATGGACGAGCCATTTGCTGCGCTCGATGAAATCACACGTCAGCGCCTGAACGGCGATTTGCTGGCGTGGTGGCAGTCGGCCGGGCTCGCGGTCTTGTTTGTCACCCACAGCGTGTTCGAAGCGGTGTTTCTCAGCCAGCGCGTGCTGGTCATGAGCGCGAGGCCTGGGCGCATCGCAGCGGAGGTGTTGATCGACGAGCCCTTTCCTCGGACGGCGGAATTTCGCTCATCGCTGCGCTACGCGCAGGCTTGCCGGGAGGTTGCTCTCGCGCTTGAGGCAACCCACGCAATTGCCTTGGAGGAGTCGGTGTGACGAGGCGGGAGTGGTCAGCGAAGGCATCTCGGCCTGCCGGCTCGCTGCGTACCGGCCTTGCGGCCTGGGGTTCTGTGTGTGCCCTTGTTGGCTGGCTGCTCGCCTGGGAGGCGCTGGTGCGGCTGGCCGAAATACCGCACTACACGCTGCCGGCACCCAGCCTGGTGCTGATGACACTTTTCGACAATTTCTCTTCGCTGGCGGCAAGTTGGTGGTTCACGCTGAAGATCACGGTATTCGCGCTTTTGCTGGCGATCGCAGGCGGGGTGTTGATTGCGGCTGTATTCACGCTGTCAGCGAGGCTTGAGGCCGTGCTGCTGCCGCTGGCGGTGGTGTTGCAGGTGACGCCTGTCGTCGCGATCGCGCCATTGATGCTGATCTACATCGACAGCACCACCACCGCGCTTTTGTTGTGTGCCTGGATCGTGGCGTTCTTTCCCATCCTTTCAAACACCGTGGTAGGACTGCGCGCCGCCGATCCCCTGCTGAGGGATCTTTTTGTGCTTTGTCGAGCCACCCGGCTGCAGCGTCTCAGGCTGCTGCTGCTGCCAAGTGCACTGCCTTATTTCGTGGCCGGCCTGAAGGTGTCGGGTGGCCTCAGCCTGATTGGCGCGGTGACCGCAGAAATGGTTGCGGGTGCTGCGGGACGAGAAAGCGGGCTCGCATCGCGCATCCTCGAGGCGAGCTTTCGCACCGAAACACCCAAAATGTTTGCCGCGCTGCTTCTTCTGGTGCTGACCGGACTGATGATTCACTTCGCATCGAGCGCGCTCTCGCGCCGCCTGTTATCGCGCTGGCACGCCAGCGAGCAGCGTCGCGATCTGTCGACGCCAACGCCCGGCACATGAGCCAGCCCATCCACACTAGGAATTCCCAGATGTTTCAGATGATTCGCTTACCTTTCAACTTGTTTTTGCTGCTGATGGTGGCTGTGGCAGGTCCAGTCCATGCGCTGGACAAAGTGCGATTTGCCACCAACTGGAAGGCGCAGGCTGCACATGGCGGTTTTTATCAAGCCATCGCTGACGGTACCTACAAGCGCTATGGCTTGGACGTGACGCTGATTCAAGGCGGCCCGCAGATCAACAATCGCGCGCTCTTACCGGCGGGTCGCATCGATTTCCTGATGACGGGAAACCTGTTGAGCAGCTTCGACAACGTCAAGAACGGTGTCCCCACCGTGGTCGTTTCAGGAATATTTCAGAAAGACCCTCAGGCCGTCCTGGCTCATCCCGGCCAAGGCTATGAAAGCTTCGAGGCCTTGAAGAACGCTCCGGTGGCCTTCATTGCCAAGGATGCTCAGTTCAGCTGGTGGCAGTGGCTGAAGACGACCCACGGCTTTCGCGACGAATCGCTCAAGCCCTACAACTACAACCTCGCGCCATTTCTCGCCAACCCGAAGTCGATTCAGCAGGGCTATTCCGTCGCGGAGCCGATCTATGTTGAGAACCAAGGCGGCTTCAAGCCCATCGTTCACCTGCTAGCGGATCATGGTTTCAGCACGTACTCCACGGTAATAGAGGCCCGCACCGAAACTGTGTCGAAGCAGCCTGATCTGGTGCAACGGTTCGTGGATGCTTCGGCCATAGGCTGGGTGAATTACCTGTACGGCGATCGCAAGGCAGCCCATGAACTGATGCGCCGCGACAACCCGGAGATGACGGCCACAGAGATGGAGTCCTCGGTGGCGCTCATGAAGCAGCAAGGGATCGTCGATTCTGGCGATGCGCTCACGCAAGGCATAGGCGCGATGAACCCGGCGCGCGTTCAGGACTTTTACGCGCAGATGGTCAAAGCCGGCTTGTACAAGTCGGGAGAGGTCGAACTCAGCCGGGTCGCAGACTTCAGATTTGTCAACAAGAAGGTGGGTCTCGACCTGAAACAAAAACTGACCGCGCGTTGAGCAGAGACCGAAGCAAATGCTGCAGGATTCGGTCCGTTCAACGCGTCACTTCAGGGTTTTTACTTGGGGGTTTTCGATTACACAGTTCTGCGCAGCGTTTCTCTTATTAAAGTTAGATTTCGAATCGACGATATAGCCTCATTCCTTAGAACGCTGCCCTCTATGCACGTTGATCAACCAGCATCACCTGTAAGCATCCCGAATCAACCGGCTGAGCGCTGCGGTCTGGCGCTGCGCGAGCCGGCAACTGATATGGGCGCCTGGGTATCGCTGCTTCGAGATGCAGAAATCCCTGTCAAAGCGGAAACCGCTGAAGCACTGGAGGTCATGCGCAACTGCGAAGACAGCGTGGACGCCAACCTGATCGGCGAAATGATCGGAGGCGATCCGCTGATGACCTTGAAGGTGCTGGTGTTTGCTGCCAAGAACCGATCGGCGAGAGCCGTCACCCAACCTGAGACCGTGACATCAAGTTTGGTGATGTTGGGTATTTCGCCATTCTTTCGTTCTTTTCAGCCACAGCCAACGCTCGAAGAATTTTTGAAAGGTCGCGGCGAAGCCCTCAAGGGAATCAACAAGGTACTCCGGCGAGCCAGCAGGGCTGCCAATTTTGCGTTGGCATTTGCGGTGCATCGCCTGGATCCCGATGCGGCAGTCATTCATCAGGCCGCTTTGCTGCATGATTTTGCCGAGTTGCTGCTTTGGTGTCATGCCCCGGACCTGGCTTTGAAGATAGAGGCCGCCCAACGTCTCGACAGCACACTCAGATCGAAAACAGCCCAACTGAATTTCTTGAACACAGATCTGACTGAGCTTCAACAAGCGTTGATGGAGGACTGGAAATTGCCAGAGTTTTTGATTCAAATCTCTGGAGATAGCCTGGCTCAACATGCAAGCGGCCAGTGTGTGTCGCTTGGGGTGAGGATTGCGCGGCATACCGCACTGGGCTGGGATAACGCGGCAATCCCTGATGACATCAGCGACGTTTCCAAGCTGCTAAATTTATCCTCAAGTGCCACGACCAGCTTGCTGCGAAGTTTAGACGTCTGATTTTTATTGGGCATTCGACGCCCGGTCTCTACCCCAGTTGGCAATTTCTTCCTGCAAAGCAAAACCCCCCGCAGGTTTCCCTGAGGGGGGTTTTTAATAGTAGCCTGACGATGTCCTACTTTCACACGGGAACCCGCACTATCAT